>JAESGQ010000016.1_pt1 | contig 579927 bp, 541 predicted proteins | sample 9266251 | NCBI WGS metagenome assembly JAESGQ01 (sample SAMN17056778, study PRJNA650883) | algae metagenome | isolation source: Kaiparowitsia implicata GSE-PSE-MK54-09C and co-occurring heterotrophs from... | place: USA: Kaiparowits Plateau, Grand Staircase Escalante National Monument, UT ...
CGTAACCGGTGAAGCCATCTCAGCTGTGACAGCTGTTCGAAAAGCCCGGATGCAGGCCTTCCCCAACGCGGCACTCATTCTACCCGGCCGCCAGGGCAGCGACAGGTCCGCAGGTCAAGCAGTAGGGTTGTTTCCCTTGAGGGCAAAGGTGCCCATAGCCAGCTTGTGGATATGGTCGGCGATGGGCAGCGCCGAGGTCGCGGCCGGGGATGGGGCGTTGCAGATGTGGATAGTGCGCGCGGTGTTTCTGATGAGGAAGTCGTGGACCAGTGTGCCATCCTGCATCACCGCCTGTGCCCGGATACCTGCTGGATGCGGCAATAGATCGCCTAGCTCCAGTGACGGACAATAGCGTTGGCAGGCCTTGAGATAGCGGTGCTTGAACGCTGAATTGGCCGTTTCGGCCAGGCCGGAACGCAGATTGTTCCGCATGACCCGCCAGAAGCCGGGAGACCGGGCCATGTCGGCCACATCGCCGGCATTCACCGCCAGCTTGCCGTAGTTCTCGCGCGCCAGCGACAGGACGGCGTTGGGCCCGACGGTGACGTAGCCACCGATCATCCGCGTCAGATGGATGCCCAGAAATGGCAGCTCGGGATCGGGCACCGGATAGATGAGGTGGCTGACGACGGCGTCGTGGCGCGGCGCCAACCGGTAATACTCGCCCTTGAACGGCACGATGGAGAAGTCCTCGGCTAGGCCGCACATGGCCGCAAGCCGGTCCGCATTGAGCCCGGCACAGGCAATGACATGCCGCGCCCGCAGCTCCTGGCCGTCGCCGAGCTCCACGCGGACCTCGTTGGGGGTTTCGGTGATACTCGTCACCTCGGCACCAAACCGGATGTCGCCGCCCAAAGCCACGACTTCCGCCGCCATCGAGCGCACCATGCCCGGATAATCGACAATGCCGGTTGCAGGACTCAGCAGGGCGCCCAGCCCCACGATATTGGGTTCCAGCTCGCGCAGCTCGGCGGCCGTTACGTCGCGCACCTCCAGCTCGTTCTGCTCTGCCCGCGCCTTCAGCGCCGCCAGCCGCTGCATCTCGGTCGGGCTGGTGGCGACCAGCAGCTTGCCGGGCCGCTCCAGGGCAATGCCACGCTCGGTACAATAGGCGAAAGTCGCAGCCAGGCCGCGCCGGCAGAACTCGGCCTTTAGGCTTCCCGGGGCGTAGTAGATGCCGGCATGGACAACCCCACTATTGCGACCGGTCTGGTGGCGGGAAAGGCTGTCTTCTTTTTCCAGCACGGTGACGCTGATCCCGGGATGCCGGTTCAGCAGCGTGTGCGCGGTTGCGACACCGACGATACCCCCACCAATGATTGCAATGTCAGTCACGGTGCGCTCCAGGCCTATGCGATCGGCGTAATCCGCTGGGCGCCATTGCGGCGCTCCCAATCGGCCCATTCGTCATGTGTGTTGATGTCGCGGACGATGCTGGGCTCGCTCAGGGCAAAGGCTGCGATCTCATCTTTGCGCAGGCAGACGACGCCCTTGTGCTTGAGGGCGTAATTGAGGAAACGATCGAGCGAGCGCACCCTGAAGGGCCGGCCCTGCACTCGGTCATGAGTCGAGATCGACATCATCCGCCGACGGTTGGCCGCCTCTTCGTAGAGCACGTCGAACTCGTCCTGGAGCTGGCGCTCGTACTCGGTATTGGTGAACTTGTAGCCTTCGAACTGGATGATGTCGTTGAGCGTCACCGAATAGGGCACCACGGCAAAATCGCGGCCTCGCACCGGGATGACAAAGGGCTCGTCGCGGCTCACGTCGTCGATGTGATAATTGAAGCCCTCTTCCTGCAGGATCTTGAGCGTGTTGATAGTGCCCCGCATGGCCGCGCCATTGTAACCGGTCGGCGCCACGCCGGTGGCCCGGCGGATCGAGTCGACATTGTCGCGTATGAACTTGCGTTCCTCGGGCTCCTGCAGATTGACCTGCATGATCCAGTCACGCCCATGGGCCGCCGCTTCGTGTCCGCGTTCGACGATTTCCCTGGCCACCGCCGGGCTGCGATCGACGGCGGAACCGACCATATGCGAAGTGACCTTGACCCTGTGCTTGTCCCACAGGTCCATCATGCGCTGCAGGCCCTCGACATAGCCGTAGCGATACCAGCTCTTGGTGGGGAAATCGGGATAGGTAGGATCCATGTCGATAAAGCCCGAAAAGGGCCCGCCCGGCCCGTACGGCGCCTCGCCGCCCGCTTCGAACTGCATGGATATCGAAATGACAAGTCGAATATCATCTGGCCAGAATGCGCCGGGCATTTGGAACTTCTCCTGTGGCAATATGGGAAGGTCGGCGCACGGGCGTGCCGTGCGCCGGTATCGGGTGGCTAGCTGACGCCCCAGATCGCCTTGTAGGCGTCGCGATAGCCGTTGTCGGGATCGAAGACGAAGTTGGCGCCGCCGTCCTCGTTCACATTCTGGGGCAGGAAAAGATGAACCGGCACGACATAGCCGGAATCGGCCTCGCCGGCGAAGGCGCGGTTGAGTTCATCGACCGCCTGCCAGCCGTGCAGGTTCAGCGGCTCGGCCACTGTGCCCCACTGATAGTAATTCTGATGGATGCGCTGGAAGGCGGCCTCCGAGCCATCGCCAGCCGAGACGTTTCGGGGGAAACCATCGGGAGCCCTGCCGGCTGATTGCAGCACAGGCGCCATGAAGTCGAGCGGCAGGTCGTTGATGGTCAGCGAATGGGTCCAGCTCTCGCCGTAGCGCTGCAACAGGGCGTTGGTGAGCGGCGGCATGCGGGTCGAGGCCTCGGCCAGTGGTGTGTCCTCGGTGGTGAGCAGCGTGCAGGTGTTGCAGGCCTTGATCACCTCGGCCATGGCGTCGGACTTGGCGATGGCGATTTCGTAGACGCTGTCGGTAAAGATCACTACGCCGGCCTTGCCCTCGCTGTCCGCGACCACGAAGGATGCGGCGGCACGCGAGATTTCCAGCGGATCGGTGGTGATGTTGGTGAAGATGGGCAGCGAGTCGGACGGGCCGGTGGTGGCGGTTGAATGCCAGCCGACGACCTTGATGCCGTCGGCATCGGCCTGGCGAATGCCCTCGGCCTGTTCATTGCCGTCGACCGAACCCAGGATGATCCCGTCCGGGGCCAGCGCTATGGCCTGTTGGATGGCTGCCGAGCGACCCGAAACCGTGCCGCCGCCGTCTATGACGCGCACGTCCCAGCCGATGGCCGCAGCGGCCTCCTCGACACCCCTGACCACCCCCAGCACGCCGCCATTGCGCAGGTCGGCGGCCACATAGACGATGGTCTTGCCGGCCTGGGCGACCGGTCCGGTGGTCGGTCCGGTCCAGGGCGGATTGGGCTTGGTGATCTCGGCCACATAGGCCTTGGCGTCGCTCACCGCATCGGCCCGGGCGGGCGATGCCATCGGCATGGCCAGCAGCAGGCTGGCAAGCGCCGTTGTCTGAAGCAGTCTCTTCATGTCTTCTTTCCTCCTTGAAGACGGGTCGTTAGGACTTGGATGTCTGGTCGGCCGCCGTTCGGGCTGTGCCGGTGTCCGGGCATGGCGCACCGAGCCGCGGCGGCGCTGGGCATAGCCGGCGATACCGATGGCCACGAGCAGCGTCGCGCCGTTGAACAGGGGTTCGATAAAGAAGGCGCCGCCCATCTGCTGGATGCCGGATATGCCCACTGCCAGGATGATCACGGCCACCATGGTGCCCCAGACATTGACGCGCCCGGGTTTGATCGTCGTCGAGCCCAGAAATGCGCCAACCAGGGCCGGCAGCAGGAATTCGAGGCCCACGCTGGCCTGGCCGATGCGCAGCTTGGCGGCGAGCACGATGCCGGCCAGTGCCCCCAGCACCCCCGAGGCGACGAAAGCGCCGATGACGAAACGCTGGGTCCGGATGCCGTTGAGTTCGGCCGCGCGGGAATTGGCACCGATGGCATAGAGGTAGCGCCCGATCGGCAGGAAGTCCGAGACGATCCACAGCACCAGCGCAATGGCCAGCACATAGAAGGCCGAGATCGGCAGACCCAACAGGTTGGTGGTGTGGATGGCGGTAAATTCGGGCGGCAGCATGCCGATCACCTGCCGTCCGTCTGTATGCCAAAGTGCGATGGCGTAGATCACGGTGCCGGTGCCCAGCGTGGCGATGAAGCTGTCGATACGGGCGATTTCCACCAGGAGGCCATTGATGGCCCCCAGCAAGGCGCCCCCGCATAGCACGATGAGCACCGAGACATGCCAGGGCAGCCCGTAGACGGTTTGCAGGCTGATCGCCAGGATGTGCCAGATGACGATGCCGTAGCCCACTGTGAGGTCGATACGGCCCGTCATCATCGGGATCATCGCCGCCAGCGAAAGCAGTGCAATGACTGACTTCTCCCCCAGTATGGCGCGCAGATTGAGCACCGTGGGAAAGGTGTCGGGGAGCAGCAGCGAAAAGAACAGGATCAGCAGCACCGTCAGCAGGGGCAGGCCATAGACCGGCACGATGCGCGCCAGACGGGCACCCGGTTTGAGGTGTGAGAGTTCTCCGGCGGTCGGCTCAAGCGCCGTCGATCGCAAGGATTCCATCAGGCGTACTCCTGCCTTGTCGTTGTTTCTAGGGATGCAGCGCTCAAGAGCGTTTCGACGGATAGCCGCTCGGACTCGAGTTCGGTTGTGATGCTGCCATTGCGGAACACGCAGGCCCGGTGGCTGAGCGCCGCCACCTCTTCGAAATCCGTGGAGATCAGGAGAACGGCAAGCCCATCCTCCAGTGCCTTGGCCAGCAAGGCATAGATTTCCGCCTTGGACCCGACATCGACCCCGGCAGTGGGATCCTCAAGGATCAGCACGTCGGCGTCGAGTTGCATCCAGCGCGCGATCACCACCTTCTGCTGGTTTCCGCCCGAAAGGGTCTCGATCGGCGCCGACGGGTCATTGGGGCGGATATCGAAGGTGCGACCGATTTGGGCTGCCTTGGCGGTCTCCGCTTCCGGCGCTGCAAAATCCACAATCCGTCGCCCGGTGAGCGACGGATTGAGGAAGAGGTTTTCCGCCACAGTGAGGCCACGGGCCACTGATTCCTCGTAGCGGTCGCCCGCCACCATGACTATGCCGGCGCGGATGGCGTCGAGCGGATTGCGGCAATCAATTGCCGGACCGCCCCGCAAGCGCACCTCGCCCGCGCCGATGGACGCGCGGCCGAAGAGTGCGCGCCCCACTGCCTCTTGACCCGCGCCACGAAGCCCGACCAGACCGAGCACCTCGCCGCGATGCAGTGCAAAGGTGACGGGGCCAACGTCCTGGACGACCAGTCCGTCCACGCTCAGTACGACTTCGGTGCCTTGCGGGCGTGGTGGACGAACGAATACGTCCTTCGCCATGCCGCCGATGATCAGTTCGACCAGGCGCTCGCCATCCAGACCGGCAATAGGTTCGTCGGCGACGAGATAGCCGTCGCGGAGCACCACGGCGCGATCCGCTATGGCAAAGACTTCGTCGAGCCGGTGCGACACGTAGATGATCGCAACGCCGCGTGCCCGCAGCGATCTGAGAACCTTGTGCAGTATCTCGACATCGGCCTGGGGCAGGCTGGCAGTAGGCTCATCGAGCACGATCAGTTGCACGTCGTGAACCAGGGCGCGCGCGATGGCGACTAGCGACTTTTCCGTGCGCGTCAGGTCCCGCACTCGCGTCTCGGGGTCGATATCCGCCGAAACGATGGCCAGGGCTGCCCGCGCTGCCTTGCTCGACTGCCGCCAGTCGATGAGACCGAAGCGGCGCGGGTAATTGCCCCGCATCAGGCAGATGTTCTCGGCCACCGTCATCCATTCAATAAGCCCGAGATCCTGATGGATGAAGGCAATGCCGGCATGGCCGTCACGGGGATCGAAGGCAGCGCCGCGGAACAGGAAGCGACCGCTGTCGGCCGCATGCACCCCGGCCAGCATCTTGATCAGGGTCGACTTGCCGGCGCCATTTTCGCCGAGCAGCGCCACGATCTCGCCGGCCGCCAGGGAGAAACCGACATTGCGTACGGCATGGGTGCCGCCAAAGCGCTTGTTCAGTTGCGCCAGTGTCAGCACGGGGGCCTGTGAACTGGCCATTTTCAATCTGGTTCTCCTCCGTCAACCGCGGACCATTTGCGTTGGCCTCTAATATGCGATCTGCCAGGATATTGCCGATATCGGACTTGTCCTGCATTCGATATTCGGACAATTATAAGCGAAGTTCGGACAAGCGGGGATTCCAATGAAAGTTCAGGTGACGGAGAATTGGTTTGCGGTGCGATCTGATATGTCGAGCCATTCCCAGCCCTTCGAGGGCCGCTTCGACTTCGAGACCGAGGCAGAGGCCGGCGGGCAGCTTGTACGGTGCCTGACGGGTGAGCTTGAGCTTTTCGGCCATGCCGGCGAGTGGGTCATTCCTCCCGATCACATGGTCTATATTCCACCCGGGCGCATGTTTCGCCTTCGCGCCCGCGTCCTCTCGACGGGTCTCGTCGCCAAGTTTTGCCACGAAGAAGTCAGCTGGCATCACGATGGCTGCTGGGTCGGCCCGGTCGGCGACTTTGCGGCCACCTTGTTGCAGCATTCCCTGCGTTGGGGCCCCGAAACCGGCACGCGTGACCGCAAGGCTCGTTCGTTCTACGTCACGCTTGGTGACATGGTCCCCGAGTGGTTCCGCCACGAACGCATCCTGTGGACACCCTATGCGGAAAACTCCAACCTTCAGAAGGTGATCGACTTCGCCACCCGTCGCGGACCGAGCGTGACACTGCCGGAAGCGGCCCAGTTCGCAGGCATGTCCGAGCGCACCCTGCGGCGGCACATGCAAGTCGAACTGGGCCAGACCTGGCGGGACTTTGTCCGGGAGCTGCGGATGAACCGCGCAATGGAACTGCTGCGCAAGGAACGACTGTCGGTTACCCAGACCGCCTTTGAAGTTGGCTTTTCATCCAGTTCGGCCTTTTCCAGCGCCTTCTTTCAGTATGTCGGCAAGACACCGTCGAACTACGCTAGATCATTCCCATCGGGCGGTCAGGCAAGGCCGCCAGCGGACCGTTCGACACGCGCGACCCTGCAGGAGGTCCGCCACCACCCAGACTCTGATGTTCCTCCAAAGATTGGCGGGATGCACTGAAAGACAGATCAGGCGTCGCCCGATGTCTCTGGCGCCGTGCGCCGTGAACATTTGTGCCAGCGTGGGCGCTAAGCTGCTTCAAGCCCGGTGATCATCGAAACGATCTCGTTCTTGTCCGTCTCGGCCGTTTTGCGGATGCCGATCTGCTTGCCGCGACGCAGCACGCAAATGCGGTCGGACAGGCGGAAAACCTGGTCGAGGCTGTGGCTGATGATCAGCACGCCGATATTGCGGGCCTTGAGCGAGGCAACGATGTTTTCGACCCGTGCCGTTTCGGCGACACCGAGGGCAGCCGTGGGCTCATCGAGCAGGATCAGCTTCTTTGCCCAGCGGGTGGCGCGCGCAATGGCAATGCCTTGGCGCTGGCCGCCGGACAGGTCCCGGATCGCAGCATGCGGCGAGGGAATACGAACGTCGAGTTCATCAACCAGCCGTTGCGTTTCGGCCACCATGGTATTTCGGTCGAGTTGCCCGAAGGGCCCCCTGGTGAGCTCGCGGCCGAGGAACAGGTTCATGTAGACCGACTGCTGGTCGGCGAGCGCCAGGTCCTGATAGACGACTTCGATGCCGTGCTCACGCGCCTTGATGGCGCTCGACATGGCGACGCTTTCACCCTCGATCACGATGCTGCCTGACGTCGGGGCATGGACCCCCGAGATGATCTTGATCAGCGTGGACTTGCCGGCACCATTGTCGCCCACCAGCGCGACGATCTCGCCGGGGTGGACGGTGAGGCTGAAATCCTCGATGGCGACGACGCCACCGAAGCTCTTGCGGATATTGTTGAGCGCGAGCACGGGCTGGTTCATCGCATGCCTCCTAGAGTGGCCAGGCTTCGGGCTGGCCGAAGCTGTTTTCGATGGTCTCGACTTTGGGATTGCCGGTGGAAATGCCCGACACGCCCACCACATAGGCACGGGTGACAAAAGCCTGGCCGCGGAAGCCGAACACTGCCGTGTCTCCTGGGCGTGGCGCGGCCGGGCCGGTGGCGTCGATCATGGCGTAGTAATCGATGGCGGCAGGCGGAGGGATTTCGACTTCGCGCAGGGCGTCAGCAGCGGTGGTCGGCTCGGGCGAAACGATCGCTTTGACGGGGTAATCGGGGAAGATCGGGTCGATATAGAACCCGCCGCCAAGGCAATAGGCCTTGCCGCCCGAGAGATGCGACACCTCGGTGAGGTAAAGCACGGCGGGCAGTTCGGGCAGGTCTTCCACCACGTGCAGCGCCGTTGTGCCATGCAGGCCATTGCCCGGCTCACACTGGGTAGCGCCGGCTTCGGCCAGGGCCGCCAGCAGCACTGAGGAGGTGGTGCCCGGTGCATTGACCGCGATGTCGGTGCGCCCGGCCCGGCGCAGCGCCTCGGCGGTGCGGGTGAGGGTGGCAAGGTTAGGCGTGGGCTTCACCTTGCGGCTGCTGTGGTCGAACAGCAAAGCCGGGAATGTGGTGATGCCGGCAAAGCGTCCGCCGTCGAGCGCGTCGATCGCGTCGGCCACCGCGAGGATGTCTTCGGCATCGAAACCGCCCTCATGGCCGCGATAGAAGGTGTCGCCCTCGGCCTTGATGCGGGCGAGTAGGTTCTGGATCCGGCCGGCCTTGTTGGCGCCGGAGGCGGCTTCTTGGGCCTTGGTGTCGTTGAACACGGTCCAGTAGTCCGGACGTAGAACTGCGGCAGCGGCATCCGCTTCGTGGCGGGCAATCTGGGAGAGATGGCCCAGATGGCCAACCCGCATGCCGGCATTATGGGTGGCGCGGGCGCAGGCCATGTCCACGGCCACCGACTTTTCGATTCCTCCCGCCATTACGGCGCGGCAGAAGCTCGATGAGCGGCCGACCTGCTTGGTCATGGCATAGATGGTGAGGCCATGGCGGTCCGCCTCGGTCTTGAGCACCCGCGCATTGGCCGTGACGGCGTCGAGATCAAGCACATAGGCATTGGCCGGGATCCGCCCTGCCTGGTGCAGGGCCATGGCGGCGGTGATGAAGTCCGGGTTGCGGCGGCGAAGAACGTCGAGAAACATGATTGGCTCCTATCGTGCCGTTTCGCGCAGCGAGACGGCAACCGCAACGAGGATGATGAGGCCGCGCACGATCATCTGGTCGGAAACGGAAAGGCCCATCAGGATCAGGCCGTTGTTGAGCATACCCATCATCAGCGTGCCCACCAGCGCCCCGATGATGGAGCCCTTGCCGCCATTGAGCAGCGTGCCGCCGACGATCACTGCGGCAATCACCGTCATCAGATCGGTTTCGCCCAGCGTGTACTTGGCGGCCTGCAGGCGCCCCGAATAGAGCAGGCCCGCCAAACCCGCCATGGCGCCACTGATCAGAAAGACGGCAAGCCGGATACGCGGCACTTTGATGCCGGTGACCATGGCGGCGCGGGCATTGTCGCCAGTCGCCAGCACATGAGCGCCGAAGCGGGTCTGGCGGAAGGCAAAGTGGCCGATGGCAATGGCGGCTATGGTCCAGATGACCAGCGAAGGAATACCGAACACGGCCCCCGAGCCAAAGATGCCGGTGAATGTGGGGTCGGTGACGGGGATGGAGCGCAGCTGGGTCAGCGAGCGCGCCACCCCGGCAATGAGGCCCATCGTCGCCAGCGTCACGAGGAAGCTAGGCAGCCGTAGCCAGGCCACCAATGCTCCATTGACGAAGCCGACTGCCAGGCCGGCGCCAAGCCCAGCCGCGATGCCCACCGGCAGCGCCACCTGTGGCATGGCCGCCATGGCCATGGCAGCGCAGAGCGCCGAGACCGCGACGGTCGACCCGATCGACAGGTCGATCTCGCCGGCCGAGAGGGCAAAGACCAGGCCAATGGCCATAATGGTCACAGGGGCCGTCTGCAGGATGATGTTGACCAGGTTCCGCTGGGTGAGGAAGCCGCTGTCGCGCAGCACCACCGCGAAGAAGATGAAAATGGCGATGAAGCCGACATAGACCACATATTGCTGCAGATTGGCCCCGGTCAGGCGGTCAAGCAGCGAGGGGGCTGCGGATGCGGTGTCAGGGGTGGCCATGACTGCCTCCTGGAAGTGAAGTGGGGCGGGTGCACCATTGCCCCCGCCGCGGGAGGATTACTGTGCCGCGAGCACCGATTCCGGTGCCTCGCGATGCAGGGACTGCTGCCAGCCTTCGGCGACGCTGTCGGCGGTGACGGTTAGGGCAGGGGCTACCACAAATTCGGGGGTTTCCTGGCCCAGCAGTGCCTTGAGGCCGACGGCTGCCATGGCGCGTCCCAGTTCATAGGCTTCGTCGGCCACGATGCCGGCGACATTGCCGCCCTTGACCATGTCGAGTGCAATCGGCTCGGAGAGATCGAGCGTCACGATCTTGGTCGTGGTATTGCCGGCGCTGCGCAGGGCAGCAAGCACACCATCTGCAGGTTCGGCCCAGGTGACGTAGATACCGTCGAGTTCGGGGTTCTGCAGCAGCATGGCGCTGGCCAGTTCCTCGGCACGGGCCGGGTCGGAGATACCCTGTTCGGCGACGATCGCAATGCCGGGATAGTCGGCTTCGATCGTGGTCTTGAAGGCCTGGTCGCGCTGGTTGGTCACGTAGTAGGCGGCATCGTGGAAGATATACCCCACCTGGCCCTCGCCGCCGATCGCGTCGGCCAGCACATCCGCAGCCTGCTTGCCCATCTGGAACAGGTCGTCGGTGACGATGGCGGCGTAGTCCGTGCCATGTACATAGCCAGCCGGCAGGTTCGAGAGGAACACCAGTTCCACGCCCGAGGCGACAGCCTCCTTGAAGGCCTCGGCGGAGGTGACCGGATCAAGCGGCAGTGAGAGGATGACATTGGGACCGGCGGCCAGGGCGGTCTCGATATCGGAGCGCTGTTTGGCGGCATCAAAGCCGGCATCGGTGGTGACGACGACATCGACGCCAGCACGGGCGAATTCGTCATTGGCACCGGCAGCCACGGCATTGATAAAGTCTGATGAGGTGTGCCAAAGCAGGGCGGCCTTGTAGCCCTTGCCGGCGAGGGCCGCGATATCCTCGTCGCCCAGCACGACATCGGAGGACGGGGTGGCGCTTTCGCCATTGGGGCCGACCGTCTGCGCGAAGGCGGCGGGACTGAGCAGCGTGGCGGCCAGAAGGGCCGGTATCAGCAGTTTGGTGGTCTTCATTGTGCAGTCTCCCTTGAATTGATGTCCCTATAATGGGTCTTCCACGCCGCAATAGCGGGCGATGAAACTGGCGAAGGCGACCACGCCGGCGAGGTACTCCTCAACGCTGACGCGCTCCTCGAAGGTGTGGCAGTTGCGGATATCGCCCGGCGCGCAATAGACGGTGGGCACGCCCAGCCGGTTGGCGAAGAATGGGCTTTCCGACCAGAATGGCGCTCCCTCGATGCCGCCGCGCTCCGCCATCGCTTCCGCCACGGTGTCGCTGAGCAATCGCACGGCGGGGTGGGCGGGGTCGGTCTCGGTGGCCGAGCCACCCAGTGCATGGTCCCGACCGGCGGGAAAGGCGATCTCGATGGTGATCGCCGGATCGGCGACGGCAGCCCGGATGACCGCTTCGAGTTCCACCGCGGCAGCATCGAGCGATTCCCCGGGCAGGAGCTTGCGGATCAGCGACAGCGTGCAGGCTTCGGGCACGGCGATGAAGCCTCCACCGGCCAGGGTGGTGATCAGCAGGAATCCCTTGCCGACGAGCGGGTGTTCGGCGCGCGCCGATATGGCATCGGAATGCGCCCAAAGCGCCGCCATTACCGCATGACTGGCCTTGAGTGCATCATGGCCCAGTTCGGGCACGCCGAAATAGGCGGACTTGCCGGTGATGGAAATGTCGGCGATGAAAAAGCCCATCTGGGCCGGATAGACCGCCAGCCGGGTCGGCTCGACATAGATGCAGAAATCGGGCCGGGCGACCGAGCCAGCTTCGATGCGCGCGAGGTGATGCTTGATCCCGGCAGAGACGCCGGTACCAGGCTGGCCGCTTTCCTCATCGCCGACAAAGGCGTAGGCCACGTCACCCTTCAGGCGAATGCCGGCGCGGTCGAGCAGGCTCAGAGCCGCCAGGCTGGTACAGATGCCGGCCTTGAGGTCACCCGCTCCGCGACCCCAGATCTCGCCATCGATAATCGGCGCGCCGAACGGATTTTCGCGCGCATCGCCGGCCCAGTGCTCCTGCCAGCCATCGACATGGACGGTATCGGTATGGCCGACAAACTGCAGGCGCGGCCCACCGCCTGTGCCACGACGTTCGCCCCAGACATTGGGGCGACCGGGCAGGAAGTCCGCGGTTTCGATATCGTCCACGCCTCGGGACCGCATCTGGCCGACGAGGAAGGAGACCATATTGGCTTCGTTGCCGGTGATGCTGTCGCAACCGATGGCGCCGCGCAGCAGCGCTATCGCATCGTCGCGATCCAGGGCAGCACCAAGTCGTGCCTCAAGGTTCGCGCTCACAGCAATGCCTCGCGCAGCGAGACGGCATTGGCCGGCGGCAGGGAAATCCGCGATTCCGGAGTCTCGGTCCCGAACAATGTATTGTGCAGATGGCTGAGCCCGATAGCGGCTGCCCCGACCAGCGCAGCATGATTGCCCAGGACGCTGGCCGCGATCTCGACGGGGTATGGAAAGCAGAGCGGCAACATGTGGCGAACCCGCTCGACCAGTTCCGGCCGGGCACCGATAGACCCGCCAAGAATGACCTTTTCCGGATTGGCCACCGCGGCGATGGCGCCTATGCCGCGCGCCAGATAGCGCGCTGTCTCGTCCAGCACCGCAACTGCCGCCGTTTCCCCAGCATTGGCGCGCTCGAATATGGCAGGGACGGTGGCATCATGCCCCGCTGCCTCGCGGTAGCGAGCCATGATTCCGACCGAGGCGACCTTGCGTTCATAGGCGCCGGCGCGCAGCGATTCCGGCTCGAAGGGATCGGCGCCGAAGGGCAGAAAGCCCAGCTCTCCGGCGGCGTTGGTGGCGCCGCGCACCAACTGACCATTGAGGATCAGTCCGCTGCCAACGCCAGTGCCCAGCGCGATGAAGGCCAGATTGTCGATGCCCTGCCCGGCGCCCAGCCAGCTCTCACCCAGAACGGCCAGGTTGACATCGTTTTCCAGCATCACCTCAAAGCCGAGTGCCTGTTCCAGCGCGCCGGCCACGTCCATCTGGTCGAAGCCGGCAATGTTTGGTGCCAGCAGCACGCGGCCGGTCTCAGGCTGCGGCGCGCCCGGCGCGCCGACCACGGCAATGCGCAGCTTGTTGCGCGCGACGCCGCCCTTGTCGGCAGTCTTCCAGCACAGGGCCGCGATCTGGGCGACGATGGCCTGACCCCCGGCCGGGTGGGTCGGCTCGGTTTCCTCGGCAAAGACGTGGCTGGAAAGATCGCAGATGGCAACGCGGACCTTGGTGCCCCCGAGATCGACCGCCACGATATAGGCCGCGGAGGGGACCAGTTCATAGGTAACGGCGGTACGGCCGACGTGACCGCTGGTGCGTCCGGTTTCCTGCACCCAGCCTTCTTCCTCGAGCTGGCGTACGATTTCGGAAATGGTCTGCTTGGAGAGTCCCGTCTGCTTGGCGATGGAGGCGCGGGATACCGAACCACCCTGCACGATCACCTCCATGACGGAGCGAAGGGAAAACTGCCGCGAAATACGAGTGGTCTGAGACACGCCGTACGCCTTCAATTAGTTCGGTGACTGATCGAACTAATTACGGATGCGAGGAGAAGTCAAGCATGTTGTCCCGGCCGGCCGGGGCGGGAATGTGCTGGTTTCGCAGGTTTGAAGATGCTGAAGGCACGACCTGTCGGCCCGCTGGCGACCCGGATAGCGACCGCCGGAGGAGGTGCCAGGAACTCAGATGGTCAGGGCTGCAAAGAGCCAAGCGGTTAGGTCCGACACCCAACAGTGCCCTTTGCCGGGCAACCACCAGCGAATGCAACTCCGACAGGTCGAGGCGGTTGGACGGCTAATTTGGGCCCGGCCGCATTAGCCCGGACTCAATGCGCTTGACTGTGCCACCGGGGGGCAAGGGCCCAATCTTGTTGACCTGCCGCCGCGCAGCCTTAGCGCAGGATGCGTTTTCCAGTGTCGTTGTCGAACAGGTGCAGCAGGCTCTTGTCGAAGGCGATGCCGATGGATTGGCCGGGTTGCGCGCTGATGCGCTCCCGGAACACCCCGACAAGGTCCTGCCCGCCCAGGCTCAGCGTCACCTGCGTTTCCGAGCCGGTCGGCTCGATGACGACGACCTCGGCCATGATGCCCTTGGGGTCGAGACGCAGATGTTCGGGGCGCACGCCCATGGTGATCGGGCCGTCCTTGACGCCCTTGGGCAGGGCGCCCAGGTCGATGCTTGTGCCATCGGCAAAGCGGAACGCCGATCCGGCAACAGTGCCGCCGATGATATTCATGGCGGGCGAGCCGATAAAGCCCGCCACGAACAGGTTGGCCGGGTGATCGTAGAGCTCGAGCGGCGTGCCGATCTGTTCGATATTGCCCGAATGCATCACCACGATGCGGTCGGCCATGGTCATGGCTTCGACCTGGTCATGCGTCACATAGACCGTGGTGGTCTTCAGTCGCTGGTGATTGAGCTTGATCTCGCTGCGCATCTGCACCCGCAGCTTGGCATCGAGATTGCTGAGCGGCTCGTCGAACAGGAACACCCGCGGATTGCGCACGATGGCGCGCCCCATGGCGACGCGCTGCCGCTGCCCGCCCGACAGGTGGCGCGGATAGCGCTCGAGATAGGGGTCAAGCCCCAGCACCACTGCGGCGCTGGCGACGCGGCGCTTGATCTCGTCCTTCGGCACTCGGGCGAGGCGGAGCGAGAACGCCATGTTCTCCTCCACCGTCATGTGCGGATAAAGCGCGTAGGACTGGAACACCATGGCGATGTCCCGGTCCTTGGGCGCCAGGTCGTTGACCACCATCCCGGCGATCTCGATCTCGCCGCCGGTAATGTCCTCGAGGCCGGCGATCATCCGCAGCAGCGTCGATTTTCCGCAGCCGGAGGGGCCGACCAGGATCACGAACTCCCCGTCCGCAATGTCGATGGATACCCCGTGCAGCACTTCCACGCTGCCATAGTTCTTGCGAACGTCTCGGATTGTCACGGCACCCATCTTTTCCTCCCCAGGTCGATGGTGGGCGCTCGCCCGCCTTGGCGCGGCCGGCAAGCTCAACAAAAGATAACGCAATCACCACTGTGGCCCGCTGCCCTCCCCGGCAGCTGGGCGCAGGTCATCGCATCCCACCTCGTGTCTAATGCGGCCGCAAAATCGCATCAAGTCTTTTGTGGGACAAAAGGTTGACTCCGTGCCCATTCATCTCCTAATTCTTGTCTATTCGCTGTCAATGATGGGACAAAAGACCCGCGTGGCGGTGGAAACGCGTGACGGAGCGGGAGGCTCGGTCACCCGGGGAGGACGAGGCGCATTGCGATAGTTTTTCACGCCACCCGATGGGTTCGCGAGCGCTCAGCCATGTTTCAACAGGAGGAGACGGAAGCATGACGTCGAATAAGTTTAATCGCCGTGACGTGTTGAGGACCGGCGGGGCGGCCGGTATCGGCCTATGGGCTGCCAGCAACGGCCTGCCCGCCTTTGCGCAGGACGCCGCCCCGGAAATGGACCTGCCCCAGGGCGCCGCCGGCAAGCTGACCGTCATTCACCGCACCGAATATTTCGAAGCGGCCCAGAACCTGTTCCGCGACACCGTCACCAAGTTCGCCACCGCCAATGGTGCCGAGCTGGATATCTCGACCACCAATCCGGAATCCTTCGGCGACTTCCTGGGCAAGATGTCGGCCGCCGTTAAGGCCGGCAATCCCCCCGATCTGGCCTATACCAGCAACGTCTCGGTGCCCCAGATGCACCTGCTGGGCCTGCTCGAGGACGTCAATGACGTGGTCGAGGAAGCCATCAGCCGCTACGGCAATGTCATGCGCGGCATCAATGCCGAAAGCATCGGCAAGATCGATGGCAAGTGGATGGCCATCCCCTTCATCGCCAACACCACCGGCACCTTCTTCCGCGGCGACAAGCTGGCCGAAAAGGGTATCGATCCGGCGAGCCTGGATACCTGGGAAAAGCGGCGCGAGGCGGCTCTGGCCATCTCCGACCCGGACAACGAGTTCTGGGGCTGGGGCCTCACCGTCAACCAGTCCGGCGACGGCTGGGGCGTGGCCTCGGGCATTCTCAATGCCTTTGGCGGCCACTTCACCGACGCCACCGGCACCAAGGTGGAATTCGATTCCCCCGAAACCGTCGCTGCCTATGAATTCGTCCGCGAGACCTATGATCGCAACGGCAAATACGCCGCCATGCTGCCGCCGGGCGTCGAAAGCTGGGGCGACATCTCCAACAACGAGGCCTATCTCGCCGGCAGCGTCGGCTATACGCACAACGCCTTCTCGGTCTATGCGGCGGCCAAGCGCGACAACAACCCGGTCTTCCCGGGCACGGTCCTGCTGCGTCAGCCCAATGCCAATAACGGCGACAGCCGCGATGGCGGTGCCGTGGGCGGCTGGCTGACCGTCTTCAAGGGCGCGCCCAATGTCGAGCTCGCCAAGCAGCTGGCCCTCGACTTGCTCGATCCGGCCAACTTCACCCCGATGTCGGCGGTTGCTGGCGGCCTGTTCATGCCCGCCTATGAAAACCTCTGGACCGACGAGCTGATCGCGGCCGACCCGAACTACGCGATCATCAAGGACCAGGTCAGCGTGCCGGAGCCGTTCATCGGCCCGTCCTGGCCGGCCCAGCCGGCCGCGCAGATCGACGCCATTCGCGCCCAGGGCGTGCTGGAACAGTCGATGGGCAACGTGATTGCCGGTCGCATGACCTCGCAGGAGGCCGTGACCGACGCCCACAACAAGATCGTCCAGATCTTCGAAGAAGGCGGCATCATGTAGCCCATCTGGGGCCGCGCGACGGGGCAGTCTGCTGCCCCGTCGCGTCTATCGACTGACCGGTGCCTGCGCTGCCTGGGAGCCGCGCGGCTGCTTTCTCTTTCGACAGGGGTTCAGGGCCCCGATGGAGCATAGGCATGGAAGATCGGATGATCTTGACGACGATGGGTTCGGCTCAGGCCCGTCCGACGCTGCGCAAGCGTCTGGAAAACCTCTTCGGTCGCGACTGGAAGGTCGGCTACCTGTTTGTATTGCCCATGGTGCTCATCATGGCGCTGCTGATCTTCTGGCCCTTTGTCAGCGCCATCTTCATCAGCACGACATCGCTCAATTTCCTGACCGGCGAAACCACCAGCGTGGGGTTCCGCAACTATCAGCGCCTGTGGACCAGCAGCGATTTCCTGCAGTCCATGCAGAACACCATCCAGTTCACCTTCTGGTCGCTCCTGCTCAAATTCGTCATCGGCATGACCGTGGCGCTCATCCTCAACAGCCGCCTGCCGTTCCGCAGCCTGCTCAGCGGCATCATGCTGCTGCCCTGGATCGTGCCGGAAATCGTCACCGCCCTGGCCTGGAAGAGCATCTACGATCCCATGTTCGGCGGGCTCAATCCCATCCTGCAGGGTGTGGGCATCATCGATCGCCCGCTCGGCTGGCTGTCCGATCCCGGCATGGCCATGGGCAGCATCATTTCGGTCAATGTCTGGAAAGGCATTCCCTTCTTCGTCCTGCTGCTGCTGGCCGGCCTCAAGGCCGTCGATCGCGAACAGCTCGAGGCCGCTCAGGTCGATGGCGCCAATGCCGTGCAGCGCTTCCGCAATGTCACGCTGCCCGGCCTGCGCTATGTCATCGTCGTCACCCTGCTGCTGTCATTCATCTCTACCTTCAACCAGTTCGGTCTGCCCTTCCTGATGACCGGTGGCGGGCCCAGCGGCGCCACCAAGCTCTATTCCATCCTGGCCTATGAAAAGGCGCTCGGCTCCCTGCAATATGGCCCGGGCATCGCCATCGCCTTCAGCGTTGCGCCCCTGATGGCCATCCTGATCTGGCTGCTGGCACGCTTCATGCGCCACGATGACCGGCGCGATGGCGCCTCCGAGCGCGGTCCGGGCTTTGCCGACCGCCTGCTCGCGGGCGGCACCTGGCTGGTCAACATCATCATCGACCTGTTCTTCCTGCCCATTCAGCTGGTTTTTGCCGCCATGGAATGGGTGGTGCGCCGGGTGCGCGTGGCCACCGGCCGGTCCCCGCTGCAGCCCATCTTCCGGCAGCAGGCGCGTTCCAATGCCGGCCCGCTGGCGCGCCTCCTGGTGCTGACCCCGCTACTGGTCTTCGTGCTGTTCCCCTTCTACTGGATCATCACGACCTCGCTGAAGACGACGACGCAGATCAGCGAGCGGCGCTCCATCTTCTGGCCCGAGCCGGCCACCACCGAGCAATATACCTCGCTCCTGCGCGATACGCCTTTCCTGACCTGGCTGATGAACTCGGTCTTCGTTGCGGCCCTGAGCACGCTGGTCTCGGTGGCGCTGGCCTCGCTGGCCGCCTATGCCCTGTCGCGCCTGCGGTTCCGCGGCGCGGGCCTGCTGACCACGCTGCTGCTCATCACCTATCTGCTGCCCGGCACGCTGCTGTTCATCCCGCTCTACCAGACGCTGACCACCATGGGTGTCATCAACAGCCACACCGCGCTGATCATCACCTATCCGACATTTCTGTTGCCCTTCGCCACCTGGGTGCTAATGGGATATTTCCGATCCATCCCGATCGAACTCGAGGAAGCGGCGCGCATCGATGGCGCAAGTCAGCTCTACATCTTCTGGCGCATCACCCTGCCGCTCGCCGCGCCTGCCATCCTGTCGGTGACCCTCTTTGCCTTTACCAATGCCTGGAACGAATTCCTGTTCGCCTTTGTCTTCATCACCAGTGAATCCCTGCGCACCCTGCCGATCGGGCTGCAATCGCTGGTGGTCGGCGACATCCTGCCCTGGGGCAAGCTGATGGCGGCGTCGCTCCTGACGGCCATTCCGGTCGCTGTGCTCTATGTCTATGCCCAGCGCTTCCTCTCGGAAGGTCTCACCGTCGGGGCCGTCAAGGGATGAACGATCCGTCTCGGATGGGGGCAGCCGGCAGCGCGCTGAACGCCTCCATTGTGCGCAGCTCTATCCCCTCGGCGGTGGATGCCATGGTGGCCAACATCCGTGGCCTCATCTCCGACGGGGGGCTCGGCGTGGGCGACAGCCTACCCACCGAGCGGGAATTGTGCGAGCGCTTTCAGGCCAGCCGCAACACGGTGCGCGAGGCCATGCGCATCATGAAGGCCTATGGCATCGTCTCGGTGCGCCCCAAGGTCGGCGCCATCATTGTCGATGACCGCATGGAGCGCGCGCTCGACCTGTTCTCGTTCAACACGCTCGACATCTCGCGCCGCACGTTCAACGACATCCAGGGCTTCCGCAAGCTGATCGAGGTCGGCTCTGTCGATGCCATCTTCGACCAGATGCGGCCCGACGATATTGCGGCCATGCGGTCCATCAATGCACAGCTGCGCGCGGCGGGCTCCATTGCGGAGGCGTCCGAGATGGATTTCCGCTTCCATCTCCGCCTGGTCTCGATCCTCGATAATCGCGCAGTGCGCGACGTCTATCGCATCATGAAGCCGGTCATCATCCGCATCATGGAGCGCGGCAAGGAGCTGCATAACTTCACGGACGACACCTACGAGCAGCATGCTGCCGTGGTGGACGCCTTGGAGCTGAGAGATCGGATTCGCTACCAATACGCCCTGCAGTCTCACCTGCATGTCGGCGTCACGGCATTCGCGGATCCGGCAGAGGAGGTCCTGGCGTAACGCAGTGTCCGGTGGCGCCCATGGCGGGCATCTCGGGCTAGCGCCAGGGTAGGGGTATCAGGTTCTGAGGGGAGCCAAGTGAAGATCACAGCAGTCAAGACGGCCGCGACCAGTGGCCATTGCATGCATCTCTGGGTGCGGATCGAAACCGATGCCGGCATTACCGGCCTGGGCGAATGCGTGCATGGCGGCCACCAGGCCATCGCCATCATCGAAAAGGAACTGGCCGAAAAACTGATCGGCCGCGATCCCTTCGCCATCGATGCGCTCTTCGAGGAAATCCGCCGCAGCCTCGTCTTCGAGGGCGGCTTTGCCGGCGCGCTGATCACCGCCTTGACGGGCATCGAGATCGCGCTCTGGGATCTCAAGGGCAAGGCACTCAAGGTGCCGATCTACGAGCTCATGGGCGGCAAGTTCCGCGACGACATCCGCGTCTATTGCGACTGCGAAGTCTCGCCCGGCATGAACATGGACGAGGTGCAGGCCGAGGTGGATCAGGTCCTGGCGGCCGGGTTCACCGCACTCAAGGTCGATTTGGACATCCGCGCCTATGGCCATACCGGCTCGGAAACCGGCTGGTACGAAAAGGACAGGTTCAACATGACTCCCAACAAGTGGGAGCATGACCGCATGGTGCAGCTGGCCGAGATGGTGGTGAAAGCCGCCGGCAAGGGCGTGGAGGTGGCGTGCGATCTGCATACGCGCCTCGACAAGCACAGCGCCATTCGCCTCGCGCGGGATCTCGAGCATCTCCAGCTGATGTGGCTCGAAGAGCCCGTGCCGCCCGAGAATATCGACGTCATGGCCGAGATCACCCGCTCGACCTCGACCCCGATCTGCGCCGGCGAAAACCTCTATCTGCGCCACGGTTTCCGCAAGCTGCTCGAGCAGCAGGCCGTCGACATCATCATGCCCGATATCCCCAAATGCGGCGGGCTGTCGGAATGCCGCAAGATCGCCGAGCTGGCCGATCTCTATTCGATCCCCTTCGCGCCGCACAATGTGTCCTCGCCGATCGGCACCATGGCATCGGCCCATGTCTGCGCCACCATCCCCAACTTCCTGGTGCTGGAGTTCCACTGGTTCCACCGCGACTACTGGTCGACGATCACCGATGGCGGCGACATCATCAAGAACGGCAAGATCACAATGAGCGACCGGCCGGGCATTGGGCTGGAGCTGAATGAAGAAGTGGCCAGGGCACACCAATATCCCGGAACCACCTGGTTCGAGTAAACCGGCCGGCGCCGACCACTCGGCGCCGCGCCCCTCTCGCGGGATCCGCTCACCATCCCACCATCCGAACCACTGGCTGTGCAGCAATTGCCCCGGCTCCGCCAAGACGCGGCATGGCACTTTCCGGCAGACGGAAAGCCAGGAGCGTCTCCATGCGCCACACCGGGCTAGCTGCCAAACGGTATAAGTGCCAAAAAAACGCACTGGGAGGTGAGTGATGAACATGTATGCGGGTTTGACCATTGCGGCGGCCATGACACTGACGGCGGCCAGCCCCGCCTGGGCGCAGGGGACCTATCCTGTCGACACGGTGACCATGGTTGTGCCCTACGCGGCGGGCGGCGCGGGCGATACCGTTGGGCGTCTGGTGGCCGATGAGCTGAGCCGGCGTCTGGGCGTCAACTTCGTGGTGGAGAATGTGGGCGGCGCCAGCGGCGCCATCGGCGCCGAGCAGGTGTCGCGCGCACCGGCCGATGGCTCGACCCTCCTGCTGGCAGGCAATGCCATCTTCACCACCGCGCCGCATCTGGCCGATGTCGGCTTTGACCCCTTTGTCGATTTCACTGCCATCGCCAATGTCAGTGAAGCGGTCCGTATGCTCGTCGCCTCCAAGTCGCTGGAGGTCAGCAACCTCGAAGAATTTGTCGCCTATGGCAAAGCCCATCCCGGCGAGATGAACTACGGCTCGGTTGGCGTCGGCTCCACTGGCCACGTCGCCACCGTGGATATGCTCAACGTCATGGGCATCGAGGCCACCCACATTCCCTATAAGGGTGCTGCCGAAGTCGTGCAGGCCGTCCTGGCCGGCGACGTGCAGTTCATGATGGATGCCGCGGCCATTCCGCAGGTGCGCCAGGACACGGTCACGCCACTGGCCGTGCCGGGTGCCGACCGCATCGCCGAATTCCCCGACGTGCCGGCCCTGCTCGAAAGCGGCTATGACAGCATCACCGGCACCGGCTGGCAGATGGTCATGGGTCCCGCCGGCATGCCCGCCGACGTCGTTGCGGCCATCGAGGCGGCGCTGGAAGAGGCCAATGCCGATCCGGCCTTCGTCGAAAGGCTCGGCAAGGCCGGCGTGTCGCCGCGCTTCATGACCGGCTCCATGCTCGATTCGGCCCTGCGCTCCGACTACGAGCGCTTCGAGACCCTGCTCACCGGGCTCGGCCTCGCCAAATAATCGCACGACACACTGGCGGCCGGCAGCGCATATGACCAAGCTGCCGGCCGCCGCTTTTTGAGATCCGCGTCCCGATGGGGCGCCACTGTAGCAGGGATGCCCATGACTGGTGTGAGTTCGCAGCTGGCCGATTGGGCAATCGGCTTTTCGCTGGATGCCGCCCCCGCCCAGGTGGTCCACAACACCAAGCTCCGGCTGCTGGACGTGATCGGCGTGATGATTGCCTCCAATGGCCACGACAATGTCGAGGCCGCCCGGCGCGCCGTTGCCGATGCGGATGCCGGGGGGCGCGGCGCCCATAGCCTGATGGATGCCCGCGAGACCTCGCCGGCCAATGCCGCCTTCGTCAATGGCGTCGCCGCGGCCGTGCTGGAATTCGACGACACCCATCTCGCCACCAATATCCACGCCACCTGCGCCATCGCCGCCGCCATCCTGCCCGTCGCGCAGTCCGCCCGCCTTTCCGGTCGCCAATTGCTCGAGGCCCTGCTGGTCGGCTCCGAGATCGTCTGCCGCCTCGGCATGGTCACCCCGGTGCGCATGCACGAAATGGGCTTTCACCCCACCGGCGTCTATGGCGTCTTTGCCGCCGCCTATGCCGTCGCCCGCCTGCGCGGCCTGCCGCACAGCCAGATGGTCGATGCCGTCGGCACCGCCGCCAGCCTCTCCTCGGGCTCCATTGCCTCCTTCGAGGATGGCACCTCCACCAAGACCATGCATGTGGGCTTCGCCGCCGCCGCCGCCCTGCGCGCCGTCGCTTTGGCCAGGCACGGCATTACCGGTCCGGGCCTGGTGTTCGAGGGTCGCTTCGGCTGGTACCGCAGCCACGTCCAGGCCGAGACCGACTTCAACTTCGCCGCGCTGACCGACCAACTCGGCTCGCGCTGGGAGGTGCTCAACATCGCCTCCAAGCTCTACCCCTGCGCCTATACCCTGATGCCCTTCATCTCCGCCGCGCTGGCATTGCGCCAGCAAAACGCCATCATGCTTGCAGAAATCCGCGAGATTTCTTGCGCCATCATGCCGCGTTCCTTCCGCACCGTCTGCGAGCCGGTCGAGGACAAGCGCCGGCCCCGCAGCTCCTGGCATGGCCGCATCAGCCTGCAGCACACTGTCGCCGAAGCCCTGGCCCTGGGCCGCTTCGACAAGTCCGCCTATGCCCCCTCCAGCCTGCACGACCCGGTGATCAACGCCCTGGCGGATAAGGTGATTCACGTGCCCGACCCGGTTGCCGCCGCCGATACCAGCCGCTCCCGCGCCGTGGTGTCGATCACCATGAATGACGGCCGCGTGCTCAGCCACACTGTCGAGGACATGCTCGGCACAAGCCGCAATCCCGCGCCCGACGCGGTCTATCTCGACAAGTTCCGCGCCAATGTGGACGGCGTCATCGCGCCCCAGCTGCGCGACGAACTCATCGACCGCCTGATGACCCTGGAAGCGGCAGACGATGTCGATGCCGTCTTCTCCCGGCTGCGGCACTAGCGCCATGGCCGCCCGTTTCCTTGAAGATTTCGTCATCGGCGAGACCTGGATCAGCCCTGCTATCATCCTGACCGAACAGGACATTGTCGCCTTCGCCCAGGTCAACGACCCCCAGCCCATGCACACTGATCCGGCCGCGGCAGCGGCGGGTCGCTTCGGCGGTCTCATCGCCAGCGGCTGGCAGGTGGCCGCCCTGTCCATGCGCCTCTTCATCCAGTCCGGTGGCTATGGCGAAACCCCGATTGTCGGCATGGGTGTCGATGAGTTGCGCTGGAAGAAGCCGGTGCGCCCCGGCGACAGTCTTCACGTCACCCGCGAAGTGGTCGATGCCCAGCGCTCGACCCGCCCCGGCTACGGCGTCATCCGCACGCGCGTTTCGGTCATCAACCAGGCTGGCGAGACGGTGATGACCATGGTGTCGATCGGCCAGATCCCGGCGCGTCGCGCCTGATCAGCCCGCCGTTGCCGTGTCCCAATAGGGTTTCTTGAGTTCCGGTTTCAGCAGCTTGCCTGCCGGCGAACGGGGGAGGGTAGGACGCAGCTCGATCGCACTCAGCCGCTGCAGCTTGCCGACCCGGCCATTGGCCCATTCCAGCAGCGCTGGCCCATCCGTGGCCGAGCCCGGCCGCATGACCACGAGGCCAAGCGGCGTCTCGCCCCATTGCGCGCTGGGCACGGCGATCACGGCTGCATCCTCGACCTCGGGGTGGTCGAGCAGCGTCCGCTCGAGATCGGTCGCATAGATGTTGAAGCCGCCCGAAATGATCATGTCCTTCTTGCGATCGAGCAGGACCAGAAATCCATCCTTGTCGAAGGCCCCAATATCGCCGGTGCGGTGAAACACCTCCCCCGCCGCGTCGCGCCAATAGAAGGCTTCCGTCGCCGTCGGATTGCGGAAATAGCGCGACATCATCGCCGGCGAGCGCCCCACCACCTCGCCGGCCTGCCCCACCGGGAGCAGCTGACCGGCCTCGTCGATGATCCGGATGTCATTGTTGGTGCCGGGCCGGCCCACCGTATGGGCCTTGTCCGGCCAGGTCGCCACGTCGAGAATGCAGGTGCAGCCGCCCTCGGTCAGGCCATAGATTTCGAACAGCCCGCCCGGCCAACGCGCGATCACCGCCTGCTTGAGCCCCGCGGTCAGCGGCGCGCCCGTGCATTGCTTGAGCACGAAGGCGGAGAGATCATGCGCGTCGAAATCCGGTTCAGCCAGGATGCGCTGATACTGCACCGGCACTAGCATTGTATGCGTCGCCCCATGCTGCACGGCGAGCGCCAGATAGGCCGAAGCACTGAATTTGCGCATCAGCACCACATGGCCCCCATGGACCAGCGTCGCCAGCAGCGGCATGATCGTGGTGTTGGAATAGAAGGGCGTCGCCAGCAGCATCGTGCTGGCCGGCCCGATGCGGAACACGCCGCGCGTCGCCTGCCGGTAGCGCATGGCATGGGAATGCACGATGCCCTTGGGCCTGGCCGTCGTGCCCGAACTGTAGATGATGTTGAAGTCGGTGCTGCCGCCGACGTTCACGGGCGCAGCGAGCTGCGTGCCGCGCGCCACGAAGTCGCCCAGCGCGACTGCGCCACCCGGCTGCGGCTCCAGTGCGATCACCCGGCCCGCCGCCCGGTCCCCGATCAGGCCAAGGCCTGCCGCATCGGCAAACACCAGCGCGGGATCGCAATCATCGATCATTCCCGTCACGGTCTCGGCAGTGGCAGAGACGGGCAGGGGCACCGCGCAGCGTCCCGCGGCAATGATGGCCAGATAGGCGATAACCAGATCAAGCGAGTTGAGCCCGATCAGCCCGATCGGGCGATCCCCGTCACCAGGCGCCGCGGCGATCGCTCCCGCCAGGTCAAGCACGCGCGGCGCCAGTTCAGCCCAGGACACACTCTCGCCCTCGCAGCTGATCGCCGGGCGCTCGCCGCCATCGGCTGCATTGGCCAGAATGCGGTGCAGCAGCCGTCCCTCTTCGTCTCCGGTCATCACGATCAGTCTTTCAGCAGAAGGATATTGTTGGCCACCAGTGCCGGCTTGTCGCGGCCCTCGATCTCGATGGTCGACTCGGTGAGCAGACGCGTCCCCTGCGCATGGGCCTGCACACCGATCAGCGTCATGGCCAGCCGCACCCGGCTATCCACCAGCACCGGGCTGACGAAGCGGACCCGGTCATAGCCGTAGTTGAGCCCGGCCCCGCGGCGCGTCACCGCATAGATCTCATGCTGCAGGTTGGGGATCAGCGACAGCAACAGCAGCCCATGGGCAATGGTGCGCCCCTCAGGCATCTCCTGTTCGGCCCGCGCCGTATCGACATGGATCCAGTGCCGGTCGCCCGTCAGGTTGGCGAAGGCATCGATCATCTGCTGGTCGATGCTGACCCAGTCCGACCGGCCGAGCAGCTGGCCGGCATGGACCGCCAGGTCCGCGGCTTTCTCGACGGTCAGCATGCTCCCGCCCTCATTCCGTCACCTCGGCCCGGCCGCGCCGCACAAACGATGTCGTCGTCGCCAGCAGCACCGCCACGCCCATCAGCACGAAGGTGAGGCTGATCGGACGCTCGAGGAACACCATCGGGTCGCCGCGCGACAGCGTCATCGCCCGCCGGAAATTCTCCTCGAACATCGGTCCGAGAATGAAGCCCAGGATGAACAGGGCCGGGTTGCAGCCCGCCGCCTTGAGCAGGTAGCCAAGCGCGCCGAAGAACACGAGCGAGTAGATGTCGAAATGCGACGAGCTCATGGTGAAGACGCCGACGCAGGCAAAGCCCAGCACGAACACATAGAGCCAGTGATAGGGCACGCGCAGCAGCCGGACCCAGAGCCCGATCAGTGGCAGGTTGAGCACCACCAGCAGCAGGTTGCCCACCCACATCGAGACGATCAGGCCCCAGAACAGTTGCGGATGGTCGCCCATCATGCGCGGTCCCGGCTGCACGCCATGGATCATGAAGGCACCGAGCATCAGGGCCATGGTCGGGCTGCCGGGAACGCCCAGCAGCAGCGTGGGGATGAAGGCGGTCTGCGACGCCGCGTTGTTGGCCGATTCCGGTCCGGCGACACCCTCGACGGCGCCCTGGCCGAAGCGGTCAGGTTCCTTGGCGATGCTCTTTTCCACCATATAGGCCGAGAAGGAACTCATCGCGAGACCGGCTCCCGGCAGGACGCCGAGCAGCGAGCCGAGCCCCGTGCCGCGCAGCACTGCCGGCCAGGACCGGCGGAAGTCGTCGCGCGTGGGCCAAAGTCGTCCGATATTCTTGGCCGAGACGACCTCGCCCTGGGGCGAACCGATATTGCTGATGATCTCGGCCACGGCAAACAGGCCCACCGCCAGCACGGCGAAGTCCACGCCGTCCCGCATTTCGGCCATGCCGAAGGTGAAGCGGAACATGCCCGTGGACACATCCGAGCCGGCCGTGCCGAACACCATTCCCAACAGGGCCACGCCGATCCCCTTGATCACCCCGCCCCGCGTCATTGCCGCCGTGCTCAGCAGCGCCACAAAGACCAGTGCGGCATATTCCGCCGCGCCAAAGCGCATGGCGATGGAGGCGAGCGGCGGCCCGGCCAGCGCAATGATCAGCGTGCCCACCGTGCCGGCAAAGAACGAGCCGAGCGCCGCCACGGCCAGCGCCGCGCCCGCCCGGCCCTTGCGGGCCATCTGGTGCCCGTCGATGCAGGTCACGGCCGAGGAGGCCTCGCCGGGCAGGTTGACCAGGATGGACGTCGTCGAGCCGCCATAGGCCGCGCCATAGAAGATGCCGGCCAGCATGATGATCGAGGCTTCGGGGGAGAGCCCGAAGGTCAGCGGCAGCAGCAGCGAGATCGTGATGATCGGCCCCACGCCCGGCAGCACGCCGATGGCGGTGCCCAGGGTCACGCCCATCAGGCAATAGAGCAGGTTGATCGGCGTGACGGCGACCTGCAGGCCCATGGCCAGGGATGAGAACAGATCCATCCTCAGAACCTCCAGGCGACGAGGCGGAACGGAATGCCCAGCCCGAAATAGAAGATGGCAACGATCAGCGTCACCACGGCCAGCAGCACCAGGGCCAGCTCCCGCCAGCGCCCGCCCGTTTCGGCGAACCAGCTGATGGCGATGAGCGCGGTGAGGGCGGGGATCAGCCCCACCCGGTCGATCAGCACGCCAAAGGCCAGGATGGCGGCCAGAATGATCAGCAAGGGGCGCAGTTCGGTCCGTGGAAAGGCACTGGCCAGGCGCTCGCCGGCGCGGTGCGCGGCACGCGTGCGCAACAGCTGGGCCGTGCCCAGGATCACCAGCGCACCACCCGCCAGCACCGGCATGGCGCCGGAGCCCAGCGCCGAGGGATCGCCAAGGCCATAACCCCAGCCGACGACCACCGCGACGGCGCCAAAAAAGAGAAAGATCAGTGCGGTGAGCAATTCTGAATTCATTGTCATGAGGGGCCCCCTCCCGGTTGGCGCGGTGTTCTCATTGCGAAGCGACACCCAGCCCGATTGACCTGCGCGAAACTCGCCGTTGGGCGGTTGCGGAACAATATCGGCCGGGGTGGTTTCCGCCAGGCGGAAAGTCGCGGTTACTTCTGGTGTGCGGTCAGCCGGTCGACCTCGGCGCCGATCCCCTCGGCGGCCCGCTTCAGCGCTGCCACGAGCGCATCGCGCGAGCCGAACGCATTGGTGGCCGCCCGGAAATAGGTCATGCCGATGCTCGCCTGCACCACGCCGCGCGCAAAGATCGGCACGGCAATCGTGTCCAAGGTGCGCGGCTCCACATTGGGGTCGCGCATGGCAAAACCGCGGTCGCGCGTGGTGCGCACCATGCGCCACACCCGGTCATGCTCCCTGGCTTCCGCGCTTTCGAGGGCATCGCCCGATCCGGCGCGCGCGATCATGGTGTCGATCTGCTCGTCGCTGCATGACGCCAGGTAAGCCCGTCCCAAAGCCCGGGTGAAGAGGCTCAGCCGCATGTTGATGGTCGCGTGAAACGGCGAGATCGGGCTGTCATAGACCGTCGAATAGCGCACCACGACCGCATCGCGGTCAAAGGCGGCGATCGCCACCGGCCACTTGAATTCCGCACTGAGCCCGATGGCCCAGGCGCGCCCGGCCTCCACCACCAGCGGGTCGCCGTGAAAGCCGCTGCTGAGCGAGGTGACCAGCGACGTGATCTGATAGCCGGCATGCCGCGGATCGCTGCTCACGTAGCCGTCGGCCGTCAGCGTCTTGAGCAGCCGCACCAGCGTGGATTTGGGCAGGCCGGTCGCCCCATGCAGCGAATGCAGCGTCGAATGCGGCTCCCGGTTCATCGCCTGCAACACCGCCAGAACCCGGCTCGCGGCCCGCACCGCATCCTCGTCACGCTCAGCCATTCTCAGTCACTTTCCGCCTGCCGGAAACGAAATAGAGTGGATTTGTCCGTCACACGCAAGGGTGGATAGGTCGGCGCAGTCCAGCAGGGAGCGCCGTGAAAGATGGCTGAGAACGACGACAACAGAGCCGAAGCCAGGCAGATCATCGCCGGCATCGACCCCGCCACCATCGACCGTCTGCTGCAGGGCGCCGTCGATTTGCATGTCCATTCCGGCCCGTCCACCATGGCCCGCCAGCTCGATCATTTCGAGGCGGTCGAACAGGCCGCCGCGGCTGGCCTGCGCGGCATCCTGTTCAAGGATCACCACTATTCGGTCGGCCCGTTCCTGCCCATCATGGAGCGGCTCCTCTCGCACCATGGCGTCGCTATGTATGGCTCGCTGGTGCTCAACAATTCCACCGGCGGGTTCAATCCGGCCGTGGTCGATTTCCATCTCAAGAGCGGCACGAAGATGGTCTTCATGCCCACCGCACATGCCGCCAACCATATCCGGTCCAACCACCGCGGCGGCAAGCTCAAGTCCAATATCCAGCTCCGCAAGCCACGACCCCTGACCGTCCTCGATGACAATGGCGACCTGCTCGACACGGTCCGCGAAATCCTCGACATGATCGCCGCCCACGACGCCATCCTGTCGTCGGGCCATCTGCATGTCGCCGAAATCTGGGTCCTGTTCGACGAGGCCCGCAAGCGCGGCGTCAAGCGGCTGGTCATCAACCACCCGATGTATGGGCTCCACTTCACCCATGCCGATACGGCCGAGCTGGCGGCGCTTGGCGCCGTGGTCGAGCAGTCCGCCTGCCTCTATGTGGACTCGCGCTTCAACACCTATTCGCCCGCCGAACTCAAGCAGCATATCGACGCCGCCGGCGTCGCCAATTCCTCGATCGGCTCCGATCTGGGCCAGGTCGACAATCCGAGCCCGGTCGAGGGCCTGCGCCAGGCCGTCGCCCTCTTGCTGGGCCTCGGCTTCACCGAAACCGATGTCACCACCATGGTGCGCGACAATCCCGCAAAACTGGTTGGCCTGGAGGCCCGCATATGAAACTCGGAACCGTCATTCTCGATGGCCGCAAGACCCTGATCGCCAAGGTCGGCGAGCAGGCCGCCACGCTCGAAGCGCTCTACCGCCATGCCGGCCTCGGCGCCGCGCCGATGAGCCTCAATGACTTCATCGAAGCGGGCAAGCCGGAGCTGGAACGCGCCGCCAAGGCGCTGGCCGCTGCGGCCGGGGTGGAATTGCTCGATCCGGCCAGGCTCGACTGGCTCCCGCCGCAGCCCAATCCCAGCAAGATCGTCGGCGTCGCCTTCAACAATATGGGCATCCGCAAGGCCGCCCATAAGGATCCGGGCGTGCCCAATTTCTTCTTCAAGGCGCCTTCGAGCCTGGTCGGGCACGGCAAGGCCATCATCATGAAGCAGCACTATGGCGAGACCATTCCCGAGCTCGAGCTGGCCGGCATTGTCGGTCGCCGCTGCAAGGATCTCACCGACGAGGAGGCGCGCACCGCGCTCTTCGGCTACACCATCGTCAACGATGTCACCTCGCATGGCATGAAGTTCGGCATGGATTCCATCGCCACGACGCGCGAGCCACACCTGATGCGCGACCATCACCTGTCCTGGCGCAATCGCCACGGCCCCGACGACAACGACGTCTATTTCGTCTATCACGCCCGCTCCAAGGCCACCGACACCTTCGGTCCGATGGGACCCTGGATCACCACCGCCGATGAAGTGGCCAACCCCAATGCGCTCAAGGTCGAAGGCTGGCTCGATGGCGAGCCCTTCGCCGTCGACTCCACCGCCAGCTACCGCTTCAAGATCGAGCAGGTGGTGGCCGAGGCCAGCCGCTACTTTACGCTGGAGCCCGGCGACGTGATCTGCTTCGGTACCTCCGCCAAGGGCGTCGGCAAGTTTCCTGATGGCCACCGCTCGGTCAACATGCACCAGATCGATGGCACCATGGATATCGAGATCGAGGGCCTGGGGCGCCTGACCAGCACCATTCGCCACGACTGGAAGGATTGAACCACCCTTGCGTGTTGTCGAGATAACCCGGCCGGGCGGGCCCGAAGTCCTGGCGATCGTCGATCGCCCGATGCCGGTACCCGGCCCGGGTCAAGTCCTGCTGGAGATCTACGCCGCCAGCGTCAACCGGCCCGATATCCAGCAGCGCCGCGGTCTCTATCCGCCGCCGCCCGGCACGACCGACATTCCCGGCCTCGACGCTGCCGGCCGCATCGCGGCCGTGGGGGCGGGCGTCGAGGCCTTTGCCGTGGGGGACGCCGTCTGCGCCCTCACCAATGGCGGCGCCTATGCCGATTATGTCGTCGTCCCGGCGCTGCAATGCATGCCGGTGCCCACCGGCCTCAGCTTCGTCGAGGCCGCCTCGCTGCCCGAGGCCTTCTTCACGGCCTGGAACAACATCATCTGGCTCGGCCGGCTGGGGCAGGGCGAGACGCTCCTGGTGCAGGGCGGCAGCAGCGGCGTTGGCCTCGCCGGCATCCAGATGGCCAAGCAGCTCCGCGGCGCCCGCGTCTTCGCCACGGCCGGCAGTCCCGAAAAGCGCGCGGTCTGCCAGGCCGCCGGCGCCGACGCCGTCTTCAGCTATCGCGATGACTGGGCCGCGCAGATCCGCGCCACGGCCGGGGAGCACTGTATCGACGTCGCCCTCGACGCCCAGGCCGGCCCCAATATCCAGACCCAGCTCGACCTGCTGGCCTATGATGGCCGCCTGGTGCTGATCGCCAGCCACCAGTCTCCGGTGTCAGAGGTCAATACGCGCGATCTCGTGCGTCGCCGCCTGACGCTGACCGGCTCGACTTTGCGCCCGCGCCCGCCTGAGTATAAGGGCCGGATTGCCGCCGCGCTGGTCGCCAATGTCTGGCCCCTGCTGTCCGATGGCCGCATGACCACCCGCATCCATGCCGAGTTTGCTCTGGAGGAGGTCCAGGCCGCCCATGCCATGCTCGATGCCAATGCCCAGATCGGCAAGGTCGTCCTGCTCATGCGCCCGGACCTGGCCGCGGAGCGGCCGGTTCGCTAGGGCTCAGGTCAGGGGCTTGGAAAGGAAGCTGCGGCTGCGGCCCGGCGGAAAGTCCGCCAGCGTGCCGAACACCGTATAGCCGGCCCTCTGGTAGGCACGAAGGGCCTGCGGGTTGAACGTATCGATATAGGCGCCGTGGCAGCCGCGCCGGCGGGCTTCCGCCTCCGCCTCGGCCAGCATCCTTCCGGCAAGGCCCTGTCCGCGCTGCGCCTCGGCGATCCAGAGCCATTGCACATAGAGCCAGCCCCAGGCGGTATAGCCCGAAAGGCCCGCCACCAGCTTCCCCTCTGCATGCACCAGCACGGCAATGGCCTCCCGCCCGGCGGGCCCGACATCGCTCTCGTTGAAGCTCGCCAGGTTGTCGCCGATCTGCGCCAGGTCAGCCGCATCGGGCTGGCTGGTGACGGTGACGGCCAGCTCAGCCATGGCTCAGCTGGCCGCCCGTCATCGGATGCGGCGCGCCGGTCGTGGTGGGAAAGCTGATCGGCATTCCGCGCAGCACGCGCACCGCCAGAAAGGCGAAGCACTCCGCCTCCACCGCATCCCCGCGCAGGCCCAGCGTGTCGGCCGAAACCGCCTCGACCCCCGCCCGTTTTGCGAGCATGGCCATGATGGCCGGGTTGTGCCGCCCACCGCCGCACACCACCAGCCGCTCGGGCCGGCTGGGCAACAGGTCGAGCGCCTTGCCGACCGCACCGGTGGTAAAGCCGGTCAGCGTCGCCGCGCCGTCCTCCGGCCCGAGCCCGTCGGCCATGCGCGCCGAAAAGTCGAAGCGGTCGAGCGATTTGGGATAGGGCGCGCTGAGATAGGGATGGGTCAGCAGCCGTTCCAGTCGCGCCTCGTCGACCTGTCCGCGCAGCGCCATCTGCCCGTCGCGATCCATGTCGCCCAGGCCCAGGCCCCGGATGAAGTCGTTGATCGGCGCATTGGCCGGCCCGACATCGAAGGCGATGAGCTGGTCGGCGCCATCCCACCAGGTGATATTGGCCACCCCGCCCAGATTGAGCACGGCGGTGCGGCCATCGACATAGCCCAGCCGGCGCAGCAGCGCCTGGTGATAGAGCGCGGCGAGCGGCGCGCCCTGGCCACCGGCCCGCACATCGGCAGAGCGGAAATCAAAGGCGACGCGGATACCCAGCAGGTCCGCCATCAGCTGGCCATTGCCCAATTGCCGCGTGGCGCCGATGCGGCCCGGCTGCGGCGCCCGGTGTAGCACCGACTGGCCATGAAAGCCGACAATGCCGATATCGGCCGGTTCAAGCCCCGCCGCGCGGACGAGGTCGGCCACGGCGGCGGACTGGGCCCGGGTAATGGCCTCCTCGGCCTCGGCAAAGATGGCGGGCTCGGGTCCCTCGAATTGCCAGGCCAGGCCCTGGCGCAGGGTTTCCTCGAGCAGGCTGCGAATCGATTGCGGATAGGGGGCGAGGGTATATTGGCCGAACTCTTCTATGGTCTCGCCATCGGTCCGCAGCAGGGCCACGTCGATATAGCCATCCAGCACGGTTCCCGTCATCAATCCGACGGCCCAGATCGGCTCCATCCTGCGTCTCCTACTTGCTGTTGATCAGGTCGCCCACGGCGCGCCGCAGGGCCACGATGCCACTGTCGAAATGGCGGGTGGGATGGACGCGATTGGTGAGCAGCGTCCAGGCATGGCCGCGCGCAAAGTCGATCCACAGGCCCGTGCCGGTAAAACCGGTATGGCCGATCGTGCTGTCCGAGCAGTGCTCGCCGCCCGACCAGCCCTCATAGGGCCGTTCCCAGCCATGCGTGCGCCGCGCCGAAAGCGGCGTGCGGATCAAGGCGCCGGCATCGCTATCGCCGAGCCGCGCCGCGGCAAAATCGAGGATCGCGTCCGCATTGCCGAACAGCCCCGCATGGCCGGCGCCTTCCAGCGCCGAGCAATTGTCGTCATGCACTTCGCCCACCAGCACGCGATGCCGCCAGGTGCAGTCCTCGGTTGCCGCCGACTGCGCCGGATCGGCCGCCCACGCAAAACCCGCCCCGGGATCGAAGGCGCGAATGGTCCGGCCCTCGATCCGCTCCAGCACGAGGCCGAGCAGGAGAAAGTTGATGTCGGAATAGACCGAGGGGCCGGATTTCCATTCGTGCTGCAGCAGGAAGGTGCGCAGCAGGTCCGGATCGCGGCCATAGGTATAGAGCGGAAACACCGCCGGAAACGGCGTCTGGTGTCCCAGGCATTGGCGGAAGGTGATCCGCCGCTCCCAATTGTCCGGATTATACTGCCGGAAGTCGGGCAGCACGCTGGTCAGCGGCGCATCGAGATCGATCCGCCCCTCTGCCGCCAGCGCCAGGATGCGTTCTGTGGTGAACAGCACCTTGGTCAGTGAGGCGAGGTCGAACCAGGTCTCCTCCGTCATCGGCCGCCGCTCGGGCACCAGTTGCGCGGCGCCCATGGCACGAACCGCCCGGTTGCCCTGTGCATCCACCACGCCCAGCACGCCACCGGGGATGCGGCCCGTCTCGATCGAGGCGGCAAGCGGCGCAAATCCCCGCTCGAATTGTTCAGCAAAACTCATGTCACGGTTTCCAGTCGCACCTGATGATCGCCGCCGGCCTGGCGCCACACCGCTTCGGGTGGTTCATAGCCTGGCGGGCGCACCAGCGAAGGCACCTGCGTGGCATCGAGCGAAAAATGCTGGTTGCGCCGCTCGATGGCTGGCACGGCGGCAATCAGACGCTTGGTATAGCTATGCTGCGGATCGGACAGCACCGCTTGGGCATTGCCGATTTCGACGATCTGCCCGGCAAACATCACCGCAATGCGGTGCGCGATGCGTTCCACCACGGCCATGTCATGCGAGATGAAGAGATAGGCGAGCCCGAATTCGCGCTGCAGGTCGATCAGCAGGTCCAGCACCTTGGCCTGCACCGAGACGTCCAGCGCCGATACCGCCTCGTCCAGCACCACAACGTCCGGATTGAGCATCAGCGCCCGGGCAATGCACAGCCGCTGCCGCTGGCCGCCCGAAAACTGGTGCGGATAGCGCGTCAGCGCATCGGCGGGCAGGCCCACCCGGTCGAGCAGGAATGTCATGCGCTCCAGCAATGCCGCGTCCTTGCGCTGCCCATTGGCGATGGCCGGTTCGGCCAGCAGCGCCTCGACATTGAGCCGCGGATTGAGCGAGGCGAAGGGGTCCTGGAACACCATCTGGATCGGCCGGCGCGACCGGCTGGAGGTGACGGTGAGCCGCCCCCGCTTCCGTTCGGTCAATTCGAGTATGGCGCGGGCCGTGGTCGACTTGCCCGAGCCGCTCTCGCCCACGATCCCCAGCGTTTCCCCAGGCATCAGGTCAAAGTCCACGCCATCCACGGCATGCACCGCGCCCGCTGGGCGGAACGGATTGCGGCCCACCGGAAAGCGCACCACGAGGTCATCGACCACGACAACGGGTTTGGTTCCCGTGCCGCGCGGCCCATCGCTGCGCGCCGCCTTGCCGGCGGTAAAGTGCGGCACAGCGCTGAGCAGGTGCCTCGTATAATCATGCTGTGGCCGGTCGAGCACGGCGTCGGTCTCGTCCTGCTCGACGACGAGGCCCCCCTGCATGACCATGATGCGATCGGCAATGCCGGCCACAAGCCCGATATCATGGGTGATGAAGATCATCGCCATGCCGGTCTCTTCGCGCAGTTCCGCCAGCAGCGCCATGATCTGCGCCTGCACGGTGACATCGAGCGCCGTGGTCGGCTCGTCCGCAATCAGCAGGCGCGGGCTGCTGGCCAGCGCCATGGCGATCATCACGCGCTGCCGCATCCCGCCCGACAGCTGGTGCGGATAATAGCCCAGGCGTGATTTCGCATCGGGAATGCGGACGCGGTCGAGCATGTCCAGCGCGCCGCTCCGCGCCGCCTGGCCGATGAGGCCCCGATTGAGCCGCAGCGCTTCCTCGATCTGCGCGCCGATCGCATGCACCGGATTGAGCGAGGTCATCGGCTCCTGAAAGATCATGCCGATATCGCGGCCACGCACCTGCCGCAGCGTCTTTTCGGTGGCCCCGGTAATATCCAGCGCACTGCCATCGGCGCGCTGCAGCGTGATCGAACCACCCGTGATGCGCCCGCCGCCAAAATCGACCAGCCGGTTGATCGAAAGGGCCGTGACCGACTTGCCCGACCCGCTCTCACCCACGATGCCCAGCGTCTGGCCGGCAGAGAGGTCGAAGCTGACGCCCCGCACCACTTCATTGGCGTTGGGGTCGCGGCCGAAGCCGACATGCAGGTCGCGGACAGCCAGTAACGGGCTCATGCGCTCCTCCCCTGCGTGCGCGGATCCAGAATGTCGCGCAGCGCATCGCCGGTCAGGTTGAAGCCCAGAATGCCCAGCATGATAGTCAGCGCCGGGAACAGCATCAGCCAGGGCGCCTGCTGCATCAGGTTCTTGCTCTCGGACAGCATCAGGCCCAGCGACGGTGTCGGCGGCTGGGTCCCCAGGCCCAGGAAAGACAGCCCCGCCTCGGTCAGCAAGGCCCAGGCCAGCGCCAGCGTCACCTGCACGGCCAAGGGCGCCACGAGGTTGAGCAGCAGGTGCCGGGTCAGCACATAGAATTGCGAACTGCCGAAGGTCCGCGCCGCATCGACGAAGTCGCGGCGCTTGAGCGACAGGGCCGGGCCGCGCACCACCCGGGCAAAGATCGGCGTATAGACGATGGCGATGGCGGTGACGCTGGTAAACGTCCCCGGGCCGACAATGGCGATGATGAGCAGCGCCAACAGGATCGCCGGGAAGGCCAGCAGTACGTCCATCAGCCGCATCAGGATGCCGTCCCACAGCGAACCCCACCATGCCGCGAGCAGCCCGATCACCGAGCCGGCAATGGTCGCGCAGGCCACGGCCGCAAAGGCAATGTTGAGCGACTGGCCGATGCCCAGCATCAACCGGCTCAGCGTGTCGCGACCCAGCAGGTCCGTGCCCATCCAGAAGGTCGGGCTTGGCGGCTTGAGCCGGTCGATCGTATACATCTTGAGCGCGTCATGCGGCGTGAGGCCAATGGCGGCCAGCAGTGCCGCCAGCAGGTAGACGACGATGATCGCCATGCCGATGCGGCCGGAGGGATGGCGGAACAAGGCGCTGATGATGGCCATCACTTGCCTCCCAGCCGGATACGCGGATCGAGCGCGGCATAGGCCAGGTCGACCAGCAGGTTGACCACCAGGAAGTTGAAGGCGATGAAGATCACCGTGCCCTGCACCAGCGCATAGTCGCGCTGGCTGATGGCATCGAGCACCAGCCGCCCCAGCCCGGGCAGGGCAAAGATCTGCTCGACAATCACCGCGCCACCCAGGAGGTAACCAAACTCGACGCCCGACAGCGTCACCACCGGGATCAGCGCATTGGGGAGCGCATGGTGCCAGACGACGCTCAGCGCCGGGACGCCCTTGGAGCGGGCGGTGCGCACATAGTCCTCGCTCAGCACGTCGAGCATGGCCGAGCGGGAAATGCGGGTGACGGACGCGGCAAAGGCAAACCCCAGCGTAATGGCGGGAAAGATCAGCTGGCTGAGATTGGCAAGCGGGTCCTGCCATAGCGGGGTGAATATCCCCATTGGCGGCACGACGCCGAACGCCACCGACAGCACGAAAATGATCATGATGCCCAGCACGAAGCTGGGGGTCGATTGCCCCAGCATGGCCAGGAGGCGCACGCCTAGGTCGCTGGGCCGTCCATTGCGGGTGGCCGCCAGCACGCCCAGCGGAATGCCGATGCTGAGCGCGATCAGCATGGCCAGCAGCGCCAGCTCCAGCGTCAGGGGAAAGCGTTCGAGGATGATGCTGAAGACCGGGCGGGCATAGATGGTCGAAATGCCCAGGTCCCCCTGCAGCAGGCCGCCCAGCCAGCGCAGATATTGCGACCAGACCGGTTGGTCGATGCCGAAATAGCTGGCCAGCGCCGCCCGCTGGTCAGGGGTCAGCATGCCGGCCTCGGTGCCGAGCATGGCGGTGATGGCGTCGCCGGGGATCAGCCGGATCGACACGAAGACCAGGACCGATACGCCAAGCAGGATCAGCGGAAATGTCAGCAGGCGCTGTGCCAGATAGTGCATCGGACCGGGGTCTCTGAAGGAGTGGGGGCTGGCCGCCGGCCAGCCCCGGTAAACGCTACTGGATGGCGACCTTGGTGAGGCCGAACAGCGTGCCGGTGGGCGAAGGTTCAAAGCCGGTCACGGTCTTGAGCTGCGCCGTATAGGTGTAGGAGGTCGACAGCCACAGCCAGGGTGCCTGCTCGGCCAGGTGACGCTCGAATTCCTGGAAGATTTCGACGCGCTTGGCCGGATCGGTTTCGGCCTGGCCCTGCTTCATCAGGCTGTCGAGCGTGTCGTCGACGAAGTTCGACACACCCAGCAGATTGCCTTCCTTGGTGAAGTAGCGGTTATACATCGGATAGGGATCCGGGCGGCCGCCATTCTGGGCCACGGCCATGTCGAAATCACCCTTGAGCCAGGTGTCGACATAGACATTGAGCTCCATCATCTCGATCTCGAGCGTGACGCCGATTTCGGCCAGCTGGGCCTGCAGCACCTGCGCTTCCGATGCCGCAACCGGCGGCTCGCCCGTCGCGGCGATCACCGTGGCGGTGAAGCCCTCGGCCATCCCGGCCTCTTCCATCAGCTGCTTGGCCTTCTCCACGTCCTGCTCGTAGCAGAACAGTGAATTGGGATCCTGTGCGAAGGCCGGCACGGTCATCGGCCCGGTCACGACGCCTTCACCCACGAGGGCCGCATCGATGATTTCCTGGCGGTTGATCGCGCAGGACATGGCCTGGCGGACCAGCAGGTTGTCCATCGGCGGGCGCGACGGGTTGAGCTGCAGCACGTTATAGGCCAGCCCACCCACCCGGTTGAGCTGCAGGTTCGGCTCATTGGGCACCAGCGTGGCAATCAGCGGATCGTTGATCAGCGCGAAATCGATCTGCCCGGCCCGCAGCGAGGCCAGGATGGCGGTTTCGTCCGGCAGCACGGTCACGTCGATGCCGTCGATGGCCAGCTCCCCGCCGGCCCACTCGGTATTGGCGCTCAGCACTTCCTTGGCATTGGGCTCCCAGCTGTCGAGCTTGAACGGGCCCGAGCCCAGCGCCGTGGTGCCGATCGAGCCGGCCGCGATCTCGCTGGCCGGCACGATGGCGGCGTTGATATTGGCCATGGCGGCCAGGATCGGCACGTCAGCCGTGCTGAGGTTGAACACCACCGTCTCGTCGTCAGGCGTATCGATGCTGGCAATGGAGAGGAAGTTCGAGCGCGCCGCGGCCGAGGTGGCTTCATCGAGCACGCGCTCGAACGACGCCTTGACGTCAGCCGGCGTCACCGTCTCGCCATTGGAGAATTTGGCATTGGGGTCGAGCTTGAAGGTCAGCGTTTTGGCATCGGGCGCAAATTCCCAGCTCGCTGCAATGGCCGGCACGATATTGAGCTCGGGGTCGAGCCGCACCAGCGGCTCATAGATGAGTTCGAGCAGGCGCAGCGACGAAAAGGCCGTCTGCTTGTGCGGGTCGAGCCCGGTGGCGTCCTGCGACCAGGCCATGCGCAGGGTTGCGGCTTGGGCCGGCAGGGCGACAGCGACACTCGACAGGGCGGTCGCGATGGCGAGCCCCGCGGCCAGTTTGCGTGAATTGGTCCAGATCATTTCATTCCCTCCAGGTCCATGTCAGCCTTTGGCGGCGGACATTTCAATTGATTGTGCGCCCTTGCCCTCGATGGCGCGGCGCAAGAAGCCGCCCGCCGATTGCAGCGTGTTGCGTGCCGCCGTGACGTCGAGCCCGGTCAGCCGCACGAGGATGGCCAGCTTGACGTCATTGTCGGTCAGTTCGAGCGCGGCTTCCGCCTGTTGCGGCGTGCAGTCGGTCGCCTGCATCACGATGCGGACCGCCCGTGCCAGCAGCTTTTCATTGCTGGCATTCACGTCCACCATCAGGTTTTGATAGGTCTTGCCGATACGGATCATGCTGGCCGTGGTCAGCATGTTGAGCACCAGCTTCTGCGCCGTGCCCGACTTGAGCCGCGTCGAGCCGGTCAGCGCCTCCGGCCCCACGACCGGCGAAATGGCGATATCGGCGAGGCGCGCAATGGTGGAGTCCGGGTTGCAGGACAGCGCCACCGTCGTGGCTCCGACCGCCTTGGCATGCTCCAGCGCGCCAATCACATAGGGCGTGCGGCCGCTGACCGCGATCCCCACCACGACGTCCTGCGCCGTGAGTGCAATCTTCTCGAGGTCTTTCTGGCCTTCGTTGCGATCGTCCTCGGCGCCCTCGATCGGGTGGCGCAGGGCCCGGTCGCCGCCGGCAATCAGGCCGATCACCATGCCCTCGGGCACGCCGAAAGTGGGCGGACATTCCGAGGCATCCAGCACGCCGAGCCGTCCGCTGGTGCCCGCGCCCATATAGATCAGCCGCGCACCGGCCTGGAAGGCCGCCACGATCCGGTCCACGGCCGTGGCAATCTGCGGCAGCTCGCGTTTGACGGCCTCGGCGACTTTGGTGTCCTCGCTGTTCATGGCAGCCAGGATCTCGGTGGTCGACATCAGGTCGATCTGCATCGTGGCGGGGTTGCGAGCCTCCGAGACGAGCTGGTCGAGCTCTGCCATCAAGATGCTTCTTGCCATAGTGCCCTCACTCAAATCTGGTGGGAATGCTATGAGCCAATATTCCGGATGTCAATCAATCTTGGAATATTGTATTCCAAATGCGCCTGCGGTGCGGCACACTGGATAGCGGCGCCGGGCGGGATTTGCCGGGCCCCGGCATTGCATTGCCGGGCGCTTCGGCCCTAGTCGTGCCGGCCGGCTCGTCTCGACTGAAATGCGGTATGGGGGAAACATGTCCATCCTGAAGGTACTTGGCGCCAAGCTGGAGTCCATGACCCAGGCCGACCGGCAGATTGCGCAGTTCATCATCGATCATCCCGAGCGCATGCTGGCTTTGTCCTCCCAGGGGCTGGCCGAAGCGACGGGCCGCAGCCAGTCCAGCGTGGTCAAGTTCAGCCAGAAGATGGGCTATGCCGGCTATCAGCAGCTCAAGCTGGCGGTGAACCAGGCCAGGGCCCTCGAATGGCAGGCGCCGGGCGGCATCATCCACGGCTCCATCGACAGCAGCGACAGCTATATGACGATCCTGCAGAAGCTGATCGGCAGCAAGCTGCTCTCCATGCGCGAAACCACCGCTGCCAACAATGAGCAGACCATTGACCGGGCGCTCGACGCATTGGCCCGGGCGCGCAAGATCCAGCTCGCCGGCGTCGGCGCCTCCTCGCTGGTGGCGAGGGATTTCTCCTACAAGCTGCTCAAGATCGGCCGCACCGTGCTGATCGAAAGCGATACCCATATCCAGGTGGCCAATGCCTCGGGCCTGGGCCCCGATGATGCCTTGCTGGCTTTGTCCCATTCCGGGCGGAGCCTTGAAACCCTGCGCATTGCCGAGGTGGCCAAGCAGCGCGGGGCGGCCGTCATTTCCGTCACCGGCCTGCAGCCCAATCCGCTGCTCGACCTCGCCGATATCCATCTTTTCACCGTTGCCGACGAGGAGCGGGTGCGCTCTTCCGCCATCACCTCGCGCGACGCCCAGCTCATGCTGATGGATATGCTGTTCATTCTTCTGGTGCGCCGCCAGGCCGACGCGCCCGATTACATCCACAATAGCGAGACCGCGGTCACCGTGCTCAAGACCCGCTGAACCGGCGCAGGCCCGGTCCTTCGGAATTTCGCGCACCCTGTGCAAAATATAATATTCTTGACACTATCAAAAATAGGAATTTAGTATTCCATGTTGACGCTCTTGAGGGAGAGCTTCGGCGAGGGACCCGCATGGCGCGGGAGCATTCGGAGGGCATAGTGGCTCAGCTTTCGCTGCGCGGTATCAGGAAGCGCTTTCGCACCACCGATGTGCTGCATGGCATCGATCTGGAAATCGGTGACCGCGAATTCGTCGTCTTTGTCGGCCCGTCCGGTTGCGGCAAGTCGACCTTGCTTCGCCTGATTGCCGGGCTCGACCCGATCAGCGAGGGCGAATTCTTCCTCAATGGCCACCGCATGAACGACGTCGCGCCCTCGCGCCGCGGCATTGCCATGGTGTTCCAGTCCTATGCGCTCTACCCGCATATGGATGTCTACGAAAACATGGCCTTCGGCGCCCGCCTGATGGGCCTCGACAAGGCCGAGGTCGAAAGCCGCATTGCCGAGACGTCGCGCATGCTGCGCCTCGAGCCGCTGATGCAGCGCAAGCCGCGCGAGCTCTCCGGCGGCCAGCGCCAGCGCGTCGCCATCGGCCGCGCTCTGGTGCGCAAGCCCGACGTCTTCCTGCTCGATGAGCCGCTGTCCAATCTCGACGCCGCGCTCCGCTCCGATGTGCGCCTCGAGATCGCCAAGCTTCACCGCGATATCGGCGGCACCATGATCTACGTCACCCACGATCAGGTCGAGGCCATGACCCTGGCCGACAAGATCGTGGTGATGAATGCCGGCCGCATCGAGCAGGTGGGTTCGCCCCGCCAGCTCTATGAAACCCCGGCCAATACCTTCGTCGCCACCTTCATCGGCTCGCCGCGCATGACGCTCGTTGATGTGACGCGCGATGGTGATCGCCTGGGCGTCGCCAATGGCGGCTCGGTGGCGACCGGTGCCCTGCCGCCCGGTTCGGCCTTCAAGCTGGGCCTGCGGCCCGACGCGGTGCAGCTGCAGCGCGGGCAGGGGGGCGAGGGGCTCACCGCCACCGTGGTCTATACCGAATATCTGGGCGACAACGCCTATGTCTATGCGCGCCTCGCCGACAACACCCTGCTGTCGGCCCGCACCACCCCCAACGATCTGTTTGCGCCCGATGAACTGGTCACCATCACGGTGGCGCCGGGCGCGGCTCATTACTTTTCCGCCGCTGATGGCCGGCGGCTGGAGCCCTAGGGCACCGGCACAGTCCATGAAAAACAAAGTCACAAGGAGAGGGAACACCATGAAGACCAAACTGATCCGCATCGGCGCTGCGCTATGCGCCGTGCTTGTCGCGGCCCCGGCACTCGCCCAGGACCTGACATTCTGGAGCTGGCGCCAGGAAGACCGTGCCGCCTATGAGACCTTCATCGACACGTTCGAAGCCGCCAATCCCGGCATCACCGTGAAGTTCGAGACCTTCGAAGCCGCCAATTACAACACCATCCTCTCGACCGCCCTGGCCGGTGGCACCGGTCCTGACGTCATGATGGTGCGCGCCTATGGCGGCCTCGAAAACGTCGCGGCCGCTGGCTATCTCGAGCCGCTGAGCACCGAAACCGTCCCGGCGCTGGCCGAATTCGCCGAGCCCGCGCTTGCCGCCGAAAGCATGCGCTCGGACGGCGTCGTCTATGCCGTGCCCTTTGCCAGCCAGACCCAGCTGGTGATCTACAACAAGGCCATCTTCGACGCCAATGGCCTTGCCGAACCCCAGACCTGGGATGAACTGGTTGCCGCGAGCCAGACGCTCAAGGATGCCGGCGTCATCCCCTTTGCCAATGGCACCGCAACCGCCTGGCAGAATGAGACCGTCACCTTCGGCCTCGGCTCCTCCCTGATGGGCAAGGCTTTCTACGACGAGCTGATGGCCGGCACTGCCGATTTCACCGACCCGCGCTTCACCGGTGCGCTGGGCGAGGTTGCCGCAGTCGCTGCGGAATACTTCCCCGATGGCTTCATCGGCCTCGACTACCCCTCCGCCCAGCAGCTCTTTGCCTCGGGCATGGCCGGCATGTTCATCGGCGGCTCCTATGAGGTCGCCAATTTCAAGGCCCAGAACCCCGATATCGAACTGGGCGTCTTCGCGGCCCCCGGCAAGACGGCCGAGGATGACAAGCTGGTTGGTCTCTACTTCGACGGCGGCTATGCAGCCAATGCCGCCGGCGCCAACAAGGAAGCTTCGATCAAGTTCCTCAACTACCTGGCCAGCCAGGAATTCGGCCAGGCCTTCGCCAATACGCTGAGCAATATCTCGACCATCCCGGGCGTCACCTTCGACAATCCCCTGCTGGCCGAGGTCAACGAGCTCAACCAGTCTTCCATCCCCTATCTGATGCTGGCGCACTTCCGTTATGGCGAGCCCTCCGGCTCGGTGCTGATCCAGGGCGAAATGCAGAAGCTCTTCGCCGGCGAAACCACGCCCGAAGCCATTGGTGAAGCCCTCACCACCGGCCTCGCCGCCTGGTACGAGCCCTTCCAGAAGTAAGGCGGCCCTCCCTCCGCCCTCGGCTCCCCCGCACCCCCACCTGACCTCCCCCTCAAAGGGGGAGGAACGGACGGTGGGTGTGAGGGGATGCTGCCCAACACGCAGAACGCCTCCTCCCCCTTCTTCAGGGGGAGGCCGGGTGGGGGTGGCGGCAGTCGCCGAGCCCCGCAAGCAAGCGAGACCCCAATGCCCCACCTTCGGATGACCGGCCGCGGCCTCTGGATCACGGTGCTCATTGTGCCACCGCTGGCCTTTGTCGCCCTGTTCATCGTCTATCCGATCATTTCGGCCTTCGCCTATGCCTTCTTCGACTGGCAGGGCCTGCGTCGGGGCGATTTCGTCGGGCTGGATAATTTCCACACCGTGCTGTTCGTCGAGCCCTATCGCAGCTCGACGATCAATGCCTTCACCCACAATGTCATCGTCTTCTTTGCGCTGATGGTGCTGCAGAACGGGCTGGGCTTCCTCCTCGCCTATGCCCTCTGGCGCGAGCTGCCCGGCGCCCGCTTCCACCGCATCGCGGTCTTCCTGCCGGTGGTCCTCTCGACCATCATCGTCGCCTACCTGTTCAAGCTCTTCCTTCATCCCCTGTTCGGCGTGGTCAATATCAGCCTGCGCGGCATTGGCCTCGACTGGCTGGCCCAGCCCTGGCTGGGGCAGGGCTCCACCGCCCTCTGGGCGCTGATCGCGGCCCAGGCCTGGCACATGGTGGGCTTTCCCACCCTGGTCTTCCTCGCCGGCATGCAGCGCATTCCGGGTGAAATCCTCGACGCGGCGCGCATGGAAACCGAAAGCGAATGGGTCAAGATTTCCAAGATCGTCTGGCCGCTGGTCGCCCCCAGCGCCACCATCGTCTTCACCCTGCTCTTCGTGGGCGCCTTCAACTGGTTTGAGCTGCCCTACATCATGGCGGGCCTCGATGGCTCGCCCTATGGCTCCACCGACGTGCTGGGCCTTTATTTCTATCGCACCGCCTTCGGCAACGTGTCGGCCGGCCAGCAGGATTTTGGCCTTGGCAGCGCGCTGGCCGTCTTGATCTTCATCTTCATCGCCGCCTTCGCCACCGTCATGACCCTGCGGCTGCGCGCCCGGGAGATTCAGGTATGAGCACGGCACAGGCGAGCTACTACGACCGCCGCGGCATCATGGGCACATTGGGCCGCGATGGCCTGCTGCAGATCATCCTGATCGCCAACACCGTCCTGATGCTGGCGCCCATCATCATCATGGTCTTCTCGGCCTTCAAGACCACGCCGCAGATCTTCCAGTCGCCCTTCGCCATTCCCGATTTCACCCAGGTGGCGAACTTCCTCAAGATCTGGAACGAGACCAATTTCCTGCGCTACCTGCTCAATTCCTTCGTCGTCACCGGCGCCTCCATGGTGCTGATCCTGACGCTGGGAACCATGGCGGCCTATGCGCTGGGGCGCTATGCCTTTACCGGCTCGAACTTCATCCTGATGTTCTTCCTGGCCGGCCTGACGCTGCCTCTCAAGCTCGCCATCATCCCGCTCTTCATGCTGATGCGGGACCTCTCGATCCTCAACAACCAGCTCTCGCTGATCTTCGTCTATACGGCCATGGGCCTGCCCACGACGGTCTTCATCATGACCGGCTTCATCCGCAGCCTGCCCAGCGAGCTTGAAGATGCCGCCCGCATGGATGGTGCCAGCGAGGCCCGCATCATGTGGTCCATCATGCTGCCCCTGGTGCGCCCGGCCATGGTCATTGCCGGCATCCAGAATGTCGTGCCGATCTGGAACGACTTCTTCTTCCCGCTGGTCTTCATCCAGAACGACGATCTCAAGACCCTGCCGCAGGGCCTGACCAATTTCATGGGCGAATACACCACCGATTGGGGCGTGCTGTTCTCCGGGCTCACGCTCTCGGCTGCGCCCATCATCATCATCTATATCGTGCTCTCGAAGCAATTCATCGCCGGCATGACCTCGGGCGCCGTCAAGTGAAGCTGCCTCGCGGTCTCGTCGTCTCCTGCCAGGCGCGGGCGGACAATCCCCTGCAAGGCCCCCTCTTCATGGGGGCCATGGCGCTCGCCGCCCGCGATGGCGGCGCCGTGGCCATCCGCGCCAATGGGCCTGACGATATCGCCGCGGTCCGGGCCGCCGGCCTGCCCATCATCGGCATCCACAAGGTCTTTTCGGATCGCTACCCGGTCTATATCACGCCCGACTTCGCTGCCGCCGAGGCCATCGTGGCGGCCGGCGCCAACATTGTCGCGCTCGACTGCACCCCGCGCCCCCGCGATGGTGAGGACCCCGGGCGGCTGATCCGCCGCATCCGGGAGGAACTGGGCGCCGAGGTATTTGCCGATATCTCGACCGTCGACGAGGGTCTTGCCGCCGCCGATTGGGGCGCCACCTATGTCGCCACCACGCTTTCGGGTTATATCGACCTGACCCAGCCCCGGCCGGAGGCGCCCGATTTGCATTTGCTCGAAACGCTGGCCTCGCGCCTCTCCGTGCCGGTTGTGGCCGAGGGCCGCTACAATACCCCGCAACTGGTGCGGCAGGCCTTTGATGCCGGCGCCCATGCCGTTGTTGTCGGCACCATGATCACCAATCCGCGCGAAATCACCCGCCTCTTCGTTCAGGCCGGCGTTCCGGCATGAGCCGGCCCGTCCATCTCGGGCTCGATATTGGCGGCACGGCCAGCCGCTGGGTTGCCTGCACGCCCGATGGCGAAGTCCTGGGCCGCGGCAAGGTCTCCGGCGCCACCGGCCACATCTTCAACCCGGCCGAGAAGGACCGCCTCGATGCCGTGCTGCGCGCCGTCCGGCAGGCGCTTGGCGATGCTGGACTGGAGCCCGTCAGCATCACGGCAGGCATCACCGGCTACGGCTCGGCCGTCGCCGTCGAGGTTGCCGCGCTGGTCGAGGCCATCTTCGCCGTCGACGCGGCCGCCATCCTTCTCATCGACGATATCGTCCTCGCCTATGTCGCCCATTTCGCGCCCGGCCAGGGGCATCTGGTCTCCGCCGGCACCGGCTCGATCGGCATTCATGTCACGGCAACTGGCGACACGGTCCGCGTCGGCGGCCGCGGCATCCTGATCGATGATGCCGGCTCGGGCAGCTGGATCGCCCTTGAGGCGCTCGACCGCCTCTATCGCATCCTCGACCGCGACGGCAGCTTCGCCGCAGCCCAGCCCCTCGCCGACCATCTCTTCGCACTGGTCGGCGGCCGCGAGTGGCATGACGTCCGCCAGTTCATCTATGGCGGCGATCGGGGCCGCATCGGCACCCTGGCCGTCGCCGTCGGCCGTGCGGCCGGGGAGGGCGATGCACTGGCCCAGGCCATCCTGCGCCAGGCCGGCGTCGAACTCGCCCAGCTGGGCTCCGCGCTGCTGTCGCGCGCCGGTGACCACCCCCTCCGCTTCGTCGGCGGCGTGCTCGACCTGCATCCTGCCATTTTCACCGAAATCACCGCCAGCCTCGCCGGCCATGATGTCAGCCGGGCCGAAGGCGATGCCGCTCTGGCGGCTGCCCAATTGCAGGCCGGCAGGCACCGCGCCTGGATGGCCCTGCTGACCAGGCAATTGCCTGCAAACTAGCAGCATTCCGCCAGCATGCTGGCGGCAATTGCTGGCGCCAACACCTGACAATTGAGCCCTTTTTCAGGCATGCACTGACCGCAGTTCAGTTGCCCGCCCGCCCGCATTGACGGTGCGCCCCTCACGGTTCCTACTTGCGCGGACGACATGTGAGCGTCCCTGGAGGCAGGGCGCCGCAACATCAACAGCCCTTGGCTGTGCCCTGTTCGCGAGCAATTGCGAGCAACCCGCTACACACCGCCACAAGCCGGGCCACCGCTTGCGACAGGAGACGCGTCGTTGCTGAAAGTGCTTTATCTCGTCCCCAATCTGGCGGACCCCGCCACTGCACGGCGGATCGACATGTTGCGCCTCGGCGGCGCCACCATCGATGTCGTCGGCTTTCGCCGGGCCGGCACGGCTGTGCCACGCCTCGATGTGGGCACCTATCTCGAACTCGACGAGACCTTCGATGCGCGCTTCGTCCAGCGGCTGACGGCAACCGTGCGCGCCTCGGCCGGCCTGCGCCGCTGGGTCACCCGGCTGCAGGAGCCCGATCTGATCATCGCGCGGAACCTCGAAATGCTGGCTTTGGCCAGCCGCCTGCAGGACCATTGGGCCGGCTCCCCGGCCCTGGTCTACGAATGCCTCGATATCCACCGGCTGATGCTGCGCCAGGATGCCGTCGGCACGGCCATGCGCGCCGCCGAGCAGCACTGGAGCAAGAAGGCGTCGCTCCTCATCACCAGTTCGCCCGCCTTTCTGCGCAATTATTTCGACATCCACGGCGCGCCTCCGGCGCAGGTCGTCGAAAACAAGGTGCTTTGGGATGGTAGTGCCCGGGGCGTCAATCCAGCGCTTGCCGCGTCTGCCGCCGGCTCACCCCTGCGCATCGGCTGGTTCGGCGCCCTGCGCTGCGCTCGCTCGCTTGCCGCGCTCGATGGCCTTGCCACGGCGATGCAGGGCAAGGTCGAGGTCGTGCTGCGCGGCCGGCCAGCGCTCAATGAGTTCGACGATTTTCCCGCCGCGGTGGCGGGCCGTCCGCACCTGCACTTCGAGGGGCCCTACCGGAACCCGGATGATCTGCCCGCCATCTATTCCGACGTCCACCTGGCCTGGGCAATCGACTTCTTCGAGGCCGGGCAGAACTCGCAATGGCTGCTGCCCAACCGCATCTATGAAGGGTGCCTCCATGGCGCCATTCCCGTGGCGCTGGCCGGTACCGAGACCGCTGCCTTCATCGAGCGCCACGGCATCGGCATCGTCCTGCCTGACATTGCGCCCGAGACGCTGCGCGCCATGCTGGGCGGGCTCACCCCCGAACGCCTCGCCAACTTGGCTCGCGCGGTCGCAGCGCTGCCGCCCGAGCATTTCGCCGCAACGGCCGACAATTGCCGGACCCTTGTTGACCAGCTCGCCAGCCTGAAGACAGCCAGGCAATCGCTGACGGAGGCCGCATGACCAATACCTGTCTCATCGTCGTGCCAACGCTCAACGAGGCGCGCCATATCGGCCGTCTGCTCGATGATCTGCTCGTCGAGGCCGAGGCAATGGATGCGCGGATCGTGGTTGCCGACGGTGGCAGCACCGACGGCACCCAGGCCATCGCCGCCGACGTGGCGGCGCGCCATAGCCGCGTCACCCTGCTGCACAATCCCCGGCGCATCCAGAGCGCCGCGATGAACCTGGCCGTTGCCGAGCATGGCGGCGACGCCAGATACGTCATCCGCATCGACGCCCATGGTAAATACCCGCCCGACTATTGCCGCGTCCTGGTGGCAGAGGCCGAACGGCTGGGCGTCGACAGCATCGTCGTGCCCATGACCACGGTGGGCCGCAGCACCTTCCAGCGCGCCGTGGCCACGGCGCAGAACTCGCTGGTCGGAACCGGCGGTTCGGCCCATCGCACCGGCAAGTCTGCCCAGCACGTGGACCACGGCCACCACGCCCTGATGAGCATTGCGGCCTATCGCGCCGTCGGCGGCTATGACGAAACCTTCCGCTTCAACGAGGATGCCGAGCTCGACTATCGCCTCGGCCAGGCGGGCTATCGCGTCTGGCTGACCGATGCGACGTCGATGACCTATTTCCCGCGCGCCACCGCTTCCGGCCTGTTCCGGCAGTATTTCGGCTATGGCGGGGGCAGGGCGCGCAATATCCTCAAGCACCGCATGCGGCCGCGGGCGCGCCAGATGCTGCCGCTGGTCATCCTGCCGGCCGTGCTGCTTGCCGTGCTGTCCGTCTTCCACTGGGGTTTTCTGGTGCCGATGGCGGCCTGGGGCCTCGCCTGCTTTGCCCTCGGCGCCGTGGCGACGCGTCAGCATTTCGCCGAATATGGCCTGCCCATCGTGCTGGCGCCGCTGGTTGGTGTGGCGGCCATGATCATGCATTTCGCCTGGTCTGCCGGCTTCTGGCTGCATCTGGCGCGCACCGCCACTGCCCGGCCCCGCATGGGAGTGGCATGATGGCCTCGGTCGATATCTGCATCTGCACCTTCCGCCGCCCCTTCCTCGCCGAGACGCTGCACTCGCTGGCGGCGCTGGCCATTGGCGATGTCGATATCCGCGTCATCATCGCCGACAATGACGCCTCGCCCTCGGCCCAGGACCTGGTCGAGACCATGGCGCGCGATTTCCGCTGGCCGATCACCTACCTGCACGCCCCGGCTGCCAATATCTGCATCGCCCGCAATGCCTGCCTCGATGCGGCCTCGGCCGACTATGTGGCCTTTATCGACGATGACGAAACCGTCTCGCCGCAATGGCTCGGCGAGCTGCTGGACACCGCCCGCCTCACCCGCGCCGATGCCGTGCTCGGACCGGTTCGCGCCGTCTATGACACAAGAACGCCCGCCTGGATGGTCGAGGGCGATTTCCATTCCACCTTGCCCGTAAGGGTCAATGGCGCCATCCGCACCGGCTATACCTGCAATGTGCTGATCCGGCGTGCCGCGCCCTTCGCCGCACTGCGCTTCGATTTGGCCCTGGGCCAGTCCGGCGGCGAGGACACCGACTATTTCCACCGCCTGACCGCGCTGGGCGGCACCATTGCCGAGGCCCCCGGGGCGCTGGTCTATGAACCCGTGCCGGCCGAGCGGGCCGCCATGGCCTGGCTGATCCGCCGGCGGCTGCGCATGGGCCAGACCCACGGCATGCTGCTGCGCGGCGCGCGCCTGCCGGCTGCGGCCATCGCCATGGCCAAGGCCAGCTATTGCGTCGCCATGGCCGGCGCGACCGCATTTTCGCCCATCGGCCGGCGCAAGAACCTGCTGCGCGCCGTGCTCCATATGGGAGTCGTCGGCGGCATCATGGGCGTCCGCCAGGCCGTCCACTATGGCGATGGCGCCGCGCGCCAGGCGCCCCACTCACCCTGATTGACGCCGCGGAGGCGAGATATGCTTGAACGAGGCTACAATCCCGAATCGATGGCGCCGCAACCATCGGACCTGAAGTTCATCGACCTCGACCGGGTCTTTGCCCTGCTGCGCCGGCAGGCGCGGGTCATCACCCTCTGCCTTGGCATCGCCTTGGCGCTGGCCGCGCTTTATCTGGTGCTGGCCCCCCGCAGCTATGTCTCCGCCGGGCAGATCCTGATCGACAAGAATCTCGAGCAGGTCGTGGATGACGCCGCCGTCTCGGTCAGCGCTGTCGAGCTCGAATCGCAGGTGCTCAACCAGATCGAGGTGCTGCGCTCGAGCCGCATCGCCACGGCCGTGGCCGAAGCCGAAAATCTCACCACCGATGCAGAATTCCTCAGCCCGCCGCCCTCCTTCACCGGGCGGCTGCGCGGCATTGTTGCCGGGCTGCTCTCTCCCATTCTGGGCGGCGGCGAAACCGGCGACGCCGCGCCTCCGCAGGCGAGCGTCGATGACGTGGCCGGCATGTTGCGGGCCAATGTTCAGGTCGACCGCATGGGGCGCAGTTCCATTATCCGCGTCGGTTACGAGGCGGCCTCGCCCGAGCTCGCCCAGCGCATTGCCCGGGCCTATGCCAATGCCGTGGTGCAGGATCAGCTCAATGCCGATCTCGATGCCACACGGGCCTCGGCGGACTGGCTGCAGCAGCGGCTGGCCGAGATCGGTGCCAGCCAGCGCGAGGCCAATCAGGCCATCCAGCAGTTCCGCGAGGAAAGCGGCCTTTCGGTCGATCAGGACCGCGCCCTGAGCAATCAGCGCATCGAGGCCCTGTCCGATCAGCTCGCCGAAGCGCAGGCCGAGACGGCCCGCATCCGCGCGCAGTCCAACCAGCTGCAGGCTGTCATCGCCGCCGGTCCCGAGGCGGCGGCCAACAGCGTCGCACTGCTGACCCAATCCGAGGAGGTGAGCGCCGAGAGTGCAAATCTGCGCACCCAGCATGCCAATCTCGTCAGCCGCATCGCCCAGGTCACCAGCGCCTTCGGCTCCGACCACCCGCAACTGGTAGCCCTCAATGCCGAACTGGCCGCCCTCAACAGCCAGATCTTCGCGCAGCTCCAGGGCCTCAACGAACAATATCTCACCCGGCTCGAAATTGCCCAGCAGCAGGAAATCGGCCTGCGCCGGGACATTACCAGCGAAGGCCAGGCGGTCGGCGACATCGGCCAGGCCCAGGTCGAGCTGACCGAACTGCAGCAGCGCTCGACCGCGCTGGGCATTCTCTACAATTCCTTCCTCAGCCGCTACGAACAGGCCGTCCAGCAGCAGTCCTTCCCCATCCCCGCCGTCCGGGTGATCACCGAAGCCCTGCTGCCCGAAGCGCCCTCCAGCCCGCGCACCATGATCGTACTGGCAGCTGCACTGCTTGCAGGCCTCTTCATGGGACTGGGCTTTGGCGCCATCAACGAGCTGCGCGAGCGCGCCTTCCGGACCGGCGCCCAGGTCAGCAGGGAACTGGGCCTGCGCTTCCTGGGCTATCTGCCGGCGCTCGATCTGGGCAAGTCAGGGCGCGACAGCAGGCAGCGCGCCGGTCTCATCCACCGCTTCCTGCGCAACCAGGTCGCCGGGCGGGGCGGCAACATGCCGTCCACCCCGTTCCTTGAGACCCTTAAATCCGCCAAGCTGGCGCTGCGTTCCTCCCGCAAGGGCGGCGGTGGTGTCGTCGGCATCGTCTCGGTCCTGCCGGGCGAGGGCAAGTCCACCTTCGCGGTGTCCTTCGCCGAAATGCTGGTGGGCAGCGGCAGCAAGGTCCTGCTGGTCGATGCCGACCTGCGCCAGCCCGGTGCCAGCCGGCTGATCGGCAGTGCCGGAGAGTTCGGCCTGATGGATCTGGCCGAAGGCAAGGCCTGGCGCGACATCGCCATCACCGATGAGCAGACCGGCCTCGTCACCATCCCGGCCAATACCTCCGGCGTCGTCGGGCGGACCAACGACTTCCTCGCCTCCTCGGCCATGCAGGCCTTCCTGGCCGAAACCCGCCGCGAATTCGACTATGTGGTGATCGACCTGCCCCCGCTTGGTCCGGTGGTGGATGCCATGTCCGTGCTCCCCTGGACCGACGGTTTCATCCTGCTGGCCGAATGGGGCAAGACCCCGCGGCGCCTCGTCCGCACGCTCATCGAGCGCGAGCCGGGCCTGTCGGGCGAAGTCCTCGGCGTCGTGCTCAACAAGGTCGATTTCAAGAAGCTGCCCCGCTACAGCGAGGTGGGCGGCGTCGAACGCTTCGTCGACGTCTATCAGCGCTACTACCAGGTGGAAACCGCGGTCGAACCCGCTCCCCGCTAAGCGCCAGACAGGCAAAAAACAACGGCGCGCCCTGATGTGGGCGCGCCGTTTGTTCATGGGGGAGGTTGGCTATTCAGCTGCGTGGCGCAGGCCATCCGACAGCGCCGCATCGAGCCGCAGCTTTGACAGGGCCGCCAGGAAATCACCGGCAATGTCCTCACGGCCCAGCGCATAGGCGACATTGGCGGTGAGAAAGCCGATCTTGGAGCCGCAGTCAAAGCTCTGCCCCTCATACTGCACGCCCACAAAGGGCTGCTGCTGCATCAGCGTCTGCATGGCGTCGGTCAGCTGGATCTCGCCCCCCGCGCCGCGCGGCTGGTCGGCCAGCAGGGTGAAGATGTCCGGCTGCAGGATATAGCGGCCGGAGATGATCAGATTGGATGGCGCCTCTTCGCGCTTGGGCTTTTCCACCATCCCGGTGATGCGGAACCCCGCGTCAGGGCCTTCGCCGCGTGCGACTACGCCATAGGACGAGATTTCGGCCGGCGGCACCTGCTCGACGGCAATCACGTTGCCCCCGGTCTCCTCATAGGTCTCCATCATCTGTTTGAGCACCCCGCGATTGCCGCGGAACAGCATGTCCGGCAGCAGCAGCGCAAAGGGTTCGTTACCCACGATCTCGCGGGCGCACCACACCGCATGGCCCAGGCCCAGCGGCTCCTGCTGCCGGGTAAAGCTGGTGCGGCCGGCCGAGGGCAGGTCCTTGCGCAGTTCGGACAGCGCCGCGACCTTGCCGCGGACCTCCAGGGTCGTCTCCAGTTCGAACTGGCGATCGAAATGGTCCTCGATCACGCCCTTGTTGCGGCCCGTGACGAAGACGAAGTGGTCGATACCGGCCTCTCGGGCCTCGTCCACGGCATATTGGATGAGGGGACGGTCAACGACCGTCAGCATTTCTTTCGGCAAGGCCTTGGTCGCCGGAAGGAACCGGGTACCAAGCCCCGCGACCGGAAACACTGCTGTTCTGACGCGCTTAACCACGGCAAACTCCTGATTGAGCATAGAAACAGCAAAAGGGCACCACAGATCGCATAGGCAAGTCCAACGAAAATCCCCGTTTGAAATGCATGGCTATGATGCGCTGAAGGGGTAGTTTAATTTCCAATTCGAACTGATCACGCGACACAAAAGTGCCCCATTTCGGGCCCGGCGCTGCCATCTATATTGATTGGAGTCCATGTTGCGTTCTATATGGCGGCTTTGACATACCACTCTGCTCGGAAGTATAAGTCGCAGCGTTTTCTTGGCGTCACGGCCGATCCTGTTCGATCCGCAAAAAACCGTGATGGCTCGCGCATTGTGCCGCCGCAGTGGACATTGTATTGACGGAGGCAAGGGCAGTGTTCACGCAAGATGGACACTTGAGCCTTGGCCGCGAGCCTTGCGGCCGCATGTCGGCAGTCGCATGCGCAGAGACTGCTGGGCCTGGGCGGAGGCCCGAGAACGTCTTCCACATGTGACCTGTCGTTAAGCTTTTCGGTCAACAGTGGGAGCGCATTTGGACCGAGGCAGAAGCCTCTGGGGAGGGGACGACATGAGGAAAGACGGGCCAGATGAGCCGGTCGTCCAGAAGACGGGCCAGCAATTGCCTGTGGAGCGCGCGGCCTTCGCATGGCCTTGGGGCGTTGTCGCTCTGCTTGTGCTCGCGCTGGGCTGGGTTGGCGCCTACCTGCTGTGGAACGGCGTCGTTTTCCTTTTTCAGCTCTAGTCGCGCCCTTTCAAGAATACATTCAGCTTCTGCAATATGATTGCAGTCGTTCTTCGTTTGACCAGAAGCGTCTTCGATCTATTGCCCGTCGCTTGAGTTCCGCCCGGGCCCGACGCAGCGCATTGTGGCGATCAGCGGTAAATTGGCCGATTTTGCGGCATTCCAGGCGCATCGCAGATATGCAGCCCCGGGGTTGCTAGCCTGAGGGCAATCATGTTCCCCTCCTCCTGACGATGGTCGAGCGGCGCGTCCAGTCTCATGCCTAGGCATTGATGAATCGCGTCTCCTTGGCATTTCCAAGTCTTGTTTGGAAAAACAGCGTCAGATATATTGTGCTAGCCAATGGTGCTTCGTACGTTTTGTAAAAAACGCGTACATTTTTACTTATGCGCCAGGAAAGAATGGTTCGGACAGCGAAATTGTAACCTTCCAGGCACCCCTTTAGTGAGATAGCGACATGTCGATCGTAAATGCCGAACTTGATGTATCGAGCCAGACATCCAAGACGAAAGTGCCGAAAGGAGGGGTTTCCAAGCGGGCCTTCGATGTGATTGCCGCATCGACAATGCTGCTGTTTGCATTGCCGGCCATGTTCTTCATCGCGGTCATTATGTTCTCGACCGACCGCGGCCCCATCTTCTTTGGCCATGAGCGCATCGGCCACAATGGCAAGCGCTTTCGCTGCCTGAAATTCCGCTCCATGGTCGTCGATTCCCAGCAGGCACTGGCGCGACACCTCGAAATGTTTCCGCAGGCCCGCGCCGAGTGGGAGGCGACCCAGAAGCTGCGCAACGATCCGCGCGTGACCCAGCTTGGTCGCTTCCTGCGGGTGACCAGCCTCGATGAACTCCCCCAGTTGATCAATGTCATTCGTGGCGAGATGAGTCTGGTCGGTCCGCGTCCGATCGTGCATGATGAAGTTGTGCGCTATGCAGGCGAGATCGAGGCCTATGCCGCAACGCGACCAGGCATTACCGGCTTATGGCAGGTGAGCGGTCGCAGCGATGTGGACTACGATCAGCGCGTTCGCCTTGATAGCCAGTATGTTCGGGAATGGACTTTTGCGGGCGATCTGATCATCTTGGTCAAGACGGTCAAGGTGGTGATTTCCCGCACCGGCAGTCGCTGAGGATCATAATGGCACGCATTCCGGCCCTGCCGCCCAAGCTGTTCCGCACCCGCAATTCCCAGCGCGATGCCAATACCGATCTGGATCGCCTGATGCGGGTTCGGCGCACGATAGCGGCAGCGATCGAGGATGCGACGCGGGAACGGCTGGGGTTGCAGCAGCGGCTGGACGCCTATCACGCCCAGGCAGCGAGCCTGTTGGACAATTCTGGTGAATATGCCGAACGCCGCAGCGAGGACGAACAGTCGATCCGCGAGGCAGAGGACAATGCTGCCCTTGCCACCAAGCGGATCGGGCAGATCGATACGCAGATCGCCAGGCTTGGCGACATGCTGACCGAACTCGACCGCACCCTGGGCGGCGGCACGGCCTAGCTTCGGCTGGTCGAACCAACAAACGGTGACATCATGAGATCGACCGGCCCTCAAACGGCACGGGCCGCGGCGCCATTGGTTTCGGTGGTCATGGCCAATTATCAGGCGGGCGATAAGCTGGTTCCGGCCATCGAATCGGTGCTGGGCCAGACCCTTGCCGATATCGAGCTGATCGTTTGCGACGACGCCTCGGGCGATCACAGTGTGGCGCTGGTGGAGCAGTTCATGCGCGCCGACCCGCGCGTCAGCCTGATCAAGGCCCCCGCCAATGGCGGGCCCGCGCGCTGCCGCAATCGCGGGCTTGCTGCAGCGCGCGGGCAGTGGATCGCGGTCGTCGACGCCGATGACATCATCCACCCGGAGCGTTTCGAGCGCTTGCTCGCCGCCGCTGCCCATAGCGGTGCCGATATCGTCGCCGACGACCTGCTGCATTTCTACGAAGACGGTTCGCCGGTCAGCCTGCTGCTGGGTGCCGATCAGGACAGCCTTTTTACCGTTACGACCGAACAGTGGATCGGCGCGGGCCTCGATGGCTCTGCGCCCCTGGGCTATCTCAAGCCGCTCATCCGGGCCGATATGCTGGGCGCCCTGCGCTATGACGAGAGCCTGCGCATCGGCGAGGATTTTGACCTGGTGCTGCGCCTGCTATTGGCCGGGGCCACCATGGTTGTGCTGCCCGAGCCCTATTACCTCTATCGCCGCCACAGCGGCTCGATTTCCCATCGCCTCTCGGTCACCGATCTGGCCGCCATGCTCGACAGCCAGCATGCCATGACCGGCCGGCTGGGCGCCCTGTCGCCACCGCTGGCGGCTGCTTTCGCGGCCCGGCACGCGCAGCTGCAGCAAGGTCTGGCCTTCGAGCGTCTCGTCGCCGCCATCAAGGGTCGCAAGCCCGCCCAGGCACTGTCTCTCCTGGCGCGCCACCCGCGCCTCGTACTGCGACTTTGGCGTGCCTTCATCGAGGGCCGGCGACGGTCGGTTGCCGCGCCCGGCCTGTCACCCGTCAATGCGCTGCAGCTTGGTCCATCCGGGCTCCGCGTGCCCGACTATGTTCGCGTCGCTGACATGGATTGGGCAGCGCCACGCCCCAGGCAAGCCTGGCGCGACCTTGCCGATCTGGGGCGCGGCCACCCCATTGATGTCGCCTGCCCGGACAAGGCCTCGCGCTATGCGGCGGGCTTCATCCCCCTGGCGCGCCTGCGCGAGCCCGTTTCGCGTGCCCATCTGCGGGCCAAAGTCTCATGATGGCGCCCATGCCCGCCCGCGGCCACTATCTCACCATCAACGTCGCGGCCGTACTCACCTTTGCGGCCTTGGCCGCCCTGGTGCTCAATGCCATGCTGGGCTCTCTCGCGGCTCTCGTCTTCATCGCCTGCGGCGGCCTCCTGATCGTCACCAATATCCCCCAGAGCATCGACAGCGTCATGCGCTGGTGGATCGTCCTGCTTCTACCGGCCTATTGCCTGCTGACCGCGCTCTGGTCGCAATATCCCGACAACAGCCTGCGCTACGGGCTGCAACTGGCCTTCACCCTGGTCGTGGCGGTGGTCATCACCGGACGCATTTCCACCACGACGCTGATGCGCGGGCTCTTTGTGGTCTACGCCATCGGCGTGGTGGCCAGCGTGGTGATCGGCCGCAATGGCGGGGCCGCCTGGCTGGGCATCTTCGGCAGCAAGAACGCCTTTGCCGCCCATATTGCCGTCTTTGCCCTCATCGCCATGGCCATGACAGCCGATCGCGGCGCCCATCCCCTGCTGCGGCTTGCCGCGCTCGGGGGGCTGCTCGTCTCGGGGCCGCTGCTGGTCCTGGCGCAATCGGCCGGGGCCATCCTCATGGTTGTGCCCTGCGTCGCGATCATCGGGCTGGTCATGCTGACCGGCCGCCTCAGCCCCTATCAGAAGCTCTTCCTCGCCGGACTCCTCGCCATCGCCCTGGCGGCGCTGGCTCTGCTCGTCCTCACCATGGGCGATGCCCTGCTCGCCGATGTGCTGGAAGGGTCGGGCAAGGATCCAACCCTTACCGGCCGCACCGAGCTCTGGGCCACCGGCCTCAGCTTCATTGCCGAGCGCCCACTGCAGGGCCTGGGCTACCGGGCGTTCTGGGTCAGCGGCTTTGCCCCCGCCGAGGAATTGTGGGCCATGTTCCTGGTCCCCTCCGGCGCCGGCTTCAATTTCCACAACACCTATATCTCCAATGCCGTGGAGATCGGGCTCGTCGGCCTCTTGCTGCAGATCCTCATCATCTATGGCGGCGGCGCCATGATCACCGCCTATGCCCTGCTGCGACCCAATGCGCCCAATGCCATGCTGCTGGGCCTGCAGCTGCTGATGATCCTGCGCAGCTTCATCGAGGTCGAGGTCTTCTTCGAGTTTTCCGTGCGCTCCATCCTGGCGGTCGCGACCTTCGTCTATGCCGCCCAGGGCCTGCTGGCGCTGCGCGCCCAGGCGCAGGCTCGCCTCCGTGCCGCCTCTCCCCTGTCCCACCGTCATGAAGGACTGATCGATGCGTGAACTCGCCGCCGGCCTGGTCCATATCCGCACCCCGACCTACAAACGCCCCGCCGCCCTCAAGCGGGCCCTGCAATCCATGATCGACCAGACCTGGCAAAACTGGATCTGCGACGTCTATGACGACGATCCCGCCCAATCGGGCCGCGCCGTCTGCGAAGCCATGGGCGATGCCCGCATCCGCTACACGCACAATGCGCCGCAGCTCTTTGCCTCGCGCAACATCGATGCCTGCTTCACCGCCGCAAATCCTCATCGCGCCGATTACTTCTGTGTGGTCGAGGACGACAATTTCATCCTGCCCACCTTCTGCGCGGAAAATATCGCGCTGTGCCGCACCCATGACATCGAGATCGTGCTGCGCAACCAGCTGGTCGAACATGCCAGTGCAACCGACAGGGCCCATCTGAGCGAAAAGGGCGTGCTCGACGACCTCTTCCTTGAGGGTCTTTATGAGGCGCACAATTTCCGCCTCTCGCTGCTGATCGGCATCGGCGTCTCCAATGGCGGCCTGTTCTGGTCACGCAATGCCCGCAGTCAGCTGGAAATCCAGTATGCCTGCACCGCCACCCTGCAGGAATACCTGCGCACCTTCGCCATTGCCGAACCCGTCTATGTGGCCATGACGCCCCTGGCGGTCTGGGCGGAAAACGCCGAGCAGACCACCCGCAATGCCGAACTCAAGAGTTCCTACCTGCGGCGCGAGCTTGATCTCAAGCGCTCCATCCAGGCCCTGCAGCGCCAGGTCTGGCATGACGCGACCCCCGCCCAGCGGGCCGGCTTTCTCACCAACCCGCTCTTTGCCGCCTCCGCCCAGGCGCGCGCCCAGGGCATTACCAAGGCCCTCCTGGCGCCGGGCATTGCCGGCCACCTGCCGCCACGCGATGCCTGGCGGCTGCGCAGTCGCGGCCTCGCCATCCGCCTGCTCGGCCGTGTGACCCCCGAATTCAATAGCTTCGTGCGCGAGCGCGCCCAAGCCAGCCATCCGGGGCACTGACGATCGGTTCAACCATGACCACCATGAACGGCCTTGCCGTCGGGCCAGACCTCGGCCACGTCAAGACGGGCCGCGCCGCCGCCGCCCTGCGGGGCGCGCTGTGGTCCATGCTGTCGAGCTTCGCCCCGGCTGCCTTCGGCATCATCGTCTTCATGGCCACCTCGCGCGTGCTCGGCCCCGCCGAATTCGGCATTGTCGCCTTCGCCGCCAGCATCGCCACTGTCGGCATGGCCGTCGCCCCCGCCGGCTTCCGCGATGCGCTGATCCAGCGCGACACCATCACCCCGCGCCATCTCGATGCCGTCTTCTGGCTCTGCGTCGGCGCGGCGCTGGTGATCTATGCCATCATCGTCGCTGCTGCCGGCCCGCTTGCCGCAAGCTTTGCCGAGCCGGACCTGGCCCTGCTCATCCCCTTCATCGGGCTGCGCGTCGTCTTCGACATGGCCGCCGCCGTGCCCAATGGGCTGCTGGTCCGCAGCATGTCCTTCCGCAAGATCGCCCTGCGCACCACCATGGCGTCACTGGTCGCAGCCATCGGCTGCCTCACCCTATTATGGTTCGGCTTCGGCCTATGGGCGCTTGCCTTTTCGCAGCTGGCCACCTCCATCGTCACCTGCATCGGCGCCCTTGTCGCCGCGCGCTGGCGCCCGGGCCTGACCTTTGATCTCAAGGCGCTGAAAGACCTGCGCGCCTTCGGCCTCTTCTCCACCGGCAATCACTTCATCACCACGATCAGCATCGACCAGTTGCTGATCGGTGCGCTCCTGGGGCCCGCCGGGCTCGGCATCTACAGCTTTGCCCGCCGCATCTTCCAGATCCTCACCGATCTCATCACCGGCGCCCTTAACCTGGTGTCCTATTCGCTGCTCTCCTCGATGCAGCGCGAGCCCGACAAGCTGCGCGACGCCTATCTCTTCGGCACCTTCGCCTCCTCGATCATTGCCTTTCCCATCTTTGCCGGCCTGGCGCTGATCGCCGCCGACCTCATCCCCTTCGCCTTCGGCCCGCAATGGACCGAGGCCGTGCCGGTGGTGCAGGCGCTCTGCGCGCTGGGGTTGCTGACCGCGGTGGGCGTGCTGCAGGCCTCGCTGGTCAAGAGCCAGGGCCAGGCCGACCTCTGGTTCTACTACATGGCCGGCAAGCAGGCCGTGACCGTGCTCTACGTCTTCCTGTTCAGCGGCTGGGGTGTCAGCGCGCTGACTAATGCGCTGGTCATCCAGAATTTCATCATGTGGATGCCCACCGTCTACATGGTAGTGCGCCTGCTCGGCATCTCGCCTTGGGCTTACCTTGCCAGCTTCGCGCTGCCGGTCTTTGCCACCACCGTCATGCTCGGGGCGGGCCTCCTGATCCAGGCGCAATTGCCCGCGGCCGAGCCGCTGCTGCGGCTGGGCGCCACCATAGCGGCCTGCGGCCTCGTCTATGCCGCACTCGTGCTGCTGCTCGGCCGCCGCCGGATCATGCAGATCCGGGCGACGCTGGTGCGCCGCCCCTAGGCGCTAGCTGACCGAAACCCGGCTCTGCACGAAGCGCGCCACCGCGTCCTGCGCCCGCTCGGTCGCCCGCGCAATGGCGCTGTCGGCGCTCAGCTGGGGCGCCAGCTTGGCCATGTCCTGCAGGTGCCGCGCCGCCGCCTGGGTCAGCATGGAATTGGGCAGCCGCGCCAGCGGCGAGCGGCTCAGCTTGCCGACCTTGCCCTGGCCCCCGCCGCGCCCGGTGCGGCCGATATAGTATTCCAGCACGCTGGTTGGCTTGAGCAGGTTCATCCGCAGATCGATATCGAGCGCCCCGGCCCAGTCGAGCCACTTCATGTGATGCCCACCATAGATCGGCTTGGCGGCGATCCAGGGCGTGCGCAGCGCATCGGCAACGATGGCGCCATGCATGGCCTCGGTGATCAGCAGTTTCGCGCCGCGCAGCTGGCCCAGCACCTTGTCCACCGGCTCGGTGGCGTCGATCAGCGTCATTCCCGCCAGCCGGCAGGCCTCGGCCCAGTTGCCCCGCTCGAGGCTCTCGTAATGCGGCATGAAGGCAATGCCGACATCCTTTGCGGGCTTCGGCAGTTCCATGGCCCGTAGCAGCACGGCGCTGTCGCAGATCGCCAGGTCAGGGGAAATATTGAGCTTCTTGGCGGTTTGCGGCCCCCGCACGAAGCGGATGTCCCAGCTGCCGTCATGCACGTCGGGCAGGCCCATATAGCCGGCATAGCCCGAGCCCATGACGATTTTGCGCGCCTTGGGGTCGAGCTGGGTGCCGATGATCGAGCCGATGCCGACAAACAGCTCGCTCTCGTCCTCGTCGAGAAAGCCCTTGGGCAGCAAAGCCGGCCAGACATGCAGGTTCAGCTCGTCGCCGAAATTGGGCACCTTGCCGCGGAAGAACACCAGTTTCATCTATAGGCCCTCGTTACATTCGGGATGGTCGCGATCGACGCCACGCTCAGTCCGCGCACAGCACGGATTCGGGAAAGGCACAGCTCTCGCCCTGCGCCGTGAAGGCGACCCAGTCGACCTCCATGGCAATGGGCCCGGTTGGTGGCGTCATCACGCCCATCCAGTCGGTCAGCGTGTCCGTGCCCCAGAGGCTGAAGAAGATGCGTTGCGGATGGCTCGGGATCATGACCGGATCGGTCAATGTCCGCACCAGTTCGCCATTGATGTAATAGCGGATCTCGTCCGGCTCCCAGGTCATCGCATAGGTGATGAAGTCGCTGTCGGACCGGTAGGGCAGGGTGTGCTTCTGCCCCGCGCCCACCGCGCCATCGCCGCTCTTGCCGTTCACGAAAGTGGTGGTCTCGACGATCGAGGTGTCCTTGAGCAGGATTTCGAAGTCGATCTCGTCATGCGGCTTGCCCTGCTGGGGCCCGATATAGGTGAAGAAGGCGGCGTTCAGCCCCGATCCGGCCGGCGTCTTGAGGCGCGCCTCATAGGTGCCATAGCCATAGGCCTGCTTGGTCTGGATTTCCCCGCAGCTATACTGCCGCTCGCCCTTGGGCACCGGGGCAAAGCCCACCTTGAGCAGGTCGTTGCTGGCCGTCACCTGGCCGCTCGACCAGGTGCAGTTCTGGTGCGCCCCGTTGGACCAGCCATCCGAGACATACCAGCGGCCGCCGTCGAGGCGGGCGAAATCATCGTGGAAGCTCGTGCCCTGCGCCAGGGCAGCGACCGGCAGCAGCACGAGGCCCGCCACCAGCGGCGCGGTAGCCCGCATTCGTCCATGCATCACATCGGTCATGACAACGCCTTTACGCTGGTAGGGGGAGCGGGTTGTTTGCTGCCTCATGGGGAAAGGGTGAGCCGGGCGACGATGACGTCCCCCGCCTGCACTGCCGTGCTCATCTCCGCGGCGACTTCCTCGCCCTCGCGGATGATCGTGTATTGGTAGCTCGGCTGCGTGCCGCCGGTAGCCACTGAGACGCCCGAATAGAGCGCCGCTTCCTGCAGCAGCTTTTCCTGGCTGGAAATCTTCAGTGCCAGCGCGGCGATCTGCCCATCCACGGTCTGGCGTTCCAGCGACAGGTCAGAAATGCGCCTGTCGCCCAGCTCGGCCCGCTCGCGTTCCGCCGCACCGATATCCTGGCGGGCCTGCAGGCTCGCCGTATCGATGTCGAGCAGCCGCCCTTCGAGGTCTGCCACATTGGTTTCCAGCGCCGTGACGCGCGAGGCCAGGGCCAGCCCATCGTCGGAGAGCTGAGTGATCTTGCCCAGCTGCTCGCGCGCCTGCTCCAGCTGGCGCTCCATTGCCGTACGCTTCTGCTCGAAAGTCTCGATCTCGCGCGTCAGCAGCGCCACTTCCTCGTCGAGCGAGGTGGTCTGCGCCGCCATCTGGCGCTGCCGGGCCAACAGGATGGACTCTTCGGCAGTCACCAGCGATTGACCGCCCTCGACCTCGGCCAGCTCCGGCGGCAGCGTCACGGTCGCGGCGCCGGCCAGCTCTGCGTCGAGCCGCGCCCGCCGCACCAAAAGACGCACATGTTCATCCTTGAGTACGTCGAGCGCGCCCGACGTGGTCAGCAATTCCCGCTCCGGCCGGCCGGCCGCATCGGCGGCCCTGCGTTCGCCACCGGCCAGGCTCAGCGCCTTGATCACGGTGAGGCCCGGGGCAAACGGATATTCACCAGGCGTGCTGACATCGCCGCTGACATAGATCGGGCCATATTCGGCAATCTCGATCGTGACATCGGGTGCCACCGGCAGGCCCAGGGCCTGCTGCAGTTCGCTGCCCAGTGCGGCGGCCAGGTCCGTCGTCGTCTTGCCTTCCCCCTGCGTCGCGCCGACAAACGGGAACGACGCCTGGCCATCGGCACCGATGACATATTCGCCACCCAGCGCGGTGAGTTCTTCGAATGTCGCTTCGCCGGCTTTCCACGCGACCACCTTGACGGCAATCTTGTCGGAAACCGACAGCAGGTAGGGCTCGTTCGCCGTCGCCCCACCCACCAGGATCAGGCTGAGTGCCAGCCAGCCACAGTGACCGATGGCGCGTCGCATCCGCATCGAGTCGTTTCGCATGGGCAAGTCCTTGCTGCTCTGCATCAACGAGGATGGTTGACGCAGATGGTGCCCGCAATGGGGCAGCCCCGCACCTAATCCCGTGCCCGGCCATGCGAGCCCGCATCGCAAAAACCCTTGTTTCCTGCGGCTTTCGCGGGCGAATTGGTCATGCTGCCCGCAAGGCTCAAGGCAGACATGCGCTCCGTCAGCCGGTGCGGCAGGCCGTTTGGGGCCGCCAAGCGAGCCATATCCGTGCGGCCCGGCGTGCTGTAGACTCGTCTGCAGAATCGGCAATGGCGGCGCCACCCGCGCTCACCGCCGACTGGTTGGACACTCCTCCTGCATGTGGGCGCGCTGAGCGGCATCGATGATGCCCGCACCCTACGTCACTCCATCGCCATCTCGATCAAGCGAGCCTCGGCTCGTTCCCTCGTTCATCAAGGAACCTGCCATGTCGACTGCCTATCTGGTCCAGGGATTTACCCTCAAGGGCTCAAAACTGATTGCCGACGTTGTCCGGCCCTGCAAGACCGAGGCCCTGGCCATCGCCACGGCGGAACGGCTCGGGCCCATGCGCGCGGGCGTGGTCGCCTTCTCCCAGGAGGTCGACATCGAGACCGATGCCTATGACACCCCGATTGTCCTGCTGGAAATCGGCCGCATTCCGCCCGGCCTGTTCGAATAGGCCACCTTCTGCAGGAGAAACCAATGCGCCAGGGCAAGAAGCCGAAAGCCGTCTCGTTTCACGCCGAGGACGAGTTCGAACTGGCCCGCGGGATCTTCCTGCCCGCCGGTCGCTATGAAGGCTGGGAACGCGCCTCCGCCTTCAGCACGATGCAGTCGGGGCGCAAGTCCCCGCCGCGCTATGAACTCGAATTCACCGGCGAACAGCTGCGGGAGCTGGGCGCTTTCGCGGCGCGCGAAGAGGCGCCGGCGACCTATGACGTGACTCAGCAGGTGGCCGAGGGCATGCTCGTTCTGCTCTAGAATGGAGGGGCGTGGCGCACCGGGATTCGCTGCGCCCTTGTTATCTGCGCCAATAGCCCCTATATAGCCCTCATACGTTTGAGCTCACATGGCTATCTGATCCCGGTTTTCCGGTTTTCGCTACCCCCCTGTTTTTGAGAGCGTGTTAGACCTGCCCCACATGTTGTGGTGCAGCAATGATGCTTTCTGGCCATTTGATTTGGCCGGGGCACGATAAGATAGGCCTTTAGCCATGATCACCGGCACCGTTAAGTTTTTCAATTCCACCAAGGGCTTCGGCTTCATTTCGCCCGAAGATGGCAGCAAGGACGCTTTCGTCCATGTTTCCGCCGTCGAGCGTTCGGGCCTCAATGGCCTCTATGAAGGCGACAAGGTTACCTATGAGCTCGAGACCGGCCGTGATGGCAAGGCTTCGGCTGCAAACCTGACGCTCGTTCAGTAAGAAACTGCCGGGCCCGCCCCGTGCGGGCCCGATCTCTCCGGCAGGTTGCCGGAGCACTAGAAAGAGATCCGTGCGCATTGCCGGATCGCCAGAGAAAATATGACATATCCAGACTTCCAGGCTCGCGCCGAGCTTTATCTCGGCAGCGACTGGCAAACCGCGTCGGCGCAGGGAGCGCGTAGCTTCCACACCGCCGCCCAGGCAATTCGCTTCGCTCTAGAGGAAGCCGCTCCCGTAAGCCTTCATGGCGCCCGTCTCACCATCGGCGACACGACGTTTTCGAGTGAGCAGCTGTCCTGGCTGTATCGCAGCCCCGACTATCCGCTTCCCCGCAAGCACCAGGACACCCCGTCCCGCTTGCGTCGCCGCCCGGCAATTCACTCCAAAGGAGATTCCAATGGTGGACATCGACTACAACGCCAGAGCCGAACTTTTCGTCGCCAAGCGCTACGCCAAGACGGCGTCAGCGCAGTATCGGCGCTTCGCCAAGGCGTCTGAGGCCGTTCAGTACTGCATCGAGGAACTGCCAGAGAATGCTCTGGCCGGCTCCTTCCTTGAGGTCGACGAACGCCGCTTTGAAGGCAAGGCCATCAGGGCCCTCTACGAGGCAGGCGCTTATCCGCTCTCGCGGGCCAAGCAGGCGACGACGCGGGCATCCGCCCATGCCGCGCCGACCCAGGCCGCTGCCGGCATGTAGCCACATTCTTCCACGCGCCAGCCAGTCTGGCGCGTGGCTTCAGCCTGCCATTGGCCTGGTTTGCCCGCCTCCGGTCGCACCCGTCGCCGTGGCCGCCAGCATTCTCTCCAGATCCACTGGCGTCATCGGCTTGGCCAGCAGGTAACCCTGCAGCTGGTTGCATCCCATCTCGCCCAGCAGCATCCGCTGCACCTCGGTCTCGACACCCTCGGCAGTAACGCCCATATGCATCGCCCGACCCAGGTCAATGATCGAGCGCACAATGCCGTCGATCTCGCTGTTCCTGCCCAGCTGTGCCGTGAATGACTGATCGATCTTGAGCTTGTCCACGCCATGGTTGCGCAGATAGCTGATCGAGGAATAGCCCGTTCCGAAATCGTCGAGCGCAATCCGGATGCCCCGCGCCCGCAGCCGCATCAGCGTTTCCTGCACCATGGGCGAATTCTGCAGCAACAATCCTTCGGTGATCTCGATCTCGAGGCGCCTGGCCTCCAGCCCGGTCTCGTCCAGCACGGCAAAGACCCGGTCGGCAAATCGCTCGTCGCGAAACTGCAGCGGAGAGGCATTGACGGCCACCCACGGCACTTGCGAGCTGACGGCATAGCGGCAGGCCTCGCCCAGCACCCACATGCCCAGCTGCCCGATGAGGCCGCGTTCTTCGGCCAGTCCGATAAAGCTGGCCGGCGGCAGCGGCCCGCGCTCGCGATGCGCCCATCGCACCAGCGCCTCGGCGCCCACCACAGCGCCCGAATGCGTGCTGAAGATGGGCTGATAGACCAGGTGCAGCCCGCCATCCGCTTTCAGTGCGGCCCGCAGGTCCATTTCCAGCGCCCGCTTTTCGCGCACCGCATCATCGAGTTCGCCGGCAAAGAGCTGGCAGCGCGCCCTGCCATTGTCCTTGGCCTCATAGAGGGCGATATCGGCCTGTCGCATCAGGTCCTCGGCCGTGGTGGCGGAATCCGACGCCACTGCCACCCCCACGCTGGCGCCAACGCGCGCCTCCGATCCGGCGATGTCGAAGGGTGGTTCGAACGCCGCCACGATCTTCTGGCCCAGGGCCAGCGCCGCCTGCACGTCCGCCACCTCGAACTGGATGATCGCAAATTCGTCGCCGCCGAGCCTGGCGACCGTATCGACCTCGTCGACCAGCGCCGCGAGCCGTTTGGCGCCGCGCCGGATCAGCTCGTCGCCGGCCGGGTGGCCCAACGTATCGTTCACATGTTTGAACCGGTCCAGGTCGATATAGTGCAGCGCAAGGCTTGCGCCCGTGCGGCGCCGGTTTGCCAGCGCCTGCTCCAGCCGGTCCTCGAACAGAGCCCGGTTGGGAATGCCCGTCAGCGCGTCGTGAAAGGCCAGGAACGAGGCCTGCGCCTTGCTGTCTTCCAGCAGGGTCGAGGTTCGCCGCAGCCGGCCGAGCAGCATGATCACGGCCAGCGCCCCGATGGCGACGCCGCCCCCGACCGCCGGCGCGGTGTCCCGGATCAGCTCGTAGGCGGGCTCGTCGGGCACCCAGGTGAAAAAGCCGACAATCCGGTTCTGTGCATTGAGCAGGGGCGCAGCGATCCGCTCGTCCGTCGCCTCCGCGCTGCTTTCGAAGGCCAGGTCCCGCACCTCGAACCTCTCGCCGATTTCCGCGGCGACGGACTGGCCCACCAGGCGCAGTGATATATGCAGGAATTCTGAACCCGGCGCCTGCTGCACTTCCGCGCTGGACGGAACGATCGGGCGTACGCTGACAAGCGCCGGCCGGTTGCCTGCAAGCACCACGAGGTCGCGCACGCCCAGCCCGGTCACCGCCTCCGTCGAATCCGTCAATCCGCTTGCGGCATCCGCCATCTGTTCGCGCAGCGCCGTCACCAGGGGGGCGAGCACGGTCCGGTCCTGCTGGTAGGGGCCCTCGACCACCACGCCGTTCTCGACGGCGCGGACTGGCCGGTTCTGGGCGTCGAGGATGTAGACGCGATCATGCCCGAAATAGCTGCTCATCCAGTCGGCGAGATTGTCGGCGATCCAAGGCTGGTTGCCGGCCCGCAGATTGATCACCGCATCGTCCCAGATGGCCGCCGTGTCCTGATCGACCGGCAGCTGCTGGGCGATCTCGGCCAGGCCAACATTCACCGCCCGCGCTTCCCGCGCGATCGAGCGATCATCGATATTGGAGGCCGCCCACCAACCGAATCCGGCCAGGCTCGCGATCAGCACCGTGGCCAGTGCGAAGGAGAGGTAGGTGATCTGCTTGGACAGCGAGGTCGTCTGGATCGTCGAGCTGGTCAACTGCGCACACCGGTTGGGTCCTGCAGTATACCCGCCGATCACTAACGATGGCTGACTCGGCGCCGGTAAAAATGCACGCTTCGCCCTAGCTGCGCCAGTTCGCCTGCGGCTCCGCCATGGTCTGCAGCTCGGCGATATCGGCGCCCTCGATGCGCTTGAGCAGCAGCCGCGTCAGCTCCCCACCGGCGGCAAACACATCCTCGCGGATGCTGTCCAGCGAGGGAAACAGCGTCGGCAATATGCCCGAGGTCTGCTTGTAGACCAGGTGCACGTCCCGCCCCAGCACCAGCCCGCCCTCCTGCAGCCCGCCCACCAGGGCTATGGTGCGCATCTCGCTGTCGCAGATAATGCCATCCGGCCGCCCGGCGCCCGTCGCCAGGTCGAGCCCGATCTTGCGCATTTCGGCCGGCGTGATGCCCATCGTGCCTTCCAGCACCTGCCCGCCCATGCCCGCCCGCGCCGTCGCCCGGTGAAAGGCGGTGACGATATTGTGGTAATTGGTCGTGCTGTCGTCCCCGATCACCAGCATGGCCTGCCGGCATCCCTTGCTCGCCAGCCGCTCCACCGCCATGGTGGCGAACACCTCGGAGTGGAAGTCGTGATAGGGGTGCGGCGTGAAGAATTCCGTCCGCCCATGGCTGACAAAGGGAAAGTCGGCGTCGATCATCATCTGCACGCGTTTGTCGCGCGGCCCGGTATGGGTGATGATGACCCCGTCCGCCGTGCGGTTGTCCAGAATGTAGCGGATCGTGTCGGCGCTGAGGTTCCGCTCGAATTCGGGGATCACCGTCAGGTGGTAGCGCGTGCCGCGGATCGCTTGGCCGATCCCCTGGATCATCTGCCGCGCGAAATCGATCGAATCCTCGGCCCCGTCCAGCACCAGCGCGATGACATTGGTCTTGCCCGTACGCAGCCGCACCCCGGCGCGATCGGGAATATAGCCCAGCGCCTTGGCAGCCTCCGCCACCTTGTCGCGCGTCTCCTGCTTGAGCGTCGTGCCCCCGCGCAGCGACAGCGACACCGTCGACAGGCTCAGCCCCGTCACCTCCGCAATGGTGCGCAGCGTGACCCGCTGTCCGCTCCGGCCCTTGCTGCCTGCAATCGTCTTCTGGCTCATGCGCTCAACGTCCCCATGCCTCGCTTTTACACCGGCGGAGGCGGAAACCAAACTACCCAAATTTTGCAACGATACACACGCCAGTGCGGCAGGACTGAAACGATTGCACAGGCCTTAAAGCACAATGAAAAACATAAGCTTTATTCGAAAAATGTCATCCATCCTGTCCCAATGCGATTTCTAATTGCAACGTTGCATATCCTGTGGTTACCTGACGGCGCGCTGAACGAGGTTCCGCGTGAGGCCGCTCACAGAGGCGGCGCGAGCAGCAGAGGAGGAGTTGGATGCTCAAGCAAGGTTTTCTGACCACGGTGGCCGCAGTGTCGCTGCTGGCCGCCGCAGCGATCCCCGCCAGGGCCGAAGTGTCGTTCATGTATGCCGAATGGATCGCCGCTCTGGTGGAGCCCGGCATCGAGGCCTTCGAGGCCGAAACCGGCGAAACCGTCAACGCCATCAAGCTGCCCGGCCAGGGCTATGACCAGCGTATCGCGCTCGATCTGAGCGCCGGCACTGCCGCCGACGTCAATCTGGTCGATAGCTTCATGGTCTCCGAGCTGGCCTCGGCCGGCTATCTCCACCCGCTCAACGAGCTCGCCGCCGGCTGGGACCAGTACCAGTATTACCTGCCAGGCCTGCTCGAAGTCGCCTCCTACCAGGGCAATGTCTATGCCCTGCCCACCGATACCGACGTGCGCATGCTCTGGTACGACAAGTCCAATTTTGAAAAGGCCGGCATTGCCATGCCCTGGGAGCCCAAGAGCTGGGCCGACATTCTCGATGCCGCCACCAAGCTCAAGGAAGCTGGCGTGCAATATCCGTTCCAGCTGCCGGCCGGCACCAAACAGGCCGAAGCCGCCACCATGCAGGGCGTCTATATGGCCCTGCTCGGCGCCGACGTGCCCGAGGGCGATCGCAACCGCCTGCTCAACCGCGAGACCAATCAGTGGATCGGCGACAGTCCGGCTTTGCGCCGCACCTTTGATCTCTATCACCAGGTCTATGTCGCCCAGGAACTGAACCCGGCCGATCTCAACTACGCCACCGATATCGGCGCAGCCGTTCGCCAGGCCCTGGCCGATGACAATCTGGGCATTCTCGCCTCCGGCTCCTGGGAAGATGCATGCCTCTGGGACTGCAACAATCCACCCAGCCGCGAAGAGCGCGACGCCCAGGTGGGCTGGACCCCATGGCCGGGTTCGGGCGAGCCGGGGACCAAGGAAACCACCAATATCTCGGGCGGCTGGACCATCGGCATCAATGCCGCCGCCGCTGACAAGGAAATGGCCTTCAAGCTGATCACCTCGATCTTCGATGAAGCCAATTTCAAGGCCTGGACCCTGGCCAATCACCGCATGGCGGTGCGCACCGATATTTCGGAAAGCCCGGAATATACCGCCGATCCGTTCCTGGCCGAAGCGACGGCGCTCGCCGCCGATACCACCGGCCGCGACACGGTCCCCGGCTACCAGACGGTCTCCGCGCTGATCCAGCAGGCCACGTCCGACCTGCTCGATGGCGTCGAGGTTGAGGAAGTCGTCCAGAACTACCACGATGCCCTGGTCGACGAATTCGGCGAAGAGAAGGTCATCACCTACGAGTAAGGCAGTCCCCTCCCGACGCGGCGGCGCCCGACTGTCCTCCGGGCGTCGCCGTGACGGGGGAGTGGGGCTGGATCGGAACTCCGGCGTCGCCCCACCCACAGTGTCACCCCGGCCGTGAGCCGGGGCCCATCCTGAAATGGTGCAGCGCCCACCGCGCGGCACCTCCCCCTTGATGGGCTCCGACCTGTCCCGAAGGGCAAATCGATCCGGTGGAGCGATTTGAAGCGAGGAGGCTGGGAGGGGGTGTCGGTTAGCCCCAATCGTGCCTCCCCCTCCCCACAGAGGGGGAGGGTGCCTATCGAGTTTGCGGAGCCTGCATGTCCAAGCGAGTATCGCCATGAAAAACCAGGCCAATCCCTGGCTCACCAGCAATCTCCTGGTTCTTGGTCTCGGCATGCTGCCGGCCGCATTGCTGATCGGCGCGCTGCTCTACTTCACCGCCTGGGCCTTCGCCTTCAGCTTTACCGATCTGGCCCTGGTGGGCCGCAAGTCGGTAGAGTGGAGCTGGGTCGGCCTGCAGAATTTCGAGCGCCTGTTCACCCGCCGCGGCTTTCTTGAGTCGCTCTGGACCACGGTCATCTTCGTCTTCTTCTCGGCCATTGTCGGCCAGTCCGTGCTCGGTTTCCTCCTGGCGGCCTTGCTGCGCGGCAGCCAGTCGACCATTCGCACCGTGGTGGAAGTCTGCATCATGCTGGGCTGGCTGCTGCCCGATATCGTCGCGGCCTTTCTCTGGTCGGCCACCACGGCCCAGACCGGATTGATCAACCAGCTCATCGTCGTGCCGCTGGGCTTTGCACCGGTCAATTTCATCAACGAATACGCCCTGCCCATCGTCACCATCGCCAATGTCTGGAAAGGCACGGCCTGGTCCTACCTGCTGTTCTCGGCCGCGCTGGATTCGGTGTCGCGCGAAGTGGTCGAGGCGGCCAAGGTCGATGGCGCCACCCCGTTCCAGCGCATCTGGATGGTGCAGCTGCCGATCATCCGGCCGCATATCGCCACCAATATGCTGTTCATCACCATCTGGACCTTCACCTATTTCCCGCTGATCTACGCCATGACCGGCGGCGGTCCCGGCCGGCAGACCGAGACGCTGGCGGTGTTTCTCTACAATCAGAGCTTTTCACGCGGCAATCTGGGCTTTGGCAGCGCGATTTCCGTCGCCATGCTGGTCATTGTCGGCCTGTTGTCGCTGGTCTATCTGCGCATGCTGCGGGAGCCGAAATAAATGGAATCCAATCCCGCCACCTCGCGCCTCACCGCCATTGCGCTGAGCTTCATGGCCGTCATCTGGGTCAGCCCCTTTTCCTGGCTCATCCTCAATGCCTTCAATCCGCTCTCTACCGGCCAGCTCGAAATTCCGCGCAGCATCGGGCTCGACAATTTCGCCCTGGCGGTCAGCGGCAATGCCGGACGGCAATTCCTCAATTCCATGCTGATCGCCGCCGGCACGGCCACGCTCAGCGTCGTGGTCGGCATCTCGGCAGCCTATCCGCTGTCGCGGCTGCGCATTCCGGGGCGCAATGCCTTCCTCTGGACGCTGGTGCTGCTGCGCATGCTGCCCTCGGCCGGCGTCCTGGTGCCGCTCTATTTCGCCGCCCAGCGCGGCGGGCTGCTCAACCAGTTCGGCGTCATCATCGCGCTGACCATTCTCAATCTCCCCTTCACCCTGCTGCTGCTCAAGAACTTCTTCGACACCGTGCCGATCGAGCTTGAGGAAGCCGCCTATGTGGAAGGGGCGAGCCTGTTCCAGATCGTCACCCGCATCGTCTTGCCCATGTCGCGGGCCGGCATTGCCGTGGTCTGGTTCTTCAGCTTCACCGGCGCCTGGAACGAGTTCCTGTTGCCGCTGATCTTTGCGCGGGTGCAGGATGCCTTTCCCATGTCTGTGGGGCTCTACGCGGCCTTCGGCCAGCAGGGCGCCATCAACTATGGCTTCCTGACCGCCTTTTCCATCATCTACGCAGCGCCGGCGATCGGCGTCTATTTCTTGTTGCGGCGAAACATGAACACAGGGTTCGCCGGTGTCGGAGTCAAAGGATGACCTATTCCAACCCCCTATCGTCCAAGCTCGCTCTGCTGGACGATGACCTCAAGATGGAAGGCAAGCTCCTGCGGCTCTGCGCCGATCTGGAGCAGAAGATCCTGACGCCCATTCCCGACGCGCCCTTCCAGTGGCATGTCCAGCGCGCCGATGTGACGGCAGAGGCGGCCCTGGCTGCCGACTGGCGCAAGTGGGAGCAGTTCGGCCCCCATTCGGTCTGGGCCAAGAAGCAGGGCCATACCTGGTTTGCCGCCGAGGTCACCGTGCCCGAAGCGGCGCGCGGCCAGACCCTGGTGCTCAAGTTCACCAGCCAGTGGCAGGATCGCCCCGGCTCGACCGACCCGCAATGCCTCGCCTATCTCGACGGCAAGATCGCCCAGGCGCTTGATGGCAACCACACCGAACTGGTGATCGAGCGCAAGGCCAAGCCGGGCAGCAAGCATACCCTCTTGGTCAATGCCTTCACCTTCTTCGATCGGCCTCTGGTCGGCTTCACCGTCGAGTTCTTCACCCGCAACGAGCGCGCCGAAAAGCTCTATTACGACCTGCAGACCCCGCTCGACGTTGCCATCCGCCTGCATCAGTCCGACTCGCGCCGCCACGCCATCCTGGCCATTGTCGACCGCGCCTTGCGCGCCCTCGATCGCCGCGATGGCCATGCCGAAGGCCTGGCAGCCTCGCTCGGGGCCGCCGAAAAGATCGCCGCCGAAATCTACAAGCTGGTCGATACCGAGACCCAGCCGCAGGTCACCGCGGTCGGCTCCACCCATCTCGATGTGGGCTGGCTCTGGCGCGTCATGCATACCCGCGACAAGACCGGGCGCAGCTTTGCCACGGTGCTCAACCTCATGGAGGAGTATCCCGAATTCATCTTCATGTATAACCAGTCGGTGCTCTTCGACTTCCTCAAGCAGGACTATCCCGAGCTCTGGACCCGCCTCAAGAAGCGGGTCAAGTCCGGCCAGTTCGAGATCGAAGGCGCCATGTGGGTGGAGCCAGACGTCAATATCGTCTCGGGGGAGTCACTCGTCCGCCAGATCATGCGCGGCCGCCGCTTCCACCTCGAGGAATTCGGCGTCGACCCCAAGACGGTCTGGCTGCCCGACACCTTCGGCTACTCCGCCAACCTGCCCCAGGTCATGGAAAAGTCGGGGCTCAAATATTTCGTCACGTCCAAGCTCAGCTGGAACGATACCGACCGCTTTCCCTACGACACATTCTTCTGGCGCGGCATCGACGGCACCGTCACCAAGGCCCAGCTCATCACCGCCCAGCGCTACGAGAGCGAGGAGATTTTCACCACCTATAATGGCGATCTCTCCGTCTCCGAGACCATGGGCGCCTGGAAGCGCTACGAGCCCAAGGCCGTCAACAACGAAGTCGTCATGTCCTATGGCTATGGCGATGGCGGCGGCGGCCCCACCCGCGGCATGATCGAGCGCGGCATCCGCCTCGAGCGCGGCATTCCCGGCGCCCCGCGTGTCAAGCTCGAAGGCATCGTTCCCTTCCTCGATCGCCTCGGCAAGCGCATGGACGCGGCCGGCAGCAAGTTCCCCACCTGGAATGGCGAGCTCTACCTGCAATACCATCGCGGCACGCTGACCTCGGTGGCCAAGAACAAGGCCAATAACCGCAAGGCCGAGCGCCTCCTGCGCGAGCTGGAATTCCTGGGCGCCATGGCGCTGACCCAGGCGGGCGCGCCCTATCCGGCTGCCACGCTGGCCGAGTTCTGGGAGCTGGTCCTCATCAACCAGTTCCACGACATCCTGCCGGGCACCTCCATCCCCGAGGTCTATGTCGACAGCGACAATGAATATGGTCAGATCTTTTCGACCTTGGGGTCCGAAAACGGTCCCTGGCATTCTGCCGCCCAGGCTTTCGCCAAGCCCGGCGCCGATCAGCTGCGCCTGTTCAATTTCACCGGCCAGACCCGTTCATTCATCGTTCATCTCGGTGACGAAACTGTGCTGGAAGGCGCCTCGCTCGCCACGGCCGAGGGCATCCAGCCCATCCAGAAACTCGCCTTTGCCGACGGTTCAAGCGGCTATGGCGCCCCGGTATCCAACATTGCTCCCCTCGGCTGGACAGGGGGACAAGTCATTGCCGGCGGCACCGCCAACCACACGACGCCCCTCTCGGTCTCGACCACCCATCTCGAAAACGAACTGCTCAAGGTCACCTTCGACAAGGCCGGCGAGATCACCTCGGTCTTCGACAAGACGCGCAATCGCGAGACCCTGGCCAGGGGCGAAAAGGCCAATCGTCTGATCGCCTATGAAGACAAGCCCATGCAGTGGGACGCCTGGGATATCGACCGCTACTTCGAGGAACAGTTCTGGCCCCTGGCCGACGCCAAGGCCACCATCTCGGTGGTCGAGACCGGCCCGCATCGCGCCGCTATCCGCGTCGAGCGCACCTACCAGGCTTCCACCGTCGTCCAGGTCATCTCGCTTGCCGCCGGCGCGCGCCAGGTCGAGTTCGATACTTTCATCGACTGGCAGGAGCGCCATACCGTGCTCAAGGCGCAGTTCCCCTTCGACCTCAATACCTCCGAGATCCGCTCGGAAATCCAGTTCGGCCACGTCAAGCGGCCGACCCATCGCAATACCAGCTGGGACAAGGCGCGCTTCGAGGCCTCGATGCATCGCTGGGTCGATCTCAGCGAGAGCGACTTCGGTGTCGCCCTGCTCAACGACTGCAAGTATGCCTATGATTGTCTTGAACAATCCGTTCGCCTGACGCTGGTGCGCGGCTCGGTTTTCCCCGATCCGCAGGCCGATCTGGGCGAGCATCGCCTGCGCTACGCGCTCTTCGTGCATGATGGCGTGGCCGATCTGGCCGACGTGCATCGGGCCGCCGAACGCTTCAATAACCCGGTGGCCGTCATCGGCTCGCGCCAGCACGCTGCCCATCCGGCCGCGGAATTTTCGAGCTTCAGCTTTGCCAGTGTCGATCAGTCCAACGTCACGCTCGAGACCGTCAAGAAGGCGGAAAAGTCCGATGCCGTGGTGCTGCGCATCTTCGAACACGCCAATATCCGCGCCGAGGCCACCATCACTTTCGGCATCCCCGTCAAGTCGGTGCGCAGCGTCAACCTGATGGAAGAGGGCGACAGCAAGCCGCTCAAGCTCAAAGACAATGGCGTGACTTTGTCTCTGCGCCCCTTCGAAATCGCCACGCTGCTGATCGAAACCTGAGGAGACCACCATGGCCGATGTTTCGCTGCGGGGCGTCCGCAAGTCCTATGGCTCGGTCGAGGTCGTGCACGGCGTCGACCTCGAAATCAAGTCCGGCGAGTTCGTGGTTTTTGTCGGCCCATCGGGCTGCGGCAAGTCCACTTTGCTGCGCATGATCGCCGGGCTCGAACCGATTTCGGGCGGGGATATCTCGATCGGCGGCAAAGTTGTCAACGACATACCCTCGCCCCAGCGGGGCATCGCCATGGTGTTCCAGAGCTATGCGCTCTACCCCCATATGTCCGTCTACGACAACATGGCCTTCGGTCTCAAGCTGGCCAAGACGCCAAAAGACGAAATAGATCAACGGGTTAGAGAGGCGGCCAGGATCCTGCAGATCGAAGGATATCTTGATCGCATGCCCAAGGCGCTCTCCGGCGGCCAGCGCCAGCGCGTCGCCATCGGCCGCGCCATCGTGCGCGATCCGCGGGTATTTTTGTTCGACGAGCCGCTCTCCAACCTCGACGCTTCGTTGCGCGCCCAGACCCGGATCGAGATCGCCAAGCTGCACGATACGCTAACGGCCACAATGATTTACGTCACCCACGACCAGGTTGAAGCCATGACCTTGGCCGACCGCATCGTCGTGCTCAATGCGGGTAGGATTGAACAGGTCGGCACCCCGCTCGAACTCTATCGCAACCCCGTCAACACCTTCGTCGCCGGCTTCATCGCCAGCCAACGCATGAACTTCACCCCGGTGACCATCAAAGCCGGAAAACTGGTCCTTCCCGGCAACAAAGGCCTCACCCTGACCCACCCGCAGCTGGCCAATGTGCGCACCATCGGCATCCGGCCCGAGCACCTGGTGCTGGCCGATGCGGCCAATGCGGACCTGACGGGAACCCTGTCGGTGATCGAGCAGTTCGGCGAATATGCCCTGGCCTATGTCGAGCTGCCGAGCGGTGACCTCGTGACGGTCAAGCTCGATGGCGCCCCCGACCTGCAGCTGCATCAGACGGTTCACATCGGTGTGCCGCCCGACGCAGTCCATCTCTTTGACGAGGCCGGCCGCGCGCTGCGCTAGCGCTCGACCGACCATGCCGGTCACCCCCGGTGGCTTCTGATGATCTTACTGATCACCACCAGTGACGACAGTACAATCGCCGCCGCCATGGCCGGATGCAGCATGGAGGAAAGGCTGGCTTCGGCATCGGCCCGCAACAGCCAGCCGATGAAGGGGATGGCAAAGAGACCAGCCGTGAGCCCGACCCACCAGCGCAGTGCCCTGACCCGCGCATCGCGCAACACCGCGTAGCTCAGCAAGACGACAGGAATTGTGGTGACGAGGCCGAAGCCGCTGAGGATCAATACAGGGATGGCATAGGCGGACCAGGAAAAGTAACGCGGCGCGATTCTGCCGGCCTTGCGGTTCGATTGGGCCGTGTATTCTAGGGTGGTCATGTTCAGTTTCCTTTGAAAATGGTCCGCCGACGCACCATTGCGCCGGCTGCAGGGTCAGCGGACCGTCCTCGGTCCAAATGCGGCGGTAGTGGCAGCGGCGAGCAGGGCAAGGCCCGCAGCGGTGAGAAAACCCCAGCTGTGACCGGCGCTCAGCGCCTCGACTGGCGGCATGCCGGCTTCGGCCAGTGCGATCGCGCGGGTGGCCGAGATGGTGAAGATCACCGCCAGGCCAATGGCCGACCCGATCTGCTGGCTGGTATTGACCAGGCCACTGGCAAGGCCGGCATCGGCTTCTCTGACGCCCGAAACGGAGAGTTCCGTGCCCGCAACGAAGGCGCCGCCGAGGCCGGTGCCGATGAGCAGGCTCGGCCCCAGCAGATGGACGAGGAAGCTCGCATCGGCCGGCGCAAAGGAAAGCCAGACAAGGCCTGTGGCAAAGGTCAACAAGGAGGCGACCAGGGTGTCGCGCGAACCGAGGCGTGCGATGGCGGCAGGAGCCAGGCCGGCCACCAACACCAGCGTCATGGCCAGCGGCAACTGGCTGAGGCCGGCCTTCATCGCGTCATAGGCCAGTACGTCCTGCATATAGAGCGAGAGGACAAAGAAGAGGCCCGTGACGGCGCCGCCGATCAACACCACGGCCACATTACCGGTGCTGACGGCGCGGTTGGCCAAGATGCGGAAATCGACCAGGGGTGCCTTCGACTTGATCTCGATGACGACGAAAGCAATCAGCAGAGCGATGCCTGCAGCAAGCAGGCCAAGGGTCAGCGGAGCAAGAAAGCCGATTTCCAGCACCACTGAGAGCGCGGTGACGATGGCGACAAGGCCGGCCGTGACGGTAAGGGCGCCCGGAAGATCGAGGGGCGCCCGGGTCGCCGCGACCTGATCACGGCCAATCAGGAACGGAATGCTGGCGAGGACGAACAGGCCCACTGGCACGTTGATGAAGAAGATCGACGCCCAGCCGAACTGTGCGGTCAGGACGCCGCCGAGCAGCACCCCGGCAACGCTGCCCAGACCGGCCACGGCGCCCCAGATGCCCAGTGCCTTGTCTCGGCCTTGGCCCGTAGGAAATAGCTGCATGAGCAGCGAAAGCGCGCCGGGGGCGAGGAGTGCCGCCGAAGCGCCCTGCACAGCACGCGCCGCCAGCAGCAAGCCGCCATTGGGGGACAGTCCGGCTGCCAGCGAGGCGGCGATAAAGCCGCCCGTCCCGACGAGAAAAATGGTGCGGTGGCCAATGCGGTCAGCAAGACGCCCGCCCAGCAGAAGCAGGCCGCCAAACGGCAGTACATAGGCGGTAATGACCCAGCTCAGCAGCGACGGATCGAGGCCCAGTCCCTGGCCGAGCCGGGGCAGGGCGATATTGACGATGGAGGCGTCCAGCACCACGAGAAACTGGGCCAGGGCGAGGACAGCGAGCGCCAGCCATCGACTGGCGCTACGGGAAGCGGGAAGGGATTGAGCAAGCGTTGTCATGATCGAATTCTCCTAATTTGAGTGATTAATCACTCACTAAATTGGCGATGAATGGGCTGCGTTTGGCGGCTTGGCCTGGATTGTTTCCATGCGTGCGGTCGAAACGGGTGGTCTTGTCGTGGTCGGCGGGGCTGCCCAGCGGGCCGCGCGGTGCGTTCTCAGTAGTGGCTCATCCCCTTCCATAGTGTTTGTGCCCAGTCGTCGTTGAGCTCGGTAAGGTCGGTGGTGACGATAAGGTGGCAGAGCTGGCCGAAGGCGATGAAGCTTTGTACGGCCGCGTCGCTGGCCCCCGAGCGCGCCTTGGCGAGGCGCACCAGCGTGGCAAGCCCCCGCCGCACCACGGCCTTGACCGCGGGGATATCGGCAGCGCTCTGGGCGTGAACCTGGATCATCAGGATGTCCCGGTCGACGATCAGCCGGGCATAGGCCTCGCCCATGGCCTCCAGAATGCCCTCGGGGCTGCGGTCAGGGGCTGTGTCAGCCGCAGCCGTCAGCGTTTCGAGGATGATCTCGTAGCAGCGCTCCATGGCGGCCACGAACAGCACTTCCTTGGTGGGATAGAGCTTGAACACATAGGCCTGCGAAATGCCGGCCTTGGCCGCGACAGCGGCGACCGGCGTCGAGCCATAGCCCGACTGGGCAAAGACCGAGAGGGCCGCTGCAATGATGCTGGCGCGACGGGTATCGGCATCGGAGAGTTTAAGGTTGGTATTCATGAATAGAGTGTGTAGTCACTCACTATGCAGAAGTCAAGCGTTGAGTGTCGGAATGGAACACGAGTGACCTGCAGGCCAATAGGGCGTTCCGAAATCACGGGATGATCTGGGTCGGTGCGGAATCCCGAGCGGCTGGTTTAAGAACGCTTGGTTGCCGTCAGGTCACTGGCGATATCAGGCTTACCCTCATGTCCTGGGCCACATAGACACATGTGTCATCCGCAAGCACACGACCGTCAGCAACGCCAAGGGCCAATTTTCCGCGTCTGACCTGACGCATGTCGAGCTCATAGCGGACGCGCTTGGTCTGAGGCGTGATCTGCCCCCTGAACTTGACCTCACCCACCCCGGACGCGCGGCCTTTGCCGGGGGAGCCGGACCAGCCAAGCCAGAAGCCGATGATCTGCCACATCGCATCAAGCCCGAGGCATCCCGGCATGACGGGATCGCCTGGGAAATGGCAGTCGAAAAACCAGAGATCCGGCGCAATATCCAGTTCGGCCACGACATTACCCTTGCCATGTCTGCCGCCATCGAGACTGATATCGGTGATCCGGTCCATCATCAGCATGGGCGGCGCCGGCAATTGGGCATTGCCGATGCCGAAATAGCCGCCCCTTCCGGATTTGAGCAGATCGTCCTTGCTGTAGGACGATTGAGGCGTGTGGAATTCGCTGAGATCAAACAAGAAACCTGCCCTCGATTCGCGTCGCACTGGACATCAGGCCGTGCGATCGCCGCCACTACTCTCCGCCAATCGCAATGCGGCCGCCATGAAGGTCCAGATATCGCTGACCAGCGTTTCAGGATCAGGACGCGGCTCGCGCATCAGAGCCCCAATCAGAGCCTGCCGAATTCCACCGATCATCAGCGCTATGATGAGACCGGGGTTGATATCGAGGGCAACGATGTTGTCCCGTTGCGCCGCCTCGATCATCAAAGCGCCTGCTGCCAGCTGCCGGTTGGTAAAGGCGGCTTCAACATCCTGAACTTCCGGCGAGCGGCTCAGGGTGCCGATGACCAGAGATGCGAAAGGGTGGGTATAGTGAAAGTGCACATAGGCTGCGATCCGGCCTCTTTCCCTTTGGATCCAGGTCTCGGATGGTAGCGTGGTGCTGCTGAACGCTGCCAGATCGAGCGCTGCGTAGAACGCCTCTACCACGGCTGCTATCAGCCCGCCTTTCGAGCCAAAGTGGTGATAGGCCAAGCCCACGGATACCTGCGCTCGCCTGGCAACGGCCTGCATTTCGAGCTGTCCGTTGCCGTCAATGAGTTCGTCCTGAGCAGCATCAATGAGCTTCTCGCGCGTCCCGGTACTGATAGCGAAGGCCCTCTGAATGTTGAATTGAATTCAATTCAACAGTCAGAGTCTGTTTTGTCAAGCAAAGGCTCGTTCGTCAAAGCGAGGCTCCCGAGCGCGGGCGCCCCAGCCAACCGCCCCCCGGACAGTTCGGCCTAGCGGGCAGCGGAACGCGTAGTTTTGACTAGTCGGCATCCTGAACAAATGGCAGGCTAGTCAATCAGGGCGAGACGAGGGGGTAAAGCATGCTGCCGGATCAGCAGTATCACTCAACACTGATCCAGGCATTTGACCCCGTTCGTCTTTTCTCGAACAGAACAGAAGAAGCCCGACGGATCATGGAAGCTCGGACCGAGGTCCTGCTCAACCTGCTGTTTGGGCGCGAAGTCGTGCTCCCGGCAGGCCAGATCGCCGACAGCCCGGCCGTGGCCGTCGTGTATCGCGAGGTCATGTTGGCCTTCGATCAACTGCCGCCCGCGAAACGGGAAAGGATCAGGGCCAAACCATTCCGGATCGCTCTGGAGCATGGCTATGAAGATTACACAGACTATGTGGCCAGATACATTGATGTGGGGGCGCCCATCATCCAGCTGCCTCTGCCGGAGCAGCGCCGGCTGGAGGAAAGAGCCGCCGGGTTGGCGCTCGTCAAACGGCTCTATATCGAGCGGCAATACGACGAACTCGAACGTGTCGTCGGACGCCCCGGCTTTGCCGAATATGCCAACCTCGTTCGAGTCCATCTGGACGCTCGCGCAGTTGCGCGGCCTGCCGTCAGTGCTTCGGCGCCTCCCGATCTTCTCGCCACGGTCCGCCGCCGCGTTCAGGGGCTGCGGACTGGGGATTACAGCGACTATTTGATGGAAATTGAGGATGCGCTGCCTTTTTTGCCAGCGCGCCGGAGTTTGGCACGTATCGCGGCCTGTGGTACGCCCATGCTGAGCGCTTTGGCTCCTCATGGGATATCGTGCGGCACTGGTTGGACCAGAGCCTCTACGTTAATTTGACACGATACTATGGCGTCCAGCACCCTGTCTTCACGACCAAAGACCTCCCTGCTGCGAGATACTCGGCCCGGGATATCCTGATGCCGGAGCTGGCCGAGTATAACGTCGAGAGCCAGCCAGTGGAGATTGGGAGCGTCGATTGGAAGAGCATCTGGGAGATTGTCGCCGATAGTGATTTCCAGCGCAGCCTGGCCCGGATGACAGAGGCTGTATCAAGTGCCAGCCTCAGCCATCATCTGCGCGACGCCGTTGAAGAGCATGCCAATGTGCTCAACGCTGCGCTGTCGACACTGAAGTTGGATCTTGCGCGTGGAAGATTGGTCATGCTCCCGAAGGCCGGTGCCGGAGTGCCGATGGTGGCGGGCGCCCTGATCGGCAATCTGCTCTTCCCTATCATGGTTGGCGCATTTGTGCCTTTGCCGGAGCTCAACGAAGCAGCAGCCCTAATGAGTTTTGCAAGCGAGGTGATCGGCACCGGCGCCGGAGCCGCCTTGGGTCACGAGTCAAGGATTTTCACGCTGAGACGCAAGCAGGAGATCGTCGGTTCAAATCGAGAGAAAGTGGATCAGGCGGCAGAGCATATCATTGCCGTTACCAAACTATCATCCTGGGATACCCCGAGCCTACGGGTCGGCCAGACGGCGTAAGCCCTGCTGTGCCGAGCCATTCAAGGTTCATCACCCAGTAGGGCCGTCATCATGCGCTGGGCTGCTCGGGCATCCTCGAGAACCGGGGTCAGGTCGGTCACCTGATCCAGAGAACCGACAACTGGCAGGGCCCGAATGATCGGATCCTCGATTTCCGCAACCGTCGCCTGGATGAGATCATCCGCATTGATCGTGGCAAAAGGGCGCTCGTGATAGGGGCCGATTAAGGGCTCCACCCCGGCGCCAATTCCCTCGGCCAGTTGCCGATGCGCCAATGCAAGATAGGCCGAGGCCAAGGCATTGCCGCGTTCTTGCCATTGGGGGGCTTCCAGGACGTTGTTCAGGAGCGGCGCCAGCGTCGCCGACAGCGGGAGCTTTGCAAAGGCGCTGCCCAGCCACTTCGCATATGGCGCGTAGCGCCGCTCCAGCAGAAAGGCCATCCGCATGACGTCGCGCACCAGCCGGCTGGCGATGACGCGGGAGCCCAGATCGTCTCCCACCTGACCGGCCCGGCCAACGAAGGCCTGCTCCTCGGCAATACGCCGCCACTGGCAGGCGATCTTGTAGAGCCACACATCCCTCGGAAAATAAGATAGTGCCGCCCGCGCCTGGGTCAGGCGGTTGTCATCGTCGTGGAAGACCGCGCCTGCGGTAAAGGCGAGCAGCCTCTGCTCGGACAGGCCAAGCCATTGCAGCGGACCAAGCCCATCCAGGGGTTGGATTGCCAATGCGCCGTCCAGCCGGCTCTCCAGGGTGTGGATTTCAAGACCATGATCGGCGGCGCCAACGGCCCCCGATCCACTTGCCGGAGGATGGGGCCGGCTCCGCCAGCCAATCGGCTCCCTGAGAAACTCGGCTGGGGCGACTTTCGAGAACTGCTCCACTAGGCGGTGAGCATGGGCGGTGAAATCCTCACGCGAAACAAGGAGATGAACCCTTGGTCCCCAGTTGTGATCCTTGGATATCTCGTCATCAAAGCCCAGCAGTTCAGATCCATAGCCGATCAGCGCCGCGGAATGTTTGAGGCCGGGGGCCGCGCCATCCAGCCACGGACGGATAGCTTCGAAATAAAAGCGGCGCGAAAGCTCGATGCCCTGCAAAATTCACCCCCCGAAGTGCCCGGAATTGTCGCCAGACTGCGCATTGTGAGGCAGGGCCTGACTGGTTGGAAGACCATATCCTTGCACAGTCAGATCGCACCGGAAAATCTCCCAATAGACAACCCAGCCGCTGTTACCGATGCATTCGCCACGGGAACCAGTGCGGCGGAACCCTGTTCGGCGACTGCCGATCACTATTTCGAATCCTTTTCGCGGCGTTTGCGGCGCCGTGGATACTTTCATTTTGATCAGGCCAGATCGCGCGGGCGCACCCGCGCGCTGGACGTCGGGCATTACGCCGACTTTGGGATGCGCAGATGACGTTCGAACCGGTGCGTGACGTGTTCGATGCCGGAGGGCGCGGGTTGCAGCATCACGGGCTGCGCCGGGCCAATGAGCGTGCCGTGCTGACAGTGATCGCCTTCAATGCCGGCGTATCCAATGCCGAGATTGCGCGCCTGACCGGCCTAGCACCGCAGACGGTTTCAGCCATTCTGGCGGACCTAGAACAGGCTGGGCTGACGTCCCGTGGCGACGTGCTGCGGGGGCGTCGCGGGCAGCCGGCAACCCCGATCTTCCTGCGCGCCGACGGCGCCTATGCCTTGGGCGTCGAAATCGGCTGGCGTCATGTCGAGGCGGTGCTGGTCGACCTGCATGGACAGGTGCTGGCGCGCCAGCATCGCGACCATGCCTTCCCCGATGCCAGCAGACTGGCGACCGACATCGCCAGCATGATCAACACCATAGGGGTGGACCTGCCGGACCCGCTGCGCGAGCGACTGCGCGATCTTGGCGTGGCCATGCCCACCAATATCGCCGGCAATCTGCATCTGGTCGACGCTCCGGAGGCGCAGCGTATGCTTTGGGACAAGCTGGAAATAGCCGATGAACTGGGGCGCCGTACCGGATTGGCGGTGACGACAGTCAATGACGGCAATGCCGCCTGCTGGGCCGAGCTGATCGCCTCCCCCCGGCCACGACCTGCCGATTTCATTTATTTTCTGATCTCGCGCTATATCGCGGCCGGCATTGTGGGGCAGGGGACCTTATGGGAGGGGCCGAGCGGCAATTCTGCCAATCTGGGATCCATGCTGGTGAGCGACGATGGCGGGCGCTTGCAGGCCGCCCATTTCGTTGCCTCGCTGACCGCCCTCGAACAGCGCCTCGCGGAAGCGGGCTTTGCGGTCGATTCCACGCGGATCGATGAATGGGACTGGGCGGGCTTCGGCCGCGTGCTCGACCAGTGGATTGCCGACAGCGCAAGAGCGCTCGCCAGAGTGGCGTTTAACACCACGACGGTGATCGAAAGCGGCTTGGTGGTCGTGGACGGCATCATGCCGGCATCAATCACCGCTCGGCTGGTGACGCAGCTGAAAGCCGAGTTGCAGCGACTGCCCGTTGCCGCCTTTGTCCCGCCCCAGGTGTTGCCGGGCCATCTTGGCGCCTTGGCACCAGCAATGGGGGCCGCTCAACTGACGCTCTATCGTCGCTACTTCTCACGCACGCTGGCGGACCTGACTGGTTGATGCAGCGCGGTCAAGACTGTCCCGCAGGTGCCCGCTTGGCGTGAAAACCACCGTATGCCTGGGCAGGATGCGATGCTCGGTTCCGGTGCGCGGATTGCGTCCCAGCCGCTCGGCCCGCGAGCGGACCTGAAGTGAACCGAAAGCGGTGAGTTTGACGGTTTCGGCCCGCATCAGGGCTGCGCCGATCATTGCAAACATTGCGTCACAGACCGCGGCAGCATCGGCCTTGCTGACGCCTGCGCGACGAGCGGCAACGTCACTGAGCATGGCTCGCGTGATTGTTTTGTTCAAAGCTATGTCCCCCAGCTCTTAAATTCATAGGTGGAAGTTAAGCTCCTGTCGAGTCGAGGTCACAGCGCGCCGAAAGATGAACCTTAATCTCAAGTTAAATTGACATTTTTTAGAATGGTTATAAGCTGGCGGTCATTCTATGAAGCGGCAAAGCCCTGTTTGAGGGCCATCGCCCTTCACGCCCACCCCAAGAGAGGTCCGCAGTGAGACTGACGCGTCAATCCAACTATGCGATCCGTACCCTGGTCTATTGCGCCGTCAATGAGCCGGGCCTCAGCCGGGTCGCCGATATCGCCCGGGCCTACAACATATCCGAGCTTTTCCTGTTCAAGCTGATCAAGCCGCTCGTGGAGAATGGCCTGCTGGCCACGGTGCGCGGCCGCCATGGCGGCATCCGCCTCGGCAAGAAGGCGGAAGACATCACCTTGCTCGACACCATAAAGCTCACCGAGGAGAGCTTTGCCATGGCCGAGTGTTTCGAGGATGGCGCCGATTGTCCGCTGATCGGGGAATGCGACCTCAACGGGGCGCTGCGCGAAGCTCTGGGCGCGTTTTTCGAGGTGCTGGCCAGCTACACTATTGCCGACCTTGCCAGCAAGAAACGCTCCATCCGTGACCGCCTCGGGCTCAGCACGCTCGAAGCGGTGATGGAGCCCGCGCACTAGGGACCAGTTCGACGGAGCGAATAACATGAGTTTGACACTCATGTTATTTTATGGTTTTCTCCCGTCATAGCGCGGTGCTGATCGGTCCTGGGGGGCTCGACGATCATCGCCGCGCCGAGACGACGGGGCTTGCTGCTACCGTCTCCCCGGGCAGGTCAGGGTCCTCAACGCCCTGACCTGCCTTTTCTTTGTCCGCTAGCTATGCTCTATCCGCGCCATGGCCGCAGCACCCCTTCTTTCGCTACAGAATATCCAACTGACCTTTGGCGGCACACGGCTGCTGGAGAGCGCCGAGCTTATCGTGTCGCCCGGCCAGCGCATCGCGCTGGTGGGCCGCAATGGCTCTGGCAAATCAACCCTGCTCAAGATCGCCGCCGGCGATGTGACGCATGACAGTGGCGTTCGCTTCGTCGAGCCTAGCGCCACCTTGCGCTACCTGCCGCAGGAGCCGGACCTTTCCGCCTATGCAACGACGCTGGAATACGTCGAAGCGGGACTTGGGCCTGGCGACGACGAGTATCGCGCGCAGTATCTGCTGAGCTCGCTGGGTCTGACCGGCGCCGAGAATCCAAGAAACCTTTCGGGCGGCGAAGGCCGCCGCGCCGCGCTGGCCCGGGTGCTGGCGCCCAAGCCCGACATCTTGCTGCTGGACGAACCCACCAACCATCTCGATCTGCCGGCCATCGAATGGCTGCAGGCTGAACTCGATTCGCTGCGCTCGGCCATGGTGCTGATCAGCCACGACCGTCGCTTCCTTTCCGACCTGACGCGGGCCACCGTCTGGCTTGATCGCGGCGTTACCAGGCGCCTCGACAAGGGTTTTTCTGCCTTCGAAGCCTGGCGCGACGATGTGCTCGAAGAAGAAGAGCGCGACCGTCACAAGCTCGACCGCCAGATTGTGCGTGAGGAGCATTGGTTGCGCTACGGCGTCACCGCGCGGCGCAAGCGCAATGTGGGGCGACTTGAGCGCTTGGGCAACCTACGGCAGGAGCGGCGCGAGCAGCGTCGCGTCACCGGTTCGGTCAATATGCAGGTTTCCGAGGGCCGCACCTCCGGCGCCCTGGTGGTGGAAGCCGAAAATATCTCCAAGAGCTATGGCGACCGCACCGTGGTGGGCGACTTCTCGACCCGCGTGCTGCGCGGCGATCGTATCGGCATTGTCGGCCCCAATGGTGCGGGCAAGACCACACTGATCAAGATGCTGACCGGCCTGCTGCAGCCCGACAGCGGCACTATCAAGCTCGGCTCGGCCCTGGAACTGGCCATGCTCGACCAGGGCCGCGCCAAGCTCGACCCTGATACGCGGCTCAAGGACGCGCTGACCGGTGGCGGTTCGGATACGCTCCAGATCAACGGCCAGCCCAAGCATGTCGTGGGCTATATGAAGGACTTTCTGTTCAGCCCCGAACAGGCCAATACGCCGATCGGCAAGCTTTCGGGTGGCGAGCGCGCCCGCGTGGCGCTGGCGCGGGCCCTGTCATTGCCGTCCAACTTCCTGGTGCTGGACGAGCCGACCAACGATCTTGATCTCGAAACCCTCGACCTGCTCGAGGAAATGGTCAGCGACTATGCCGGGACGGTGATCGTGGTCAGCCATGACCGCGACTTTCTCGACCGCGTCGCCACCTCGGTGATCATTGCCGAGGGCGAGGGCGTCTGGATCGAATATGCCGGTGGCTATTCCGATATGGTCATCCAGCGTGGCGAAGGCGTTACCGCGCGCGGCAGTGCCAAGGCGCATCGCGCCGGCAAGACCAGCCTGGCGCAAACCGCGGCTGCCCCGGCGGCCAGTGCCAAGCGCAAGCTCAGCTTCAAGGAAAAGCATGCGCTCGAAACCCTGCCCAAGGAGCTTGAGCGGATCGAGGCCGAGATCAAGGCGATCAACGCCGCGCTGACGGCCCCCGACTTCTACACGCGCGATCCGTCCGGCTTCGCCGCCAAGTCCAAGGCGCTGATCGAAGCCGAGGCCAAACGGGCTGCGGCAGAGGAGCAGTGGATGGAACTCGAACTGCTGCGCGAAGAGTTGGAAGGCTAGGCGCCGTCAAGCCTTTCAGCTCGCCCAGTCGAATTTCGGCTTGGCCAGATAATGCAGGTTCTCGGGCGCTTCGCCGCCGATGCGGCGCAGCAGCAACGCGCCCATGTGGCGGCCGGCATCGACGAAATCCTCGAACACGGTCTCGGCGCCGGGCTGGAACTGGGCGAACATTTCCGACGATTGCTTGGACACGACGTGAGCGGTCTGGCCCACCTGCTTACCGCTGTCGTTGAGCGCGCCGATCACTGCCAGGGCAGAGACTTCCGAAGCGCAGACCCAGCCATCGGGCCCGTCCGGACGCTTGGTGCGCTTCATCACATAGGTGCGGATGGCGTCTGTCGGGCTGCCCAGATTGACGTCGGCGGCGAACTCATAGTCAACGCCTGCCTCCTGGGCGGCTCGCGTGAGGCCAGACTTCAGGTGGTCGGTATAGGTCAGCGCGCTGTCGGGCAGGATGATCGATATCTTCCTGCAACCCTTGCTGACCAGCCGCATCGTGGCGCCGTAAGCATAGGCTTCATTGTCGAAATCGACGGACGGATGGGCCTCCGGCCAATTGGTGCGGCCGTGGCTGACAAAGGGAAAGTCATTGTCGATGAGAAAGCGGATACGCTCGTCGAAACTCTCTGCCTTGGAGAAGATGACGCCATCGGCCATGCGGTTGCGCACGATGTGTCGGATAGGCTCGAGCGGCTGCACATTGCGGAACAGGGGCGTGATCACAATGTGGTAGGCCGTATCGCGTACCGCTTCGGTCAGCCCGGTGACGATGGATGAGCCGAAGCCATAGATCTGCTCATCCGGCTCAAGCACCAGGGCGATGACATTGGTGCGGCCGGTCTTGAGGCGAAGCGCGGCCCGGTCGGGCAGATAGCCAATCTCCGCCGCAATCTTCTGCACCCGGTCGCGCGTTTCCTGTGCCAGTTCCGGCGCATTGTTGAGGGCGCGGGAAATGGTGGTTACGGCAAAACCGGTCATCTGCGCGATGGTCTTGAGCGTCGGCTTGCCGGATGGCTTGACGCCGCGCTTACCCTTGCTGGCAGCCGGCACGTCGTCTTCGGACAATTTATCTACCCCTCGGACCCACCTTCATCGGGTGGTGACGCTTGTTGAGCAGGGACAACACCAGATTGTCCCTCCCACTTCAAGCGTCCCATTGCTCTGCAAGGCGGACGAGCGCCAAATCGGTAACATGATATCAATGCTCAGATTTGCTGGCATACAACCAATGTCGAGCAGTCTTTTCTCGAAATTCTGCATTCTCTGGCGGTAGCCACACTAGCAATCGCGCCCAAACGCTCCTATCTTGCCGTCACTGCATCGGCACATGCCGATACTTGCCGTTCAACCAGCGGGAAAGGAATGAAGATGACTACATCGATTACCTTCACCATCCATGCAGGTTGCTCGTACGTACGCTCCGACCTCCACGCCAAACGCTGGCAAGGGACCTGTCGCTCGAAACGAATGTGACCTCCGTCACGCCTTCGTCTCACTCTTCCGATAGAACCCCAGCGTTGCCGGCCAGGATGGTGCAAGCTCCTTCGCTCACCCATTATTGGCCTGTGCAATGCGCAAGTGGAGAATCCACCCATGCAGGAACGCAGTCTCGACCGGGCCAAGGCCCACAAGCCCATAGTGATCGAAGTCGCCGGCGAACCGCTCGGCGTCGTGGTGCCCCATGCCGATGGATATCGGTTTCTTGCCGTTAAGCTGCCCGCCTTTGCCATCGATGGCCAGCATTTCGAAACGGTTGAAAAGGCCCACTTTGCCGTGTCGCAGGCCGTTCGCAACGGTACGCTCGACCCAGCAGCATGAAAAAGGCGAGGCTGGTGCCTCGCCTTTGCATTCCAGAAATGGTCACGTGGCCTAGTCGTCGTTCGTCGCGTTGAGCTCTTGCGGGCGCTTGCCCTCACTCACCGGAGGCACGGGATCCAGCGCAATATCGATCGCTTCAGCCAGGGCCTCGATATCGACACGGGTCGCGCCCTCGCGTGCCTGACGGTCCAGCTCTGCCGCTATGGCTGTTGCGATGGCCTGGCGACGAACGCCCTCATCGCTATCCATTGCCATCGATGGACACTCCCTGCTCGTCGATGCGCACCTCCACGCCGGGGCGTGCTTGCTGCTGCTGGTACGAGTAGATGCCAAAACCGACGATCGCGACCAGCAGGATGGCGATCACGGCATACAATCCATTGCGACTCATAGAAAACTCCTGACGCTTGCATCCCATGCAACGCGCCAGCGCGGTACAGGTTCACGCGGAGCCCTATTCTTGTGCAGCAATGCTGCGCAGGGCCATGACGAAGGCTGTGATGCTGATCGCCAGCGGGCCGGAATTGTCGATGATGATCGGGGTAATGCCGGCCGGCACCGGGGCGCTTTCCCGCGCCAGCCGCGCCGTGATCTGGTCGGCATTCTCGCGACCGCGGCGTACCAGGCGCTCGGCGCGCCGGGAAATCTCGGCGGTGATCAACGCCACGGCGCAGGCGGGATACTTGGCACGTGCCTCTGCCACGACATGGCGCGACACATTGGCCACGACGACCTTGCCCAGGGCCAGATCCGTGTCGACGCTCAGAGGCAGGGCATAGCGCAGGTTGTGCGCGTCCCAGGAGAGTGCAAAGCGGCCAGCCGCCTCCATCTGCCGAAACGTCTCGGGATCGACGCTGTCATGCTCCTCGCCACCGGCATCGGCCGGACGCGTCACGAGCCGCCTGACAAAGACGAAACGCTTGTCATTCTCCAGGGCCTGGCGGGCGCCCCCGATCAGCGTGTCCTTGCCAACCCCGGAGGGCCCCACGACCAGGACAAGTGATCCGAGCGATTGCACCATGCCGTCAGCTTACCCTCTTGCCCTGTCGCCAGACGCCGCGCACCACCGGCATGCCGCCAATCACCTGCACGCGCACCAGATCGGCCCGCTTGCCCGTGGCGATTTCGCCACGGTCATCCAATCCGGCGGCCCTGGCCGGATTGCGCGTCACCGTTGCGAGGGCGGCGGCCAGTGAGAGGCCTTCAACCCGTTCGGGCAGGATGAAAGCGGCCTGCATCAGGGCGAACGGCACATAATCCGAGCTCAAAATGTCCAACAGTCCTGCCCGCACCAGATCAGTCGCCGAGATATTGCCCGAATGCGAGCGCCCACGCACCACATTTGGCGCGCCCATCAGGATTGCGAGCCCTGCATCATGGGCAGCAGCGGCCGCTTCCAGCGTGGTGGGGAATTCGGCGATGGCGACGCCATCGCGGGCAGCCTCCTCGATATGGGCGAGGGTCGCATCGTCATGGCTGGCCAGCGACAGGCCCAGTTCCCCGGCACGGCGCACGATATGGGTGCGGTGCGGCTCCGAATAGCGGGCATGGTCGGCAAGGCGGTCGGCAATGAAGCGTTCAAGCTCCTCTGGTGAGCGCCTGGCGCCATAGAAGCGCTTGTAGTCGTCCAGCGAGCGGAACTGCCGCTGTCCCGGCGTATGGTCCATCATCGAAGCCAGCCGGACTTCGGGATGGGTGGCATGGGTCTCGAACTGCTCGATCACGTCGTGGCTCGGCAATTCGCAGCGCAGATGGATCAGGTGATCGGCACGCAGCCAGCCATCGTCCAGCCCGCTGGCAATGGCGCCGGTGAGCGCCTCCACATGCCTGCCCATTTCGGGCATGTCGCCGTCCGAGCCGATGCGCACGGCATCGAATACGGTGGTGATGCCGGAGCCGGCAATCTGCACGTCATGCGCATGCAGGGCCGCCCGCGCATCCCAGAACACGCCGGGGCGGGGACGATAGTGGTTTTCAAGATGATCGGTATGCAACTCGACCAGGCCGGGGATCAGGTAATCGCCATCGAGATCCTCGCCGACTTGCGATGGCCCTGCGGCAAGGCCGGCAATCAGCCCGTCCTCGACCGCGAGGCTACCATCGATCACCTTGTTGCCAAGGACGATACGGCCATTGCGGAAAGCGATGCTGCTCATGCGCCCAGCCTGAAATCGCCGACCCGGCGGAATGGCTTGCCGGCGTCGGGCTCGTGAAACAGGCTAAGCCGGTCCAGGATGACCTCGTCTTCCAGTACGGGTCCAAACCATGTGGCGGCGGCCTGCGCGATGTCCTGCGCATCCTCATCCCCGAGCCGGTCGGTCAACGTCATGTGGAAACGGAACTGCTCGAATACATAGGGGTAGCCATAGGCGCCGAGCAGTTCGATCTGCCGCTCGCTGAGCCCCTTGGACGCGCGGGCGGCATAATCCTTGGTCGACATCGGCGCACGGAAGGGATCGAAATCCTCCACCACGTGCGCCGCGAAATCGGCCAGTGCCTCGTTCTCGCCATCGACCATCAGGGCGAGGAAGCCCTGGAGGGATGCCAGCCTGAGCTTGCCCAGGTTGACCGGCCGGTGCCGCGCAGCAAACTCGTCTAGCGCGGCACGCAGGTCGGCCTCGGTGTAGCCATCGGCCAGCGCCATGGGCGCCTTGAGCGTGGCGTGGAAGCCATAGCGATTGGCGGACTGGGTGAGGTTGAGTAGCCGGTCCCGGTCGATGCCGGCCACGGGTCCGTTGAACAGGTCGCCATCGTTGGCGTCCCGCCCCAGCCAGGTGGCAGCCCGTTCCCAGAGGTTGCTGGTGGCGGATGGGGCAAAATAGATCGCGAATCGTTCGGTCATGGAAACTCCTCACCCCAGCCGCTAGGCGTACTCTGTGTCGGTGGTTTGACACCTGTGCACGCAGCCTCATGCTGGCTACCCTTGCCCGCAGCGAATCGCAAGCCGAGAGAAACGATGGATCGCGCCCTGCTTGAACAGATGTTTCACCGTGCCGTGGCGCAGGCGCAACCCGCCCTGGGCGTGCGCCTGCACCTGCCGGAACGGCCGGCGGGTCGCACCGTGGTGATCGGGGCCGGCAAGGCCTCGGCCCAGATGGCGCGGGCTTTTGAGGAGGCCTGGGATGGCCCGCTCACCGGGCTGGTGGTGACCCGCTATGGCTATGCCGAGGCCTGTTCGCGGATCGAAATTGTCGAGGCCGCTCATCCGGTGCCCGACGAGGCCGGGTTTCTCGCGGCCCGGCGCATCCTGGAGACAGTATCGGGCTTGAGCCCGGACGATCTTGTCGTCGCGCTGATTTCGGGCGGCGGCTCATCGCTGTTGCCAGCGCCGGCCCCGGGCCTGACGCTCGACGATGAGCAGGCGATCAACCGCTCGCTGCTGGCCTCGGGCGCGCCAATCTCGGTGATGAACCTGATCCGCAACCAGTTTTCCGCCATCAAGGGCGGGCGCTTGGCAGCCCATTGTGCCCCGGCGCGTGTCGCTACCTTGGTCGTCTCCGATGTCCCGGGCGATGACCCGGCAGTGGTGGCTTCCGGCCCGACCATTCCCATGGCCGGCACGCGCGAGCTGGCGCGCAAATATGCCAATCTCTACCGGCTCGACCTGCCGCCTCATGCCCACGCCCTCCTGGCGGGGGACGACAACCTCGCGCCCTTGCCGGGCGATCCGCTCTTTGCCCGCAACAGCGTGCGCACCATCGCCTCCGCCGCGCTCTCGCTTGAGGCCGCGGCCGAGCTGGCGCGCCAGCATGGGATCGAGGCGGCTATCCTTTCCGATTCTATCGAAGGGGAATCGCGTGACGTGGCGCAGGTTCTGGCGGCCATGGCGCGCGAGGTGTCGCAGCGCAACCGTCCGTTCAAGAAACCGGTCGTGCTACTCTCGGGTGGGGAAACCACGGTGACACTGCGCGGCCGGGGCAGGGGCGGTCGCAATGCCGAGTTCCTGCTGGCCCTGGCCATCGCCATTGATGGCATTGACGGCATCAGTGCCCTGGCGGCCGATACCGATGGCATTGATGGCTCCGAGGACAATGCCGGCGCCTTTGTCGACGGCGGAACGGCAACACGCCTGCGCAAGGCGGGCCTCGATCCGCTGGCAGCGCTGGCGGCCAATGACGCCTGGGGCGCCTTCAATGCCATAGGCGACCTGCTGGTGACCGGGCCGACCGGCACCAATGTGAACGACTTCCGTGCCATCGTGATCCGCTAGGCGTTGGTGCGCTTCCGCGAGACGCGCTAGGCTGTAGCGGACGCCGGGAAGCCAGAGGAGGGGCACATGGCAAAGGCAGTTGGCATTGGTGGCGTCTTCTTCCGCGCACGGGACCCGGCGGCGCTCGAGGCTTGGTATGAGACCCATCTTGGCATCGCCGGCTTCTGGAACCAGCAAGCAGGCCCCACGGTCTTCGCACCCTTCAAGTCCGATACCGACTATTTTCCCGCCGACCGCCAGACCATGCTCAATTTCCGGGTCGATGACCTTGATGGCTTGATTGCACAGCTGACCGAGGCCGGCATTGCGGTCGAAACGCGCCCCCAAGAGTGGGATACGGCCGAAACAGGTCGCTTCGGACGGATCATCGATCCGGAAGGCAACCATATCGAGCTGTGGCAGCCACCCGCCACCTGACAACAAAAATCATACAATTCCACGCTCGGCCCCTTGGCAGGGATGGGGTCGCTCTGTTCTATACGCGGCACTTTCAAGGAGACCCGTCTCATGGCCAAGCGCAGGATCGCCGTTATCGGCGTGGGCAAGATCGCACAGGACCAGCACCTGCCAGTGATCGACGCATCCGACGATTTCGAACTGGCGGCGACGGTGTCGATGCGCGGGCTGAGTCACAATGGCCTGCCGGTCTTCAAGACACCGGCCGAGCTCTATGCGGCCCTGCCCGATATCGGGCTTGTATCGATCTGCACCCCACCGGGCATCCGCCATCAATATGTCCGCGAGGCGCTCGACGCCGGCAAGGACGTGATGATGGAAAAGCCCCCCACCACGACCATTTCCGAGCTCGACGACCTGATTGCCCATGCGCAGCGGCTTGACCGGGTGCTCTATCAGACCTGGCATTCCCAGTATAATGCGGCGGTCGATCGGGCCAAGGCGATCATCGCCGAACAGGGCGTCAAATCCGTCCGCATTGACTGGCGCGAGAGCGTGCGCAAATGGCATCCCGGTCAGGACTGGGTCTGGGAGCCCGGCGGCTTCGGCGTGTGCGACCCCGGGATCAACGCCCTGTCCATCTTCACCAAGGTGATGCCGTTCCCGGTCTTTGTGGAAAGCGCCAAACTCACTTTCCCGGCCAACCGGCAGACCCCGATCGATGTCGAGATCGCCTTCAAATCCGGCCAGTTGCACCAGCCCAGGATGTCGGCTGGTTTCAACTGGCTGGAAGAGAACGGCGAGATCTGGACCATCCGCTTCGAGACCGGCACGGGCGACGTGGTCAAGCTCGAAGGGGGCGGGCGGCGGCTATTGGTCAATGACCAGCTGGTGCTCGAGCATGGCGACGCCGAATACGCCGCCATGTATGATCATTTTGCCGACCTGCTTGACCGCCACCAAAGCGACGTGGACGCCGCGCCGCTGCGCTTGATGAGCGACGTCTTCCTGATGGGCGCCCGCGAGAACGGTCCGGATTTCGAGTGGTAGGCTGAAACGCCTACTGCCCCGCCTCGGTCAGCACTTTGAGGTCGTCTTCGCTGAGCTTGAGCCGCACGCCATTGGCAAGGCTCTTTACCTGTTCGACCGAAGTTGCTGAAGCAATGGGCGCGGTGACACCCGGTTGAGCCACCAGCCAGGCCAGGGAAACCTCGGCGGGCGTCGCGCTATTGGCCTTGGCGACCCGATCGAGTGCGGCGAGAATGCGCTCGCCTTTGGCATCGAGATATTTCTCGGCGCCGCCACCCCGCGGCGATTTGCCGAAATCGGGCTTGCTGCGATACTTTCCGGTGAGAAAGCCTGCGGCGAGGCTGTAGTAGACGACCGTACCGAGGTTTTCTTCCAGCACCACGTCGCGCAGCGCTTCGAATTCGGCGCGGTCATAGAGATTGTAGCGAGGCTGCAGCACCTCGTAGCGCGGCAGCGATTTGATCACCGCGGTGTCATTGGCCTCTTTGACCATGGCGGCGGTGTAGTTCGAGGCCCCGATAACCCGCACCTTGCCCGAGCGCACCAGGGGGTCATAGGCGCCGAGCGTTTCCTCGTGGCTGGTCTCGGCATCGGGCCAGTGGCTGAAATAGAGATCGATATAGTCGGTCTGCAGCCGCTTGAGCGACGCTTCGACGGCCGTGCGGATCGCTTCGGCGCCAAGCCCGGCCGGGCTTTTTCCCGAATTGACCTTGGTGAAGATATGCACCGCCTCGCGGTTGCCGCGCGCCTTGAGCCAGTTGCCGATAATCGTCTCGCTCATGCCGGGTGGGTTTCCGGGCACCCAGTTCGGATAGCCTTCGGCCGTGTCGATAGCGGTGAAGCCCGCCTCGACATAGGCATCGAGAATGTCGAAGCCCTGCTTCTCGTCGACGGTCCAGCCGAAGACGTTGCCGCCCAGGACCAGGGGTTCGATGACAAGTTCACTGCGTCCGAGCGGGCGGCGATCCATGGTGCTTCTCCAGTTGTGTGTGCAGGCTAAACGCCTGCGCCATCATTCGGTTCGCTTGGCGCGGGAACGCGCGGCGCGCAGTAGGCCAGAGCCCTGTTGATAGCACGGAGCGATCCCGTCAGGTCGATATAGGCAAAGCTGCCCGCCTCATCATCGACATGGCGAAGGTAGACGAAAGTGCCCTGCTCAATGCGCTCCAGCAGCCAGTCCGCATCCTTGATGAACTTCCCGCCATAGGGTGCGCCGGACGGTTCGGTTGCCAGGCTTGCATTCTCCCGGTCGAGCGTCATCTCCCATAGGCCCAGTTTTCCCGATCGGCTGGTGTGGACATGCACGCCGGTGGTGAAGTCGTCCTCGCAACGTACCGCGAGACAGACAAAGTCATCTTGTGTCGCATGGCGATCGCAGCCCAGGGCGGCGCGGTCTCCCTCGCCGGGGAGTGGCGAATAGTGCCAGCCTGGCTGCTGGGCAGCAGCGGGCGTGACCGCCAGGCTTAGCGCCATGATCAGGGCTTTTTGGGTTCGATAAGGTCCCATTTGTTCCCGTAAAGGTCCTCGAATACCGCCACCGAGCCATAGGCTTCATGCCGTGGCGTCTCAAGGAAGCGGACCCCCTGCTTGACTAGTGCAGCATGGTCGCGCGCAAAACTGGTCGTGTTGAGGAAGAACATCACGCGCCCGCCGCCCTGCTTGCCGATCGCGGCGCGCTGCGTGTCACCGTCGGCTTTGGCCAGCAGCAATTGCGCGCCATTCTGGCCCGGTGGTGCAACGAGCACCCAGCGCTTGCCGCCGCCCAGGTCAGTATCGGTGACGAGATTGAATCCAAGGCGGTCGCAGTAAAACGTGATGGCATCATCGTAGTCGGCGACGAGAAGTGCGACAGTGGCGAGAGATTGGGTCATGCCGTGCATGGATCACCAGCCGGTCCGCCGGGTCAAGCCGTCGCAGAGCCGCCGAACGGATCATTTCAAAACCGTCCAATCCTGTGGAATGACGTTCCGCCTGTCATCATATTGACCAAATGGTCAAACTCAACCATTGCGCTCCCGTAGAATCTACGCTTTGTTGGCGCCCAAGCCCCGGTTGGCAAGCCGGGTGCGCATAATAAGTTTCGGGAGACAACAATCATGAAATTGATGAAAACCCTGCTTGCGGCATCGGCGGTTATTGCGCTGACCGCTGGCGCGGCACAGGCCAAGACCCTGGTCTATTGCTCGGAAGGTTCGCCGGAAGGCTTCGATCCGGCGCCCTATACCGCTGGCACCACCTTCGACGCTTCCAGCCGGCCGATCTACAACCGCCTGGTGCAGTTCACCAAGGGCGCTTCGACCACCGAGCCCGGCCTGGCCGAGAGCTATGAAGTGTCCGAGGATGGCCTGGAATATACGTTCAAGCTCCGCCAGGGCGTGAAATTCCACACCACCGACTATTTCACCCCGACCCGCGACTTCAACGCTGATGACGTCCTGTTCAGCTTCGAGCGCCAGTGGAAGTCCGATCACCCGTGGTATGCCTATTCGACCGGCATTACCTGGGAATATTTCAACTCCATGTCGATGGGCGACCTGCTGACCAGCATCGAAAAGGTCGATGACTACACGGTCAAGTTCACCCTTTCGCGCCCGGAAGCCCCGTTCATTGCCAACCTGGCGATGGATTTTGCCTCGATCCTGTCGGCTGAATATGCCGCACAGCTCGAAGCTGCCGGCACGCTCGACATGCTCAACCAGCAGCCGATCGGCACCGGCCCGTTCCAGTTCGTCAACTACCAGCAGGATGCGGCCATCCGCTATGCCAGCTTCGACGAATACTGGAATGGCGTGCAGCCCATCGACGACCTGGTCTTTGCCATCACGACCGATCCGGCCGTCCGTCTGCAGAAGCTGCAGGCCGGCGAATGCCACATCATGCCCTATCCGAACCCGGCCGACCTTGAAGTCATCAAGGCCGATCCGAACCTGCAGATGATGGAGCAGGAAGGCCTCAATATCGGCTTCCTCGCCTACAACACCCAGCAGGCCCCGTTCGACAACGCCGCCGTCCGCAAGGCCCTCAACATGGCCATCGACAAGCAGGCCATCATCGACGCCGTGTTCGAAGGCAATGCCGAAATCGCCAAGAACCCGATCCCGCCGACCATGTGGTCCTATGACGAAGCCACCGTCGACGATGCCTATGATCCGGAAGCCGCCAAGGCCGCGCTGGCTGAAGCCGGTGTCGAGAATCTCTCGATGAAGGTCTGGGCAATGCCGGTGTCGCGTCCGTATAACCCGGATGCCCGCCGCATGGCTGAACTGATCCAGGCTGACTTTGCTGAAGTCGGTGTCACCGTCGAGATCGTCTCGATGGAATGGGCCGAATACCTGGAACAGTCGTCGCAGGTCGATCGTGACGGCGCCGTGCTGCTTGGCTGGACCGGCGACAATGGTGATCCGGACAACTTCCTGGCCGTGCTGCTTGGTTGTGACGCCGTTGGCGGCGCCAACCGGGCTCAGTGGTGCAACGAGGAATTCGATGCCCTCGTCCAGGAAGCCAAGACCATTTCCGATCAGGCCGCTCGCACCGAGCTCTATGTGAAGGCCCAGGAAGTGTTCAAGCGCGAAGCCCCGTGGGCAACCATTGCCCATTCGCTGGTCTTCATGCCGATGAGCACCAAGGTCACCGGTTATGTCATGGACCCCAAGGGCACGCATGCCTTTGACGGCGTCGACATCACCGAGTAATCGGGACTAAGTCCGGGGGCGGCGCTGCTGCCCCCGGCATCCCCAAAAACACATGATCCGATTCCTCCTCAATCGCCTGCTACTGATCATACCGACCTTCATCGGTATCACGATCGTGGCTTTCGCCTTCGTCCGGGTCCTGCCCGGCGATCCCATTCTCATGATCGCTGGCGAGCGCAGCGTTTCGCCCGAGCGCTACCAGGCGCTCCTTGCCCAATTCGGCTATGACCGGCCGATCTGGGTGCAGTACTGGGACTACCTCTCCGGCATCTTCCAGGGCGACTTCGGCACCTCGATCTCGACCAAGCGTCCGGTCATCCGCGACTTCCTGACCCTGTTCCCGGCCACCGTGGAACTGGCCTTCTGCGCCACCATCTTTGCCGTCGTGCTCGGCATTCCCGCCGGCATCATCGCCGCGGTCAAGCGCGGCACCTGGTTCGATCAGACGCTGATGGGCACCGCTCTTGTTGGCTATTCCATGCCCATCTTCTGGCTGGGCCTGCTGTTGATCATCTTCTTTTCCGGCTATCTCGGCTGGACGCCCGTCTCGGGCCGTATCGATCTGCTGTATTTCTTCCCGGCAGTCACCGGCTTCATGACCATTGACTCCCTGCTCTCGGGGCAGGATGGCGCCTTCGTCTCGGCCCTGCGGCACCTCATCCTGCCGACGATCACATTGGGCACGATCCCGCTCGCCGTGATCGCCCGGCAGACCCGTTCGGCCATGCTCGAAGTGCTGGGTGACGACTACGTTCGCACCGCCCGTGCCAAGGGCTTGTCACCTGGACAGGTCATTGGCGTGCATGCCCTGCGCAATGCGCTGATCCCCGTGGTGACCACGATCGGCCTGCAGGTCGGGGTGATGATGGCCGGCGCCATTCTCACCGAGACGATCTTCTCCTGGCCCGGCATCGGCAAGTGGATGATCGACGCCATCTCGCGCCGCGATTACCCCGTGGTGCAGGCCGGTCTGTTGCTGATCGCGCTGATTGTCATGGCGGTCAACCTCATCGTCGATGTGCTCTACGGGCTCATCAATCCCCGTATCCGGCATAACTAGGAGGCGACATGTCCAATCCCGTTACCGTCGCCGATCCCAACGCCGCGCCCAAGATCAGCCCGCTGATCCAGCTGCGCGAGTTCTGGTTCTACTTCTCCGTCAACCGCGGCGCCGTCATCGGCCTCGTCGTGTTCATCCTGCTGGTGCTGACGGCGATCTTCGCCCACTGGATCGCGCCCCATTCGCCCATCCAGCAATATCGCGATGCGCTGCTGGTGCCGCCCGCCTGGCTCGAAGGCGGCCGTCCGGAATTCCTGCTCGGCACCGATGCCGTGGGTCGCGACATTCTTTCGCGCCTCATCCATGGCTCGCAATATTCCATGCTGATCGGCACCGTCGTGGTGGTGATCGCGCTGGTCACCGGCATCGCCGTGGGCCTGCTGGCCGGCTATGCCGGCGGCTGGGTGGATACGCTGCTGATGCGCATCATGGACCTGATCCTGGCCTTCCCATCGCTGCTGTTGGCGCTAGTCCTGGTGGCCATTCTCGGCCCGGGCCTCATCAACATGATGATCGCCATCGCTCTGGTGCTGCAGCCCCATTTCGTACGCCTGACGCGCTCGGCCGTGCTGGGGGAGATGGGCAAGGACTACGTGACCTCCGCCCGCGTGGCCGGTGCCGGCCATCTGCGGCTGATGTTCAAGACCATCCTGCCCAATTGCCTGGCGCCGCTGATCGTCCAGGCGACGCTGAGCTTTTCCAGTGCCATCCTTGACGCGGCGGCCCTTGGCTTCCTCGGCCTTGGCGCCCAGCCGCCGACCCCCGAATGGGGTACCATGCTCGCCGAAGCCCGCCAGTTCATCCTGCGGGCCTGGTGGGTGGTGACCCTGCCGGGTCTGGCCATTCTCATCACGGTGCTGGCGATCAATCTCGTCGGCGACGGCCTGCGCGATGCGCTTGATCCCAAGCTCAAGAGGAGCTGATCCATGCCCCTGCTTGAAATCAAGAATCTGTCTGTGGCCTTCGACACCTCCATTGGCCTGTTCAAGGCCGTGGACGGCATCGATGTCTCCGTGGACGCGCGCGAAGTTCTGGCCATTGTGGGCGAATCTGGCTCCGGCAAGTCCGTGGCCATGCTGGCGGTGATGGGCCTGCTGCCCAATACTGCGACTGTTACCGCAGACAAGATGGAGTTCGAGGGGCGCGACCTCTTGCGGATGGACCCCAACGAAAAGCGCAAGATCATCGGCAAGGAAATCGCCATGATCTTCCAGGAGCCTGTGGCCAGCCTCAATCCCTGCTTCACCATCGGCTTCCAGATCGAAGAAGTGCTCAACCGCCATATGGGCCTTCGCGGCCGTGCGGCACGCCAGCGGACAATCGAGCTGCTGCAACTGGTCGGCATCAAGGATGGCGCCGAGCGGCTCGGGGCTTTCCCGCATCAGATGAGCGGCGGCCAATGCCAGCGCGTGATGATTGCCATGGCCCTGGCCTGCAGCCCCAAGCTGCTGATCGCCGACGAGCCGACCACCGCGCTCGACGTGACCATCCAGAAGCAGATACTCGATCTGCTGGTGCAGCTGCAGGCCGATACCGGCATGGCGCTGATCATGATCACCCATGACATGGGCGTCGTTGCCGAGACGGCTGACCGCGTAATCGTGCAGTATAAGGGGCACAAGATGGAGGAGGCCGACGTGCTGACCCTCTTTGAGAACCCCAAGTCCAACTATACCCGCGCGCTGCTGTCGGCCCTGCCGGAAAATGCCGTCGGCGATCGCCTGCCCACCGTGTCCGACTACAATTTCGCCCATGACCTGGAGGCAGGCCGATGACCACGCCCGTCCTCGAAGTGCGCAATCTCAAGCGCGACTATGTCACCGCGGGCGGCCTGTTCCGTCCGGCCAAGGTGGTTCATGCCGTCAAGGGCGTGAACTTCAAGCTGCAAAAGGGCAAGACATTGGCAGTGGTCGGCGAGAGCGGCTGCGGCAAGTCCACTCTGGCCCGCATGATCACGCTGATCGACCAGCAGACCTCCGGCGAAATCCTCATCGACGGCGAGACCGTCGATGCCAGCCATGGTGTCACCAGGAAGATGCGCCAGAAGGTGCAGATCGTCTTCCAGAATCCCTATGGATCGCTCAATCCGCGCCAGAAGATCGGTGAGGTGCTCGCCGAGCCACTACTGCTCAATACGGACATGTCCAATGACGAGCGGCGGCATAAGGCCATGCAGATGCTGCTCAAGGTCGGCCTCGGTCCCGAGCACTTCAACCGCTACCCGCACATGTTCTCGGGCGGCCAGCGCCAGCGCATCGCCATTGCCCGGGCGCTGATGCTCAATCCCAGCTTCCTCGTGCTGGATGAGCCCGTTTCGGCGCTGGATCTTTCCGTGCAGGCGCAAATCCTCAACCTGCTCAAGGACCTGCAGGATGAGTTCGGACTGACCTATGTGTTCATCAGCCATGATCTGAGCGTCGTGCGCTACATCGCCGACGAGGTGATGGTCATGTATTTCGGCGATGTGGTCGAGCACGGCACGCGCGACGAGGTGTTCGGCAATCCGCAGCACGACTATACCCGCACGCTGTTCGCCGCGACGCCCAATGCCAGCGTCGAGAGCATCAGGGCACGCCTGGCCAGGAAGGCGGCGTTGGCGGGGTAGCCCAGCCGGCGCTTAGGCGCCCACCACCACCCTTTTGCCGGCCTTGGCTGATGCCATCATCGCGTCGATCAGGCGGTGGACATGCAAAGCCGTATGACCGGTACTGACCGGCTGCCGCCCATGGCGCACGGCATCGGCGAAATCGGCGATCTGCGCGGCATGCCAGTCGAAGGGGAAGGCCATCGGATCCGCCCCGCCGCCGCCCTCGCTGGCCTCGCCCTCGGTGATGGTGTCGCCCGCCATGGTGCGGATCGTCAGATTGCCGGCCGTCAGCGTGGCGTTGGCCCTTTCGAAGTTGAGGGTGATGCTCTCGGGGCCGCCCGGAAAGCTGGCTGTGGTTGCCATGACAGCGCCCACGGCGCCATTGGCGAATTCCAGCCCGGCCGAGACGAAATCCTCGGTTTCCATCTGGTGCAGCCGTGTCGTCTTGGCCATGGCCGTGACGGCGCTTACCTCGCCGCAAAGGCTGAGCATCAGATCGAGCGAGTGGATCGCCTGGGTGATGAGGACGCCGCCGCCATCCTGGGCAAAGGTGCCGCGACCCGGCTGGTCGTAATAGCCCTCCTGCGGGCGCCACCATGGCACCACCAGATGCACCGCCTCTAGCCGCCCATAGCGGTTTTCTGCCACGGCTTCTGCCAGATATCGGGATGCGCGGCGGAAGCGATGCTGGAAGATGACGCCCAACGTGACGCCCGCCGCGTCGCAGAGCGCGACGATCCGTTCCGCCGCCGCCAGCGTGCGCTCCACCGGCTTTTCCAGCAGCACAGGCTTGCCGGCCTTGGCCGCCGCCGCGACGATCGCTTCACGCGCATTGGGTGGCGTCAGCACCAGCGCGGCATCGAGGCGCGGATCGGCCAGCAGCGCTTCGTAGCTTTCCGCTTCAGGGAAGCCATAAGTGCTGCAGAATGCGGCGCGTTGCGCGGCATCGCGCCGATAGACCCCGAGCACGGCAATATCCTTGGCCAGCGACTGCAGCGCTAGGGCATGCGGCTTGGCGCCCATGCCTGCGCCGATAACGCCAATCCCGAACCGCCCCTGCGCGTCACTCATGCCAGCACTCCTCGTTCACGCCGTCTCGCGGGACCGATCAATGCCTCATGCCAGCCGCTTTGAGAAGGGCGTCAGGACGCTTTGCGCCAGGCTTTGGTGACAAGGAATGTTTCAAAGTCCGCGGCGCTGAGCGGCCGGGAGAAGGCGTAGCCCTGCAATATGTCACAGCCCAGGTCGCGCAGGATCGCGGCATGCGCCATGGTTTCGACGCCCTCTGCCACCACTTCAATACCCATCGACTTGCCGATATCGACAATCGAGGCCAGCAGGCGCCGCTGCGCCGGATCCACCAGGATCGGATTGACCAGTTGCCGGTCGATCTTGAGTCGTTTCGGGCGCAGTTTTTGCAGCGAAACGATCGATGCATAACCGGTGCCGAAATCGTCGATCTCGACATCGATGCCCAGTTTCTTGATCTCGTCGATATTCCAGCCGACGATCGCATCGCCTTCATCGAGATAGATCGACTCCACCAGTTCGAACGAAATTCGGCCCGGTTCGATATCGAGTTCACGCAGGCCCTTGATCAGGTCCTCGTCATTCAGGCGCCGCAGCGAAACGTTGACCGATGCGCGTGGCACGCCCAGACCCATGGCGTCCCAGCGGCTGAGCGCGGCCAGCGACTGTTCCAGGATCAGTCGGTCGACGGTCGCCACGACATTGAGTTCTTCGGCAACCTGCAGGAAAGCGTCGGGCGTCTTGATGCCCTCGGTCGGATGCTGCCAGCGCGCCAGCGCCTCGACCCCGACCACGTCGAGGGTCTTGGCGTCGAACTGGGGTTGGAACCAGGCTACAAATTCGCTGCGCTCAAGGCCGCCAAGAATTTCGTCTGCGATCCGCTTGGTGCGGACCACCTCGGCCTGCAGCGTCTCGGAAAAGAACTCGAAGCGATTGCGGCCGCGCCCCTTGGCCCGGTAGAGCGCGATATCGGCATTGATCAGCAGCCGCTTGACGTCGAGCACCGCCTGCCGATCTGCGGCGATGCCGATGCTGACCCCGAAGCGGCATTGATGACCTTCATAGACGACAGGCTGGCGCATCTCCCGCACGATGCGTTCGGCAAGCGTGCCGAGATAGATGTCTCCATCGCTGGCCGTGGTCAGCACGACGAATTCGTCCCCGCCGATCCGCGCCACGAAATCGGTGTCGCCGCAATTGCGGCGCAAGACGCCGCTGGCGTGGATCAGCATGGCGTCGCCCGCTGCATGGCCCATCGTGTCATTGATCTGCTTGAAACGGTCCAGGTCGATATGGAGCAAGGCTATGCTGCCCGTTCCCTCGTAGCCCGAGGCCGCGTGGCGATTGAGCATCTCGTCGAGATAGCGCCGGTTCGGCAGGCCCGTCAGGCTGTCATGCAGGGCATTGTGCTCGATGCGAATGCGGGCCGCTTCGAGTTCCTGGTTGCGGGCCTCGGTCAGCTGGGTGGCGCGGCGCAGGTCTTCATTGAGCGCCACATCGGCAGTCACGTCCCAGTTGACGCCCACAACCTTGTCCGGCACGCCCGGTTCACGGTACAGCGCGCCCACGGATCGGACATGCCGCACCGTATTGTCCGGCAGCAGCACGCGATACATCGATTCATAGCGCCCGCTGGCAATCGTCCGGCGGAAGTCGTTCTCCGCCTTTTCCTGGTCGTCGGGGTGGACGGCCGCCTTCCAGTGATCATGGCTGCGGGACCCGCCGTCATTGGGCAGCCCGTAAAGTTCGTTCGTTCGGTCGTCCCAGGTCTCCCGGCCGTTTGTCATGTCCATTTCCCAGACGCCGACCTTGGACACGTCCAGCGCCAGGCCCAGCCGGCGCGACAGCCGCTCGAGTTCGGCTTCCCGCGACTTAAGCTCGCGGAAATGCTGTTGCCGCTCGCCCATCAGGCGCCCGGTGATGACGATGGGCAGCAGGATCAATGCGACTGCGGCGACCATCGCGGCCCGCCGCCAGAAACTCCCCGGCGTAGCCGTCCAGCCACCCCTGGGTATGGCGGCGATTTCCCAGGAGCCCGACGGCAGGATCACCGAGGCGGTAACGGGGTTTTGGGCGGTGAGATCTGGCCCGAAGAACCGGGTTCCGTCGCCACCGGTCGCATCCTTGCCGGTGATCGAGATGTCGATCGTCAGGGATCTGTCGGTCAGGCCACTATCGGCATAGAGGCGTTCCACATCGACCACGGCGGATACGACACCCCAGAAGGTGCGGCCGGCCGGTGTATCGACAAAGACAGGAAAGCGCCCGACAAAGCCGCGGCCGCCCTGCACCAGGTCGACAGGGCCCGCCAGGACCAGCTTTCCGGTATCGCGGGCCCGGAGCACTGCGTCGCGCTGAGCCGGGGATTTCCGGTAGTCCAGGCCGATGGCGCGTTCATTGCCGGCAAAGGGGTACGTCATCCTGACGACAAGGTCGGGGGCGCCGGCGACCAGGCGCAGCTGGCTCTGCTCCTCGAAGAGATTGGAGACCAGCGCCGCAAAGCGATCCTGGTCCATGCGCGGTTCGGTGGAGATGGTGGAGACGAGCCCACGCACCAGCTGGATATTGCCGTTGATATTGCCTTCGAGCTTGGCACGGATCAGCGAGACCTGGGCCAGTACGACGGCGCGGGCGCGCTCCTCATCAAGTACATTGGTCTGGCGATCGAGCGCTACTCCGCCCGCCACCAGCACGATGAGCGCAACCAGCGCCGGCAACAGCGTGGGCCGCAGCCAGCTCAGGCGATGCTCCTGCAGATGTGTGGCGTTCGAGCTCAAGCGATCTCTCAAGTGCCTTGTCGGTCGCGTGACCGGACTGCCTATAATGCGCTGGCCGGGTTTATGCTTGGCTTACGCCATCGCCAAACTCGCCCTTTGGTTAGCGCCCCGCTAACGCGCCTTGCTCTTCTGTTTCGATCAGGACGACTCCAGCCGTCGCACACTGCGCGCGGAAGCGCTCGGAGGGGCAATGGTCGGTGACGAAGGTGGCAATCTGGTCAATGCGGGCAATCCGCACCGGCGCGGATCGTGCGAACTTGCCCTGGTCGGCCACCAGGATGACATGGCGCGCATTGGCGATGATGGCCTGCGCCACCTTCACCTCGCGGAAATCGTAGTCGAGGAGGGCGCCCTCCTCGTCCAGCGCCGAGGCGCCGATAATGGCATAGTCCACCTTGAACTGGGAAAAGAAGCCGGCCGCGGCCTCGCCCACAATGCCGCCATCGGACGGGCGCACCACGCCACCGGCAATCACGACCTCGAAGCGCGGATAGACCCGCATGCGGTTGGCGACATTGATGTTGTTGGTGACGACCAGCAGGCCTGCGTGGTCGAGCAGGGCCTGGCTCACCGCTTCGGTCGTGGTGCCGATATTGATGAAAAGCGAGGCGTCATTGGGAATGAGGGCTGCGGCGGCCTTGCCGATCGCGTCCTTGGCCTGGGCGGCAATGCGCCGTCTGGCCTCGTATTCGAGATTTTCGACACCAGAGGGCAGGGTGGCGCCGCCATGCACGCGGCTCAGCTGGCGCTGGTCGCAAAGCGTGTTGAGATCCTTGCGGATGGTCTGCACCGAAACAGCGAAATGCGCCGATAGCTGTTCGACGGTGACACGGTTATGCGTGCGGGCCAGCTCCAGGATGGCCCGATGCCGTACGGTAGCGTCGCTCATGATCAAACCTCTTCGAGTTCGATCAGGGTGCCATCGAATTCTTTCGGATGCAAAAACAGCACCGGCTTGCCATGGGCGCCGGTCCGGGGCGTTCCGTCACCGAGGATGCGCGCGCCGCCCGCGGCAAGCGTGGCGGCGGCCGCCCTGATGTCGGGGACTTCAAAGCAGATATGGTGCATCCCCCCGCCGGGGCTCCTGGCTAGGAAGGCGGCGATGGGCGAATCCGCGCCCAGCGGTTCCAGCAGTTCGACCTTGCTGTTGCCGGTATCGATGAAGACGACGGTGACGCCATGCTCGGGCAGCGCCTGCGGTGGTCCGACTTGCGCGCCGAGCAGGTCGCTATACCTGGCCGAGGCCGCGGCAAGGTCGGGGACTGCGATGGCGATGTGATTGAGGCGGCCGATCATCGATTGCTCAGCCTTCCCTCGATCTGGCTGAGCACGGAATATGCTGCGCTGAGCACATTGGTGCCCGGCCCGAAAATCGCGGCGACGCCGGCGTCGAACAGGAATTCATAGTCCTGCTCGGGGATTACGCCGCCGACGATGACGGTGACCTCACCCAGGTCGCGATCCCTGAGGGCTTCGATCAGTTCGGGCACGAGGGTCTTGTGACCGGCGGCCAGCGAGGAGACCCCGACCGCATCGACCTTGAGCTCGTCGACATGCGCGGCCACTTCCGGGGCCGTCTCGAACAGGTCGCCCATATGGACGGCAAAACCGAGATCGGCGAAGGCCGAGGCGATGACCTTGGCGCCGCGGTCATGCCCGTCCTGGCCCATCTTGGCGATGAAGATGGATGGCGCACGCCCCCTGGCGGCCTTGAAGTCGCCGATGCGGCCGGCAATGGCCGCGAATTCCGGATCGTCGCCATAGCCGTCGGCATAAACCCCTGAAATAACGCGGGTAATTGCTGCATGACGGCCAAAGACATCTTCCATCGCGGCTGAGATTTCGCCCAGAGTAGCGCGGGCGCGGGCCGCTTCGATGGCCGCTTCGAGCAGATTGCCCTCATCCTTCGCTGCATATTCGCGCAGGGCCGACAGCATCGACTGGCACTTGGCCTCGTCGCGGCTGGCGCGGACGCGTTGCAGCTGCGCGATCTGTTCGAGGCGCACCTTGGCGTTGTCGATGTCGCGCACATCGATGGCGTCTTCGACGTCAAGCCGGTAGCGGTTGACCCCGACAATGACGTCCTCGCCACGGTCGACGCGGGCCTGGCGGCGGGCCGCGGCCTCCTCGATTGCCATCTTTGGAACACCAGTCTGAACGGCTAATGTCATTCCGTTCATCGCCTCGACTTCGCCGATCAGCGCCTTTGCGCCGGTGACCAGCTCCGCCGTCAGTGCCTCGACATAATAGGAGCCGCCCAGCGGATCGACCACGTCGGTGATGCGGCTTTCATGCTGCAGGATGAGCTGGGTATTGCGGGCAATGCGGCTGGAAAATTCGGTCGGCAGCGCGATGGCTTCGTCGAAGCTGTTGGTATGCAGGCTCTGCGTGCCGCCCAGCGTCGCGGCCAGCGCCTCGATCGTGGTGCGCACGATATTGTTGTGCGGATCCTGCTCGGTCAGCGACACGCCCGAAGTCTGGCAATGGGTGCGCAGCATCTTGCTGCGGGGGTCCTTCGCCCCCAGCCCGGTCATGATCTCGCTCCACAGCTGCCGCGCGGCACGGAGCTTGCTGACTTCGAGGAAGAAGTTCATGCCGATGCCGAAAAAGAAGCTCAGCCGTCCGGCAAAGGCGTCGATATCGAGGCCGCGCGCCTGGGCCGCGCGGACATATTCCATGCCGTCCGCAAGCGTATAGGCCAGCTCCTGCACCGCGGTCGCCCCGGCCTCGTGCATATGGTAGCCCGAGATCGAGATCGAATTGAACTTGGGCATGTGCCGCGCCGTATGCGCGATGATATCGCCGACGATCCGCATCGAGGGTTCGGGCGGATAGATATAGGTGTTGCGGACCATGAACTCCTTGAGGATATCGTTCTGCACGGTCCCCTCGAGCTTGGCCTGGGGCACGCCCTGCTCCTCGGCGGCGACGATGAACATGGCCAGTACCGGGATCACCGCGCCATTCATCGTCATCGACACGCTCATCTGATCGAGCGGAATGCCGTCGAACAGGATCTTCATGTCTTCCACCGTGTCGATGGCGACGCCCGCCTTGCCGACATCGCCGATGACGCGCGGATGGTCGCTGTCATAGCCGCGATGGGTGGCGAGATCGAAGGCAACCGAGAGCCCCTTCTGGCCCTTTTCCAGGGCCTGCCGGTAGAAGGCGTTGGACTCGCGCGCCGTCGAGAAGCCGGCATACTGGCGGATGGTCCAGGGCCGGTTGGAATACATGGTGGCGCGCACGCCGCGGGTGAATGGCTCCTGGCCGGGGATTTCGGAGTTTTCGCCGAAATAGACCGGCTTGATGGGTATGCCGCCATAGTCGCGGTCGAGCGCGGCGACAGGGGTGTCCCTGAGTTCCTTCTGGGCCAGCGCGGCCCATTGGGCGAAGTTGGCTTTGTCGCTCATCACACCGCCTCGAATTCGAGGATCACCTGATCCACTGCCAGCACGGCACCCGGCACCGCGTGGACCTTGCTGACCCGCGCCCGCTTTTCGGCCTTGAGCACATTTTCCATCTTCATCGCCTCGACAATGGCCAGGGTCTGCCCATCCTCGACGATATCACCCTCGGCCACATCGATGCGCACGACCTGGCCCGGCATGGGGCAGAGCAGGTATTTGCTCATGTCGGGCGGCACCTTGATCGGCATGTGCCTGAGCAGGGCCGCCACATGCGGGCGCAGGACCATGACCTTGAGATCGGCGCCGCGATAGCGGATGCGGAAGCCCGACGTCGTCGCATTGGCCTTGAGCACCGCGGTTTCGCCGGTCGACCAGTTAATCGTGGCCAGCGTGCCGCCGGGGAGCCACGTGAAGCTGCTGGCGGTGAGCGCCGTATCGAAGAGGTTGAGCTGCCAGCTGCCGGACGGGTCGAGCCGGTGCAGCCTGACCGGGATCTGCTCGCCGCCGATCACCACCACCCACTCGCCATAGGCCTCGATGGCCTGGCCCATGGCCGAGTGGCGCACCAGCCCCTTGCGGTCCTCCTGCGTCAGCCGCATCATCGCCGCGGCGGCCGCGACCTCGATCAGCCTGCCGCGCGGCAGGCTGGCGCCGTGAAAGCCCTCGGGAAATTCCTCGGCGATATAGCCCGTGGTGAGGCGGCCGTCGCGGAAGCGCTCCTGATCCATGACCGTGGAGAGGAAGGGCAGGTTGTTGCCCACGCCCTCGACCTCGAAACTGTCCAGCGCCACCGCCATGGCGTCGATGGCCTCCAGCCGGGTCGGCGCCCAGGTGCAGAGCTTGGCGATCATCGGATCGTAGAAGGTGGAAATCTCGCCACCTTCGAAGACGCCGGTATCATTGCGCACGGCCAGCGTCTCGGAGGCGTTTTCGGCCGGCGGACGATAGCGCACCAGACGGCCTGTGGAGGGCAGGAAGCTGCGATAGGGGTCCTCGGCATAGAGCCGGCTTTCCAAGGCCCAGCCCTTGCGCTGCACTTGATCCTGCGTCAGCGGCAGCCTCTCGCCATTGGCGACGCGCAGCATGAGCTCGACCAGATCAAGCCCGGTGATCAGCTCGGTCACCGGATGCTCGACCTGCAGGCGCGTGTTCATCTCGAGGAAATAGAAATTGCGCTCGGCATCGACGATGAACTCCACCGTGCCGGCGCTGGTATAGCCAACCGCCTTGGCCAGCGCGACCGACTGCTCGCCCATGGCGCGGCGGGTGGCCTCGTCGAGAAAGGGCGAGGGCGCCTCCTCGATGACCTTCTGGTTGCGGCGCTGGATCGAGCATTCGCGCTCGTTGAGATAGAGCACATTGCCATGGCTATCGCCGATCAGCTGGATCTCGATATGGCGCGGCTCGGTGACGAATTTTTCGATGAAGATGCGATCATCGCCAAAGGACGAGGCGGCCTCGGACTTGGAGCGCTCGAAGCCCTCGCGCGCCTCGGCGTCGTTATGGGCAATACGCATGCCCTTGCCGCCGCCACCGGCCGACGCCTTGATCATCACCGGGTAGCCGATCAGCTGTGCAATGGTCACGGCCTCGTCGGCATCGGCAATCAGCCCCATATGGCCGGGCACGGTCGAAACGCCCGCCGCGGCCGCCAGCTTCTTGCTGGTGATCTTGTCGCCCATGGCCTCGATGGCCTTGACCGGCGGACCAACGAAGATGATGCCCGCGGCCTCCAGCGCTTCGGCGAATTTGGGGTTTTCCGACAGGAAGCCATAGCCCGGATGCACCGCCTGCGCGCCCGTCTGCCGGCAGGCAGCGATGATCTTGTCGATCTGGAGGTAGGAGTCCTTGGCCGGCGACGGCCCGATATGCACGGCCTCGTCCGCCGTGCGGACATGCAGGGCTTCCCGGTCGGCATCGGCATAGACCGCGACGGTGGCAATGCCCATTCGGCGCGCCGTCTTGATGACCCGGCAGGCAATTTCGCCGCGATTGGCGATGAGGAGTTTGGTGATCATGCCAGCGTTCCTGTCATCAGCGTTGCGATCAGGACGTGAACGGCCATGTAGATGACGGTGATCGAACCAACCGTATAGAATATAGATCGAGTTTCATGCGACTGGGCGGTCGCATAGGCCCAGGCATGCAGCGCCCGCGCCAGCACAAAGCCATACATCAGCAACTGCGCCAGCCAGAGCGGCGGTGACACCAGGACGAAGAGAAGCCCGATCGCCAGGAACGCAGGGATGTTTTCGAGGTCGTTGCGGTGCATGCGCCGCGAGCGGTCGACATAGTCATCGATGTCGGTTTGCCCCGGTCGCGGGTTCGGGTTGTACCGACCCGCTTTCGCATCTTCTGGGCTGGCATAGCCACCCTGGACCTTCATCATGCGGACCACTGTCATCCAGCCCTGTCCCATGATCTTAAGCACGCCAAGGCTCGCAGCGATGGCATAGGTGGTGAAGACGGGATTGCCGAGTTCGAACATTTCTCACCCTCACAGCGGAATATTGTCGTGCTTCTTCTTCGGCATGGCGTGCTGCTTGTGACGCAATGTCGAGAAGGCGCGGATGACGCGGCGGCGGGTGCCATGCGGCATGATTACGTCGTCGATGAAGCCGCGTTCGGCGGCGACGAAGGGGTTGGCGAAGCGGGCCTCGTAGTCCGCGGTGCGCTGGGCGATCTTGGCCTTGTCGCCCAGTTCTGAGCGATAAAGGATCTCCGTGGCACCCTTGGCGCCCATGACGGCGATTTCGGCCGAGGGCCAGGCGTAGTTGACGTCGGCCTTGATGTGCTTGGATGCCATCACGTCATAGGCCCCGCCATAGGCCTTGCGGGTGATGACGGTGACCAGCGGGACGGTGGCTTCGGCATAGGCGAAGAGCAGCTTGGCGCCATGCTTGATGATGCCGCCATATTCCTGCGCCACGCCGGGCAGGAAACCGGGCACGTCGACAAAGGTCAGGATGGGAATTTCGAAGCTGTCGCAGAAGCGGATGAAGCGGGCGGCCTTCTTGCTTGCATTGATGTCGAGGCATCCCGCCAGCACCAGCGGCTGGTTGGCGACGACGCCGACGCTCTCGCCATCGAGCCGGATGAAGCCGCACAGGATATTGCCGGCATGGTCCTTCTGGATTTCGAGGAAATCGCCCTCGTCGGCCACCTTCTCGATCACCTCGCGCATGTCATAGGGTTTGTTGGCGCTGTCGGGGATGATGGTGTCGAGACTCATGTCGCGCCGGTCGACCGGGTCATGCGTCGACTGGCGCGGCGGCTTCTGCCCGGCGGCGAGCGGCAGGTAGGCAAAGAGGCGCCGCACTTCGAGCAGGGTTTCAATGTCGTTTTCGAAGGCCGCATCGGCGACCGAGGAGATCTTCGTGTGTGTCGAGGCACCGCCCAGTTCTTCCTGGGTAACGGTTTCGTTGGTGACGGTCTTGACCACATCCGGCCCGGTGACGAACATGTAGCTCGTATCCTTGACCATGTAGATGAAGTCGGTCATCGCGGGGGAATAGACCGCACCCCCGGCGCAGGGGCCCATGATGACCGAAATCTGCGGCACGGCCCCGCTGGCCTGCACATTGCGCCAGAACACGTCGGCATAGCCGCCGAGCGAGGCGACGCCTTCCTGGATGCGGGCGCCGCCCGAGTCGTTGAGCCCGATCACCGGCGCGCCGTTTTGCAGCGCCAGGTCCATGATCTTGCAGATCTTCTTGGCATGGGTCTCGCTGAGCGAGCCGCCGAAGACGGTAAAATCCTGGCTGAACACATAGACCAGGCGCCCCTCGATCGTGCCCCAGCCGGTGACCACGCCATCGCCCGGAATGATGGTTTCGGCCATGTCGAAATCCGTCGCCCGATGGGTGACGAACATGTCGTATTCTTCGAACGAGCCGGGATCGAGCAGCACGTCGAGCCGCTCGTGCGCCGTCAGCTTGCCCTTGCCATGTTGCGTATCGATCCGCCGCTGCCCGCCGCCCAGCCGCGCCTGGGCGCGCTTGTCTTCGAGTGCGGCGATGATCTCTTGCATGGGCGGTCTCCCGGACTGTGGCCCGCACCTTACGCCGATGTGGCGCTAGGCCCAAGACAGCAAAGCGCGGAGCTGTTACAATCACGCAAGATCGATCCTGTGATGTTGTGGAGTTGTGAAGATGGCGGCGCGCAAGGTCTTTGCCGGGGCCCGGTTGCGGGCGCTGCGAACCCAGCACAAGCTGACCCAGGGCGAGCTGGCGGCGCGGCTCGACATCTCAGCCTCCTATATCAACCAGCTCGAATCCAACCAGCGCCCGTTGACCGCCTCGGTGATGCTGGCCCTGGCCGATGGCTTCAACCTCGACCTGTCCGAGCTGATGACCGATGCCAGCGACCGGCTGGTCGCCGACCTGCGCGAGGCACTGGCCGACCCGGTGTTTGGCGAAAGCGCCCCCAACCTGCAGGAACTCAAGACCGTCGCCTCCAATGCGCCGGATATGGCGCGGGCCATGCTGCGGCTCTATGAGAGCTACCGCAAATCCAACGAGCGACTGGCCAGCGTCGATGCCGCGTTGACGCGCGACCCGCAATCGGGCCTGCAGACGGCCTATGAGGAGGTGCGGGACTTCTTCCACTATGCCGACAACTATATCGACCCGCTCGACCGGGCCGCCGAGGCATTGGCAGGCGAGCTGGGCGAATTCGGCCCGGACCGGCTGCGGCGGCTGATCGTCTATTGCGCCGAGACCCACAATATCCGCGTCGTGCTGACCCCGCCGGCCACGGGCGACGCCATGGTGCAGTTCGATCGCGCCAATCGCAACCTCTGGGTCAATAGCCGGCTGGAGCAATCGACCCAGTTCTTCCAGATCGCCGCCATGCTGGGCGGGCTTGAACAGGCGACCTTGCTCAACCAGCTGCTCGACGCCGCCAGCTTCAAGACCGAGGAGGCGCGCGCCATTGCCCGCATGGGGCTGACCAACTATTTCGCCGGCGCCCTGCACATGCCCTATGGCGCCTTTCTCAAGGCGGCCGAGGCTTATCGCTACGACATCGAGGAACTGGCCCATGTCTTTGGCGCCAGTCTCGAGCAGATCGCCCACCGCCTCTCGACCATGCAGCGACCGCGCGAGCGTGGCGTGCCGTTCTTCTTTGCCCGGGTGGATGCGGCGGGGACCATTACCAAACGCCATTCGGCGACGGCGCTGCAATTTGCCCGGTTCGGCGGCGCCTGCCCGCTATGGAACGTGCATCGCGCCTTCGAGGCGCGGGGCGAGATCATCCGGCAACTGGCCGAGACGCCGGATGGCAACCGCTATCTGTGCCTCGCCTGGTCGTCCGAGAAACGCTCGGGCGGCTATCACGGCACGACGCGCCGCTATGCCTATGCGCTGGGCTGCGAGATGAGTCATGCCGGCCGCACCGTCTATGGCGCCGATGTCGACCTGGCGCGGGCACAGTTCGATCCGATCGGGATTTCCTGCCGCATCTGTGAGCGGCGCAATTGCCCGCAGCGCTCGGTGCCCCCGCTCGCCGCCAGCATCAGCGTACCGACGGACCGGCGGAATATCGTGCCCTACGAGATCGGCTAGGCCGGCTCGAAGCTGCCGGGCCCGGCGGTGACCTCGACCAGCCCCGAGGCATAGCGCCGGGCATTGCGCACATAGCGTTCGGCCGAGGCCGTGAGGGCCTGGACCCCGTCCTCGTCGATCTGGCGGATCACCTTGCCGGGGGCCCCGACGACCATGGAATTGTCGGGGATGACCTTGCCTTCGGTGATTAGGGCATTGGCGCCGATGAGGCAGTTCTTCCCGATCACGGCACCGTTGAGCACGGTAGCACCCATGCCGATCAGCGTATTGTCGCCAATGGTGCAGCCATGGACGATTGCCGCGTGACCGATAGTGCAGTTTTCCCCGATCACCAGAGGGTGCTGGCTGTCGGTATGCAGCACGCAATTGTCCTGCACATTGCTGCGTGCCCCGATGCTGATGCGCTCGATATCGCCGCGGGCGACCACGCCGAACCAGATGCCCACATCGGCGCCGATGACGATGTCGCCGGTCAGCACCGCGTCCGGCGCGATCCAGCCGACGTCGGGACTGATCTGCGGGGCGACGCCGTCGAGGCTATAGATGGGCATGGGTGTTCTCCTCAGGGCTTGATGCCATAGGCATCGCGCATCTCGGCAATGTCCGCCAGCGTACTTTCGAACAAGCGCCAGTCATCGGCTTCGGCAATGGGCGCCCAGATGGCCTCCATGTCTTCGATCAGCATGGTGCGCGGCGTGGCGCGGGCGAAATAGGCATGGCCGAGATTGACGTCGTCGGCCGGGCCATAGTGCTCGAGGCCGGCGGCGACGGGGCGGAAGGCCTCGGTGGCGTAGAGGCTGGCCGAGGGGCTGCGCGCTGCCCGCTCGGCGCTGAGCGCACCGCCGCGCCAGTCGAAGAAGAACTGCTCATAGGGCGCCTTGCTGGCCGAGAGGAAGCCGAAGAGGTCGGTGACGAAGGCGCCATCGGTCTCGGTATCGCGCGGCTTGAGCCCGAGCCGGCGCAGCATCTGCCGGGGCAGCTCGGCGCGGAAGATCGGCCACACCGTATTGAGGGCCGGCTCCAGGGCCTCGATGCTGGACAGCGGCAAGAGGCTTTCCGCCAGGCGCGTGAGGTTCCAGGCCAGGGTGTCGGGCTGGCGGCCGAAGCTGTAGAGGCCGGTCTCGTCGAAATAGGCGGCGGTGAAATCGGGGTCGTAGGCGGGCAGGAACCGCCAGGGCCCGTAGTCGAAGCTCTCGCCGGTAATGTTGATATTGTCCGTATTGAGCACCCCGTGCACGAAGCCGGCGGCGATCCATTGCGCCCCGAGTTTCGCCACCTTGCCCACCGCCGCTTCGAGGAAGGCGGCGGGTTTGTCGGCCGCGTCGGCCAGTTCGGGATAGTATTGGGCGATGACGTAGTCGAGCAGCCTGGCGAGGCTTTCCGCATCCTCGAGATAGGCGAGGCGCTGGAAGGTGCCGATGCGGATATGGCTGTGATTGAGCCGGACCAGCACCGCCGAACGGGTCGGGGAGGGCTCGTCGCCGCGATAGAGCGCTTCGCCGGTTTCGACCAGCGAGAAGCTCTTGGACGTATAGACGCCGAGCGCCTCCAGCATTTCGGTGGCCAGCACCTCGCGCACCCCGCCCTTGAGGGTGAGCCGGCCATCGCCACCGCGCGACCAGGGCGTCTTGCCCGAGCCCTTGGTGCCGAAATCGAGCAGCCGCCCATCGACCAGGTCGTGCCCCTGGGCGAAGAGGAAGCCGCGACCATCGCCCAGATCGGCATTGTAGCTGCGGAATTGATGGCCGTGATAACGCAGCGCCAGCGGCTGCGGCAACGAACCGGGCAGGGGCTCGAAGCGGCCGAAATGGGCGAGCCACTGCGCTTGGGTGAGATCGCCCAGCCCCATGCGCTGCGCCCAGCACTGGTCGCGGTGGCGCAGGATGGTCTGTGGGAAGTCGGCGGGTGCGACGCGATCGAAGAAGGCGTCGCCCAGCAACAGGTGATTCTGGGCGGGTCTGAACTGGGACATGTCGGCGCAACGCTAGCACAGCGCCCGCGTTGCGCCAGCACGCGAGAAAACGGATGCGTTGCGCCAGCACGTCACAAAACTGCCGCGCTGCAACCCAGCCCTTCGCCCGCCTGCCTAGCAAGCGCGAACAAATCGCCCTATATCGAGCGGGATGAAACCCCAGAGCGATATCCTGCGCCTCGCGCCCTTCCAGGCCGTCATCTTCGATATGGACGGCACGCTGCTCGATACCGAGAGCGTGTTCCGGACCATCGTCTTCGAGGTCTGTACCGATCTCGGATTCGAGATGACCGATGCCGTGCACATGTCCATGGTGGGCGGCAGCCACGAGCGCACCAATCAGCTGCTGATCGAGGCCTATGGCGTCAGTTTCCCCTATTCGCTGTTCGACGAGCGCTGCCGGGTGATCATGCGCGAGCGCAGCCATGCCGGCGTGCCGGTCAAGCCTGGTGCGCGCGAACTGGTCACCGAACTGCGCGAACGCAATATCCCTACGGCTGTCGCCACCTCGTCGCGCAATCCCCATGCCCAGCACCATCTGGGTGCGGCCGGCCTGCTCGACCTGTTCGAGACCATCGTGACGCGCGACGATGTGGTCAATCCCAAGCCGCATCCGGAACCCTATCTGACGGCGGCGCGACGCCTGGGCGTCGACCCGCTGCATTGCCTGGCGCTCGAGGACAGCCATGCCGGCGTCCATGCCGCCCATGCGGCCGGCATGCAGACCGTGATGGTGCCCGACCTGGTTCATCCCAGCGAGGAAATCCGTGCCCTGGGCATTGCGGTGATGGAAAGCCTCGACCACGTCCGCCTGGCTGCCTTCGACAAGGACTGACGCCGACCGGCGTCGAACTCGGTGGCGCCCATCACCCCACCTCGGTCCCTCCCCAACAAGGGGAGAGAGGCACCAGCGCAGAGGCCCGTGCTCATCGTCTCCGTCCCGTTTGTGGGGAAGGATGAAGGGTGGGGGTAGTTTGGCCCCGATCGGGGTTCTTACCCCCGGCGTTCCTCGCCCCTGTTTCCGCTCCGCAACATGTCCACTGCAAAACGCACTGGCCCGGCCGGGAATGCGTAAACTTTTATCGACTGCCTCAAGCCCCTTTTCACCACTAGCCAAGTCCTTCTGGTTCCTGGGTTTTCATCCGGCGCCGGCTCGGTTAACCGTACTTTAAGATGCTAACTGCTATGGTTAAGCAGTGGTAAATTTCGACTTCCATCGGCCCGCTTCCTTGGATAGGGTGCCCGCCGGGAAGTGACGGGGGTCTGGCAACGGATCCGAACAGAAGGCTCGCCGGAAACGGCCGGACGGGCTCAGGGGCAAGGACGACGCATTGGGGCAGACCTGGCAGGATATTGCAGCGCGTACGCTCTTGCGTGCTCTTGCCTTGTGCGCGGTTGCGCTCGTGCTGTTCATCACCCTCGCCCCTGCCCATGCCCAGACCATTCGCACCGCCGATGTGACGCCGCTGCAGGTGCCGGCCGAGCTGGTGGCCGTGCGGGCCCAGCCTGCCATTGGCCCAACCATGACGCCGCTGGCGCCCGGCCAGCAGCCGCTGACCGCCGCCCTGCTCACCAATTATGTCGAACGCCAGAAGGCCCTGCGCGCCGCCAATGTCTTCGGACAGGATCCCGGCGAGCTGACCTCCGACGTGCTGCTGGGCTACATCGCCCGCGGCTCGCTGGGTGGCAATAGCGCCGTCTCGGCCATTGCCAGCTTCACCAGCCCCGCAGCGCGGCCGCAGCCGGCGCTCAATCCCTCGGCGCTCGCCGCCTATGTCGAGACCAGCTACCAGCCGCTCTCCAAGCGCCTCGACCATGCCAATGCGGAACGCGATTGCCTGGCCCAGGCCATCTATCACGAGGCACGTGGCGAAAGCGCCGCGGGCCAGCTTGCGGTGGCCAATGTCATCGTCAACCGCGCCCGCTCCAGCAAGTTCCCCTCGACCCTGTGCGGCGTCATCTACCAGAATGCCGACAAGGGCCGCTATCGCTGCCAGTTCACCTTCGCCTGCGACGGCCGCGCCGATGCGCCGGGCGAACGCCGTGCCTGGGCGCGCTCTTCCCAGCTGGCGCAGCAGGTCTATGCCGAGTTCGCCCTGGGCGAACAGGTCGGCGCCGTGCCCGGTTCGGCCCTCTACTATCACACGACCGCAGTGCGCCCCTCCTGGTCGAACACCTACAATGCCGTCGCCCAGATCGGCTCGCATATCTTCTACTCGCCCAACTAGGGCTCCCCTCGCATCGTGATACGCCCCCGCCATTCGAGCGCAGCGCTCATGGCCCTGCCTTCTTGCGGCCACGGCTCGACACCGCCCTGGCCTGACGCCGCGCGGTTGCTAGATACGAGCGGACCCCGAGGCGGATGCCGCCTCTGGTAATTTAAAAACGAGACGACATTCGCCTCGGGGCGCCGGTTTTTGGAACAGTCCCGGTTCTCGCGCAGCATGATCGCTCGCCATGCTGCGGCCAGGTCTCGAACCTGCGCGAGAGGCAAAGCCCGCGCCCGGCTCACCCCGCCACTGTTCGCCTGCAGGCCGCCCATGCGGAGTGATGGGGAGGATTGTGCCACAGGTTCTGGAGAGGGGGATAAGTGGAGGACGATCGCTGCACTCTCAAGCAAATCCGCAGTGGGTGGGGCATGAGGAGGAGTGGAGCCTTAGCCCTCCCCCTTGATCCATCCCTCAAGGGGAGGGAGTGCGAGGCCTGGGGGCGTCGGCGAAGCCCTTCTTTTGCCGCGAAGCACAGACTGAAATGCGCGGGTTGATTCCTTGGAGGACATGAGAATGAAGAAATCTGCTTCTGTGGCGCTGGTCGTGGTTGCCGCGCTTTCCCTTGCCGGCTGCACCACGACCCAGCGAACCATGAGCGGCGCGGCCCTGGGCGGCGCGGCCGGCGCCGTTGTTGGCGGAGCGGTCGGTGGCTACGGCGGGGCCGTCGTTGGCGCAGCGGCCGGTGGCGCCGGCGGAGCGCTCCTCGCCAACCAGTAGGATTAGCATTCGACGCAGCGGCACCGGCGCGACGTCGTGCCGGGAGCAGCTTCGTCCATAAAAAGGGGCGCCCGGCAAGGGCGCCCCGTCTCGTCTCGGGAGGAGACTGTTACTCGGCTGCCTGGGCCAGGCGCGGTCCTGGGGCGGCATTGGCGGCGTCGCCGAACTTCTCGAAATTGGCGCGGAACAGGCCGGCCAGATGCAAAGCCTGCCGGTCATAGGCCTGGGCATCGGCCCAGGTGAGGCGCGGAGTCAAAAGCCTGGCTTCGACGCCGGGTACGGCCAGCGGGACTTCGAAGCCGAACAGGTCGTCGGTGCGCATGGCCGCATTGTCGAGGCTGCCATCGAGCGCCGCGGTCAACAGGCGCCGGGTGGAGGCGATGTCGATGCGCTTGCCAGTGCCATAGCCGCCGCCGGTCCAGCCGGTATTGATCAGCCAGGCCGTGGCGCCGCTGCTGGTGAGCTTTTCGGCCAGCATGTCGCCATAGACGGTGGGGTGCAGCGGCATGAAGGGGGCGCCAAAGCAGGCCGAGAAGGTCGCCTGCGGTTCGGTGACACCCCGCTCGGTGCCGGCCACCTTGGCGGTATAGCCCGAGAGGAAATGGTAGACCGCCTGTTCTGGCGTCAGCCGGGCCACGGGCGGCAGCACGCCGAAAGCATCGGCGGTGAGGAACACCACCGTTTTGGGCGTGCCGCCCACGCTGCCCCTGGCAATGGCCGGCAGCACATGGATGGGATAGGCGGCGCGGGTATTTTCGGTCAGCGACACGTCATCGAACACCGGCACCTTGGCGTCGTCGAGCACGACATTTTCCAGCACCGTGGCAAAACGCCTGGTCGCCGCGAAGATTTCCGGCTCCGCCTTGGGATTGAGATTGATGGTCTTGGCGTAGCAGCCGCCTTCGAGGTTGAAGACGCCGTCCGCGCTCCAGCCATGCTCGTCGTCGCCGATCAGCGGGCGGTTGGGGTCATTGGACAGCGTGGTCTTGCCGGTCCCCGAGAGGCCGAAGAACAGCGCGGCTTCGCCATCCTTGCCCAGATTGGCCGAGCAATGCATGGGCAGCACGCCCTGGCGCGGCGCATGGAAATTGAACAGAGAGAACACGCTCTTCTTGATCTCGCCGGCATAGGACGTGCCGGCAATGATCACCACATTGCGGCTCATATCGAGCGCGATCACCGTATCGGTGCGGCTGCCATGGCGGGCCGGATCGGCCCTGAAATGGGGCACATGCACAATGGTGACCGGGGTCGGATTGCTGCCGGTTTCGACCATTTCGCCGGGGCGGATCAGCAGGTTGCGGATGAACAGGGCATGCCAGGCGCTGGGGGTCAGCACGGTTACGCCATATTGGTGGCGCGGATCGGCGCCAGCCAGGAGATCCTGCCGGAACAGGCCGTGCCCGCCCATGGCAGCGATGGCGTCGGCCAGCAGCAGGTCGAACTGGGCCGGGCTCATGGCGCCCGAATTGTCCCACCACACAGTGGTATCGGTCAGCCCGTCGCGCACGATGAACTTGTCCTTGGGCGAGCGGCCGGTAAAGGCGCCGGTGCGCACCGAGACGGCGCCATCGGCGGTCAGCTCGGATTCCTCACCCTGCAGCGATCGTGCAACCAGCACTGGCGCGATATCGTTGAGCGACACCGAGCCGGCCCGGGCGGCAATCGTGCTCCTCAGCGCTTCGTGGTCGAACAGGGTCATCTCGTCTCGCTCCGTCGCTCGCGGCAAGGTCGCCGCCTGCATGAAGCTGACAATACGGGGTCAAGGTGTGCTACAACCATCCCGAAATCGGTCGTAAGACTGAAGTTGCATCGCGTCCAAACATCGCACCGGACCGCATGCTGCCCTTGGCCGCGCCTTATTTAATGCGTATTTGTCGCCTGCAAGCATGCATCCGGCCAATAGTGCCGCATGTTTGCAAGCGTCCGAACAAGAAAGGCAGCTCATGCCAAAGATCGCCCTGGTAGATGACGACCGCAATATTCTGACCTCCGTCTCGCTGACGCTGGAGGCTGAGGGATATCAGGTCGCTACCTATACCGACGGTGCCTCGGGCCTCGAGGGCCTGACGACGGATAAGCCGGACCTGGCTATCCTCGACATCAAGATGCCGCGCATGGACGGCATGGAACTGCTGCGCCGCCTGCGCCAGAAATCCGATGTGCCGGTGATCTTCCTCACATCCAAGGACGAGGAAATCGACGAACTGTTCGGGCTCAAGATGGGCGCCGACGACTTCATCACCAAGCCTTTCAGCCAGCGGCTGCTGGTCGAGCGCGTCAAGGCCATCCTGCGCCGCTCCGCGCCGCGCGATCCCTCCACGCCCCCCGGCACCCAGGAAGTGGGCGCCAAGGCACTGATCGAGCGCGGCGCGCTGGTCATGGACGAAGAGCGCCACACCTGCACCTGGAAGGGGCAGCGCGTGACGCTGACCGTGACCGAATTCCTCATCCTCCAGGCGCTGGCCCTCCGCCCGGGCGTGGTCAAGTCGCGCAATGCGCTGATGGACGCCGCCTATGACGACCAGGTCTATGTCGACGACCGCACCATCGACAGCCACATCAAGCGGCTGCGCAAGAAGTTCAAGGCAACCGACGACGACTTCGAAATGATCGAGACGCTGTATGGCGTCGGCTATCGCTTCAAGGAGCAATAGGCACCAAAGTGGCCATCCTCGATCCGGATCTGCATGACAAGCCCGACGCGTCGTCCGAGTGGCGCGCGCCGGGGCCGGACGAGCCTGCGCCCAAGCCTGAGCGGCAGTCCGCTGCCAACCGGTGGCGGCTGGTGCTGGCGCCGGCCTATAAGGTCAGCAGCGCCATCGGCCGCTTTCTCAACTTCACCATCTTTTCCAGCCTCACCCAGCGCATCATCGTGCTCAACCTGGCGGGCCTCCTGGTGCTGGTGGTGGGCATTCTCTATCTCAACCAGTGGCGCGCCGGGCTGATCGACGCCCGCGTGCAGTCGCTGCGCGTGCAGGGCGAGATCATCGCCGCCGCCATCGCCGCCTCGGCCACCGCCGACAGCGACGTGATTTCGGTCAATCCCGACCGGCTGCTGCAATTGCAGGGCGACGGCACGGTATCCTCGCTCTCCTATTTCGATCCGAGCCTGGAATTCCCCATCAGCCCCGAGCGGGTGGCGCCGCTGCTGCGCAACCTGATCACCCCGACCCGCACCCGCGCCCGCATCTACGACCAGGGCGGGCTGATGATCCTCGACAGCGACAATATCTATGCCCGCGGCGAGGTGATCCGGCAGGTCATCGAGACCAAGGGCAACGACTTCTTCCTGTGGGACTGGTGGAATGCCGTGCTGAGCTGGGTGCCGGGCGACAATTTCCCCAAATACCAGGAATATGGCATCAACGAAGGCAGCCGCTATCCCGAGGTCGCCTCGGCCCTGGCCGGTGCCCCGGCCGATTTCGTGCGCGTCGACGTGCAGAACCAGCTGGTCGTGTCGGTGGCCGTGCCGGTGCAGCGCCTGCGTGCCGTGGTGGGGGCGATCCTGCTGTCGACCGCGCCGGGCGATATCGACTCCATCGTGGCGCAGGAGCGCTGGAGCATCCTGCGCATCGCCATGATCGCTGCAGGCGTGCAGATCGTGCTCTCGCTGCTGATGGCCGGCACCATTGCCGGGCCGATGCGACGGCTGTCCGAGGCTGCCGAGCGGGTGCAGACCGCCGGCAATGCCCGCGCCGAAATCCCCGATTTCACCGACCGGCCCGACGAGATCGGGCATCTCAGCGGGGCGCTGCGCCGCATGACCGATGCGCTCTACAACCGCATCGAGGCCATCGAACGCTTTGCCGCCGACGTGGCCCATGAGCTCAAGAACCCGCTGACCTCGCTGCGCAGCGCCGTGGAAACGCTGCCTCTGGCCAAGCGCGCCGAGGACCGCGAGCGGCTCAACGCCATCATCCAGCATGACGTCAAGCGCCTCGACCGGCTGATCACCGACATTTCCAGCGCCAGCCGGCTCGACGCCGAGCTGGCGCGCGAAGGCTCCGAGCGGGTCGATGTGGAAAAGCTGGCCGAGGCCATGGTCTCGATCCAGAAGGACATGGCGCTGGGGCGCGGCATCACCGTGGTCATGGACAAGCGCGTCGGCAAGGGCGCGGCCGTGATCAACGGGCATGAAAGCCGGCTGGCCCAGGTCTTTGCCAACCTGATCGACAATGCGGTTTCCTTCTCGCCCGAGGGCGGGGTGGTGCGCGTGGCCCTCGTCACCGACCCCGAGCAGATCACCGTGACCGTGACCGACGAGGGGCGCGGCATTACCGGCGACTTCGGCAAGATCTTCCAGCGCTTTTATACCGACCGCCCCGATACCGAGAGCTTCGGCGATCATTCGGGGCTGGGCCTGTCGATTTCCAAGCAGATCGTGGAAGCCCACAAGGGCACGATCCGCGCACGCAATCGCGAGGATCGCTCCGGCGCGGTGTTCACGGTTGTGTTGCCCCGCGCCCGCAAATAGACTGGCGCCATGAACAAACCCACCAATGTGCACGGCACGGGGCTGCTCCTGGGGTCCACCGGCCTGCTGTTGCGCGGCCAGTCAGGGGCCGGCAAGTCGGTCCTTGCCCTGTCCCTGCTCGACCGCTGGGAGGGCCGCGGCCTGCCGGCTTTTCTTGTCTCCGATGATCGTGTCGACCTGGTGCAGACCGGGCGCGATCTCAGCATGCGGGCGCCCGAGAGCCTCGCCGGCCTCATCGAGCTGCGCGGGCGCGGCATCATCCGGCGGCCGCACAAGAGCCTCGTGACGCTCCATCTGGTGATCGACCTGGTCCCGGACCTGGTGCGCATGCTCGAGGAAGACGCCATGGTGACCGAGATCGCCGGGACCAGGCTCGCCCGCGCCCCCGTGCCCTATGGCGATGTCATCAGCCTGGGCCATCAGGTCTTGCTGGTGGTCGAAGCCATCGCGGCGCTCGCAGCCGAGACGGCCGCGCCGTGACAAAATACCACTTGAATCCCGTGCCATCCGAGCCGAAACTGAATCATGCTCGTCCTGCTGGGCCGGGTTCGGGTTTGCGTGGCGCCTGTTTCGAGCGTCATGTGGACAGGGGGCAGAATTTACTGGAATGCCGTGAGCGCCATGTCATTGGTGTGATCCGGCAGGCTGGGGACGTTGCATGATTGGTCTGGTTCTGGTGACGCACGGTGCGCTTGCCAACGAATTCAAGTCGGCTCTCGAGCATGTCGTGGGGCCGCAGGACTTCTGCGAAACCATCGCGATCGGTCCCGACGACAATATGGAAAACCGGCGCAACGACATCCTTGCGGCGGTCGATCGGGCCGATGACGGTGCCGGTGTCATCATTCTCACCGACATGTTCGGTGGCACCCCGTCCAATCTCGCCATTTCCGTCATGCAGAACCGGGTGGTCGAAGTGATCGCCGGGGTCAACCTGCCCATGCTGGTCAAGCTCGGCCGCGTGCGGGGCGACATGGCCATCAAGGATGCGGTGAACCTGGCCCAGGAAGCGGGCCGCAAGTATATCACCGTCGCCAATTCCATCCTCGGAGCGACCTAGATGGCCCCTGCCCGCCGGAGAGCGCTCTGATGGACGGGGCTGCCGGCGGCAGCCGGGCGGTCGCTCAACAGCTGACCATCGTCAACCGCAAGGGCCTGCATGCCCGTGCCTCGGCCCGCTTCGTGCGCACGGCCGAATGCTTCGACGCCTCGATCAACGTCATCAAGGATGGCACGTCGGTCAACGGCAATTCCATCATGGGCCTGATGATGCTGGGCGCCGGCCCGGGCAGCACCATCCTGGTCCAGGCCAGCGGCAAACAGGCCCGCGAGGCCCTGGAAGCCATTGTCGAGCTGGTCAACAACGGCTTTGACGAGGACAGCGACGGGGCGGTGGAGTAGGGCGCAAATTCAGTCGCCTGGAGACTAGTGGCGGTCACCGCCTCACACCCTCCCCACAATGGGAGGTAGACCCGGCCGGTGGGTGAGGTCGGATTGCGTCATCCCTCAGCCATTGCGGAACGCTCTGGCTTCTCTCACATTGACTGGCGGGAACCTGGAGAAGCGCATGCGGCGGATTGTTGCCGGAATTGGCGGACTGAGCCTCGCTGTCGTCCTCAGTCAATTTCCTGAATATGCCCAGCAATATACCCAGCGCCTGGGTGGGGCTGTGGATGAGTTGCGCGTCATCACCGAGGATTTCGACCGCGCGGCGGCGGCCGGCGGGCTCGACCGGCCGGCGGCTCTGGCGCGCTACAATGCCTCCAATGACGATTTTCTGGCCGGCCGCGGCACCTCGATGACCGCCACCTTCCAGCGCTACGACAATCTCAGTGCCACGCTGGCCCGCATCGAGGGCGCGGGCGCGGTGGAGCGGCTGCAATCGCTGCCCGCCTATCTCGATACCGATATCGGCCAGCGCACGCTGGAGAATTACCGACCGGCCGTGCCCGTCACCATGGAGGGCATTCTCTATGCTGGTGGCGGTTTCATCCTGGGCTATCTCATGCTGTCGGGCCTGTGGCGCTTTGCCAGCATGCCATTCCGGCGCCGCTATCCTGCCTATCGGTAGTCAGATATAAACATTTCTTTATGTCTCCGGTTGATCCGGATCGCGCCCTTGCGTATAGCAGGGGCAACGATCCTCATTGCGCCCGGAGCTCAAACCATGACCACCCAATCGACCGATTATGCGGTCAAGGACATTTCCCTTGCCGGCTTTGGCCGCAAGGAAATCGAAATCGCCGAAATCGAAATGCCGGGCCTGATGGCCATCCGCGAGGAATTCGCCGCCGCCCAGCCGCTCAAGGGCGCCCGCGTCGCCGGTTCGCTGCACATGACCATCCAGACGGCCGTGCTGATTGAAACCCTCGTGGCGCTCGGCGCCGAAGTGCGCTGGGTTTCGTGCAACATCTTCTCGACCCAGGATCACGCTGCCGCGGCCATCGCCGCCGCCGGCATCCCGGTCTTTGCCCATAAGGGCGAGACGCTGGAAGAATACTGGGACTTTACCGACCGCATGATGGACTGGCCGGGCACCACGCCCAACATGATCCTCGACGATGGCGGCGACGCCACCATGTATATCCTGACCGGCGCCAAGGCCGAAAAGGACATCTCCATTCTCGACAAGCCGGGCAATGAGGAAGAGGAAATCTTCTTCGCCACCATCAAGCGGCGCCTGGCCAAGTCGCCGAACTTCTTCTCGACCATCCGCGCGGCCATTCGCGGCGTTTCGGAAGAGACCACGACGGGCGTGATGCGCCTTTACCAGCTGCACGCCAAGGGCGAGCTGCCCTTCCCGGCCATCAACGTCAATGACTCGGTCACCAAGTCCAAGTTCGACAACAAGTATGGCACGCGTGAATCGCTGGTCGACGCCATTCGTCGCGGCACCGACGTGATGATGGCCGGCAAGGTCGCCGTGGTCTGCGGCTATGGCGACGTTGGCAAGGGCTCGGCGGAATCGCTGCGCGGCGCCGGCGCTCGCGTGCTCGTCACCGAAGTCGACCCTATCTGCGCCCTGCAGGCCGCCATGGAAGGCTTCGAGGTCGTGACGCTGGCCGATGCCGCCCCACGGGCCGACATCGTCGTTACCGCGACCGGCAACAAGGATGTGCTGACGCTCGACGACATGCGCAACCTCAAGGACATGGCGATCGTCTGCAATATCGGCCACTTCGACAACGAGATCCAGGTTGCCGCCTTGCGCAACTTCAAGTGGACCAATGTGAAGCCACAGGTCGACATGATCGAAAAGCCCGATGGCAAGCGCCTGCTCCTGCTGTCGGAAGGTCGTCTCGTGAACCTGGGCAATGCCACCGGCCACCCCAGCTTCGTGATGAGCGCCAGCTTCTCCAACCAGACCCTGGCCCAGATCGAACTGTGGACCAATGGCGAAAAGCTCGAGAAGAAGGTGCATGTCCTGCCCAAGCATCTCGACGAAAAGGTCGCCGAACTGCACCTGGCCAAGCTGGGCGCCAAGCTGACCAAGCTGACCAAGGACCAGGCCGATTATATCGGCGTTTCGACCGACGGGCCGTTCAAGTCGGGCGAATACCGCTACTGAGTTCGACTGCGATTTACATCCCGCCCGCGGCCTCGGCCGCGGGCGTTCTTGTTTGCATGCCTTGGCTGGGGGTGATTGGCCCCGATCTGAGCACTCCCCGTGGTCGTCGGCAGCGTCGCACCACTTGAGCGATTTGCCGCGAAGCGGCCGGTTTGAAGGGTTCCTGCTTCGTTCTGCGTCAAGGGCCGATATGCCTGCTTGCCCGCAATAGGGATTCATTAAGACTCTTTTAGGCGATTCCCCGGGCCGGTATGGTCAAGGTGATTCGGGTGCTGGGGGACATGCAACCGGTTTGGAGATGGCTGGATTCCTTTGGGACTCCGCGTTTGGCCACTTCGCTCAAGTGCAGGCGTACCGGTTCTTTTGCGAACCGGGCTGGCAACGATAAACAGACCTAGAGGGCAGCGCATGGCGCCGGATCACTTCCGGAAGCATTGGGGATTCGCACTACTCGCGACAGCCCCTCTTACCCTGATGACGGCGGTCCCGGCGCTGGCGCAGGGCATCACCCCGGCCAATTTTGTCGGCGCCGCGCCGCTGGCTGTCGCCGCCGGGGCAGGGGCCTTCGCCCTGCTCGCCATGGCCGTGGTCCGCACCATGCTGGTCAATGGCAAGGTCGCCCGCCATCGCGCCGGCGAGCAGATTGCCAGCCTGCGGGCGCTGGTCGATGAATATGAAGCGCTGCTGTCGGGGACGCGGGAAGTCACGATCCTCTGGACCGAGAACAATGACGGCCAGGCCAAGCTGCTGGGCCAGGCGTCTGCCGTGCTGCCCATTGGCCGGCAGCCCGAAAGCGTGCTGAACTTTCCCAGCTGGCTCAGCGCCGGCGATGCCGACAAGCTGGCGCGGTTGCTCGAAGACCTGCGCGTGCATGGCCACGCCTTCGGCGTCAGCCTCAATGCGCTCGACGGCAGGCTGATCCGCGCCAATGGCTGGGTGCTGGGTGGCGGCGCCGCGATGCGCCTGCGGCCCGCCTTCCTGCAGCCAGGTGCCGAACCGACGCTGGTGGCGGCCGCGGCAACGGGCGACCAGAGCAGCGTGCGCGCCGTCCTGGCTGCCCTGCCCAACCCGGCCTTTGCGCGCGATTTCAAATATCGGCTGGTCTACGCCAATGCCGCCTATCTGCAACTGGCCAAGGCGCTGGGCAAGAATGGCAGCGAAAGCGCGCCGCCCGAACTGCTCGATACCGCCCAGCTCAAGCAGCATATCATGGATTGCTCGGCTGGCGACAAACCGGCGCAGCTGCCGGTGTCCTGGCCCGGGCAGGGCGCCTTCGAGCTGGTGGAATTTGCCGTTGCCGGCGGCCGCGCCGGCTATCTCCGTCCGCTCGAGGACGACGCCAGCCGCCCGGCCGCCATCGGGCTGGCCCATATTGGCGGGATTATCGGCGCGCTGACCACACCCATCGCCATCTTCAACGCCAAGCGCGAACTGGTGCAGTTCAACGAGGCCTATGCCAGTCTGTGGGGCCTGAGCCGAACCTTCCTCGTGCCCGGACTGGACGAGCGGGCTATTCTCGACAAGCTGCGCACCGAGGGCATGCTGCCCAACCAGGTCGACTACCAGACCTGGCGCACCAAGCACCTTGAATCCTACACCCGCAAGTCCCCGCATGAGAACGAGCCCTGGCACCTTCCGGACGGGCGCACCATCAAGGTGGTTTCGGCGCCGGCCGGCGCGGCGGGCGGGGTGATCTATGTCTTTGAGGACATTACCGAGCGGCTCAAGCTGGAATCGGCCAACAAGGCCTTTTCCAATGTGCAGCGCGAAACCATCAATGCGCTGAGCGAGGCCGTGGCGGTGTTCGGCACCAATGGCCGGCTGGCTCTGTCCAATCCGCGCCTCTCCGCGCTGTGGAAGCTGCCGATGAATACGCTGGGGCAGCACCCCCATATCGACCAGATCGCCGAAGCCAGCGGCAGGGCCATTCCCGAGGACGGCGCCACCATCTGGCGCAACCTCAAGCGCGGCATCATCGACCTCAACCCTACCCGCTCCGACCAGACCGGCCGGCTCAATCGCTCGGACGGGCGGCTGCTCGATTATGCGATCACCCGCCTGCCCGACGGGCAGACCATGATGACCTTTCTCGATGTGACCGAAAGCGCCAGCTATTCCAAGGTGCTCAAGGAGCGCAACGACGCCCTGGTCGCCGCCGACCTGCTCAAGGACGCCTTCGTCGAGAACGTCTCCTACGAATTGCGCAGCCCGCTGACCAATATCATCGGCTTTGCCGACCTCTTGGCGGGCAGCGAGGGCGACAATCTCAACGAACGGCAGCGCGCCTATATCGACTATATCCGCGCCTCCTCGGTCACCCTGGGTGTGCTGATCGACAATATTCTCGACCTCGCCTCGGTCGATGCCGGCATTGCCGAACTGCGGCCCGAACTGCTCGACGTGCATGGCCTGGTCGACAAGGCCAAGGCCGGGCTTTCGGCGACCTTCCCCGAAATCTCGGGCGAGAAGCCAATCAACCTCGTGGTCGATATCGAGGAGGGCATGCCCCCTTTCATCGCCGATGGCACGCGCATCGTGCAGGTGCTGTATAACCTGCTCTCCAATGCCGCCCGCTTCTCCCCGCCGGGTGGGGAAATCCGGCTTTCGGTCAGCCAGCGGGCCGACCGCATGCTGTTCATCATCGAGGATGAGGGCCCGGGCGTCACCGACGAGATGCGCGCCGCGATCCAGACCCGCATAGATACGCCCTCCGGCCGCCAGCGCGGCGCGGGGCTGGGGCTGGCCATCGTCAAGACCTTCGTCAACCTGCATGGCGGCACGATCAGTGCCGAGAAGCGCGAGCCGCGCGGCAGCCGCATCATCGTCAACCTGCCGCGCGACAGCGCCATGGCCGGCGTCGCCGAATAATGGCGACGCTGCTGCCCGACGACGCCGCCACCGCCGCCTTGGGGGCCGAGCTGGCGGCAGACCTTGCGCCCGGCGACCTCGTGCTGATCGAGGGCGATCTGGGGGCCGGCAAGACGGCCCTGGCCCGCGCCATCATCCGCAGCCTCGCCGGCGATCCGCTTCTCGACGTGCCCTCGCCCACCTTTGCGCTGGTGCAGCCCTATGACACGGCTCGGGGCCCGGTGCTGCATGCCGATCTCTACCGGCTGGGCGATCCGCGCGAGGTGGAGGAACTGGGGCTGCTCGACAATCCCGAGGCGATCGTGCTGGTCGAATGGGCCGAGCGCGCGCCCGAGATCGTCGCGGCGGCGACGCTGGTCGTCGCCCTCGCCATTCCGCCCGGCGGCGAAGGCCGGCTGGTCTCGGTGATCCGCCCGCAGCGCTAGAGCCGGTCGAGCGTCGCCTGGTCTTCCGCGCCGTCGAAGAAGGCGTCGAGCGCCTGGCTGAACAGCGCCTCATCCGGATCGGCGCGGTGAAACAGCGTCATCGAGGAATGGAACTTGCGATCGTCGGGCGCGCCGAAGATCTGGCCCAGCGTGCGCGGCGCCGCGGCGCCGGGCGCATGCAGCAGCACGGCGCTGGTGCATTCCTGCAGGCGTATATGGAGGATGTGATGGGCCAGATAGGCCCGGGCCTCCTCGAGATCGCCGATGGCGAAGCGCTCGGCCATGGCGCTGTGGCCGAGGCCGGCAATCTGCGGGAAGATGAACCACATCCAGTGGCTGCGCTTCTGCCCGCTGCGCAGCTCGTGCAGCACCTGCGGATAGACATGGTTCTGCGCATCGAGAAAGCGGGCGATGAGCCCGCCCGCCTGCGGCCGGACATGGGCAGGATTGGGCGTGGCGGCGAGATGTTCTGGCATGGCTTGGCGCTCCCCTCAGGCGACAATGAAGCGATGACGCTATTGCGCAATTGTGAGCGCTTGGAGGCGGGCAGCCGCGAGCGCCGCCTGCAGCGCGGTTGTCGATAGCCATTCGGGCATAGCCCTCATGGCCTGCCCACCTAAAATCGATCCACCGGATCGATTCTGCCCACGGCACGGTGGGCAGACCCCGAGGCGGCTTTCGCCTCTGGTAATTAAAAACGAGACGACAACCGCCCCGGGGTGCCGGTTTTTGGAACAGTCCCGGTTATCGCGCAGCATGATCGCTCGCCATGCTGCGGCCGGATCTCGAACCTGCGTGAGAGGCAAAACCCACGCCCGGCTCACCCCAGCCACTGTTCGCCTGCAGGCCGCCCGTGCGGGGTGATGGGCCTACTCTACGCCAGCCCGCCGGGGCGGGGATAAGTTGGGGATGATGGTGGGTGGGGCTGGATCGAGTCAAATGAGTGGAGAGAAACCTCCCCCTGGATGGGGGAGGTAGGATTGGGTGGATGAGGGGGCCATCGTTGCAGCCTGTCGGCGGCTCAGGCGCCGGGGACGGCGTTGCGCAGGTCGCTGACGCCCGGCGCATCGATGCGGCGATAGAGCCCCTCGATCACGCTATAGGCGCCAAAGGCCACGAGGCCGAGCGCGACCAGGCCATAGAGCCAGGGGCCGAAGGGCAGGGCATGGACATAGTCCAGCGCCTCGGCCGTGCCGCCGGCCTGCTCGGGCGAGACGGTGAAGGCCGCGTAGAACAGGAAGCCGCCGATAATGGCAAAGACCACGCCGCGGGCGACAAGGCCAAAGGCGCAGACCGGGTCCATCCATTTGGCATGCGCGGCCGGCAGCGACAGCCGCTTGCGATAGCCATGCGTCAACCCATACCAGGCCTGGATGCCGCCGGCCGCCAGGACGCCACAGGCGACGACGCCGAGCAGGAACGGGCCGAAGGGCTGCTGCAGCAGCCAGGCCGAGGCGGTTTCCTCGCCATTGCCGCCGCCACTGTCGCCGCCCAGGCTCAGCGCCAGCCGCGCCGCGCTCAGCGCGAGAAAGAGATTGGCCCCGCCCGAAATCAGCTGCCCGGCCCGGTTGGCAAAGCCTTCCAGGTCATCGTCGCGATCATCGGCATTGAGCAGGCCCTGCGCCATCTTCCACAGCACATAGCCAAACAGCCCCACCGCCACGAGCCCGAGCAGGATGCGCCCGAAGGGCAGGCCGAGCAGGCTCGACAGCGCATCGGACGACCCCTCCGCATCCGACCCGCCCCACAGGGCCGAGGCCAAAGCCAGGCCCCCCAGCAGCAGATAGACAACACCGCGCGCCCCATAGCCGAGCCGGGCGAGCGTTTCAAAATGATTGGACATGGGGGCGCTTCCTCGTGGGGGACGGGAAGGTAATGACGGGGCGGCGGGGTGGTTCCGTGCTCGCGTCCCGCGGAGGGCGGGGATGGCTCTCTTGTGGGCGGCGGGGCTCACGGCCCGAGCCACGATCTCTCCCCACCCCCGCTGTCATCCCGGCCTTGAGCCGGGATCCATCCTGAGATGGCAGTCTCGCCGCCTGATGGCGCTGCTCTTCCCGACCACCTTGCGGCCGTGGCGTAATCTCGGGATGGGCCCCGGCTCAAGGCCGGGGTGACATCGTGCGTGGGGATGGTGTGGCGGTTCTTGCCATGGCGCCTTTCACATGCTTGTCTCGGCGCATGGGGCGGACTTATGCGGTGTACATCGTCGCTAATCGCCGGCGCGGCACGATCTATGTCGGCGTCACCAACGATCTCGTCCGCCGTATCTATGAGCACCGCGAAGGGCTCTACGACAGCTTCACCCGAAAGCATGGCTGCAAGCATCTGGTCTGGTTCGAGACTACCGATGATGTCACCGCCGCCATCGCCCACGAAAAGCGCGTCAAGAAATGGCTGCGCCAGTGGAAGGATGAGCTGATCGAAGCCACCAATCCCGACTGGCGCGACCTGTGGTGGGACATTATCGGCCCGCAGCCGACCATCGAAACCACTGACGGCCCAACACCCCCGATGTCATCCCGGCCTTGAGCCGGGATCCATCCTGAGATGGCGGTCTCGGCGCCACGTGGCGCCGCACATCCCGGCCACCTTGCGGAAGTTGGGTGATCTCGGGATGGGCCCCGGCTCAAGGCCGGGGTGACACTGTAGATGGGGGTGGTATGCAGCCGGCGCAAATACTGCATTGGCGCTCACTGGCGTGGGTGGTCATCGGTGGCCCCATCGTCATCACCGAGAAGATTTTCAGCTAGCTACCAGAATAAATAAGTGACGAACGGCGAATGATTTCGTCCTTATCACTGGCGTTAAGGTCAACTATCTGAAATTCATGAACTTTTCTGGCAGCTGTGTATTGACTAAGATCCAGCATATACGCCTCGAACAGTTCGCCTGCAGCTCCCTTTTTTAAGGTAACTCGTGATTTGACAGGATGTATTAGTCTCAAATCAATCAGCTGATCCAAGGAATCTCGAACGGGGCCCTTCAGCTTCTGAGAGACGAGAAAGACGTTGCATTTGGACTTCTCGGTGCAAAACGAGACAACTCGTTGAAACGCCTGCTCCAGCGCCTCACGGTCCGTGTCGCTATCTACTTTGAATTCTTCCCTCTTAATTGGGTCGTAGTCGCCAGTAGCGAGATTGACATCTTCAGCGCCAAGCTAGGGGCCCCGGTGGTGCTTGGGGCCTCGGTTTCTAGCTTGAGAGATAGCGCCAGAAAAAATCCCGATAAAATCTCGAGTTACTCCACCAGAGGCAATGATCAGCCGATCAAGTGCAGTAGGGTTCACCAGTTCTCGAATTGTTAATGGTGGTGTCTCCAGCATAAGGTTACTAAGAATTCCCCGCAAAAACTCGCGAAGGGTTTCAAATTTCTCCAAAGAAATGTCTAGGTTGATTTCTTTGGCGTCATCGCCCAACTTCATACCCATTGGAGGGTCGGAGTGCTCATACCACTGGCTTCTATGTTTTATAGTGCCAATTTTGAGCCAAAGCTCGTTGCCCTTTGCAATGCGATGGAAATAGTCTATAACTTTTGCTTGGTCTGACTTACGAATGTGGTAAAGATCATCCAATATCAAATAGGATGGTCCATCTGCTGCCCCGGATAGACTGCGAAAGAAATTTTGAAATCGTAAAATATTCTGGTGGAGATACTCTACCTTGTGCGACACATAGCTGGATTCTATCTCGGAGGTTCGAGCGAGCTTGCGTCCGCGGACTCTGCTGGCCTCTAGGCCAAAAAGGTCTGTCTTAACCGCACCGGACGTTTTTCTCTCGGTGAGTTGCTCTTTGCTGGCAGTTTCCAACTTGCGGTCGTTCGAAGTCTCAGGAGCGCGGAGCTGCACCTCAAGATCTTTGATAATCGAACGAAGTTCATCGATGATGCCCGCGGTCTTTGCCTTGTTGAACGGCGGACGGTTGGGTATCGAGCCGAAGAGGTTGTGCCAGAAACTCTTCTTTGTTGCAGGGGTCGTGGCAGCTTCCTCGAGCCAAATCAAGAATTCTTGGAGGCTCTTTATCAGGACGCTGATCAGGACATCAGGATATGAATGCCCTTTGAATGTTTCCATATCAACGAAGGCTATGGGTCTTCGGTCTACAGTAAGATCAGACGCCATCTTCCGCAGCAAGGTTGATTTTCCGGAGCCACGTCGACCGAAAATCATATTGTGTTGCTTTGACTTTGCCCGAGATAGAACGCCCGGAGCGGGCTCAATAAAGCGCTTTGCACCTTCAGGTGTCGCTCGCATCACCTCTTCGCAGAGGACAAGTAGACTATCCATCGCGGGCGTGTTGAGTAGCGACTCAGTTTTTTTGCTATTCGCCATATGGTCCCCCTGGATCAATGTAGTCGAGTGGTTCGCCAATGATCAACTCGGATCATTTCTGTTCTCCCTGACCAAAGCTCCCCCTAAACAAGCGCCCCCTCCAACACCCCCCTATTTCTCCCCATCCACGCCGCACTCCTAGCCCGCCAGGCCATGGCCCAGAGTGCGTCTGCCGGGCCGGTGCTCTCCATCGTGATGCCGGCCTGCACGGCTTCGTTGGCCGCGTCGGCGATGGCCAACTCGATCATGGTGGGGACGAGGCGGGCGCGCGCGCTTGAGGCGAGGCCGTAGCCATCGACGATGAGGCGGAGCTTGTGGGCGCGGGCGGCGAGGGGCGGCAGGCCGAGGCGGGTTTCGAGGTCCTCGTCGAACAGATGCGCATTGAGCCAGCAGAGCTGGGCGAGTTCCACCATTGGGTCGACCGGGCCGGCCTGTTCCCAATCGATGAAGCCGGCGGGCTGGCCGTCGCGGGCGATGATGTTCCAGTCACCCAGATCGCCATGGCCAATGATGCGCGGGCCGTTCCCCAGCGCGCGGCCGAACCAGTCGCGCCAGATGGCGCCGTGTGGCGGCACGAAGCTGGCGCTGGCGCGGTGGAAATCGGCGAGCATGCGGCCCAGGTTGAACAGGGCCTCGTCGGGCCAGGGGCCGGGATGGAGCGAGGCGCCGGGGAGGTAGCTGAGGGTTTCGCGGCCCTCGGCATCGAAACCGCTGCCGACCACGCGCGGCGCGCCGGCAAAGCCCTCGGCCTCGAGATGGCGCAGCAGGGCGTGGACGGCAGGCGCCCAGGGGCCGGTCTGGCGGTGGACCACGTCGCCGATGCGCGAAACGGCGGTGCGACCGCCGCCGGGGAGGGGGATTTCGGTAGTGGTGTCGGTCATGCCTAAGTTCAGCCAGTGAAGACCCCTCGGGTCAAGCCCGAGGTGACGGCTGGTGGGTGGGGCGTGATCTGGCCATTTCCGCAGATCGTCACCCTCGGGCTTGACCCGAGGGGACTGTACTTTCAATCATCCGACATGGCTGGATATACCTACATCCTCGCGGACATGCGACGTGGTCGGACCTATATCGGCGTCACCAATGACCTGGTGCGCCGCGTCTACGAGCACCGCGAAGGTCTCGTGGAAGGCTACACCAAACGGTACAAGATCAAGCGCCTCGTCTACTTCGAGACGCATGACAGCATCATTGATGCCATCCAACGGGAGAAGACGCTCAAGCGGTGGTATCGCCAATGGAAGGATGCGCTGGTCGAGGAGAACAATCCGGACTGGGGTGATCTCTGGGATGAGATCGTCAAGTGAAGACCCCTCGGGTCAAGCCCGAGGGTGACGTGCGGTAGTGTGGGTGAGATCGGGAGTGGCGCCGCCTAGTGTGCCTCATCCCAGTTATGCGCGGCGTGCGCGTCCACCTGGATCGGTACGGAGAGCCGCACTGCTGGCTCGGCGGCGCCTTCCATGACGCGCTTGATGGCGGTCATGGCGCTTTCCTCGGTGCCCAGCGGGACTTCGAAGATCAGTTCGTCATGCACCTGCAGCAGCATGTCGGCCTCGACGCCGGCTTTCTTGAGTTCGGGCTCCATGCGGATCATGGCGCGGCGGATGATGTCGGCGGCCGAGCCCTGGATGGGGGCGTTGATCGAGGCGCGTTCGACAAAGCTGCGCTCGGCGGCGTGGGAGGAATTGGCATTGGGGAAGTTGATCTTGCGGCCGAAGATCGTGGTGACGAAGCCGTCTTCCTTCACCCGGCGGCGCTGGCTGTCCATATAGTCCTTGATGCCGGGGAAGCGCTCGAAATAGGTCTTGATATAGTCGCCCGCCTCGCCGCGCGGAATGGCCAGCTGGTTGGCGAGGCCAAAGGCGGAAATGCCGTAGATGATGCCGAAATTGATCGCCTTGGCGCGGCGGCGCACGTCGCTCGGCATGCCTTCGACCGGCACGCCGAACATTTCGCTTGCCGTCATGGCATGGATGTCGAGGCCCTCCTCGAAGGCATCCTTGAGCGCCTGGATATCGGCGATATGGGCCAGGACCCGCAGCTCGATCTGGGAATAGTCGGCCGAGATCAGGATCTTGCCCGGGGCGGCGACGAAGGCGGTGCGGATCTTGCGGCCGTCACTGGTGCGGACCGGGATGTTCTGCAGGTTCGGATCGTTGGACGAGAGGCGTCCGGTGAGCACCGAATGCTGGGAATAGGTGGTGTGGACCCGGCCGGTGCGCTGGTTGATGTAATTGGGCAGGGCATCGGTATAGGTGCCCATCAGCTTGGTGAGCTGGCGCCAGTCGACAATGGTGCGGGCCAGCGGTACGCCCTTGAGGGCCAGGTCTTCCAGCACATCGGCGCCGGTCGACCAGGCGCCGGTCTTGGTCTTGCTGCCGCCTTCAAGGCCCATGCGATCGAAGAGGATTTCGCCCAGCTGCTTGGGTGAGCCCAGGTTGAAGCTGGAGCCGGCCAGTTCATAAGCCTCGGCCTCGAGCGCGGCGGCGCGCTGGGCGAAATCGCCGCTGAGACGCGCGAGAATCTGCCGGTCGACATGGATGCCGCGGCCTTCCATGCGGCCCAGCACCGGGGCGAGGGGCCGTTCGAGGGTTTCATAGACCGTGGTCATGTTCTCGGCGGCGAGACGGGGCTTGAGGATCTGCCAGAGGCGGATGGTCATGTCGCTGTCTTCGGCGGCATAGCGGGCCGCCTTGTCGATCTCGACCTGGGCGAAGGTGATCTGCCCCTTGCCCGAGCCGATCAGCTCCTTGATCGAGGTGCCGGGCACGCCCAGCCAGTGATCGGCCAGTTCGGCCATGGTGTTGTATTGCGGACCATCGAGCGCATAGCTCAGCAGCAGCGTGTCATCGATGGAATTGACCGCAATGTCATAGCGGGCGAGCAGGCCCAGGTCATATTTGGCATTGTGGAAGATCTTGAGGATCGAGCGGTCGGCAAAGAGCGGTTTCAGCATGTCGAGCGCGAGGCGGATATCCATCTGCCCCTCCGCCTTGCCGGTGCCGAACATGTCGCCTTCCCCGCTGGCATGGCCGAGCGGCAGATAGGCGCCCGTGCCGGGCGCAATTGAAAAGCTGATACCGACGAGATCGGCCGTCTGGTTGTCGAGCCCGGTGGTCTCGGTATCGGTAGCGACATGGCCGGTCCGGTAGATGGCGTCGATCCAGCGCTGCAGGCCCGCCGCGTCGCGGATGATCTCGTAGGCCTCGGGCGTCCAGGGGATGGACTTGATGCGCTCATGCTCGGCCGCGGCATGCAGCACCAGCGGCGCCTCGGCCTTGCCGGCGGCCTCGGCACGCGCGGCGCGGGCCTCGGCCCGGGCCTCGTTGTTGAAGCCGATCGGGCTGGCCTGTTTGACCGCCAGCTCCGGATCGGGCTCCCAGGCGTCGGGATCGGCACCGATCAGGCCCGCGAGACGCTTGGTGATGGTGGCAAATTCCATCGCCTTGAGGAAGGGAAAGAGCTTGCCAGGCTCGATCGGCTGGCGGGCCAATGCGTCGAGATCGAGCGCCACGGGCACCTTCTGCTCGAGGGTGACGAGGCGCTTGGAGATGCGGGCGAGGTCGGCATTGGCGATGAGCTTTTCGCGCCTGGCATTCTGCTTGATCTCGCTGGCCCGCGCGAGGAGGGTTTCGAGATCGCCATAGGTGTTGATCAGCTCGGCCGCGGTCTTGATGCCGATGCCGGGCACGCCGGGCACGTTGTCGACGCTGTCGCCGCACAGCGCCTGCACGTCGATCACCTTGTCGGGCGTGACGCCGAACTTGTTGAACACCTCATCGACGCCGATCCAGCGCAGCGGCGGCTGGCCGGGCCGGGGAATGGTATCGAGCAGGCGGATGGAGCCATCGGGCTCCACCAGCTGCATCAGGTCCTTGTCGGACGAGACGATGGTCACCTTGCCGCCGGCGGCGCGGGCATTGCAGGCATAGGTGGCGATGATGTCATCGGCCTCCCAGCCCTCCATCTCTATGGAGGGAATGTTGAAGGCGCGCGTCGCCGAGCGGGTCAGCGGAAACTGCGGCACCAGCTCCTCGGGCGCCGGCGGGCGCTGCGCCTTGTAGTCGGGAAAGAAGTCGTCGCGAAACGTCTTGCCCTTGGCGTCGAAGATCACCGCCATATGGGTCGGCTCGTCCTCGCCCTTGAGGTCTTCCATCAGCTTCCACAGCATGTTGCAGAAGCCCTGGACGCAGCCCACCGGCAGCCCGTCAGACTTGCGGTTGAGCGGGGGCAGGGCGTGAAAGGCGCGGAAGATATAGCCCGAGCCGTCGACGAGCAGCAGATGCATGAAACCGATTCCGTATTCGCAGCGAAGCGGGACTTTAGGGCAGTTGGCGAGGCGGCAAAAGAGCCGCGGCGTCGGGAACCGGGCACAAGTTAGCGGCGTTGCCAAGAATTGGGCGAAATGCCCCAGTCAGGAGCACGGTACGCAGCGTCATGTCGGAAATAACGAAAAGCCAGAAGGCCAGGCTGGGCGTTGCCGGGCTCGATAATATCCTTGTGGGTGGCCTTGCCCGCGGGCACCTCTACCTGCTCGAAGGCAGCCCCGGCACCGGCAAGACCACCATTGCGCTGCAATTCCTGCTCGAGGGCCATGCCAAGGGCGAGACGGGGCTCTATGTCACCCTGTCGGAAACCGAATCCGAACTGCGCCTGACCGCCAATTCGCATGGCTGGGAGATCGACAACAAGTTCGAAATCTTCGAACTCGCCCCGCCCGAAAGCCTGCTCGACAGCGAGCAGCAGCAGACCCTGCTCTATTCGTCCGATCTCGAACTGGGCGAGGCCACCAAGGCCATGTTCGAGGTGGTGGAACGGCACAAGCCCGACCGCATCGTGCTCGACAGCCTCTCCGAAATCCGCTTGTTGGCCCAGAGCTCGCTGCGCTATCGCCGCCAGATCCTGCTGCTCAAGCACTACTTTGCCCGCAATGGCGCCACCGTGCTGATGCTGGACGATCTGACCAGCGAAGCCAATGACAAGACCGTCCATTCGGTGGCCCATGGCGTGATCCGGCTGGAGGAGCTGGCGCCCACCTATGGCGCCGAGCGGCGCCGCCTGCGCGTCATCAAATATCGCGGCCAGGCCTATCGCGGCGGCTTTCACGATTTCACCATCAAGCATGGGGGCGTTGACGTGTTCCCGCGCCTCGTGGCCAATGAACACCGCACCCATTACGATCGTGCGCCCCTGACCAGCCGCATTGCCGAGCTCGATGCCCTGCTGGGCGGCGGGGTCGAGCGCGGCTCGAGCGCCCTCGTGCTGGGTCCCGCCGGCTCGGGCAAGTCGCTGCTGACCCTGCATTTCGCCCGTGCCGCGGTGGAGCGCGGCGAAAAGGCGGCGCTCTTCATCTTCGACGAAGAACTGGGCCTGCTCTTCGCCCGCGCCGAGGCCATGGGGATCGACCTCGAGGGGCTGGAGAAAAGCGGCAACCTGCTGATCGAGCAGGTGGACGCGGCCGAACTCTCGCCCGGCGAATTTGCCCATCGCGTGCGCCACCGGGTCGATGCGGCCCAGGTCAAGACCGTGGTCATCGACAGCCTCAATGGCTACCAGGCCTCCATGCCCGAGGAGCAGAGCCTGCTGCTGCACATGCATGAGCTGCTGCAGTATCTCAACCGCCAGGGCGCCACGACCTTCATCACCGTGGCCCAGCATGGCCTGGTGGGCGACATGAAGTCGCCGGTCGACATCACCTATCTGGCCGACAGCGTCATCCTGCTGCGCTATTTCGAGGCCGCCGGACGCGTGCGCCGTGCTATGTCCGTCATCAAGAAGCGCAGCGGCCGTCACGAAGACACGATTCGCGAATACCGCATCGGCAGTGGCGGCATCGCCATCGGCAAGCCGCTGGAGGATTTTCAGGGCGTGCTGCGCGGCGTGCCGACCTATACGGGCAGCAGCGATCCCCTGCTCGGCGCTGAGGGCGATAGCCGCTTCGGGCCTGCCAATGGAGACAACCGGGTGTGATCAGGTCTGAACGCGCGCTCATTCTGGCGCCCCGCGGCCGCGACAGCGCGGTTGCCGCCGGGTTGCTCGTCGATGCCGGCCGCGCGGCCGATGCATGCAGCTCCATAGCGGAGGTCGTGGCCGGTCTCGAACAGGGCGCCGGCCTTGCCATCATTGCGGGCGAAGCCCTGCAATATGCCGACCTGACCCCGCTCAAGCGCTGGATCGACGCGCAGGAGCCCTGGTCGGACTTTCCCTTTGTCATCCTCAGCGAGCGCGGCCAGACCCCTGACCTGACGCCGCTGATCGCGCAATTGCAGGTGATCCTGGGCAATATCATCGTGCTGGACCGCCCATTCCACCCCACGACCCTGCTCAACGTGGTCGACAATGCCCTGCGCGGGCGGCGCCGCCAGTACCAGGCGCAGCACTATCTCGAAGAAATGCGCGAGGCCGAGCAGCGCCTGCAGACCGCGCTGCTGGCCGGGCGCATGGGCTCCTGGGAGCTCGACATTGCCGAGCACCGGCTGACCGGCTCGGATCAGTTCATGTCCAATTACGGGCGCCGGCACGGCGATGCCTTCCTGTTTGCCGACCTGATCGAGGCCGTGCTGCCGGCCGACCAGCCGCAATTCCAGCGGGCCATGGATGACGCGATCAATACCGGCGCCGACCTTGTGCTCGAGCACCGGGTGCGCTGGCCCGATGACAGCCTGCACTGGCTCGATATCCGCGCCCGCGTATTGCCCGACCGCTTCGGCCGACCGCAGACCCTGGTGGGCGTGAGCTCCGACATCACCCAGCGCAAGGCGGCCGAGGCCGAACGCGAACGGCTGCTGGCGGCGATTGCCGCCGAGCGCGAACGCACCCAGCAGGCGCTGCGCGGCGAGCGGGCGCTGTCCGGCCTGCTGCTGACCAGCGTGCCGGCGGGCATTGTGGCCTATGATACCGAGCTGCGGGTGACCATCTGGAACCCGGTGATGGAACGCATTTTCGGCCTGCCGGCCGCGGCCGTCCTGGGGCGACCGCTGGCCCGCGTCATCGGCGACGGCCAGCATGACAGCATCGAGCACCGCCTGCGCGATGCACTGGCCGGCATTTCCGGACCGATCGAGGAAATCGAGCTGACCACCCAGACCAGCGGCAATGTCGTGCTGGAAAGCCAGCACGCGCCCTTGCGCGGCGGCGAGGGCCAGATCGTGGGCGGCGCCGCCTTTTTCCGCGAGATGACCGAACGTCGCCGGGCCGAGGAGCAGTTGCGCCAGGCCCAGAAGATGGAGACCATCGGCCAGCTGACCGGCGGCGTGGCGCATGACTTCAACAATCTGCTGGCCGCCATCCAGGGCAATCTCGAACTGCTGCGCAAGCGGCTGCCCGACGATCCGCAGATCCAGCGCTTCATCGACGGCGCGCTCAAGGGCGCGCATCGCGGCGCCTCGCTGACCTCGCGCCTCTTGGCCTTTGCGCGGCGCCAGGACCTCAAGCCCGAACCGACCGATCTCAGCGCCCTGCTCGAGGGCATGCGCGGCCTGATGGAGCGCTCCATCGGCCCGCTCATCACCGTCGACTACGCCATCACCTCCGACCTGCCGCCCGCCAAGGTGGACCCCAACCAGCTCGAACTGGCCATTCTCAACCTCGCCGTCAACGCCCGCGACGCCATGCCGGAGGGCGGCAGGCTGACCTTTGCGCTCGATCAGCGCGACGGCGACGCCGAGCTGCGCGGGCGCTATCTGCGGCTGCGGGTGAGCGACACCGGCACCGGCATGGATGCCGCCACGCTGGAGAGCGCAATTGAGCCATTTTTCTCGACTAAGGAGCTCGGGAAAGGGACAGGCCTTGGCCTCTCCATGGTTCACGGGCTTGCCGTCCAATTAGGCGGCGCCCTGCGGCTCAGCAGTAAATTGGGACAGGGCACCACGGCCGAGCTGTGGCTGCCCATATCGTCTGACCCCGTCGAGAAAGCGCCAGAAATGCCAGCAGAAACCGTCACCGCTCCGGCGGCCTCCACGATACTGGTCGTGGACGATGACGCCCTGATCAATATGAGCACGGTCGATATGGTCGAAGACCTCGGCCATACCGCCCTCGAGGCCTATTCGGGCAAGCAGGCGCTGGAAATCCTCTCCAGCGGCCAGCGCATCGATGTGCTGATTACCGACTATGCCATGCCAGGCATGACCGGCGTGGAGCTGGCCGAGCAGGCCAGGGCCCTGTGGCCGGACCTGCCTGTGCTCCTGGCAACCGGCTATGCCGACCTGCCGTCGGGCACGACCACCGACCTGCCGCGCCTGTCCAAGCCCTATCAGCAGGCGGAGCTGGAAACCCAGATCTCGCGACTGCTGCTCGGCCGCGCCGGCTGAGGGCAGCCAGCCGGCATCCGGCTGAAAATCGTTGTGAGAGGTTGCGCCGACCGCTAGCGCAGGCCGGTCTGCTCCAGCAGGCCGGCGCGCTTGGCGTCGTAGTAGTAACCGCGGGAATAGAACCGCACGGCCTGGTCATGATTGCCCCGCGCCGTCATATAGGCGCCCGCCAGATAGCGCACCGCATAGCGCAGATTGGTCTCGGCATCGAGCAGGCCCGCTGCCGAACCGCGATAGCCCATGCCCTTGGCGGTGGCGTGGCTGATCTGCATCAGCCCGTAATAGGGCCCGTTGCGCGCCGCCGGATTGTAATTGCTCTCGCGCACGATGACGCGGCGCACCAGCGCCTCGGGCACATCATATTGCTGGGAATAATGGGCGATCAGCGGATCGAGCGAGGCACTGGCATAGCTCAGCGCGCTGGGCGCTGCTGGCACCACGGCAGCATCGGGCACATGGCCGGCCGGCGTGGCCGGAGTGGCAAAGCTGGCCAGGGCCGCAGTGGCCCCGCCAGGGGCCGGCTTGAACGAACTCATCGAACAGCCTGAAACCGCCAGCGCCAGCAGCGTGATTGCGCCCAGGAGCCGTGTGCCGCTGCCGATCGTCGTTCTATAAGCCATGCCAACACTCTAGCAGATTTATCCTTGTGGCGCGATAGGCGCCAAAAACGGCAGACTGATGGCAGGTTCGTGGCGGAGCGAGGTGAGCGGGTCTCGGTGGCCGCGGCGAGAAGGGGGGCGGAGCCTGTGCCTGGCCAAGATCTGATGCTGTGCTGATCGTTCAGCCGAGACACGGGACGGGGAACGGGAGGGGCAAGAGGGGCGCCCAGGGGCGCCTGCGGCCGGGACGCCGAGGGGCGCGAGTTGCACGGAAAGGGCGCGCGCGGGGTCCCCTCGACGGCGGCGCTTCCGGAGCGCTGAGTGCTACGGCCGCAGACGGGCAGCGCACCCGGTATTCTGCCGCCAAAGCCGGCGAGTGCCTGCTCTCTTGCTCTCTCCTTCCCCAAGCCAGGTCCCACCAGGCCCGCCGCCGCTGCAAAAGGGCAAAACCCCCGTTGCGCGCATCACCGGCTTTGGTTAGGTTGCGCCCTGTTCAGCCGGGGCACGTCCCCGCGCCCACGGATGCACCCGTAGCTCAGCTGGATAGAGCGCTGCCCTCCGAAGGCAGAGGTCACAGATTCGAATTCTGTCGGGTGCGCCAAATTCTCCAAGTCCTCAGGCGATTTTTCGCGGTCCGTTCATGGCAAGTCCCAAGCGGATGGTAATCCCACGCTCCTGCTGCGCGACATTCCCTGAATGGGCTGACGTTCATCGCCGCTGCTGATCCAAGATCTCCAGCCGGGCTGGTCTAGAGGTGGGTGTTCGCCGGCCGCTCGACGTGCAAGGCGCTACAGCCAGCTCAATCGAGCCGAGACATCGGCACCGAAGGCACACAGGCTCGAGTTGCGGCGGGGCTACTTATGAAGTCGGGCGCCGTGCGCGGACGAGGAAATAGCCCAGCGCCACCGCATAGATCACCGTTTGTGGGAGAATGCCGAAGGTGGCGTTGCTGACCCCGAGGGCAAATTGGCCGGTGGTCAGCAGTATCGCGCCCAGGACAACTGGCCGATCCTGTCGCGCCCGGCGGTCGAGCAGCAGGAGCAGGGGCGCGGCCAGCAGCAGCAGCCAAGCGAGCAGGCCCAGCGCACCCGCCATCGCGGCAAAATTGGCCCAGTCGGCATGCAGGTTCTCAAGGCCCTTGCCGGCGACAAGCTCCGGGAACCGGGTTTGCGCCACCACCATGATCTGGCCCAGACCCACCCCGACAAGGGGTGATGTCGTCAGGATCTCGATTGCCGAGGCGTAGAGTGCCGCGCGGATGTCGTCGGTGCCGCCGGTGAAGCGAAAGATATCCAGACCGCTTTGCACGATGCCCGCAACCCGGGCATTGCCGCTGCCTACCAGATAGACGATGGCGGTGGCGGCCAGGCCAGCGCTAACCAGAACAGCGATGCGGAACAGCTTGTCCCGCCATAGCCACACCGTCAGCGTCACGACACCCACGGTCGACATGGCCAGCGCCCCCAGCATGGGGCCGCGCGAATCGGCAATCACGGCACAGCCGAGCCCGAATACCGGGCCCAGCAGAAAGAGGTAGCGCCAGGGCGCATTGCTGGAGACGACTCCTACCATGGCAAGACAGCCCGACATGGCCGCCAACGTCGCGTAGTGGATAGGATTGTTGCCCAAGCCGGGTCGGTAGAGTCCGAGCACGAAATGCTCATAGGCGCCTCCGACCAGAGCGATGAGCGCCCCCAGGAGACAGACCGAGGCAAAGGCGCCAGCGCTGGGAACCCATCGAGCTGGCCGCGCCAGCAGGCCCAGGGCGATGGTCACCAGCATGGGCAGGATCAGCACCGGCGCCAGGAGGTCCTGCGGCCCGCGATAGACGAAGGGCAGCACCGCGCCCACCAAGAGGATCGCGGCAAGAATGGCCAGCGACGTGGGATGCGAAAACACGGCCCGTTCGCGCCAGCCATAGACCAGGAAGGCCAATATCGCTGCGACCAGGGCATTATAGGCGCCTATATAGGCCGGATAGCCGGGCGGCAGCATCGTTGCGGCAATGGAGATCACCAGGAGCGCGCTGGCAAGTCTGGATAGCACTGGCTGGTCCTGTTGCTGAGAAATCGGCTGGGAGCAGTAGCGGCTCGCGGGTGGTTCGTCAAAGCGGGGGCGGCCACGCCCTGCGCTGGGACGTGACAGGGCCGCTACCATCTGCCGCTCTTGGTGGAAGCCGTACCGACCTTGATAGCTCGCCGACCCCGCTCCTCCTGCTACGGCTCACCCAGCCAGCGGTCCCAGCGGCGATGCACCCGGTATTCAACCCGCGCGTCGCGCCGGGCATCGACCCAGGGGGATACGGTGGGCAGCGGGTGGTGGACGGTCACGGGCACCGGTGCCGATGGTGTGGCGTAGTAGTGAATGTAGCTGCCCGACACCCAGCCGCGGTAATTGGCCCAGATCACGTCGCACCACGTAACCGCAGGCAGGCAACCCACAATGGTGACGGGCTGGCTGGGCGGGATCGCTAAAATGACGGCGTGCTGGGTGCCCGGTCCCATGCGCATGTTTACCGCAGCTGACGTTACGCCGGGATTTGCCGAGGCGACGGCGGTTGAAAGCAGCAGGGCAGCGGCCGAGAGGGGGATGGTCTTGAGGTTCATGGTCATCTCCGGATGTGCCGTCAGACCATGAGGGCGTATTGAAAACCGCAGGTGAGCGCAGCGTAACAAAATATTGCCGTTCGCCCTGAGGCGCATGACGCATGCGTGCCGATTGCAACAAAGTGTAACAGGACGAACCACTGCCTTGCCGAACAACCGGCTTCGGGTGAACTTACGGCGCGTCCAGATCGGGAAGCGTTCGGGAAGCGCCCTGGCTGAAAGCACCTTTGTCGCCGTCGTCGAGGACGACCCCGAAATCCGGTCGCTGGTCGCCGGCCTGCTGATGCGCGAAGGTTTCGCCGTCGGGACGTGTGCAGGCGCTACCGAACTGGATCGCCTGCTGGGCAGGCGTCGCGTCGACCTTGTGGTGCTCGACCTGATGCTGGCCGGCGAGGATGGCCTGTCGATTTGCCGGCGATTGCAGACCGCGGATACCGGTGCTGATGGTCACGGCGCGGGGCGACGACATCGACCGCATTGTCGGGCTGGAAATGGGCGCCGATGACTATCTGCCAAAGCCCTTCAATCCCCGCGAACTGGTGGCCCGGGTGCGGGCAATCCTGCGGCGCACCCGCCTGGCCCATCGTCCGGCTGCCATGTCCGGCAGGATCTATCGCTTCGCCGGATGGACGCTCAATGCCGGTGCGCGGCAATTGCAGGATGCTGACGGTCAAAGCGTCGAGCTGACCGGCGGAGAATTCGACCTGCTGACAGCTTTGCTCAGCCATCCCCAGCGCGTGCTGACCCGCGACCAGTTGCTGGACTGGACCCGGGGGCGGGATGCAAGCCCGTTCGACCGCTCGATCGATGTGCAATTGAGCCGGCTGCGACGCAAGCTCGGCGACACTGCCAAAAGTCCGGCAATGATCCGTACAGTGCGGGGCGGGGGCTACCTGTTTGCGCCCCAGGTCGAGGCAACAGAGCCCTGACATGCGCCGGCTCTTCAGCAGTCTCGCCGTCAAGGTCAGTGCCCTCTTCCTGCTGGGGGCGGCCGTGCTGCAACTGGCCATCCTTGTTGCTGCCCTGTGGCCGGACGACCGTCCGCTGCTGCTTCGGCTTACCGACCTGGTCGAGATCGGCGAAATTGCCGAGGCGCTGGAAACTGTCCGGCCGGACCAACAGGACGCGCTTGTCGCCGCGGTCAACAACGGCGCCCTGGTGGTCGGGCTGCTGCCGCATTTCCCGGAGGGCGGTCCGTCCGATGACGCCGGACGATTGCAGGAGAGGATCGGGGCCCAGCTGGCGCGCCACGCCGACGCGCTGGCGGGGCGACGGTATCGCATCGAGCTTGCTAGACCAGGCGGCGCGGTCCTCAATTCCATTGGCGCCGCCCCGATTCGCCTCGTAGTCGAGCTTTGGACAGGGCAGGCGCTCACCGTCCAGCGCGAACCGGTGGTCCTGACGGCCATCGCCACGCGCTACGGCGCGATCACGGCCGTAATCGTCGCCGTCCTCCTCGCGATCTTGCTGATCTTGTCCGGGCAGGTTGTCCGGCCAATTTCCAGGCTGGCCGCTGGCGTGGATGCTTTCCGCAACGGCATCCTCTCCCGCGACGTAGCGCCGACGGGGACGAGGGAGCTGCGGGAACTGGCAGTTGCGTTCAATGCGATGAAGAAGCAGATCGGGGGCCTTGTCACCGAGCGCACGCGGGTTCTGGCCGCAATCGCCCATGACCTGCGCACCTATCTCACCCGCCTGCGCCTGCGCGCGGATTTCATCGACGATGCCGAGCAGCAGACCAAGGCCATCGATGACCTTGCCGAAATGGAGCAATTGCTCGACGACGTGCTGCTGTTTGCCCGCAATGACGAAACGGACCTGCTTGCCGTCCCGGTCATTGATGCGCGCGATCTTGCGGCAGACTACGTGACCAAGCGCCGGGAAATGGGCGATGCGGTGACGCTGGAGGCTGGGACCGAGCCCGCCTTGTGCCGATGCGCACCGCTGGCCTTTCGTCGCATTCTGGGCAACCTGGTCGACAATGCGATCCGCTATGGCCAAACGGCCACGGTGCGGATCAGCGTCGAGGACGCCGTGTTCTTGGCGGTTGAGGACAATGGTCCGGGCATCCCGCCCGAAAATGTTGAGCAGTTGATCCGACCGTTCGAGCGCCTGGAACCGTCGCGTGGTCGAACAACAGGAGGAGCCGGGCTGGGCCTGGCGATCGTCAAGGGATTGGTCGAATCCAGTGGCGGCACGGTCGCTTTCGCAAACCTGCGCGGCGGCCTGCGCGTAACCGTGACGCTGTCCCAGGCTGGATAGCGGGATGCACCACTTCACGCAGGTCCTGACGAAATATGACACCGTTCAGCTGCAGTGCCAAAGGCGAGCGAACACCCCGCGCCCACCCGATGAGCCAAGCTCACGTCTTGTGGGAGGAATACTCGTTTTTGACACTGGTTTGCGTCCGCTAGCCTGATTGTGCCGCCCGGGGCGGCTTTGGTCCGCTAATCGGGTGTCACACTATGAGCCTGCGCGATTGGGCGCTTGTCGTGTTTGTCGGCTGTCTGTTTGGCAGCTCGTTCCTGTTGATTGTCATCGTGCTGGAAGAGCTGGGGCCCCTGACCATTGCTGCTGGCCGGTCCCTGGTGGCCGCGGCGGCCTGCTGGCTGTTTCTGTTATTGTCGGGCAAGCCCATTTCCGGCGATCGCGGGCTGATTGCCAAGCTGTGCCTCCTGGGCCTCTTCAGCTATGCGCTGCCCTTCGTGCTGATGCCGATCAGCCAGCGCCATGTCTCGACGAGCCTGGTGGCGATCATCAACCTGATGCTGCCCATTGCCACCCTGGCGGTCTCGCATGTCTGGCCTGGCGGCGAGCGCGCGACGCCGATGCGCGCCATCGGCGCGGGCATCGGCCTGCTGGGCGCCTGCATCCTCACCGCGCCCAACTTCGTTGCCATGGATGGCGGCCAGATCTGGGGCATTTTGCTGTGCCTGTCGGGCACGTTGATCTTCGCGGTTTCCTTCAACATCACGCGCAGCTTTGCCGGCACCGACCCCCAGACCATCATGACCTTCGCCATGACCGGGGCGGCGCTGGGCGCGGTGCCGGCGGCCCTGCTGGTCGAGGGCACGCCCGCCGTGGTCAATCCGGGCACCTGGTGGGCATGGCTGGCGCTTGGACTGTTTCCCACGGCGCTCAACTTCCAGATCATGTACTGGATGCTGCCGCGGGTCGGCCCCACCAACTTTGCCACCAATACCTATATTTCCCCCATCGTCGCGTTGATCCTGGGCACCAGCCTGCTCGGCGAGGTGCTGCTGCCGGTCCAGGCGCTGGGCATGGTGGTGGTGCTGATTGGCCTCCTGGTCATGGATGGACGGCTCTGGGCCCTGTGGCGGCGCCGGACCTGACGCTCAGGCCGCTTGCTCGGCCCGGCGCTTGCCCGGGACATCGCCGAGCATGAGGAGGACAGGTACAGAGAGCAACGGGATCGCGGCCATGGCGAGGAATACGACCTGAAAATCGGCAACACGGGGCAGGGCGCCTTCCGGCACGATCATCGACAGAGCCGCCGCGCTGACCGATATGCCAAGGCCCATGGACAATTGCTGGAACACGCCGGCCGATGCCACGCTGCTGCTGAGCTTGGCTTCGGGCACATCGGCATAGGTGAGGGAATTGACCGCGTTGAAATGCATGGTGCGCACCGCGCCAAGCGCGAAGACCGTGCTGACCAGCACCGGCAGGGAGACGCCCGGCCCCATGGCGGCGAAGCTGCCCATCAACAGGGCCCCCAGCACGGCGACGCTCACCAGGGTGATGGAATAGCCAAAGGACCTGATCGACCAGCGCAGCAACGGCTTGGCAGCAAAGGCGCCGACGGCCGACAGCGAGGTCAGGCCCGCGGCAGCGAGCGGCGCCATGCCAAAGCCGATCTGCAGCAGCAGCGGCAGCAGGAAGGCGGATGAATTGAGGCCGACCCGGCCGATGCCGCCGGCAATTACACCCACCGAGAAGGCCCGGCTGGAAAACAGCGACAGATCGAGCGCCGCGCCGACGCGACCGCGTGACCCGATTGCATAGAAGGCGAAGATGGCGATTGAGGCGGCAAAGATGGCCGCGCTGCCGACCGTACCCCAGTGCGGCCGCGCCAGATGTTCCACGCCAAGCTGGAACAGCACCAGCGACACGCCGACCAGCGCAAAACCGCCAAAGTCGAAGCGGGCCGGCACGCCCCTGGCCAGCGCCGGCACGAAGCGCAGGGTCAGCAGGATGGTCAGCGCGCAGACCGGCACATTGACGAGGAACAGCCAGCGCCAGGAGGCAAAGGAAATGATCGTGGCGCCCAGGAGCGGTCCAAGCAGCGGGCCGATCAGGACGGGCAGGGTGAGATAGGTCATGGCGTCGAGGGTCCGGCCGGGACCGAAGGCCTTGAGCACGAGCAGCCGGCCCACCGGTGTCATCAGGGCGCCGCCGAACCCCTGCAGCACGCGGGCGGCCACCAGGGCGCTCAGGTTGGGCGCCTGCGAGGCCACCAGGGAGCCGAACGTGAAGGCAGCCAGCGCCGCGCAAAAGACCAGCCGTGCGCCGAACCGGTCGGCGAACCAGCCGCTGACCGGCATGAACACGGCCAGGCTCAGCAGATAGCCGGTGATCGCCAGATGCAGCATCAGCGGGTCCACCTCCAGGGCTTCGGCAATGGTGGGAATGGCGATGGTCAGCAAAGTGCTGTCGATGCCCTGCATCAGAAAGGCGCAGGCCACGATGAAGGCGATGAGGATGCGCCGACCCTCGGTGATCGGCGCGCCGGCGGGAGCGGGCATCGGGGAAATCCATGCAGTTCGACGGGGCGCCGGTCTGCCGGCTCCACCCGTCCTCGGTACCGCCACCCTTTCTGAGCCGGACCAGGAGGGTCAATTTAGTTTACTGCGGCCCACGCCCGAGAAATCCTCATGACCCGGACGGGCCGCCCGGAGGGCCGGGGCCGGTGAACATTTCTCATCACCCGGGGGAGAATTCCCCACTGGCAGCCCCAGCCCGGCACGACTAGCGTTTTGCCATCACGCTGGATCGAAAGGTGCTCAAATGGCTGTCTGGGACGGGTTTTTGACGGAAGACGACAAGAAGGTCATGGCGGCGCGCAAGCCGCGCAAACCGCATGGCCCCGGCAAGAAGGTCGCGCTGCTGCTCATCGACATGCAAATGACGGCCATGGGCCATGACAAGCCCATCTTCGAACAGCTCGACGAGTATTCGGGTGCCTGCGGCCCGCATGCCTGGAAGTCCGTGCCTTATCAGCAAGAGCTGCTGGCGGCGGCCCGCGCTGCCGGCGTGCCGGTGATCTATTCCAAGCATGTCTTTCATGCCTATACCGGCCTGGCGGCCTCGGACCCGTCCAACAATTTCAGCGCGGTCAATCCCAAGTCGGAAATCCCGGTCGAAGTGGCCTTGCAGGATGGCGACTATCTGGTCGAGAAACAGACCCCGAGCTGTTTCGTCATGACCAACCTGGCCCTCATCCTGCGCAATCTGGGCGTCGATGGGCTGCTGGTCGGGGGCAACAGCACCAGCGGCTGCGTCCGCGCCACCTGTGTCGATGGCGAGGCACATGGCTACAAGATGAGCGTCATCGAGGAGGCCGTGTTCGACCGTATCGAGCTCTCGCATGCGGCGGCGCTGTTCGACATGGCCTTCAAGATCTGTGACGTGATCTCGACCGATCAGGCCATTGAGATCATCGGGCCGGCCAAGTCTGCCGCCCAGGCGGCTTGAGCCCGCTCCATCCCCGACAGTCCGAGGTCCGCGGCGACGCGGGCCCGCCCTCCAGCACCCCAAAGGTTGCCACCATGCTTGTTGCTGCCCTGCAAATGGGACCCGCCGGGTCCTCCATCGCCGCCACGGCGGATCGGATCCTCGCCCTGGTCGACAAGGCCGCCGCGGCAGGGGTGACCCTGGGCGTGCTGCCCGAGCTGGCGCTCACCCCCTATTTCGCCGCCGAAATCCATGCCGATCTCGATCCCTATGTCAGCACCGCTGAAAACCAGGCGGCACTGGCCGCCATCATGGCGCGGGCACAGCGGCACAACATGTCGCTGGTGCTGCCCTTTGCCGAGCAGACCGATGACGGGCTCTACAATTCCATGGCCTTCATCCATCGCGAGGGCACCAAGGCGGGCACGTTCCGCAAGATGCATATCCCGGGCGAGATCGAACCCAAGCCCGACGCCAAGATTACCATCCTCGAAAAGCGCTATTTCAAGCCGGGCAATCTCGGCTTCGGCGTCTATGATGTCGGCGCGGTGAAGATCGGAGGCCTCATCTGCTACGACCGCCGCTTTCCGGAAGCCTATCGTTCGCTGTCGATCAACGGGGCCGACGTCATTGCGGTGGGCTACAACACGCCGGTCATGCCCGGATCGACCCTCGGCCAGGCGCGCAAGTCTTCCGAACTGGCCATCACGGCCGGCGCCTACTATACCGGCACCACCATCATCGCCGCCGGCAAGGCCGGCAAGGAGAATGGCGTCCGCTATATCGGCCGCTCTTTCGTTGCCGGCTCGGATGGCTCCATCCTGGCGCGCGCCAAGACCAATCACGACGAAGTGGTGCTGGCCGAAATCGACCTCGAGCGCCAGGCCAAGATCCGCGAACGCTGGGGCTTCAGCCGCAATCGCCGCCCCGCCGACTACGTGCTCAGCGAAACGACCTGAGTGTCATGAACCAGATGGCGCCACCCGGCGCGGCCAGGGCGGCGACCAAGCGCCCGCGCGTCCCCAAGGCGCTCTCCATCCGCAATTTCCGCATTTATTTCACCGGCTCGGTGATTTCGGTGCCCGGCACCTGGATGCAGATGACGGCGCAGGCCTGGCTGGTGCTCGATCTCACCAATTCGCCCGTCGCCCTGGCCATCGTTACCTCGCTGCAATTCCTGCCGGTCTTCCTGCTGTCGCTGATCGGCGGCGCGATCGCCGACCGTTTCCCGCGCCGCAAGCTGATGTTCTTCACCATGTCGATGGGGGCGCTGCAGGCGGCTGCACTGGGCGTGCTGTGCCTCACAGGCATGATCCACATCTGGCATATTTATGTGCTGGCCGTGACGCTGGGCATTATCAATGCGCTCGATGCGCCACTGCGGCAGTCCTTCATCAGCGAACTGGTGCCGGTCACCCACCTGCCCAATGCCATCGCCATGGGATCGCTGGCGCAGAATCTGGGCCGGATCATTGGGCCGGCGCTGGGCGGCGTGGTGATCGCCGTACTCGGCGTCGGCGTCGCCTATCTCATCAATGCCCTGACCTTCATGGCGGCGCTGCTGGCGCTGGCGCTGCTGCGCAGCAGCGAATTGCAGCCCCGTCGCATGGCGCACAAGCAGAACCTACTGCTGCAGGTGCGTGAGGGGCTGTCCTATGCAAGGCGGACGCCTACCATCCTGTTCCTGCTGATCGCCACCGCCTTTATCGGCCTGTTCGGGCAGAACTTCACCACCATGGTGCCACTGATCTCGACCTATCTGGTCAAGGCCAATGCCGCCGAATTCGGCATTCTCAATTCCTGCCTGGGCAGCGGATCCTTCCTGGCCGCCCTGGTCATGACCACGCGCGGCGCGCCCTCCACCCGGCGCATCCTGCTGGCGGGCGTGGCCTTCGGCGTCGTGCTGACGGCGATCAGCTTTTCGAGCAACCTGTTTGCCTCAAGCGCCATGTTCGTAGCGGTGGGCGCATCGGCAGTGACCTTTTCGGCCTCGGTCAATACGCTGCTGCAACTGCGCGCGCCGCCCGAAATGCGCGGCCGGCTGGTCAGCATGATCAACCTGCTGATCCCATCGCCCATCGGCCCCATGCTCACCGGCGCGGCGGCGGCGCTGCTGGGCGTCGGCTGGGCCGTCTTCGCCAATGGCCTGCTCTGCTGCCTGGGGATTGGGCTGGCCTATGCCTACCTGCTGCGTCACCGCCGCAACGGCACCAATTTCGAATATGTGGCGCCCATTGCGCCCGAAGATGACCCCGAAGGAAGGGCGGCTCTCAACGCCGAAGAGACCGGATCGCGCTAGATAGATCGTCAAACGCTCAAAAATTACTCAACACAGCTATGTGTGCAAGAATTAGGCTTGTGGACCGGAAACAGCCGTGATCTGCTGCTTTCGGGGAGGAGAGGCAAGCGAGGCTTCCAATGAGACGTCGTGTCCCTCTCAACGCGGTCAAGGGCCTTCGAGGCTGCTGCCCGGCATAAGAGTCTGGTCCGCGCTGCGGACGAACTTTGCGTTACGCCAACCGCCGTCAGTCACCAGATTCGCCTGCTGGAAGATTTCCTGCAGACCAAACTGTTCCTGCGCAAGAACAGCCGACTGGAATTGACGGCCGATTCCAGAGCCTGCCTCGGCAAGCTCACCAATGCCCTCGATCTGATCGATGAAGCGCTGATGTCGCTGCGCGATCCCGTTGATGCCCGCCAGCGCCTGATGGTGGGCGCATCGGCTTCGGTCGCTTCGCTCTGGCTCATGCCACTGATGGGCGATTTCGTCGGTGCATCGCCCGAGATCGACGTCACCATCACCACCTTCATCAAGCGCCAGGAAATCGAGAACGAAGAAGCAGATCTCTGGATCTGCAACTGGCAGACCGGCCTCGACCGCCGCATCGAGCCGCTGATGGAAGAAGAGATCATTCCGGTCTGCTCGCCCCAGCTGGCGGCCCGCTTCGGCAATCGCGCCAGCGATATCCTGCGCGAAGTGCCGCTGATCCATATCGACAGGGTCAAGAGCGACCAGAACGGGCCCTATCCGGACTGGGAGCGCTATCTGCGCGAATTCGGCATCAGCCGCAGCGACATCGGCAAGGGGCCGCGCTTCAACCAGGCCAGCCCCAGCATCGAGGCCGCCAAGGTCGGGCTCGGCGCCATTCTCGGACGGTCGCTGCTGATCTCGGATGCACTCAAGGCCGGCACGCTGGTCCAGATCGGGGAAGCCTATCCGATCCGCAGCCCCTATTTCCTCGTGTCGCCCTGGACCCCTACGGCGCCAAACACTGTCAACCGCTTCAAGGACTGGCTCTACCATCAGGTCGAAGACCAGATCGCCAGCCGCGCCGTCGCTGTCGCCTGAACGCGAAACCGCGGTCGAGCCGACCGCGGTTCAGGAAAATGACTGGTGCCACGCACCCTAGAATACGCCCCGGCCGACCGGGGCGTTTTTCTTCAGGCAGCAACGTCGAGCGGGCATTCGTCATCGACGGTCCAGGACAGGACCACCTTCTCGCCCACTGTCGGAGGATCGGCGAAGAAGCGGCTGTCGGAAATCAGCGCGCAGAGATCCTCCCCGCCATCGCCCTTGAGATTGATGCGCACCACCGGCCCCTGATATTCGACGCTGATGACGGTGGACGGAATGCTCGGGCCGATCGCGCCTTCGACGATGCGGCACTTGTCCGCCCGTACCGCGACCGGCTTGCCATCGCGCTGGACGACATTGTGGCCGCCGATGAAGCGGGCGACGAAGGCATTGGCGGGCTTCTCGAACACCTCACGGGCCGAGCCCGCCTGCATGATCTTGCCGCCATTCATCACCACCATGACGTCGCTCAGCGCCAGGGCCTCTTCCTGGCTGTGCGTGACATGCACGAAGGTGATGCCCAGCTCGGTCTGGATGCGCTTGAGTTCGGTGCGCATCAAGACGCGCAGGAAGGGATCGAGCGCCGACAGCGGTTCGTCGAGCAACAGGACCTTGGGGCGGGTGATCAGCGATCGGGCCAGTGCCACGCGTTGCTGCTGGCCACCCGAAAGCTGGGCGGGCATGCGATGGGCCAGGCCCTCCATCTGCACCAGGGTCAGATATTCCATGGCCCGGGCATGGCGCTCGGCCTTCTTGACGCCCTTGAGCTTGAGGCTGAAGGCGACATTGTCGATGGCACTGAGGTGAGGGAACAGGGCGTAGCTCTGGAACATCATTGAGGTGCCACGCTCGGCCTGGACCGCATCGGTGATGTTGCGATTGTGGATCAGCACGTCGCCATCTGTGACCGTCTCGTGGCCGGCCAGCATGCGCAGCGTCGTGGTCTTGCCGCAACCGGACGGGCCGAGCAGGCAGCAGTAGCTGGCCCTGGGGATGCGAAGCGAGATCTCGTCCACGGCCTTGGTGATGCCCCCGTCATAGGATTTGGACACGGCAACCAGCTCGACGTCGTATTTGACGGCGGTATCCGGCGCGGCGTCATTCCCGAGGTCGGTGACCAGGTTCTTGGCATTGAAATCGGTATCGATTTTCATGGGGGTTCCTCGGAGCTCGAATTCAGGCGTGGCCGGCGGCGAGCCGCAGCTGCCGGCGCTTGGCGATGTTGCCGACAACCACCAGGGTGGTGATGACAATGGTGAACATGAAAAGCGTGGTCAGCGTGCCGACGGCGAACATGACCGGCGTGGTGGCGGCGCCGAGCAGGCCGGTCAGTTCCATGGGCATGGTGTTGCCGGTGCCGATATTGAGGCCGGCCCGGGCCGCTTCCTCGTAGGAGGACGTGAAGCCGGCCATGGCGATGCCGATCACGCCCGGCAGGATGAGCGGCAGAATCACATATTGGAAGCGCTGGCGGGAAGTCGCGCCCAGATCGGTCGCCGCTTCCTCGAAGGATGGATCCATGCGGCCCAGGATGATGAACATGATCAGAAGGCCGAAGGGCAGCGACCAGGTCAGCTGCGCGCCGATGCCCGAATGCCACCAGTCCGAGCGAAAGCCGAAGAGGTTGAGCGTCAGCGCAATGCCGAAGCCGACGAAGATGCCGGGCACGACCATGCTCGCAATGGCCGAATAGAAGACGTAGTTGGCGCCGGGATATTTGCGCCGGAAGGAAATGCCCGCGGCCACCGCGATCAGCATGGTCAGCGCCGCAACGATCGCCGACATGCGCATCGAGCGCCAGAACGAATTGTGGATGTCGCCGACGCCGCGGCCACCGGAGGTGAACAGCGTCTCGAACCAGACGAGGGAGACGCCGCGCATTGGAAAGCTCATGCCGCCTTCGGGGCCCTGGAAGCTCAGGATGTAGACGCAGGCCATGGGCCCATAAAGGAAGGCAACGAACAGCGCGAAGATGGCTGACAGGACGTAGAAGGAAAGCGGACGGCGGTGCATGGTTCAGCCCCTCGACAGTTCTTTGCGGATGTCGACGACGCGCAGCAGGGCGCCCACCAGCAGCATGACGATGATCAGCATGATGACCGACTTGGCGGCGGCGGGCGGATACATGAAGGCGTTGATTTCATTCATGATGGCGCCGGCCGGCGTATTGACCTGGTTGCCGCTCAGCGCCTTGACGATGAAACCGTCGCCCATGATGGCGGTGACGACGAAGATCGAACCTACCGCAATGCCCGGCTTGATCAGCGGAATGATGATCTGGGTAATGGTTTGCCACTCGGTGGCGCCCTGGTCGCGCGCCGCCTGGATGATGGACGGGCTGATCTTGGCCATGGAATTGGCGATCGGGCCCAGCATGGCCAGCGTCAGCATGTTGACATAGACCAGCAGCACCGAGAATTCGGAATAGAGCAGCCAGGAAATGGGTTCGTCGATAAGGCCCAGACCCATGAGCGCCTGGTTGACCAGGCCCTCGCGGCCGAGCAGGGGCACCCAGGAGATCATGCGGATCGCGCCCGAGGTCCAGAACGGAATGGCGCAGGCCATCAGGAAGATGGCGCGCCAGAAGTTCGAGCGGACATGAAAGATCAGGTAGTAGGCGACGGTGAAGCCGAGCAGCAGGGTGATCGTCCAGACGATGATGATATGCCGGAACACCGTGGTGTAGAGCTCGACCGTCAGGCGCGAGCGGAAGATGTCGAGATAATTGCCCAGGAAGAATTCCGGGATGATTTCGGCAAAGCCGTAGTCCATGAAGCTCACCACGATGATGATGCCCAGCGGGATCAGCACCAGCGCCGTCATGATCAGCGCGAAGGGCGATGCCTGAAGCCAGGAGGCAGTGCGGGGGGTAACCATCATCGGCTTAGCTCCTTCAAACAAAAGGTCCGGGAAGCGATGCTCCCCGGACGCAAGGCAGGCGATCAGGCGGACATGAAATCCTGCCAGCGGCGGACCAGGTAGCGATCCTCATCCATCAGCGTGTTCCAGATGCCGACATTGCCCATGCGCTCCCAGAGGGAGCCGCCGTCGCGCACGGCACCGGCCTTTTCCATGACCTTGCCGAAGGGATCGATGATGTCGGCCGTGGCGGGCTTGCCCTCGTACCAGTAGCCGTAGTCGTTCTCGGTCATCTGGGCCTTCATCAGGTCCGGGACGGAGGAGTAGAAGCCCTGGCGGGAGAAATAGACGCCGTTGAAGCCCGAGTTGCACCAGTTCATGTATTCCATGACGCAGTCGCGGCGCAGCTTGTCGCCGCCATCGAGATGGGCCATGGCGGACTGGAAAATGTACCAGCCGCGCGAGCCTTCATCGAGCGGCAGATACTGGCACTCGACGCCGCGGGTGCGCACTTCGGTAACGGCGGGCGCAAACATCGACTGCAGCACGACTTCGCCCGAAGCCATCAGCTGGACCGACTGATCGAAATTGGTCCAGAACGAGCGGAAATGCCCCGAGCGCTTGATCTCGATAAGGAGGTCGATCGTCTTGTCGATCTCCTCGCGGGTCATGTTGCCCTTGTCGACATAGGTCATCAGCCCCGCCGCCTCGAGCGCGACCGCCGCATCGGGGACGCCGACATTGACGCCGTCCTGCAGGGCCACCTTGCCGGCAAATTCCGAGCTGAACAGGTCTTTCCAGCTGGTCACCTTGCGGGGCACCAGGTCGGGGCGGACCCCGAGCGTATCGGCATTGTACATGACCGGGATGCCGACGAGGTGGTCAGTCGGCGTCAGCGAATATTCCTGCGCCGTTTCGTCGGTCCAGAACTGCGACTTGATCGGGGCATAGCCCTGCATGGAATAGGGCTTGCCGTCGGCATAGGTGCCCTGGGTGAAGAGCGGCACCGTCTGATCCCAGTATTTGTATTCGGCGACCGGGATCGCCATCAGGATGCCCTTGTTCTTGAAGTAGCCCATCGAGGTATTGCCAAAATCGGCGACGTCGACGGTTTCGGGCTGGGTCAGCAGGCGGTTGATCAGCGTGGTATTGTCCAGCGTCTGCATCTGGATGGTGAAACCCAGATCCTTGTTGGCCTGCTCGGAGACCGTCGGATTGGTCGTGTAGATCGACCCGATATGGGTGATCGTGATGTCCTTGCTGTTCTGCGCCCAGTAGGTGGGAAAGCCGGTGACAACACCGGAGCCGATGGCTGCGCCAACCGTTGCCGCGGCGCCCTTCAACACATTTCGGCGGGAAATTCCCTGGGTCTTTATCTCAGTCATTCTCGTGCTCTCCGGTGACGCTGCCGGGAGGCAGCTGCTGTCTGGAGATGAGGATTGAATGAACCCGACCACGGAACAAATGAGATTAACTCATAGGTAGAGCAGAGCTAGATTTGGGCTGCGCCGGGTGCAGGGCAGCTCTGCAATTGCTCGGGTCTGCCTGCGCAATTGCCCGGTGCAAACAGGAAAGCCGACGCCTTTCGGCGTCGACTTTGCGCAGGGTGGGATGGTGAGTTGGTCGCGGGCCTAGCTGGCGACAGAGAACATCTGCTGGGCCTCGGCGAGGAGGCGGTAGCGTCCGTCCAGATAGACCAGTGGCCGTTTGGCCTCGGCCCAGAGTTCGACTGAGACGATCTCGGCCAAGAAAATGGTGTGGGACTGGTAGGGTACGGCCTGGCGCACTTCGCAGTCGAAGCTCACCATGGAATTGACCAGCGCAGGAGCCCCGGTGCGCAGGGTCTGCCACTCGTCATAGTCAAAGCGCTTTTCGCGGTCGACGGGGCTGGAGAAACGGCCGGCCACATCCTCATGGGCGTCGGCCAGAATATTGACGCAGAGGATGCCGGCCTCGGCGACATGAGCATGGGCCGAGGCGGTCTTGTTTATGCAGACCAGCAGCGTCGGGGGATCGGCCGTCACCGAACTCACCGCCGTCGCCACCAGGCCATGGCGGACACCCTGATTGACTGTGGTGATCAGCGACACGCCAGCAGCGAGACGCCGCATGCCGAGTTTGAAGTGTTCGTTATGCATCGAGCCTGCTTCCTTCCCCGCCGCCAACCGAAATGCGGCGAACATAGGCAAACTATCGACCCAGCCTATTTTTCAGCCAACTGACCATTTCTCACTGGTTCAATGAGAAATTCTGGACTGCCGAACCGGCGGCGCCACCGTAGCCTCAGCCTATTGGGCAGACGCGCAGAGGATCAGTGGCGTGAGAAAAATCGCATTCATCGGCACCGGCGGCACCATTGCCTCACTGGGCACCGGCCCGCTCGACATCGTCCACTATGGTGCGCACAAGACCATGCTGCCCGCCGGCGACATCATCGCCGCAGTACCGCAGGTGCAGGATGTGGCCGAGGTGATCGCCGTACCCTTTGCCAATGTGCCCAGCCCCAGTATCGGCTTTGCCGAATGGAAGGCGCTGGCAGGGCTCTGCTCGAAACTGGTCGAGGAGCATGCAGACCTGGCTGGCATTGTCATCGGCCATGGCACGGCGACACTTGAAGAAACCGCCTATGCCCTGGGTCTGACCCTCAAGGTGGCGATCCCGGTCGTGGTGGTCGGCTCGCAGCGGCCGCTCAGTGGCCTGTCGAGCGATGCCTCGATGAACCTGGTCAATGCCGTGCGCGTCGCCGCCGATCCGCAATCAGTGGGTCGCGGCGTGCTGGTGCTGCTCAATGACGAGATTCACCCTGCGCGCGAGGTCACCAAGACCGCGACCTACCGCATGCAGACTTTCCGTGCCCCCGATTTCGGCATGCTCGGCTATGTCGATGGCGACGCCGTCAGCTACTACCGACGCACCGAAAGGCTGACGGCACCCGACACCGAATTCGACCTGGCAGAGCTCGATACTCTGCCTCGGGTCGATATTGCCTATGCCTATTCCGGTGCTGACGGCGCCGAAGTCGATGCCTTCGTCGCCGCCGGGGCGCGGGGCATCATCTCGGCCGGCTTTGCGCCAGGCATGGCGCCTCCCGGCCAGGCCGCAGCGCTGGAGCGCGCCGCCAAGGCTGGCGTCGTCATCATGCAGGCCACGCGGGCGGGCAGCGGCGTGGTGCATGACAGCGCCCGGCTGACCGGGCTGGGCTATGTGCCATCGGACAATCTCAACCCGCAAAAGGCGCGCATCCTGCTGGCGCTGGCCCTGAGCCGGACGCAGGACCGCGCCGAGATCATGCGCATCTTCAAGACCTATTAGGAGCCAGGCCCGTGACCGATCCGCACCAGTTCGACGCCTCTACCATTGCGGCCCGTGTTGCGGCCGGCACGCTGTCGGTCGCCGACGTGGCCGAGTCGCTGATCGCGCGGGTCGATGCCCGCGACGCAGATGTCCGGGCTTGGGCGTGGTTTGACCGCGACCTGCTGCGCGATAGGGCCCGTCTGCTCGACGAAGTCCCGGTCAAGGGGAAGCTGCATGGCGTGCCGATTGGGGTCAAGGATGTGATCGCCACCTATGACATGCCCACCGCACACAACACGCCGCGCTATCGCAACAGCCGCACCGGTATCGACGCTGCCTGTGTCGATACGCTGCGCGCAGCGGGCGCGCTGATTGCCGGCAAGACCGTGACCACCGAATTCGCTGCCACGCTGCGCGGCGGTGTGACGCGCAATCCCCGCGCCCTCGCCCATACGCCGGGTGGCTCGTCGAGCGGCTCGGCCGCCGTGGTCGCCGACTGGCAGGCAACGCTGGGCCTCGGCACCCAGACCGGCGGCTCCACCATTCGGCCGGCCTCGTTCTGCGGCATCTATGGCTGGAAGCCGACCTGGAGCAGCATCAGCCGTGAAGGGCTGAAGATGAGCTCGACCACGCTGGATACACTGGGCCTCTATGCCCGCAGCGCGCGCGATCTGCTGCTGCTGGCCGATGTATTTGCCATCGAGGCACTGGAACATCAGGCTCCGAGCACGCTGGCCGGCCTCAAGATCGGCGTGTGTCGCACGCCGCATTGGGGCAGGGCACTGCCTGCGACCACCCAGGCCATGAGCGAGGCCATTGCCCTGCTGCGCAGCGCCGGCGCCGAGGTGACCGAACTTGAGCTGCCCGGCATTTTCGACACGATCGGGGAGTCGCACCGCATCGTCGCGCGTACCGAGGGCCGTGCGGCCTTTCTCAACGAATATCGCACCACGCCGGACCTGCATGATGACTTCAAGGCGACAGTGGAAAATCGCAGCGGCATCACGCCCAGCGACGCTCGCGCCGCCTATCGGCACGCCGACCACTGCCGCGGCCTCTTTGACGATATTGCCAGTGCGTACGACATCGTGCTGACGCCCAGTGCAACCGGCGAGGCGCCGGCAGGGCAGGATATGACCGGTGATGCCGCCTTCAACTCGATGTGGACGCTGCTGCAGGTGCCGGTGGTCAATGTGCCGGGTCTCGTGGGCCCGGCCGGACTGCCGGTCGGGCTGTCGCTGGTGGGGCGGCGCTACGAGGATCGCCAGGCGCTGGCCGTTGCCGAACTTGTCGGCGCATTGTTTTCCCAACGTGCCGCCGTGGCGGCCTGAACTAGAGTGAGGCGATGAAGCTCTGGCTGTCACTGATTTCGGCCTGACGCGGCAGGATGCGGGTCAGGAGGAAGTCATGCACCGCCGGATCGTTGTCGCCCACGCAATCGGCCAGGATGGTGATGGCGAAATCCATGTCGGCCGCCATGCGCGTGGTGGAGAGGATCACCCCGCTCGTCGAGATCCCGGTCATCACCAGGTGATTGGCATCGAAGGCCGACAGGATGACCGGCAGGTCCGTGCCATGCAGCGCGCCGACGCGGTGCTTGACCACGACGGGCTCGCCCGCGATCGGCGCCAGTTCGTCGATGACGCTCGGATTGACCAGCCTGCCGGAGGCCTTGACCGCCGAAAAGCCCTTGTTGTTGGCCGAAACCTCGGGATAGCCCGGGCGGAAACCGACCACCACATAGGCGACCGGTATGCCTGCCTTGCGGGCAGCATCGAGCACACTGGCCGTGTTGAAGATAGCCGATACTGCGTCGTGGCCGGAGACAATCTCATGCTGGAAATCCATCACCAGCAGGGCCGAGCGCCGTGCCGTCACAGGGTCTTGCCCTTGTAGGACACCATGGGCGCCTTGCCTTCGGTGGCGGCGAAATCCCTGACGCGGCCCAGCACGATCAGCGTGCCATGGCGCTCGATGGCCTCCTCGACTTCGCAGTCGATGACGCCCGAGGCGCCGTCGAGCACGGGGGCCCCGGTTGCCAGCCTGGACCAGCTGCCCAGGGTGAAGCGATCGGCGCCCTTGAGCTCGCCCTTGCCGCCGAAGGGGCCGGCGAGATCAGCCTGGTCGGTGGCCAGGTAATTGATGGCGAAGTGGCCGCCTTCGAGGATGGCCGAAACCGCCGAGGTCTTCTTGTCGACCGAGATCATCATGATCGGCGGATCGGCACAAAGATGGGTAGCCGACAGCGCGAGGAACCCGCGCGGGCCGTCATTGCCCTCGGCGGTGACAATGGCCGTGCCCACGGCCCGCAGGCCGACGGCCTGCCAGAAGGTGCGGACATCGATGACCCGTTCGGGCGACATGGCTTCAGACATGGGTGAACTCGTCCTGGTTGGGGATGGGTCCAGGCTGTCGCCTGAACCCGATCAGCGTGCCGTTCGGGCCTTCAGGCAGCAGCCTGATCCTTGGCCAGCTTGGCATTACGCGACTTCATCAGCGGCTGGATATGCTCGCCGAACTGCTCCATGCCGACGATGAAATCGTCGAAGGTCAGCATGATGCCTTCTATGCCGGGCTGTTCGGCGACCTCGTCGAGCATGCGCGCGACGTTTTCATAGGAGCCGATCAGCTTGAGCATGCCGGTTGGCTCGGCCTTGGACGGATCGTTGAGCATTTCCTGGGCGCGACGGGCCATGCCGCCGGCCGTGGAATTGGCCGCTGCATTCTTGTCAGCCGAGGACTGGTCGCGCGACCAGGCAATGGCTTCGAGATCGGTGCCCTTCTTGTAGTGCTCCCACTTGGCGAAGGCCATTTCGTCGGTGCGGTCGGCAATGACCATCAGCAGCGTATAGGCGCCCACCTTGCGGCCGTAGGGCTTGGTGACGTCCAGCAGCCGCTTGGCATTGTCACCGGCATTGGCGGTGTTATTGATGCCCGAGCCGGCGCCGATGAAGTTGAAATCGCAATGCTGGCCGACAAACTCCATGCCGCGATTGCTGGCGCCCGCCGCCACGATCTCGATCTTGCTCGAAGGACGGGGCGAGAGCTTGCAGTCATCCATCTGGAAATAGTCGCCCTGGAAATTGGACGTTCCGGTCTCCCAAAGGTCCTTCATCACCTGCACATATTCGGAGGCATATTCGTAGCGGCGTTCGAAGTGTGCCTCGCCGGGCCACAGGCCCATCTGCTGGTATTCCTTGGGCTGCCAGCCGGTGACGATATTGACCCCGAAGCGGCCGGGGGCGATGGAGTCGATGGTCGAGGCCATGCGCGCCGCCAGGGCCGGCGGCAGGGTCAGTAGCGCGATCGAGGCATAGAGCTTGATCTTGCTGGTGACGGCGGCGATGCCGGCCATCAGGGTAAAGGCCTCGAGATTATGCTGCCAGTATTCGCTGGGGCCGTTGAAGCCGCGCAGCTTGATCATGGCGAGGGCGAAATCGAGCCCATAATGCTCGGCGCGCTGCACGATGGTCTTGTTGAGATCGAAGGTCGGATAGGTTTCCGGGGCAGTGGTGGAAATCAGCCAGCCGCGGCTGCCGATCGGGATGAAGACGCCCATTTTTACCATGGCTGGTACTCCTTTGGTGTGGTCAGGCCGCGTTCTGATTGGCGGCGGAAAGCGTGCTGCGGCTGCGCATGCGCGGCTGGATATATTGGCCGAACTGCTCGATGCCGGTGATGAAGTCGTCAAAGTTCAGCATGATGCCGCCCAGCCCCGGCGTCTCGGCCATGACATCGAGCATGCGTGCGACATTCTCGTAGGAGCCGATGAGGCGCAGGCCGCGATTGGGCTCGGCCGCGGCAGGATTGCGCAACTGCTCCAGCGTGCTGGCTGCCATGCCGCCGGCAGTGGAATTGGCCGGAGCCTTGGTGTCCTGGGAGGATTGCGAATGGGCCCAGGCAATGGCCTCCATATCGGTGCCCTTCTTGTAGTGTTCCCACTTTGCGAAGGCGAGTTCGTCGGTTCTGTCGGCGATGATCATCGCACCGGTATAGGCCTGCACCTGGCGGCCAGTGCTCTCGGCCACCTTGGCCAGGCGCAGCACATTGGCGCCGGCCTTGTCGGGCTCGTTGATGCCGCCGCCCGAGGAGACGAAATTATAGTCGCAATGCTCGGCCACGAACTGCATGCCGCGGTCCGACGTGCCGGCGGCGACGATGTCGATATGGCTCGAGGGACGGGGCGAGAGCTTGCAGTCGTCCATCTGGAAGAACTGGCCCTGGAAATTGGAGACGCCGGTTTCCCAGAGCTGCTTCATCACCGTCACATATTCGGTGGCATAGTCGTAGCGCTGGGCAAAATGCGCCTCGCCGGGCCACAAGCCCATCTGCTGGTATTCCTTGGGCTGCCAGCCGGTGACGATGTTGACGCCGAAGCGTCCCGGCGCGATCGAATCGATGGTCGAGACCATCCGGGCGGTCAGCGCCGGCGGCATGGTGAGCAGCGCGATCGAGGCATACATCTGGATCTTCTGGGTGACGGCGGCGATGCCCGCCATCATGGTGAAGGGCTCGAGATTGTGCTGCCAGAACTCGGACGGGCCGTCATAGCCGCGCAGCTTGACCATGGAGAGCACGAAATCGAGGCCGTAATGCTCGGCGCGCTGACAGATGGTCTTGTTGAGATCGAAGGTCGGATAAGTGCGCGGCGACGTGGTGGACATGATCCAGCCGCGACTGCCGATGGGGATGAAGACGCCAATCTTGACCATGAAACTGCTCCGCCAGTGAGGGATGACGGGCGCCTGCAGCGGCGCCCGTGATGATCAGGCTGCGGCCTGGGCACCGTTGAGCGCCGGGTTGCGCGACTTCATCAGCGGCTGGATATGCTCGCCGAACTGCTCCATGCCGACGATGAAATCGTCGAAGGTCAGCATGATGCCCTTGATTCCAGGGACTGCGGCGATCTCGTCGAGCATGCGCGCGACATTCTCATAGCTGCCGATGATCTTGGTCATGCCGGTCGGCTCAGGATTCTCGACGCCCTTCTTGAGCAGGGCAGCGGTGGAATTGGCATTGGCCTTGGTATCGGCGCCAGCCTGGCTGGCCTGCCATTCGAGCGCCTCGATATCGGTGCCGGTCTTGTAGTGCTCCCACTTCGCGAAGGCCATTTCGTCGGTGCGGTCGGCGATGACCATGATGAGCTGGAAAGCCCCGGTGTCGCGTCCATGCTCCCTGGCCGCCTCGGCGACACGGCCGGCAACGTCGCGGCAGCCATCGGTCTGGTTGAGACCGCCGGCAACGACGAAGTTGTAGTTGCCGTGCTTGGCGACAAATTCCATGCCTTTGGGCGACTGGCCGGCGCCCACGATCTGGATCGGCGCGCTGGGCCGGGGGCTCAGCTTGCAGTCGTCCATCTGGAAGAAGTCGCCCTTGTGGTCGGAGACGCCCGTGGTCCAGAGATCCTGCATGACCTGCACATATTCGGTGGCATAGTCATAGCGCCGGGCGAAGTGCTCGGGCGTCAGCTCGAGGCCCATCTGCTGGTATTCCTTGGGCTGCCAGCCGGTGACCATGTTGACGCCGATGCGCCCTGGCGCGATCGAGTCGATGGTCGAGACCATGCGGGCAACCAGCGCCGGCGGCATGGTGAGCATGGCGACCGAGGCGAAGAGCTGGATCTTCTTGGTGACGGCGGCAAGGCCGGCCATCAGAGTGAAGCTTTCCAGGTTGTGCTGCCAGTATTCGCTCGGGCCGTTATAGCCACGCAGCTTGATCATCGCGAGGGCGAAGTCGAGACCATAGTGCTCGGCGCGCTGCACCACGGTCTTGTTCAGATCGAAGGTGGGATAGGTCAGCGGCGAGGTGGTGGAGATCAGCCAGCCGCGGCTGCCTATGGGGATGAAGACGCCGATCTTGGTCAATGCAAGTGCTCCTGCGAAAAGTCCGCCTCGGCGCTGGCTCAACGAGGGAGGAGAACGCTCGCGGCCGGTCGGACTGGTTGTGCCAGGGAATGCTCAACCCCCGGCCCGCGAATTCCAATCGACAATTCCGCGCCGCAACAGTGAGTTTTTCTCACCTGGGAGAAGAAGGGGAGCCACGTAGCCCGATCCGGTGCCATTGCAGTTCCGCTCATTGCAGGCGCTGAGAAATGATCAGTGGCGCCGGTTCCGCCGCGCGTCAGACTGCCGGGGTCTCGCCGCCACCGGAGCGTCCCATGCGCATCAAGCCGCCTGTATCCGACGAACAGGCCTATCAATATCTTAGCTTCAACGCGGCCCTAGTCTGGGGCGCCGCCGATGCAGCCCTGATGGACACCCAGCTGCATGCCATCGCCTCCGCCATGGCAGAGGTCAGTGCACTCGCCATACCCGACGATGTCGAGCCGATCTTTGGCGAAGACCATGCCCTTGATCCGGAGGATGCGGCATGAACCCGATCGATCTGACCACCAAGGAAATGGCTGCGGCCATCGCAAGCGGCGCACTCGACCCCGTGGCCGCCGTCGAGGGAGCGCTGGAGCGCATTGCAGCCCGGGAAAGCCAGGTGCATGCCTGGGCCCATATCGACCGCGACAATGCGCTTGAACAAGCCCGGCTCATGTCGGCCGAGCGCAAGGCCGGCACCCTGCGAGGCCCGCTGCATGGCGTGCCGGTGGGCATCAAGGACGTGTTCCACGCCAAGAACATGCCAACCCTGGCCAATTCAAAAACCATGGATGGTACGCTGCGCTATCCCGATTCCGGCGTCGCCGCTGCCCTGCGCAAGGCGGGTGCCATCATCCTGGGCAAGTGCGAGACGGTGGAATTCGCCGGCATGGGCGTGCTCCCAGCCTCGACCAACCCGTGGAACAGCGCCCATACCGGCGGCGGCTCCAGTTCGGGTTCCGGCGTTGCGGTTGGCGCGCGCATGGTGCCGGTGGCGATCGGCACGCAGACCGGCGGCTCCAATATCCGCCCGGCAGCCTATAACGGTGTCGCCGGCCTCAAGCCGAGCTATGGCGCGCTGTCCCGCAAGGGCATGCTGCCCGTCGCTTGGTCGCTCGATCACCCCGGGCTGATCGCCAGGGCCGCAGAGGACCTCGAACTGGTCTTCACCGCCATCGCCAAGATCAAGCCGGGCCCGGTCACTGCACCGGACAAGTGGCGCATCGGCGTGCTGCGCGGTTTCTTCACCGACAAGAGCTCGCCCGACATGGCGGTCAGCTTCGAGACGGCGCTGGGCAAGCTCTCCGCAGCCGGTATGGAGCTGGTGGAGATGCCGTTGCCCGCGCTGTTCGCCGCGCATCGCTCGATCCACCACCTGATCATGAGTACGGAGATGGCGGTCTATCACGCGCCGCGCATTGCCGAGCACCGCGACACCATGACCGAGCGGCACCGGATCACCTCAGAGGCTTTCTCGCTGGTGCCGGCCGGCTACTACCTGCAGGCATTGCGCGCCCGGCGCATGCTGCAGGAAGCGATGGCGGCGCTGTTTGCCGACGTGCATGTGCTGGCCATGCCGACCACACCGGATACTGCGCCTCTGGGCTTGGAAACGACCGGCGACGCCTCGTTCCAGGTGGCCTGGAGCCTCACCGGCTTTCCGACCACGACCATTGCCAGCGGCCTTGCCAGCAATGGCTTGCCACTCGGCTTGCAGTTTGCTGGCGCCCCTGGCACCGATCTCCTCGTCATCAAGGCTGCCATGGCGGCCGAAGGCGTCCTGGGTCGGCTGACCCTGCCAGACTAGTCATCTCAAACCGTTGGAGGACCACAGATGCTGTCCGATCCGCACCACTATACTTATTCGGCGCTGCCCGATCGTCCACCGCTGAAAATGCCCGGCAACGCGCGGATCGCCGTCTTCATCGTGCCCAATGTCGAATATCTGGAGTTCTTGCCGCCGGGCAATCCATTCCGCAATCCTTATGGTCGGCCGGCGCCAGATATCCAGACCTACCAGGCGCGCGACTACGGCAATCGCGTCGCGCTGTGGCGGCTGTTCGACATGTTCGACGATCTCGGCATCAAGGCGACTGCCTCGATGAATGCTGCGGTCTTCGAACATTTCCCGCAGATCGGCGAGGAGATGGCCAAGCGCGACTGGGACTACCAGTCGCACGGCATCTACAACACGCGCTTCGCCTTCGGCATGGACGAGACCATGGAGCGCGAGCAGATCCGCACCGTGATCGATCTGGTCAAGAAATATACCGGCAAGACCATCAGCGGCTGGCTCGGCCCGGCGCTGACCACGACGCCCAACACACCGCATTTGCTGGCCGAGGCCGGCGTCAAATACTGGGCCGACATGTTCCACGACGACGAGCCGACCGACATCGCCGTCCGCTCCGGGCGGCTGATTTCGATGCCCTACAGCTTCGAGATCAATTCCGGCGTGGCCCTGGGCGGCCAGGCGCAGACCGGGGAAGCCTTCGGCCGCATGATCACCGACCAGTTCGATGTGCTCTACGACGAAGGCAGGACCGCCCCCAAGGTGATGGCGATCTGCCTGCATCCCTTTGCGGTCACCGCGCCGTCGCGCAGCAAATACCTGCGCCGCGCGCTTGAGCATATCCTGGGTCATTTCGGCGTCTGGCAGGCGACGGCTGGCGACATCGCCGACTGGTACTACGCCAATTACTACGGCAAGCGCGTGCCCGCGCCGGCCCTCGACAAGGAGCAGGCAGCATGAGCGGGCTTCCATCCACCTACAATGACGTGGTGGTCGACACCGCCACCCGCATGGATCACGGGCTGTTTTCCTTTTCTGCCTATCCCGATCGGCCGAAACTCAACTGGCCCAATGGCGCCAAGGTGGCCCTGGCCGTGATCATCAATGTCGAGGCCGGGGACGTCGTGTCCAATCCGACCAACCTGATCGGCTTCACTCATCGCGACTACGGCCCGCGCGTCGGGTTGTTCCGGCTGATGGGAATTCTCGATGGCCTGGGCATCAGGGCGACAGTGCCGCTGAGCGACGCGCTGATCACACGCGCGCCTCGTGTCGTCGAAGAGGTGCTGCAGCGTAGCTGGGAAATCGTTGGCCATGGCGAGAAAGTCAATCTGGGCCTGACTTCGGCCATGAGCGAAGACGACGAGGCGGCCTATATCGCGGCCTCCCGTGCAGCACTTAAGGCGGCGACCGGGTTGGTCCCGCGCGGGTGGCTGGGGCCCGGTCACACCGAATCGACACGCACGCTGCCCCTGCTTGCGGCGGCGGGATACGACTACACCCTCGACTGGGGCAATGACGACCAGCCCTATGATTTCATCGTCCCGGCGGGGCGGCTTTCGGCACTGCCCTATAGCGTGGAAACCTCCGATGCGGCAGTCATACAGGCGCAGAGCCACACGCCGTGGGAGTACGAACAGGCAATCTCCGACCACCTCGAGGGCCTTCTTGCCGACGGCAATGGGTCCGTCATGACACTCGGCCTGCAGGCCAACGTCTCCGGACAACCGTTTCGCGCCAAGTATATTCGCAAGTTCCTGGAAGCCGCAGCCGCAACTCCCGGCGTGTGGTTTGCGACTGGGTCGGAGATTATCGACGCCTACCGCGCCTGAACTCCTTCGTCCCATTCGCGACCACTCAGGGATCGAAGAAGCCCGCATCCTCTTCGAGCAGGTATTTCCTGGCGCCGTCCGGGTCGATGTCCAGTCCGAGGCCGGGCGCGGGCAGCAGGTCAACATGGCTGTCAGTGACGATCTGGTCCGGCAGGCCGATCACGATATCTTCCCACCAGGGGTCGGAGGCGCTGGGATATTCGAAGGCGATGTAGTTGGCGGGCAGGGTTGCGCAGACATTGATGAGGGCACCCAGACCGAACAATCCATTGGCCGTGCCATGCGGCGCCATCATGATGGAATGCATATAGGCGTGTTCGGCGACCCATTTGAGCTCGGCAATGCCGCCGATATCGGCAGGATCTGGGCCGATGACGCGCACTGCCTGCGTCTCGATAAGTTCCTTGAAATTGTGGCGCAGATAGATCTGCTCGCCGGTATGGATCGGGGTTGAGGTCGAGGTAGTCAGTTCGCGATAGGCCTGCGGATTGACCCAGGGGACATAGTCGCCGGTCAGCATGTCCTCGAGCCACATGAGATCATATTTTTCGACGGCGCGGGCAAAGCGGATGGCGTCGTTGAGGAACCAGCCGGGGCCGCAATCGAGCGCCAGGCTCACCTTGTCGCCCAGCACTTCCTTCATCGCTGCGACGCAGTCGAGCATGTGGTTAAAGCCGCGCTCGGAGATCTGCCCCTGGTCCATGGCGCCGTGATAGCCGGCATTGTTCTGCCGCACGCCATAGTGGAAGTCATCGATGGCGTCCTTCATGTTGGAGTGGAAGCTGATGCCCTGCTTGACCATGAAGAAGTTCTGCGGCTGCTCCATCATCCATTTGACGTCCGCAGCATAATCCTCCGGCCGGTCGCCGCTGCGCTTGCGGCGGATCGAGCCATTATAGACCCGCACCTTGTCGCGCACCTTGCCGCCCAGCAGCTTGTAGGCAGGCACATTGGCCGCCTTGCCGGCAATGTCCCACAGCGCATGCTCGATGGCCGACACGGCGGCACCGTAAGGCTTGAACGATCCACGCTGGCGGATCTTGAGCATGCAGCGCTCGACATCGGTCGGGTCTTCGCCGATCAGCGCGTCGCGGAAATGCAGAATCCACGGCTTGAGGTAGGTCTTGGTGAACTCCACCTCACCCAGCCCGTAAAGGCCCTCGTCCGTGACAATGCGCACAATCGGATGCTTGCCAATGACGGCGCAGCGCAGATCGGTGATCTTCATCGAAATACCCTATTTCACCGACGAGAAGGCGGTCGGCGCCAGCAGTTGGCTGCTGACATTGGCAATGATCTGGCCATCGCGCTCGGAATCGTCGCGCGCCTTGAGCCAGGCCGGATCGGAAATGAAGGCCGCCCACTTCGCCTCCCGCTCGGCAAGGGATTCCCAGGCAAGGAAATAGGTGAGGCGGTTGCTGCTTTCCCCGATGACTGTAGTGAAAAACCCGGCCTGGCGAATGCCATGGCGGTCCCACAGGGCCAGCGTGTGGTCGTTGAACCGCTTCAGCAGCGCCGGCAGCCTGCCGGGCAGGCAATCATAGATTCTCAACTCGTAGATCATCGCTCTTCCTAAATCATCGCTGCAGTCTGGCCCCGTCCGCGCTGGTCAGCTCCAGGTGCGGTCCCAGGAATATTCATCGTCCCAGTGGTCCGTCGGCTGCCAGATGCCGCTGACTCCGGGTTGCAGATGCTGGCTGATCACCTCGTCGACAATGTCATCGATCCCCAGGCCCGGCTTGTCCGGCACCGTGATGAACCCATCCTGGACCAGGGGCTTGGGCAGGCCGGTCACGATGTCGTCCCACCAGTCCACCTCAACACTGTGATATTCGAGCGCCATGAAATTCTCGGTGGCGACGGCGACATGGGCCGCCGCCATCGCGGCGATCGGGCTTTCGGCCATGTGGATGGCCATGGCCACCCCGTGCTCCTGCGCGGCATCGCCGATCTTCTTGGTTTCGAGGATCCCGCCCGAGGTCAGCAGGTCAGGGTGAATGACCGAGATGCCGGACTTGAGGAGGGGCTCGAAGCCCTCCTTGAGATAGATGTCCTCGCCCGTGCAGATCGGCACGGTTGTCGCTTGTTGGAGCTCCCGATATTGCTCGGTATATTGCCAGGGGACGACATCCTCGAGCCAGGCGGGGACGTATTTTTCGATGCGCCGCGCCAGCCTTATGCCGTTCTGCAGCGAGATGTGCCCGACATGGTCGATCGCGAGGGGCACCTCGTAGCCGATGACCTCCCGCACTTCGGCAATATATTGCTCGAGCAGGTCGAGGCCCTTGTCGGTGAAGTGCAGGCCGCTGAAGGGGTGGCGGACATTATGCGTGTCGTAGACGGCATTGCGGGCGCGGCGGTCTTCCATGGTCTTGACCGCATCCCGGTTGGGGTGGATGCGATACCCCTCCAGGGACCCTGCCGGCGCGACAACCGCTCCGGGGACATCGGCAATCTGCATGAGGCCGAGGTCCATCTTGAGGAAGGTGAAACCGAGGTCCATGCGGGCCTTGAGCCGCTTGCCCGTCTCCGTGCCACTGGGCTTTTCGGCGTCGGTATCGCAATAGACCCGGACCTTGTCGCGAAACCTGCCGCCCAGCATCTGGTAGATGGGTACGCCATAGGCCTTGCCCGCCAGGTCCCACAGCGCGATCTCGATGGCCGAGACGCCGCCACCCTGCCGGCCATGGCCACCGAACTGCTTGATGCGGCGGAACAGCCGGTCGATATCGCAGGGATTTTCGCCCAGCAGGCGGCTCTTGAGCATCAGCGCATAGGTGGCGCTGGCGCCGTCACGGACTTCGCCAAAGCCCACAATGCCCTGATTGGTGTAGATCTTGATGAGCGCCGAGGTGAAGGGCGCGCCGACGATCTCGGCGACCCGCAGGTCGGTAATGCGCAGCTCGCTCGGCCGCGATGCCGTGCGGATATTGTTCTCGATTGTCTCTCCGACCCCATGCAGGTCCATGCTGTCCTCCCTTGTTCAGGCGTGTTGTTCCGCCCGCTTTTCCCTCAGCCGATATCCACCAGATTGGCCTCGAGATAACCCCGGTCCATTTCGATACCCAGGCCTGGCGCCTTGTTGAGCTTGAGGCTGCCACCGGAATTGTCGAGCGGTTTGTCGATCAGGTGATCGTATTTGCTCAGGTTCCACTCGGACGTTTCCAGCCGGTAGAAATTGGGAACCGTCATCATCACCTGCGCGCCGGCGACGACATTGATCGGCCCGGCCGCATCATGCGGCGAGACTGGGATGTAATAGGCCTCGCAGAGGGCCGATATCTTCTTGAGCTCGGTAATACCCCCGGTCCAGGTGACGTCCGGCATGATGTAGTCGGCCAGCCGGCCTTCGAGGATCGGCACGAAGTCCCATTTGGTGTGGCCGCGTTCGCCCCATGAGATGGCCGCACTCACCTTGTCGCGCACCTGCCTGAGCGCATTGATGCTCTCGGGCGGCACCGGCTCCTCGAACCAGTCGATGCTGCCTGCCTCTTCCAGGCTGCGGCAGAGCCGGATGGCGGTGGGCACATCGAAGCGGCCATGCGCGTCGATCAGGATGTCGACATCCGGACCCGCGGTCTGGCGGATCAGGGCGGTGAGCTCGGCCGCCTCGCGCTCGTCCCTGCGGTTCATGGAGCCGTCGAGATAGCCCTCGGACTGCTCCCGCGCATAGCCGTCGCTGCCAATGGCGCCCTGCTGCGGAAACGGATCGAATTTCAGCGCGGTGTGCCCCGATGCAATGATGTCGCGAATCTCCTGCACCACCCCCTCATTGCTGGTGAACTTGCGCTGGTCGGGGTGGGTGTAGAGCAGGATCTCGTCACGTACCGGACCCCCGAGCAATTCGTAGATCGGCTTGCCCAGCACCTTGCCGCGAATATCCCACAGGGCGATATCGATGGCGCTCACGCATTCCACTGCGGCGCCGCGGCTGCCCATATAGGTGAAGTTGCGGAAGATCTTGTGCCAGATGCGCTCAATATGGGCGGGGTCGTCGCCTTCGATGATCTTGCTGATCTGCTTGAGCATGACGCAGAGCGCGCGATTGGCGACGAAGGTGGTGGTGGTGATTTCCCCCCAGCCCGAGATGCCCTCATCGGTCGTAACTTCCACGAACAGGAACTCGCCCCAGTAGGATGCGCTGGATTTGATCAGCCACGGCCTGACGCTGGTAATCTTCATGCTGTGTTGCCTTTTCAGTGAGGGTTGGCGTCCGCGGGGTCTATTCTGCTCGCGCGGCGTCGTAGGCGCGCATCTGTTCGAGGATGTGCCGGCCTGAGCTCTCGACGTGACGGGCGACACACTCGGCCGCCTTGTCCGCCTCTCCCGCCTTGACCAGTTCGATGAGTTCGCGATGCTCGCGGAGGACCTGCGTGCGCCGGGCCAGCGTATAGCTGAAGCGCTGCGTGACCGACCGCAGCACCTGGCGATGCTTCCACCAGATCTCGGCGGCGTGGCGGTTGTAGTGGCGCTGGTAGACGACGGTGTGGAACTGCACGTCGAGACCGCTATGCAGCACGGCATCGACGAAATTGTTTTCTTCGATCAGGCGCTGCAGGCGCTCGAGCTCGGCTATGTCTTCATCGGTGGCCATGCCGACGAACCAGCGGGTGAGCGCGGGCTCTATCAGCGCGCTGATCTCGTAGATATTGCGCACGAAGTCGTGGTCGATCGGCCGGACGCGGGCGCCGCGATTGGGCGAAAACATCACAAAGCCCTCACCGCGGAGCATCTGCAGCGCCTCGCGGATCGGATTGGTGGAGGTGCCCAGCCGTTCGGCGAGATCGGCAACCACCAGCCTCTCGTTCGGCTTCAGCCGCCCTGAAAGAATGTCCTCGCGAATGGTCTCATAGAGCGAAACCGCGCGCTGGCTGGAGACGTCGACCTCCTCCATTCCCGCAGGGGGTGAAATCCTGAACTCACTGGTGCTCGCCAAATCGCGCTCCCAAAACCGCCAGCCTTTCCGTGCCTATCATACATAGACGCTTGCAAACAATGTACGATCCTTCCGTGTTGACACGCAATATGGCTTCTGCAACGGTAATGGCATGCGGAAAATACATAAGAGGCAAAGCCCGATGTATGCCGCCGGGAAGGGGCCTGCTGCGCGTAGACGCGGTCAGGATGACAGGAGGACTAGATGAGGAATTATCGGTTGGGCCGTGCGCTTGCGCATGGCGCAGTGGTCTCTGCGCTTGCGGTGTCGATGCTGAACACTTCGGCGCTCGGTCAAAGCGTCGATCTCAGCCAGTGGTCGCCGGAATATGTGCGGTCGATCGCGGGCACTGAGGAATACAACACTGCCGAGCAGTGTGGAGCAGTCACCCCCCTCGATTACGAGGGCAAGCTGACCTTCTGGTATCAGGGCGTGTTCGAGGGCGACCCGGACCTGCTGCGTCAGTATTACAAGGAATTTTTCGAGGCGTTCCGGACGACCTACCCCAATATCGAACTTGAGGAGCAGGCGCTTACCTATAACGACCTGCTCGACAAGTTCCGCACCGCGCTGCTCGGCAATGCCGGTCCGATGGTGGTGCGTCTGCAGATCCTGGGCGGCGTCGAATTTGCCTCCAAGGGTTACCTGCAGGAACTGAGCCCTGAAGATGTCGGTTGGAAGACCGAGGACTTCTGGCCAGGCGCCATGAAGTCGGTGATGTGGGAAGGCAAGGCCTATGGCATCCCGACCAACAACGAGACGATGGCGCTGATCTGGAATGCCGACATCTTCGAGCGTGCCGGACTTGATCCGGAAGCGCCACCTGCAACCTGGGATGACGTCGTCGCCTATTCCAAGCAGATCCACGACACGCTCGGCATTTCCGGCTATGGCCTCGTCGCCCGCAAGAATGCCGGCAATACGCCCTACCGCTTCATGCCGCAGCTCTGGGGCTATGGCGGTGGCGTGTTCGACGAAGCCGATCCGAGCCCGACCTATGAGGAAATCCGGCTCGACAGCGACGCAAGCAAGCAGGCTCTTCAGGCCTCCTACGACATGTATGTCCGCGACCAGTCGGTTCCGGTGTCCGCCCTGACCAACCAGCAGGCCGACAACCAGCCCCTGTTCCTGGCCGGCCAGCTCGCCATGATGATCAGCCATCCATCCGACTATAACGTGATGCTCGATCTGCAGGCCAAGGCCACGGGCACGGACCAGGAAAAGGCCCAGACGGTCATCGACAACATGCGCTATGGCCTGATCCCGACCGGTCCGGACGGCAAGCGTGCCGTGGTGTTCGGTGGCTCCAACATCCACATCCTGAACCCCGAATATGTCGAGGGTGGCGAAGTGGACGAGGCCGCTGCCAAGGCCATGGTCTGCTTCTGGACCAGCCCGGAATGGTCGCTCAAGATGGCCTATGCCGGCTCGAACCCCGGCAACCTCAACGGCTTCAAGACCGTGTGGATGAAGGAGCGTCTCGACTCCATCAAGTTCCTCGATGTCACGACCGCCATGCTGCCCTATGGCATCCCGTTCCCGACGCTTCCGGAAACGCCCGAGATCATGAACATCATTATCCCCGACATGCTGCAGAACGTCCTGACCGGCGCGATGACAGTGGATGAAGCGGCTGCGGATGCGGCGCAGAAGGTTCGGGACCTGACGGAAGGCGGCGGCCTGTAAGAGCCGCTCCCGCCAAAACACGACCGGCGGTCCACAGCCGCCGGTCTCCCCTTCCTGCCAGGAAAGAGCACCTCAATGACCATCCACGCAGGCCATGCCGGCGCTCCTCGCAAGGCTCTTCCTCCGCGCCCGAGTGTGCTGCGGCAGATGTGGACCAGCCGCGCCGACTATCTCTATGTGCTGCCCGCGATCGTGGTGATGCTGATCGTCATCGCCTATCCCGTGTACTACACGATCGACCTGTCCTTCTTCAAAACGCCGCCCGGGCTGCAGCTCAAGGACAAGATCTTTGTCGGCGTGGAAAACTACACCGCCATCCTGTCCAGCGAGGTGTTCTGGAAGGTCACGCTCAATACGATCATCTGGACCGTTGCCTCGACGCTGATCGCCTTTGTGCTCGGCTATGCTGCCGCCCTGGCGCTGCACCGCGACTTTGCCGGCCGCGCCGTGCTGCGCGCCATACTCATCATTCCCTGGGTCATCAGCGCGGTTGCCGCGTCCTACATCTGGAAGTGGATGTACCACTCCGATTTCGGCATCATCGGCCAAGTGCTCGTGCAGCTCGGTTTAACCGACCGCCAGCCCAATTTCATCGACAACGTCCACACGGTCTTGCCCTCGCTGATCGTGGTCAATATCTGGCGCGAATTTCCCTTCGCCATGATCATGATTATGGCCGGGCTGCAGACCGTGCCCGAACAGCTGCTGCGCGCCGCCAAGGTCGATGGCGCTTCCGCCTGGCAGCGCTTCTGGCATGTCACCTTCCCGCATCTGAGCGGAGTGTCCACGGTCACCATCCTTCTGCTGGCCGTCGCAAATTTCAATTCGTTCATCGTGCCATGGATCACCACCGGCGGCGGACCGTCCAATGCCTCCCATATCTGGATCACGCATATCTACGAGCTTGCCTTCGGCCGCCAGCGCTGGGGCGTGGCGGCCGCCTATTCGGTGCTGCTGTTCATCATCGTGATGTCGCTGGGCTACTTCTACGTGCGCGCCCTGAGCGGCAATGAGAAGAAGGAGGAAGGCCCGTGACGTCCACTTCGGCAACGGAGGCGCCGCGAAGCCGCAGGCGCATAGACGGCTGGCGCTGGGGCGGCCGCATCTTCCTCGTTTTCATGCTGCTCTACACCGCCCTGCCGATGGTCTGGATGCTCCTGACCTCGATCAAGTCGGGCTTTGCCGCCATGCAGTTCCCGCCGCAATGGTGGCCCAACGAGCCGACGCTGGCGAGCTACCAGAAGCTGCTCGATCCGCAGAACAGCGTCGGGCAGGACTTCCTGCGCTTCTTCTGGAACAGCCTGTCCGTATCGGTCGTCACGACCATTCTTGCGGTGGCCGTCGCGGTTCCTGCCGCCTACGCCTTCTCCCGCTTCCGCTTCCCGGGTCGCAAGTTCCTGTTCTTTGCCGTGCTGCTGCGTAACATGTTTCCCGCGGTGATCTTTCTGGTGCCGCTGTTTATCCTGATGCGCTGGCTGGGCCTGGTGAACACGCATGGATCGCTGATCCTGACCTACCTGACCTTCGGCCTGCCACTGGCCATCTGGCTGCTCAAGGGGTTCTACGACAACATCCCCTACCAGCTCGAACAGGCGGCGCGCATCGACGGCGCCACGCGCTTCCAGGCCTTCCTGTACATCGTCATGCCGCTATCGGTCCCCGGGATCATCGCCACGGCGATCTATTCCTTCATCGGTGCCTGGAACGAATACATCTACGCCGCTACCTTCCTCACCAAGAACGAGCAACTCACCCTGCCCGTCGGCATCCAGCGCTTCTTTTCGGAGAACACCACGGATTTCCCGGGCCTGATGGCGGCCAGCTTCATGATGAGCGTGCCGGTCGTCGTGCTCTTCCTCCTGCTTCAGAAATACTTCGTGCGTGCCCTCACCGAAGGCGCCGTCAAACACTAGAAGGTTGCATCCATGGCCCAGGTGGTTCTCAAGGATCTCGTCAAGACCTACGGCTCGATCTATGCTGCAAAGGATGTCTCGCTGACGGTCAACGATGGCGAATTCGTCGCCCTGGTCGGCCCATCAGGCTGCGGCAAGACAACGACGCTCAACCTGATGGCAGGGCTGATCCCGATCACCTCGGGCGACATCACCATTGGCAACCGCATCGTCAATGATCTCGATCCCAAGGACCGGGACATCGCCATGGTGTTCCAGAACTATGCGCTGTATCCCAACAAGACGGTGTTCCAGAACCTCGCCTTCCCGCTGCAGATGCGGAAGCTCCCCAAGTCCGAGATCGAGACCAAGGTCAAGGACGCTGCCAAGGTGCTCGACATCACCCACCTGCTCGAGCGCAAGCCGCGCGAGCTGTCCGGCGGACAGCAGCAGCGCGTGGCGCTGGGCCGCGCCCTGGTGCGGGACCCCGCCGTGTTCCTGATGGACGAACCGCTCTCGAACCTGGACGCGAAGCTGCGCGTGCAGATGCGCAGCGAGATCAAGCGCTTCCACCAGGACCTCAACGCCACCATCATCTACGTGACCCATGACCAGCTCGAAGCGGTGACCATGGCCGACAAGATGGCTGTGATGAATGGTGGATTGCTGCAGCAATACGATACGCCTGCCAACGTCTTCGCAAATCCGGTCAACATGTTCGTCGCCAGCTTCATCGGCAGCCCGGCCATGAGCCTGGTGCCGCTGCAAGCGACCACGGTCGATGGCAGGACATCGCTGACAAGCTCCGAAGGCTGGGTCCTGCCCCTGTCCGACGCCAATGCCCGCAAGGTTGCTGCCGCCAGTTCGCACAAGATCGTGCTGGGGGCCCGGCACTCCACCATCAAGCTGCACAAGTCCGCCGTCGACGGCGCGGTGCCAGCCCGCGTCTATACGGTCGAGCCGACGGGCGACATTACCTTCGTGCAGGCCTTCCTGGCCGGTGCCATCCTCAACATCAGCCTGCCGCCAACCGCCCAGGTCGCGCCAGACGAGATGGTCTGGCTGGAGTTCGACCAGGACCGGATCCACCTGTTCGACGGCGAAACCGAGATGGCCCTGCGCGCCGTATAGCCCTGCATCCGAGACCACCTATGTCGCTCAAGCTCAAGATCACCGCCATCAAGCCCTACCCGGTTCGGGTTGGCATACGGAACCAGTTCCTGCTCAAGATCGAAACCGACCAGGGCATTTTCGGCTGGGGCGAAAGCGGGCTTACGGGCCGGGAGAAGGCGGTCGCCGGCGCGATCGAGCATTACCGGGAATTCCTCATCGGCCAGGATGCCATGCAGATCGGCCGGATCTGGCAGGAGATGTATCGCAGCCAGTATTTCGAGGGCGGACGCGTCCTGCAGGCGGCGATTTCAGCCATCGATATTGCGCTGCACGATATCAAGGGCAAGGCCCTCGGCGTGCCGGTTTACGAACTGCTGGGCGGCAAGCAGCGCAATGTTGTTCCCGCCTTTGCCTCGACCGGCGACAGCGCCGGCGAGGACGCCGTCGATCGGGCGCATGAACTGAGGGAAATGGGCTTTGACGCCATCCGCTTCTTTCCCATCGGGCAGGACAGTCGAGACATCTTCGAGCCACGCCAGTCCATTGCCGCTACGGCGCGGATCCTCAACAAAGCCCGCGCAGAGCTGGGCAGCGAGGTGGTGCTGGGCATCGACTACCATCACCGCCTCTCGGTCGCCGAGGCGGCAAGCTTTTGCAGCAAGCTTGACCGTGGCGTGCTCGACTTCCTGGAAGAGCCCATCCGCGATGAGACGCCGGAAGCCTATGAATCGCTCCGCACGATGACCGATATTCCCTTCGCCATCGGCGAGGAATTCTCCAGCAAGTGGCAGTTCCTGCCCTATATCGAACGCGGCATTCACCAGTTCAACCGGCTCGACGTCTGCAATGTCGGCGGGCTGACCGAGGCCATGAAAGTGGCGGGCTGGAGCGAGGCACATTACGTCGACCTGATGCCGCATAATCCCCTCGGGCCCGTTTGCACGGCAGCGACAGTGCATTTCGCTGCGGCGGTGCCCAATTTCGCCTGGCTCGAAACGCGCGCGCCCGAGCGGGCCCTCGGCTTCGACAACAGCGACTTCTTTCCAGTGCAACCGCAACTGGAAGGCGCTGCCTATCCGGTCAGCGACACCCCGGGTCTTGGTGTTGAAGTCAATGAAGCGCTTCTCGCCAAACATAGCTTCACATTCTGGGAAGCGCCGCATCTGCGGCGCAATGATGGCTCGGTCACCAACTGGTAGACTGAGGATCGAAGGGAAGGAAACACGATGACCATGACTGCCGACATCAAGCGGCCGCCCAAACACCTGATCGAGGGGCTCAAAGGCCTCGGCGCCGCGACCATCGCCGGCACGCTCGGCCATATGGGCTTTCGCAATCCGCACATGACCGGGATTCTGCCCCAGACCAAGGGCAAGTCGATCTGTGGGCCCGCCTTGACGCTCCAGTGTCTGCCGCAGCGGCCGGACCTGTTTAGCGAGGGCGAGTATTCCGACCCCGAGACCCAGCTGCACCGTCATGTGCTCTATCATGTGCAGGACGGCGACGTGGTGGTGGTCGATGCACGGGGCGACATGCGGTCGGGCATTTTCGGCGACATGATGTCGACCTATTTCAAGGGTCGCGGCGGCGGCGGCATCATCATCGATGGCGTGATGCGAGATCGGCCCAATGTGGAGAAGCTGGATCTGGCACTGTGGCTCAAGGGGTGGTCCCCAAACTACCACGTGCAGACCGACATCTACCCCAACGCGGTCAATGTAACGATTGCCTGCGGTGGTGTGACCGTCGTCCCGGGTGACATCATCGTCGCCGATGATGACGGCGCTGTAGTGGTGCCGGTCTCCATGGCCGAACAGGTGCTCGAGGATGGCCAGAAGCATGCCGAGTGGGAAGAGTTTTCGCGCATGAAGCTGATGGAGGGTGCCCCGCTCCAGCGCTACTATCCTCTCCATCCCGATGCGAATGATGAGTATCAGGCCTGGCGAAAGCTCAATCCGCCCAAGGCATAGCCCGGACCGGATGAAACCAACGGGGGCAGGGCGCGGCCGTGCCCTATCCGCCCTGCCGTGTCGGCGCTAAGCCTCGCGTCTCAAAACCCAACCTTATCTGCTTTTCGATCTCAAGCAGGGCGAAGAAGACCGCGCCGGTGGCAACGATCAGCAACCCATCCATGAGGGACACTGGTTCTGTCCCGAGGATGGTCTGCAGCGGTGGAAAGTAGGTCACCGCAAACTGCGCTGCGGTGACAGCGATGACCACCGTCCAGACCATTGTCGTGCCCCGCACAGCGCGCCATGTCAGCGAGGTGCCATAGATGTTGCGAATGAAGAAAAGGTGGAAAATCTCGAGCACCACCAGTGTGTTCATGGCCATGGTCTGCGCCAGTGCGATGGAGTGACCCTTGTCGATGGCATAGGTGAAGATGCCGAAGACGGCGGCGACGAACAGCAGCGCCACCAGCACGACATGCCAGACAAGCTCGCCCGTCAGGATGGGGGCGTTGCGGGGACGGGGCGGACGGGTCATGGTGCCGGCCTCGGTCGGTTCAAAGGCCAGCGCGATGCCAAGCGTAATGCCGGTGATGAGGTTGACCCAGAGAATTTGCACGGCTGTCACCGGCAGCGAGAGGCCGACGATCAGGGCCAGGACGATCGTCATCGACTCGCCCGCATTGGTGGGCAGCGTCCAGCTGATGACCTTCTTGAGATTGTCATAGACCGTCCGGCCCTCGCGCACCGCAGCGGCAATGGTGGCGAAATTGTCGTCAGCAAGGACCAGATCGGCCGCTTCCTTGGCGGCTTCCGATCCCTTGAGCCCCATCGCAATTCCCGCATCCGCACGCTTCAGTGCCGGCGCATCATTGACACCGTCGCCGGTCATTGCGACGGACAGGCCATTGGCCTGCAGGGCAGTGACGAGCCGCAGCTTGTGTTCGGGGCTCGTGCGGGCAAAGATGTCGGTCCCCGCCACCTCGAGTGCGAGCTGCGCGTCGTCGAGCTTGTCGAGGTCTAGGCCCGTCAGCACCCGATTGGAGTTTTGCAGGCCGATCTGTGCGCCAATCGCGGCGGCGGTGCCCGCATGGTCCCCGGTAATCATCTTGACCCGGATACCGGCTGCGCGGCACTCCGCCACCGCGTCCACAGCCTCCGGTCGGGGCGGGTCGATGAGGCCCACAAGGCCAAGCCAGGTCAGGCTGCCGTCGAGCGTGGAGACGTCGATCCGATCGCCCTCCTCGGCGCGCTCCGCAAAGGCAAGCACGCGAAGGCCGCGTCGGGCCATGGCCTCGGCCCGGTTGTGCCAATGCTGCAGGTCGATATCCCCGCACATCCGCAAGACCCGCTCCGGCGCACCCTTGACGAGGGTCACGCGACCATCCGCTGCTTCGGTCAATACGGCCATGAAGCGGTGGCGGCTGTCGAAGGGGATGGCGTCGCGCCGTTGTCCGGCTTCACCGCTGCCTGCCTTGCGCGCAAAGGCCAGCAGCGCGCCCTCCATAGGGTCGCCCTCGACGGCCCACTCGCCGTCCCGGCAATGCAGCGCGGCATCGTTGCAGAGGCTGGCCGCCCGGGCAAGGCGAGCAAGATCGCCAGAGGGGGTGATCGCGCCATCCGGGGCATAGCCTCGGCCGGCAATCTCGAACACGCCCTCGGGGGTCTCCGCAGCGGCGACCACCATTTCGTTTCGGGTCAGCGTACCTGTCTTGTCGGTGCAGATGACTGAGACCGACCCGATGGCCTCGATAGCGGGCAGGCGGCGGACGATGGCCTGCCGCCGCGCCATGGCCTGCACGCCGATGGCCAGCGTGATCGTCATCACCGCAGGTAGACCCTCCGGGATCGCCGATACGGCGACCCCGACCACGATCATGAACAGCTCGGAAAAGTCGTGGTGGCTGACGAAATATCCGTAGACGAGCAGGATGGCGGAGGCGAGCAGGATCAGAAGCGAAAGCCAGCGCGAGAAGTGGTCCATCTGCGCCACCAGGGGCGTGGTCAATTGCACGACCCCGCCCAGAAGCGCCCCGATGCGCCCGATCTCGGTTGCCTGGCCGGTAGCCACCACAACCCCGCGCGCCGTGCCCTGCGTGACCAGTGTGCCCGACCAAAGCATGGAACTGCGATCGCCTATGCCCGCGTCGACAGCGACGGGGTCGACGGCCTTTTCAACTGGCACCGATTCACCAGTGAGCATGGCCTCCTGCGCCGCCAGTCCGCGCGCCTCGATGACCCGCAGGTCGGCCGGCACCATGTCGCCTGCCTCCAGCAGCACGATGTCGCCGGGCACGAGGTGTATGCCATCCACCGTCATGCGCTGGCTGTCGCGCAGCACGGCGGCTCGCGGCGCCAGCATTTGCCGGATTGCGGCCATTGCCGCCTCGGCCTTGCCCTCCTGGATAAAGCCGATCAGGGCATTGGCCAGCACGACTGCCAGAATCACGCCGGTGTCGACCCAGTGCTGCAAGGCGCCCGTCACCACGGCCGCCGCCATCAGGACGTAGATCAGCACGTTGTGGAACTGCGCCAGGAAGCGTTGGAGAGGCATGCGGAGCGCAGCTTCGGGCAGCTGGTTCGGACCGTACTCGGCCAGGCGCCGCGCCGCCTCGGTGGCGGATAGACCTTCGCGCGCGGATTTGAGCGCGTCTAGGCAGGCATCGGCAGCCTCGGCATGCGGCGCGGGTGCCGCCATCTCAGTGGGACAGCAGGACCGGCACCCGCAGGTCGTCCAGGACGCCTTTGGTCGCCCCGCCGAGCACAAAGTCGCGCAATCGCGAGTGGCCGTAGCCGCCCAGGACCAGCAGTCCGGCCTTGTCTGCCAGCGCTTCATCCTGCAGCGTCTGGCCGATCGGTCGGCCATTGCTCGAGACGGCCCGGGCTTCAGCCTTGATCCCCCGCCGCTTCAGATGGTCGACGAGGCGCTCGGCCGGCTGCTGTTCCGCAATCTGCTTCTCGTCCGTCACCGTGGCCACGACGACCCGCGCGGCTTTGGTCAGGAAGTGTTCCGCGTCTGCGACCGCGCGGGCCGCCACGCGGCTCCCATCCCAGGCCACAAAGACGGTCGTATAGTCTGGCGATTCATGGCGTTCCGGCAGCAACAGGACCGGCCGGCCCGATCCGAAGATCACAGCTTCAACAGCGCTGCGGACTGCTTCATTGCCCCCATTCCAACCGAACATTGTCAGATCATGATAGCGGGCCTGACCGGCTGCCGCTTCGCCGAAACGTTCGGGAATGGCCTCAATGCGGCCGGTGCGGATGGCGACATTGGCCCCACTGGCCGCATGCACCATGGCGTGAGACATTTCCTGTCCCCGGATATGGCAGGCATCCTTGATGCCCTTGAGCATCCCCGGCACATCGATGACCGCTCGCGCCACTGCATTGGCTGGTGCGCGGAAGTCGGGCTCCAAGACGAGGGCATGAATCTCGGCTCCCAAATACTGCGCAGCCTTGGCGACGAGCGCGCCGAATTCGGCATTGGGAGCATCTGGATAGGTCAACAGAGGAACCAGGGCCTGCAATGTCATCGTCGCCTCGCGGTTTGGTAGAGCAGTTGGGACAGGGTCAAGCCCCTTGCCCATCACCCTATACCGCCAGGCAACCCGGCCATTGATTCAGGTCAAAAAAGCGCGCCGGTTACGTGGCTTGTGCGCCAGGCCAGCGTGCCGACCGGCCGCTGGTCCATCCGTTGACCCGGTCGCGGCCCGCACCCTTGGCGACGTAGAGCGCCTCGTCCGCACGCGCGATAAGTCTGACATCGGTTCGGTCGGCTTCCTCGGCAGCATAGGTCGCGACGCCGACACTGATCGTTATCACGCCCTTCTCGCTTCCCTCGTGCCTTTGCCCCAGTTCGCGCACCGCCTTGCGGAGCCTTTCGGCAAAGAAATAGGCGCCATCCTCATCCGTGTCCGGCAGGATGGCGCAGAATTCTTCGCCCCCATACCTGCCGACAAAGTCACCGGCCCGCCGTTCGGTCTGCTCGAGCGCATTGGCAACGCTTCGCAGACAGGCATCGCCAGCGGGGTGGCCGTAAATGTCGTTGAAGGCCTTGAAGTGATCGATATCGATCATGACCAGGCTCAGCGGCTGTCCGCTTCGCTTCGTGCGGGCAAGCTCTATGGCCAGGCATTCGTCGATGGCCCGACGGTTTGCCAATCCCGTAAGGGCATCGGTTGTCGCCTGCAGTTTCAGCTCGTTCGTAAGGCCCCGCAATTCCGTTTCGGCCCGCTTGATCAGAGTCATATCCGAGACCACCACGGTCGCGTTGCCACCGGCATGCGGCTTGGTCCGAATGTGCAGCCACCGGCCGTCGAACAGATGGACCTCCTCGTCGCGGCCAGTGCGCAGTGCCGACACTACTGTGTCTACCCACTGGTCTACGTCGTCCTGCGGGATGTAGGGCTGTTCGCCATGCTTGACGGCGGCGCGCAGAATATCAGGCAGGAATGCGCCTGGGACCCGCAGTCTGCCGGTGATTGGAAACATCGATTGATACTGCTCATTGCAGTAGATAATCCGCCCCTCGCTGTCGAACAGGGCCAGGCCGTCCGACATTTCGGTCAGGACGAAGGCCAGCTGATCCCGGCTGGCGAGCAACTCCCGGTCGCTTTCCTTCTTCCAGGTAATGTCCCGCATCACCGCGATCAGGCCCAGCGCATCGCCTCGGCTATTGTAGAGTGGCGTCTTCGTTGCAGTGAACCATCTTTCGTTCCCCTGCTCATCCACCTGCAACTCCTCGCGCTCCAGTATCGGCTGGCCGCTCTGCAGCACCTGCTGCTCTTCCATGAAGAGCGCCTCCGCACGCTCCGGTGGCGCAATATCGAAATCGGTCTTGCCGCGCAGCTGGCGCGCCTGCGCAATGCCGTGAAGCGAGGCGAATGCCTGATTGGCGAGCAGAAAGCGTCCGCGGGGATTTTTCACATAGGCGAAATCGGGAGCGAGATCTGCGGCGGCCATGAACAGCATGGTCTCCTCCGCCCGCTGATGGCTGAACACCAGCACCTGAAGGGCAGCAAAGGTCGCGGCAATGCTCAGTATCAGCGACGCCAGAACCCCCTGACTGAGCACCGGGTCAATGCCCTGTGCCCCGGCAGCGGCAAAGCCAAGCAGCGCCAGCGGTGTACCCAACAGGGCAAAGAGCATCGTCACGAGAAGGGAGGGCGGGCGCCCTCCAAGCAGTCGGTAGCCCAGGAGCCCCAGGCCTGTCGCAACGGCGATACCCACCAGGTCTGCCATTGCGCCGCTCCCGCTCACCAGCAGCTGGTGCGCCGCCACGAGTGCAGCCGTAACGAGGCCGGCGATAGGGCCCCCGAGCAGGCCCGAGACGCCAATAAGCGTGGCCCGAAGGTCGAAAACCGTACCATCCGGCAATTCGACGGAGAGCATTATCGAGGCGATGGCGCCGAGCCCCATCACACCGCCCAATGCAGCTGCACGGATGCGCGGCCCAAGCATGAGCAGGAGCGGTTCGCCATGGGCGAAAGCCGAGAGCAGAAGTCCCACCACGGCAAGATTTGCGATGAGGGCATACCACACGGTCGACTGGCTCCACTGGCTGCTTACGCTGCGCAATCCTAGGAATAAGCCCGACCGGCGAAAAAACCCGTTAACGGGCAACCTCGCATGCCGTTCAGCCGAGTCCTTCCAGGCATGTTCCAAAAGCTATCTGCCGGGATCGCCTCGGCCCTTGATGCGGATCAATGTGTCGGCCGGCGTGCCTGTCATAGTCGAACTTGGAGAGAGCCCGTCCGTCCGTTGCGACGCTTCGACGGGCGCTGTCTGAGGAGGTGATAATGGACATTCTGCTGCCGATCGCGACCTACCCTGATGCGACAACCAATGTTGGCCTCGGACACGCCCTCGGCCTGGCCGCCCGGCTCGACGCGAGGATGACAGTCTTGATTCAGGAGGTGGATATTGCGCCACTCCACAGTGCTCTGGGCGAGGCACTGCTGGGCGTGTCCAAGATGGCAGCCGAAGCCGAGCGACGCAGCAGGGATCGGGGCGAGGATATTGCCGCCTGGATAGGCGAGCGGGCTGCGAGCCTCGGCGTTGCGTTGAAGGTTGATGCAGCAAGGTGCCGGCCGGAGGCGTTCTCGGAGAGTCTCGTACCGCTCGCGCGCTACCATGATTTGACTGTCACGGTAGCTGACGGTGGAGATCCGCAGCGGCGCGCCGAGACCGAAGCGCTGATCTTTGACTCCGGTGGTCCGGTCGTCATTGTACCGGCAGGATCGGCAGTGGTGCCGGTCGCCGAACAACGGGCAACGCCATTGAATGTCGTCGTGGCCTGGGACGGCAGTCGGGCTGCATCAAGAGCGCTGCGCGATGCCATGCCGGTTCTCGAACGCGCGGACCTGGTGTCGGTCGTGACGATTGGCGATGACAAGGGAATCGATCCGGCGGGCGTTGCCGGCATACAGGCATTTCTCGAGCATCACGGCATACGCACCAGGCACCTGCAAAGGGAGCGCGGCAGCGCCCAAATCGGCGAGACCCTGCAGGCGGTTGCCGTTAGCCAGGACGCAGCTCTGCTGGTGATGGGCGCATACGGCAGGAACCGGCTGCAGGAATTTGTTCTGGGCGGAGCCACGCGTACTATCCTGCCTGAGCCACGGCTTCCGATCCTGATGTCTCACTAGCAAACTGGAGGATGTGATGGCGATCAACAGTGAGTGGCATGCCACGCACAAACTGCCCAGAAATGCCAAGCTGGAGGAGCGCTTGAACTGGCACATCGTGCATGCCGCCAACTGCGGGTGCCGCGAAATGCCAGCGACCATCAAGCGCGAGCTGGAGGTGCGAGGCCTGACCGTGCCCTCTCCCCGGAGCCTCAAATAGCGGGAAGCGGCGCCGCGTCGACCGCGCTATTCCATCTTCCGGATGATCCGTCCATCCAGTGCAACCGCCTGCGCCAGCGTGTTGGAGATCGTGCCGTACTTGCGGATATTCTTGTGCAGCAGGTCGAGGCGGCGATCGCTCTCGTCGGTATCGACCGTCACCAGGTAGTCAATGGAAGTGATCTGGGGCGGCGCATCCTGCCGGATGGCGTGCAAATGAACATGCATGCCGCGCATGTCGAAGCCGAGCAGGGGCAGCGCCCGCTCGGCGCTTTTGATAATGCAGGCCGCCAGCGCTGCCAGCAGCATTTCTGCCGGATTGAATGCGTCCGTCCGTCCCGCCAGGGAAGTGTCGAGCGTAACGACGGCCTGCCTGACCATGGCGCTGCTGCCAGCAGCGTCCGCACGCTCTGCACTGATCGAATATTCGAGCATACTGCCTCCAGTCAGTCCTCTCGCACCGAAACGATGCGGAAGACGTGGGTCTTGCCGTCGTCCTCGCGGATCGACACATATTCGCCTGGCACGAAACGCTCTTCGGACAGCCGGAAACCAACCTCGTCGTCCTGCGTGCTGGCATCGGAATAGTCGAAGAGCCAGCGGCCACCGGGGCCACGCTGGATGCGACCACGGGCCTCGTCTTCTCCCGGACGGTTCCGCACCACGCGGCACCAGTCAGGCATATCGCGGAAGCCGGCGGCGTCGATATGCCCATCAGCCGTCAACGGCAGGAAGAGACGATAGCTGTGGTTCCGGTCCCCTTCGGGATGGCCCGGTTCGCGCGCCAGTTCGAGCTCGATGCGGTAGAGCTTTGCTTTGGTCATTGGTGATCCCTTCAGAGTGTAGTGGCCGACAAGATTCGCGCCTCTCAGCTCAAGGGCGGGGCCAGGTGCACGCCGATGAAATAGGGCCAGACGAACAGGCCCAGCAGGCCCATCCAGAAATTGAGGTGCAGGTAGCCTATGCTGAACAGCCAGCCGGCGAACCAGAAGGCGCCAAGTGACGTGTGTTGCGTGATCTTGATGCGTTCCATCGAGCCTCTCCTCAGGCGGCGAGTTGGGCGGCTTGGCCGCTTGTCCCCATCCTTTCAAGCATGTCTGCCGCCCCGAATTCTTGATCTCGCGCAAAGAGATTGCCGCAGACCGCGCTATGATCCGGTGACGTACCCGGAGGCTTGAGATGGAAATCCGCAACATCGCCGTCGTGCTCACCATCGACTCTGTCGATCCGGACCTGGTCGCTCTGGCAAGCGACCTCGCCCGACGCCATCACGCCACACTCACCGGGGTAGCTGCGGCCGAGCCGCCGCTCGTCGTGATGGGGATGGATGGCGGTGCAGTGGCCGCATCGGTCTACGCGGAGCAACATGCCGAGATCGAGGCGTCCCTAGCAGCCGCCGAGGCAAGCTTTGCCACGCTCGTTCCCCCCGGTGTGAAACACCACTGGGTCGGAACGATACAGCGTCCGGACGCCGCTATCATCGAAATAGCCCGGACAGTGGATCTGATCATCGTGGGAGCGACCGACCAAAAGCCGCAGATCGGCCGTGCAGTCGACGTCGATGCGGTGCTGCTCGGAGCCGGTCGCCCCGTCCTCGTCGCGGCGGCCGGCACACGCAAACTCAAGGCCAGCAAGATCGTCGTTGCCTGGAAAGATACCAAGGAGGCCCGCCGGGCCGTCATGGATGCCCTGCCCCTGCTCAAGGCAGCTGACGACGTAAGCCTTGTTGTGGTGGACGAAGGCAATCTGGCGACCGAGCGCGCCAGCATGCTCGACGCTGTCGCCTGGCTCCAATCCCATGAGGTCAAGGCACATGGCGACGTGCTTCCCGACATTGGTGGCGTTGCCCAGACCATCCTGCAGGCTGTGATGACTGAAGGCGCCGACCTCGTCGTCAGTGGCGCCTATGGCCATAGCCGGCTCCGGGAATGGTTGCTGGGTGGCATGACCCGGGACCTGTTGGCCACGCATGGGGTAAGCCGCCTGTTTTCCAACTAGGCGCGCCCACTACCGCTCCAAGCCCAGGACACCGTATGACCATCCGTCACCTCGATCATGCATTTGCGCCGCGCAGCGTCGCCTTGATCGGTGCCTCGCAACGCCCTGGCTCGTTGGGGGCGCTCGTCCTGTCAAACATCGTCTCGGGTAGATTTGAGGGCAAGATATTTCCGGTCAATCCCAAATACCGGGAGCTGGCCGGGCGCGCCTGCTTTTCTCGCGTGGCCGACCTGCCAGAGGTTCCCGATCTCTGCGTCATAGCCACGCCCGCCCAGACCATACCGGCGCTGATCGAAGAAATCGGCCAGTTCGGGGGCAGGGCGGTCGTCGTCATCACCGCAGGGGTGGGCAGTGAGGACCAGTTGCGCCAGCGCATGCTGGAAGCTGCCGGCCGTCATGGCGTGCGGATCATCGGGCCCAATACGATCGGCCTGCTGGCGCCGCTTGTTGGGCTCAATGCAAGCTTCACTCACATCCCCGCGCGTGCGGGCTCGCTGGCACTGCTCTCGCAATCGGGGGCGATCGTATCCTCGATCATCGATTGGGCTGAGTCCGAAGGGATCGGGTTTTCCCAGATCACCTCGCTGGGCGATATGGCCGATGTCGACGTTGGCGATTGCCTTAACATGCTCGCCGCCGATCACAAGACGTCGGCTATCCTGATGTATCTCGAATCCATTCCCAACGCCCGCAAGTTCATGTCTGCGGCGCGTGCTGCGGTCCGGCTGAAGCCGGTCATCGCTATCAAGCCAGGCCGGCACGAACAGGCTGCCAGGGCGGCGCAGACGCATACCGGCGCGCTCGCGGGGGCCGATGCCGTGGTCGACGCCGCAATGCGGCGCGCTGGCATTATCAGGGTCAATGATCTTGAGGATCTGTTCTCCGCGGCTGAGATCACCGCGCGTTTCAAGCCGCTGGAACGCGGCCGGGTCGCCATCGTCACCAATGGCGGGGGCGCAGGCGTGCTCGCAGTCGACCACTTGATCGACCGCGGATGCGAACTGGCCGAGCTGTCCCTGCAAACGCTGGCTGCACTCGATCAAGTGCTGCCACCCAACTGGTCGCATGCCAATCCGGTGGACATTATCGGCGACGCGCCGCCCGAACGTTACCTTGCTGCCATGCGCCTCGTGGCTGAAGACCCCGGCGTCGACGTTGTCCTGGCCATGAATTGCCCAACCGCGCTTGCCTCGCCGTCCGCCGCGGCCCAGGGGCTTGCTGACGTGGTCCAGAATGGGCTGATCAGCGGCAAGCCGGTGCTTGCCACCTGGCTTGGCCAGTTTGCGGCCGCGGAGGCGAGACGTCTTCTCAACAGTGCGGGCATTGCCAGCGTGGACACGCCGGCCAAGGCTGCCGATGCGGTCAGCATCCTGACGCGATGGCGGCGGCTGACCGCGCGCCTGCAACGCGTCCCGGCCACCCAAGAAACTCTTCACGTCGATCGGCCGGGGGCCGCCGCTGTGCTCGCTGGCGCAGCAGGCGACAGGCGCACAATGCTGACGGAGCCCGAGGCAAAGGACGTGTTGAGCGCCTATGGCATTGCGGTGCCTCGGACGCTGACGGTCGCTGACGTCGACGCTGTGGAAGCCGCGGCAGCCGAATTGCTGCAGGGTAGCGCCCGGGTTGCGGTCAAGATGATGTCGGCGACCTTGACGCATAAATCCGATTTTGGCGGCGTGGTGCTGGACCTCGATAGCGCCCAAGGCGCGCGCGCTGCCGCGCAGGCAATCCTCGATCGGCTTGCGGCAAGGGGCGTGGCCGCCGAATTGGATGGCTTCGCCGTGCAGCAGATGATCATCCGGCCAACGGCAACGGAGTTGCTGATCGGGGTAACCACGGATCCTGTCTTCGGTCCCGTGCTGATGTTCGGCGCGGGTGGGGTATCGGTCGAAGTCGTTCGCGACACGACCATGGAGATCCTACCGGTCGACGACGTGCTGGCTGATGACATGATCGATCGCACCCGCATCAGCGCTCTGCTGGCGGGCTATCGCAACCAGCCGGCCGCGGACAGGAGCGCCATCGTGCTGGCACTCAAGGCGATCTCGCAACTGCTCATCGACTTCCCCCAGATCGTGGCAATCGACATCAATCCGTTGCTCGCCGACGCCGATGGGGTCATCGCGCTCGATGCCCGCATAGAATTGGATCTGCAGCGCCTGGATATTGCAGCCCCTAATCCGGCGCTGTCCATCCGCCCCTATCCGGTTCAGTGGAGCACGCAGCTGGAAGTCGGCAGCGGGACATTCGACATCCGCCCCATCCGTCCGCTCGATGTGGAACTCTATCCGCGCTTCTTGGAAAGCGTCACCGCCGAGGATCTGCGGCTGCGCTTTCTGGTGCCGACCACCGAACTTTCCTCGGAGACGCTGACCCGTCTGACGCAGCTGGACTATGACCGCGACATTGCTTTCGTGGCCTTGTCGCGACCCGAAGGTGAGCTGGCCGGCATCGTCCGCTACGCCGCCGAGCCCGATGGCAGGCGCGCCGAATTCGGCCTGCTCGTCCGCAGTGACCTTCAGGGCATGGGGTTGGGCCGGGCCATGCTGCACCATCTGATCGACTATGCCAGGGCGCGTGGTCTTGTCGAACTGAACGGCATAGTGCTGAACGAAAACACTCGCATGGTCGAACTCTGTCGTGACCTTGGTTTCAATATCGCAGTGCGAGCGGGCGAGCCGGGCCGCCTTGAGGCCCGACTAGCGCTTTGATGTTGGTCCGTCAGTCCGGCGCCTTATGCCGGTTCGGCCTCGTCCTTGGGCTGTTCGACTGACCCCCTGCGCTGGAGCACCGCGCCAACCGTGCTGCAGAGCAAGGCCCAGGCAGCGCCCAGGCACCAGCCGGCCAGCACGTCACTGGGATAGTGCACGCCCATATAGAGGCGGCTGGCGCCGACCAGGATGGTCAGCACGATGGCGCCTGCAATGCTCAAGATCTGCAGCGGCCGGGTCGGGGCAAAACGCGCCAGCAGGGCGCCGAGCGTGAGGAAGGTTACGGCCGACAGCATGGCGTGACCGCTCGGAAAGCTGGCCGTGAACTGCTCCGACATGACGGTGAGATCTGGCCGGGGCCTGGCGTAACCCATCTTCAACACGGTGCTGAGAATGGTGCCGCCCAGGACGGATATGGCGACCAGCAGCGCGGCAGAACGCATGCGCGCGAGCAGCAGATAGCTGCAGACGGCAACGACAATCAGCCCCAGCAGCGAGAAACTTCCCAGCGCCGTTATATCCCGCACCATTTCGTGCACCCATGCCGGTCCGATCACCTGGTCGACATTGTTGGGGTCGCGGAACAGCATCAGGATCGACTGATCGAAGGCCTCCATTTCGCCTTCCACCATCTCATCTGCAATCTGGAGAAAGGCCAGGACCAGCCCGCTGATAATCGCAATTGCTGCGAGCAGGGGGCCTTCCGCCGTCACGAAGCCATAGATGCGATGGTAGTGCTTGGACCGCACAAGTTTGTGTAGCATTGCCGTTTTCCTTGCTTTTACACGCAACGTCCGGTCCGCGTGCACGTTCCGCTGCAGCAGCAGGTGGAACAATCGAACATGGCAGATCCGTCTTTCTACGTCATTCTCAATGCAAATGCTGGAACGGCCAATGCAGCAGGCGTAACCGCCGAGGCGGTCGCTGAATTGTTTGAGGCCAATGGCCTGCGGGCCGTGGTCGATGCGCGCAGCGAACAGCCCCTGGCAGATCGCATTGCAGACGCCATTGCCAGCCCAGCACCTACGGTCGTCGCGGCGGGTGGGGACGGCACGATTACTGCGCTGGCCGCCGCATTGGTCGGCGGAGACAAGAGCCTGGCCATCCTGCCGCTGGGCACAGTCAACGCGCTGGCAAAGGACCTCAGTGTTCCTCTGGACTTGGCGGGGGCAGTATCCGCGTTAGCAACGGGCGAAATGCACCGTATCGATGTCGGCGAGGTCAATGGCCGGATATTCCTGCACAAGGTCGTCATCGGCATGATCCCCGGTGTTGCCGCCGGGCGTGAACATATCCGGGGGCGGTATGACATCGCGGCCAAGATCGGATTCCTGCGCTATTTCTTCCGGCGTATTGCGCGCAGCAAGCGGATCGCCGTGGTCATCGAGCCAAGTTCAGGCGAACGGCGGGTCGAGCGGGTGCAGGCGCTGGCCGTCGCGAGCAATGCCTACGATGAGGGCGTCGGCCAGTTCTTCTCGCGCCAGAAGCTCGATCAGGGCACCCTGACCCTCTATGTCCTTCGTCACTTCACAGCGCGCGATTTTATCCGTCTGACCGTGGAGATGTTGCTCGGCCGCTGGCGCGATGACGAGGCGCTGAGTGTTGAAAGTGTCAACGCCGTCACCATCGACACGCGCAAGGATTTGATCAAGGTGATGTTTGATGGTGAAGTCGAAACCATGCACACGCCGCTTGTCTTTGCCATTCGGCCCAAGGCGCTGTCGGTGATCGTGCCTGCCAACACTGCCACTCCAGCTGAGGCCGCATGAAGATACTGCACGTCTCGGACCTGCATTTCGGCCATCACGATCCGGCAGTCGCTGCCGGCTTCGCGGACGACATCAATGCGCAAAAGCCTGACCTGGTGGTGGCCAGCGGGGACTTCACCCAGATTGGCACCAAGGAAGAGTTCGAGCAGGCGCGAGAGTTTCTCGACAAGCTCCACGCCCCGGTCTTCGCGGTTCCGGGCAATCACGACGTTCCGGCGGTCAACATCTTCCGACGCTTCTTCAACCCCTACGGTCTCTACCGACGCTACATTGATGACGACCTAGAGCCATTTCTTGAAATGGACGGCGTTGTGCTGGTCGGCATGCGGACGTCGCGTCGGGCGAGGCTGGAGTGGAACTGGGGTCATGGCACGATCTCCCGCAGCCAACTCGAGGATCTCGAGCAGCGCTTTTCGCAGGCCTCTCCCGATGCCGTTCGGGTAATCGTGGCGCATCACCCCCTGCTATTTCCCACGCAGCCCATGCTGCAAAAGACCAAGCGCGTGAAGCGCGCCGACGAGGCACTCGCAACCTTTGCCGCACTAGGCGTACGGCTGGTTCTTTCGGGGCATTTCCACCTCTCCTATGTGCGCAAGCATGAGAGTAAGGCGGCCGAGCGCGAGGGCGAGCCCATCGGGCTCAGCAAATCCACGGTGGCGCCCATTCTTGTGGCCCAGGCCTCTTCGGCGATTTCCACGAGGCTGCGCGGCGAGGCCAATGCCTACAATCTGATCGATATCACCCCGGACCGCATCACCATCACGGTGCGCGAATGGCGCGATGGCGCCTGGCACACGCGGGAACAGGCGAGCGAGCCGGTATAACCGCGCCTTCCACCGGGACAGCGGCGCGCAGCTCACTTTCCCGGCTATGGTTTTAGTCCTCGCAATAGATTGAATAGAGCGTGGCAAGCACGCGCCTCACCTCGTCGGAGGCGAGACTATAGCGGATCTGCTGGCCGTCGCGCCGAGTCTTGACGAAATCCCAGGCGCGCAGCTTGGAGAGATGCTGCGAAAGCGGCGACTGCGCCAACCCCACCTTCTCGCCCAGCTCCGTCACATTCATCTCGCGATCCAGCAGGTTGCACAGGATCAGCAGCCGCTTGGAATTTGCCATTGCGGTCAGGAGGCGCGTTGCCTGTTCGGCATTCGCCTCCATTTTTTCGATTTCCATCTTGATCATATTAGAATGTTCTTATATACAGCTGGACGCATAGTCAATGTCCATCGAAATCCCACCGCTTTCAAGGAGGCTGTCATGAAATTCAATGTCGGAACGCCGGATCGTATCGCCCGTCTCGTCATCGGCGCCGTGCTTGTCCTGTTGCCACTGCTTCCCGGGATTGCCCTGTTCGCCAACCCGCTCTGGTTCTGGGCGTCGCTGGTTGTTGGCGTCGTGCTGATCGGGACTGCCATGGTCCGCTTCTGCCCCCTCTACGCCATTCTTGGTCTCTCCACCTGTAAGGTTCCTAGTCGATGACTGAATTCACCCCTCTCGCGTCGCTGTTTGGCGGCGCGCTGATCGGTCTCTCCGCCGTACTTCTCATGGCCTTCCATGGCCGCATCGCCGGCATGACCGGCATCCTGACCGGCGTGATGCCGCCCATGTCCAGCGATTGGGCCTGGCGGGCGGCTTTCGTCGCCGGTGCCATTGCCGCTCCGGCCCTGGTTCTGACCCTGTCGGGGCAGACCATCCCCTTCGACAGCCCGGTGCCGACACCGTGGATCATCATTGGTGGCCTTATCGTGGGTGGAGGCGTCTATTTCGGCTCCGGTTGCACGTCCGGCCATGGCGTTTGCGGCATTGCCCGCCTGTCGCCGCGCTCGATCGCCGCGACTGCCACTTTCATGGCCACGGCAACCGCCACGGTCTTTGTCGTCCGCCACGTGCTGGGGGGATTCTAATGTTGCGTACTACTGTTGCCGGCCTCATCGGTCTCGTTTTCGGCACCGGCATTGCCATTTCCGGCATGGGCAATCCGGCCAAGGTTTTGAACTTCTTCGACATTGCCGGCACCTGGGATCCATCCCTGGCCCTAGTGATGGCGGGCGCCCTCGTGGTTTCGGCCATCGGCTACCGCTTTGTCTTGCGCCGGCCAGAGCCGGTGCTGGAAGCCAGGTTTCACCTGCCGACCGGCCGTAAGCTCGACCTGCCCTTGCTTGCCGGTTCCGCGGCCTTCGGCATAGGCTGGGGCATTTCGGGGTTCTGCCCCGGCGGTGCCGTGCCGGCCCTGGGCCTCGGCGAACCGTCTGCCTGGATTTTCGTCGGCGCCATGCTGGCGGGGATCGCCGCAGCCCGCACCATCCGCCTCGCGCTCGAAGCGCGCATCACCCAACCAGCGTGAAGGAGATCACCATGACCGCTCTGCCTTTTACCCCAGACCTGTCCGTGAAGCCGGACGTCACCGCCTTTTTCGACCCGGCAACCAACACCATCAGCTACAACGTCAAGGATCCGTCCTCGCCGTCCTGTGCCATCTATGACTCGGTCATGGACTTCGACTACGCCTCCGGCCACATCAGCTACGAACATGCCGATGCCATGATTGCCCATATCCGCGAGCGTGGCCTCAAGCTGGAATGGTTGATCGAGACCCATGTCCATGCCGACCACCTGTCAGCGGCGCCCTATATCCAGGCCAAGCTGGGTGGCAAGCTGGGCATCGGCGAGAACATCCGGACTGTCCAGGACACCTTTGGCAAGGTGTTCAACGAAGGCACCGAGTTCCAGCGCGACGGCAGCCAGTTCGACCGCCTGTTCAAGGACGGTGACAGCTACCAGATTGGCGCCATGACCGTTTACGCCATGCACACGCCGGGACACACCCCGGCCTGCATGACGCATGTAGTGGGAGATGCCGCCTTTGTCGGTGACACGCTGTTCATGCCGGATGGCGGCTCGGCTCGTGCTGATTTCCCGGGCGGGGATGCCCGCACGCTCTATCGCTCTATCCAGCGTGTCCTGTCCCTGCCGGGCGCCATGCGCCTCTTCATGTGCCACGATTATGGTCCGAATGGCCGTGACATCCAGTGGGAGACCACGGTGGCTGACGAGATCGCGCACAACATTCATGTCGGCAAGGGCACAGACGAAGACACCTTCGTGCAGATGCGCGAAGCGCGGGACGCCACGCTCGCCATGCCCAAGCTCATCATCCCGTCGCTGCAGGTCAACATGCGCGCCGGACAACTCCCGCCAAAGGACGAGGACGGCAAGACCTTCCTCAAAGTCCCTGTGAACGGCCTCTGACCATGTGGCCCTTTTCCAATTCCGACCCGAAAGCAAAACCCATGAATATCAACAAGATTGCCCCTGATTTCTCCGCCACCGGCCAGATCCGGCCCGACCAGATGAAGGCCGTCGTCGACGCCGGCTACAAGTCGATCGTCTGCGCCCGTCCCGACCAAGAGGAGGCCGGCCAGCCCGCCTTTGCCGAGGTAGCCAAGGCTGCTGAGGCCGCCGGTCTCAAGATCGTGCACATTCCGGTGTCAGGCCCGTTGGGCGAGGGGCAGATCATCCGCTTCCACGATGCCTGGAAGGATTTGCCCAAGCCGATGCTTGGCTATTGCCGCTCCGGCGCCCGCGCCGGCAGCCTCTACGCAACTCTGTCGAAATAAGTCCGATGAAGCTCAAGACCTACTTCCCGATCCTTGACTGGGGGAGGCGTTACAATCGCGCAACCCTGACCAGCGATCTGGTCGCCGCCGTGATTGTCACGATCATGTTGATCCCCCAGTCACTGGCCTATGCACTGCTGGCTGGGCTGCCGCCGGAAGTGGGTCTTTACGCCTCCGTCTTGCCGCTCGTGGCCTATGCCATCTTCGGCACCTCTTCGGCACTCGCTGTCGGGCCGGTGGCGGTGGTCTCCCTGATGACCGCCGCCGCGGTCGGCCGCCTGGCGGCAGAAGGCACGGCCGACTATGCCAGCGCCGCCATCCTGCTCGCTCTTCTATCGGGCGTCATGCTGACGGTAATGGGTCTGTTCAGGCTCGGCTTCATCGCAAACTTCCTGTCGCATCCGGTCATCTCAGGCTTCATCACCGCCTCGGGCATCATCATTGCCACCAGCCAGGTGGGCGGGCTTCTCGGCATCAAGACCGAGGGCCATGCGCTGCCGCAGCCGGTGATGTCGATCGTGGAAAATCTTGATGCCATCAACCTCAATACCGTCGCCGTAGGCGCGGTGGCTCTGGCGCTGTTGCTGTGGATCCGCCTCGACCTCAAGAACTGGCTCAACCGCTTTGGCCTACCCAAGGGCGTCGCCAACATCATTGTGCGGGCTGGTCCGGTCTTTGTGGTCTTTCTGACCATGGCGTGGTCTGCGCTGTTCGACCTCGGCAACAAGGGTGTGGCCCTGGTGGGCCAGGTGCCTCAGGGCCTGCCTATGCTGGCGCTGCCGAGCTTCAATCTCGACACCATCCAGGCGCTGCTGCTGCCAGCGCTGATCATTTCGGTTGTTGGCTTTGTCGAATCCATTTCCGTGGCGCAGACGCTGGCTGCCAAGCGCCGCGAGCGCATCGACCCCAACCAGGAACTCATCGGTCTGGGCGCCTCCAACGTCGCGGCAGCCATTGGCGGGGGCTACCCGGTAACCGGTGGCTTTGCCCGCTCGGTGGTGAATTTCGATGCCGGCGCTGCGACGCCGGCCGCCGGAGCCTTCACCGCGATCGGCATTGCCGGTGCGACCCTGCTGCTCACACCGTTCCTTGCCATCCTGCCCAAGGCGACGCTGGCCGCCACGATCGTCCTGGCTGTATTGACGCTGGTCGACTTTTCGATCCTCAAACGCGCCTGGAACTACTCCAAGGCCGATTTTGCGGCCGTCGCCATCACGCTGCTGGGGACACTCCTGCTGGGTGTCGAAGTGGGCATTTCCTTAGGGGTAGGGGCCTCTATCCTGATCTTCCTCTATCGCTCGTCGCAGCCCCACGCAGCCATTGTGGGTCAGGTGCCCGGCACCGAGCACTATCGGAACGTCAAGCGTCACCAAGTGGACACCACGCCCGATGTGCTCTCTATCCGGGTGGACGAGAGCCTCTATTTCGCCAATGCGCGCTACCTACAGGATCTGGTCATAAACCAGGCCGCTGAGAACCCGGAGCTCAAGGACGTTGTCCTGATGTGTTCGGCGGTCAATGCCATCGACATGTCGGCTCTCGAAAGCCTCGAGGCGATCCAGCACCAGTTGAGCGATCTCGGAGTCCGCCTGCATCTGTCCGAGGTCAAGGGCCCGGTCATGGATCGTCTCGCGGGTACCGACTTCCTCGCGCATCTGTCGGGTGGGGTACATCTCAGCCAGCATCAGGCGATGCTCGCCATCGCGGCTGCGCGGCTCGCCAGGCGCGACCCTGCCGTCCCCACGTCGGCAACTGAGCCCCTCAAGGCGATCGGCAGCTAGACGTTGCCGGGGGCAGGTTTAGCCTGCCTCCTCCGCTATTCCGCCGCGACCATGACGCGTTCAGCGGCCATGAAGATGCGTCTTTCGACAATGTCGATGGGATAGGTCCTCACCTGTCCCTCGTCGGCGCCGAGCGCCTGGCCGGTGGCCAGGTCGAATACCCAATTGTGCAGCGGGCAGGTGACCGAGGCGCCATGCACGATGCCTTCGCTCAGCGGCCCCTGCCGGTGCGGGCAACGGTTCTCGATGGCAAAGATCTGGTCGTCCTGGGTGCGAAACACCGCAATTCGCCCCGCCGGCGTATTCACGCAGCGCGATCCGCGGCGGGGGATGGCGTCGACGCTGCCGATTTCGATCCACTCGGTCATGCCGCCCTCCCTGCCTATTCTGCTGCGACCGGCATGCCGAATTCGGCCATGGCGGCGAATTCATGGGCGTCCTTGCCGTTCACACGCTCTTCCCAGGGGTCGACCTGGGCGAAGGTCTGCGAATAGACGAAGCGCTCGAAATAGTGCCGGCGTTTGGCCAGATCATCGACGACATTGGCCTTGATCGAGGGCGTGCCGACGCGCTTGGCCCACTTGTAGATGCGTTCGAGATATCGGCCCTGCTCGCGATAGAGCTGGGTCAGCGCCACGATGATCTCCAGTGCCTCGTCCTCGCTATCGGCATGGCAGAGCAGCTCGGTCCCCTTGATGTCGAGACCTGCGGCGCCGGCAAAGTGGATGTCGTAGCCACTGTCGACGCAGATCACCCCGATATCCTTGCAGGTGGCTTCGGCGCAGTTGCGCGGGCAGCCAGAGACGGCCAGCTTGAGCTTGGCCGGAGTCCAGGCGCCCCACATGAACTTCTCGATGCGGATGCCGAGGCCGGTGGAATCCTGGGTGCCGAAGCGGCACCAGTCAGAGCCGACGCAGGTCTTGACCGTACGCAAACCCTTGGCATAGGCCGCGCCCGAGACCATGCCGGCGGCATTGAGATCGGCCCAGACGGCTGGCAGGTCTTCCTTCTTGACGCCAAGCAGATCAATGCGCTGGCCGCCAGTGACCTTGACGGCGGGAATGGCGAACTTGTCGGCAACATCGGCAATGGCGCGTAGTTCCTTGGGATTGGTCATGCCGCCCCACATGCGTGGCACGACAGAATAGGTCCCGTCCTTCTGGATATTGGCGTGCACGCGCTCGTTGATGAAGCGGCTCTGCCCGTCATCCTCGTATTCGCCCGGCCAGTCGGCGACGAGATAGTAGTTGAGCGCCGGTCGGCACTTGGCACAGCCACAGGAGGTTTTCCACTCCAACTCCTGCATCACGGCAGGAATGGATTTGAGCCCCTTGGCTATGATGAGGCGGCGCACGTCGTCGTGGCCATATTCGGTGCAGGGACACATCGGCTGCACGGCGGCCGGATTATAGGCATCGCCCAGCGTAGCGTGGAGCAATTGCTCCACCAGATGGGTGCAGGAGCCGCACGACGCCGAAGCCTTGGTGTGGGCGCGTACGCCATCGAGACTGGTCAGTCCCTTGCCGGTGATAGCTCCAGTGATCTTGCCTTTGCATACGCCGTTACAGCCACAGATCTCTGCCTCATCGGGCAAGGCTGCAACGGCCGCCATAGGGTCCAGGGGGGTGCCCCCCTGATAGGCCTGGCCGAAGATCAGTGTATCGCGCAGCTCCCGCGTGTCGACGCCCCGCTTGAGCATGTCGAAGAACCACGGGCCGTCGGCGGTTTCGCCATACAGCACGGCGCCGATGATGCGGTCGTCCTTGAGCACGAGGCGCTTGTAGACACCAGCCGTGGCGTCACGCAGCACGATCTCCTCGCGGTCCTCGCCCTCGCCGAAATCGCCGGCCGAGAACAGGTCGATGCCGGTGACCTTGAGTTTGGTCGAGGTGACCGAGCCTTGGTAGCTCGCCTCCTGCTCAGCCAGCGTGTGGGCCAATACCTGACCCATCTCGTAGAGCGGCGCAACCAGCCCGTAGCAGGTGCCACGGTGCTCGGCGCATTCGCCCAGCGCAAAGATGTGTGGATCGTCGGTTCGCATCTGGTCGTCGACTACGATGCCGCGATTGACGGCCAGGCCGCTGGCCTTGGCGAGGCCAGAGGAGGGACGAATGCCCACTGCCATCACCACCATTTCACAGGGGATGATCATGCCGTCATTGAGCTCGACACCTTCGACCCTGTCTGTGCCCAAGACCTGCTTGGTATTGGCCTTGGTGATCACCGTGACGCCGCGATCCTTGAACGCCTTTTCCAGCAGGTAGCCTGCCGCTGGGTCGAGCTGGCGCTCCATCAGCGTGGGCATTAGATGCAGCACCGTGACGTCCATGCCGCGCATCTTGAGGCCGGCGGCGGCCTCAAGACCCAAGAGTCCGCCGCCAATGACAACGACCCGGGCTCCGGGCCCAACGGCCAGCATCTTGTCGACGTCATCAAGGTCGCGGTAGGTCACGACGCCCGGCAATTGATGGCCGGGAACCGGCGGAATGAACGGGGAGGAGCCCGTGGCGATCACCAGCTTGTCGTAGTCGGCGACAATGCCATTGGTGGAGATGACCTTCCTCGCCTCCCGGTCGATCAGCGTGACCGGCGAAGACTTGTGCAGGGTAACGCCGTTCTCTGCATACCAGTCGTCGCCATGGGTGATGATCTCTTCATAGGTCTTTTCACCCGACAGCACCGGGGAAAGCATGAGCCGGTTGTAGTTCACCCGTGGCTCGGCATTGAAGATGGTGACGGCGTAGCGCCCCGGCGCGGCCTCGAACAAATGCTCCAGCATGCGCCCGGGCGCCATGCCATTGCCGATGATGACAAGTTTTTCGGTCAATCCGCCGTCTCCTGCTCGCAGGGAAAACAAAAAAGCTGCCAATCGACAGTGCAGCTCCGGCGCAAGTCCGAAACGTCTGTCGATTGGCAGCTTTGCCTGATGGCGCCCGCCATTGGGTGCCGGTCAGCGCTGGATGTCAGCGCCTATGGTTCCGGTGATGCATGAAACGTGCCAAAGCAGAAAGCTCGCATTTCTGCTTTGGGGGCAATGGGTTACGGAATCCCGGCAGGGCGATGTGACGTCACCACCTTGCACCATAAGCGTTCAGGCTGCATCAATATTGAGCATTGCGCAAACATGCCCGAGATTGGCGCAAAGGCTCGCCTACTGCGCGGTGGCGCCTGTTTCGGACAGGTACTGATTGGAGTAGTAGCTGGAAAAGTCTGGACGATCGGCCAGCACCTTGCCGTCGCCATCACGCAGAATTTCGGCCGCCATCAGATAGTCGCCGATCGCTTCGATCTTCTCTGCCTGGATCGTTCCGACAGCGCCATCGCTGCCCTGAAGGTAGTGACCGTCGATCAGCGCCTGCAGCGACGCGCGGACAAAGGCGCGGTCCGTAAGGCTGTCACTGTTGGCGGCCAGCAAGATGTCGGTTGCCTCATCGGGATTGGCGACGGCGAAGGCATAGCCGCGTTGCACGGCCTGGATGAAGGCGCTGGCGGTTTCGGGATTGGCATCGAGATAGGCCTGGCTTGAACCGATGAAATTGGTGTGCTGGTCCGGCACCCCATAGTCGGCATAGCGGAAGGCTCGCTGCGGCACGCCATCCAGTTCGGCCTTGACGCCCTCCCAGGTATAGACCTCAAGAGTGAAGTCGACCGCGCCATTGGCGAGCGCCTCATAGGCCGAGGTACCCAGCGTAACTGTCTCGAACTGACCAGTGCCGCCAACGTGGCGGATGATGGTCTCGATTAGCGCATTTTCCCAGGCGCTGCCGAAACCGCCATAGGTGAGGCCGTCGAGGTCCCGCGGAGTCTGAATGTCGCTGCGGTCCGCGTTGAAGACCAGCCGGCCGGTCTCGGTCTGCACTAGGGCATAAGTGGCCACGAGGTCCGCCCCCGCGGTCCGCTGCAGGAACAGGCTCAGCGACCCCAGAATGCCGAAATCTGCCACGCGGTTGGCGACCAGCGTACTGGCCGACGTATCGCTATAGGGCAGGATTTCGACGGTGAGGCCTTCCTCGGCGAAGAAACCCTGGGCCTCAGCGACATAGAGACCGATGTGATTGGTATTCGGTGTCCAGTCCAGCGCGATCGTTACCGTGTCGGACTGGGCAAAGCTTGGGGTGACAAGTGCGCTGGCGACGGCGGCGGCGATCAATAGACGGCGGTTGAGCATGTGTTTTGGTCCTTCAGTCCGAGTTTTGGTTGAGCAGGGTTTCCAGCAGGCGCGCCTCGATGGCGCTGGCCTCGGGCGATGTCAGGTCGATGCGAGGGCGGGGCAGGGGCACCGCGATTTCGGTGAGCATCCGGGCTGGCCTGCCCGTCAGCACATAGATGCGGTCGGACAGGAACACGGCCTCACGCACGTCATGGGTGATGAGCAGGGCCGTCCAGCTGTGCTGCTGCCACATCGCTTGCAGCCAGCGCTGCATGCTGGCTCGGGTCAGCGCGTCGAGCGCGCCGAACGGCTCGTCAAGCAGCAGCATTTCGCGCTGCTGCACCACGGTCCTGAGCAGGGCCGCGCGCTGGCGCATGCCACCCGACAACTGCGCGGGATAGTGCTGTTCAAACCCCGCAAGGCCGAATTCGGCGAAGAGTGGCTGGACACGTTTGCGGGCAGCAGCGCGTGCCAGTCCCTGCACCTCCAGGCCAAGCGTCGTGTTGTCGAGGACTCGCCGCCACGGCATCAGCGCATCATGCTGCGGCATGAAGGCAAAGGGGCTGGGTCGCGTCGTCAGCGGCTGGCCGTCGAAGTGGATCGTTCCGGCATCGGCTTCGGTTGCGCCGGTAAGAATCTTGAAGAGCGTCGACTTGCCAGCGCCGGACGGTCCGAGAAGCGAAACGAACTCGCCGCGGCGTACCGTCAGCGAAATGTCTCCCAGCACGTCCAGGTCACCGAAGCGTTTGCGTAGATTGCGGAGCTGCAGCCTGTACCCGGTCATGGCGAACGCCTCTCGAGGCGATCCCACGGCATGACGAGGCGCTGGACCAGGACGACGATGCCGAACAGCATCAACGTCAGGGCAGAACTGACCAAGACAGCAGCCAACACCAGATCCGGCCGGAAATTGTTCTTGGCGTTGAGTATGTAGATCCCCAGCCCTTTGGCTGCGCCGGCATATTCGGCGAAGATCGCCCCGACCACCGCATAGGTGATCGAGATACGGATGCCGGCAAAGAAATAAGGCAGGGAGGAGGGCAGTCGCGCCAGAAGGAAAACGCGCAGCCGCCCCGCCCCCATCGAAGCCAGCAGCGCTTCGATATCCCGTTCGGTAGCCGCATAGCCCTGAACCAGCGCCACCAGCATCGGGAAAAACGTGACCAGCGCGACCAGCCCGATCTTGGGGCCCAGTCCGAAACCGAACCAGAGCACGACCAGCGGGGCAATGGCGACCAGCGGCAGTGTCTGGCTGACGATCAACACCGGGAACAGGCCCCGCCGAATGGGTGGGATGAAGTCCACCAGCACGGAGAAGGCAAAGGCCGCCAGCAGCGAATAGACAAAGCCAATGGTCGTCGCGGCCAGAGTTGGCAACATATTGTCGAGCAGCGCCAGCCGGTGCTCCCAGGCCTGCGTCACAACCCGAGATGGCGCGGGCAGCGTCGTCGGTGAGATGCCGGAGAACAGCGCATAGGCTTCCCAGGCCAGCACCACTGCGCCGAGCGCCAGCGCGGCCGGAGCGGCTCGCAACAGTGCGGACGTGACAAGCCGCATGGATAATTTGACAATGGACATGGCGGTACCTGCGAAAGACGGCGACAGACGCGGCCTAGCGCGGCGTCGGGCTGTTCGCGGATACCGTCAGGTCGATGGTGACATGGCCGGCCGGGGGGCCGAACTGGCAGAATGCCGCTTCGAGTGCGGCGAACACTGGTGCGGCGTCGCCTGCCAGCCTTGTGCAGAAGTTCTTCGCGCGGTCGAATACGCCGGACTGCTTGAGAAAGTCGATGCAGCCGTAAATTTCGTCCATGTGATCGTCAGTGCCCATCACATAGAGCGAGAACTGCGCCGCAATCGGCGTCCCGGTCTTGATGGCCGCCGCAACGGATGCCAGCGACTCTGCCTTGCGTTGCTCCAGGTTCTCTCGCGGTCCATCGAAGCGAACCGAAGCGCAGATCGCATCGTCCGGCTCGCCGGGGCACCCGCGGGAAATGGTGGCCGAGAGCACGCAATGTGCACCCCCACCCGCCGCTGCCACAAACAGGTCGCGCATGGCCGGGAACAGGGTATCGGGTGGGCCCACCAGTAGCGTCGAGATGTCGTCGGTCTCGATCCGCAGCTGGTTTCGGTAGGGGTCGAGCGCGCCCAATGCGCCCGTGATCACGCCGACGAAATCGCCGGTCATTGGGTAGAGGGAAATCTGTGCGCCAGAAAACATCGTCCGCCTCGCTCCGCTGGTATTACCCAGATCAGCTAATAGGGTATGAAGGCATGTCGCCCGCGTCTCAGCCCCGGCAATACGGAGCACCCCTGTGGATGGCTGCGAACATATAGATCGGGATTTGTCTGGCAAGCCCCTATTTGCCTATCGACGCGCCTTGCTCGGTACGGCATGGGCCATGACATTGCGGATCGCAAAGCTGGATTGAATGCGGGAGACGCCGGGCAGGCGGGACAGCACCTCGGTGTGCAGTCGCTCGTAGTCAGCCATGCTCTTGGCCTCCAGCCGCAGCAGATAGTCGGTCATCCCACCCATCAGGTAGCATTCACGGACCTCGGGGCATCGCCTTACGGCGGCCTCGAAGCTCCGCAGCAGGTCGTCGGTCTGCCGCTCCAGTGAAATCTGCACGATGACGACCGTGGAGGGCTCGCTGCTGTCCGTCGCGATGATCGCAGCATAGCCGCGAATGACCCCGCTTTCCTCCAGGGCATGCAGCCGGCGCAGGCAGGCGGAGGGCGACAACCCCACCGATTGGGCGAGCTTTGCATTGCTCATGCGGCCGTCACTGCGCAGCAGGACCAGCAACTTCGTATCGATCGCATCGAGGTGCATGCAGCTTCGTTCCGAAACTTGAAATATTGTTGCGACAGATTGCTCTCATAGCAATTTTCGTGCGAAAATGGAGAGAAAATTCCGCCGATTGTTCGATATGGTCGTCTGATTGAGCGCAGGCGGCGACACGGGCATGTTTACCGGACCTCATCACGGTTCGCCGGGACCGGCCCGACCGTGCCGCCGCCAGCATGTCAGCCAGCCGGAGGCAGCAGCATGAAGATCATCATCCTTGGCGGCGGTGTCATTGGCGTCACCTCGGCCTACTACCTGGCAAAGGCAGGCCATGAGGTGGAGGTGATCGAGCGGCAGTCCGGCGTGGCGCTGGAAACCAGCTTTGCCAATGCCGGCGAGATCTCACCCGGCTATGCGTCGCCCTGGGCCGGGCCGGGCATTCCGCAAAAAGCCATCAAATGGCTGATGATGCGGCATCCTCCGCTGATCGTGCGCCCCCTGCCGGATCCCTATCTGGTCCGCTGGGTGCTGCAGATGCTGAGCAATTGCACGGCATCGCGCTACGCTATCAACAAGGCCCGGATGGTTCGCGTTGCCGAATACAGCCGGGATGTGCTCAAGTCCCTCCGTGCCGAAACGGGCATCGCCTATGACGAGCGTAGCCAGGGAACGCTGCAGCTGTTTCGTACGCAAAAGCAGGTGGACGGCGCCCACAAGGACATCGAGGTGCTCGAGCAATATGGCGTGGCCTATGAGGCGCTGGATCGGGCCGGCTGCATTGCCGCCGAACCGGGCCTGGCCGGATCTGAGGCCAATATCGCAGGCGGGCTGCGCCTGCCCGGTGACGAAACTGGTGACTGCCACATCTTCACCACCCGCCTGGCGGCCATGGCTGCCGATCTGGGAGTGGTGTTCCGCTACGGTACAAGCATCGAGGGTTTTGATGTTTCGGGTGACGTAGTGACCGGGCTGCGCACCAGCGCTGGCACCATCACGGGCGATCGCTACGTGCTGGCGCTCGGCAGTTTCAGTCCGCTGCTGGCCCGGCAGGTCGGCATTGATCTGCCGATCTATCCGGTCAAGGGTTACTCGATCACCGCGCCGATCAGCGACGGCAGCGTGGCGCCGGTTTCCACCGTGCTCGATGAGACCTACAAGATCGCGGTAACCCGGCTGGGCGACCGCATTCGCGTCGGGGGCATGGCGGAATTGTCCGGCTATAACAGCGACCTGCCACCGCGCCGGCGAGCGACGCTGGCCCATTGCGTGAACGAGCTCTTTCCCGGCGCGGGCGACACCAAAAGCGCCAGCTACTGGACCGGCCTGCGTCCAATGACGCCCGACGGCACGCCGATCATTGGCGCCTCCAGGCTGAGCAACCTTTTCATCAACAGCGGACACGGGACGCTGGGCTGGACCATGGCCTGCGGCTCGGCACGGATCATTGCCGATCTCGTATCGGGTGCGAAGCCGGATATCGACATTTCCGACCTCGACCACACGCGCTACTGAGGCGGGTCAGCGCAGGCGCGCGGCGACGTCACGGGCAGCCTGCATCAGGCTCAGCGCCGCCAGCGTCTGTGTCGTGTCGGTGCGGGTGGTCAGGCCCACCGGTCCCACCGTTTCGTCCGTATCGACGGGCAGCAGCGCCAGACGACCATCGGCGATATCCTCTGCCACCACGCCCTCCGAAATCAGCCAGACGGCGTCGGTCTGCCGGATATAGGAGCGCCCGAAGGCGTTGGAGACGGTCTCCACTTCGTCGCGCAGATTGGTCACGCCATGGGACAGGAGCATGCGGTCCACCAGCCTGCGGATCACCGAGTCCGGCGTCGGCATCAACGTCTGGTAAGGCTCGATCATGCCCAGGTTGAACTGGCGTTCTGCCAGTAGTGGATGGTCGGGACGCACCACCATGACGACGCGTTCGGAGTAGAGGTGTTCGAAGGAAAAGCCGAGCATGGCCTCGGGCTCTGCCATGCGACCGATCACCAGGTCGACATCGCCCGTGCGAAGCAGGGACAGCAGGTAGGCGTTCGGGCCCGTTATGATGCGCGTGCGGGCACCGGGACCGTCGCTGGTGAATTGGCGGACCGCGCCGGGCAGGATGCGCGCCGACACGGTCGGCAGGGCTCCCACCTTGACCACTGTCGCCTCATGCGAGCCGCGAGCGGCATCAATCCCCTGTCGCAGCGCTGCAAGGCTCGTACCCGCATAGCGATAGAACACCTCCCCGAAAGGCGTCAGAAACAGACTGCGTCGGCTCCTGTCGAACAGTGGAGCGCCCAGCAGCTCTTCCAGCTCATGAATGGTCTTGGAGGCGGCGGGCTGGCTGATATTGAGTGCGTCTGCGGCTTTGACCACGCTTTTGAGACGCGCCACCTCCAGAAAGCAGCTCAGATGGCGCAGTTTGATACGCGGATCGATGGCACGCTTCGCCATGTTCTCAGTGCCTCCAGTTATGGGTTGGCCGCATTCCGCCCGAAAATCGTCCAGTAGCCGATCGAACTATAATCCGGGGGTTATCCTCTGGTCCGAACTAATCATTTTACTTGCTCCCCGTCACCGCCTTTAATCCTCCCGAAGCGAGGGGAATAATGGCTTTTGCCCGGATCAACGACGTACTGCTGCACTATCGCCTGCAGGGACCTGTTGGCGCGCCCGTGCTGGCGCTGTCCAACTCCCTGGGCACCGACGCACGTATCTGGGACGCGGTGATTGCCCTGTTGGAGGGGCGCTATCGCATCCTGTCCTACGACAAGCGCGGCCACGGTCTCAGCGACGCGCCCGGGGGCGACTATACGATTGACGATCATGTCGACGATCTTGCCGGCCTGTTTGACCATCTCGGCATGGATCGACTGGCACTGGCGGGCATCTCGGTCGGTGGGCTCATCGGACAGAGCTTTGCGCTCCGCTACCCGGAACGGCTGGCCGGGCTGATCCTCTGCGACACTGCACCCAAAGTTGGCGACGACGCCATGTGGAATGGCAGGATGGAAGCCGTGCGCCGCGATGGCATGGCCTCGATTGCCGGAGCCGTTATGGTTCGCTGGTTCACCGAAGAATTCCGTCGCGACCGAGCGGACGAATTGGCTGGCTGGCAGAACATGTTCGAGCGCATGCCTGTGCCGGGCTATGCCGGCACTTGCGCGGCCCTGCGCGATGCCGACCTGCGCGATGCGATTGGCGCCATCGCCGTGCCCACGCTGGTCGTTGTTGGCGACCAGGATCTGTCGACGCCCGTCGACCTGGTGCGCGATGCGGCGGCCCGCATTCCCGGCGCGCATTTCGAGGTCATTGCGGGCTCCGGACATATTCCTTCGATTGAGCAACCCCAGGCATTGGCGGCACTGATGACGCGATTTTTGAGCGAGGTTGGCCATGGCTAACGCAGAACTTTTCGAACGGGGCATGACGACGCGGCGCTCCGTGCTTGGCGACAGCCATGTCGATCGCGCCACGGCACGCATCACGGCTTTGGACGACGACTTCCAGACCTTCATTACCGAAGGTGCCTGGGGCTCGGTATGGTCGCGTCCCGGCCTCAGCAAGCGCGAGCGCTCGATGCTGACCATCGCCCTGTTGGCGGCCCTCGGCCACGACGAGGAGGTCGCCATGCATGTCCGTGCGACAGCCAATACTGGTTGCTCGCCCGACGACATCAAGGAGGCGCTGCTGCATGTTGCGGTCTATGCCGGTGTGCCCGCAGCGAACCGGGCATTCAAGGTTGCCAAGGAAGAACTGGCAAAGCGCGAGGACAGCAAATGAGCGGCATCATCCTACCCGGCGCTGATGGTGCGCTTTACCCCCGCGACCGCGCCTGGCACCCGCCCGCCAATACGCCGGGCTACAAGAGCACGACCTTCCGCGCACCCCGCCATGCCCTGCTGTCACTCGGCCCGACGGCCTCGGAACTGACGGGGCCGACCTTTGGCCATTCCAGCATCAATCCCCTCGATAACGACCTAATCCGCAACTACAGCCAGGATGGCAGCGAGGCCATCGGCCAGCGTCTGATCGTCTACGGCCAGGTGCTGGATGAGAACGCTCGCCCAGTGCCCAACACACTGGTGGAATTCTGGCAGGCCAATGCCGGCGGGCGCTATCGGCACAAGCGCGAAGCCTATCTCGCGCCGCTCGACCCCAATTTTGGCGGCTGCGGTCGGGCCGTCACCGACGAGAATGGCTTCTATTCCTTCCGCACCGTCAAGCCGGGCGCCTATCCCTGGCCCAATGGCGGCAATGACTGGCGGCCGGCCCATATCCACTTCTCGATCTTCGGCCATGCCTTCGCGCAGCGGCTGATTACCCAGATGTACTTCGAAGGCGACCCGATGATCTGGCAGTGCCCGATCGTCGGCAGCATCGCCGACAAGGCGGCCATCGACCAATTGGTGGCCCGGCTGGACCGCCACAATACGACGCCGATGGATGCCTTGGCCTATCGCTTCGATATCGTGCTGCGCGGTCGGCGTTCGACCATGTTCGAAAACAAGCTGGAGGGAAACTGATGTTGCACCCCGTGCCAACCCTCAAGGAGACCCCCTCGCAGACCGCGGGGCCCTACGTGCATATTGGACTGACGCCGAATTTCTGCGACATCAAGGGTGTCTACGACGCCGACCCCGGCGCGAGCATGCTGACGCCCGAGACACAGGGCGAGCGCATCGTTGTCAGCGGACGCATCCTCGATGGCGCCGGCTCCCCCGTGACCGACGCTGTGGTCGAATGCTGGCAGGCCGATGCCGCCGGCAGTTATGCCGCGCCGATGGGGCCAAACGCCAGTTCCGCACCGGCCTTCACCGGTTGGGGCCGCCAGCCCACCAATGGCGAGGGCATATTCAGCTTCGAAACGATCAAGCCGGGCAGTGTAACCGGACCGGACGGCAAGCCGATGGCGCCACACGTGGCGCTGTGGATCGTCGCGCGCGGCATCAATATCGGGCTGCAGACGCGGCTCTATTTCGAGGACGAGCCGGAGGCCAATGCGAATGATTTCGTCCTCAACAAGATCGCCGATCCACGCCGCCGCACAACCCTGATAGCACGCCGCGAAGATGGAGCGGTGCCGCGTTACGTGCTGGACATCCATCTGCAGGGCGAGAAGGAAACCGTGTTCTTCGACATCTAGACAGCTTCCCGGCTGCATTCGTCCTACAAGCTCGCGGCGCGAAGGCATCAGGTAGGAATGTGCGACATTCGAACAAATATCGTAATACGCACAAATTCGTTGCGACATCCGGCCTCGGGCGCATAAATCAGGCCCAAGCGCAGGACGTTCCGCCCTGCCCATGGAGACTCGAAGATGGACAAGTCTGTCGCTGATCTTGCCAGCGCGGTTGAGGACGTCGCCGATGGCATGACCGTGATGGTGGGAGGCTTTGGCGGCTCCGGCGCGCCCATCGAACTCCTTCACGCCCTCATCGATCGGTTTCGTGCCACCGGCAGTCCGGGCAATCTGACCATCATCAACAACAATGCCGGCAATGGGCGCATTGGCATTGCGGCCATGATCGATGTCGGCATGGTCGCCAAGATGATCTGCTCGTTTCCCCGCTCGGCTGATCCGCGCGCCTTCACGGAAAAATATCTCGCCGGCGAAATCGAGCTCGAACTGGTGCCGCAAGGCACGCTCGCCGAGCGCATCCGCGCCGGCGGCGCCGGCATTCCGGCTTTCTACACGCCGACCAGCTATGGAACTGACCTGGCCAAAGGCAAGCCAACCGGGGAGTTCGACGGTCGCATGTATGTGCAGGAGCGTTGGCTCAAGGCAGACGTGGCGATCATCAAGGCCGAACTGGCCGACCGGCAGGGCAACCTCACCTATCGCAAGGCGGGTCGCAATTTCTCGCCCCTGATGGCGGCAGCAGCCGGCCTCACCATCGTGCAGGCGACGCGGATCGTCGAGCCAGGCGAGATCGATCCCGAACAGGTCATCACCCCGGGCCTCTTCGTCGACCGCATTGTGGAAGTCGCCGATGCCCAACAGGAAGAGGCGCTGATGCGCGCCGGAGTGGCCTATTCATGACCGACAAGCTCACCAACGCCCAGATCGCCTGGCGCGCTGCGCAGGACATCGCCGATGAAGCCTATGTCAATCTCGGCATAGGCTTCCCGGAAATGGTGGCCAAGTTCCAGCCGCCCGGTCGCCAGGCCATCTTCCATACCGAGAACGGCATTCTCAATTTCGGCGAGGCTCCGCCGGCCGGTGAAGAAGACTGGGACCTGATCAATGCCGGCAAGAAGGCCGTGACGCTGAAGCCCGGTGCCGCCTTCTTCCATCACGCCGACAGCTTCGCCATGGTGCGCGGCGGTCATCTCGATGTGGCAATCCTGGGTGCCTACGAAGTGGCCGAGAATGGCGACTTGGCCAACTGGAGCACCGGACCCAAGGGTATCCCCGCAGTGGGCGGAGCGATGGACCTGGTGCACGGCGCCAAGCGCGTCGCGGTGATCACCGACCACGTCACCAAGGACGGCAAGCCCAAGCTGGTCAAGCAGTGCAGCCTGCCACTCACCGGCGTTGGCTGTGTCACCCGCGTCTACACCAGCCTCGCCGTCATCGACATCGAGAATCAGCGCTTCGTGCTGCGCGAGAAACTGCCAGGTATGAGCCTGGATGACCTGCAGGCAGTCACTGGCGCCGAACTGGTTGTCGATGGCCCGATCACCGACCTCATCGTACCGGAGCTCTGACATGGCAGAAGCCTTCATCTGCGCCTATCTCCGCACGCCAATCGGCCGCTTCGGCGGCGCCCTTTCCGCCGTACGTCCCGACGATCTCGGCGCTATTCCGCTCAAGGCACTGATGGAGCGCCATGCCGGAGTGGATTGGCTGGCCGTCGATGACGTCATCTTCGGCAATGCCAACCAGGCCGGCGAGGACAATCGCAATGTCGCCCGCATGAGCCTGCTTCTCGCAGGATTGCCGGTTTCTGTGACCGGTACCACGATCAATCGACTTTGCGGCTCGGGCATGGATGCGGTCATCGCAGCCGCCCGCGCCGTCAGGTCGGGCGAAGCCGATCTCGTTATCGCGGGCGGCACCGAATCCATGTCGCGGGCGCCTTTCGTGCTGCCCAAGGCCGAGACCGCCTTTTCGCGCAATGCCGAGATCTACGACACAACCATCGGTTGGCGCTTCGTCAATCCGCAGATGAAGGCGCTGCACGGCGTCGATTCCATGCCCGAAACGGGAGAGAACGTCGCCCAGGAATTCGGCGTATCGCGCGAGGCACAGGACGCCTTTGCCGTGCGCAGCCAGGACAAGGCTGTGGCTGCCCAGCAGAACGGCCGGCTCGCCCGGGAGATCGTGCCGGTCAACATTCCCCAGAAGAAGGGGGAGCCCATCATCGTCGACAAGGACGAGCACCCGCGCGCCGGCACCACGCTGGAGACGCTGGGCAAGCTGCGGGCCCTGTTCGCCAATGGCACCGTCACCGCCGGCAATGCCTCGGGCGTCAATGACGGGGCCGCAGCGCTGATCATCGCCAGCGAGGCAGCGGCCCGGAAACACGGCTTGACCCCCATCGCCCGCATTCTGGGTGGCGCTACGGCCGGCGTGCCGCCGCGTATCATGGGCATGGGGCCGGCCCCGGCGAGCAAGAAGCTTTGCGCTCGGCTGGGTCTGAGCCCGGCTGATTTCGACGTCATCGAACTCAACGAGGCCTTCGCCAGCCAGGGCATTGCCGTGCTGCGTGACCTGGGGATTGCGGAAGACGCTGCACACGTGAATCCCAATGGCGGCGCCATCGCCCTGGGCCATCCGCTGGGCATGAGCGGCGCCCGCATCACCGGCACGGCAGCCCTGGAATTGGCGCAGTCGGGTCAGCGGCGCGCGCTCGCGACCATGTGTATCGGCGTGGGGCAGGGCATCGCCATCGCCCTCGAGCGCGTCTAGTCTGCTTGTATGAGTCCGCACCGCACTTTGCTCGACGCCCTTGCCGGCGATGAAGAGATCGAGACCCTGCTCGGCGATCCAGCCCAGATCGCCGCGATGGTGCGCGTCGAGCAGGCGTTGGCCAGGGCCGAAGCAGAAGCAGGCATGATCACTGCCGACGCGGCGGCTGCAGTCGAGACCGGCCTTGCCCGCTTCACCCCCGATTGGGACGATCTGGCCGCGGGGATGGCGCGAGACGGCGTGGTCGTACCAGCGCTCGTCGCCCAACTCCGTCGCCACATTGCCGCGCCGCACGCTGAGGCTCTCCACAAGGGCGCCACCAGCCAGGACATCATCGACACGGCCTTGATGCTGCAACTGGCTGCAGTGATCGGGGTATTCGCTGATCGCCTGTCCGGCCTGCTCGATGCGCTCGATGGCCTTACCGAGCGGCACGGCGCCCAGGCGATGATGGCTCATACGCGTATGCAGCGGGCGCTGCCCTATACTGTCTCCGCCAAGCTGACGACCTGGATTGCGCCGCTCCGGCGTGCCCTGGCCGAACTCCGCGCCATTCGGCCCAGCCTGCTGGTGGTTCAGCTGGGCGGCCCGATCGGGGACCGCCGCAGCTTCGACAGCCACGGCGAGGCGGTTGCCCGCGCGCTGGCCAGGCAGCTCGATCTTGGCCTTGCAGAGCCGTGGCATTCCGCGCGTGATCAGCTGGTCGGTTTTGCCTCGCTGCTGTCCCTGCTCAGCGGCACGCTGGGCAAGCTGGGCGCCGATGTGGCGATCCTGGCGCAGAACGAGATTGGCGCAATCTCCATTGCGGGCGGCGGCGGCTCATCCTCCATGGCGCACAAGTCCAACCCGGTGAATGCGGAAGTCCTTGTCGCCCTGGCTCGCCACAATGCTGGTCTTGTCGGCACACTGCACCAGTCGATGGTCCACGAAAACGAGCGCTCCGGCGCGGCCTGGACCCTTGAATGGCTGACATTTCCCAGGATCGTCATTGCCACTGGCGCAAGCCTGCGCCTGGCCAGGTTGCTGGTAGACCAGATCGATTTTCCTGCCTCGGCTAGTTCCTAGAGCCGCAACCCCGCCGCGTCGAAGGCAAGGCACGCCGCAGGGTCGAGGCCGATGGTTACCTGAGCTCCAGCCGGAATGCGCGAATGGCCTTTCTGCTGGATGGTGATCTTCGACTCCCCGCGGCCAGTCGCATAGACATAGGACACGCCCCCGAGTTGCTCGACCACCTGTGCGGTAGCCGACAAGGCCGTGCCACCCTCCTCGATGAAATGCTCGGGACGGATACCCAGGGTCACGACATCTCCCACCTTCGCTGAACTGCCGCGGGTCCGCACCACAACGGGGCTGCCGTCGAAGTCGTTGGGCTGCAGCGTGGCGCTCTGGCCGTCCGTCGCGACCACGGTCGCCGCAAGAAAGTTCATGCGCGGCGAGCCGATGAAACCGGCCACGAAGATATTGTCCGGATCGTCATAGAGCTCGATCGGGCTGCCCTGCTGTTCGATCCTTCCAGCACGCAGCACCACGATCTTGTCGGCCAGCGTCATGGCCTCTACCTGGTCATGCGTCACGTAAACCATGGTGGCGCCGAGCTCCTGGTGCAGCTTGGCGATCTCGATGCGCATCTGCACGCGCAGTTCGGCATCAAGGTTCGATAGCGGTTCGTCGAACAGGAAGGCTTTGGGCTGGCGCACGATGGCCCGGCCGATGGCGACGCGCTGTCGCTGTCCGCCCGAAAGCTGTCGCGGCTTGCGATCGAGCAGTGCATCGAGTTCGAGAATACGCGCAGCCTCGGCCACCCGGGCGGCAACCTGGTCGCGTGGCATGCCGCCCATGCGCAGGCCGAAGCCGAGATTTTGCTCCACCGTCATATGCGGATAGAGGGCATAACTCTGGAATACCATGGCAACGCCACGCTCGGCCGGGTCGAAATCGGTCACGTCCTCCCCGCCGATCACGACCTGGCCGGAGGTCGGCTCTTCCAGGCCCGAAATGGTGCGCAACAGTGTGGACTTGCCGCAGCCCGACGGGCCGACAAACACCACGAAGGCCCCGTCCTCGATATCGAGGTCGATGCTGTGCAGCACCGGTACGATGCCAAAGCTCTTGTTGATTCCGCGCAGTTTCAGCTCGGCCATATTCTGCTCTCCTCCGGTAGTCACGGCGTCGGTGGTCTGTGCCCCCTGACGCCCGGGCGGCGTGATCGATGCGCCGCGCTGCATTTTGTGAGTCATCGGAACTAAAAGGCAAGGCGGTTCTCGCCGCTGTCTTTCGTTCAATGCCCTCCAGATCCTCTAAAGTCTTGAAAAGGAACGATTAAAGGCCATTTCAGATTTGGACAGCATCGCTGACCATTGAGTGAGGCACGTACCTCTTGCCTATCTTTTACGGAATGCGTAGAAAGTATCAAGCAGGGAATGCGCGGAGGTCGTGTTTGCCTGTCGCAGCCGGGAAGAGCCCGCCAGAGGCGTCTCGAAGGTTGGTGTGAGGACATGAGGAGGAAGCCCATGAAGAAGCTTGCGCTTGCCGCAATGCTCAGCGTTGCCGCCATTTTGCCGGCCGCAGCCCAAGAAACCGTCGACTGGATGCACATCGCCTCGATTCCCGAAGAAGTCGCGCTTATGGAAGCGGCTGTGGCGGAATATGAGGCTGCCAATCCGGGCATCACCATCAATATGCAGTTTCTGGAAAACGAGGCCTTCAAGGCCAAGCTGACCACCCTGCTGCAGTCCGACGCTGCACCGGACATCTTCTATTCCTGGGGCGGTGGCGTCCTGACCGAACAGGCGGCCGCCGGCGTGTTGCGGCCGGTCGAAGACTTGGTCGACCCCGCCGTTGCCGAGGCCATTGGTGCTGGTGGCATGTCTGCCTTCACCCGCGACGGTCACGTCTATGGCCTTGCCCAGCAGGTCAGTGAAGTCGTGCTCTGGTACAACAAGGCCCTATTCGAGCAAGCCGGTGTCGATCCGGCGAGCCTGGAGACCTGGGATGGGTTCCTCGCTGCCGTTCAGACCTTCAAGGATGCCGGCATCACGCCGCTCGCCGTTGGCGCCAAGGACAAGTGGCCCGCACACTTCTGGTGGTCCAAGCTCGTCGTTCGCCTGGCCGGCCAGGAAGCGTTCGACGCCGCGCGCAAGGGCGAGAATGGCGGCTTTGCCGCCGAGCCCTTCGTCAAGGCCGGCGAAATGTTCCTCGAACTGGCCGCGCTCGAGCCCTTCCAAGAAGGCTTCCTTGCCGCCGCTTATGGCGATGCGTCCGGCTACTTCGGCGATGGCAAGGCCGCCATGCACCTGATGGGCGATTGGGACTACGGCGCCATGAAGGACAATTCGGCCTCCAAGGCGGGCATTCCCGACGACCAGCTCGGCATCCTGCCCTTCCCGACCATTGAAGGCGGCGCCGGCGATCCGACCGATACGCTGGGCGGCATCAATGGCTGGCTGTTCCACAAGAACGCCCCCGATGCGGCCGTGGACTTCGTCGAATGGTACACCTCTGCCGAAGTAGCGTCGCGCTTCGGCAATGCCGGCTTCTTCATCCCGATCGCCAAGGGTGCTGCCGACAACATGACCAACCCCTTCAAGGTCCAGATCGCCCAGTCGATCAACAATGCCCATTGGCATGCGATCTTCTTCGATCAGGAACTCGGGCCGCAGGTCGGTGGCGTGGTCAATGACATCTCGGCCGAACTTGCGGGCAATGCGCTGACGGCCGAAGAGGCCGCCGAACTGGTGGAAGAGGCTGCTGCCGATATCCGCTAGGCTTTTGCCCGTGCCCCCGGCGGATGCGCTCCCATGCGTCCGCCGGGATTCCTGCCGAAGGAATTGCCCATGACCACGATAACGACCTCGCCTGCTGCCGTTGCCCCGCCGCGCCGGGCGCGCCGCTACATGGACCGCAAGAGCCTCGTGCCGCTGCTGCTGTTCCTTCCGCCAGCGCTGATCCTGTTCGTGGTGCTCGTCGTGCTGCCCATGGTCGATGCGGCCAGCTTTTCCTTCTTCGACTGGACTGGCTACGGTCCGATGACCGATTTCGTCGGCCTCAAGAATTACGAGGATGTGCTGACGCACCGCCACTTTGGCACCGCAGTGCGCAACAGCCTGATCGTCATCGCCGTGTCGCTGGCCATCCAGCTGCCGCTCGCCATGTGGGTGAGCCTGGCGCTGGTGGAAAAGAGCTGGGGCGTCAACGCTATCCGGACCCTGTTCTTCCTGCCCTATATGCTGGCCGAGATTGCCGCCGGGCTGATCTGGAAATTTGTCTATGACGGCAATTACGGCCTCGTGCCCACAGTGGGCGATGCCCTCGGCACCTCGCTGCCGCATGTGCTGGGCGACAAGGTCTGGGTCATGCCGGCCATCATGCTGGTGATCGTGTGGAAATATTTCGGCTTCCATATGATGATCTATATCGCCGGCCTGCAGTCCATTCCGAGTGAAGTGATCGAGGCCGCCCGGCTGGACGGGGTCAAGAAGTGGCAGATCGTGCGGCACATCAAGTTGCCGATGATCTGGGGGTCGATCGTCATCTCGGTCTTCTTCTCGATCATCGGCGCGCTGCAGCTGTTCGATCTCGTCATCCCGCTCTCCAATGGCGGTCCCAACAATTCCAGCCACACCATTGTGACCTTCCTCTACCAGTTCGGAATCCTGCGCATGAAGCTCGGCTTCGGTGGAGCGGTCAGCGTCATGCTGTTCATCGCCTGCGTGGTCATCACCGTGGTCTATCGCCGACTGCTGTTTTCGAGGGAGGTCGACTGATGAGCGACGTGACGGCCAATCGCAAGCGGCGCCGCCGCCCCGAAATATCGCCCTTCCAATGGCTGACCCTGGCCCTGGTGGCGGCCTTCATCGTCGTGCCGTTCTATACGACCGTGCTCGGCGGGTTCAAATCCATCGGCGAGCTTCGCACCAATCCGTTCGGCCTGCCGGCAAGCTGGGATCCCGCCAATTTCACCGGCATCATCTTCGGGACGGCCCTGTTCCGCTCGCTGTGGAACTCTCTGATCATTGCCCTCTCCACCGTTGCCCTCTCGGTGCTGATTGCGTCCATGGCGGCCTTTGCCCTGGCCCATATCCGCTTCTTCGGCTCCAAGTTCCTCATGAGCTTCTTCATGCTCGGGCTGCTCTTCCCGGCTTCCACGGCCATCCTGCCGCTGTTCATCAAGCTGCGCGATCTCGGCCTGCTGGACAGTCACCTCGGCATCATCATCGCGCAGGTGGCCTTCAGCCTCGCCTTTTCCATCGTCCTGTTTCACAGCTTCTTCAAACGCCTGCCGCATGAACTGATCGACGCCGCGCGCATGGACAATTGCGGCTACCTCAAGATCTACTGGTACATCACCCTGCCGCTCAGCCTGCCCATCATAGCGACGGTGGGTGTGTTCGCCTTCGTCGGCAGCTGGAACAGCTTCCTGTTGCCACTGATCGTGCTCAACACCGATACCAACTACACCTGGCCGCTCGGCATCATGCAGTTCCAGGGTCAGTATGGCTCCGACTGGCCCAAGATCCTCGCCTATCTGACCCTCACCATCATTCCGGCCGTGGGCTTTTTCCTCCTGGCGCAGCGCTACATCATATCCGGGCTGACCGGTGGTGCGGTGAAGGGCTAGGGCACGGCATCGGGCGTCAGCGCACAGCTGGCGCCACCCTTGCCCCAGACGATCTCGACCGTCGAATGGGTAATGCCATAGTCGGTCTTCAGGGTCTGCTTGACGGCCCGTGTCACCATCGCCGCATTGGCGCCCTCGGCCAGCACGATTTCCAGGGTCGCCACCGGCTTGCCCGAGGTGATCGACCAGACATGGACATGGCGAACCGCCTCGAGTCCTGCCACCTGCGCGACCAGGGCCTTGCTCAGATCCTCGATCACCACATTGCCCGGCGTGCCCTCCATCAGGATATGCAGGGAATTGCGGAACAGCTGCCAGGCGCTGCGCAGGACCAGAAGGCTGACCAGGACGCTTAGGATGGGGTCGATCGGCATCCAGCCGGTCAGCCAGATGGTGACGGCCGCGGCGATCGCAGCGACCGAGCCGAGCAGGTCGCCCAGCACATGCACCATGGCGCCGCGAATGTTGACATGCTCCTTGTCGCCGCGCGCCAGCACGAGGAACACTACGATGTTGACGACGAGGCCGAGCACGGCGACGACGAACATCGGCCCGGCCAGCACCGCATGTGGCGTCATGAAACGCTGGATCGCCTCGTAGACGATCCAGGCGACCAGGGCGAAGAGCGTCACCGCATTGATCAGCCCCGCAACCACTTCGAGCCGCATATAGCCAAAGGTGCGCTTGCCGTCGGAGGCACGACGGCCGAAGCGGAAGGCGGCCCAGGCCAGGAGCAGTGCCGCCGCATCCGTAAGCATGTGCCCGGCATCGGCGATCAGCGCCAGCGAGCCCGACAGCAGCCCGGCGATGACCTCGGCAACCATAAAGCCGGCCGTGAGCAGAAAGCCGATCAGCACGACACGTTCATTGCCGGCGCTAACGGTAGGCGTGTGGCTGTGGCCTGCATGATCATGCTCGGAATGATCATGGTCGTGGCCATCGTGATTGTGCGTGGCGCGATCGTGACCCGCATCGTCGTCGCCGTGCTCATGTCCGGCATGGTCATGCCCGCGGCCCATGACGCCCAGTTCCTTGCTTTCCACACCCATTGATCCGCTCCGCTTATGCTGAGACATATGAATACATGTTCATATGTTTGGAACAAGTCAATTGCGACGGGTAGCCTGCGCTCAGGTGTCGCTGTCCTTGCTGCCGTCTTCCATGGCGTGTTCGATCATGTCGGCCAGCATGTGGGTGATGTGATCGTCTGCGGCTTCGTAGAAGACCTGCCGGTTGCGGCGCGTGCCGCGCACCAGCCGCGCAGCGCGCAGCAGGCGCAGGTGATGGCTGACCAGCGAGGGCGAGGCATTGACCGCCTTTGCAATGTCGCCCACCGCGATGGGGGCGGGCAGGCAGGCCAGCAGCACGCGCAGCCGCGTCGGATCGCCCAGCAGGCGATAGGTCTCCGCGATGATGGCGATCTGCGCGTCGCTGGGTGGGGTCAATGCGGGTACTCGTCGAGGCTTGCTGGCTCAATAGGTAAGGCGCTTTGCCGCAGGACGCCAGAGGGTGGCTCCGCCTGACGCATCGTGCCAAGCTGGGTGCAAAAGGGAGGAACAGAACATGAGTTTCCGCGCACTGATCACCGACAGGGATGCCGAGGGCAGGGTTACATCGTCCGTGCAGGAGCTGGACGATATTCGCCTGCCGGAAGGCAATGTCACTGTCGACATCGAGTGGGCCGGGCTCAACTACAAGGACGGGCTCTGCCTGACCGGCGGCGGCGGCCTCGTGCGGGCCTATCCCCATGTCGGCGGTATCGATTTTGCCGGCACGGTGCGCGACAGCGCTGATTCGCGCTACGCGGTGGGGCAGGCCGTGGTGCTTACCGGCTGGCGTGTCGGCGAAACCCATTGGGGTGGCTATGCCGAACGGGCGCGTGTCAATGCCGACTGGCTGGTGCCGCTGCCCAAGGGGCTCAGCACACACGACGCAATGGTGGTGGGGACGGCAGGGCTCACCGCGATGCTGGCCATCGACCGGCTGGAAGCGGCGGGCCTGACGCCCGCGGCAGGCGAGGTGCTGGTGACCGGCGCGGCCGGGGGCGTGGGCTCGATCGCCACCGCCATGCTGGCCCGGCTCGGCTACCAGGTTGCGGCCCTTTCGGGACGGCCTCAGCATGGCGAGGCGCTCAGGGCGCTGGGCGCCGCCAGCATCATCGACCGCAATGACTTCCTGGCCCAGCCCGACAAGCCGCTGGAATCGGCGCGCTGGGATGGCGCCATTGACAGCGTCGGCGGCAAGGTGCTGGGAAAATTGCTCAAGCAGGTCAAATATGGCGGCGCGGTTGCAAGTCTGGGCAATGCCGGCGGCATTGCGCTCGAGACCAGTGTACTGCCGTTCATCCTGCGGGGGATAAGTCTCTTCGGCATCGACAGCGTCATGCAGCCCTATGCCCGTCGGGTTGCGGCCTGGCAGCGCATCGCCGCGACATTGGACCTACCCGCCTATGCCGGGCTTGTGCGCGAGATCGAGCTGGAGGAACTGCCGGAGGCGGCGGTGGCGATCCTGGCCGGCGAGGTGCGGGGACGGGTGATTGTCAGCCTCGGTGCTTGAGGATCACCGATATCCCGCCGCCTGCAATTCGAACAGTTCGGCATAGCGTCCGCGCAGGGACAGCAGGTGCTCATGCGACCCTGATTCGAGGATCGCCCCGTTCTCCAAAACCAGGATGCGGTCCGCCATGCGGACAGTCGAGAAACGGTGCGAGATGATGACGGCGGTCTTGCCGGCGGCAAGGCTCTTGAAGCGGCTGAACACCTCGGCTTCCGCCTTGGCATCGAGCGCTGCCGTGGGCTCGTCGAGGATGATGAGGTCCGCATCGCGCATATAGGCGCGGGCGATGGCGACCTTCTGCCACTCGCCGCCGGAGAGGTCGCGCCCCTTCTTGAACAGGCGCCCCAGCTGCTGGTCATAGCCCTGCGGCAGCTTGGCGATGACTGCATCGGCAAGGCTGAGCGCCGCGGCTTCTTCGATCCGTGCCATGTCGTCCTGGTCGGCAATGCGACCCACGCCGATATTCTCGCGCGCCGTCAGGCTGTAGCGAATGAAATCCTGGAAGATCACGCCGATATGGGCGTGGATATCGGCGACGCTGAGTTCCTTGAGGTCGATGCCGTCAATGGTGATGCGGCCCTCGTCCGGATCGTAAAGCCGGGCGAGGAGCTTGACGATCGTGGTCTTGCCGGCGCCGTTCTCGCCCACCAGCGCCAGCGTCTCCCCGGCCTGCAGGGTGAAGCTGAGATGGCGGATGGCCCAGCCCTCGGTGTCCGGATAGCGGAAGCCCACATTGTCGAAGACGATGCCCTGCCGGATCGGCTGCGGGAACGGCTTGGGATTGGCCGGCGACAGGATGGTCGGCTCGATCTCGAAGAAGCTGAACAGGTCATCGAGATACATCGATTGCCCGGCGATCTGGGTAAAGCCGAGCAGGATCTTCTGGAACAGTCCATTGAGGCGGAGGAAGGATCCCGAGAGAAAGGCCAGGTCGCCGATGGAGAAGGCGCCGCTGATGGTGCGCCAGACGATGAAGCCATAGGCACCATAATAGGTGAGGGTCGAGATCGACGAGAACACCGCGCCCCAGGCCGCCCGCTGGGTCGAAAGGCTGCGGTTTTCGAGATAGATGGTGTGCGCCAGGGTCTTGAACCGGGCGATGAGGAAATCGCCCAGGCCGAACAGCTTGAGCTCCTTGGCCGTCTCGGCGCTGGCGCCGATATAGCGGATATATTCGAGCTCCCGCCGCTCGGGCGTGCGCCAGCGGCTCATGAAATAGGCCAGCGTATTGAACCGTGTCTCGCCCCAGATGGCGGGCACGAAGGACAGCGGCAGCAGCAGGATCAGCCAGGGTGCATAGACGAAGAGCCCGGCCGCCAGGGTGACGACCGTGATCATGTCCTGCGCCTGGCCGAACATCTGGCTCAGCAATGCATTGCGGCCAGCGGCCTGCCGGCGGGCGCGTTCCAGCCGGTCCTGATATTCGGCCGACTCGAAATGCATCAGGTCGAGCCGGGCGGCATGGGCCATGAGCTCGACACTGACCGTATTGGAATGGAGTTCCGAAAGCACCGAATCGACCAGCCCGGTGGCGCGGGCCAGGAGGTCCGAAACGATGACCAGGCCCAGCTCGATGGCCAGCAGCACCAGGACGGTGGAGAGGACGCCGCTGCTCCACCAGTCGGCGAAATCCGGACCGGGCGGGGTGATGCCGGTGAGGCGCACGACCTCGTCGATGATCAGCTTGCCCACATAGAGCATGGCGATCGGCTGCAGCGAGGACACGAGCCGCAAGCCGATGCTGGCGGCGGTCAGCGGCTTGCTGGTGCGCCAGATCTGCGCGACCAGCCGTCCCAGATGGCGGAGGTTGTCGAGGCGCTGGCGAAAGGTGGGAGCGGCGTCGGGCGTCGGTGGCGGGCGGCGCCCGGGAAGGTCGGTCATGCGGTGATTGTAACCGGAGCCGGAGGGGCGGGGAATAGATTTGCGCTCATGCGTAGCGCGATAGAGGCACAATGCCTCCGTACCCACTGCGCGGCGCCTCCCCCTTGATGGGGGAGGTTGGGAGGGGGCCCCGAGTATCCGGGCAAAACACCCCCACCCTTGATCCCTCCCCGTAAGGGGAGGGTGTCGACTGCAATGTCAGCGTCTCAATACCGTTCGAACGCCTTGGGCTTGTTGCCCATGATGGCTTCGATCTTCTCGATCACGTCGGGAGTGAGCTTGGCCTTGGACTTGAGGGCCGAGAGATTGTCTTCGAGCTGGGCCTTCTTGGAGGCGCCCAGGATGACGGTGGAGACATGCGGGTTGTGCAGGCACCAGAGCAGGGCCAGATGGTGGACCGGCAGGCCGATCTCCTTGCCCAGCGCCGCCAGCTGCTTGATCTTGTCGAGCTTGGCCTTGCCCTCCTCGCTGGTCCATTCCTTCTTGAGCCATTCATAGCCCGGCAGGTTCATGCGGCTGTCGGCGGGAATGCCGTCATTGTATTTGCCGGTCAGCGCGCCCGAGGCGAGCGGCGACCAGATCGTGGTGCCCAGGCCCATCAGCTCATAGAGCGGCAGGTAGTCGTGCTCGACCTTCTCCCGCACGAAGAGGTTGTATTGCGGCTGCTCCATGGCCGGGCCGATCAGGCTGTTGGCGCGGGCAAAACCCCAGGCTTCGGTGAGCTGCTGGGCCGTCCATTCCGACGTGCCCCAATAGAGCACCTTGCCCTGGGTGATCAGGTTATGCATCGCCCAGACGGTTTCCTCGATCGGGGTGTCGATGTCCGGGCGGTGGCAGAAATAGAGGTCGAGATAATCCACCTGCAGGCGCTTGAGCGCGGCATGGGCGGCCTCGGTGACATGCTTGCGGCTGAGGCCCTTCTGCGTCGGCTTGCTGCCGCCCCAGAACACCTTGGACGAGACCGAATAGGAATCGCGGCTCCAGCCCAGCTTGCTGAGCGCCGCGCCCATCAGGGCCTCGGATTCGCCGGCCTCGTAGCCTTCGGCATTGTCGAAGAAGTTGACGCCCTCGTCATAGGCCAGGCCCATCAGCGCCATGGCTTCCTTCTCGTCCACCTGCTTGGAGAAGGTGACCCAGCTTCCAAGCGACAGTTCGCTGACCTTGAGGCCAGATTTGCCCAAGCGACGATATTCCATGTGACTATCCCTGAATTGCTGCGGCGCTGGCCGCCATGCTGCATCGGCAATTGCCGATGGAGTTAGCGTTAATACTGGCTGGGAGGCTGTCTGTAAAGCCGGGCCCCGACCGTCCTTGAACCATGACGCGAACCATCGCGTTCGTATCCAATGAAAGGCAGCAAGGACATGGCCATGCTCACCGACATCGATTCAGCCGCTATCGTGGCGGTCAAGGACCTCTCCCGCGCCAGGGATTTCTACCAGAACAAGCTCGGGCTCGAACTGACCCAGGGCGACGACACCGTGCTCTCCTTCAAAACCGGCAAGACCACGCTCGTGGTCTATGTTTCCAACCTCGCTGGCACCAACAAGGCCAATGCGGTCGTCTGGGGTGTTGGCGACCGGATCGAGGCCATTGTCGCCGATCTTGCGGGCAAGGGGATAAGTTTCGAGCACTATCCCGAGCTGGGCCTCGACTATGCGGACGGCATCCACAGCGCCGACGGGTTCAAGGCCGTCTGGTTCAAGGATCCGGACGGCAATATCCTGCATCTCAACAATATGTAGTCACGGCAGTTCGCGCAGGAACCTGGCGAGGTCGTCCGTGATGTGATGCACATGCGGGCCGGCGGTCCGGTCGAGCTCCCAGGCGTCGACCTGTTCATGCACGAAGCCTTCATCGGCCACGACCTGCACCGTCGACATGCCGACGGCATGCGGCACGACGAGGTTCTTTTCCAGATCGTCGAACATGATGGCCCGGGTCGGATCGATGCCGTGAAGGGCAAAGAAGCCGTCATAGGCTTGGCGATGCGGCTTGGGCACATAGGTCATGGCGCGGATGTCGTGCACATGCTCGAAGATGTCGTCACAGCCCAGCCGTTTCAGCACGGCGCGGGCATGGCCGGTATCGCCATTGGTCAGGATGAACTTGCGGCCGGGCAGGGCGCGGATGGCCTCGACCAGGTCGGGATGCGCATCGACCGGAGAATAGTCGATGGCGTGGACCGTATTGAGGAAATGGTCCGGATCGACCTCGTGCTGGCTCATCAACCCGTTCAGCGTGGTGCCGAAGTCCCGGTAATAGGTCTTCTGCAGGGCACGCGCCGCCTCGAAATCGAGCCGGGTCAGGTCCATCACGTAATTGGTGATGCGGATATCGATCTGGGCGAACAGGTTGCAGCTGCGCGGGTAAAGGGTGTTGTCGAGATCGAACACCCAATCGGTAACGTGGCTGAGGCTGCGGACAGGCGGGGACGACATGTCATTCATGGTCGGCCCACTATGCGCTCAAATGCTGAATGTTTCATATAAAGTCTGCGGGAGCGGCGCGAACGCCACTCCCGGGATGGCTTATTCGGCCGGGCTATTGGCTTCGACGGCCAGGCCCAGGGCGGTGATCAGGCCCGCCGGATTGGCGGCAGCGGCCATCAGCACCAGCAGCGAGGTGGGCGACGCCGGCGCCACCTTGACTTCAAGGCTCTGCGGATCGTCAAGGAAGGTCGAGACCGGGGGCACGATCAGGTCGGCCAGGGCCGGCACGCCCGACTCGGCGATCATGCTCGGCAGGCTGGCCTTGAGGCCTTCGACGAACGTGGCGCGATCGGCGCCGGACTGGGCGGCAAAGAAGTCCAGCAGCTTGCCGGCCAGCGAGGCATCGTCATAGCGCACCGAGGTGCCCACGATATTGACGCCCTGCATCAGCGCCATGCCGCTCATCATCTGGGCCTGCGCCTGCTCTTCGGTCATCTCGCCGCCATCGCCCATTGCGGCCTGCATGGCGTAGATCTGGTCGAGCACGTCCGGCGTGAGACCGGTGAGGTCGGTGGTGAGGTTGAGCGCACCCAGATCGGCGAAGTCGAACAGGAACTCGTTGAGCACCAGATGGCCATCGGCCATGGACCAGGTCATGTCCTGGGTAATGTCGCCGCTGACCGTGGTGAGCCCGAGCGACTCGATCACGGCGCCGGCGGTCGCGTCTTCCTCGCCGACCGTGGAGAGGTCGAGCCAGATGCCGCTGATGGCCAGGGTCGAGCTGAGGTCGACCAGGTCGGCGCTGCCCTGGGCCGGGTTGAAGGTGGTGGTGGCTTCCATCGCATCGACCGAGATGACTTCCACCCCGTCGCGGGTGACGGACAGCGGACCGGTGCTGATCGACTGCACCAGCTGCAGCAGCGCCACGGCAGGGATGGTCTCGCCGGCGGGCAGGTAGAGACCTTCGGCGCTGATATCGCTCAGGGTCAGGTGGCCCACTGGCTCGGGCGCACTGGCAAATTCGGTGTCGATATCGGGAATGCTCACCGACTCGGCGGTGTAGCTGCCGTCAGCGCCTTCCACGACGCCGCTGAAGGTGATTTCGGTGTCGAAGGTCATCGGCTCAACGCCCGCTTCGGGCTCGAAGCCGACCGTCACGCCATCGACCGTGATGGTGTCGCCATCGAGGGTGGCTTCGCCGAAGCTGAAATCATAGCCGATGGTCTTGTAGACTTCCGCCACGCGATCGACGAAGGCCTGGGCCTCCAGCGCCATGGCGGGGCCCATCAGGGCGGTGGTCGCAACGCCGCTGAGCAGCAGCAGGCGGGCGGTCTGGATTGTCCTCATTGTCATCTCCGGCACTTGTTCTGGTTTGTTTTGTCGGGGTGGGCGCATTCGACAGTAGAACCAGCGCCATATGATGGCAGATGGCCCGCTGAGCGTTGAATTGCAATAGATTCTGGTCACAAATCGGCCCAGCATTTCTATTGTCGGTTTATTGCGTCATAACGATGTATCCCCAATGAATGACCCGTTCAGCTCCGCTCGTGGTCAAGGAACTGGCGATAGGCGGGGTTGTTCGTCTCGTCCCAATAGGGAAAGCCCACGGCCTCGATATGGGCGATGAAGTCGGCATGCGTCGCCGCCGGCACCTGCACCCCCACCAGCACGCGGCCATAGTCGGCACCATGATTGCGGTAGTGGAACAGCGAAATGTTCCACTCGTCATTGAGCCCTTCGAGAAACTTGAGCAGGGCGCCGGGTCGTTCGGGAAACTGGAAGCGATAGACCACTTCGTCGCGCAGGTCATTTACCCGGCCGCCCACCATGTGGCGGACATGCAGCTTGGCCACCTCGTTGTCGGTCATGTCGGTGACGCCCAGGCCATGCTTTTCCAGCATGGCGATGATCTCGTGCTTTTCCGCATCGCCCTGCGTCAGCTTGATGCCGACAAAGATCTTGGCGGTGGCGCCGTGGGCGAAGCGATAGTTGAACTCGGTGATGGCGCGCTGCCCGAGCAGGCGGATGAAGGCGCGGTAGCTGCCCGGTCGCTCGGGGATTTCGACGCTGAGCAGCGCCTCGGCCCGCTCGCCGATCTCGGCGCGCTCGGCCACATAGCGCAGCCGGTCGAAATTGACATTGGCGCCCGAATTGATGGCGATCAGCGCGCCCGCCGGCGCCTCGCACCGCTCCACCTGCCGGCGCAGCCCGGCCAGCGCCAGCGCCCCGGCCGGTTCGGCAATGGCCCGCATGTCATCGAAAATGTCCTTGATGGCGGCGCAGATCTCGTCGGCCGTGACGGTGACGATGTCATCGAGCAGCTCGCGGCACAGCCGGAAGGTCTCGGTGCCCACCTGGCGTACCGCGACGCCATCGGCAAACAGCCCCACCTGGTCGAGCGCCACCGGATGGCCGGCGGCAATGGCCGCCTTCATGCTGGCGGCCTCTTCGGGCTCGACGCCGATGACCCTGATATCGGGGCGCAGGAACTTGACGAAGGCGGCGATGCCGGCGGCGAGGCCTCCCCCGCCGACCGGGATATAGATGGCGCCGACTTCGCCCGGATGCTGGCGCAGCAGCTCCATGCCGATCGTGCCCTGGCCGGCGATGACATCGGGGTCATCGAAGGGATGCACCACGACATAGCCATGCTTGGCCGCGAGCTCGGCGGCATGCGCGCGGGCGGCGTCGAAGCCGTCGCCGAACAGCACGACCTCGCCCCCCAGCCGGCGCACCGCATTGATCTTGATGACCGGCGTCGTGGTGGGCATGACGATGACGGCACGGATGCCCAGCCGCGTCGCCGAGAGCGCCACGCCCTGTGCGTGATTGCCCGCCGATGCGCAGATGACGCCCCGGGCGCGCTCGGCGGCGTCGAGCTGCGCGATGCGGTTATGGGCGCCGCGGATCTTGAAGGAGAAGACCGGCTGCATGTCCTCGCGCTTGAGCAGCACCTCCCGCCCCAGCCGGGCGGACAGCAGCTCCATCCGGTCGAGCGGGGTCTCCTCGGCCACTTCATAGACCGACGAGGTGAGGATGCGGCGGACATAGTCCAGCATGGGCAGGCACTCCGATTGCTGGGGGTGTTGGATGCCCGGCGCACGGTTTTGTCAATCGGGCGTGCGGAAGCGCCGCCTGGAGCGCGGTTGTCGTGTGGTTCGCTCTGCTCACCGAGTGAGCCGTGATGGCGAGGCGACTGCCTCGAAGGTTAGTTTTGGATAGTGAGACAGACGCCTCGCCATCACGCCGGGATTTTTCACACACGCATCGAGCGGCCGCCCTTTCGGATTTTATCGCTTCCGTTCCACCTGGGGGGCGTGCCATTCGCGCATAGCGCGCATGGCCTTGCCCTGCGGGACGGCGCGAGGCCGGTGGTCAGCATACATGCGGGAGCTTGGCGACCCATGCTCCCCGGCAGTCTGGCCCGCTCATCACTCGTCATGATCGCGCTCTGGCGGGTAGATGAGGGGATTATGCCGCAGGTCTGGTGGAGGGGGACAAGTTTGTGGTGGGGGCGGAAAACCCCTGCAAATCCGGTCGTCATACCCACCCTGATCCCGGGGGAAGACACCGGACTGGGCAGGATATCGCAGACGACACCCCCTCCTACCTCCCCCATCCTGCCGCCAGGTGTGCTGCATCCCGACAGCCGAACCACTCAATCAAACGATTGATTGGCGAAAGTGTCTGCGCTATAGGGTCCGCCATTGTCTCCTGGATACGCGCATGATTTCCGACCTTTCCCATAGCTCCAGGCGTGAAAGCGGCGATGACCGACGGCTGGCGATTGCCGCGGCGGCGCGGGCCATCATCATCGAGAAGGGCCTCGAAGGGCTGCGCATGCGCGACATTGCCGCGCGTGTCGGGATCAATATCGCGACGCTGCATTATCATGTGCCCTCCAAGGAGGCGCTGGTGGCTTTGGTGGCCGAGAGCCTGCGCAGCGATTTCCGGGCGCAGTCGGAGCGGCGCTCGCGTGTCGGCAAGAACGCCCTCGAGCAGTTGCGCATGGAGTTCGCGGATTTCCGCGAAACCATGGAAGACAATCCCGAACTCATCGTCGTGCTCACCGAAATGATCGAGCGCGGCCGCCGCGACCCGGCGATCGGGGTGATCGTGGCGCCCATGTATGATTTCTGGCGGCACCAGTTTGCCGACATCTTCCGCCTCGGCACCGCCGATGGCTCGTTCCGCGCCGACCTCGATCCGACGGCTGCGGCGCTCATCACCACAGCCGCGCTCTCCGATTGCCGCCGGCAATGGACCCAGTTCCGCGTTTCGCTTGCTGCCGTCACGGCCGAGCTGGAACGCGCCTTCGTTACTCAAACAAATTCATCGCAAGGAATGTCCGATGTCCGCTGACACCCATACTGCCGGAGCGCCGGCCGCTCCCGATCCGCGCCGCTGGCTGGCGCTGTTCGTCCTGCTCATTGCCAATTTCATGAACCTGATCGACGTGACCATCGTCAATGTGGCACTGCCCTCGATGCGCGACGGCCTGGGCGCCACCGACAGCCAGATCGAATGGGTGGTTGCCGCCTATATCCTGGCCTTCGCGCTTGGCCTGCTGCCCTTTGGCCGTCTCGGCGACATCCTGGGCCGCACCAGGCTCTTTCTGTGGGGTGTGGCCGGCTTCACCGCCGCCTCCGCCCTGTGCGGGCTGGCGCCCAATATCGAATTCCTCATCATTGCCCGCGTCATCCAGGGTCTGGCCGGGGCCATGATGACGCCGCAGGTGCTGGCCATCGCCACGGTGACCTTCCCGCCCCATGAGCGGGGTCAGGCCTTTTCGCTGTTCGGCCTGTCCGCCGGCCTCGCCTCGGTCTGTGGCCCGATCCTGGGCGGCGTGCTGATCTCGGCCAATCTGTTCGGCATGGACTGGCAGCCCATCTTCCTCGTCAACATTCCCATCGGCATTGCCGCCATCGTCGCCGGCTGGTTCCTCATTCCGCGCCTGCCCGGCCATGGCGCCCTCCGCAACGACTATGTCGGCATCGGTCTCTTCGGCCTGGGCATATTGGCGGTGGTCTTCCCCATCATCGAGGGCCGCGCCTATGGCTGGCCGCTCTGGGCCTTCGCCATGATGGCAGCCGGCCTCGGCCTGCTGGTGGCCTTCGTGCTGTGGACGCGGCGCCGTGCCGCCATCGGCGCCCCGCAACTGCTGAACTTCGACCTGATCACCAATCGCCAGTTCATGTTCGGCGCCTTCGTCATCACCGTCTTCGCCTCGGGCATTCCGGGCATGTTCATGGTGATCTCGCTGCTGCTGCAGGGCGGTTTCGACTTCACCCCGCTGCAATCGGGGCTGACCAATACGCCCTTCTCGGTCGGCGTGCTCATCGCCTCGGTCATCGCCGGACGCTTCGGCGCCCGCTACCTGCGTGCGCGCCTTGCCACCTCTGGCGCTTTGCTGGTCATCGGCATCGGCTGGCTGCATTTCTACATTGCCGGGGTGAGCGACAGCATCGACAGCCTGGCCTTCCTGCTGCCGCTGCTGATTGCCGGTATCGGCCTCGGCCTGGGCTTTTCCTCGCTGTTCCAGCTGGTGCTGGCCAATGTGCCGCCGCGCGATGCGGGCTCGGGCTCGGGCGCGCTGCAGGCCTTCCAGCAGGTGGGCGGCGCGCTCGGCGTGGCCTTTATCGGCGAGATCTTCTTCAGCAACCTGGGCGGGGCCTTCGCCACCGGCGCCAGCCAGCACGCCGCCTTTGCCGGCGCCTCGAGCCTGGCGCTCTGGTATGTGGTGGGCAGTTTCGGCCTCGTGCTGCTGATGGCGCCCCTGTTCAAGCGCCCCGGCGGACACGGCCCGGGCCGCGCCGTCCCGGTGCAGCCCACCCTGGTCGAGGCCTAGCCTACGCCCAAAAGCAAAGGCCGCCCGGTGGGCGGCCTTTTTGATTCCGATTGGATGGAGCCTAGAACTTCCAGGCCAGGCCCGCGCGCACCACCGAATTGCTCGGCTCGCTGGTGCGGCCCGCCGGGCCAGGCACCGTGTTGACGCCATAATGGGTCCAGGTCGCGTTGAGGCGCGCCATCAGGTTCTGGGTGACCATCATGTCGACGCCCAGGCCGAGCTGGAAGCCACCGGCGGTGAATTCCGAGCCGGCGCCAAGGGCCGGCGACATGTCGAACCGGCCCCAGGAATAACCCACCGTGCCATAGGCCAGCACGTTGCTGGCCACTGGGTAGCCGAGCGTGGCGCGCACCGCGGCATCCCACTTCAGCGCGCCATAGTTGAGGCCGTTATATTCGAACTGAGTGGCGACATTGTTCACTTCAGCATCGACGCCCAGCACCAGCCAGTCATTGAGCTGATAGCGATAGCCGGCAAAGACACCGGCGCTGCCGCCGATATCGCCCAGCAGCTGTTCGGTGGCCGGCGGCGTGGCGATCACCGTGTTGGTCTCATGGCTCTTCATGCCGATCAGGCTGCCCTGCGCACCCAGGTAGAAGCCGTCCCAGGCCGAATAGCTCGGCTGGTACATGCCGCTGGTGACGACCGGCGCCACCATGGACTGCGCCTGTGCCACAGCGGGGAGGCCAAAGGCAGCGGCGATCAGGCTCGCCGCCAGTGTGATCTTGGAACGCATGCTAAACCCCCGGAAATTACTGTCTAAAATTTGCCACGACTTGTCCGCATCGGGCTATGCCAAATGCGCCACACCCCCGTCAAATCGACGGGAGTGCGGCCTATGGTTAGCGAACGATGAGCGTGCCGGCGCCGAACTCGGTGAAGAGCTCGACCAGCACGACATGCGGCATCTTGCCATTGAGGATGACCACGCCCTCGACGCCGTTTTCCAGCGCTTCGAGACAGGTCTCCACCTTGGGGATCATGCCGCCCGAAATGGTACCGTCGGCAATCAGCTCCTTGGCCTCGCGCACGCTGAGCTCGGGAATGAGCTTGCCGTCGCGGTCCAGCACGCCGGGCACGTCGGTGAGGAACAGCAGGCGCTTGGCGCCGAGCGAGCCGGCAATAGCGCCGGCAAAGGTGTCGGCATTGATATTGTAGGTATTGCCGTCGCGGCCCGGGGCAACCGGGGCGATGACCGGGATCATCTCCGAGCGGGCCAGCAGGTCGAGCAGGGTGCGATCAACTTCCACCGGCTCGCCGACAAAGCCCAGATCGAGCACTTTCTCGATATTGGAGGTCGGGTCCTTGACCATCTTCACGGCCTTTTTGGCAAAGACCATGTTGCCGTCCTTGCCGCAGAGGCCAATGGCCCATTCGCCTTCGGCATTGATCAGCGCGACGATTTCCTTGTTGATGGAACCGGCCAGCACCATCTCGACGATTTCCATCGTCCGCGCATCGGTGACGCGCAGCCCGCCCTCGAACTTGGATTCGATGCCGAGATTCTTGAGCATCAGCGCGATCTGTGGCCCGCCGCCATGCACCACGATCGGATTGACCTTGGACTGCTTGAGCAGCGCGATGTCGCGCGCAAAGGCTTGGCCGAGCTTGAGATCGCCCATGGCATGGCCGCCATATTTGACCACGACGGTCTTGCCCTCGTAGCGCTGCATATAGGGCAGCGCCTGCGCGAGGATGCCGGCATCGTGGCTGAACCGGTCGTTCGATGAAGTCTGATCTGTCATGGACGGACCCATTCTGTTGGCAAGGCGGCACTGAGACCGCAACGGGTCTAGAGCATCAATGCGCAAAGGAAAAGGCGGTTCTGGGCAAACGCACTGATCCAATTTGCTTTATGCTGCGTTGTGGACCAGCCATGTATCGCACCGGGCAAGGGCGAGCAGCTGGCGCCGAGGAGATCACCGATAGCCATGTCCGTCATGCAGACGCCGTCCGCAGACATTGCCGACCTGATTGCGCGCTGTGCCTTGCGCGACCGGGCCGCCTTCCGCATTCTCTACGAGCGGACCAGCGCGAAACTCTTCGGGGTAACGCTGCGTATCTTGAAGGACCGCTCGGAAGCTGAGGAAGCCATTCAGGAAGTCTATGTGAAGATCTGGCAGCGCGCCGATCGCTATGTTGCCGGCAATACCAGCCCGATCAGCTGGCTGGTGGCCGTGGCGCGCAACCATTCGCTGGATATACTGAGGGCCCGCCGGCCGCCTGCGGACGATATTGATGTGGCGCTGGAAATCCCTGACAGCGGTCCGACCCCCGAACGGGCGACCGAGGACAGCCAGGAACGGGGCCGCATTGAGCACTGCCTGGGCACGCTCGAGCCCGATCGTGCCGATGCCGTGCGCGGCGCCTATCTCGATGGCTACAGCTACGGGGAACTGGCCAGCCGTCACGCCGTGCCGTTGAATACGATGCGAACCTGGCTGCGCCGCAGCCTGATCAGATTGAAGGACTGTCTTTCGGCATGAGCATGAGCGACGACAGCAGTAGCGACTATGCCGGACGCAATGCGCTCGTCGCCGAATATGTGCTTGGCCTGCTTTCGGCTGCCGAGCATGAGCGCGTCGGCCGGCTGATCGAGAACGACCAGGCCCTGCGCGCCGAGCGCGACTTCTGGGTGAACCGCTTTGCCGCGCTCAACAGCGAATATGAAGAGACCCCGGTCCCCAGCCATATCTATGCCGCCATCGAGGCCCGCGCCTTTGGCGATCTCGTCAAGCCGCGGCCGGTGCAGTCGCTCTGGAACAGCCTGATGGTGTGGCGCGGCATCGCCGCCGGTGCCCTCGCCGTGGCCGTGGCCGCGGTTGGCTTCAATCTCATGCAGCCCGCGCCCGATGTCGGTGCGTTGACCACCCAGCTCGTCGCCGCGCTGGAAGAAGAGGGCAGCAATGTCAAATTCGTCGCGCTCTATGATGGCAGCGGCAATGTGCGGCTGACCGCGCTGTCGGGCGAAGCCGTGCCGGACAAGGATTTCGAGCTCTGGGCCATCCAGGGCGACAATGCCCCCATTTCCATGGGCGTCATTCCGGTCAACGAGCGCAGCGCGGTGACCATCTCGCCCGAAGTCATGGCCGGCTGGGGCGAGGGCTCGGTCCTTGCCATCACGCTGGAACAGGCCGGCGGCTCGCCCGACGGCAACCCGCATGGCCCCATCGTCGCCAAGGGCGCCGTTACGAAGATCTAGTTCGTCTGGATCACCAAAAAAGAAATAAAAACGCAGACACCAAAAGCAGCGCCGCAGACCAGGTCAGGTCTGCGGCGCTGTTCATTAAGTATATGAAAAATCTAAAAAATCCAAATTTCTCTGGCGCCCGTCGATTATTTTTGGCCGATGCGAAACAATCTGAAACTTTGCCGGAAAGCTGCCGTTCCTTCGCATGTCCCAGCCGAACAATGGGAAAGAAACACAGGAAGGAACTATCCAATGAATCTCTCTCTCCGCGCTCTCTCCGTTGCCGCCATGCTGACCGTCGCCTCGATCGGTGGCGCAATGGCCCAGGACAATCCGATGGTCGGCGGCGCTGCCATGCCCGCAACCAACAACATCATCGAAAACGCCGTGAATTCGGCTGACCACACCACGCTGGTTGCTGCCGTCCAGGCTGCCGGTCTCGTTGAGACGCTGTCGGGCGAAGGCCCGTTCACCGTTTTCGCACCCGTCAATGCCGCGTTCGACGCGCTGCCCGCTGGCACTGTTGACACGCTGCTGATGCCAGAGAACAAGGACCAGCTCGCTGGCGTGCTGACCTACCACGTCATCGCCGGTGACATTAAGGCCGCTGACCTGGTCAAGGCGATCACCGACAACGGCGGCACCTACACCGCTGCCACCGTGCAGGGCGGCGAGCTGAGCTTCGCGCTTGAGGGTGATGCCGTGAAGATCACCGACGCAGCCGGTGGCGTGGCCACCGTGACCATCGCTGACGTGGACCAGTCCAACGGCGTGATCCACGTCATCGACAAGGTTCTCCTGCCTGCTTCGTAAGCTGGTGCTGTAACCAAACGGGGCGCCGCTTCGAATGACGCCTTGAGAGGGGTCGCGCCCTGCGACCTCTCACCATAACTTGACGTGCCATTGCCTTGCCCGAGGATCTACACTGGCCGTCAAATCCGCCCCGCGCCGCCGCCCGCATTTCCCTCCTGCGGTCCCGGGCGCGGGGCAACTTCTGAAAGGAAGACCACATGGCAATCGACCGTCGCAACGTGCTCCTGGGTGGCTCGGCCATCGCCGCACTCGCAACTTTTGGCCTGCTGCGTCCCATGGCGTCCGTAGAGGCTGCCGAAGGCGATTTTCCCTTCAAGCTGACCGACGAAGAGTGGAAGGCCAGGCTCGACCCCGCCGCCTATGACGTGCTGCGGCACGAGGGCACCGAGCGCCCGTTCACCTCCCCGCTCAATGACGAAAAGCGCGCCGGCACCTTCCTCTGCGCCGGCTGCGACCAGCCGCTCTTTGCCTCCGAAACCAAATATGACAGCGGTACCGGCTGGCCGAGCTTCTACACCTTCATCGATGGTGCCCTAGGCACCTCGGTCGACAACACGCTGTTCATGCAGCGCACCGAAGTCCACTGCTCCAATTGCGGTGGCCATCAGGGCCACGTCTTCGAAGACGGCCCCCAGCCCACCGGCCTGCGCTATTGCATCAATGGCGTGGCACTGAAGTTCGCGGCGGCGTAACAGCCCGACGCAAGCGGTACTTGCCTCTCCCCAGCGCGACAATCATGCTTTCGCGGGAACGACGGGGTAGGGTATAGGGGCGTATCGACCTCCCACCCTTGTGTTGTCCTCATGAAACTCACCATCATCCAGACCGGCGAAGTGCCGGCGCCGTTGCGCGGCCGGTTCGGCCCCTATCGCAAGATGTTCGAGACCATGTTCGATGCCACGGGGCAGGGCTTTTCCTATGACATGGTGCCGGTCTCGGACGGCGCGCCCTTTCCCGATCCCGGCCAGCTGGATGGCATTGTCATCACCGGCTCGGCTGCCGGCGTCTATGACGACCTGCCCTGGCTCGATCCGCTGCGCGCTTTCATCCGCAAGGCCTATGGCAGCAATACGCCCATGCTGGGCGTCTGCTTCGGGCACCAGATCATGGCCGATGCGCTGGGCGGGGACGTGCGCAAGTCGGAAAAGGGCTGGGGGCTTGGCCGGCACCGCTATGGCGTTGCCGCCCGGCCCGACTTCATGCGCAGCGCGCCGGGTACGCTGGCCGTGGCCTGTTCGCATCAGGACCAGGTCATCGTGCCGCCGGCCGAGGCGCAGGTGATCCTCAGGTCCGATTTCACGCCCAATGCGGGCCTGGCCTATCGCAATGGCGCGGCGATGAGCGTTCAGCCGCATCCCGAATTCACCGACGACTACACCATTGCCCTGGCCGAGTTGCGGCGTGGCAAGGCGCCAGACAATGTGGTGGAAACTGCCGTCTCCTCCATTGCCACGCCGTCCCAGAGCGCCGACCTTGCTGGCTATATCGGGCAGTTCTTCAAGGGGCGGTGACGTGGGGGTCGTGGCTGAGCAGATTTCAGCGGTCGATTCGTATCTCGATGGGCTCCAGCATGCCCGCAAGCCCGAGATCGAGGCCCTGCGCCGGCTGATCCTGGATGCCGTTCCCGGGCTGGTCGAGCGTATCAAGTGGAACGCACCCAGCTTCGGGCCTGGCGAGGACGACCGCATCACCATGCGGCTCCATCCCGGGGACCGGCTGCAGCTGATCCTGCATCGCGGCGCCAAGGCCGGCGCCGACGACTTCTTCCGTTTCGAAGATCCGGCAAAGCTGATCGCCTGGGCCGCGCCGGACCGCGGCGTCCTGACCTTCAGGGACGCGGCCGATCTCAAGGAAAAATCCGCGGCGCTGCCCGAGATCCTGCGTCGCTGGGTGGCCTGCACGACGCGCTAGGCACTTAACCTCCCCAAAGGGAGAGGCAAGAAAACTCAGCTCTCGAGCAGCATCGCGATTTCGGTCCGCAATTCCCGCAGCCCGTCGCCCTTGTGCGACGAGGTCAGAATGACATGGGGATGCGCCGCCGGGCGCTTGGCGATGGCGGCCCTGGTTGCGGCGATGACCTTTTCGAGATCCTTGGCGAGCGGCTTGTCCGCCTTGGTGAGCACCACCTGATAGCTCACCGCAGACTTGTCGAGCTCGTTCATCACCGTCAGGTCATTGTCCTTGGGACCATGGCGGCCATCGACCAGCACATAGACCCGGCGCAGGGTGGCTCGGCCGGTGAGATACTGGTGGATCAACTTGGTCCAGGCGCGCACCTTGTCTTCCGGCGCCTTGGCATAGCCATAGCCGGGCATGTCGACAATGCGCAGGTCTTCGCTCTGGCTCTCGAAGATGTTGAGTTCCTGCGTGCGGCCGGGCGTGTTGGAGGTCCGCGCCAGCGCAGAGGTGCCGCACAGGGCATTGATCAGGCTCGACTTGCCCACATTGGAGCGCCCGGCAAAGGCGATCTCGACCTTGTCCATCGGGGGCAGGTCGGCGATGCGCACGCAGCCCTTGATGAAGAGGAACGGCCGCGCGAACAGCAGGCGGCCACGTTCGATCATGTCAGGTGCGTAATCGATGTCGGTCATGCTTGTGCTCGCTTCGAATTGAGCGCTTCCGGGAAAAGTGGTCACCGGTTTTCCGGTTCGGAAGCGCAACCAGACAAATAGTAAGCCCGCCGGAGGTGTCCGGCGGGCAGTAGCATGATTGATCGTTTGTGGCGATCAGGACTTGGTCGGCTCGGCAGCCTTGGGCTTGCGCTTGAAGCTGTCCAGGATATTGCCCAGCAGATTCACCTCGGCGCCGTGGCGCTTCATGATGAACCACTGCTGGGTCACCGACAGGGTATTGTTCCAGGCCCAGTAGATCACCAGGCCCGCCGGGAACGTGCCCAGCATGAAGGTGAAGATCACCGGCATCCAGTTGAAGATCATCGCCTGGGTCGGATCGGGCGGCGGCGGATTGAGCTTCATCTGCACCCACATGGTGATGCCCATGATGACCGGCCAGATGCCCAGATGCAGGAAGCTGCCGATGATGGGCAGGACGGTCGGATCCCACGGGATCAGGCCGAACAGGGTGAAGATATTGGTCGGATCGGGCGCCGCCAGATCCTGGATCCAGCCGAAGAATGGCGCATGGCGCATGTCGAGGCTGATGAAGATGACGGTATAGAGCGCGAAGAAGACCGGGATCTGGATCAGGATGGGCCAGCATCCGGACAGCGGATTGATCTTCTCTTTCTTGTAGAGCTCCATCATCGCCTGCTGCTGGGCCGGGCGGTCTTCCTTGAAGCGCTCCTGGATGGCCTTCATCTCCGGCTGCACGCGACGCATGGCGGCCATTGAGGCATAGGAGCGGCTGGCCAGCGGGAAGAACAGCGCCTTGACGATGACGGTCACGGCCAGCACGGCGACGCCGAAATTGCCGATAATGCCGTTGAGGAAGGTCAGCAGGTAATACATCGGCTTGGTGATGAAGAAGAGCCAGCCCCAGTCGATCAGCAGATCAAGGCGGTCAAAGCCATATTGCTGCTGGTAGGAGGCGATGACTGCCTCTTCCTTGGCGCCGGCAAACAGATAGCTCTCGTGGGTCGCCGTCGCGCCGGGAGCGACCACCACCGGCGTCGTTTCCACGAAGCTCGTCTGGTAGTCGTCATAGCTGCCGGTATTCTTCCACGAGAACAGCGCATTGATGGTGGCGCTGGGCACGGGCAGCACGGCGGTGGCCCAGTATTTGTCGGAAATGCCCAGCCAGCCCGTGGTGTTGTCGAAGCGGACCTGCTGGTCGTTCTGCAGGTCGCTGTATTTCTTCGAGATCATGTTGTTGCTGCCCAGCACGCCATGCGGGCCTTCATGCTGGATGAAGAAATTGGCGACCTGGGGCGTGCCGTGGCGGGCAACGCGGGCATAGGGGAACAGGGCCACATCGCCTGCGCCGGTATTCTCGACCGTCTGGGTGACAGTGAACAGATAATGCTCGTCGACCGCGAAGGTGCGGCGGAACACAAGGCCCGCGCCATTGTCCCAGCGCAGGGTGACAGGGGTCGCCTCGGTCAGCGTGGTGGCGTCGCCTTCCGGCGTCCAGACGGTCTGCCCGTTGGGCACGGCAATCGAGGCGCCAGCGGCGGGCACCCAGCCCTGCTCGGCAAAATAGGCGCCGGGGGCGCCGGCCGGGGTCAGCAGGGTAATGATCGGGGAATCGGGATCGACCGTCTCGCGATACTGCTTGAGCTCTAGGTCGTCGAGCCGCGCACCGGTGAGATTGATCGAGCCATGCAGGTCGGTCGTGTCGATGGTAACGCGCTGCGTCGCGGCAATGGCGGTGGCCCGGTCGGCATAGACCGCGCTGCCATCTGCGGCGGGCGCAGCGGTGCCATCGGCGCTGACCGTGGCAGCGGGCGTTGCCAGGGCGGCCTCGCTCTGCGCCTGTTCGGCGGCAATCTGGGCCTGCTGCTGGGCGCGTTCCAGTTGCGGGCCGGCGACGAAGAACTGCCAGCCAAACAGCACGACCATGCTTAGCACGATGGCGATGATCACATTGCGATTGTCGGTCATTGTCTGGGTTTCCGTGGGCCGCGGCCGGAAGAGTGTCGCTGGTCTGTCGATCTGGGAGCGTGGACGCGCACGATCAGCGCGCCCAGATCGGCAACCAGCTTGGCGAAGGGTTCGCTCAGCGCTTCCCTTCGTCCGACCAGCACATAGTCATGGTGAGGAGCAAAGTCACGCGCGCATGCTGTCACAGCCGCGCGAAGGCGGCGTTTTATGCGGTTGCGTTCGGGAGAATTGCCGGTTTTCTTGGTGACGGTGAAGCCGACACCCGGCTGCGCGTCCTCGGACGCGATCGCCTGCAGCCCAAACGCAGAGCGCCCGGCGCGATTGCCCCGGGCAGCCCGTTGAAACTGGGAACGCTTGATCAGCCGACGCAGCGCGTCAGGCCTGTGCCCGCTGGCCGTCATCCGGCCACGGCGCCTTAGGCCGTGAGCTTCTTGCGGCCGTCGCGGCGGCGCTTGTTGATGATCGCGCGACCGTCCTTGGTGGCCATACGGGCACGGAAACCGTGACGGCGGGCACGCACGAGCTGGGACGGCTGGTATGTACGCTTCATGACATCAAACCGCGCCGGGCACGGTTCCTCTAGTTTGGCTCTGCACAAGCAGGAATTTCAGACACAAGGGAAGCGTTGCACGCCCCATGTGCGGGTTGGTGGGGTCTATAGGGAAAACTCATCCCCAAGTCAACGCGCCCGCACCCACTTCCTTGCGCGCCATCCCCCGTTGTTTTCGCGACAGTATCACCGCATAAGTCGCCAGCAAGCATTCCATCTGGCCGTTGGCGGTATGGCAGACACTCTCAAACCTGACCTTTGCGTCATCGGCGCCGGCGCACTTGGCATCGGCCTGGCCATCCGGGCCCGCCAGCGCGGCCTCGATGTAGTTCTGGTGCGCCGCGCCAGCGAGGAGGCTGGCGACACAGCCCCGGGCAGCCTGCGCCGCGCCGCCTTTGCCGCCAGCGCCGAGCGCGCCCAGGCCATCCGCACTGCCGGCCAGCTCGGCCTCGACAATGCCGAGCCCAAGCCCAGTTTCCGCACCATAGGCGAACGCGCCGCGGCTATTGCCGACGCCGGCAGCCCCCGCGACGCCGACGAGCGCCTCGCCGCGCTGGGCATTACCGTCCTCGCAGGGGACGCCGCCTTCACCGACCGCCAGACCCTGCGCTGTGGCGAGACCGCCATCCGCGCCCATCACTTCGCGCTGGCCACTGGTGCAAAGCCCGTGATTCCCGCGCTGCCCGGTCTCGACCAGGTGGCCTATTTCACCCCCGACAGCATTGCCGACAATATCCGAAAGCTCAGCCATCTCATCGTCATCGGCGGCACGCCGGCGGCTCTGCAGCTGGCCCAGGCCTATCGGCGTCTGGGTTCCGCCGTGACGCTGGTGCCGCAGGGCGGCCTGTTGCCGGGCTTTGACAGCGAGCTGGTCGCCATCCTGCTGCGCGAACTGCGCGAGGAGGGTGTCGTCATTCTCGACACGGCGGAAGTGAGCGCCATCCAGCCGCGCAGCCAGGGCACCGGCATCATGCTGGCCGGGGCGGGCGACGAGAGCCTCGACGTCTCCCATATCCTGGTCGCCATGGGCCGCATGCCCGATCTCGATCCCGGTCTGCTCGACCCGGCCAGGCTCCGCCGCGACCGCCTGCGTCCCGATCGCCTGCTGCTCGGCCCCAACGGGCAGACTTCGAACTCCCGCATCAGCGCGATTGGCGGCGCCGCCGGGGAAGCCGAACCCCATATCGGCGTTCGGCAGGCCGCTCTCCTCGTCGATCGCCTACTCGGACAAGGCAAGGGCCAGCTCGACCCGCTCCACGTGCCGCGCCTCGTGCCGGCCCAGCCTGCGCTGGCGCAGGTCGGCCTGCTCGATTCGGATCGGGACTTGCGACCCGGCCAGACCGTGCTGCGCGCCAACCTTGCCGAAAATGACGCGGCCCTTGCCACTGGCCTCGCCCGGGGCGTGGTCAAGCTGGTTGTCGACCGCCACGGCACCATCCTGGGCGCCGGCGCGGTGGGGCCGGCGGCCGGCGAAACCATCGCCATCCTGGCGCTGGCCATGGCCCGCGGCCTCAATCTGGCCGAACTGGACCGGCTCGCGCTGCCCGAGCCGAGCCTTCTGGCGACGCTGACCGATCTGGCCGACCAGTTCATCGCCCTTCACCCGCCGCGCAGCTGGGCGCAGCGCCTGCCCATGCTCGCGCGATTGCGGCCGTGATGGCCGCGCCGGGGGCTTACGCAACCGGTGGCTTTGCCTATAATGAATTGACATGACAGCCGAACGCAGCGTCCTGCCCAGCCGGTTCTCCGGCCTCTCGATCAAGCTCATCGCCACCATCATCGCGGTGATACTTCTGGTCGAGATCGTGGTCTATCTGCCCTCCCTCGCCAATTTCCGCGCCAGCTGGATCGACGACCGCCTGCGCGTCGGCGTCGTGGCGGCCCGCGTGCTCGATGCCGTGCCCGACGTCATGGCGCTGCCGCGCAACCTGACCGACCGCCTGCTGACCTCGGCGGGCGCCTATGCCATCGTCTATCGCCGCGAGGGCCAGAGCCAGCTGATCGAGCTGGCCAATCCGGTCACCCCCGATGTCGTCGTCACAGCCGACATGCGCCAGCGCGATCTGATGTCGCTGATCATGGGCGCCATGGATACCCTGTTTGCCGGCCCCGGCCGCACCCTGCGCATCGTGGGGGAAGGCGATCTCGACGAGAGCCTTGTCGAACTGCTGATGTCCGAGCGCCCGCTGCGGCAGGACATGCTGGCCTATTCCCGCCAGATCGGCGTTGTCTCGCTGGCCATTGCCGCCATTACCGCAGTCGCGCTCTATCTCCTGGCCAGCTATCTCTTCATCTATCCCGTCCGCCGCCTGACCCAGAATATCCTCGCCTTCCGCCAGGCGCCGGAAAATGCCAGCCTCGTCATCGTCCCCTCGGCGCGGCGCGACGAGATCGGCATTGTCGAGCGCGAACTGGCGGCGATGGAATCGGACCTCTTCTCCATGCTGCGCCAGCGCCGCCACCTGGCCGATCTGGGCTTGGCCGTCGCCAAGATCAATCATGACCTGCGCAACACGCTGACCTCGGCGCAGCTGCTTTCCGACCAGGTGGCGACGCTGGATGATCCCAAGGTGCAGCGCCTGGCGCCGCGCCTTGTCACGACGCTGGACAAGGCAATCGGCTTTGCCCAGTCCGTGCTCGATTATGGCCGCGAGACCGCTGCGCTGCCGGTGCTGGCGCCGGTGTCGATGCGGGCGCTGCTCGAGGATGCGGCCTTCGAGGCGCGCCTGGTCGGCCATCCCAGCATTGTCTTTGCGGATCAGGTTTCCGAGACGCTGGTGCTCAATGTCGACGCCGCCCAGATGGGACGGGTATTTCTCAATCTGCTCAAGAATGCCCGCGAGGCGCTGGAAGCGGCCCCGGCCATTGCCGCGCCACAGGTCTCGGTCAGCATGAGCGAGGAGGGTGAGAGCATCATCCTCTCGGTTGCCGACAACGGCCCCGGCCTGCCGCCCCGCGCGCGTGACAATCTCTTTGTCGCCTTCGAGGGATCGGCCCGGGCCGGCGGCACGGGCCTGGGCCTCGCCATCGCCCGCGAAATCACCGAAGCCCATGGCGGCCGGCTGGTGCTGGCCGATCAGCCAGCCGGTACCCGTTTCGACCTCATTCTCCCCGCCAGTCTGCGCATCCGCGCCTAGCCGGTGCGCATTGACGAAAAACTGTCACCTGCGCGCTTGCCAAGCCCGGATCGCCCATGTATGGGTTGCCCCGCTTCAGGCCGAAGAGCACTTGTGCCTCCGCCTGAACCGCCGATCACTCGGCAGTGCGCGCCCTTAGCTCAGCTGGATAGAGCACCAGACTACGAATCTGGGGGTCAGGAGTTCGAATCTCTTAGGGCGCGCCATTTCTCCATTTTTTGCGGCATCCGATGCGGGGCCATTGTGGTCACGCCGCAAGTCCATTTCGGCTATGCGCTTCGCCCCGGCCTTGTGCCCACCGGTATCCCTACCGCCGCGCAGGCAGCCATCCGATAGGCCTGGCTTTCAGCTCCGGCGTGAGATAAATTTCATCGTCACAAATTTCTTGCAAGGCTGTTGACTCTCCGTCTTTGCCCTGCTTCTATCCAGCCATTGCGAGAAAATTCGCAATGTGAAATTTCTTGCGTACCGGGACATGAACCGCAGGGTCGGCCCGGGCGCGGAGGGATAGAGGAGGAGACGTATGAAGACCATCGGATTGACCGGTGCCGCAGCCACGGTGCTGATGAGCCTTGCTCTGATGCCCGGCGGCGCCGTCGCGCAGGAGGGGTTCAAATGCGCGCCGGGCGAGACCTATATCATGAATGTCATGGTGTCGGCGCACCCCTATTGGGTGCCCGTCTACCAGGGCTTCAAACAGGCGGCCGAAGCCATGGGCTGCGAGACCGTATTCTCGGGCACGCCGGACTATGACATCACCAAGCAGATCGCCTCGTTCGAGCAGGACCTGGTGAAGAGCCCGGCCGGTGTTCTGCTGCATCCCATGCAGTCGGACCCCTTCATCGAGCCGATCAACCGGGCCATCGACAGCGGCGTCTCGGTCACCACCTTTGCCGCCGACAGCCCCAATTCCAGGCGCACCGCCTATATCACCTCGGACAATCTGGCCGAGGCCAAGTTCGCTGCCGAGGAAATCGTCGCCCAGGTCGGCGACGCGGCCGAATATGCCGTGCTGGAAAATCCGGGCCAGTCCAACCACGACCTGCGCGTCACTGCGCTGATCGACTATATGGAAGCCAACTATCCCAATATGAAGCTGGTCGGCCGCCAGGCCACCAACCAGGACAGCAACGCGGCCTATCGGGCGACGGCATCCATCCTGCAGGCCAATCCCGAACTGGCAGCCTTGTGGATTCCGGAAGCCGGCTCGGCCGAGGGCGCCGTCACGGCAGTGCTCGAAGCCAATGCCGATGTGCTGATCATGCATGCCGACGTGACGCCGACCACGCTCGAACATATCCGGGCCGGCAATATCCACATGGCGCTCAATCCCAATCAGGGCGTGCAGGGCTTCATGGGCTTCATGGTCACCTTCATGGGCGCCCATCCCGAACTGTTCGACCCGTTCAATGACTACAAGGTGTCGGGCTACAACCCGATGCAGGTGCCCTTTGTCGATAACGGCTTTGCCGTCATCACCAAGGACAATGCCGACTCCTTTGACCTCAATGTCTACATGGAAGGCCGCGATCCCACCTGATCCCGGCTGCACCCAGCCGCGTCGCCTCCGGGCGGCGCGGTTCCCACCTCCAATAGAACAAGGTCAGCGGACATGTCGGCGGACGCGGCACAGCACCCCATTCTCAGGATCACCGGCCTCAGCAAGTCCTTCGGCCCGATCCGGGCCCTGCGCGGGGTCGATTTCGAACTGCGCCGCGGCGAGATCCACGCCCTGGCCGGGGAGAACGGCGCCGGCAAGTCGACGCTGATGAATGTCATCGACGGCATCCTCGCGCCCGATAGCGGCACGATCGAGCTCGATGGCCAGCCTGTCTCCATCAAGTCTCCCGCCATGGCGCAGAAGCTGGGCATCGGCTTCGTGCACCAGGAGATTGCCCTGTGCCCCGATGTCACCGTGGCCGAGAATATCTTCATGGCCACCACCAATTCCAGCCGCGCGCCGCTGATGAATTATGCTGCGCTGCAGGCCAGGGCTGCCGATATCCTGCGCCGCCTCGGCGATATCGATCCGGCCGCCATGGTCCGCACCCTGTCGATTTCCCAGCAGCAGCTGGTCGAGATCGCCAAGGCGCTGACCCTCGATTGCCGGGTGCTGATCCTCGATGAACCCACCGCCGCGCTCACCGAGCGCGAGGCCAAGGTCCTGTTCGAAATCATGCACAAGCTCGCCGACCAGGGCATTTCGATCATCTACATCACCCACCGCATGGCCGAGATCTTTGCCAATTGCGACCGGGTGACCGTATTTCGCGATGGGCAATACATCACCACCATGGACGTAGCCGAAACCTCGCCAGGCGCCGTGGTCAGCGCCATGGTCGGACGCGTGATCGATGAACTCTATCCGGCCAAGCAGCGCCCGGAAGATCGCTCCGACGAAATCATCCTCGATGTGCGGGGCCTCACGGAAGCCAGCCGCTTCCGCGACATTTCCTTTGCGCTGCGCAAGGGGGAGATTGTGGGCCTGGCCGGGTTGATCGGTGCCGGCCGCAGCGAGATCGTCAAGGGCATCTGCCGCCTCGAGGGCGAGGTCACCGGCGCGGTGAGCCTGATGGGACGCCCGCTGGCGTTGCGCCACTATGGCGACAGTATTGCCGAGGGGCTGGTCTATCTCTCCGAGGATCGCAAGGGCGATGGCCTCTTCCTCGACATGTCCATCGCCTCCAATGTGTCCGCCCTGCGATTGCGGCAGGTCGCCGGCGCCGCCGGCATCATCGATGACGGGCGCGAAGCCGCCCAGGCCCAGCGGCTGGGAGCCCGGCTCAATCTCAAATATGGCAGTATCGGCCAGCCGGTCTCCGCCCTTTCGGGTGGCAACCAGCAGAAGGTGGCGATCGCCAAGCTGCTGTCGGTCGATCCCAAGGTGATCTTTCTCGACGAGCCGACCCGCGGCGTCGATGTCGGCGCCAAGGCCGAAATCCACCGCATCATCCGCGACCTCGCCAACAGGGGCGTCGGCGTGGTCGTCATTTCCTCCGAGCTCCCCGAGCTCATCGGGGTCTGCGACCGGGTGCTTGTCATCCGCGAGGGGCGAATAGCCGGCGAAGTGGCCGGGAACGACATGACCGAGGACCGGATCATCTATCTGGCCTCCGTCGGCAACGATCAGCAGCAGGTGGCATGATGATGGAAAGAACCCTGGCAGCCGCAGCGCTGTCGTCCCAGACCGGGCAGCGCGGCAGCGCCGGACCGCTGAGCGTCGCCGGCAAGGCCCTGCGCATGCGCGAGACCGGGCTGATCCTGATCATCCTGGCCTTGTTCATCGCCATGTCCTTCGCCTCGCCCTATTTCCTGACCTGGACCAATATGCGGGCCATGGCCATGGCCTTTGCCGTCGAAGGCATCGTCGTGGTGGGCATGACCATCCTGCTGATTTCGGGCGGCATCGACCTGTCGGTCGGCTCGGTCACGGCGTTGGCCATGGTGATCGCGGGCCTGCTGTTTCTCAACGGCATGGACCCCTGGCTGGCCTCGGCCATCGCCATTACCGCCTGCACGGCGATCGGCGCCATCATGGGCTTCTTCGTCACCAGGGTGGGCCTGCACCATTTCATCGTCTCGCTGGCCGTGATGGTGATCGCGCGGGGTCTGTGCCTCCTGGGTACCGGCGGGCGCCCGCTGGGCCTCTATGAACTGCCCGAAAGCTTCAAGTTCATCGGCCAGGGCTCGATCGGCGTCATCCCCATCGTCTTGGTGATCTTCGTCGTCGTCGTGGTGGCCTTCGACTTCATGCTGCGGCGCACCACCCTGTTCCGCAAGGTGTTCTATACCGGCTCCAACCCCAAGGCGGCGGCCTATTCGGGCATCCAGACCAGGCAGGTGGTCTTTGCGACCACCACCTTGTGTTCGGCGCTCTGCGGCATTGCCGGCATCATCTACATGGCCCGCTTCGGCTCGGCCCAGCCGACCTTCGGCATGGGCATGGAGCTCAATGTCATAGCCGCCGCGGTGATCGGCGGGGCAAGCCTGTCGGGCGGCTCGGGCACGATCTTCGGCGCTATCTTGGGCACCATCCTGCTGTCTGTCGTCTCCAGCTCGCTCGCCTTGCTCGATGTCTCGGTCTACTGGCAGGACATCATCCGCGGCTCGATCCTGCTCACCGCCGTCACCATCGACCATTACCTCAACAAGAGACGCGGCTAGGGTCGGGCAACCGGAACAGCTGTGGGTAGTATCATGACCGACAAAAAAGAAGACTTCGAAGCCATCCGCCAGATCTACACCGTGCTGGTGCTGCATTTCATGGACGGGTTGACCCAGCAGGCCATTGCCAGCCAGCTCAACCTGTCGACCTCCAAGGTCAACCGGCTGATCACCCAGGGCCGCAAGCTCGGCATGGTGCGGATCGATATCGAAAGCCCGTTCCAGCGCCTGGTCGAACTCGAGCAGCGCCTCATGGATATCGCGCGGCTGGTCAGTGCCGTTGTGACCCCCACCGTGCCGGGCAGCGCCGAATCCACCCTGCAGCAGGTGGGGCGCGCCGCCGCCAACCAGCTGCTCGAAACCCTGCGCGACGGCGACGTCATCGCCATCACCGGCGGCAAGGCGGTCAGCGCCATCGTCGACAACCTGCAGCCCGAACGCGCCTTCGACGTCACCGTCGTGCCGCTCACTGGCGGCGTGCAGGGCAAGTTCTATACCGACGTCAATCACCTGGCGACGCAACTGGCCGACCGGCTTGGCGGCAAGACCATGCTGGTCCATGCGCCGCTCTTTGCCGAGAGCCGCGAGCAGCGCGATATGCTGATGGACATGGCCTCGATCCGCGAAGTGTTCGACCTGGCACGCCAGGCCTCCGTCGCGCTGGTGGGCATCGGCTCCATCCGCACGCCCGGCTCGAGCTATTATGACCTCCATCCCATCTCGGCAGCCGACCGCGATGCCCTGTTCAAGGAGGGCGTCAGCGGCGAGATGATGGCCCACCTCATCCATGCCGATGGCAGCGTCGCCGATTTCGAGCTCAATTCGCGGCTGGTGGCGCTCGATCCGGCTGAACTGCTGCGCTGCCCGCAGGTCATCGGCGTCGCTGCCGGCACCGAGAAGGTGCTGCCCATCCAGGCCGCCCTCAATGGCCGCTTCCTCAAATCCCTTGTCATCGACGAGGTCACCGCCGCCGCGGTGCTGACCGCCATGGAAAGCAAGCAGCATGTCGCCTGAGGTCCTGACGCGCGACATCGGCCGCTCCGGCATAAGGGCCTCGGCCGTCGGGCTGGGCACCTGGGCCATCGGCGGCTGGATGTGGGGCGGCACTGACGAGGCCGCCTCCATCCGGGCCATCGAGGCCTCGATCGATGCCGGCATCTCCCTCATCGACACCGCCCCCGCCTATGGCCTTGGCCGCAGCGAGGAACTGGTGGGCCGCGCCATTGCCGGCAAGCGCGACAAGGTGGTGATCGCCACCAAATGCGGCCTCAACTGGCACATCGGCAAGGGCAATCGCTTCTTTGAGGAGGATGGCACGCCGGTCCATCGCTATCTCGGCGCCGACGGCATTGCCCTCGAGGTTGAGCAGAGCCTCAGGCGCCTCGGCACCGACCATATCGACCTCTACATCACCCATTGGCAGGATCCGACCACCCCCATCGCCGAAACGATGGATGCGCTGCTGCGCCTCAAGCAGCAGGGCAAGATCCGCGCCATCGGCGCCAGCAATGTCACCCCCGATGACCTGGCCGACTACCTCGCCGCCGGTCCGCTCGACGCCATCCAGGAGCGCTATTCCATGCTCGACCGGGGCATCGAGCAGACGCTGCTGCCCCTGACCCAACCCGCCGGTGTTTCGACGCTGAGCTACTCGTCGCTGGCGCTCGGCCTGCTGACGGGCAAGGTCTCCGCCACCCGCAAATTCGAGGGCGACGACCAGCGCGCCGCCGATCCGAGATTCTCGCAGGAAAACCGCCAGCATGCTGCCAGCTTTGCCGCGGCAATCTTGCCGCTTGCTGACCGGTATCAGGCCAGTGTCGCCCAGCTGGTCATCGCCTGGACGCTGGCCCAGCCGGGCATCACCTTCGCCCTCTGCGGCGCCCGCGACCCCGCCCAGGCGCTCGACAATGCCCGCGCCGCCTGCCTCCGACTCGACGCCGCCGACCTTGCCCGGATCGACGCCGCCCGCGCCACCCATCTCGCCGCCACTCCATGATCCGCCAGGCCATCATAGACCAGATCAAGGCCCGGCCTGAGCCCGACGTGCTGGTCATTGGCGGCGGAATCAACGGCATTTCGGTGTTCCGCGAACTGGCGCTCAACGGCGTCAATGTCGTGCTGGCCGAAAAGGCCGACTACTGCTCTGGCGCCAGCGGCGCGCTGTCGCGCATGGTGCATGGCGGCCTGCGCTACCTCGAAAACGGCGAGTTCAAGCTGGTGCGCGAAAGCCTGCTCGAGCGCGACCTCTTGCTGGCCAACGCGCCGCACTACGTCCGCCCCTTGTCCACCACGGTACCGATTTTCGGCGTGTTTTCCGGCCTGACCAGCGGCGCCCTGCGCTTCCTGCGGCTCTCCCGCCGGCAGGGTCGGCGCGGCGCCGTGCTGATCAAGCTGGGCCTGTCGCTCTATGATCTTTTCACCGCCGGCCGCCGGGCATTGCCGCCGCACGCCTTTCACGGCCGCGCCAGGACCCGGACGCTGTTTCCCGACCTGAACCCCGGCGCCCGGGCCTCGGCGACCTATTATGATGCCTGGGTCAGCCGCCCCGAACGGCTGGCACTCGAAATGCTCGCCGAAGGCGTTGCGGCCGGCGGACTGGCGCTCAACCATATGTCGGTGGCCTCGAATGGCTCAGGGCTGTTGCTGCGCGACGGCATTGGCGGCAGTGAGATTTCCGTTCGGCCAAGCCTCGTCATCAATGCCACTGGTGGCTGGATCGACCTCACCAATGCTGCCATCGGCACGGACGCGCCACGTCTGATCGGTGGGACGATGGGCTCGCACCTCATCGTCGACAATGCCGCGCTCTACCAGGCGCTGGATGGGCAGATGATCTACTACGAGAACGAGGATGGGCGCATCTGCATCGCCTTTCCCTATCTCGGCAAGGTGCTGGTCGGCTCCACCGACATGCGCATCGACGATCCCGACGCGGCCATCGCCAGTCCGTCCGAGCAGGATTATATCCTCGCCTCGCTCGCCCAGATTTTTCCCCGCATTGTCATAGCGCCGGGGGACATCGTCTTCCGCTTTGCCGGCGTGCGCCCGCTCCCGGCCAGCGCTGCGGCGGTGACCGGGCGCATTCCGCGCGACCATTTCTGCGAGATGATCGAAGGTGAGCCGCCCGTGCTCTGCATGATCGGGGGCAAGTGGACCACCTTCCGCTCCTTCGGCGCCCTGGCTGCCGACACGGCCATGGAGCGGCTGGATGTCTCCCGCACCATCGACACGGCAGCACTGCCCATCGGCGGCGGCCGCGACTATCCGACGGACCCGGCGCGCTGGATTGCCGATCTTGCCACGCGCACCGGCCTGCCGGAACCGCGCATTGCCGTGCTGCTGGAGCGCTATGGCACCAGTGCCGCTGACCTGGCTGAAGGCTTCGGCCCCGACGCGGACATTGCGGGCCATTCGGCGGCTGAACTCAGCCATCTCATTGCCCATGAACAGGTCGAAACGCTGGCCGACCTGCTGATCCGCCGCACCACCATTGCCATTACCGGCGCGCTGTCGCTGGCGGTCATTGCCCGTTGCCTCGATCTGCTGTCGGCGGCCAGGGGCTGGACGAGCGAGCGCACGGATGCCGAGAGGCAGGCCTTCCTCGATCTGCTGGCCAGCCGGCACGGGCTCAGCACCGAAACCCTTTCCCGTCGTGACCAGAGGACAACTGCATGAGCCAGAAATTCCGCTTCAACCGCCTTTTTGGCCAGGGCAAGTGCCTCGACGTCGCCATCGATCACGGTGTTTGCAACGAGCCGAGTTTTCTCGATGGGCTGGAAGACATGCCCGGCGTGGTTGATGCCCTGGTCGAGGCCCGGCCAGATGCCATACAGATGAACTTCGGCCAGGCCGACCTGCTGCAGTCGCGACCCGGTAAGGACAAGCCCGCTCTGGTCATGCGCATCGACATGGGCAATCCCTATAACCGCCAGCGTCACCGCGCCATGTGGGCTGTGCTGCAGAACGAGGCCGAACCGCTGATCGGGGCGCTGCAGATGGATGCTGCCTGCGTCGTGGTGAACCTCTTCATGCTGCCCGACGAGCCGGACCTGTTCCGGCAATGCGTCAGCAACATCGCCCGTGTGCGGGCCGATTGCGACCGCTATGGCATGCCGCTGATGATCGAGCCGCTGGTCATGCTGCCCAATTCCGACCGTGGCGGCTACATGGTCGATGGCGATGCCGAGAAGATCGTGACGCTTACCCGGCTGGCCCGCGAAATGGGCGCCGATATCGTCAAGGCCGACCCCACGACCGATCCGGGGGACTTCCACCGGGTCGTCGAGGCCGCGCGCTGCCCGGTGCTGGTGCGCGGCGGGGGCAAGGAGGATCTGCGTGCCGTGTTCGACAAGTCCGCCGCGCTGATGGGGCAGGGCGCCATGGGCATGGTCTATGGCCGCAACATCTACCAGCACGCCAATCCCGGCGCCGTGGTGCGGGGCCTGATGGCACTGATCCACGACGGCGCCAGCGGCGCCGATGCCTGGTCCATCTACGAGCGAGGATAGGATATGCCCGATTATCTGCTGGGCCTGGATGCGGGCAATACCGTCATCAAGGCCGCCCTGTTCGATGCCGCCGATGGACGCGAACTGGCCGTCGTGGCGCAGGATGGCCATGCGAGCCAGCCCGCACCCGGTCATGTCGAACGCGACCTGGATGAACTCTGGGCCAACGCCGTCACCGTGATCTCGGCCTGCATCGCCAAGGCCGGCATCGACGCCGCCCATATCCGCGCCATTGGCTGTGCCGGGCATGGCAATGGGCTTTACGCGCTGGACCGTGCCGGCCAGCCGCTCATCGGCATCCAGTCGCTCGATACGCGAGCCGTGGACCTCGTCGGCGAATGGGCGGCAGCGAACCTGGGCGCCCGCACCTACCCGATCTGCCGCCAGGGTCCATGGTCGGCCCAGACGCCGACGCTGCTCGCCTGGGTCAAGCGGCACCGTCCTGACCTCTATGGCCAGATCGGCACTGTGCTGCTCTGCAAGGATTTCGTCGTCGGGCAATTGACCGGCGCGCGGGTCAGCGAGACCACCGACATGTCCGGTTGCGGCCTGATCTCGGTTCCGGGCCGCCACTATGACGCCGATCTGATGGCGCTTTACGGTCTGGCCGACGCCATGCCCATGCTGCCCGACTTGCTCGAAAGCGCGGACATTGCCGGGCATGTCACCCCCGAAGTGGCGGCTGCGACCGGGCTCGTGGCCGGAACGCCGGTCATCGCCGGACTGTTCGACGTGGTTGCAAGTGCCTTGGGCTCGGGCGTCGCGGCAACCGGTCAGGCCTCTATCATTGCTGGCAGCTGGAGCATCAACCAGGTGGTGCTGGACCAGCCGATCGACCAGCCCCCGGTCTTCATGCAATCGAGTTTCGACCGGACCCGCTGGCTGGCGATTGAATCGAGCGCCACCTCGGCGGCCAATCTCGAATGGCTCGTGCATCAGTTCATGGGTGACGCGCCGGGGGATCGCTTTGGCCTCGCCAGCGATCTGGTCGCCTCTGTCGATGCCTCTGAGGATCTACCGATCTACCATCCGTTCCTCTATGGCGCGCAACAGGATGGGCGGGCGCGGGCCGGCTTCTACGGCATCGGCGGCTGGCACGGCCGGGCGCATATGCTGCGTGCTCTCTTCGAAGGCGTGGTGTTCGAGCATGCCCGCCATCTCGACGTGCTGCGGCAGGCCGGGGCCGAGATTTCCTCGGCGACCCTTTCGGGCGGCGGATCGCGCAGCTCGGTCTGGCCGCAGATCTTTGCCGATGTGCTGGAAGTGCCGGTCACCGTGTCGCGCAGCCGCGAGACCGGTGCGCTGGGCGCAGCCATCGCGGCAGGAACCGGCGTCGGGCTGTTCGCCGATTATGCTTCAGGCACGCGGGCCATGACGGCACCGGCGCGCCACTACGTCCCGCAATCAGATGCCAGTCCGCACTATGCCGCGCGCCGGCAAACCTATACCGAACTGGTGCGGGCCATGACGCCCGTCTGGGCAAAACTGGGCCAGCCATGACTGCTGACGACGGCCAATATGACTTCATCATCATCGGCGCTGGCTCGGCCGGCTGCGTGCTGGCCAATCGGCTGAGCCAGGACCCAAGGCACAGCGTGCTGCTGCTCGAGGCGGGCGGCAGCGACCGCTACCACTGGGTCGATATCCCGATCGGCTATCTCTATTGCATGGGCAATCCGCGCACCGACTGGATGATGAAGACCGAGCCGGAGGCCGGGCTCAACGGCCGCGCCTTGCCCTATCCGCGTGGCAAGGTGCTGGGTGGATGCTCCTCGATCAACGGCATGATCTATATGCGCGGCCAGGCCGCCGACTATGATGGCTGGCGCCAGCAGGGCAATGCCGGCTGGGGCTGGGATGACGTCCTGCCATTCTTCCTCAAGTCCGAGGATCACCATGCCGGACCGTCAAAGGGTCATCACGCCGGCGGCGAGTGGCGGGTGGAAAAACAGCGCCTCTCCTGGCCGATTCTCGATGCCTTCCAGGCCGCCGCCGAGGAACTGGGGATTCCGCGCGTCGCCGATTTCAATAGTGGCGACAATTTCGGTTCGGGCTATTTCGAGGTCAACCAGCGCGGTGGCGTGCGCTGGAACACCTCCAAGGCCTTCCTTCGCCCCGCCCTGGGCCGCCCCAACCTGCGCGTGCTGACGGGAGCGGAGGCCGAAAGCCTGATGCTTGAGGGCAGCAAGGTCACCGGCGTCGTCTTCCAGCAGGGTGGCCAGCGCCGGACTGCCCGCGCCGGTCGCGAAGTGATCCTGGCCGCCGGGGCCGTCAATTCCCCCAAGCTGCTCGAACTCTCCGGCGTCGGCCGCCCCGACCTATTGGGTTCACTGGGCATCCCCGTTCGGCATCAGCTCGATGGCGTGGGCGAGAACCTGCAGGACCACCTGCAGATCCGCACCGTGTTCAAGGTGCGCAATGCCCGCACGCTCAACACGCGCTACCACAACCTTCTGACGCGCGCCGGCATGGGGCTCGAATATGCGCTGCGACGCAGCGGTCCGCTCTCCATGGCGCCCAGCCAGCTTGGCATCTTTGCCCGGTCCGATCCGCGCATGGCCACGCCCGACCTCGAATATCACGTCCAGCCGCTCTCCACCGACCGCCTGGGCGAACCGCTGCACAGGTTCGACGCCGTGACGGTCTCGGTCTGCAACCTGCGCCCGGAGAGTCGCGGCACCATCCATCTGGCGACGCCGGACCCGAGCGCGGCCCCCCTGATCAGGCCCAATTACCTCTCGACCGACGCGGACCGGCACGTTGCGGCCAATTCGATCCGCCACGCGCGCAGCCTGATGCGGACCAAGGCCATCGCCCGCTACGAACCCGAGGAAATGCTGCCCGGACCACAATTTGCCAGCGATGCGGAACTGGCGGCCAAGGCCGGCGACATCGCCACCACGATTTTTCACCCTGTCGGCACCTGCAAGATGGGCTCGGATTCCATGGCGGTGGTGGACAGCCAGTTGCGCGTACATGGGCTTGCCGGCATCCGGATCGTGGACGCGTCCATTATGCCCACCATCGTTTCCGGCAACACCAATTCGCCGGTCATCATGATTGCCGAGCGCGCCGCCGACTTTATTCGCCGAGGGCGCTAGCCGCTGCCCGGCAGCTTTGCCGGTTACCTTGCGCTTTCAAGCTTTCCTCGATCATGGCATCTTTGGATGCGGCATCACGCGGGGAGGGCGCATGGAGAACAGGCATCGCATCTTCTCGGTCAGCGTGGCGAGCGTCTATCCGCACTATGTGACCAAGGCGGAGAAGAAGGGACGCACCAGGGCCGAGGTCGACGAGATCATCCGTTGGCTGACCGGTCACAGCCAGGAGTCGCTGGACCAGGAATTGGCCAAACGGACCAGTTTCGAGGACTTCTTTGCCCGGGCCCCTGGCATGAATCCATCCCGATCATTGATCACGGGTGTAGTCTGCGGCGTGCGCGTGCAGGATCTTGAAGACGGCACGATGCGCGAAATCCGCTATCTCGACAAACTGGTGGACGAGCTGGCCAAGGGCAAGGCGATGGACAAGATCCTGCGCAAGGCGCCGGCCTGACGGAAAAGCCAGGCCGCTCGCCCAGCTATGGGCTGATGCGATTGCCGTCCGCGCCAAAGATGTGGACGTGGCCCGGGTCGAAACCGAGCGACACGGTCGAGCCTACCCTGAGCGTTTCCTGCCCGGGGAGCACCGCGGTAATCTCGCTGGCATTTTCGAGACGGACACGCACGACCGTTTCGTTGCCAAGCTGTTCGACCAGCTGAACGATTCCCTTGACCGGGCCTGCAGCATCCAGCGCGAATTCGTGGGGTCGGATGCCCAGGGTGACGGCACCGCCCCTGGCGAGGGTGCCGGGGGATTTGGGCAGCCGGAAGGACACGCCATCGGCAACGACCTGCAGCTGGTTGTCGACCATGTCGAATTGCCCCTTCAGCAGGTTCATCTTGGGCGAGCCGATGAAGCCGGCGACGAACAGGTTGGCAGGCGCATTGTAGAGTTCGAGCGGGGAGCCCACCTGCTGCACGATGCCACCATTGAGCACCACGATCTTGTCGGCCAGCGTCATGGCTTCGACCTGGTCGTGGGTGACGTAGATCATGGTGGCATCGAGGTCGTGATGGAGGCGCGCCAGTTCCATGCGCATGTCGACGCGCAGGGCGGCATCGAGGTTGGACAGCGGCTCATCGAACAGGAACACATCCGGCTGGCGCACGATGGCGCGGCCGATGGCGACACGCTGGCGCTGGCCCCCGGACAGTTGGGCCGGCTTGCGGTCGAGCAGATGCTCCATCTGCAGCACCTTTGCCGCTTCGCGGATCTTGCGGTCGCGCACATCCTTGGGCGTGTTGGCCAGTTTGAGGCCAAAGCCCACATTGTCGTAGACGCTCATATGCGGATAGAGCGCGTAGGACTGGAAAACCATGGCGACACCACGGTCGCGCGGCTCCACATCGTTGACCACCCGGTCGCCGATGCGGACTTCGCCGCTGGTTATGTCCTCGAGCCCCGCGATCATGCGCAGCAGCGTCGATTTTCCGCAGCCGGAAGGACCGACGAAAACCACGAACTCGCCGTGCTGGATGTCAAGGTCGACGCCCTTGATGACGGGGACATCGCCATAATTCTTGTAGACGGATCGGAGGGTAAGCCCTGCCATGGAAAGTCTCCGGGTTAGCCCTTGACCGCGCCCTGCATCAGGGCGGCGACGAACTGGCGCTGGAAGATGAGAAAGAGCACGACGGTTGGCGTGAGGATGAGCAGCGATCCGGCGCAGAGCAGCGGAATATCGGTGCCCCACTGGCCCTGGAAGGCGCCCAGAGCACCCGCCATCGTGCGCTGCATCGGGTCCTGCACCAGCACGACCGGCAGCAGGAACTGGTTCCAGGTCCACAGGAAGAGCAGGATGGTCAGGGACATGATGGCCGGACGGGCCAGCGGCACCTGCACCAGAAGGAATTCCTTCCAGCGCGTCGCGCCGTCGAGCTGGGCAGCCTCGGTGAGGTCATGCGGCACATTGAGGAAATGCGCGCGCATCCAGTAGACGCCAAAGGGCATGTAGAGCCCGATCAGCGGCAGGATGATTGCAAAGCGCGTATTGAGCAGCCCTAGCGCCCGGACCTCGTAGTAGAGCGGCGTAATGACGGCCTCGAAGGGCAGCGTCAGGCCGAAGACGAAGACCAGGTAGAGCCACTTGTATTTCTTGGTCGTCAGCTTGGCGAGGCCATAGCCGGCCATGGTGGCGATCAGCACCGCGACGGGCACTACGCCCAGCACGATCAGCGCGCTGGACAGCAGCAGCTGATCCATCTTGGCGACTTCGAAGGCCCGGGCAAAATTGCCCCATTGCGGATCGGCCGGCCATTGCAGGCCATTGGGATAGGTGCCCTGCGGCGCCAAAGCCGCCGAGAACATGCTGAGAAACGGCAGCAGCGTGACGAGCATCAGGACGATGATCAGGCCGCGGGCGACCAGTGTGTTGGGAGCGGGAGTGTTCATTTCTTGTCCCGCGTGAACCACTGGACCGGAGCGATGGAAATCAGCACGAGAACCATGAGGACGATGGCGAGCGCCGAGGCGAGGCCCACCTGTCGATGCGCAAAGGCCAGGCGATAGATTTCAAGGCCCGGCACGGTCGTGGTGATGCCGGGGCCGCCCTGGGTCGAGATATAGACGATGTCAAAGCTCGCCAGCGCAGCGATGACGGTCACGGTTATGCAGACGCCGATCTCCTGGCGCAGGCCGGGCAGGGTGATGTAGCGGAATTCATGCCAGGGCCGCGCACCGTCGAGGCGGGCCGCCTCATAGAGGCTGGCATCGATCTTGGTGATGCCGGTGACCAGCAGCATGGTGCAAAGACCCAGCAGCACCCAGGCGCCGATGACGCCGACGGCCGGCAGCGCCCAGACGAAATCGCCCAGCCAGCCACGCGCCCAGCTCGAAAGGCCGATGGCCTTGAGCGTCTGGTTGACGAGACCTGTGGAGGCAAACATCCAGCTCCAGGCGATGCCGGCGGCCACCAGCGGAATGACCTGGGGCAGGAACAGCACCGTGCGGGTGACCGTGCCGAAGCGGCCGGCCATCTGCCCGCGAATGGCCGAGGCAACGGCGAGGCCCAGACCGACGGGGATGATGGTGAAATACAGCACAAGCTGGAACGCATTGCCGATGATCTGCAGCAGATCGCTGTCGGTCAGGACGGTGATGTAATTGGTCAGGCCGTGAAAACGGGCCTCGCCAATGCCGTCCCAGCGCAGGAAGGAATAGTAAAAGCTCATGGCAAGCGGCACGAGCACAAACGCAGCATAGGCGATTGCCGCCGGTGCGATGAACAGCACGGCTGTCATGGTGGCCTTGCGGCTCCCCCGCGATGGGGGGAGCCGCCTGGTCTGGTCAGGAGCGCCCGGAACGGACGTCACGGTTTCAGTCATGGTTCATTCCGGCCTGTCTTCGCTCGGCCCAGATTAACGGGAGAGCTGGGTCTCGTATTCTTCCTGCACGGCTTCCAGGAGCCCGGCAGCGGTCTGCTGACCGCCGACCATCTTCTGCAGTTCCGGCGTCCAGCCGGCGGCAAAGATAGCGCCCGTGGCATTGGCGATGAAGTCCATCGCGCCATTGTCCTCGGCCAGCTTCTGGCCAGCGGCCAGCGAGGCCTCGGTCACCGAGCCGGGGGTCACGGCAGGCATCGCCAGATCGGTCGGGCCGCCCGGGTTCGAGCCACCCACGGCCACGTTGATCTTGCGCGCTTCTTCATTGGTCGCGACCCAATCGAGGAAGAAAGCGGCGCAGTCGGCATTGGCCGCCTTGGCGGAAATGCCGAAGGTCAGCGGCGCGGACATGGTGGCATGACGGCCGCCATCCTCTTCGCTCGGCATGATGAAGAAGCCGAACTTGTCAGCGGCATTGGTATCGAGATTGCCCGATTCCCAGTCGCCGTTGAACATGAACAGGCCCTCACCGCCGATGAAGCGGCTCATCATCTGGAAATACTCGATCGCATTGGCGTCGGACGGGAAGTATCCCGCCTTGATCCAGCCATCGAGATGTTCGGCGGCTTCCAGGTTTTCCGGCGTGTTGATGGTGGCGCCGTCCTTCTGGAAGATCCAGTCATTGATCGGCTCGGGTGCGCCATAGGCGCCCATCAGGTTCTGCAGGGGGAAGGCAAGGCCAGCGGTGCCCTTGTTCCACTGCATGATCGGCTGGATGCCCGCTTCCTTGGCCTTGGCCAGCAGGGCGTCGAGCTCGGCCAGGGTCTTCGGCGGCTCGGTCATGCCGAGCTGGGCGGCCAGTTCCTTGTTATAGAACACGCCGGTCATCGAATAGTTGAGGCCCATGGCATAGAGCGAGCCGGTGCCGCGCGGGCGGCCGCCTTCTTCCACACGCAGCTGCACCAGCTGGCCGGCGGGGAACTTGTCCCAACCGAATTCGGTGAAATAGCTGTCGAGGTTGAGCAGCAGGTCATTGGCCACCAGGTCCGTCAGTGACGGCAGGCGAACCAGGTCCGGCGCATTGTCTTCCGACAGGATGCGCGGGGAATTCTCCATCATGTTGGCGAACTGGTCTTCCCGAATATCGAATGTGACATTGGGGAACTGCTTGGTGAACTCTTCGGCCAGCCGGCTTGGCAGCGGAAAGCCGGTTTCGAAATAAGAATTGAGCACCACCGGGTCGGTACCGCAGCTTGGCGCGGCGAGAGCCGTGCCCGCAATGGCCGCGGTGGTGGACAGGGTCAGCGCGATACGAAGTGCACGGCGAGAATGGGTTCTCACGAAAACCTCCTCCAGGTCAGGTCTGCAGCGGATGTTTCCGCCTGCTAAATGGATTTAGCGCATGGACGTCGGGAGCTGTCAATATCTCCCCCATCCGCTTGCGCGGCGATTATACCAGCGGCCGCAGCGCGTCGAGAATCTGCGTGGCACGCTGGTCTTCCGGTCCCATCATCCAGTTGGTGACGAAGCCGAAACCGATCCGGCGCTCGGGATCGGCAAAGCCCACCTGCCCCCCCGCGCCGTCATGTCCGAAATTGCCCTCGGCGAGATAGCGCCGCGCCGCGGAATCAAGCTGGAAGCCATAGCCCCAGCGGGAGTAGGGGGGGTCGCCGCCGAACACCGAAACGCCCTGGCTTTGCGTGCGCGTAGCCCGCGCAATGACCCCGTCATCGATGAGCCTGACGCCACGGGTCGGAGTGACCGTGGCAGACCATATGGTCGCCAGCGCCTCGGCCGTGGCAATGCCTCCGGCGCCAGGAATTTCGGCCGCGCGGATGCGCTGCTTGTTGAAGCCCCCATCTGCTGAAACGAGGTCTGCGGGCAGGGCCGTACCCAGGGTCATGGCCTTGTAGGGCCAGTTGGGGGCAGGCTTGGCGGCCTCCTCTGCCCAAAGGGCTGACAAAGGGTCGCTGACCTGCAGGTGTGCTGCCTCGTCAGCCCGATCGGCAGGCAGGCCGATCCAGGCATTGACGCCCAGCGGATCGGCAATGAGACCGCGGAAATAGCTGCCGACCGACTGGCCTGTCACCCTGCGGATGATTTCGCCAACCACCCAGCCATGGGTGAGGGCATGGTAGGCATAGCCCGTTCCCAGCGGCCAGAGCGGTTCCTGCTCGGCCAATGCTGTCACGACGCGGTCCCAGTCAACGATATCGTCCTCGGTCAGATCGACGCGCGGTGCCGACAGCCCGGCCTGATGGGCCATTGCCTGACCGACCGTGACCTGGCCCTTTCCGGCAGCCGCGAACTCGGGCCAGTAGCGGGCGACCGGCGCGTCATAGTCAAGGCGGCCTTCCTGGACCAGGCGGGCTGCCATGATCGAGACAAGACCCTTGGTGCAGGAGAAGACTACCGATGGTGTCTGCTCGGCCCAGGGGCGACCGGTGCGCGCATCGGCGACGCCGGCCCAGAGGTTGATCACGCTCTCCCCATCCTTGACCACGTGGAGCCCCGCGCCCATGGCCGGATGACCTTCGAAGGCCTGCTCGAAGGCCTGGACGACCGGCTCGAAGCCAGGGGCAACCGTTCCGTTCATGGCAATGCTCATTGTCCCGCTTCCAGGGCCAGATAGCCGTCCTGGCCGGTCACCACGCGCATGGGGTCGCTGATGCCGCCCATGAACAGGCCGGCATTGCTGACATTGTTGAAGGCCAGCAGAAACGGCGCGCCATCCCGGTCGAAGGCAATGCGGCCGGCATAGAGGCGTTCATCCACCAGCAAACTGGCCTGCCGGAAATCGACCGGGCCAGGCATGTCTCCCACCGGCAGGCTCCACACGCCGCCAACCTGTCCGTTCCGTGTGCCTGTCAACTTGGCGGTGTCGCAGCAGAAGACGAGGTAGTTGCGGCCATCGACCTTGACCACCTGGAACACTTCGAGATGGGCAAAGCCCGAACCGGTCTCGCTCAGGGGCGCGCCCACCGTCCATTCCTTCAGGTCGGGGGAGGTTGCATGGGCCATCACGCCGCGATCGGGCTCGGTGCCATCCTTGCCGCGGGCCGTAATCAGCATGTGCCAGAGCTGGTCGGCCTGCTTCCAGAACACCCAGGGATCGCGCCACGCCTCTTCGGGCCACGGCGATGTGCCCAGCGTCTCGTACCATTGCGGATCGGCAACGCAGATCGGTCCCGGCTGCTTGGTCCAGGTGAACAGATCGGCCGATGTTGCGACACCGATGGTTTCGATATTGGCGGCCGTGTCGGGGGACAAGAACCGCGACCCTGTATAGAACATGCGCCACAGGCCATTGCGGTCACGGACAACACTGCCGGTCCAGGTCGCCGAGCCGTCGAAGCTGCCAAGCGCGCCGGCGTCGAAGGCTAGTCCGTGGTCGGTCCACTCGCGCAGGTCGGTTGATGTGGCATGGCCAATGCGGGCATTGCGGTGCCGCAGGTCCGGATTGCCAAGGGATTTGGGCGCATGCAGGTAGAACAGGTGATGGCGCTCGCCATCGTCTGCCAGCCAAAAATCCCAGACCCAGTGCTCAGGTAGGTTGAAACCCATCCACATCCCCTGCTAAAACCATTTAGCAAATGCCGCGCTGCTCGCCGGTTGTCAAGCGGCCGCCGCGTGGCTATCCAGAATTGATGCTGGCGTCAGCAGGGACGGGACGAGGGGGCAGCAACGCTTGCAGAAGAAGCGCGTAACATTGGCCGATGTGGCCCGCCTTGCGGGTCTATCAACCACGGCTGCGTCCATGATCCTGACAGGCCGTCCGGACACGCGCCTTTCTGCCGATGCCCATGCCAAGGTTCACGCAGCGGCGGCCAGCCTGGGCTATCGGCCCAATGTCGCGGCCCGTTCCCTGCGGACTGACAAGTCCCGCTCGATCGCCTTCATTTCCGACTATGTGGCAACGACCCGCTTCGCCAGCGGGCTGATCCGGGGCGCTCTTGCTGCGGCCGAGGAAGCCAAGCATGTCATGCTGGTGCTGGAAACGGGCGGGGAGCCGGCGCGCGAGATCGAGGCCGTGGAGGCCGCTCTGGACCGCCAGGTCGACGGGTTGATCTTCGCGGCGATGCGCGCCCGCGAGGTCTTTGTTCCCGACATCGCCATTTCAATTCCGGTCGTCATGCTCAACGGCACCAGCGCACGCTTTCCTGTCTCCGTCCTGCCGGACGAGTATGAAGGCGGGCGTGAAGCCGTGCGGCTGCTGGCAGAAGCGGGGAACACGGAAGACGTCGTGCTTCTCGGGCACAATGCCGAGGAAGAAGCGGGCCTGTTTCGCTCCGAAAGCATCTCGCGCCGCTTCGCCGGCATACGCGACGAGATGGCCGCCCGCGGGCTGGCATTCATCGCCGAACTCAGCTGCTGGAACTGGGAGCCGGATCAGGGATACGAACTGACCCGCGCCCTGCTGAAAAGACAGACGCCCGGCGCCATTCTGTGCCTCAACGACCGGCTGGCCTTTGGTGCCTACCAGGCCCTGGCCGAGGCCGGGCTTGCCATTCCAGACGATGTCGCCCTGGTCTCATTCGACAATGACGAATTGGCGTCCTACCTGCGGCCCGGCCTGACGACGATAGCGCTGCCGCACGAGGCGATGGGACGCGCCGCCGTGCAACGCCTGCTGGATCCGCAAGCGATCACCGGCACCATGCTGCCCATGCCAACCGTTCTGCGCGGCTCCATCCGCAGGGCCGGAATTGCCGGCTGACCCGCTGACCGGCGGCCGGCCCTGAAGGCTTCTGTGAAGCAGCTTGGGGCGAGCAGCGCCATCGTTCACCGATTTTTTGGTTGCCAGCGGGGCTAAAGTAATCGACGGTCCGCTATCGCAAGTGCTTGGAGGGCAGGTTCTGGGGCAGAATCCAGCGCGTCCGACCATTGTTCTGTTCGATCTGGACGGAACTCTGGTCCATCACACGAATCCTCGAGTGCTCCAGATGCTGGAGTTCCTGGATGATCTTTCGCACGGCAGCGGGCGACTGGCTGCGCGCTTTCGCCTGATGCGGCGAAGCCAGTTGGCGACACGGCAGAATTCGTCTTCGCTCGTCGTCCACCGGACTATGCACCGATTGCGTCGCAAATCGGTCGAGGCCATGCTGCAGCCCTGCGAGGCTATGCGATCCGTGCTCGATCTGCTTCGCGCCAACGGCATCCCCATGGGCATGGTGAGCAATGGCCTGGGCAAGGGCTATGGGCAGGACGTGCTGGATGCGTTCGACCTGCGGCAGTACTTCTCGACCTGCATTTTTCGCGAGGATGTCCGGCAGGGCAAGCCATCTGCCGAGCCAATCCTTGCCGCGCTCGGTTCGATCGGCCGCCCGGTAACCCGCTCGGATGTGGTCTGGTATGTCGGCGACCAGCGCAAGGATATTACCTCGGCGCTCGCCGCCGCCGGTCAGAGCGGGCACGCCATCCTGCCCATCGGACTAGGCGCGAGAGCGGCGATCGCCTCGGCAGACAATCGCGTCTCCATTCGGCAGGTCATGTGGTCGGCGGCCGATTTGATCAAGCTGGTCGAGTGTACGTTCCTGGTTGACGAGCCGATCGGCCCCTCCCTGCCATTTGCCTATCCGGCAACGAGTTGAGGCGTGGCGCAGGCCGCCCGCGCTTACAGCAGATAGTGGATATGCGGCCTGCCATGATGGGGTGACGGCTCGACCCGCGCCGCGACACGGAACACCTCTCGCAGCAGTTTCTCGGTCAGGACCTCCACGGGCGTGCCATAGGCCACTATGCGGCCCTGCTGCATGACGACGACGTGGTCGCAGAACATGGCGGCGTGGTTGAGGTCATGCATGGCGACGATGCTGGTGAGCGAGAGCGCCGAAACCAGACGCAGCAGCTCGATCTGGTGCTGGATATCGAGATGGTTGGTCGGCTCGTCGAGCAGCATCTCAACAGGCGTCTGCGCCAGGGCCCGGGCGATGTGGACGCGCTGGCGCTCACCGCCCGACAGGCTCTGCCAATATTGATCCCGCCGCTCGGTCATCCCGACACGCCCGAGGGCGGCATCGACGGCTTCGTCGTCGGCACGGTTCCAGCCGCCGAATGGCGGCAAGTGCGGGATGCGGCCCAGCTTGACCACATCACGTACCTTCACATTGGACTCGGTCGAGGAATGTTGCTCCACCAGCGCGACACGCCGGGCCATGGCACTCCGCTTGATCTGCCGCAGATCGACTCCGTCGAGCGTCACCCGGCCGGCATGGGCGCGGCGCAGGCCCGCCAGCAGGCGCAGCAGCGATGACTTGCCCGATCCATTGGGGCCGAGCAGGCCGAGCATCTTGCCGGGCTCCGCCTTGAGCGAGACATTGTCGACAATGACCGTGCTGCCGACTTTCCAGGTGAGGTTTTCTGCCGCGATGGTCATTGGGCGCGCTGCGTCCGATAGAGAATGATGGAGAAGAACGGCACGCCGACCAGCGCCGTCACCACGCCGATGGGTAACACCTGCTGGGGCAGGACCACGCGCGAGACGATATCGGCCAGCACCATGAATATGCCGCCGGCAACCACGCAGGTGGGCAGCAGCCGGTCGTGTGACGGGCCGACAATGAAGCGTGCGGCATGGGGCACGACGAGGCCGACAAAACCGATCGAGCCGACGATGGAAACGATGGTGGCGGTCATCAGGGCCGTCACGCCAAACAGGATGAGGCGGACCACGCCTACGGGAATGCCCAGCGAAGCGGCGGCATCATCGCCAAAGGCGAAGGCATCGAGCGCCCGCGCAAAATAGAAGCAGACGCCGAAGCCGATCAGGACGACGACGAGCACCAGCTGGAATTCGGGCCAGCGCACGCCGCCAAAGCTGCCGAGCAGCCAGAACATGACATCGCGCGCCTGCTGGGCATTGGCCGAGGTGCTGACGATATAGGAGGTGAGCGCATTGAAGAGCTGGGAGGCGGCAACCCCGGCCAGAATGGTCTTGCCCGCACCGCCGCGGGCGCCATTGGACAGCAGGGCGACAAAGGCAAAGGATGCGAAAGCCCCGACAAAGGCGCCGGCCGAGATCGTGATCGAACCGGCGCCAAGCCCCAGGACGATGATGCTGACCGCGCCTGTCGAGGCGCCGGCCGACACGCCCAGCACATAGGGTTCGGCCAGGGCATTGCGCAGCAGCGACTGCAGGATCGCGCCGCAGAGGGCAAGACCTGCGCCACAGCAGGCAGCGACCAGCGAGCGGCTCAGCCGGTAATCCCAGATGACGCTTTGGTGGATCGGATCGACCGCCACGGCCGACCAGCCCAGCCGATTGGTGACGGCAAAAAAGGTCGTATCGAGTGGAATCGCCATTTCGCCAATGCCCGTACCGGCGCCGATGGCGAGCAGAAGCAGGATGGCCGAAAGCAGAAGGAACAGGCCGAGGCCGGCCTGTTCCCCAAAACGTCGTTGCAGTCCCGTCACTTGAAGAGACCGAGCGCTTCCAGCTGGTCGGCAACCTGCTCGGCGCCATAGATGGTGCGGATGGTCGGGTTCATGGCCTGGCCATCCATGATGACGATGCGGCCGTTCCTGACCGCCTCGAGCTGGCTGACGGCCGGGTCAGTCTTGAGGAATTCGATCTTGGCTTCGGGCTTGTCGAGTTCCCAGCGATTGCGGTCGAGATCGGCGATGACGATGACGCCGGGATTGGTGGCAATGATGCCTTCCCAGCTCACCGTCGGCCATTCCACCTCGGTCTGCATCACATTGTGGCCGCCCAGCAGGTCCGCGATGAAGCCGGAGGCGCCGTTCTTGCCGCCGAGATAGGCGTCGTCGGCAGGCGAGGGGCTCGAGAACCAGAAGACAAAGGACAGGTCCTGGCTCTCGCCGCCGACGCGCTCCCGCAACGCCGCCTCGCGCGCCTTGAACTCGGCAATCACCTGCTGGCCCCGATCGGCCACGTCGAAGATCTGCGAAAGCTCGTCGATCTCCTGGTAGAGCAGGTCCATGTTCCACAGGCTGGAGCGCGCGCCATGCACGTCGCCAGCATCGTGACTGGTGGCACAGACCCCGGGCGAGACATAGCTGGGAATGCCCAGATTGGCGAAGTCCTCTCGCTTGGCGATCTTGCTCTCCGGTCCCAGCAGGTTGAGCAACTGGGCGGCCACGAAGTCGGGGCGCTCGGCGAGAATGGCCTCGAGGCTCGGCGATTCCACGGTCAGCAGCTTGACCTGTTCATTGGCCGCGGCGAGCTCGGGCAGAACCTGGCTCGGCCAGAATGCGGTGCCCGCCATCCGGCCTTCAAGGCCCAGCAACAGCATGATCTCGGCACTGTTCTGACCCAGGGCGATCGCGCGCTCAGGTGCCTTCTCGAAGGTGACGTCGACGCCGCAATTGTTGAGGGTCAGGGGGTATGTGGTGGGCGCTGCGCTGGCCGGAAGGGCCGACAGGGCAACGGCGATCATGAGGCCCGAAAGAGCGCATATGGACCTTGCGACATGCATGAATGGAGTTCCTGAGCGTTGAAGAATGGCGGACGGGTCGTGCTCTACCCGTTGCACTTCAAACAAACAAGACAACCCTTATCATATTTTATGGGGTCGCCGTCGACCATCAGGCGCCTCGCACAGCGACCCGCCGGTGCGCTCCCTATGCAGGCTGATCGAACGCGGTCGCCATGCCGTGAAAACGCCCACAGTTTCGCTGCGGACCAAGAGGCTGCCCTGGATAAGCTGTTGAGATAAAACATCTATCTCCACCTATCACGGTTGGTTGTAACACTCCCAAGTCGCCCGCCAGTGTGCCAAAATCCAGTTTCCTCAGGGCGGCGCCCACGGCGCGCGCCACTTGCCCACGCGGAACTGCCGCCTGGTACGCCGGCAACAGGTATGCCGGCGTACCAGGCGGCAGTTCCGGCCGCGTTATGAGCAAGTGCCAGACCAGGGCAAGCCGGCGTTCGAGGCCGGCTTCACTGACATCTGCGGGACACCGCGTTCAGCAAGGAGAGGGCCCCAGTGTGAAGCGGCGTCCAGTCTATAGCGGTTCAACCACGGTGCGGCCAAAGACGGACGCACAGCCGGCCGCCGTCGGCTGGCCGCTTGCCCCGGTTGTGCCAGCGGCAGCGGCTGTGCCGTCCCTGCGGGAGCGTTGGCATGCGCTCTACGGCAGCCACCAGGGCAAGATGCTGGTCGCCGCATCCGTAGCCATCACCCTGACACTGGTTGGGCTCCTTCAGCTCTTCAGTGCGCCCGCCCAGAACCTGACCCAGTTCGAGATCAACGAAGCTGTCAATTTCGCCCTCGATGAGCGTGGGCGCCCCCCTTCGGTTGCATCCTTAGCCTATGCCGCGGTCATTCCGTCGGTCGTGCGGGTCAGCGGTTATGACCCAGAGGCAGGGACACCCGATTCCGCTCCTGATGCTGGCCAACCTCCGGCCGTCGAACTGCCCGAATCCGGCGCGCTCGAAGAAGATTTTCATGAACAGTTCACGGCGGTGGGTACCGGCGTCGTCATCGATGACAGTGGCACCATTCTCACCAACCTGCATGTGGCGCGCGCGGCGCGGAAGCTGCGGGTGCAGTTCTTCGACGGCACCGAAGCCGATGCGGTGATTGTGGGTGCCAGGCCCGATCTCGATCTGGCCATCATCCGGCCAAGCATCCTGCCCGATGACCTGCTGCCGGCGACACTTGGCGCCAGCGGCAGCCTGCGGCCGGGCGACGAGGTGGTGGCCGTCGGCTTTCCCTTCGGTATCGGTCCCTCTGCGTCGGCGGGCGTCGTCTCCGGCCTGCTTCGCGTGCTGGAGCGCGAGGGCGAAGCCACCATGCGCAATCTCATCCAGTTCGATGCCGCCGCCAATCCCGGCAATTCCGGCGGTCCGCTGGTCAATGCAGACGGCGAGGTTGTGGGCATCGTCACCGCCATTCTCAATCCTTCCGGTCTCCGCACCTTCGCCGGCATCGCCTTTGCCGTGACGATGGAGGAAGCCGGCGGCGCCGTCGAAGAGTCTCCCCTCTAGCCCCAGCAGAATGGAACAGGATCATGGCCGACCCATCAGACGCCCCCGCCGTCGCCTCGCTCATGGAGCAGGTGCTCTATGAGGTGAAGAAGGTGGTCGTCGGGCAGGACCATTTCCTTGAACGGGTCCTGATCGCGCTGCTGGCCAAGGGCCACCTGCTGGTCGAAGGCGTGCCAGGCCTGGCCAAGACGCTGACCGTCAATACGCTGGCCCATGCCATACAGGGGTCGTTCAAGCGCATCCAGTTCACGCCCGACCTGGTCCCGTCCGATCTGGTGGGCACACGCATCTACAACCAGAAGACCGGCGAATTCACCACGGCCCTGGGGCCAGTCTTCTGCAACCTGCTGCTGGCTGACGAGATCAACCGCGCACCCGCAAAAGTGCAAAGCGCGCTGCTCGAGGTGATGCAGGAACGCCAGGTCACCATTGCTGGCGAAAGCCATCGCGTGCCCGACCCGTTCGTGGTGATGGCGACCCAGAACCCGATTGAAACCGAGGGCACCTATCCGCTTCCGGAGGCGCAGGTCGATCGCTTCATGATGAAGGTGCTGGTCGGCTACCCATCCGAGGAGGAAGAGTTCGTCATCGTCTCGCGCGTTACCGGCGTAATGCAGGCCGTGGCGCGGGTGGCAACGACCGAGCAGCTTGTCAGTCTCCAGGCGCGGTCGCGCGAGCTCTATGTCGATCCCACGCTGATCCAGTTTGCCGTGCGCCTGGTCGCCGCCACGCGCAATCCAGACCTGGTCGGACTGAAAGACCTGGCGCGCCTGATCACCTATGGCGCGAGCCCGCGCGCCAGCATCAACATGATCGAGGCCGGGCGCGCCCTCGCCTTCCTGCGTGGTCGTGACTACGTGCTGCCGCAGGACGTGATCGATGTCGCTCCCGACGTCATGCGCCACCGCATCTCGCTATCCTACGAAGCCCTCTCGGAATCTGTCGGAGCCGACCACATCATCAGCCAGATCCTCCGCGCCGTCCCGGCGCCGGAACAACCCCTGCAAGCCCATGTCCGCGTCGCCACGGCAGGCTGAGGCGCTGCTGCGGCGGCTGGAATGGACGGTGGTCCGCCGGCTGGACGGCCTCCTGCAAGGGGATTACCGCACCCTGTTCCGCGGCAGCGGGCTCGATTTTGCCGACCTGCGTGAATACCAGGCCCATGACGACGTGCGCCATATCGACTGGAACGTCACCGCGCGCACACAGGTGCCCCATGTGCGCATCTACAACGAAGATCGGGATGTCACCGCCTGGTTCCTGCTCGACCTCAGCCCTTCGGTGGATTTCGGCTCCGGGGAAAAGGACAAGCGGCAGGTGCTGACCGAGTTTGTCGGCGTGATGTCGCGTCTCTTCACCCATCACGGCAACAAGGTCGGGGCCATCCTCTTCGATGGCGTCGATGAGCACCGCATTCCCGCACGTGGCGGTCGCCGCCATGTGATGCATGTCATGGACAAGATCCTCGCCCATCCGCGGCGCTTGCGGGCGCCCTCCACAGACCTCGGCTCATTCTTCCGGCACGCCGGCGCAGCACTCAAGCGACGCTCGGTAGTCTTTGTCGTGTCCGATTTCGTGTCGCAGCCGGGCTGGCAAGGCCCGCTATCGATGTTGAGCCGGCGGCATGAGACGGTCGGCGTGCGCTTGGTCGATCCGCTCGAACTGGCGCTGCCCGATATCGGGCTGCTGGCCTTCGAGGACGCTGAAACGGGTGATCAGGTCTTTGTCGATACCACCGACGCAGGCTTCCGGCAGCGCTTTGCATCCCTCGCCGGGCAATGGAGGGAAGAGATTATCGGGGGCCTTTCTCAAGCCGGGGTCGACGCGCTGGAACTGTCCACCGACGACGACCTGCTCGACGCCATCCTGCGGTTTTCCGGCATGCGCAAGGCGAGCGCGGGCGGCACCTCTCCGGGAGTACCAGCATGACCTTTCTATGGATCGAGATGCTCTGGCTGCTGCTGATCCTGCCTGCACTGGTGCTGGCCTATCTGTGGATGCAGCGGCGGAGGAAGCGCCTGTCGCTGCGCTATGCCAACCTGCCGCTGGTCCGTCAGGCTCTCGGCCGGGGCATCGGCTGGCGTCGACACCTGCCGCCGGCCTTGCTGCTGCTGGCCGTTGGCGTCCTCATCGCCGCCGTCGCCCGGCCCGCAGCTGTCATCACCCTGGCAAGCTCCCGCGCGACGGTGATCCTGGCGATGGATGTTTCAGGCTCCATGCGGGCAGGCGATGTCGCGCCGTCTCGCATCGTTGCGGCACAGGAGGCCGCCAAGACCTTCATTGCCCAGCAGCCCGCCGACGTCGAAATCGGCATCGTGGCCTTCGCTTCGGCGGCCATGCTGATGCAGGCGCCAACCCTGGACCGGGAACTGCTGACCGCCGCGATCAACGGTTTCGACCTGCGGCGGGGCACGGCCGTGGGCGCCGGCGTCCTCACCGCGCTGGCCACCATCTTTCCCGACGAAACCTTCGATCTTGGCGACAATGCTGATCCCCGCGATCAGCTCGGGGCGCGCAGCCGTGCTGGCGCGCTGAACCCGCAAGGTCGCTCCCTTGATGACCCCGGGCCGGAGGCCTCCACCCATGTGCCGGTCGAGCCGGGTTCCTACCAGAGCGCCGTGGTCATCCTGCTGACCGATGGCGCGACGACCACCGGCCCCGATCCGGTGGCCGCAGGCCGCCTAGCGGCCGATTATGGCGTGCGGGTCTATACGGTCGGCTTCGGCTCGACCTCTGGAGACGTGGTGGATTTCGGTGGCCGCTCCATGCGGGCCATGCTTGACGCCACGACCCTCCAGACCATCGCTGATACAACCGATGCAGAATATTTCGAGGCGCAGTCGTCCGAGGCTTTGGCGGAGGTCTATTCATCGCTCTCCACGCGGCTTGTCGCGGAGAAGAAGCTTACCGAAATCGCCTTCATCTTTGCCGGCCTTGGGGCGCTGCTTGCCCTGCTGGCGGCCGGGTTGTCCGTGCTCTGGCTCGGTCGCATCGCATGATGCCGGAGGTCGGTCATGACTTTGCCTTGATTGGCGCGTCATTTTGACGCGGAAAGTGCGTTTTTGCGACACATCCCTGAACGGGAAATGAAGAGGAGGATGTCATGGGCCTGAAGACAGTTTCGCTGGTAATCTGCAGCCTTGCCGCGCTCGGCGCCGGCCTTGCCATCGCGCAGGACGCCGCGGCGCCGATGAGCGCTGAGGAGGCCTACGCGGCACGCGTTGAATTGATGAAATCCAATGGTGCGACCATGCGCGGCGCCGCCGAGCTGACCGGTGAACCCGCCATCGCAGCCATGACCACCATGGTCTCCAATTTCCAGACCATCCCCAGCCTGTTTCCCGAAGGCTCGATTGTCGACAAGAGCCGCGCACTGCCCGCCATCTGGGAAGACTTCGAGGCCTTCACGGCGATTGCCGAGAGTGGCGCCGCGGCCGCCCAGACCGCGCTCGATGCGGCAACGGCGGGGGACAATGCGGCCTATATGGCCGCCGTCGAACAGATCGGCCAGGCATGCGGGACCTGCCACCAGACCTACCGTGGTGAATGACGTAACCAAGACGCGTCCCAAGCAAAAAGGGCGGCCGGTGTGCCGCCCTTTTTCATGCGCTAGTCGGCAGCCTCGCGCGCCGCTTCCACTAGCCGGCGGTGGGCGCGATAGACGCTTAATTGCTGGTCGACCAGCACGCCGATCAGGATCACCGTGCCCATCACCGCGAAATTGAGCGAGGAGGGGATGCCGAGCAGGTTGACCAGGTTCTGCAGGATCTGCAGCAGGATGGCGCCCAGCACCACGCCGATGATCGACCCCTCGCCGCCGCGCAGGGAAAAGCCGCCCAGCACGGCCGCCGCAATGGCGTAGAGCTCATAGAAATTGGCTTGCGAGGATGGCGAAACCGATCGCGTATACATGGCAAAGAACACGGCCGAGAGCGCGGTCAGCGCCGCACAGATCACATAGGCGGCCCCGATGACCAGGTCGGTCCTTATGCCCGAAAACCGTGCTGCCTCCTCATTCTTGCCCACCGCAAACAGATAGCGGCCGAAGACCGAGCGGTGCAGGACCACCCAGGCCACGACGGCCACCACGATCAGCACCAGGATCGAGGTGGGCACGCCATAGACACGGGCGGTGAAGAAATCGAGCCCGGGATAGGTGCTGCCGAATGGAAAGCCGGCGGTCGCGTCGCCGGTATAGCCGCGCGCTACCCCGCGATAGATCAAGAGGCCACACAGCGTCACCACGAATGGCGGCATCTTGAGCCGGGTGATCAGCACGGCATGGGCCAGCCCCAGCAGGATGCCCAGAAGGAGCACGATCAACAGTGCGATCGGCCAGGGCACGCCCCTGTTGCCCACCAGATCGACAAAGAGCACGCCCAACAGCGCAATCATCGACCCGGACGACAGATCGATGCCGCCGGTGATGATGACAAAGCCCTGCGCAATGGAAAACAGGCCGAACAGCCCGATCAGGTTGGCCGTGTTGGAGATATTGTTGGGCGACAGGAACAGCGGGTTGCGCAGGTAGACGCCCGCCGCCACCACCAGGATCAATACCAGAAGGCCAAGGTCCTTCTTGCTCATGGCAGCGGCCTCCGCGTGCTAAAAGCCTCGCCCACGGCCAGCAGCAGTACGTTTTCTTCACTGAATTGATGGCGCTCCAGCATGCCGGAAATCCCTCCCTCGTGCATCACGGCTATCCGGTCGGAGACGCCGATCACTTCTTCCATGTCGCTCGAGATCATCAGCACGGCGACTCCGGAATCGGCCAAAGCCCGCATCAGGCGGTAGATCTCTGACTTGGCGCCGATATCGATGCCGCGCGTGGGCTCATCGAAAATGATGACGCGTGGCGCCATGGCGAGCCATTTGGCCAGCACGACCTTCTGCTGGTTGCCGCCCGACAGCGAGCCCGTGCGGGTAGCGACGGTCGGTGCCTTGATCGCCAGTTCGGTTCGGCTCTGCTCGGCGCGGCGCCCTTCGCGCTCCGCCGACACCAGTGTGCCAACGGCGTAGGCGGCCAGATTGGGCAGGCTGATATTCTGGGCTACCGACATGTCGAGCAGGATGCCGCTGCCCTTGCGGTCCTCGGGTACGAGGAAGATGCCGTGCCTGACCGCGTCATTGGCCCCCGAAATGCGGATGGGTTCGCCGTCGCGCACCAGCGTGCCGCCATAGATCGGGTCGATGCCGAACAGCGCGCGTGCCAGCTCGGTACGGCCCGAACCCACCAGCCCCGCCAGCCCCAGGATCTCGCCAGCATGCAGGTCGAGACTGACCGCACGCTGCGGATAGGCCGCCGTGCGCAGGTCCCGTGCCGCCAGCACGATCGGCCCACGCTCGGCCTTGGGCGGGGCATAGGCGACCTTGAGCTGGCGCCCGATCATCAGTTTGACCAGTCGGTCATGGCTGATCTCGCTCCTGGCCAGCTTGCCGACCAGCCGCCCGTCGCGCAGCACCACCACGCGATCGCAGGCGCGCTCGATCTCCCCGAGCCGGTGCGACACGAAGATCACGGCTATGCCCTGGGCCCGCAACCGGTCGATGACGGCCAGCAGCCGGTCCGTCTCGGCAATGGGAAGGCTGGAGGTCGGTTCATCCAGGATCACCAGCCGCGCATCCTGCGACAGGGCCTTGGCGATCTCCACAAGTTGCTGCTGCGCCAGCGACAGCCTCGAAACCGGCGTATCCGGCGAGAAATTGGCGCCGAGCTGGTCGAGGAGCGGCTGCACGGCTGCGCGCTGCCGCGCGGTATCGACCAGGTTGAGCAGGCCGAAGCGGCGCGGTTCACGACCGATGAACACGTTGGCTGCCACATCGAGATTGTCGAACAGATTGAGTTCCTGGTGCACGAAGGCGATGCCGGCACGCAGCGAACCGCCCACCGTCAGCGCCGCATAGGGCCGACCATCCACTTCGATACTGCCGCTATCGGGTGCGGTGATGCCGCCGAGTATCTTCATCAGCGTCGACTTGCCGGCGCCGTTTTCACCAACGAGGCCAATGACTTCGCCCGGCCGCACCTCAAGGTCGAGCCCGTCGAGGGCAAGCACGCCGGGATAGGATTTGCGCACCTTGTTGAGCCGCAGGAATGGCTCGGCGACATTGGCAGCAGCCGGGGCAGGGGCGCCGGTAGCAGGATGGCTCAGGGTCATGGACAGGTCCGAGGCTAATGACGCGGCGGCGCGGCACCAAGGCCACGCCGCCGGTGGTTCGATGGACGGCTCAGCCGCCGATCTTCGCCTTGAGGTCCGCCTCGAACGCATCGACATTCTCGGCATTCACCACCTTGGTCGGCACGATGATGATGCCGTCCTCCGGCACGCCGGACTTGTCGCCTTCCAGATAGGCCGCCATCAGCTTCATGCCCTGATAGCCCCATTCATAGGGCTGCTGCACCACGGTCGCGGCAAAGCTCCCTTCGCGCACCGCGCCAAGCGTGACGGGGTCCTCGTCGAAGGCAACCACGGTGATCTGGCCGAGCTTGCCGGCCGCCTGCAGCGCCTCATAGATCTTGGGCGGGTTGTAGGAATAGAACCCCACCATGCAGGTGATATCCGGATTGGCGACGAGCACGTCATCGACATTGGTGCGGGCCCGGGCAAAGTCCACGTCGTCGCCACGGACGTCGACCAGCTCGATATTGTGGCCTTCAATGGCCTGCTTGAAGCCCGCAATGCGCTCCTTGGCGTTGTCGGCGCCCAGGAAACCCACAAAGCCCATGCATTTGCCGCCATCGGGCAGGGCCTTGACCATCTCTTCGCCAGCCTGCACGCCGGCCAGCGTGTTGGACGATCCCAGATAGGCGATCCGGTCGCTCTGTGGCGCATCGCTGTCGGTGGTGAACAGGGGCACCTGGGCGGCGATGCGGTTGAACGCGTCGATCGAATTGGCCGGATCGGCCGACGAGATCATGATCGCGTCGGTGCCCCCAGCGACGAGGTCGTCCATCAGCGCATTCTGCAGCGCTGCGGTGCCTTGTGCCGGGTAGCGGAACTGCACCTCGTAATTGGGCAGCTCTTCCTGGGCCTTGTTGACCCCCGCCTCGGCCAGTTTCCAGAAGTCCGATGCAGCATTCACCACGAAGGCGAGCTGCTGCTTGTCCTGGGCCTGCGCGGCAACGCCCAGCGTCAAACCAGCTGCCAGTACGGCAGCAAAAGTCATAGTCCGTTTCATAGTCCGTCCTCCCTCGCCGTGCGGTCTGCACAGCCTTGCTCACGATCAGCATTCAACCCGGCCTTTTCCGCAGCCACCTCCTCCCGGTGACTGCGAGCCTGGTCAAAATGGATGATATGCCAATTTATAAATATTAGTAAATAGGAAGCCTGATTCAGGTGTCCTGCTATTCCCCGATATCCTTGTTGCGCAGCCGGTCAAAGGCGACCGCCAGCACAATGAATCCGCCCACAAAGGTGCCCTGCCAGAACGTGCTGATGCCCAGAAGGGTGAGGCTGTTGCGGATGATCTCGATGAGTGCTGCGCCCACGATCGCGCCGAGCGCCGTGCCGCTGCCGCCGGCCAGGTTGGCGCCGCCGATCACGGTGGCCGCGATCACCGTCAGCTCCATTCCGGTGCCGAGACCTGTGGTGACCGATCCCAGCCAGCCCGCTTCGAGAAAACCGGTAATGCCGGCGCAGAACGAGGCGAACATGTAGACCGAGACCTTGACGGCCTTGACCGGCACACCAGTCAGGATCGCGGCGCGTTCGTTGCCGCCAATGGCGTAGAGATAGCGGCCCCAGCGCATCCAGCGCAGCATGAACGCCGTCACCATGCCCAGCGCAACCATGACCAGCACCGGGTTTGGAATCGGCAATCCGAACAGGTTCACCGAGCCGCCGCCAATGGCGAACAGGATCGCCTGGTCCGGGCCGAACTCATAGATCAGCGCATTGTTGGACATCACCATGCCGATGCTGCGCGCAATCGACATCATGCCCAATGTCACCACAAAGGGCGGCATGCCCGCCAGGGCAATCAGTGAGCCGTTGATGGCGCCGACCAGCAGCGAAGCGCCAATCGCGGCCGGGAAGGCGAGCGTTATGGGAAATCCGGCATGCATGATGACAGTCGTCGTCATGGCCGAGATCAGCACTGTCGACCCTACCGACAGGTCGATCCCGCCGGTGATGATCACCGCCGTCATGCCGATCGCGACAATGGCGACAAAGGCGAAGTTCCGGGTGACGTTGAAAAGGTTGTTGGGCGTGGCAAAGGTCTTGGTCATCAGCGACATGGCGATGACCGCCAGCACGGCGGCGAGCAGGACCCAGAAGATTTGCCGGCTGACCAGCCAGGACAGGAAGCTGGTATGGGTCTGCTGGTCGATGGCCTTCTGCAGGGAGATATCGGCACTCATGGGCGGGTCCTCTACGCGCGCTCGATGGCGCCGGTGATCAGCCCGGTCACCTCTTGCGGCGAGCTGTCGGCGACGCGCTTGTCGGCCACCATCTGGCCGCGACGCAGCACCAGAAGCCGGTCGCAGACGGCGAAGATATCGGGGATGCGGTGGCTGATGAGGATGACCGCCATGCCCTGCTCGCGCAGGCGGCGGATCAGGTTGAGCACCTCGGCCACCTGCCGAACACTGATGGCCGCGGTCGGCTCGTCCATCAGCACGATACGCGGATTGGACAGGCGGGTGCGGGCGATGGCGACAGCCTGCCGCTGGCCGCCTGACATGCGCCGCACCAGATCGCGCGGGCGCGTCTCCGATTTCAGCTCGGCGAACAGTTCGGCGGAGCGACGATACATTGCCTGGTAGTCGAGAATTTCCGGGACCAGGAACTGCCACCACTTGCGGCGCCTGTACCAGGGGAGTTCCGCATGGGCCGGCGTCTTGGCGACAGAAGTCAGTTCGCGCCCCAGGAAAATATTGGCCGCTGCCGTCAGATTGTCGGCCAGTGCCAGGTCCTGATAGACGATCTCGATCCCCTTGGAACGCGCATCCTTGGGGCCGTGCAGTTCGACGACCTGACCGTTGAGGCGGATCTGGCCTTCGCTGGGATGGAAGTTGCCGGCGATGATCTTGACCAGCGTGGTCTTGCCCGCGCCATTGTCGCCGACCAGCCCCACCACCTCGCCGGCTCCCAGCGTCAGCGAGATGTCGGTCAGCGCGGTGATCGCGCCATAGTGTTTGGAAATGCCCTCAAGTTCCAGAACCGCCATGCGGCGCGCCTCCTCGTGATCGCTGCAGGTTTGCCTGCATTCTATTAGTAATCAATATATTGGCAGTCGGTCCGGGCATCGTCAATGCCCGGCATTGGAGGGCGTCAGGCTGAAAGGCCGGGAAATCTTGCATTCCGTCAGCACTGCTGACGCTTTCGCCGGCCTCTGGGTCCGGCTTTTCCACGTTGACGACGCACGATTTCGCTAATTAGTATTAGTTGGTGGAGGGGCGATATGCTTTTGCTTGTTACCGGGGCAACCGGAAAGGTCGGCCAGGTCCTGCTGAAACGCATTCTGGCGGAGCCGCGCTGGGCGGCGGCCCGCATTCGCGCCCTTTGTCACAACCGCTCGCTCGCGCCTCACGAACGGGTGGAGAGCGTCAAGGGCTCGATCGCCGACCGCGCCACGGTCGATACGGCCATGGCAGGGGTGACCCATGTCATCCACATGGCCACGGTCAAGGAGGACCCCCAGCAGGCGATGGACGTTTCGGTCAAGGGCATGTTCTGGCTCCTCGAGGCGTTTCGAACCAGCGCGACGGCCGAGCAGTTCATGCTGATCGGGGGCGACTGCACGGTCGGCCACATCTCGGTCGCCTATGATGCGCCGATCACGGAGGCCTCGCCCCGGCGGCCCTATCCGGGTGTCTATGCCCTGTCCAAGGTGCTCGAGGAGGTGATGCTCGAGCAGTACTACATCCAGCACGGCATCAACGGCTGCTGTCTGCGCGCGCCCTGGATCATGGAAAAGGACGACTTCCGCCATGTGCTGAGCTTTGGCGATGACCAGTTCGGCGGGCCGGCCTGGAGCGACGTGATACCGGCCGACCAGCAGGCCGCCCATGCGCGGGAAGGCAAGATCCCGCTGCTGCTCGACGCCACGGGCCAGTCGCTGAAGCGCAGCTTCATCCACGTCACCGATCTGGTCGAGGCCATGCTGGCGGCGCTGGGCAATCCGGCTGCGCATCAGCAATTGTTCAACATCGCGATGAACCGGCCACTCGATTACGGCCTCGTCGCCGCCCACCTGGCCCGCAGCCGCGGCCTGCAAAGCGTGCGGATAGAAACGCCTTTCCATTCCAACTGGCTCGACAACAGCAAGGCGCGTCACGCGCTGCACTGGGAGCCGGCCTACGACGCCATAGGTCTTGTTGATGCAGCCTACGCCTACCAAAGGGCCGCGGATGATCCGCGCAAGGTCTGGTACGTCGGCTGAACCAACCGGGGTCCGATAACGGACAAAGTCACATAGGGAGGACACTATGAAGAAGACTATGCTTGCCTTGGCCGGACTTGCCATCGTTGGAGCGCTTTCCGGCAGCGCCTATGCCCAGGACAAGAAAATCCTGGCCGTCGTGGTGAAGGGGTTGGACAACCCGTTCTTCACGGTCATGGGGCAGGGCTGTGCCGACTGGAACGCAGCCAACCCCGATAGCGAATATGAATGCCTCTATACCGGGCCGGCCCTGAGCTCGGATGAGGCTGGCGAAGTCCAGATCGTGCAGGATCTGATCAGCCGCGGCGTGGCCGGCATTGCTATCTCGCCGTCCAATGCTCCGGCCATGGCCAATATGCTGCGCAGCGCGGCGCCGGCCATGCCGATCATCACCGTGGATGCCGATCTGCTGCCGGCCGATGCGGATCTGCGCAAGACCTATTTCGGCACCAACAACTACGACATGGGTGTCGGCATGGCCAATGAGCTGATGAAGCTCAAGCCGGAAGGGGGCACGGTCTGCCTGCAGCTGGGCAATGTGGCTGCCGCCAACATCAACGAACGTGCTGCCGGCTTCCGCGATACCATTGCCGGAACCAAGGGCATTGAACGTCTGGCTGATACCAATGGCTGGACGGAAATCGATGGCTGCCCGGTCTTCACCAATGACGACATTCCGACGGCCAATCAGCAGATGGCTGACGTCTTCACCGCCAATCCGGACCTGACGGCCTTCATTCTGGTGGGCGGCTGGGCGCAGTTCGGTCCGCAGGCCTATGCGCAGAATACCGACCAGGTCATGGATCGTCTCAAGAGCAAGGACCTCATCATCATTGCCGGCGACACCCTGCCGCCGCAGGTTCAGGCCTTCAACGAGGGTCGCAGCCATTTCCAGATCGGACAGCGGCCCTACCAGATGGGCAATGAGGCGCCCGACATCCTGATCGAACTGATCGATGGCGGCACGGTGGAGGATCCCAAGTTCACCGGTCTCGACCTGTGCACGCTGGAAGATCCGGGCATCTGCGCTCCCTGATTTCCTCCCGCGACAGGTGGACGCGTTTCGATGCGTCCACCACCTCACCCCTTGCGTGCAACCCATTGCACCCACATGCTGTTCCTGGCGCGAATCTGCTGATGGCCCGCAGCAATTGGCGCGCAAAAGAAGACTTGATTGAAAGACGCGTAGAACATGGCTGGCAGGGCTTCGGCGAACAGCACCCGCAATGGCGGCAAGGAACAGCGCCGGCGCGTTACGATGACCGATGTTGCCAAGGCCGCAGGTTGCTCGCAGGCCACCGTATCCTTCGTCCTCAATCGCACGGCCGGCATGAAACTGTCGCAGCAGACACGGGACCGCGTCATCGAGGCCGCGCGCACTTTGGGCTATGTTTCGCCCACCTTTCCCGTCCGTGCTGCCGGCCCGGCGGCCCGGGTTCAACCGATAGACGGCATTATCGGCTTTGCGGTTGACCAGCTGGCCACCAGCCCCGAGGCCGTCGTGGCGATCGAAGGCGTGCGCCAGGCCTCCTGGAATGCCGGCAATGTCGTGCTGGTGGCGCAGACCCTGTGCGACGCCGAAATGGAGCCGCGAACGCTCCGCGCGCTGACGGGCCCCGGCGTATCGGCCCTGATCTACATGGCCATCTTTACCCGCGAGATCGTGGCGCCGGCCTATCTGTCCGAGCTGGACATCCCGGTTGTGCTGCTCAACTGCTACACCGCCGATCATGCCTTTCCGGCCGTGGTGCCCAGCGAGATCGCGGGCGGCCAGATGTCGACCCGCCATCTCATCGACCACGGCCACCGCCGCATCGCCACCATCACGGGCGAGCCATGGATGGAGGCGGCGCAGCACCGGCTCAAGGGCTATCGTCGTGCGCTGGCCACGGCCGATATCCCCTTCGACCCCGAACTGGTGGTGGAGGGCGACTGGTCCGCAGGGGCAGGCTACCGCGCCACAGTGCAGTTGCTGGCCCTGCCGAACCGGCCCACCGCCATTTTCTGCCAGAATGACCGCACAGCCATCGGCTGCTACGAGGCGCTCAAGGAGGCCGGCCTGGCCATCCCCGAGGACATCTCCGTCGTCGGTTACGACGATGAGGAAATCGCCCGCCACATGAATCCGCCCCTGACCACCTCCATCCTGCCGCACCGAGCCATGGGCATGTGGGCGGTGGAGCAGCTCGCGGCCGATTCCAGCGAATCCAAGCGCTATCCCATCACCAAGCTCGAATGTCCCCTGGTCGAGCGTGCCTCGGTCGGCCCGCCGCCGCCGGTTGTCTCCAGGAAGATGGTCGCCGAATAGCCGCTTAGGGCTGCTTGGCCGCGCCAGCCCGGGCCTCGATGAAGCGGATGGCGGCTTCTATGCCATCTTCCTGACGGATCGCTGCACCGAGCTCACCCGCCCGTCTTCGCATCTCTGGCGCGTCCATCGCCCTGATGGCAGCCGCAAGCGCGTCGGCCGACAGGCTCTTGCGGTCCAGCGGACGCGGCCCCACGCCAAGCTGTTCGATCCGCCGCCCCCAGAACGGCTGGTCGCCGAAGAACGGAACGATTGTCGTCGGCAGGCCGGCGCGTAGCGCGGCACCCGTGGTGCCGGCGCCGCCATGGTGGATTGCCGCGGAAACCAGCGGCAGCAGGCGGTCATGCGGCGCTGCGGCAATGCGGTGCATATGTGCCGGCAGGGCTTGGCCGCCGAGCGCTCCGCCGCCGGTCGCCAGCAGTCCGCGCTTGCCGGTCCTGGCCAGGGCTTCGGCGACCAGTGCCGTCATCGCCTCGGGGTCGATGCCGGGCACGCTGCCAAATCCGACATAGATCGGCTTGTCGCCAGAAGAGAGGAATTCGGCGAGCGCGGCATCGGGCGCCCAGTCTTCGCCATCAAGGAACCAGTAGCCCGAGACCAGGACGTCATCGCCCCAGTCTTTCGGCACGGGGATGACCTCGGGGCTATAGGCATAGAGCGTCCCGACCGGATTGTTGGGACGCGCCCGCAGGCCGAGCGTCCGATGTCGCCACGCGCGCAGCTCCTTGGCAAACAGCAGCTCGCCTCCCCTGGTGGCCAGCAGGTGACTGACCTTGTTGAGGGGGCCCAGGGAATTGAAGGGCAGGAGAGGGCTCGGAAACGCCGATGTTGGCGTGAAGCCGGGCAGAGGTGACGCAAGGATGCTTGGCACCCCCAGCGCCGTCGCCAGATGCGGGGCGGCAAGGGACTTTGGGTGATGCAGGATCAGGTCGGGGCCGAATGACCTTACTGCGGCCGTCTCCGCTTCAAGCAGCTGATCCATCAATGGCCGCATATATTTGAGCAGCTTGAGACCTGCGCTGAAGCCCTGGCCGCCGCCGATAGCAGCCTTGCCCTCTTCGGTGTCCATCAGGGCGAGGAACTCGCCGGGAAGGCCGATAAACGGTATGGCATGCGCCCCGACCAAGCTCTCGAACTGCACGGGAGCCGCGATTTGCACGTCGTGGCCTCGGCGGACGAGGCCTATTGCCAGGGCGATATAGGGCTGGATGTCGCCGCGCGTGCCCAATGTCTGGATGGCGATCCGCATCACGATACCTCCCGGGCCTTCCCCTGGCCGCCTATTCTGCCGGTCGCGCCAGGTAGTTGTCGATGAGCCGTGTGGTGCCCAGATGCGCCGCAACAGCGAATAGCGCGCCGGCTGGCCCGATAGTCTCTATGGTCGCAAGGCTCTCCGGGTGGCGAACCTCCCAGTATTGCAGCTTGAGCCGCGGCTCGGCAGCCAGCACCGCCCGGCCGATACCTGCCAGCGTTTCGGCGTTTCTCTCGCCGGCCTCAAAGGCAAGGCGCGCGGCTTCGAGGCTGGCGAAAATGGCCGGCGCTGCCCGGCGGTCGGCCGCATCGAGGTAGATATTGCGCGAGCTCAGCGCCAGGCCGTCCGGCTCCCGCACGATGGGGCCGCGGACAATATCGATCCGCAGGTTGAGATCGCGCACCATGCGCTCGATCACCACGCATTGCTGCGCGTCCTTCTGCCCGAAGATGGCAATATCCGGGGTCACGATGTTGAACAGCTTCAGCACCACGGTGGCGACGCCGCGGAAATGGCCGGGCCGAACGGCGCCGCAGAGCGGTAGCGACACGCTCTCTTCGACCACGAAGGTGGATGCATCCTCGGGATAAAGCTCGGCCACAGGCGGCAGGAAGACTGCGTCGATCCCAGCGCCCTCCAGCAGGGCAATGTCTGCTTCGACCGGCCGCGGATATTTGCTGAGGTCCTCGCTCGGCCCGAACTGCAGCGGATTGACGAAAATGCTGGCAATACTCACCTCGGCGCGATCCCGCGCCAGGCCCATCAGGCTCATATGGCCGGCATGCAGCGCGCCCATGGTCGGCACGAGCGCGACCTTCTGGTCCGGCGGCACCTGGTCCCGCCAGGCGCGCAGCTCGGCAATGGTCCGCAAAATGATGGTCATGCGATCAGGTCCCAAAGGCGCTTGGCGAGGTCGGTCTTGCTCATCACCGGTAGCGACACGGCGTCCCCTCCGGCCCGAAGCAGGATGCCGCCATTGGTTGGGACGGAAAACCCCGTCGATGTCGTCTCCCCGGTTCGGGCCACCGGATTGGCGAACAGATAGTCGAGCTTCTTGCTCTCGAGCTTGCTGCTGGCATTGGCCTCGATATTGTCCGTTTCCGCAGCAAAGCCGAAAAACCACTGCCTGGTCGCGGCCTGCCGTAAGGCACCGAGCACGTCGACCGACGGCACCATGTCCAGTGTCGTGTCCGCGGCGGCGCGCTTGAGCTTGCTGGCGGAGGGCGCTGCCACACGATAGTCCAGCACCGCCGCGGTGGCGATCACGCCGCCCACTTCCGGCAGGAAGGCCAGCGCCGCTTCGGCCATCTCCTCGGCCGTCCGCACCTCGACCAGCGTCAGGCGCTCGGCTGTGCCCCTCGGCGCTACAGGGCGGACCACGCCCTTGTCCACCCCCAGCACATAGCGCACCCGGGCGCCCCGCCGCAGCGCTTCCTCGGCCATGGCCGCACCCATGCGGCCCGTCGAATGGTTGGTGATGTAGCGGACCGCGTCGATCGGGCTGGTGGTGGGGCCAGCGGTGATCAGGACGGTGAGATCGGCCAGGTCGCTGCTTGGCTGGACCAGGCCGGCTTCGATTGCCGCGACAATGGCCGGCACCGGCGCCAGTTTTCCCACGCCGACCTCGCCGCAGGCCAGTGTCCCCGCGGCGGGATCCACAATGGCGGCGCCGCGCTGCCGCAGTGTCTCGAGATGCCCCTGGGTAGCGGGATGCTCCCACATGACCGTATTCATTGCCGGCGCGATCAGCAGCGGCGCCGTCGTCGCCAGGGCAATGGTGGTCAGCAGGTCGTCGGCCAGGCCCAGTGCGAGCTTGGTCAGCACATTGGCTGTGGCTGGCGCGACGACGACGATGTCGGCCCATCGCGCCAGGTCGATATGCTCGGTCCCCGAAATGTCGGCCCCGAACAGGTCGGATTTGACCGGCCGGCCACTCAGCGTTTCCAGCACCAGCGGGGTGACGAATTGCTGCGCACTGGCCGTCAGCACGCACTGCACCTGATGGCCCCGCTTGGTCAGCTCCGACACCACATCGGCCATCTTGTAGGCCGAGATGCTGCCCGTTACGGCGATGAGGATGTTACTTGTCATTGAGCTGTCCATAGCGGAAGAGACCCAGAAGCGTGAGGTCGGGCTCAAGGCGGAAACGCTCGGAGAGCCGGATCAGGCGCGAGCAGCCGCCCGTCGCCACCAGGGTCGCCTGGGCAAAGCCCGCATCCCGCAGCAGCCGGTCGGCCATGCCCTCGATCAGCGCTTCATAGCCCTGCAGCACGCCACTCTGGATCTGCGTTTCGGTGGTGTTGCCCACGGCATTGTCCGGACGGATCAGCTCGACGGCAAAGAGCTTGGCCGCACGACCCTGCAGCGCCCGCCAGCTGGTTTCGAGACCCGGAACGATCGCTCCCCCGATGTAGCCGCGCACGGGGTCCACGAGGCAAAAGGTGGTCGCCGTGCCCGCATCGACGATCAGCAGCGGCGCTGCCGCTCGCTGCAGCGCACCGGCGACATTGCACAGCCGGTCCGCGCCCAGCTGTTCTGGGTGCGGCAGGTCCAGTTCAAAATCGCGCGCCAGGCCGGCATTGACGGAGAGGCAGGAGAGGTCGCCGCAGGCCTGGGCCACCACGCGCTCCAGCGCCGGCACCACTGTGGAAAGGATCACCCGATCCACCACGTCCCAGACGCTGCGGCCCAGCGGGTCCTGAAACAATTGCCGCAGCAGCATGCGATACTCGTCGGCGGTGCAATGCGGATCGGTGCGGAAGCGCATCTCGGCGACCGGCCCGCCTTCCGCGCGAAAGATGCCGGCAACGGTATGGGTATTGCCGATGTCGAGCAGCAACCAGTGTTCAGACAAGGGGTGGCTCCTCGGAAGGGCTTTTGACATCGGCGATATAGGCGGTCACGGCGTCGCGGACAATCGCGGCGACGTCCGCCTTGGGCTTGGCAAAGCTCGGTGCCGGCTGGATGCCGAGGCCGATAAGGTCGTTGACCACCAGCACCTGTCCCGCGCAGCCGGGGCCCGAACCGATCCCGATCGTCGGGATGTCGAGGAGCCCGGTGATCTCGGTGGCCAGTTCGGGCACGACCATTTCCAGCACAATGGCAAAGGCCCCCGCCGCCTGCAGGGCCTGTGCCGCTTCGATCAGTATGCGCGCCTCGGCATCCGTCTTGCCGTGCCGATAATAGCCACCGAGCTGGTGCACCGCCTGCGGCGTCAGCCCGATATGGGCCATCACGGCAATGCCCTGTCCCACTAGCCTGGCAACAGTTGGCACGGCCGCAGCGCCGCCTTCGATCTTGACGGCCTGGCAGCCGGTTTCCTGCAGCACCGCAACCGCGCTGCGCAGCGCCGTTTCGGGGTCGGTCGCCGTGCCGAAAGGCAGGTCGCAGACCACGATTGCCCTTGTGCTGCCCCTTTGCACCGCGGCGGCGTGACGGATCATGTCGGCAAGGGTCACGGAGATGGTGGTTTCATATCCCAGCACGACATTGCCCAGGCTGTCGCCCACAAGCAGGATATCGATCCCCGACTGGTCGAGCAGGCTCGCCGTGACATGGTCATAGGCTGTGAGCATGGCGATGTTCTCGCCGCGGTGCTTCAATGCCTGGATGTCACGTGTCGTCAGTCGCTTGGTGCCAGTCTGAACAGACATAAGATTCCCTGATTTGGTGCGCCCAGGGGCTTGACCCCTGGCAACAGTTCCGAGCACCGGCTGGGTGGTCTGGCCCGACCACGTTTCGGCAGGGCACGTGGTATCCGTCGCGCCACCTGCCATCAAGACCCGTTGTCCGTGCCTGCCCGTTACCCCGATATAATGGCCTGCGCGAAGGCGGGCGCCAATGCGGCCATGGTATGACGCGGCCGGCGGGCTACCGCCTGCGCCACAGACGTGATCTATCGATGACGCAGGCGTGTTTGGGCATCGCCCGACCCAGGCCATAAGGTCACGATGGGGTGCGCACTGGGACTTGGAATGACATTTTTTAAGCTCGAAGCCGGTTCCGGTGGGACCGATACGGAGCCACTTGAAGTCGTTCGCCACTCGACGAGCTTCTCGGCCCCCTCCGTGCCGTCGGCAATCATGCAGGCCGAAAGCCTGATCTACCGCACACCCGATCTCTACGAGAACTGTCGTGCCGTCGTCGTGACGCTCGATGCTGGCCTGGTGGTCTGGTCCCGCATGCTCGTGGGCCAGCGGACCTAGCGAACCAACCGATGCCGGGCCGTCTCGGCTACTCCACCGTGACCGACTTCGCCAGGTTGCGGGGCTGGTCGACATCGGCCCCCAGATGCACGGCCGCGTGATAGGCCAGGAGCTGGACGGCAACCGCGGCAATGATCGGCGCCACGAAGGGATGCACCTGTGGCATGATGATCGTCTGCTGCGCCATCGCCCCATGCGTGGCCGCGCCCTGCGCGTCGGTGATGAGGATGATCCGCCCGCCGCGGGCACACACTTCCTGCATGTTGGAAATGGTTTTCTCGGTCAGCTCGTCAGACGGCGCGATCACCACCACGGGGACGGTCTCGTCGACCAGCGCGATCGGGCCGTGCTTGAGTTCGCCGGCGGCATAGCCCTCGGCATGGATATAGGAGATTTCCTTGAGCTTGAGCGCGCCTTCCAGCGCGATCGGATAGAGCGAGCCGCGACCAAGGAACAGCACATCGCTGGCCTTGCTGAGGCCACGGGCGATCTCGGCAATATCCTCCTCGACCATCAGGGCCTTGGCCAGCGCCCCGGGCAGCGACACCAGCGCGCCGACCAGTTCGGCCAGGGCGGCATCGTCGAGCGCTCCACGCGCCCGTCCGGCGACGACGGCCAGGCAGGCCAGGGTCGCCAGTTGCGCAGTCAGCGCCTTGGTCGACGCGACGCCGATCTCGGGGCCGCAGAGCAGGGGGAAGACCGACCCGGATTCGCGCGCAATGGTCGATTCCGCGACATTGACCACGCTGGCTATGTGCTGCCCATTGGCGGCGCAATAGCGCAAGGCGGCAAGGGTGTCGGCGGTCTCGCCCGATTGCGAGATGAAGAGGGCCAGCCCGTCCGGCTGCAGCGGCGGCTGCCGGTAGCGGAATTCGGACCCCACGTCGATATCGACCGGCAGCCGGGCATGGCGCTCGAACCAGTACCGCCCCACCGCACCTGCCAGATACGCCGTGCCGCAGGCCGAGACCGTCATGCGGCTGAGCTTGGCAAAGTCGAAGGCCAGCGGCTGGTGCACGGCGAGCGTGTCGGTGGCCCGATCGATGAACTGTCCGATGACGCGCGAGACGGCGTCGGGTTGCTCATGGATTTCCTTGGCCATGAAATGGCGATAGGGGCCTTTCTCCACGATGCTGGAGGAAGCGTTGCTGTGATGCAGCATGCGGCTGGCCACCATGCCATCGCGCGTGCGGATCGAGGCCTTCTGTGGCGTCACCACGGCCCAGTCGCCATCGTCGAGATAGGTCACCTTGTCGGTGAACAGCGAGAGCGCCAGGGCGTCCGAGCCAAGGAACATCTCGCCATCGCCATGGCCGATCGCCAGGGGCGAGCCCTGGCGTGCCGCCACGATCAGCCCCTCTTCGCCATGGAACAGGAACAGCAGGGCAAAGGCGCCCTCCAGCCGGCTGACCGTCGCCTGCACGGCGGCCACCGGCGACAGGCCCAGGTCGAGCCAGCGCGTCGCCATCATCGCCACCACCTCGCTGTCGGTCTGGGTGACGGGCAGGTAGCCATCGGCTGCCAGCTCCACCAGCAAGGAGCGATAGTTCTCGATGATGCCGTTATGGACCACCGCAACGCGCGGCGTCGCATGGGGGTGGGCATTGAGCTCGGTCGGCGCGCCATGGGTCGCCCAGCGGGTGTGGCCGATCCCGGTCACGCCCAGCAGAGGGGACAGGGTCAGCTTCTCGGTGAGGTTGACCAGCTTGCCGGGCGCGCGGCGGCGCTGGATTTCACCATGGTCCAGCGTGGCGATTCCGGCGCTGTCATAGCCCCGGTATTCAAGCCGCGCCAGGGCGCCGATCAGCCGATCGACAACCTGTTCCCGCCCCGCAATTCCCACGATGCCGCACATGATGAGTCTCCCGACTGTTCTCCGATGAGGCTAGGGCAGACGCCGGTCACCGGCATTGATGGCAGTCAATGCAAGAGCACCTGCGCACAGACAAATGCCCTGCCGAGGCAGGGCATTTGCGCCATGGCAGCGTGTGCGCTGCCGGCGGGGAGTCAAAGGATGAAATCATCATTGGTGAGCGTGATCAGCCCGGTAAGTTCCACATGGAAATCGGCGACACGATCCCCGTTGATGTCCCCCATCACGATGGTCTTGTCGCTGGCAGTTCCGGCAGGGTCCTCCTGCAGCCAGCGCAACTGCCCACGCGCCCCGGTAAAGGCCGCGCCCTGTGTCGCCAGGAAGGTGAAGGCATTGTCACCTGGCAGCAGCGTGTTGGCGTCGATGGCGGCAAAACTCATGACATCCTCGCCGGGAGTGAAGTCGGTGATGACATCGCGGCTGGTAGTGGTCCTGCCCATCTCGGACACCAGGTTGAAGTAGAAAGTATCGTCGCCAGGCCCGCCGGTCATCACATCGCGCCCGGCGCCACCGGTGATGCGGTCATTGCCGGCGCCGCCTAGCAGGGTGTCGGCACCGGCCAATCCCTGGAGGATGTCATCGCCATCGCCGCCATTGAGCACATTGGCACCCGACGAGCCGGTGATGACGTCATTGCCGGTGCTGCCGATGACATTCTCGATGGTGTTGAGCGTGTCCGAGCCGGTCTGGCTGCTCGTGGCGGTGCCGGCGGTCAGGTTGACTGTGGCGCCCGCAGTGGTGAGCGAGAGATCATAGGTATCGACGCCGGCATTGCCGGTATAGCTGTCATTGCCATCGTTCAGGGTGGCCATGAAGATGTCTGCGCCACCCCCGCCCAGGGCTGTGTCACTGCCCTCACCGCCATAGATGATGTCATTGCCGCCACCCGCCGATATCGTGTCGTTGCCAGCCAGCCCCTGATAGGTGTTGGCGGTGCTGCGGGACGTCAAATTGTCTGCGCCCGCCGTCCCCATGATCACGTTGGATGGCAACAGGTCCATGGTGGAGCTGCCTTGCGCCAGCTTGCTGCCCGCCGTGGCCGTATAGGCGAAGGTAACGGCCGATTGATTGTTGGCCGGGGGCGTATAGGTCCACTGGCCGGCGCCATCTGCCGCCAGCGTGCCGATGGACGCCGTCAGCGTGGTGATGCTGAAATCGCCGCTAAGCCCCGAGCCGACAAGCTCGGCAGCCGTGATCATGCGCGACGTATTGGCCATGAGCGGCGTCAGGGTCGTCGTCGCCAGCACATCGACCACCTGGCTGGTGGCCGTCGAGACAACCGTTTCGGTCGTCCCGCCGCCATCCACATAGGTCACCATGACCCGCACGAGCTGGTCGGTGTCCGCCTGCACCAGCCGATAGGTGGCCGCCGTCGCCCCGGCAATGTTGTTGAAGACAGAGCCGCTGCCGCGCTGCCACTGGTACGAGAAGGTCCCCAGGCCATCCGGATCGCTGACCAGCGCCGCGCTGGCACTCAGGATGACATTCTCGATCGCCGCGCCGGTTATGGTTGGTGCTCCCGTCGGCAGGTCGTTGGCATTGAGCACGCTGAGCGTCAGTGTCTTGGCTACGTTGAGCGTCCCATCACTCGCCGTCAGCGTCATGGCGATGGTCGAACCGGCCTCATAGTCGATCGCCTGGCCGGCCTTGAGGTAAAGCGCGCCGGTGGGCGCGTCGATCTCGAAGCGGGCGTCGGAGACAGTCACCGCATTGTTGCGGAAGGCCGGCGCCAGGTCGGGATCGAGTACAGCCAGGTCCGCGACCTTGGTGCGCAGCAGGTTGTTCTCCGCCACGCCCACCTGATTGGTGACGACGATATCGCTGGGTGCCTCGTTGACATCGCTGAGCGCCAGCGTGACCGACTTGGAATAGCTTACCGTCCCATCCGCCGCCGTGAGCGAGAGCAAGATCTCGGGCGTAGCCTCGAAATCCAGCGCCTGGCCAGCCTTGAGATAGAGCGCGCCCGTCGTGGCATCGATCTCGAAGCGCGCGTCGGAGACGCTCACCACATTGTTGCGCAGCAGCGGATCGGTGTCCGGGTCGATCACGAGAAGATCGGCCACCTTGAACCGGTCCGCCGTGTTTTCCGGCACGGCGACCTGGTTGCTCAGCACGATGTCGGTGGGCGCCAGATTGGTCCCCACCTGCCGCAGCGCCACCACATGGGTGCCGATGCCGCCCAGATCCAGCGTCAGCAGGTCACCGACCTGGCTCACGATGGTGGCGCCGGTCACCTGATAGGACATGCCTGCCGACTGCTTGACGTCGATGACGATCCGGCCTTCGCCCGCAATGGTGAAGTCGAGTTCGGTGCCATTGCCGCTCAGCGTCAGCAGCTGGGCGCGGGACCCGATCGAGGTGATATGCGTCACATCCGCCGCGCTGGTGCCGAGCTGCACCTCGAAACTGCCGCCATCGGCATCGAGGAAGACGCTGTCCGCGTCATAGGCGTACCAGTTGGTGACCGAACTGATGGTCTTGCCGCCCAGGTCATCCAGGTTGAAGGCAAAGGTCCCCAGCTGGCCGGTCTGTGGCGCGGCATGCATGGTGATGACGTCACCATTCACGCTGAAGCCGAAATCGGTGCGTTCGAAGGCCTTGATGCGCGCGGCCAGGTCGGCCAGCGTCACGAATTCCGTGCCTGCCGCATGGGCGGTGGCGATGAAATTGGTGAACATCGCCTCGGTATAGGGCGAGGACTGGCCGGCATCGAGCGGCCAGGCAGTGACACCATAGTCATGCCAGGGCCAGACCACGATGGGCATGTCCGAATTGGCGTTGAGCTGCACCCATTCGGCGGCCCACTTGGCCTCGGCCTGCTCGACATTGAGCCCCAGCCACCCCATCAGGGTGAAGTCGAATGACATGTTCGGAGCAATATACACCCCGCCTGTATCGCTGGGCGAGAGGTAGCCGATGGCGCCCGGATAACCGGCCCCGAGCATGGAAGCGCCACCGCTCAGATAGTCGTAGAACTGGATGATGGCGCGCGCCGTCTCCAGGTTTTCCGGCATGCCGGGCACGGCGGCGCCCACCACGGGCGATCCGATGCCATCCTCGATGGCGTGACGCGAGGTTTCGAACTGGAACCGGTAGGAAGCCTCCAGAATGGCCTTGGACACCGGGTCGAGTCCGCCGGGATTGGTCGAGGTCAGCGCCGCCTGCAGGGTGGCATTGATCTGCCCCACGCTCATCTGTGCCAGCGCGTCGATCACGGCCTGATCGGCATCATACCGTGCGCAATAGGGGCAGAAGCAGGCGGCCGGATTGTCGAGCAGCTGCGCATATTGCGCAATGCGCTGGTCGAGCAGTTCCTGCGTCACCACATCGGGCAGCAGCAGGTTGGTGTCGGACGGGTGGCTGTAGGAATGCGAGCCGATCTCGTTGCCCATGGCCAGCATGGCCTGGTAATACTGGTTGGAGATCAACCAGTTGGTTTCCTGGTCGGGCGAATAGAGCCCCACATTGATGTAGTAGGAGCCGACGAAATTGTAGTCGGTCTTCCACTGCTGCAGGATGGGCAGCATGGCGTTGTAGATGCCGCCGTCCACATCGTAGGTTTCCTGCGACTGGTCCATGTCGTTGCGCGACGCGAACAGCGACGTATTGCGCGTCATGTGCAGCGATACGGTCGGACCGCCGGCCTCCTCGTTGACCCAGTCGATGGCCTGGCCCAGCAGGTTCACGTCGCCCAGCAGGGCGTCGGTGGCGAAATGCACATTGCGGCCGCCGGTCACCGTGCCGAGCACCGCGCCGGTGGTGACGCCATTGACCACCTGTTCGGCGATGACACTGACCGAAGCCGCATTCGGATTGGCCGCGGAGAAATATGACGTGGCCGCATTGGTATAGGTATGGATGGTCGATCCGTTGGCATAGCCTTCGGTCATCGCATGACCGGCATCGGTCGCCTGGATTTCGACCGTGCCCGAAGCGCCCCCGGTGCGGTTGATCCCGAACAGGGTCTGCATGCGCTCATAGGCATTGTTGGGCAGGCTGGCATTGGCCGCGTCATTGGTCATGAAATCGCCAGCAGCGATCAGTGACACGTCATACTGGTAGACCAGCTTGGTCAGCACGTCCTGGATGGCCGCATAGTCTGCCGGCACATTGCGGAACGAAGGGAAGATGATCGCGTCATAGTTGACCAGCTTGGAGAGGTCCGTGAGGTCGCTCTCCCCGATCAGGTCGAATGGAATGCCGGCCGCCATGGCCTGGCTCTGCGCCGCCATCACCAGTTGCGAATAGGCCATCTGGCTGAAGTAGTTGTTGGCCGTCGTCTGGGAGAAGACGATGGCCACCTTGTTGCCGGTTTCCGTCGCCGCGGGCAGGGAGGCCGGATCGTAGACCGTATAGGCCGGCTGCTGGTAGTTGGACGGCAGGAAGACGCCATCATTGACATCCGCCAGGATGCTGATGCTGGACACCGACGCCCCGATCAGTGCCTTGGGCACCGCAAATTCGATGCTCATGCCATCGGGTGCCAGCTTGTAGTCGATCGTGCCGACCAGGGTCTGGCCAGCGCCGCCACTATAGAGCCGCGCGACGCCGTCCGCCCCGATATTGACGTTGAATTCGGCGCCCCCGGCAAAGCCGAACACCTGTGTCCCGGTGGCCGCATTGCCATCGGTATTGAGCCAGAACGTGGTGTTTGGCCCGATGGCGACGGCGCTCTTGAAGCCGAAATTGAAGCTGCCATCGGCATACTGGCCATAAAATTCGTAGCCATCGATGGTGTTCATGGGCGTCTCGAGCCGCTGGCTTGCCGTCCACTCGGTCAGCAGCCCGTCAAACTGGCTGGGTGGAACGGACGCCGGATCCACGAGAGTGTAGCCGCCATTGGCATAGGTGGATGGCAGGAAGACGGAATTGTTCACATCCGCCAGCAGGGTGATTGCCGTCACCGAGGCGCCGATGAGGCTGCGGGGCACTGCAAATTCCATGCTCATGCCATCCGGTGCGACCTTGTGATCGATTTCGCCGACAAGCGTCTGCCCATCGGCACCGCTATAGAGCCGCGCCACGCCGTCGGCGCCGATATTGACGTTGAACTCGGCCCCGCCGGTGAAGCCAAAAATCTGGTACCCGGTGGCGGCATTGGTGTCGGTATCGAGCCAGAAGGTTGTGCCCTGTCCGATGGCGACCGCGCTCTTGAGCGCAAATACGAAGCTGTCCCCGTCCAGCGTGCCATAGAGTTCGTAGCCCGCAACGCCATTCGTCGCATTGTCGAGGCGCTGCTCCTGGGTCCATTCGGTCAGTAGCCCGTCATAGGGCCACACCGGTATCGACGCCGGGTCGACCAGGACATAGCCGCCATTGGCATAGGCGGGGGGCAGGAAGACGCCGTCATTCACATCGGCCAACAGCGTCACTGCGGTGACACTGGCGCCCAGCAGGGCCCTGGGGACGGCAAATTCCATGCTCAGCCCATCCGGGGCGATCGCATACTCTATGGTGCCCACCAGCGTTTCGCCGGCCGCACCGCTATAGAGCCGCGCCACGCCGTCAGCGCCGATATTGACGTTGAATTCGGCGCCGCCGGTAAACCCGAAGATCTGATAGCCGGTGGCGATGTTGCCGTCGGTATTGAGCCAGAATGTTGTGTTGGGCCCGATCGGCGCCGCGCTGCCAAGGCCGAAGACGAAGCTGTCGTCGACAACCTTGCCATAAAGCGCATAGCCGGCGACCCCGGTCTCCGGCGTATCGAGGCGCTGCTCGACCGTCCATTCGGTCAGCAGGCCGTCATATGGGCCCGGAGGGACAACCACCGGCTCGGTCAGCACATAGCCCCCCGCCGCGTAGCTGGGGGGCAGGAATACGCTATTGTTGATATCGGCCAGCAGCACCACCGAATTGACCGAGGCGCCAAGCAGCGCCTTGGGTACCGCAAACTCCATGCTGAGCCCGCCGGGAGCGATCTTGTAGTCGATATCGCCCACCAGGGTGCCGCCATCGGCACCGCTGTAGAGCCGCGCAATGCCGTCGGCCCCGATATTGACGTTGAACTCGGCGCCGCCTGCCCAGCCGAAGATCTGGTGGCCGGTGGCGATGTCGCCATCTGTATTGAGCCAGAATGTGGTGTTGGGCCCGATTGGCACGGCGCTGGTCAGGCCGAAGACGAAGCTCTCGTCTGCAACCTTGCCATAGATCTCGTAGCCGGCGACGCCCGTTTCCGGCGTATCGAGGCGCTGCTCCGCGGTCCATTCGGTCAGCAGGCCGTCGAACGGCCCTGGCGTCACGATAGTATAAGCGGCAAAGGTATAGTCTGAGGGCAGGAACACCGAGTTGTTGATGTCCGCCATGATCCCGACGCTTGAGACGCTGGCGCCGAGCAGTGCCTTGGGCAGGGCGATCTCGAGCACCATGCTGTCGGCGCTGAGGGTATAGCTCAGGTCGCCGACCAGCGTCTGGCCGTCGGCGCCGCTATAGAGCCGAGGGACCCCGTCGGCTCCGAAGTTGACGTTAAACTCCGCTCCGGCGGCAAAGCCCCAGACCTGGTAGCCGCTCGCGACATTGGCGTCGGTGTTGAGCCAGAGCGTGGATGTCGGGCCGATCGGCTGCGCCGAGCGCAGCGCGAAGTAAAATGTGTCGCCCTCCAGGCGGCCATACAGCTCGTAGCCGGCGACAATGGTGGCGGCGGTCTCCAGCCGATCCAGATTGGTCCAGTCGAGTAATGTTCCGTCCAGAGCGATGGCCATTTGGGGTTCCTATTCGACAGAGGAAGTCTGGGGCGCAGCGAGGTCCGTCACCGCGACGATCCGGATTCCGGGCGCCTCGATGCTGGTGACCTCGCCCGACGCTACGGTCCACAGCGCCGAGCTTCCGCCCGCCTGCGGGAGTGATTGCAGATAGGAGAGCCGCTCCGCATGGGGGCTTCCCGCCTGTCCGGCGGCAATGGCGCCCTGCAGCAGCGACGCTTCGCCTTCCACATTGCCAGTCAGGCGATAGAGCGCACGCAGGCGCTGGAAGGCCGCATCGCTCGGGCTGGCGTCATAGAGGCGACGCAGCACGGTGGCTTCGCCGGCATAGTCGCGGCCTTCGCGATAGAGCGCGGCCAGCTGTTCCAGCGCCCAGATGCGCTCGAACTGCAGCTCGCCCTCCTGCTCCAGCACGGCAGCGGCCATGTCTGGCTGCTTGGTGAGCACGTAGAGCTTGAACAGCATGAAGTCTTCATAGGCATTGAGCGCCCGCTGGTCTTCCAGCGAGACAAGCAGCGTGATCGCCTCGTCATAGCGCTCTTCTTCGAACAGGCCCGCCGCCTTCTCCTCCGAGCTCGGCAGCAGCGCGAGCGTGCCGGCCAGGGCCAGACCCGCCAGCACCACGATGGCCGCGAGCGTCCGGTCAGGCCTGTCGGTCGTGGCCGGGCTCAGGGCAGCCGGATTTCGGACCATGGTTTCAGCGTGTGTCGACATCGTCGAGCTCCCGGTCGCCAATGAAGAGGGGTGCGCCCAGAGCGGCGGCCTTCTGGCGCGCCAGCGCAATGGATTGGGGCGTGTCGAGATACTCGACCAGCAGGACCGGCTTGCCGGTTGTCTGAAAGCGCACCAGCGGGCGGAGGCTGGCGCGGAGTTCGGCATTGCTGTTGGTTTTTCCGTCGCCGGCGAGACCGAAAAACAGGTCTTCCTTGGCGACGGCGTCAATGGTCGACGCATAGTTCGGCTCGTCCAGCAGTTCCTCGCCATTCTGGCCCACGACGATGAAGCCGGGCCGGTACTGGCGCGCATAACTGGCGATCCGGACCACGAAGTCGGACATCAGCTGCATGCGCTGCGCCCGGGAGACCCCGGGGGCGGGAACGTCGAAAGGATCGATCCGGTCGAGATAGACGCCGTCGAAGCCGCTGGCGATGATGGCATCGAGATAGGCCCCCGGGGCGCCCAGGATGAGCGCCTGCCAGGCCTCGTCCCAGTAATTGACCGCATAATTGCCCGGCCAGTCCGGGTTTTCGGCACCCAGCCAGTCCGGCGGGCTCACGCTCCAGTCCCGTTGCCAATAGAAGCGGTAGTCTTCGGCTTCACCGATGCTGAGATAGGCGAGCACGATCCGTCGCTGGCCGTCCGGCTTGCGCTGCATCTGCGCCACCCTGGCCGGCTCGAACGCGCCTGCCGCCGTTCCGTCCCGCGCATAATCGATGACCACGAGATCATAGGGCGTCGCCGCGATCGCTGCGGGATCGACCTGCTGCAACTGGTAGCCCCAGCTGCGCACGGTCTCGATACCCATGCGGGGTGCTGCCAATGCCGGGCCGGCAGACATGGCGACCGCCAGGTGCAGGAGTGCGGACGCACTCAGGAGCGGCGACATGTGCGCGCGGGCGGCCCGGGGGGTGAGGAGTTCGCTGATGAGCATGTTTTCCGCCAAAGCAGTGCCGACAATCGGCAAGCTGCGCTGCTGCATGGATAGAGCAAGTCTGCCCAGGCAGCATTGATGACCATCAATGCAGTGGCTCAACACGCCCCATATCGTCTGGGAAAGGCCAGTAGATTGGCTGGTGCCTGCTAGGGAGCCAAGAAATGAACGAGCATATGACCATAAAGGCCCCGGTCTCCGATTTCGCCCTGGGGCGCAGCGGCAATGACGTGGCAATGCTTCTCTTGAAGATCGGCACGATCATCGCTGAAGTCTTGCTGATCGCCCACGCCGCCACCGGCCATGGCTGGGAAACCCTGGCACTGGGCCATGTCGGCATTATCGCCTCCCTGACCGTGCTGGTCCTGCTGCTCGAGCGCTCGCAGATCGAAACAGGCGCCCTGCAGACCTTTACCCTGCTGACCTTTGCCGGCGGTCCCATCGGCGGCGCGGCAGCCCTGTTGGGTGAGCAGCTGGCTTGGCGGCCCAAGGCCGACGCGCTGGAGAGCTGGTACAACACCATGGCTCCCAAGGAGGCTCCCGCAGTCACCCTGGTTGACCTGATCATCGATGGCCGCCTGGTGCAGCAGCGCTCGCGCCTGCCCCGCCCTTATGACGCGCTGCTGAGCTCGGGCACGATGCAGGAGAAGCAGGCGCTGCTCGCCTATCTCGCCATCGAGGATGACGAAAAGTTCGTCGAAGTCGCCCTGGCCCTTGCCCTGCGCAGCGCCGATCAGCGCGTCCGCGTCCAGGCCGCCGCCGTGGCCGCCTATACCAGGGCGCGCGCGCGCCGCAGGAAGATGGGTCTGTCCGGCCCGGGCCTCTCCGGCTTGCCAGCCACCCCGCGCAATATCTGATCCCGAAGTAGTGGAGTATCCATCATGTGGCGCGACGACAGCATTCAACTTCCGAGCAGACCCGAAAACATGGCGGATGTCTGCCTGATCGCCGAGGGATGCTACCCCTATGTCGCCGGTGGCGTGTCCACATGGATTGACTGGCTCATTCGCTCGCAGCCCGAACGGACCTTCTCCGTCCTGGCAATCCTGCCCAGCGCGCCGCAGACCGAGCCCCGCTACGCCCGCCCGGACAATCTGGTCTCCATCGAGCATGTGCTGCTCGACGACAACCACCTCGGCACGACGCGAACCTGGCCCTCGGTCACCCCCGAGCATATGGCGTCCCTGCTCGGGCAGATCCTCAATGAAGGCAGCCCCCGGGACCTGCGCGAGTTGATGGGCCTGCTTGGCAGCGGGCGGCACCGGGTGTGCCTCGACACGCTGCTCAACTCGCCCGAAGCCTGGCAGACCATGTGCCATCATTATGGCTCCATGCCGCATGCGGCATTCCTGGGCTATTTCTGGGCCTGGCGCACCCTGGTTGGTGGCCTCTTCCGCGTCCTGACCTGTCCGCTGCCGCAGGCGCGGATCTACCATGCCGTCTCGACCGGCTATGCCGGCCTGATCGGCGCGCGCGCCGCCATCGAAACCGGCCGCGCCTCGCTCATCACCGAGCACGGCATTTATTCCAATGAACGCCGCATCGAGATCCTGATGGCGGACTGGATCGCCAACAGCATCGACAACGGCCTCGACCTGTCCGATGACCGCAAGGACATCCGCGAGCTCTGGGCGCGTGCCTTCGAGAGCTTCGCCCACCTCGCCTATGGCGCGGCAACCGAGATCACCGCGCTCTATGAAGCCAACCAGACCTTCCAGTATGCGCTGGGGGCCGAGCCGGAAAAGCTGAGCGTCATTCCCAATGGCGTCGATATCGAGCGCTACGGCCAGGTCAAGCAGGAAGCGCATGAGCGGCCCACCATCGCCTTTATCGGGCGGGTGACGTCCATCAAGGATGTGCAGACCTTCATCGACGTGGCCGAACGCCTGCGAGATCGCTTCCCCGATCTGCAGGCCCTGGTCATCGGCCCGATGGATGAGGAGCCCGAATATGCCCAGGAATGCGTGGCCGAGGTCAATCGGCGGCAGCTCGCCGACACCGTCTCCTTCACCGGGCCGGTCAAGGTTTCCGACTATCTGGGGCGCATCGACGTTCTGGTGCTGACCAGCATCAGCGAGGCGCTGCCGCTCGTCATTCTCGAGGCCGGCGCCGCCGGCGTGCCCTGCGTCGCTACCGATGTGGGCGCCTGCCGCGAGATCCTGGAAGGCCGACCCAACGAATACAGCGCCATCGGCCCCGGCGGCGTCGTTGCCCCGGTGGGCGCCAGCGAAGAGATCGCCCAGGCCATCGCCATGCTGCTCGAGGATCCCAAGCGCCTGCGCGCCTATGGCGATCGCCTGCAGCGCCGCGTCCGCGAACAGTACCGTTCGGAGGTCGTGGCCGACGCATATCGTGCACTCTATGCGCGCAATTTCGCGCCGCAGATCAAGGTGGTGGCATAAATGGCCGGGATAGGTTTTGCGCTCAGGAAGCTGAGCAGCCAGGATAGCCTGGCCTCGCGCTCATTGGCCGGCGGCCACGCCATCCTGATCTCATCGGGCCCCTGGATCGTGATCATGGTCGGCCTGGCCCTGCTGCATTATCTGGGCCAGCCCATCCTCTCGCCCCTCGATCTCAAGATCTTCGGCGTGCTGGTGATCTACAGCTTCGCCCTGTCGCTGGTGATCACGGCGCCCATCTCGCTCGACGCGACCCTGCGCGTGTCGCGCATCCTGTTCCAGCGCCGGTTCCAGGATGTGCAGGGCATCTATCTGGCCGCGCTCTTCGTCACCACCGTCCTGGCGGTCGTGGGTGGGGCCATCGTCTTCTTTGGTCTCGTCAAGCTGCCGCTCGCTCTGGGGCTGGCGGCCATGGTCTGCGTGGTTCAGGTGTCACATCTCTGGCTGGCCATGGCCTTTGTCGCGGCCATCAAGCAGTATCCGGCGGTGACGTCGGCCTTCGCTCTGGGCCTGACCTGTTCAATCTTCTTCGGCGGCGCCTCGGCCGCACTCGGCCACGGCCCGGGCGGCATGCTGCTCGGCTTCAGCCTCGGCCTCTGCATTGCCTTCTGCATCCTCAATTTCCTCATCCTGCGCACCTTCCCCGGCCGCCTGACGCCGTTCCACGAATTGCTGTCGACGCTGACCACGATCCGGCCGACTTCGGCGACCTTCATCGTTGCGGGTGTCTGCAGCGCCCTGGCCGTATGGGCCGACAAGCTGGTCGTCTGGCAGTCCAGCGAAGCCACCTCCGTGGGCGAGGGGCTGCTCTATGCGGCGCGCTACGACAGCCCGATGTTCATGGCCTATATTTCCATCGTGCCCGTCATGTCGGTCTTCGTCGTGTGGCTTGAGACCACCTTCTTCGACAGCTACCGCCATTATCGTGACATCGTGCATTCCGGTGGCACCTTGCGCCAGATCGACGAGCAGCGCCGCACGCTGATGCGTGACACGGTCGATGCGGTATTTTCGGCTTTCCTGATGCAGCTGGCTATCAGCGCGGCCCTGGCCATTGCCGCGCCGTTCCTCGCCAACCTGCTGGGCCTGCCCTACGACGCCGTTTCGGTGCTGCGTCTGGCCCTGGTCGGAGCTGCCTTCCACTTCCTGTTCCAGGCCAGCTGCGGCGTCATCCTCTTCGTCCAGTACGGCAAGGCCTATCTCTGGCTGCAGGTGCTCTTCTTCGCCCTCAATACGGGGTTGACGGCCGCCATGCTGACCAATCCCGACCTGCTGGGCATGGGCTACGTGGTTGCCTCCATGGTCAGCGGAACGCTCGCCTATGCCGCCATGCGGCGCACCCTAGGCGGGCTCAATCGACTGACCTTCGTGGTCAACAATCCGGCTGTTGCCGGATAATCGCGGCACTCATTTTCATGCGAGGATTTCATGCATCACGATAGTTCTCTCGTTTCCAGGCACTTCTCCGGCCCGACCTCCCCGCAGCAATTGTTGCCCAGCCGGTCCAATAGCCTGGCGCTTGCCGAGGGGGCCGTGCTCCTGGTCGGGCTGACGCTGCTCGACTATGTCGGCGTCGCTCCCTTTGCCGACTGGCCGGTCCACCCCTTCCTGTTCGCGGTGGTCCTGCTCAGCGCGCAGTATGGGATACTCGGCGGCATCCTTTCCGCGCTGGCGGCCATCGGTCTGTCCCATATCGATGGCTGGCCGGCCCGTCCCATCGACATGTCCTACGCGGCCTATTTTGGCTATGTCTGGGCGGATGCCCTTTCGTGGATGCTGGCGGGCCTGATGGTCGGCGCCGTCACCTCGAACCGGGCTCGGGTCATTCAGGAACAGGCCGCCAAGCTGCGCAAGGCAACGCTGGCCGAAAGCCTGATCGCCGCCCAGTATGAAGTGCTGGCGCAACGCACACACCAGCTCGAACGCCAGCTGGCCAGCAATACCGAAACCGCCGATGCGCGTCCGCCGATCGCGATGCTGGTCCGGCCCCGCTCGAGACCCCAGAAATCGGCGCGTCAGAACGCCGCCAAGGCAGGTTGAGGCCTTGACGCCGCGAGCGCACATCACGGCCTTGGTCTGGATAACCATCAGACCTTGGTCTGATGAAGCGCTCCGATGATCCATCTAGCTTGCACCCAGATGACCAAACATGACGGCGACCCTGAAATGCCCAGGATGACGGAAGCCCTTCCCCTGACAACCGAGCCACCCCGGCAGGTGCCGCGCGGCTGGGTTATCCTTGGGCTGGCACTGGCCGTTTGGCTGGTGGTTCTCATCACCGGCTACGCCATGTGGAACCTGCTGACCTAGTCCTTGCCGGTCAGCTCCGGCCAGATCCGGCGGGCAATGATGCTGGCCTCGACCCGGTTGCGCACATGCAGCTTGGCAAAGACATTCGAGAGATGAAATTTCACCGTCTTCTCGGTCACGTCCAGCTTCAACCCGATTTCCCGGTTGTTCATCCCGCGCGCCAGCAGCTGCAGGACTTCCGCCTCGCGCTTTGAGAGTTTGGCGTCGTCTTCGGCCTGCCGGGTCCTGGTCTTGAGTGCGCCCCAGAGCCCCTTCATCAGGTCGGGCGCGATATAGTTCTCCCCCGCCACGATGGACCGCAGGATCTTGCACATCTCTGTGGCCGTCGTGCCCTTGAGGACATATCCCGATACCCCTGCGTCCAGCGCCCTGGCGACGTCGCCTTCGTCGCCCGAGGCCGTGACCATGACAATCCTGAGCTCGGGGTAGACGGCCAGGATTTCCCCGATCCGCTCGATGCCGCTATCGGACATCCGGGAATCGAGCAGCAACACATTGGGCCGCAGGCTGCGCACCAGCTCCACGGCCTCGGCCGCACTGCTCCCCTCACCAACAACGGAGAACTCACCTTCCGTGGTGATCGCCTGAATCAACCCTGCACGGAACATGGGATGGTCGTCGACGACGACGACCCTGATCGGTTCAGTAGTCATCTCGGCCACCAGCGGTGACGCCGCGCAGCCACATTTCTAGCCGTGTCTGGCCGTTTTCTTGCACGAATGTGAAGCTGCCGCCGACACTCTGCACGCGTGCCCGCAGTCCGTAGAGCCCGAGGCCCTGATGGTTCGCGTGTGTCGAGCGCTCGCCTGGAATGTAATAGTTGCTGATCGATAGCTTGAGCACCCCCCTTGCAAAGAGGCTACTGCCGTCTGCCCCTCGGGCAGGCCATGATGAAAGGCGTTGTTGAGGCCCTCCTGGATAAAGCGGAATACGCAGATCGCGACCTCCGGCTCAACATGAACCGGTTCGACCCTTGTGTCCACGGAAACGGTGAGCCCCGTGCGCCGCATATGCTGGCTCACGGCGTGCTCGATCACCTGCAGCAGGTTGAGATCGGCAATGTCCGGCAGCACGAAATCCATGGCAATGGCGCGAATTTCCCTTAGGGCACCCGACAGGGCATCCTCGACTTCCGCGACGGCCGAACTGCGCTCCACCGACTTCGACGCGCGACGGACCTGCTCCAGCTTCAGCATCGCAAAGCTGATCGTCTGCGCCGGCCCGTCATGAAGATCGGTTCCAACCGTCCTCAGGTGGAGATCGGTCAGTTCCGTGACGCTGCGCGAGGCGCGAACCGCATCTTCCTTGAGCTGACGCAGGTGGGCAGAGCGGGCATGCGTCAGTTTCAGGCGCTTGGACAAGGTGCGCTGCTGGCGCTCGATCGTACGGCTCCCCTCGGCAACGATGCCGAACAGGCCCAGCATTACGACAATGGAAACGACCGCCACGGTCGCCCAGGTCGCAATGGTCAGAGTCCACAATGCCTCTTCCAGCGGGCGGGTAATTTCGCGCAACTCGGCCACTGCAGCGATCTCCCCCGTCTCCTTGTCACGGATCGGGAAATAGACTTCGACGAAGTCGTCTGCGAAGCCGCGCTGCAGATGGTCGGGTGAATCGATGTCGGAGAATTCCACCACGACGTCACCCGCCATGGCTTGGCTCACCGGCGCGGGCAGGGCCATCTGGCGGCCGGTAGCGCCGGGGCTGTTGGAATAGATGATGGTCCCATCGGGCAGCCACAGGTCCAGATAGGGGAACTGGGTGGCGAAGACCTCATCGGCCATCAGCGCGTCGAGCCGCTCGCGCGCCGTATCATCCAGTGCACCCTGGTCCAGGTCTGGCACGGCTGATGAAATGATATAGCTGGTGCCGATGGCGATCGCCGCGCCACGGCGCTGCACGATGTTATCGGTCATCACTGTCGTAGTAATGAGGCCGCACAGCAGCATCGCCGCGACGGTGAAGGCCGCGCCGGCGGCCACAAACTTCTGGGACAGGCCAAGCCCGTCCCAGCGCTGCTCCCATTCTTTCCGACGACCGAGCAAGTCGATCATCCCGATGTCCCAGCGCACGGCCCGCGGAGGCTTTCTGGCGCCCTCCCTATGTACAGCCAGCTAATCATTCGAACAGACCAAGGGCAACGCTCCATTTGCGTCTCGCAGGGGAGAACTGGGGCTGAAAATACTCAGGCGGGCCAATGGAATGGGCTGTTCTCCGGTTCTGGCTGCAGAGACTGGTCGAAAGTCCAGTTTTTCGGCGTCCGAAGGTCTGGAAATGCCGTCGACTTTAATCCCCACAGGTCGTCGGACCTTTCGACCTGACGCATAGGCCTGCACCGGCGCACACTGGTGGACTTGGAGACTGCCTTGGTAGTCACCTGGGGAATGCCGGCTGGGAGCGGGGGCTCAATCCACATAGACGGGATAGGCCGGAAGCGTAAGCAGTGCTGTCATGTTTTATTGTATATCCATTCGTCGTTGTTCCATCCGCGCGTTAATCACAACCCTCATTTTCCTGACAATGGAATTTACCGTTCGTTAATTACCAAGTATAGTCGGGGAATTGAAATCAGGCAGGCGCCAAGGCGATTTTGCTGATGAACCAGAATAGCTTAATTACCCTAGCAGTGGCCGACGACCATCCTGTCTTGCTCGCGGGCATGATCTCGCTGTTCTCGAGCAGCGCCCGTCACAAGATCATCGGTCAGGCCGACTGTGCCGACGCCAGCATGGAGCTGGTCAAGACCCTCGCGCCCGACGTGATCGTCATGGATCTGAGCATGCCGGGCGACGTGTTTCGCACCATTGCCCAGATCGTGGCCACCGCGCCGCAAACCAAGGTTGTCGTATTCACCGCCTATTGCAGTATCGACTCTGCATTGAAGGCGCTCGATGCCGGCGCCACCGGATTTGTGCTCAAGGGCAGTCCGTCTTCGGAACTCTTCGAAGCGATCGACATGGTCATGTCCGGCCAGATGTTCGTGACCCGGGAATATGCCAGCCAGGTGATGAATGGCCTGCGCGACCGGGCCCGGAAGCAGGCCCTGAACGAGGCGATCAAGCTCAACGTCCGCGAGCAGCAGATTGTCGGCCATCTCATGCAGGCCCGCACCAATCGCGAGATCGCTGCCGAATTGCGCATCAGCGAGAAGACCGTCAAGCACTACATGACGGGGCTTATGGCCAAGCTCAAGGCGCGCAACCGGGTGGAAGTCGTCATCGCCGCCCGCCAGAACCAGGATAGCGAGACCGCAGCGCGGCGTTAGGCCCGCTCCGACAAAAGGGCACGCGTCGCGGGCTGCAACCCGTGCCCACGCTTTGTCTTGGCACCAGAAAATTTGAAGATGCATGCTGCCAGGGGCCGGGCTTTACTCGGCCGCGACCTGCAAGGCATGCGAAGCGCGGCGAGGCGCCGACCGCACGGCCAGCTGCGAATAGGCGACAAGCTCGCGCGCATGGGGGCCGCGGCTGCGGACCATTTCAACCAGGTCATGTTCGTCCTGCCGGGCGACCCGGAACAGGTCGCTGCGCCGCAAGACCCGGAATGTGGCATTGTCGATGATGCTGATCGTCCCGCGCCGGACCAGCGCCTGGATAGTCCGGCTGACGGTCTCGACTGTCGTTCCCAGATAGGCCGCGAAGTCGCGCCGGTTGAGCAGCACACGCACCACATCGTCGCGCATTCCGCCCCCTCGCACTTCCTCTGTCACGAGGCGCAGCACCATAAAGGTGGCCATGCGCTCGGCAATGCTCTGGCAGGCCAGGACGATGATGCGTTCATGCGCCTCGTCGAGTTGATAGAGGTTTTGCATGTGGATGAAGTGTTCCAGCTCCTGGCTTTCGGCGAGGCGGGCTTCGAAAGTGGCGGGGTCGAAGCAGGCGACGACGACGTCGGTGGCGGCTTCGATTGTAAACTCGGTGGTTACGCCGAAGATGCGGCCAATAAAGCCGGGTGCTTCGATAATGCTGACAATGTTGGTGCGGCCGTCCGGCAGGCAGGTGACGAGCTTTACTGTTCCCTTGACAATATAGCCGACAATGGCCGCCAGGCCCGGCTCCCAGATCGTGTCGCCGCGCGAAAAGCGGCGGATATGGGCGGGTGGGCCGAATTTTTCGGTCATGAGGCTGCCCGTGCCGGAGGCGTCGGGCTGCTGTTCGACAGGATTCTCGGTGCTGACCACAAAGGGGCGTTTCATCGGTCTATCCTGTCATTCCAGATCATGAATACTATTTCTAGACTGGAAAGGCCTCCTCTCACTATTCACATAGGTCCCGCCATTATTCAGACCAATGCATCAGTTTGCCGAGGACGTTGGTCGCTGACGCCATCAGACCTTGGTCCCTGGATGGCCGCACCGCCACGATTTCGCCGCGACCCTGACCGGTGAATGAACGGGATCAGCCGGCGATAACCTGCATATAGGCGAGGTTCCGGGCCGCCAGCTGCAGCGGCGTTTCGGCGGCATTTTTCGCCACGTCCTGCTCGACCACGATCGGGCCGGCAAAGCCGCGATCGGCGAGCAGCTGCATGACCGCCCTGATGTCGACCACGCCATCGGGCAGGGGGCACATGACGCCCGCGCCATAGGACTCCGCGATCGACAGTTGCCCGTCGAGCACGCGCTGGCGCAGCGCGCCATCGACATTCTTGAGATGCATATAGGCGATGCGGGGAAAGACGCGTTTCATATAGGCCAGCGGGTCCTGGTCCCAGAAGGCATGGTGGCCGGTGTCGAAGCAGAGATCGATGTCCGTCTCGTCCAGCAGTCGGTCGATCTGGCTTTCGCGCTCGACGGCGGTGCCGATATGGGGATGAAAGCTGAGCTTGAGCCCATGCTCGCCCTCGACCAAAGCCTGGGCGTCGCGCACCATGCGCGTCAGCCCGCCCCAGCCCGCGGCGTCGAGCACGCCTTCCTGGCCCCTGGGATAGAAATTGCTCTCATCCATGATCACGAGGTGCCGCGCGCCGAGCGACACCAGCAGGGGCGCCAGCTCGCCCAGCGTCTGCATTAGGACGGGGCCGGAGGCCGCGTCGCCCAGCGTGTGGACATGGGTCGCCCCGATCATCACCAGATCGCGCCTGGCCAGCTCATCCTGCAGCACGGCCGGATCCTTGGGCAGGAAGCCGAAAGGACCGAGCTCGGTGCCGCGATAGCCGGCCTCGGCCACTTCATCGAGATAGTGCTGCCAGGTGACGGCATTGCCGGTGGGACAGGCGATACCCCAGGAGCAGGGCGCATTGGCGATCAGCATGGCTCAGCCCTCGATATAGACGGGATTGCCGAGGGCGCGACGGATCGCCTGGTCGGCCAGGTTGACGCCCCGCAACTGCCAGGGCAGCTCGCGTCCCTCGATAAGGGCGAGGAATTCGGCTCCCAGCCGCTCACGGCTGGCCTCGGCCACGATCTCGGCCCGGATGAAGCCCTTGGCATGGCCAAGCGCGAAGTCATGCGACCACTCGTCGGCCGCGATCAGCGCCGTGCCGATATTGCCGCTGGCATCGATCCAGACCAGCCGGTCGCCCTTGGCGCCCCTGATCTCGGCGCGCGCCAGGCGCGGTGCTGCGACGGTCGAGCCCATGGGCTGGCCATCCACCGTCATCACCAGCGCCGGGCCGGTGGGGCTTTCGGTGACATAGCCCTGGCCGGCCTTCATGGCGGCAAGGATCGCATCTTCGGAGAGTTCGGGCAGCCACAAGACGGTGGTCGGCCGCGCCAGCACCAGCGGCCCCTCCGGCATCAGCTGCGCCGGCTGGTGATAATCCGAGCCGCCAATGGCCGAGAGGCGCAGCCCCGAGACGAGGCGCTGCTGCCAGCGCTCCAGCGCGATCCAGTTCCAGGCCATCCAGGTGCTCTGCCAGACTTCCTGGCAATCCGCCGCGGGCAGCTCATATTCCCAGGCAATCGGCGGCTTGTCGTGGTTGATCGAGAGCAGACCGCCCCGCTCATGCACCAGCCGCGCCAGCGTGTGGGCATCGGCCCGGCGTGTCATGCGGAAATCGATCCAGTCATCCACGCCATAGGCATTGGCGTGCCCCTCGGCCGTGGTCACCTCCATGGCGCGCACGAAGACCAGTTCGGGCGAGGATTGCGGGTGGAAATAGCGGCGCTGCGTGGTGGTGTTGTGGTCGGCAATGGCGAGGAAATCGAGGCCGGCCTGCCGTGCCGCCGCATGCAGCAATTCGGGCGAGCCCTTGGCGTCGGAATGAAAGGTGTGGCAGTGCAGGTCGCCGCGATACCAGCCTGCCTGCCGGCGCACCGGGGAGCGCCGTTCCGGCTGCGGCTCCAGTGGGCGCGGCGCCGTATCGAGCGCGATGGTGACGCTGACATCGGTGCCCGCTTCGGGAACCCTGTAGAGCCCCAGGATCACTGTCCAGCGTCCCGGCTGGATCGCGCCATGCACATAGCCGGGCGTCGCATCGTCGGTGGCGATGAAGAAGCGGTCGCGCGCGCCCCCGCTCCAGCCGCGAAAGCCCTCACGGGTCGGATAGCCCGTGTCGCGCGGATCAAAGGCGCCCAGGTCAATGACGCAGTCCTCGGCCCTTGGGTAGGCGAGGGTGACATCGATCCGCGTCGTGCCTTCGGGCACGTCGAAAGGCACGTAGAAATAGGGATTGGCGGCCTGGTCGGCGCGGGTGATGCGGGCGGTTATGGTGGTCATTGGTGGATTTGCCCTTTCTTCCTTCTCCCCTTGAGGGAGAAGGTGCCCCGCAGGGGCGGATGAGGGGTGCCTTCCCATCCGAGTGCTGTCTGTGAGGCCGGCACCCCTCACCCGTCTCGCGCTTCGCGCGATTCACCCTCTCCCTCAAGGGGAGAGGGACGAAAGGGGTGTTTCCCCATCGGCGGGTATGCGGTTTCCCGCGCCGTCGAACAGATGCACATGCTCGCTCGAAAAGCTCAGCGTCACCGCCTGGTCCAGCGCGATATGGTCGTCGGTGAAGATGCGGGCGGTGACGCGCGAACCGTCGGGGCGCTCGATGGTGACGAGGCTTTCAGGGCCCATATTCTCATTGGCGAAGAGCTTGCCCGAAATGGTGTTCGCCGCGCCCGGCTCGGCAATCGACAGATGCTCGGGCCGGATGCCCAGTGTCAGCGTCTTGCCGGCGCCCAGCGCCGTGCCGATGCCCGACGACATGGCGAGGCCCCCCAGCACCAGCCCATCGGCGGACGGGCGCAGCTGCCCATCGCCCTGCACCGCCTCGACCGGCACTAGGTTCATCGGCGGGTTGCCGACGAAATTGGCGACGAAGGTGGTGGCCGGCCGGCGATAGATCTCGATGGGCGAGGCATATTGCACGATCTTGCCCTGGTCCATCACCGCAATGCGGGTGGCCAGCGCCATGGCCTCGGCCTGGTCATGGGTCACATAGACCGCCGTCATGCCCATGTCGCGCTGCAGGTGGTTGAGAAAGCCGCGCGCTTCGAGCCGCAGCTTGGCGTCGAGATTGGAGAGCGGCTCGTCGAAGAGATAGACCTGGCTCGGATAGACCAGGGCCCGCGCCAGCGAGGTGCGCTGCTGCTGTCCGCCCGAAATCTGGCTGGGCAGGCGGTCGAGGAGATGGCCGATCTTGAGCACGTCGGCGACTTCCTTGGCGCGGCCGTGCCGCTCGGTCACCGACTTGCCGCGCACCTTGAGCGGATAGGCGATATTGTCGGCCAGGTTCATATGCGGATAGAGCGCATAATCCTGGAACACCATGGAGATCTGGCGATCCTTGGGGTGGTAGTGGGTCACGTCCTCGCCACCGATCAGCACCTTGCCCGAGGTCGGCGTTTCGAGCCCCGCAATCATGCGCAGGCTCGTGGTCTTGCCGCAGCCCGAGGGGCCGAGCAGGCAGACGAACTCGCCATCGCCAATGGAAAAACTCACATCCGACACGGCGTTGAAGTTGCCGAAGATCTTGGTGACGTTGCTGAATTCGACTGATGCCATGACTGGATTAGGCCTTGATGCCGCCAAAGAACCGGAAGCCGAACTTCCAGCTGACGAAGAGATAAAGGGCGATGACGGGAAGCGAGTAGATGAGCGAATAGGCGGCCAAGAGGGTCACGATGGGCGTGCCCGCCTCCGAATAGAAGGAGTAGATGGCCACCGATGCCGGCATCTGGTCGTCGCTGCGCAACAGGATGAAGGGGATGAGAAAGCTCCCCCAGATATTGACGAAACCCCAGACCACCACGACGACGATGCCGGGCCGGATCACCGGCAGGGCCACGTCGAAGAAAGCCTGAACGGGCGAGGCGCCCGCGACCATGGCGCTTTCCTCGTAGGATTTGGGGATGGAATCGATGAAGTCGCGCAGGATGAACATGGCGGTGGGCAGCAGCCCGCCGGCAAAGGTCAGGATCACCGCCAGATGGGTGTCGATCAGCCCGGCCGCGGAGACGATGAGGAAGATCGGCACCATGGCCGCCGACCCCGACACGACCGAGGAAAACAGCAGCAGGATATAGGTGACCGCGCCCTTGCCGGGCAGGGACGAGCGCGACAGCGCATAGGCCGCCAGCGTTGCCGCGGCACCGACCAGGATCACCCCGCCCACGGACTGGATGAGGCTGTTCCACAGCGCCTGCACGGCAAAGCTGTTGCCGAAGACGGTGACGAAATTGGACAGCGTCCACGGGTCGGGGATGGCCAGGCCCAGCTCGGCCCGCGCATTGAACGGGGCGAACAGGAACCACAGCAGCGGCAGGGCGAAGGCGGCGCCGATCAGCGCGGCAAGGGCCGAGAAGGCGATGCGGCCGATGAAGGCGGGCAGGGTGAGCTTCATGGTCATCGCACCTTTTTCTTGCGGCCGATGCTGAGATAGATCAGCGCAAAGGCGAGGTTGATCAGCATCATGATGACGCCCACGGCCGCGCCCTTGCCGAACTGGAAGTCGTTGAAGGCGACGCGGTAATTGTAGATCGACACCAGTTCCGTGCGGTAGCTCGGCCCGCCATTGGTGAGCAGGAAGGGCGTGAAGGTGTTGAACGTCCACATGGTGATCAGGATGAGGTCGGTGACGATATGCCCGCGGATCAGCGGCAGGCCGATATCCTTGAACTTCTGCCATGACGAGGCTCCGGCCACGTCGGCGGCCTGGAAATAGCTGGGCGGGATCGACGAAAAGGCCGAGCTGAACAGCATCATCGAGAAGGCCGCGCCGCGCCAGGTGTTGAACACCACGATGACCCAGAACGGTTGCTGCAGCAGAAAATCGCCCGGCGGCAGGCCGACCGTGCCGAGCAGGGCATTGAGCGTTCCCTGGTCGCGATCGAGAAAGGCGAACCAGGCAAAGCCGATCACCACTTCGGGCAGGATCCATGCGGCGATGACAAAGGTCTCGGTGAGCCGCTTGACGGCAGGCGGCACGGTCTGGATCAGCCAGGCCAGCAGCAGCCCCAGCAGGGCCTGCCCGAGCAGGGCCGAAGCCAGCACGAATTGCGTGGTCAGGATCAGCGAGAAGCCGAACTGCCCGCGCTGGAAGAAATTGGAGGCATCGAACAGCGCGAAATAATTGGCCAGCCCGACAAATTCGGGATTGAGCGCCGTACTGCCCAGCAGCGTCCGGTTGGTGAAGGAAACAAAGATCACCCAGAAGAAGGGCACGATGACGAAGACCGAGACCAAGAGGCCCGCCGGCGTCAGAAACATTGCGCCCGCCCGGTTGGACAGGAGGGCAAAATTCTTGACCCTGCGCTTGGGTTTGGTCTCGATGATGGGCTCGGTCGTCATGGTGTTCTTCTAACCCTCAATGAGCGCAATCTGCCCCCCTTGCGGCAAGGCCCCCTCACCCGGCGCTGCGCGCCGACCTCTCCCCCCAAAGGGAGAGGTGAAGGAAGGTCGAGGCCAGCACTCCCACCTCTCCCTCCGGGAGAGAGTCGGTGAGGGGCCTTCTGCCCGGCCGGTGGTGATGGATGCGCCGGCACCCGTGGGCGCCGGCGCATGACTAAGACGTTTACAGCAGGCTGACGGTGTTCTCTTCGCCGACAATGCCGATGACCGAGGCCTTGTACTGGGCCATGGCCTCTTCAGGCGACAGCTCGCCCGAAACCACGGCTTCCGTCATGCGCTGGATTTCCGCCGAGACGACATTGTAGTTCTCGTCATTGGGACGGGCGGTGGTCAGCGGCAGCAGGGTCTGGCTGGTTTCGGTCAGGAACGGGCTGTTGGGGATTTCGATATCCGTGCGGGCCGTGATGCGCGGCTGGATCGCCTGGAAGGCATTCTGCATCTCGGGTTCGTTCATGAACGAGAGCAGGGCCCAGGCTTCCTTGGGTGCATCGGTCGCCGGATTCAGCACGAAGCCCGTGCCGCCCGAAATGGTGACGAAATCCTGGCCGCGAATGCCGGCGCCGGGTTCCTTGGCCGGCACCTTGGCCCAGCCCATGACTTCGTCGCGGTTGGCCACGGCGAACTCGGAGCCTTCCGGCGTCACCGAACGATAGAAATAGTCACCCTCGAACAGCAGGGCCGTCACGCCATCGCGGAAATTGGCGAAGGAGCGGTTGCGGCCATCGGCCAGCAGCTGCGCGCGCTGGTCGCCAAGCTGCTCGTCGACATAGATGGTCTTGTAGAGGTTGAGCGTGTCGAGAATGCCCTGGCTCGAGACGATATACTTGCCGTTCTCGTCCATGACGGTCTCGCCCGTGCCCAGCAGCGCCAGCCAGTAGCCCTGCATGGTGGTGGCTTCGCCCATGGCGACGCCGGCATTGAGCTGGATCGGAAAGCTGTCCGGCTTGATCTTCTTGATGGCGCGGGCGGCATCAAGAATTTCTTCCCACGAGGTGGGCTGCCAGGTGTCGGCGTCGATGCCGGCTTCGGCCAGGATGTCCTTGCGCGTATGGATCATGCGCACGTCGGTACCCAGCGGGATGCCGTAATACTTGTCCTGATACTGCATCAGGGCCTTGGAGCCATCCGACAGCGCGGCCCAGCCGGACCAGTCATTGACTTCGGCTCCGGCCACTTCGTCGAGCGGCTTGAGCAGCCCGCCTTCCACGAAGCTGGGGATCAGGAAGCCGTCGAAGGCGGTGACGTCGGGACCGGCACCGGTGGAAAAGTCGAGCGCCAGCTGCTGGGTGAGCTGGGCGTCTTCACCGCCGAACTGGTTGAGATTGACATTGATATCGGGATTGGCGGCTTCGAAAGCCGGGATGACGCTGTTTTCGATCCACTCGGCCGTGCCGCTATTGACCCCGCCGATGACGCAGCGGCAGGTAATGTCCAGGTCGACGGCGAAAGCGGGGCCGACAAAGGCCGTGGCGCCGATCAGGCTGAGCGCAAGGCTGCGCAGACGATTGCTCATCGCAAAATTCCTCCCATGGTATGGCTCCGAATTCTCCGGTAGCCGGCTTTGGCCTCCCCGGGCGGGGAGTAGCCATCAAAGAATGAACACGTTTTCACTTTCCGTCAATGCGGAGAATTCGCGACGGACGGTCTGCACTGAAAATGCGCGACAGCTTTGCCAGCCTTCTGCAACGCTTCTATGACAGATCGGCGGATTTGGTGGGCAGTTTGGCCAAAGCGGCGGCTTGACAGTTTGCGGGCTCGGGGTCAGAGATTTGAACACGATTTCACCCGCAGCGGTGACGGGAGGGGCAGTTGAGCGATGACAGCGGCATGACCCGCGGACGCGCCACCGCGGAGATGGTGGCCCAGCGCGCCAATGTCTCGCGCGTGGCGGTATCGCGCGCCTTCAACCCCCATACCTCGCTCAAGCCCGAAAAGCGCGACCTCATCCTGCGCATCGCCCAGGAGCTGAATTATACGCCCGACCGCGCGGCCCGCGCCCTGGTCAGCGGCCGCTCGCACCTCGTGGGCGTCATCGTGCCCGATGTCTGCAGCCACTGGGAAAGCCAGGAAATCGACGCCCTGACCACGGCCCTGCAGAACGAGGGTTTCGCCACCCTGCTGTTCAAGACGCGCACCGACTACAGCATGGACGAAAAGCTGCTCGCCTATATGCGCGGCTTCAATCCGGATTCGGTGATCGCCTTCGTCGAGAACGTCAAGCCGACGACGCTGGCGCGCTTTCTCGACCGCGCCGTGCCGATCTATGTGCACTATCCCTATCCCGGGGAAACCGACGATGCGGAAGCCGGGCCATTGCATGACCGGCTCAACGTGCTGCAGCGCGCCGGCATCGAGCAGGCGGTGGCGCTGCTGCAGGGCTATGGGGCGCAGCGCATCGCCTATGTCTCGGGCCTGGGCAAGTCACGCGCCAATACCGCCCGCGAGCAGATGCTGCGCACGGTGATGGCCGAGCGCGGCCTGCCGCCGCCGGTCATCGCCCCCAGCGACTACAGCTATGACATGGCCTATGCCGCCACGCTCGACCTGTTCCGCATCGGGCAGGGGGCGGATGCCATCTTTGCCGCCAATGACGTCGGCGCCTTCGGCGTGCTCGACGCGCTGCGGCACGAACTGGGCCTGCGCGTCCCCGAGGACGTCAAGGTCGTCGGCTTCGACGACATCGCCCAGTCGCACTGGAAAAGCTACAACCTCACCACCGTCAAGTTCGACCTCGAGGAGCGCGTGCGCGCCCTGGTCAGGCTGATCCTGCGGCGGCTAAACAATCCCGCTGCGCCCGCGCTGCAGGAAACCCTGCAAACCAGGCTCGTCGTGCGCGGCACGGTGGGCTGACCGGACCTTCCATGACCGACAAGCGCATTCACCTGGTCTTCAAGACCCATCTCGACATCGGCTTCACCGACCATGCGGCGCGGGTGCGCCAGCAATATCATGACCAGTTCATCCCCCAGGCCATCGCCACGGGCGAGCACTTCTTCGCCGAGAATCCGGACCGTCCCGCCTTCATCTGGACCACCGGCGCCTGGCTGATCTGGGACCATCTCAACAGCCAGGATGCCGCGCGCGTCTCGCGGCTGGAGCGGGCCATCGAACGCGGCCTGATCGCCTGGCACGCGCTGCCCTTCACCACCCATACCGAGCTGATGTCGCCCGCCCTGTTCCGCGCCGGCCTGAGCTATGCGCAGGAGCTCGACCGGCGCTTCGGCAAGACCACCATCGCCGCCAAGATGACCGACGTGCCCGGCCACACCCTGGGCATGGTGCCGCTCATGGCCGAGGCCGGCATCCGCTTCCTGCATCTGGGCGTCAATACCGCCAGCCCCGTCCCCGATGTGCCGCCCATCTTCCGCTGGCAGGCGCCAGACGGCTCCGAACTCGTCGTCATGTACCAGGCCTCCTATGGCGCGACGGACTTTCCCGCCGGCCCCGACCTGGGCCTGAGCTTTGCCCATACCAACGACAATATCGGGCCCCAGAGCGTCGGCCAGACCGTCGAGGCCTTGCGGGCGCTGCGCCACGCCCAGCCCGGGGCCAACATCATCGCCTCGACCCTCGATGCCTTCGGCGCCGAAATGTGGGCGCGCCGCGCGCAGTTTCCGGTGGTGAGCCAGGAGATCGGCGACAGCTGGATCCACGGCACTGCCAGCGACCCGCAAAAGCTCGCCCGCTTCCGCGCCCTGCAGCGGCTCTATGACGGCTTCGAAACGCTGACGCCGGAGCGCCAGGCCTTCGGGCGCGGCCTCACCATGGTGGCCGAACACACCTGGGGCGTCGACATCAAGACCTATCTGCGCGACGAGACCGCCTGGGACCGCCCCGATTTCGAGGCCGCCCGCCGCAGCGACTATCGCTTTGCCTATGCCGAACGGTCATGGGCCGAACAGCGGTTCTATCTCGCGACCGCGCTCGACGCCCTCGCCCCCGCCGACCGCCAGGCGGCGGACGACATGCTGGCCGAACTCACCCCGGCCGCCCCGGCCGCGCCCATGCCTGGCACGACCCTGCGCGGCAATGGCTGGACCGCCGAACTCGACGCCGCCAGCGGCGACATCGTCCGCCTCACCGCGCCCGGCGGCCAGACCGTTGACGGCGCCTCCGGATCGCTGCTCGGCTATCGGCATGAGAGCTATGACTGGACCGAACTGCAGCGCCATCTCGACAGCTACCTGCAGCACCGCGACGAATGGGCCATTCTCGACCACGACAAGCCGGGGCTGGCCCAGGCCCGCACCGCCCGGACCGCGGCCTTCACCCCAAGCCATCTCGGCATCGACCCCGCCGGCCGCATCGCCATCGGCGCACTGCCAACCATCGCCCGCGACCAGCTCGGCGCCCCGGTTCGGGCGGAACTGGCCATAACCGGCCTCGACGCTCACCGCGTCCAGCTGACCCTGGTGCTGCGCGACAAGCCGGCCAACCGCATGCCCGAGGCCGGCTTTTTGACCCTTACGCCGGCCGGCGCCGAGGCCTGGCAATTGCACAAGCTGGGCCTCTGGCATGATGGCGACAACATCGTCCGGCGCGGTGGCGGCCAGCTGCAGGCCGTCGCGGCCGTGCGCGCAAAGCTGGGCGACAGCCAGCTCACCGCGACCCCGCTTGACGCGGCGCTCGTGGCGCCGGCCGCAGCGCCCTTTATCCCGTTCCAGCCCGCCATTCCCGACTACCGCGGGGGACTGCGATTCAACCTCTACAACAACAAATGGGGCACCAATTTCCCCATGTGGTGGGAGGGTACCGTCGCCTTCCGGGTCGTGCTGGAGATCATCGGCTAGCGCAGCAGCGACTGTCCGCCATCGATATAGATGGGCACGCCCGTCACATGCCGGGCGGCATCGGAGGCGAGGAAGGCGATGACGTCGGCAACGTCCGCGCTGCTGCCCGGCTTGCCGCCGGTGATCGGAATGTCGCCCTCCGGCCATTGGACCGGTACGCGCACGGATTCCACATTGCGCTTCTTGGTATTGTCCGAAATCTCGGTGTCGATGGCGCCGGGGCAGACCGCATTGACCCTGATGCCATGCTTGCCCAGTTCCAGCGCCAATTGTTGCGCCATGGCCACCTGCGCCGCCTTTGTCGCCGAATAGGCGGTGGCGCCGGCCGTGGTGAAGGTGCGGTTGCCATTGATCGAGGAGACGATGATGATCACGCCGCCCGCCTTGCGCAGATGCGGCACGCTGAGATGGAGCGTCATATAGGTGCCACGCAGGTTGACCTGCATGGTCGTGTCCCATTCATCGGGGGTCAATTCGTCGATCGGCGCCCACATGCCGTTGATGCCGGCATTGGCGACGACGATATCGAGCCGGCCATAATCTGCCATGGTCTGCTCGATGACATGGCGCATCTCCGCCTCGTCGGCCACATCGGCATCCAGCGCCAGGGCCTTGCCGCCTGCGGCGATGATCTCGTCGCGTGTCTGCTCGACCTCCTTGAGCGTCCGGCTGATCGCCACGATGCTTGCGCCGCCCGCCGCCAGTCGCAATGCCGTCGCCTTGCCAATGCCCGATCCCGCGCCAGTCACCAGCGCCACCTTGCCTGCAAATTCCATTCTGCTCTCCGATGCTTGGTTCATTGCCGAACGCAGAGGGCTGCGTTTGGTTACTTCGAACCGGCCGGAGGCAAATCGCTCCGGTGGAGCGATTTTAGGCGAGAAGGCCACGAGGGCTATGCCCAAGTGGCGGGCCGCAGAAGCTCGGCTCGGATGATCCGAGGTGAACTACCCCGCCCGCTTGCTCCACCGCACTTCGGGCGTGAAGGCGAAATCCGTGTCGAACGGATATTGCGGGATCGACTTGTGCTTGCGCTCGAGCCGCTCGACGAACTGGTCGACCACGCCGGGCGACAGCGCCATCAGGCTTGGATTGGCGATGGGGCCCAGGTCGGGCGACAGATAGCCCGACTTGACCACGACGATCTTCGCCTTGCGCGGATCGAGCCCGAGCCGGGTGAAGTCTGCGATATTGTGGAACGGCCGGCGCCGCGCCGTCAGCACCAGATCAATGCCGCCGATGCGCACCACGGCCTCGCGCAGCCGCGCATCTTCGGTTTCGAGCAGGAACACCACTTCGGCCGTGGCCTGCACCGGCTTGCTCGACGGATCGAGCGTCGCGCCAATGCTGATATCGATCGACTGGCCGACGCCTGCCGCATAGGCTGCGTCCGTCGCCGGCTTGTCGGCAATGCCGGCAAACACCACGCCCTGCACGTCGCGCGCGATCAGCTCTGCCAGCACTTCGGCCCGGTCGCCCACGCCGCCGCCAGTCGGATTGTCCCCCGATTCCGCCAGCACGGCCGGCCCGCTCCCGGCCGTCATCGCCCAGCTGACGCAGTCCGCGATCGAGCCGGTCTTGGTGCCGAAGACGAAGCCCTCGCGGATATCCCAGTAATTCTGCGCCAGATGCCGCCCCGCCTCGGTCATCGCCGCGCGGTCGGTGCCGGTGATGACGGCGCAGGCGGTGGAACGGGGCTCGTCGGCCCAGACATAGCCCACCTGGAACGAGGCATCCCAGATGCCGGTCGGGTCCTCGACCCGGCTCAGCTGAGTATAGAATGTCCGCGCCGGTTCGTCCTGCGTACTGGTCCGCTCGCCCGGCAGCAGTACCGGCACCGGCGCCCAGGCCACCACCGGGCGTTGCCCGGTGGTCAGCGCCCGCACCAGCATGGTCACGGCGCGGCGCATCGTATCCGGCACGTCGATATGAGGCGCCGTGCGATAGGTGGAAAAGATGTCGAGGCTGTCGATGATCTGCTGGCTGACATTGCCATGCAGGTCATAGCTGGCGGCGATCAGCACGTCCGGGCCGACCAGGTCGCGCACCGCGGCGATGAAATCGCCTTCCGCATCGAACAGGCCCTCGACGAACATGGCCCCGTGCATGGCGAGGTAAACCCCATCGAGCGGCAAGGCGGCGCGGATGCCATCGAGGATCTCCGCCTTCCAGCGCGCATAGAGCGCGCCCTCCACTGGCCCGCCGGCAATGGCGCGGGCATGCAGCACGGTGATGAACTCGGCCGGGAAATGCGTCAGGAAATCAAAATAGGCATCCTTGAGCATGCTCGGCCCGCGCAGCACGCGGAAATCGGCCTCGCGGGCGAGGACGGGATTATAGGTGCTGCATTCGGTATGCAGCCCGGCAACAGCGATGCGCATCAGAGCACTCCGGGAATTTCGGCTTCAGGATTGGCGGAAGAGCGTGGCTTTGCGGTCGCCAGCCGTCCGGTCAGCATCAGGCTGACCAGCAGCACCGGCACGAGGCAGGCAATGGCGAGCCGCATATCGGCATGTTCGGCGACAAAGCCGATGACCGGCGGGCCCACGAGAAAGCCCAGCAGGGCAACGAAACTGAGAATGGCGACATTGGCCGAGGCCGTGCGGTCGGTGAGGCTGGCGGCGGCGGTCACTGCCAGCGGAAAGCCCACCGATACCCCGAGCCCGATAATGCCGAAGCCCACAAGCGCCAGTGCCGTATTGGGGGCGATATAGAGCAGGGCTGCCCCGGCCAGCGCCAGGCTCCCGCAGATGCGCGCGGTCGTTACGGCGCCAAAGCGCCGCTTGAGACTGTCGCCGCCAAAGCGGCCCGCCGCCACCATGAAGGCAAAGACGGCATAGCCAAGACCCACCACGCCGCCTTCCGCCCCCAGCGCATCGCGCAGGAAGATCGCCGACCAGTCGGCCATGGCGCCCTCGGTCATGGTGATGCCGAAGACGAAAAAGCAGATGCCCAGCAGCGCCCAGCTCGGCAGGGCCCAGACCGAGCGCTGCTCTTGCCCGCGCGGCGCTTCGGCGGCAATCACCGGCAGGCGATTGGCGACCAGCAGGGCCAACGGCAGCACCGCACCGGCGACCAGTGCAATAGCCCAGCGCGCGTCAAGCTGCAGCGCCGCGAGCCCCGAGCCGAGCAGGCTCCCCACCATGATGCCCACCGACCAGAAGCCATGCGACGTCGTCATGATCGTCGCGCCGGTGGACTTCTCCACCAGGTCCGCCTGCACGTTGAGACCGAGTTCGACGAAGGACAGCGACGACCCTGCCAGCATCAGCGCCACGAAGAGCAGCGCCGGACTGGGTGCCAGGGCCGGCAGGCTGGTGGCGATGGAATTGAGCACCATGCCGACCAGGATCGCCGTGCGCGGCCCGATCCGCCCCACCAGCGGCCCGGCAAAGGGCAGGGTCAGCAAGGTCCCGCAGGGCAGGCCGAGCAGGGCCAGCGCCAGCCCGGCCGGCCCCAGCCCCAGAGCCTGCTGCACCTCGGGAATGCGCGGCAGCCACGACCCGAAGGCAATCGGCTGCAGGAAGAAGATCAGCATGGTCAGGCGCTGGGGAGTGAGCATGGACATTCGTCTGGTCTCGGTTGCTTCAGTCGTTCCCTTCTCCCCTCAAGGGAGAAGGTGCCCGAAGGGCGGATGAGGGGTGCCGAGCGATCTGACCGCTCAAAGCATGGGATGGCCCAGCACCCCTCACCCTGACCTTCCGCTGAACGCGTCAGATCGTCCCTCTCCCTCTGAGGGAGAGGGCTAAGCTCCACTCACTTCGCCATCGGATAGGGCAGATATCCCGCAAAGCCGGTCAGCTTCCACACCCCATCGACCTTGCGGCAGAAGTAGAGCGTCTGCCAGTTGAGGACGTCCTTGCCGCCATCGGCCAGCGCGATCGAGCCGTCGAACTTCTTGTGCGCGATGGCGATGTCGCCATTGATCTCGATCTCGGTGAGGCTGGTGGCGCGATGGATGCCGGTCAGCACGTCTTCGGCATAGACCAGTTTCTGGCTTTCCTGCGCCTGGCGGATCCAGTCGTCACGATAGGCCTCGAGCGTGGGAAAGCTGATGCGCCAGTCATCGGGATTGCCCGACTTCTTGCCATTGATGCCCAGGAACCCCTCCTTGACGAAATCGCCATCGACCATCGACCAGTCGGCGGCGACGAAGGCGGCGATGTCGCGCTCCACCAGCATGGTCCAGATGGCGCTGCGGTCGGGATCGTTGGGGAAGGGATTGGTGCTGCTCATCAGGGCTCTCGCGGTTCGCAGGGCGGCGGCGCGGCGCCGCTATCGGCCCTGCGCCAATTGTGTTTCATATTTTCATTGGTGACATCTGGATGAAACCAACCAGTGGGGCCCAGATGAATACCAATCTGAACATGCTGCCCGTTTCCGGAGAGTTTGTCCACACCCGAGCCGGCATCGAACACGATACAAACGCCCAGATATTCAGCAAAATGGCGCTGCTTTGGGCAAAGTCGACGGGTGGTTTAAATTGGTATTGAATGTGGGCCGGATTCGTGTTGACATTGCTTTCGGAACGATCCTAGTCTTGAAAATCGTTTACAGAATTCCCGACCAATCCGAAAGAGATTGGCGATCTTCAGCAGGGTATGGACAGCATGCGCGTCGGCATTATCGGCCTTGGTTATCGCCTCGGATATCTGGCTCGGGTCTTCTCCCTGGCCAGGCCCGACTTCACGATTGCCGGCTATGTCGATCCCGCTCCCGCCGGCCTGCCCTATGCCACCGAGCACGGCGTATCGGTCGGCAAGTCCTATGGCTCGCTCGAGGCGATGCTCGACAGCGAGGAGCTCGATCTGCTGATGGTGGGCTCGCCCAACCATCTCCATCTCGAGCACATCCGCATTGGTCTGGAGCGTGGCAAGAAGATCTTCACCGAAAAGCCGGTGGTGACCACGGTCGACGAGACCATGGAGCTGGCCAAGCTGATCGCCCAGTATGGCTCCGACAATGTCATGGTGGGCCTCGTGCTGCGCTATGCCCCGCTCTATGTCGACCTGCGGCAGGCCCAGGCCGATGGCCTGCTCGGCGACGTCACCTCCATCGAGGCCTCCGAGCATATCCCGCCCTATCACGGCGCCTTCTTCATGCGCGACTGGCGCCGCTACGAGCGCTATTCGGGCAGCTTCATGCTGGAGAAGTGCTGCCACGACCTCGATCTCTATAACGGGGTCATGGGCTGCCGGCCGCAATATGTGTCGAGCTTTGGCGGCCGCCGCACCTTCGTGCCGGCCAATGCGCCGCAAAATCTCGGCATCAACGACATGGAAGTCTACCATCGCAAGCCGGCCGGCTGGATGGGCAGCGACAAGGTCTTCGACAGCGACGGCGACATCATCGATTTCCAGACCGCCATGGTGCAGTACGAGAACGGCGCCGCGCTGAGCTTTCACACCAATCTCAATGTCCCCGACGATTTCCGCCGCTTTGCCGTGATGGGCGCCAAGGGCATGGCCGAGGGTGACTTCATCCGCAATTTCCTGCGCGTCACCGACAGCCGCTCCTCCGATCGCCTGGTCGACACCACCTACAAGACCAGCGGCCTCAGCCAGCACTATGGCGCTGACGAGCAGATGGCCGAGGACATTCTCAAGCATATGCTCGAAGGCGTGCCGCTCCCCGTATCGGTGACCGACGCTCTCGAGGCGGGCCTTCTGGCCCTCACCATGGATCAGGCCATGCGGACCCGATCCGTCATCGACATGACCCCGATCTGGCAGCAATTCGACGCCGCCCTCGGGCGAGCGAACTGAGGGATAGGCCCATGACCAGCAGCCGTAGCGCCGTAATGTTCGCCCTGGCCCTGCTGGCCCCGGCATTGATCTATATCCTGATCATCGTCGCCTATCCGCTGGTCGACACCTTCATCCTCTCCTTCACCAATGCCTCGCTGCGCCCCGATTACGATTTCGTCGGCTGGGCAAATTACCTGCGCATCTTCACCGCCGGCAATTTCACCGAGGTGATCATCCGCACCTTCATCTGGACCATGCTCTCGGTCGGCATGAAGATGGTGATCGGCATGTGCGGCGCCGTGCTGCTCAATGCCGCCATTCCCGGCCAGACGCTGTTCCGCATCCTGATCATGCCGCCCTGGGTCGTGCCCATGGCCATCGGCATCTTCATGTGGGGCTGGATGTATAACGGCCAGTTCGGGATGATTTCCGGCCTGTTGCAGAATTTCGGCGTCATCGACCGCCCGGTCGCCTGGCTCGCCTATGGCGACACCGCCTTCTGGGCCACCATCGTCACCGACGTGTGGATCGGCGTGCCCATGGTCACCATCTATTTCCTGGCCGCCATGCAGTCCATTCCGCGCGACCTGCACGAGGCCGCCTGGACCGACGGGGCAGGGCGCTTCTACCGCTTCCGCCGCATCACCCTGCCGCTGATGATCCCGGCCGTGCTGACCATGAGCCTGCTCTCGCTCATCGCCACCTTCAATTCCTTCGACATCATCTGGATCCTGACCCAGGGCGGCCCCTCGGGCTCCACCACTACGATGATCATCGACACCTACAAGACCGCCATGGGCAGCCGCAAATATGGCGAAGGCGCCGCCCGCGCCGTGGTCATCTGCATCTTCGTCTCGATCTTCTGCATCGTTTACTTCCGCGCCGTGCGCAAACTTTCGCAGGGAGAAGCCAAATGAGCGACGTCGCCCGCACCACCGAAGTGGCAGCCGTTGAAAGCCCCGCCATCGTCCGGCCCAAGTTCAAGCTGCGCAGCACCAAGCCGATGATCGACCGCTATCGCTGGTATGAGGCTCTGGGTCTTTATGCCGGGCTGGCCGTCTTCCTGTTCTTCGTGCTGGCCCCCTTCATCGAAGGCTTCCTCGTCTCGCTCAAGCCGCTCGCCCTGCTGTTCTCGACGCCCTACAGCTTCTGGCCCAGCAATGGCTCCTTCGACGCCTATTTCCGCATGTGGGACAGCGTGCCCCTGCTGGGCCTCTATATCTTCAATTCCTTCTTCATCTCCTCGATCGTGACCATTGTCGTGGTCATCGTCGTGGTCCCCGCCGCCTATGCCTTCGCCCGCTTCCAGTTCAATGGCGCCGGCCTCATGCTGGGCGGGTTCCTCGCGGTCAACATGTTCTCGGGCGCCGTGCTGCTCATCCCGCTGTTCCGCCTGATGCGGAGCCTGGGCCTGCTCAACACCTATTGGGCCATGATCGTCCCCGGCGCGGCCTTCCTCATTCCCTCGTCCATCTGGCTGCTGCGCACCTATATGATCCGCATCCCCAAGGAGCTCGACGAAGCCGCCTGGGTCGATGGCGCATCCCGCCTCTATACCCTGCGCCGGGTCATCCTGCCGCTGGCCATGCCGGGCATTGTCGTGGTCGCCATCATGACCTTCATTGGCGCCTATGCGCAGCAGTTCATCTTCGCCCTGACCTTCAATTCCAAATCCGAATTCATGCCGCTGCCGATCGGGCTCTTCGCCTTCTTCGGCAAGCAGGAGGTGATCTGGAACGAGCTGATGGCCGCCAGTTTCGTGGGCGTGCTGCCGGTCATGGTCGTCATCGTATTCCTGCAACGTTACCTCGTGGCCGGGCTCACGGCCGGGGCAATCAAGCAGTAGGATTTTGGGCACGGGGCCAGCCAGCCCCAGCCCGGAGAAGCGCACCCGATCGGGTCGCACACCAAGGGAGACTAAACGTGATAAAAACTACCGGACTTTTTGCCGTGTCGCTGCTGGCCCTGGCCAGCGCCGCGCCGGCCGCCCTGGCCCAGGACGTCAAGGAAATCACCTTCATCAACTGCGGTGACGAGCTGACCGCCGGCTATGCGGAATACTTTGCCGAATGGGAAGCCGCCAATCCCGGCTTCAAGGTCGCTCCCGAAGTCGTCGGCTGGGGCCAGTGCCAGGACAAGGTGACCACGCTCGCCGCTGCCGGCACGCCGGTCTCGCTGGCCTATGTCGGCTCGCGCACCCTCAAGCAGTTCGCCCAGAACGACCTGATCGTTCCGGTGCCGATGACCGATGAGGAAAAGGCGTCCTATTACAACTTCGTCCCCGAGACCGTCACCTTCGACGGCACCCAGTGGGGCGTGCCGGTGGCCTTCTCGACCAAGGCGCTGTTCTGGAACAAGGACCTGTTCGAAGCCGCTGGCCTCGACCCCGAAGTTCCCCCCGCCACCTGGGAAGAAAAGATCGCTTTCGCCAAGCAGATCACCGAGAACACCGATGCGGCCGGCTATGGCCTTGTCGCCAAGACCTTCGACAACACCATGCACCAGTTCCTCCATTGGGTTTACACCAATGACGGCCTGATCATCGATGCCGATGGCAATATCGTCATGGACAGCCCGCAGGTTCTGGCCGCCCTCACCGCCCTCAAGGACATCGTGCCCTATTCCGAAGAAGGCCCGACCGCCTATGAGCAGAACGAAGTCCGCGCCATCTGGCTCGACGGTGGCGTTGCCATGATCGAAGCCAGCGTCGGTGCTGCCCTGCGCGCTGAAGAAGCCGGCATGAACTGGGGTGTCGCCCCGCTTCCGCTCGGCCCCGATGCCAAGGGTCCCGGCACGCTGCTGATCACCGACTCGCTGGCCATCTTCAAGGGCACCGGCGTTGAAGAGCAGGCCACCAGCCTTGCCAAGTTCATCACCGATGGCGAACGCCAGTGGGATGCCGAAATGGCTCAGGGCCTGACCCCGCTCCGTCCGATCCACTCCGATGAGCTGGTTGCCGAAACCCCGTACTGGAAGCCCTTCCTCGACGGTATCGAATTCGGTGGTCCCGAGCCGCTGCTGACCGACTATATCGGCCTGCAGAACGTGATGATCGAAATGGTCCAGTCCGTCGTGACCGGCGCCGCCGAGCCGCAGGAAGCCCTCACCAAGGCTGCCGGCGAACTCGAGCAGTACAAGTAAGGTCGTCCTCCGACCTCGCCGCCGCCCGCACCAGGGCGGCGGCAATCTTTGACCCCGCCCGCGGGATGGTCCCGCCGCCCGGAGAGAACCGCCATGTCTCAGCTCAGCCTCAAGCACCTCGAAAAGAGCTTCAACGAAGCCCGCATCATCAAGGGCATCGACCTGGAGGTGACCGAGGGTGAATTCGTGGTCTTTGTCGGCCCTTCCGGCTGCGGCAAGTCCACCCTGCTGCGCATGATTGCCGGCCTCGAGGATGTCAGCAGCGGCGAGATCGAGATCGGCGGCAGGGTCGTCAACGACCTGCCCCCCGTCCAGCGCGGCATCGCCATGGTCTTCCAGTCCTATGCGCTCTATCCCCATATGAGCGTCTACGAAAACATCGCCTTCCCGCTGCGCGTCGAGCGGCTGCCCCAGGCCCAGGTCGACGAGCGCGTCGGCGCTGCCGCCAAGGTGCTCCAGCTTGAGTCCCGCCTGCAGCATCGCCCGGGCCAGCTCTCCGGCGGCCAGCGCCAGCGCGTCGCCATCGGCCGCGCCATCGTGCGCCAGCCCAAGATTTTCCTCTTCGACGAGCCGCTGTCCAATCTCGACGCCGCCTTGCGCTCGGAAATGCGCATCGAGCTCATGGAGCTGCACAAGCGCCTTGGCTCCACCATGATCTACGTCACCCATGACCAGGTCGAGGCCATGACCATGGCCGACAAGATCGTGGTGCTCGATGCCGGCACCATTTCGCAGGTCGGTTCGCCCCTCGATCTCTATCACCGTCCCGACAATCTCTTCGTTGCCGGCTTCATCGGTTCGCCCAAGATGAACTTCATCGGTGGCAAGGTGACGGCTGCCGATGGCACCACCGTCACGGTGGATCTGGGCGCCCTGGGCACGATCGCGCTGCCGCGGCAGTCGCGGTCCGTTGCCGGGCAATCGGTCACCGTCGGCATCCGCCCCGAGCACCTGCGCCTGGGCGAGGGCGATTTCGCTCTCACCGTCACGCCCAATATCGTCGAGCATCTGGGCATCCACACCGTGACCTATGCCACCCTGCCGGGTGGCGAGAACTTCATCGGCCTCTTCGAGGGCGATCCGGACGTTCCCGAGGGCACCCCGCTCAAGATCGGCTTCGCCACCGAGCAGGTCCACCTCTTTGACCAGGCCGGTCTGGCGGTCTACTAGCGCCGTAGGACCGCCTGAGGAGGGGCCATGCTGGACATCGTCGGGCTGCTGCAGACCGAGAAGAACGAGTTTACCCGTTCCGAACGCGCGCTGACTGAAATCGTGCTGGCCGATGTCGACAGCGTGCTCAAGATGAGCATTGTCGACCTGGCCTCCCATGCCGAGGTTTCCCCGCCCACCGTCACCCGCTTCTGCCGGCGCCTGGGCTGTGACAGCTATGCCGATTTCAAGGTACGGCTGGCGCAGTCGCGCTTCGTCGGCCAGCGCTACTTCGCACCCGCCACCGGTCCGTCCAGCGTCCACGAGATCGCCCAGGGTGTCGTCAACGGCATCCAGTCCATCATCTACGAGACCTTCGACCATCTCGATTTCGCCGCCGTCGAGCGGGCCGCCGAAAGCCTCGTCAAATCGAGCTTCGTGCTGGCCTTCGGCTCGGGCGGCGCCTCCTCCATGATGGCGGGGGAAATCGAGACCCGGCTGTTCCGCCTCGGCCTCAAGGTCGCTTCCACCGACGATCATCAGCTGCAGATGATGCGCGCCGCCGCCGCCCCGCCGGGCACCGTCATCGTCGCCTTCTCGCTCTCGGGCAACAATGCCCAGCTCGCCAAGACGCTGACCGTGGCGGGGGAATATGGCCTGACGCGCATCGTCATCACCCGCTCGGCCTCCATGGTCTCGGCGCAGTCCGACATCCTGCTGCCGGTCAACTGGCACGAGAATACCGACATCCTGCGGCCGACCCCGGGCCGCTACGCCTTTCTCGCCACCGTCGACGTCCTCGCCCAGACGGTGGCCACCCGCCTCGGCCCCTCCGCCGTGGCCTCCATGCGCCGCATCAAGCACCAGCTCGTCGTCAACCGCGACGGCGACGACGCCCAGCCCCTGGGGGATTGATGTTCCGCGTACTCGAAAAGACCCCCACCTAGCCTCCCCCTGAAGAAGGGGGAGGGACAGCATTGCGGTTGGCGCGTGATCTCGCCGAACACGCGATCAGTTCCTCCCCCCACCAGGGGGAGGTTAGGTGGGGGTATGCCACTCACAACTTGTCTTTGCCGGAGCTTTCATGACCACGTCCTTCTCCCTCGTCACCACCTGGACCCCTGCCAAGGATGACGCCCCGCTTGGCTATGGCATCGAGCTGACCAATACGGGCGATGCCCCGGTCAGCGGTTTCCAGCTCGGCTTTTCCGGGCCTGCCCGCATCGATCCGCATGCGACGCTCGAAAACGGCAAGCTGCTCAAGCGCCTCTCCAACCACACGCTGATCGCGCCGCCCGACGGCTTCGTGCTGCAGCCGGGCGAGACCTGGACGTCCACGGCCCGCGGCCTGTCCTATGGCCTGCGCCACTGGAGCGACGGCGCCAATGCCGCCTATGTCGTGCTGGCCGACGGCACCATCGTGACGCTGGCCACCACCCCGACCCAGGCCAAGGGACACAATTCGCCCCTGCTCAAGGGCGCGGCCAAATTCCCGGTCCCGGCCAAGGCGCCGGTCGCCGTATCGATCATTCCCTGGCCCAAGTCGGTCGCCACCACCGGCGCCCGCATTGCCCCGCCCGGCCTCGACCTCAAGCCCGAGGGCACCGATGCGGGCCGGGCCGCCGCGGCCTTTGCCGGCCTGGTCGATGATCTCTTTGCTGTCGAGGCCATTGTTCGCCCCGCCTCCGAGGCCGGCATGCCGGTCACCATCCGCTACAAGGATGGCCTCGGTGCCGAAGCCTACGAGGTCCACTTCGCCGAGGACGCAGCCATTGTCGAGGCCACGACCCGCCAGGGCATGTTCTATGGCCTCGTGACGCTGGGCCACATCCTGCGCGGCGCCAAGCAGCATCCGCAGACCTTCGTCTTCCCCACCGGCGGCACCATCGCCGACGAGCCGGGCTTTGCCTATCGCGGCTGCCATCTCGATGTGGCGCGCCAGTTCTATACCGGCGCCGAAGTCAGCCGGCTGATCAAGCTCATGGCCTGGAACAAACTCAACAAGTTCCACTGGCACCTGAGCGAGGACGAAGCCTGGCGCGTCGAGATCGACTCCTATCCCGCCCTGACCGAGGTCGGCGCCTGGCGCGGCCATGGCAAGGCCCTGCCGCCGCTGCTCGGCTCCGGCCCGCAGCCGACCGGGGGTTACTATTCCAAGCCCGTCATCCGCCAGATCGTCGCCTTGGCCGATAGCCTCGCCGTCGCCGTGATCCCCGAAATCGACATGCCCGGCCACTTCTATGCGGCCCTGCAGGCCCTGCCGGAACTGCGCGATCCGGCCGAGACCGGGGAATACCAGTCGGTCCAGGGCTTCCCCAACAACAGCCTCAACCCGGCCTATGAGCCGGTCTACAAATTCGTCGAGACCATTGTCGACGAAGTGCTCGAGCTGTTCCCCGCGGGCATCTTCCATCTCGGCGCCGACGAGGTCCCGCTCGCCGCCTGGTCCGGCTCGCCGCTGGCGCTCGACATGATCGAAAAGCTGTCCGGCCCCGAAATGCGCAAGAAGCACGAGGCGCAGTATAACCAGCTCGGCAACCATCACGGCGCCGACGAGATCGAGGGCTCGCCCACCGCGCTGATCCAGGCCGCCTTCATCCGCCGCGTGCATGATTACATTGCGTCCAAGGGCGCCATTACCGGCGGCTGGGAAGAGGCCGCGCATGGCGATGCCGTCGACAAGGACAAGGCCTTCGTCATCGGCTGGCGCAATGTCGAGATCAACGCCGCCCTGGCCGAGCGGGGCTATGACATCGTCGTCTCCCCCGGCCAGCGCTACTATCTCGACATGGCCAATGGCGTCGCCTGGGCCGAGCCCGGCGCCGGCTGGGCCGGCTGGTCCGGCCCGCAGGAAACCTACGAATTCGAGGCCCGCGCCGGCTTTTCCGAACAGGGCCTCAAGCACCTGCTCGGCATCCAGGCCTGCATCTGGAGCGAGAGCATGACCGACCGCGCCATCTTCGATCGCCTGGTCTTCCCGCGTCTCTCGGCCATCGCCGAAGCCGGCTGGACCTTGCCCGAGCGCAAGAGCTGGGACCGCTTCAAGGCGCTCGTCGGCACCATGCCGATCATGTATGGGAATTGGGCTGCGGAGTAAGAAGACCCCCACCCAGCCTCCCCCTCGAAGGGGGAGGAGCTGCCCCGCGGTGGGGCAAGATCTAGCCACGAACACGATCTGTCCCTCCCCCTTTCAGGGGGAGGTTAGGTGGGTGTTGAGCCCGAATGGCACGAAGGTGCCGCAAACTCGGCGCGGGGTGAGCCAATTCACTCCGCCATGCGTAGTCATCCAGCGGCCCGGAGCCGCTGGGAAAATCGACATGCGAAAAAGCCTCTATCTCGCCACCATCATGCTGCTCACCACCGGACAGGCCATGGCCGTCTCCGTCTGGGAGCTGTCGCAATCCTGCGGCGACGATGCCGAGATCTGGTGTGACGCGGTCGCCTATGGCGAGGCCATGCAGGCCTGCATTGACGCCAATTATGCCGAGCTCACCCTGGAATGCCAGGCCATCGCCGACCGCCTGCGCGCCGGCGAAAAGGTCAGCCTGTTCTAGCCCAGGGATCCTCCACCATCGGCCAGATATCCCGCCGCGCCTTGCGGTAGTCGGTCTCCGCCGGCCGGTTCGGATAGGGCTTGCCCGCCGAGCAATAGACGATCTCCGAGGCAATCTTGGAAAAGCTGTCGTAGAAGTGGTTGGTCGACTTGATCAACAGGATTTTCCGCGATTTCGGCTCGATCCCCATCACCGAAAACAGCGACGGATCAAAGCTCTGCGCCCGGGTCGAGTTGAGGATCACGTCGATCCCGTCAAAGCTGATCCATGCCGCATCGCCAAACGGCGCGAAGCTGTCCCCGAAGCGCATTTCGGCATTTTGGACGAGGCGCTGGACCGTGACGCGCTTGTCGATGGGGTTGCCCGTGAAGGGCGCCGATTTGGCGCCGAAGCGCAGCGGGATCTCCGCCCCTTCGCCGGCCGCGAAACAGATCTGCACCGCGATCGGATCCCAGATCGTGCCGACTGCGACATCGGTCACGCCGCGCGCGATCAGTTCGGCCAGGATCACCGTGGCATCGCCCGCCGTGCCGCCGCCCGGATTGTCCCAGACATCGGCGATCACGACCGGCCCCCGCGGCGCGGCAAGGGCGGCATCGACCGCGACCGTCTCGTCCACCTGGCTGACCATGAAGGTGCCGCGCATGGCAAAGAGCTCGCGCCCCAGCGTCTCGGCCAAAGCCGCGCCCTTGGCGGCATCGCCATCGGTGACGGCGATCACCCTGGTGCCCATTTCCGGCACGTCGCCGGCCATGAAGCCGTGGATGACCGATAGCGACAGCAGGCCCGGCTCGGATTTTTCGAGGGCATAGAGCTTGTCCACAAAGCCGCGCATCGGCTGCTTGGAGGTGGGGAACACATCGATCATCCGGCAGTCGAATACCGACATGACCGGCGTGATCTCCTGCTTCAGCGCTCGCACGGCGATGGCCCACAGGTCCCGCGCCCGGTCGACGAAGTCGGTATGGGGAAATTCCTTGAACACCACGAAGAAGTCGGCCGCCGCCACGCGCCGGGCGGTGAGGTGGCTGTGCGGGTCGAGCTCGGCGCAGACCAGAACGTCCGGCCCGACGATGTCGCGGACGCGCGACAGGAAATCCCCCTCGGGGTCGTCATAGCCCTGCGCCACCATCGCGCCATGGAGGCCCAGCACCACCCCGTCGACCGGCAGCGCCGCGCGTAGCTGGTCGAGGATTTCGTCGCGCAATTCTTCATACGTGGCGCGGGCCACCAGGCCCGCCGGATCGGCCCAGCTCGCACTGCCCTCGATCAGCGTCCAGCCCTCCTGCGCACAGACCTCGCGGCCGACCGTGATCGGCGCGGTGCAGAGCGTCGGCGTCGCGGGGTGCTTGCCGGGCTTGGCATAGAGCGACGCCTCGAAGGCGCGCTTGTCGATGGCGATGGGCGAAAAGGTATTGGTCTCGGTGGCGAGGGCAGCGGTAAAGACACGCACGAGAAATCTCGCAGCAAATGACACGAAAAGCGGCAGCATGCTGCAAGCGCAGCCTGATCAGGCTAGCATAGGCTTGGCCGGTCAATCACGTAAGAAATTTACATTTCCGACCGCAATTTGCTGACGAAAAGGCGTTTTGGGCACGGTAAAGTGCCAATTGACGAAACTGGCTTTCAAAAATCACTACAGGGGTATGCTAATGCCGATCAAGCGTTATGGGGCGGAGAAATCCGGTGCTGGTGGCCAGAACCTGCCCTTCGCCCGCGCCGTTGAGGCCGGTGGTTTCCTCTTCGTGTCGGGCCAGGTCGCCATGAAGGATGGCGAGATCATCAATGGCGGCATCGTCGACCAGACCCACCTAACCATCAGAAATCTCATCGCAATTCTCGAAGAGGCGGGCTATGGCCTCGAGCATGTCGTCCGCTGCGGCGTCTGGCTCGACGACCCCCGCGACTTCTGGAGCTTCAACGCCGTCTACAAGAGTTACTTCGGCGACAACCCACCCGCCCGCGCCGCCGTCCAGAGCCACATGATGGTCGACTGCAAGGTCGAAATCGAATGCGTCGCCTATAAGGATCCCTGACATGACCTCGCCCTTCCGCCTCGACGGCAAGACCGTGCTCATCTCCGGCGCCGGTGGCGGCATCGGCCAGTCGCTGGTGCGGAGTTTTCGCGAGGCGGGGGCCGCAGTCATCGGTGCCGACCGCGAGCCTGGAATGCTCGAAGGCCTTGATCTGGCAGGCGAAATCCTCTTCGACCAGGCCGACCCCAAGGGCACGCGGGCAGCGATCGAGCGCCACCTGGCGGAGTTCGGCGCGCCCGATGCGGTGGTCTCCAATGCCGGCTTCACCCGGGCGGAAATCCTCGATCATCTCGACGACGAGGTCTGGGCCTCCGAACTCGCCATCAATCTCTCCGGCGCCTATGCCATGACCGACCCCATCGTCGCCGCCATGGCCCGGCGCGGCAGGGGGAGCCTGGTCTTCATCTCCTCGGTCAATGCGCTGGGCCACTATGGCAATCCGGCTTATTCGGCGGCCAAGGCGGGGCTCGTCGCCTATGCCAAGGCCATCGCCGTGGAACGCGGCGGGCAGGGGGTGCGGGCCAATGTCATCTGCCCCGGCTCGGTGCGCACTCCGGCCTGGGATCATCGGCTGGAAGCCGATCCGACCCTGCTCGACAACGTGCTGCCGCACTATCCGCTCGGTCGCATGGTGCTGCCATCCGAGGTGGCCAATGCAGCCGTCTTCTATTGTTCCGATGCATCCTCGGGTATTACCGGTACTGTATTGCCGGTCGATGCGGGGCTGACCGCCGGCAATCTGCGCTTTGTCGACGACGTGCTGAGGGCCAAATGACCGATATCGCCGCACTCGATACGCCTGCCGTGCTGATCGACCTCGATCGTGTCGAAGCCAATCTCCAGCGCGTGCAGGCCTATGCCGACAAGCATGGCCTCAAGCTGCGCCCGCATATCAAGACCCACAAGCTGCCGCGCTTCGCCAGGCGCGCCATGGAGTTGGGCGCCGTCGGCATAACCGTGCAGAAGCTGGGCGAGGCGGAAGTCTTCGCCGATGCCGGCATTACCGAAATCTTCCTGCCCTACAATATCATCGGCGCCGCCAAGCTGACCCGCCTCAAGGCGCTGCATGAGCGCGTGCATATCAGCGTCACCGCCGACAGTCCCGAAACCGTCGATGGCCTTTCCGCCACCTTCGCCACCGCGCCGGTGCCCCTGACTGTGCTGGTGGAATGCGATACCGGCATGGGCCGTTGCGGTGTACAGACGCCGGCTCAGGCCTGGGCGCTGGCCGAGAAAATCGCCAAGTCGCCGGGCCTGCGCTTCGGCGGGCTGATGACCTATCCGGCTGCCGGCCAGGTCGAGGCCAATGCCGCCTGGCTGGCGGCCGCCAAGCTGGCACTGACATCGGCGGGCCTTGTGCCCGAGATCGTCTCCAATGGCGGCACGCCCGACATCTGGCGCGCCCACGAGGTGACCGCCGCCACCGAGCACCGGCCGGGCACCTATATCTATATGGACCGCTACCAGGTGGCCAAGGGGGTCGGCACCTTCGACGATTGCGCGCTGACAGTACTGGCCACGGTGGTGAGCCGCCCCACCGAGAACCGCGCCATCATCGATGCCGGCTCCAAGGCGCTGACCAGCGACACGCTGGGCCTGACCGGCTTCGGGCTGATCGAGGCCTATCCCGAAGCGGTGATCGTGGGATTGAGCGAGGAGCATGGCACGATTGATCTCAGCAATTGCGCCAACAAGCCCAGGATCGGCGACAAGCTCCGCATCATTCCCAACCATGCCTGTGTGGTCAGCAACCTGTTCGACAGGGTGACGCTGATCAGCAAGGATGCAGTGGTGGAAACGGTGACGGTGGATGCGCGGGGCCGGGTGGATTGACGTTACGCGGTTGGTTTGGCGGCTGTGGCCCAGGCCCTCGCGATGTAGGGAACTGACGTGTCCACGATAGCTCAGTCGACACCCTCCCCCTTGTGGGGAGGGATCAAGGGTGGGGGTGGTTTGGCCCCGATATTCGGGCCAACCGGCACCCCCTCTCAGCCTCCCCCATCAAGGGGGAGGTGCCGCTCCACTCTCGTTTCTGGATATCGAGCCCTCCAGGGGCGGGGCATGGACAAATGACAACCATTCCTCCCGCCTTCTTCAACCGCCCCGTCGCCGATGTCGCGCGTGATCTCATCGGCGTGACCCTGCTCGTCAATGGTGCCGGTGGCCCGCTGGTCGAGCTCGAGGCGTATGACGAGGCCGATCCCGCCTCGCACAGCTTCAACGGGCCCACCCTGCGCAACCAGGCCATGTTCGGGCCGCCCGGCCACGCCTATGTCTACAAGATCTACGGCATTCACTGGTGCCTCAACTTTGTCTGCCAGCCCGGCAGTGCCGTGCTGATCCGGGCGCTGGAGCCCATGCACGGCGTCGAGCCCATGCATGAGCGCCGCGGCGGCGTCGCCGAGCGCCAGCTGTGTTCGGGCCCCGGCAAGCTGTGCCAGGCGCTGGGCATCGATATCGGCCAGAACGGCCTGCCGCTCGATGCGCCGCCGTTCGAGCTGCTGCCGGCGGAGGCAAGCCACGACATCGCAACTGGCCCGCGCATTGGCATCACCAAGGGTACCGAGACTCCCTGGCGGTTCGTGCGGCGCGGCTCGCCTTTTCTGAGCAAGCCCTTGCGCTGACGTCGCCGGTTCCCATGGGAGGCGACGAAAGGTGAAGGAACCAATCCCTCCCCCCAGCAATTGGCTCTACACGAGGCCGGGATGCGTCAACCGGACATGGTGGCATAGGGAACGGACAGGTTTTTCCGGTTTCCCGTCCGGCCAACGAAATGGCAGCCGAGCCCTTATCCCACCCGTTCCGGCCTCACCCTTTGCTCTCTGGCAACCAGCGCCAGACAACCACGTGCATGAGGAGCCCAAGATGGCCGAGTCCGCCGCCAAGAAGATCAATCCACCCCAAGAGCAGGACCATCAGCCGGGCCGGGAAACCGAGATGCATCCCAAGCCTGAATATATGCCGAAATTTCCCGGCAATGGCAGGCTGGACGGCAAGGTCGCCATCATAACCGGTGGCGACAGCGGCATCGGCCGGGCCTGCGCCGTGCTGTTTGCGCGCGAGGGTGCGGAAGTGGCGCTGGTCTATCTCGAGGAGACCGAGGACGCCAAGATCACCGCCGATGCCGTCAAGGCGGAGGGCCGCGAGGCGCTGCTGATCCGCGGCGATATCGGCGAAAAGGCGTTCTGCGACAATGTCGTGGGCAAGGTCATCGAGCAGTTCGGCAAGCTCGACGTGCTGGTTAACAACGCGGCCGAGCAGCATCCGCAGGAGGAGATCACCGACATCTCCGCCGAGCAGCTGCAGCAGACCTTCCAGACCAACCTCTTTGGCTATTTCTACCTGACGCAGGCGGCCATGCCGCATCTGGGTAAGGGCGCCTCGATCGTCAACACGACCTCGGTCACCGCCTATCGCGGCTCGCCCACGCTGCTCGACTATTCCTCCACCAAGGGCGCCATTGTCGCCTTCACGCGGGCACTGTCAGCCAACCTGGCCGACAAGGGGATTCGCGTGAACGCCGTGGCGCCGGGTCCGATCTGGACGCCCCTCATTCCGGCGACATTCGACGCCGAAAAGGTTGCCGAATTCGGTTCGACCCAGCCGATGAAGCGGGCAGGCCAGCCCAATGAAGTGGCCACCTGCCACCTGTTCCTCGCCTGTGACGAAAGCTCCTACCTTTCGGGACAGGTCCTGCACCCCAATGGCGGCGAGATCGTCGGTGGATAGCGCCGACACGTGATTTGTGCCGCCTTGCGGCTCACCCCGCCCCTGTGATCCAAGGGCGGGGTGAGCACGCTTGAATCGGCATGGAATCTGTTCAGCAGCGGCGCGCCGGCCATGCCGCGCGATCCGCTTGCGGTGCTGCGCGACGTTTTCGGCCACAAGAGCTTCCGCGGCCAGCAGGCCGAAGTGGTCGATCACCTGGTTGGCGGCGGCGATGCGGTGGTGCTGTTCCCCACCGGCGCCGGCAAATCCATGTGCTACCAGATACCGGCCATCTGCCGGCCCGGGGTCGGCATCGTCATCTCGCCGCTGATCGCGCTGATGCGCGACCAGGTCGAGGCCCTCCGCCAGGCCGGTGTCGCCGCGGCCGCGCTGAACTCATCGCTGACGGCCGAAGAGTCCGCCGAAGTGCGCGGACAGTTGCGGCGGGGCGAACTGGACCTGCTCTATGTGGCGCCCGAGCGGGTGGCGACGCCGGGCTTTGCCAATATGCTCTCTGGCATCGATATCGCGCTCTTTGCCATCGACGAGGCCCATTGCGTGAGCCAGTGGGGCCACGATTTCCGCCCCGAATATCGAGAGCTCAGCAAACTCACCGAACTCTTTCCCGGCGTGCCGCGCATCGCGCTGACCGCGACGGCCGACCCGACCACGCGCGACGACATCATCGAGCGGCTGGGGCTGGACGCCGCGGTGGTCTTCACCACCAGCTTCGACCGGCCCAATATTTCCTATTCCATCGTCGAGCGGGACAAGGCACGCGAGCAATTGCTGGCCTTTCTCGCGGCGCACAAGGGCAGCTCGGGCATCGTCTATTGCCTCTCCCGCGCCAAGGTGGAGGACACCGCCGAGTGGCTGAGCGGCAAGGGCATTCCGGCTCTGCCCTATCATGCCGGCCTTTCGGCCGAGCGGCGCAATGCCAACCAGGATGCTTTCCTCAAGGAGGAAAACATCTGCATGGTGGCGACGGTGGCCTTCGGCATGGGCATCGACAAGCCCGACGTGCGCTATGTGGCGCATATGGACCTGCCGGCCTCCATCGAGGCCTATTACCAGGAAACCGGCCGCGCCGGGCGCGACGGCCAGCCTGCCGATGCCTGGATGAGCTATGGCATGGCCGATGTGGTGCAGCGGCGGCGCATGATCGACGAAGGCAATGCGCCCGACGAGATCAAGCGGGTCGAACACGGCAAGCTCAACGCGCTGCTCGGCGTCTGCGAGACCGCCGAGTGCCGGCGCAAGGCCATCCTCAACCATTTCGGTGAGGCCCATCCCGGCAATTGCGGCAACTGCGATACCTGCCGGTCGCCCGTGGAATCATGGGACGGCACGGAAGCGGCCATCAAGGCGCTGGCGGCGATCTATCGCACCGGCATGCGCTTTGGCGCCGCCCATGTCATCGACGTGCTGATGGGCAAGGCCACCGAAAAGGTCGAGCGCTTCGGCCACCAGAACCAGGCCGTGTTCGGGCAGGGGGCCGATCTCGACGCCAAGGTCTGGCAATCGGTGATCCGGCAATTGACCGCCGCGGGGCTGATCGTGGTCGACCATGCCAATCATGGCGCCCTGACCCTGGGCGAGGGCGCCCGCGCCGTGTTCAAGCGCGAGCGCATTGTGACCCTGCGCAAGGACCGGCCCAAAAAAACCGTCGAGGTCCGCCGCCAGCTCGAGCGCGCCGCCAGCATTCCGCCCCATGCCCTGCCGCTGTTCGAGGCCCTGCGGGAGGAGCGCACGCGCATCGCCAAGGCCCAGGGCGTGCCGCCCTATGTGATCTTCCACGACGCCACCCTGCGCGCCATGGCGCTCGCAGTACCACGGCACCCGCATGACATGCTGAACCTGCCCGGCGTGGGCCAGGCCAAGCTGGATCGCTATGGTGAGGATTTCCTCGCGGTGGTGGCGAGGGTGGCGGGTTGATGACACTGATAAGCAAGGCCCCCTCACCCGGCCTTCGGCCGACCTCTCCCCCCAGGGAGAGGTGGGAGTTCGCGACGACGTTCTTTCTTAACCTCTCCCTTTGGGGGAGAGGTTGCCGCGCAGCGGCGGGTGAGGGGGCCTTCGTTTGACTAGTACCGGCACCACCCAGCGTCCTCGCTTTGCCATTGTCGACATCGCCCGCGGCGTTGCCATCATTGCCATGGTGGCCTATCACCTGTGCTGGGACCTCAGCTACTTCCGCTTCATCGCTGCCGATGTGGGCTATGACCCGGCATGGGTGCTGATTGCGCGCAGCATACTGGCGGTTTTCTTGTTCCTGGTCGGCGTCGGGCTGGTGCTGGGGCATGGCCAGGCCATTCGCTGGCGCAGCTTCTGGAAACGCTGGGTCTTTGTCGTCGCTGGCGCCGTGGCCATCACCGTGGCGACCTTCTTCGCCTTCCCGCAGAGCTTTGTCTATTTCGGCGTGCTGCATGCCATTGCGCTGTTCAGCCTGATGGGCCTGGCCTTTGTGCGCACCCCGCTCTGGCTGGCCATCGGGGTCGCCGCCGTGGTCATCGCACTGCCCCTGGTCTATTCCGATGCCCTGTTCAACGAAAAGGCCTGGTCCTGGATCGGCTTCTGGCAGGTGCCGCCGCCGACCAATGATCTCGTGCCGGTCTTCCCCTGGTTCGGCGTCGTGCTGCTGGGTGTGATCGCCACGCGGCTGGTGCTGGCTTCGGCCTGGGCGCCTCGCCTTGCCGCGATCAACCCGCCCGGCCGCCTCGCGCGGGTGCTGGCCTTCATGGGCCGCTGGAGCCTTTTGATCTATCTGGTGCACCAGCCGATCCTCTTGGGCCTGGTCTATCCCGCCTCGCTCGTCTTCCAGCCGCAGGTCGCCATGCGCAGCGCCGATTTCCTGCGCTCGTGTCAGTCGACCTGCGAGGCGGGTGGCACGGCACCGGGTCTTTGCACCACCTATTGCCAATGCGGGCTGGAAGGCGTCGAGACCAACGGGCTCTGGAACGCCATCGAAACCGGCATGGTGACGGCGGGCGAGCAGGCCCTGCTCGATGCGCAGAACCGGCAATGTTCGGCCGTGATCTATCCCGAGCTCAACGCACCGCAGTAGCGCCTGGGCGTCATAAGAACGTTATTCTTTGCGTTTTTTGCTCAGATTCAACCTTGAATGGTAGGGCGAACGGGCGTTGATTAGTCGCGCGAGTTTGATTTGTCCGAGCCCGGGCCACGGTTGGCTCCTCGCCCGCTCGGACCTACACATTTATTGAAGTCTGGATACTTCCTTGACCACCGATAAGGCTGGCCGCGTCCATTCACGCGGCGACGCACAGGCGCATGTGGCCGCCGCCCAGGCCGGAAAGGGCCAGGGACCGCTGCTGCGGATCACCCTTTTATCGCTTCGTCACCCCTGGCAGGCCGCCGCCGCCATCGGCGCGACCATCATCGCCTCGGTGCTGCAATTGCTGATTCCGCGGCTGCTCGGCTATTCGGTCGACCAGGCCCAGGGCATTCTGCAGGCCGGTGCCGCCGGTGCCGAACAGGCTTTGTTCTGGAGCGCCATGACCCTGCTGGGCGTCTCGGTGGCGCGCGGCTTTTTCACCCTGATCCAGAACTACTATTCGGAATCGGTGGGCCACCATGTCGGCTATGAGCTGCGGCTGGCCTTCTACGACAAGGTGCAGCGTCTCTCCTATTCCTACCATGACAAGGTCCATACCGGCGACCTGATCACCATGGGCCTGCTCGATCTCGACGGCGTGCGCATGTTCTTTGCCACCGGACAGGTGCGCATGGTGCTGCTCTCGGTGCTGATCGGGGTCGGCGCCTATATGCTGCTCACCACCGATCTCGTGCTGGGCCTTTTGGCGCTGAGCTTCGTGCCCTTCGTCGCCTGGCGCTCCTCGGTGGCGCAGCTGACCCTGCGCGCCACCTGGGTTACGCTGCAGCAGAAGCTCTCGGCCCTGACCCGGGTGATGGAAGAAAATCTCGGCGGCATCCGCGTCGTCCGCGCCTTTTCGGGCCAGGATTTCGAGCTGGCCAAGTTCGACGCGGCGTCCAAGGACGCGCTGCAGTTGGCGCATGATCGCGTCAATATCCGCGTGCGCAATACCAGCGCGATGACCTTTTCCTTCTTCGCCGCCATGGGGCTGGTGCTCTGGGTGGGCGGCAACAAGGTGATTGCCGGCGAGATGAGCGTCGGCACGCTGGCCAGCTTTCTCACCTTCATGACCATATTGCAGATGCCGGTGCGCCAGCTCGGCCTGATGGTCAATTCCTTTGCCCGCGCCTCCACCTGCGGCGAGCGCTTCTTCGCCTTCCTCGATGAACCGCTGGCCATTGCCGATGCGCCCGGCGTGCCCGACCTCAAGGTGAGCGAGGGCACCCTGCGCTTCGAGGACGTCCACTTCACCTATCCCGGCGCCACCCATCCCACGCTCGATGGCGTCAGCTTCGAGGCCCGGGCCGGCCAGACCATCGGCATTGTCGGCGCCCCGGGCAGCGGCAAGTCGACGCTCGCCCATCTCATCCCGCGCTTCTACGACGTCAGCGGCGGCCGCATCACCATCGATGGCCAGGATGTCAGCAAGGTGAGCCTGCAATCGTTGCGCCGGGCCGTCGGCGTGGTGCAGCAGGACAGTTTCCTCTTCACCACCACGATCGAGAACAACATCGCCTATGGCGATCCCTGGTCCAAGGAAACCAAGATCGAAAAGGCCGCCGAAAGCGCCCAGCTGCACAATTACATCATGGGCCTGCCGGCTGGATATGACACCGTGGTGGGCGAGCGCGGCGTATCGCTGTCGGGCGGCCAGCGCCAGCGCCTGTCGATTGCGCGCAGCCTGGTGCTCAAGCCTGCCGTGATGGTATTCGATGATTCCACCGCCGCCATCGATGCGGGCACCGAACACCGCATCCGCAGCGCCATCCGCCGCTATGCCAGCAATCGCGTGACCCTCGTCATCAGCCACCGGCTGAGCTCGCTGCTGCATGCCGATACCATTCTGTTCCTCGAAGAGGGCAAGATCATCGAGCAGGGCAGCCACGAGGAATTGCTGGCGCTGGGCGGCCGCTATCGCGCGCTCTACGACCTGCAGACCCGCCCCACCGAGGATATCGAGATCGAGATCGGGAGCGCCGCCCAATGAGCGCCGTCGACGAAGAAGACCGCGAAGTTGCCGCCTTTCCGGGCCAGCGCCCGCCCCGCGCCAGCGTGGGGTCGCATCGCATCGAAGAGGAAATCTTCGGCAAGGCCTATGACCCCAGGACCGTGCGGCGCATCTGGGCCTTCGTGCGCCCCTATCGCCTGCGCATCTATCTGTCGGTGCTGGCCGTGCTGGTCTTCACCGCCACTCAGCTCGCCATTCCCCTGATCATCGGCCGCGCCATCGACAGCGGCATGACCCAGGGCGGCAATTCGACCAACCTGGCTTGGGCCGTCGGTGCCTTTGCCGTGGCGGTCGTCATCAACTACGCGGCCTCCTGGATCCAGGAAAGCCAGGTGGGGCAGGTGGCCGAGAATGTGCTGTTCGACATGCGGCGCGCCATGTTCAACCAGCTGCAGCGCGTATCGCTGAGCTTCATGGACAAGACCGAAGTCGGCCGCCTGATGAGCCGGCTGCAGGGCGACGTCAATTCGATGCAGGAATTCCTCGAGACCTCGGTGCTGTCGGTCGGCGACATGGTGCTGCTGGTCGGCATTGTCGTGGTCCTGCTGACGCTCGATTTCCGGCTGGGCCTGCTGACGCTTTCCACCATGCCCATCCTGTTCATCGTGCGCATCTTCTGGCTGCCACCGGCCAAGCGCGCCTTCTGGGCGGCGCATGAGACCAATTCGATCACCGCCGGCGCCATGGCCGAGGGCATCAATGGCGTGCGCACCGTGCAGAACCTCGATCGCCAGAAGGTCAACTTCGACCTCTATGACGACAAGGCCTTCAACAATCTCCAGACCCAGCTCACCGGTTCGCGGTTCGCCCAGGTCATGGTGCCGATCGTCGACAGCCTCACCGGCGTTGCCATGGCCATCGTGGTCGTGGTCGGCGGTTCACTGGTGCTCAATGGGAGCCTCGAGATCGGCGTCATCGTGGCGTTCATCTTCTATATCCAGCGCTTCTTCGACCCCATCCGTTCGCTGACCATGCAATATTCGATCATGCAGCGCGCCATGACCTCGGGCCGCCGCATTACCGAAGTGCTCGATGTGCCGACCTCGATCAACGACAAGCCCGACGCCGTGACCCTGACGCGCGACATGGACGGCTCGGTCGAGTTCAAGGATGTGGTTTTCGGCTATGCCGCTGACCGCCCGGTGCTCAAAAATGTCAGCTTCAAGGTCAATCCGGGCGAGACGGTTGCCCTGGTCGGCCCAACCGGCTCGGGCAAGACCTCGGCCATGTCGCTGGTCCATCGCTTCTACGAGGTGAGCTCCGGCGCAGTGCTGGTAGGCGGCCACGACGTGCGCGACGTGACCCAGGAATCGCTGGGCGAGCAGGTCGCCATGGTGCTGCAGGAGCCGTTCCTCTTCACCGGCAGCGTCTTCGACAATATCCGCTACAACAAGACCTCGGCCACGCTCGACGACGTCATCGCCGCGGCCAAGGCGGTGGGCGCGCATGATTTCATCACCCGCCTGCCCGGGGGCTATGACAGTATTCTCGAGCAGCGCGGCTCCAACCTGTCGCTGGGGCAGCGGCAATTGCTCAGCTTTGCCCGGGCGCTGGTGGCCGACGCCAAGATCCTCGTGCTCGACGAGGCCACGGCCAATATCGACTCCTATACCGAGCGGCAGATCCAGAAGGCGCTGCTGACCCTGCTCAAGGGCCGCACCGGCATGGTCATCGCCCACCGGCTGGCCACCATCCGCGGCGCCGACCGCATCATCGTGCTGCAGAATGGCGAGCTGATCGAGACCGGCAACCACGACCAGCTGATGGAAAAGAACGGCCTCTACGCCAAGCTCTACAACATGAACTATGCCAGCTTCGACGATATCCCCGACGAGCTGGTGGCCCAGGCCAATGCTCGCGCCGCGAGCACGTGAGCAACAGGCGAACCCCCACCTAACCTCCCCCTGAAGGGGGAGGGACCGATCCAGTGTGTGGCACGGTCCAGCCCCAGGCCCAGTGCGGCTCCTCCCCCTTCAGGGGAGGCTGGGTGGGGGTCCTCTCCATTCAGGACGCGTTCAGGTGGACATGCTAGAGGAGGCGAAACGGGGAACCATCCATGCGCCAGCTCATCGTCGCCGCCATCCTGTTGATCACAACGCCCGTCCAGGCGCTCGACGCCATCACCTATAAGGGCACGCTGGGGCGCAGCGATATCATTGTCGAGCTGACCGATCCGGCGGAAGGCATGATGACGGGGCGCTATAGCTATCTGCGGGTGGGCGGCGACATTCCGCTGCACAATCGGGATGGCATCGACAGGATCGAGCTGGTCGAGGAAGCGCCCTGCAGCGAAACAACCTGCATCTTCGATGCCGATGGCGCCGTCCCCGAGCCCCCGATCGGCGGGCTGTGGTCGCTCGATATCTCCGCCGATGGCAGCCGGCTGAGTGGCAGCTGGGCACCCGCGGACAAGCCCGGCAAGACACTCGATGTCACCCTGACCGAAATCGGTCGCCGCACCCTGCCGGCCGGCACTGAAGCCAGCCCGATGGGCCTGGCCGACAGTGCCTTCATGCAGATCTATGCCAATGACGCGCCCTTTACGGCTGCGACCTTCCCTTATGATTTCGCCAAGATGGATGTGGCGCTGACCGAAGGGCCGGTGCAGCAGCTCGATGGCTCGAGCTTCCGCTTTGTCAGCGATCCCCGCAGCGTCTTTGCCTTTCCGCGTATCGTGGCCCTGGCCGATGGCAATTCGCCGGAGACTGTCAACCTAGCCCTTGCCGAGCGCCATGCCACCATCAACCTAGCCGCCTTTTCCTGCCTCAACACCGCCTATGCGGGGTTCAGCTATTCCGGCTACGGCATCAGCATGGATGGGGGCTCGCTGGGCGATTTCGATGGCGAAAATATCGCGCTGGCCTATCTGTCGCCGACCGTGCTCGGCTGGACCGAATCCGGCAGTACCTGGTGCGGCGGCGCCCATCCCGACAACCACTTCAACAGCTTCATAATCGACGTCCGGACCGGCGAGGAACTGGCCTTGGGCAGGGTGTTCAAGGACTGGGTGGCCACGGCCAGGATCGGCGACTACGAGGCGGTGGTCGATCAGGCGGCCGCGCTGGAGGCGCCCGAGCTCTACACCTGGGCCGCCGGCCAGAACCTCGTTGACTATGTGCTGGCCAATTATGCCCCCGGCGATGCCGGCTTTGCCGGGGAATGCGACATGGACGAGCTGATCACCGCCAATCTGGGCCTGCGCTTTGCCCCGGGCGACAAGGTCGTCTTCACGCTCGAAGGCCTGCCCCATGTCATTCACGCCTGCACCGAGGACCTGCTGACGGTCAGCCTCGCCGACATTCCCCAGCTGCTCGCGCCCACCGCGAGCGACTATTTCCCCGCGCTGCTGGAATAGGCCCCTTCACCTCGCCCTCAGCGAGGGGTGAAGAGAGCAAGCCCCCATGCTCAATCCGGCCTAGCGCTGCGGTCCCTCCCGGCGCATCAACGGGTGATTTGGGGAAATACGCATGAGTCTCTGGCTTGCCGCCGTCCTGCTGCTGGCGGTGTTTTGTACCTCCATGCTGTCGGGCATTTTCGGCATGGCTGGCGGGCTCGTCCTGCTCGGCATCCTGCTGCTGATCCTGCCGGTCGGCACCGCCATCGCCGTGCAGGGCGCCATCCAGCTCATTGCCAATGGCTCGCGCGCCTGGATGTCACGCGCCTATATCGATTGGCGCGTGCTGGCTATCATGACGCTGGGGCTGGTGACGGCCGGCATCATCCTTTTCATCCTGCGCTATACGCCCGACTTGGCGACGGTCTGCATCGTGCTCGGCGTGATGCCGGTGCTGTTGTGGATTCCCCAGTCCTGGCTGTCGCTCGATGCCAGCAAGCCCCATCATGCCTTCATCTGCGGCCTGCTCGGCGGCGGCATCAACCTGGCGGTCGGGGCGGCCGGACCCACCATCGACATGTTCTTCATCCGCACGCCGATGGACCGGCGCACCATCATTGCCACCAAGGCGGCGGCCCAAGTGGTCAACCATGCCGGCAAGATCGCCTTCTACTGGCATGCCACTTTGATGCTCACCGCGCTCGACTGGGGCATCATCGCGCTGGCGGCGCCCTTCGCCATACTGGGCACCAGCGCCGGCCATTGGGTGCTGCAGCGCCTGACCGATGCCAATTTCAAGGCCTGGACGCGGCTCATCGTCACCGCCATTGGATTTTACTATCTGGCGCGCGGCATTTCCTTGGCATTCGGCTTTTGATTGCTATGGTGCCGATGATCCCGGGAGAGGACATGGCACCCTTCGACAGCGTCACGGCGCGCCTCATTCTGCTATTGGCCGAGACCGGCTCGATCGGCCGCGCCGCCGAGCGGGAGGGTATAGCCTCCTCCGCCGTCAGCCGGCGCGTTTCCGATCTTGAAAGCCGGCTCGGCGTCGTGCTGTTCGATCGCTCGGCCCAGGGCGTGAAGCTGACCAGTGCCGGCGAAGCCTATGCCGAGGGGTGCCGCACCGTATTGCGCGCCATCGCCGATCTTGACGCCGTCATGGCCGATTTCGGCAGCGGCCTGCGCGGCAGCCTGCGGCTGGCCTGTACCAGTTCGGCGCTGACCGGGCGCCTGCCGGAACTGCTCGCGCGCTATTCGGCCAAGCATGCCGGTATCGCGCTCGATATCCAGGAAATGGGGGCGGCCAAGGCGCTGCTGGCGCTGGACGAGGGCCGGGCCGATATCGCCATCGTCTCGGACAATTATGATTTCACCCGCTTCGAGATCAAGGCCTTCGAGGATGATCGCGTCTGGGTGCTGGCGCCGCCCGACCATGCCCTGGCCACCCGGCTCGATCCGCGCAGGGATATCGACTTTGCCAGCGTCATCGAGCATCCGATCGTCGGCATCCACCAGGCCGGCTCGCTCGACCGCCTCGTGGGCGAGGCGGCCCGCAAGGCCGGCAAGCCGCTGGTCGAGATGGTGCGGGTCGAGAGCTTTCCGGCGCTGGTGCGCATGGTGGAAGCCGGCTTTGGCATCGGCTTCCTGCGCTCGACCAGCCTGCACCTGCTGGCGGGCACCGACCTGGTCTGTGCGCCGCTGGCCGAGCCCTGGGCCCTGCGCCAGTTGCTGGTGGCCCGCCGCAGGACCAGCCCGCTCTCGGCGGCGATGAAGAGCTTCATCGCGCTGTGCAGCGAGACCTATGTGCCCAGCAGCTGATTCCTTGACGCCGATCAAACATCCGCGACAAAACGGCCATTGAGCAGCGCCGCGATCGCGCCTAAGGATTGCGCCATGCCCACAATGCGCACCATGAGCAGAGAGATCGGGACGGCCCTGGCCGTGCTGGCCATCTATCTGCTGACGGTGCTGGCGCCGATCCACGAGGCACGCGCCAGCCAGCGCGCCTTCGAAGAGCTGGGCTATACTGCGCTGGATACCGGCTGGGTGCTCTGTACGCCCGCCGGCGCCATGGATGGCGACACCGACGCCACGGTCAGCAAGTGCCCGGCGACGGGCGTGGCCAAGACCGAATTCGTGCTGCCGACGCCGGCGGTCCTGTCGGCCGGCCTCGACCGCGTCGCGCTGGCCGTGCCAGTGTCGCTCACCCTGCCGGCCTTTGTGCCGGCTCTGCTCGCTTCCCCCAGCGGACCACGCGCCCCTCCGGTTCAGGTCTGAACCTCCCGGCCACATGGCCATCCAGACCTTTTAGAAACCGGAATTCCATCATGCTCCGTCTGCTTCGCGCCGCCCTTGCGGCCGCCATTCTCGTCGCCACCCCCGCCTTTGCCCATAATGGCGTTGTCCATCTGGGGCCCATCAACATCTCGCTGCCCTTTACCCGCGCCACCCTGCCTAACGCCCCGGTGGGCGGGGGCTTTCTCACCATCGAGAATACCGGTACCGAGGCCGACCGCCTGATCTCTGCCACCTCCACCGTTGCCGGCGATACCCAGATCCACGAAATGGCGATGGACGGCGATGTCATGAAGATGCGCCAGCTCGTCGACGGGCTGGAAATCCCGGCCGGGGAAACTGTGGTGCTGGCGCCTGGCGGCTTCCACATCATGTTCATGGGCCTCAAGCAGGCCTTTGTCGAAGGCGAGACCGTCGCCGTGACGCTGACCTTCGAAAAGGCCGGTTCGGTCGAGGTGCTGCTGCCGGTCGAGGCGACGGCCGCCGACGCGCCCACTGCCGAGCATGCGCACTGACCACACGATTGCGCGGCCGGAGGGGATGACCTCCGGCCGCTTCGTCGCTAGGTTGCGACAAAAGAGGAAAGCCCCGTGAAGCCATCGATCTCCATCATCACCATCGGCGTCGACGACCTGGAGCGGGCCTTTGCCTTCTATCGCGCCCTGTTCGACATTGCCGAGGAGCAGATCGGGGCAGGGGAGGACCATGTCGCCTTCTTCTTCGACGATGATTTCTCCTTCGTGCTGTTCCCGCGCGAGCAGATCGCCCAGACGGCGGGCAAGGACGTCGCCATCGCCGGCACGCCCGGCTTCGTGCTGAGCCACCAGGCCGGCAGCCCGGCCGAGGTGGACGATATCCTGCGCAAGGTGCTGATCGCCGGCGGCGCCATCATCACCGAGGGCACGCAATCGGAATGGGGCTATTCAGCCTATTTCGAGGATAGCGAAGGCAATGTCTGGGAATTGATGGCGCAGCCGCCCGCCCACTGAGACCAGGCTAGAACCCGCCGCCCGTCTTGAAGCCGCCATGCTTTCGCGTGCCGACCGAGCCGGTGCGCGGGCGGGAAAAGCCGCCGCCGCTGCCAGAACCGCCACCCCAGCCGCCACCAAAGCCGCCCTTGCTCTTGGGCTTGCTGCCGCCGCCAAAACTGGAATCGGGCCAGTTCATCGTGCTGCCGCCGCCTTCGGGCCACGGCGAGTTGGAGCGCTGCCGTCCGTTATTGGGCAGGCCGACGCCGCCGCCCCAGTCCGATGTCCCCGCGGTCCAGTTCTGGCTGCGCCGCCACTGCTCCCAATAGGAGGCCGCCGAAATGCCGCCGCGCAGGAAGTCGTTGAGCACATCGCCCACCAGCTTGTCGTCGCGGAAGCTCGAGCGGGGATCGTCGAACCGCTGCTTCTTGAACTCCCACTGGATATCTTCCAGTTCGCGCCGGCGGGCCGCCAGCGTCTTGAGCCGGTCATTCTGCTCGCGCGTTTCGTTTTCTTCTTCCTTGGCGCGGGCCCGTGCGTCGTCGATCTGGGCAACGATGGTATCGTCCTGCCCGGTGCGGGTGCGGCGCGCCTCGGCCAGCAGCGTCTGGATATCTTCACGGCCGAGCGCCTTTGCCAAACCGGCCAGGGCATCCTCGAAGGCAGAATCGCCGCCCTGGGACAATAGGCCCAGTGCCTTGGCGGCCTCGTCGCGCTGGTCTTCGGCCGCCACGATCTCCGCGTCGAACGCGTCGATCTGTTTTTGCGCCGCCTCCATGGCCTCGCGGATCGGCTTGCCGCCGGCATTGTCGATGGCCGCCGTCTCCAGCGCATCGACCTCGGCCTCGGCCTGCCGGGCATTTTCGATCTGCCGCTCGGCATGCTCGCGCAGCCGCAGCGGAATTTCGTTCAGCATGGCGAAGTTGGGCCGCGTCTTGTGGAAGCTGACGAGATTGGCGACCAGGCCGTCGAGATAGCGGATCAGGTTGTTGGCCCGGTAGCTGGCCGTGCCGTAGCCAGCCTCCCACAGATACATGAACAGCGCATCGTCGCGGTAGGGTTTGCCCTTTTCCTCGCGGTCCCGCTCGGCCTGTTCGGTCTTGCGCATGGACTGGCCGGCAATCTCTGCCAGTTCGCTCGCCTGCTGCCGCTTGGCGGCAAAGACCGGATCGCGGGCGATCGACGCGCCCAGCCGGCTGCCCAGCGCCTTGAGTTCGGCCTGGTGCCCCTCATAGACCTTGAGCGCGGCGGCCCGCTCACCCGTCAGCCGGGTCAGCAAGGCATCACTTTCCGCGACGTCCTTCTCGGCCTTGCCCAGATTCTTGGCATGGGCCTTGAGCTGTTCGCGCGCCCGGGTTTCTGCGGAAGACAAAGCGCCATCCAGTTCGCCCTGCACCGCAGGATCGAGCCGCAGCTGCGCCAGCTGGCGAAACAGCTCTGTCTCATTCTCGCGAATCTTGCCCAGCTTTTCGGCCGAGCGTGCGAGGCGCTTGGAGATTTCCTCTTCCTCGCGACGGATGTCGCGCATGGCCTCGTCGAGACTGGCCAGGGCTTCGGGTCCGCGGATGCTCATTGCTCTACCACCGCGTCACTGCGCCGCCGAGGACCGGCAGGTTATATTCGACCTCAAGGAAGCCATCCGATTTCCGGCCGACTTCATTGATCTGGATGATGCCGTCGTCAAGCTTGTCCGCGGCAACGCCGTCATAGACATTCTCGGGCACGCGCACGCCCCAGTGACTGACCACCTCGACTTCCCCATTTTCCTCATTGAGGACGGGCAGGCTCAGCACATTGCCTTCACTGTCGAGCGCCTCGACCACGATGTAGTAATTGGTCGCCGCCGTATTGATCTCGGGAATGGTCCAGAAGCCCGACTGCACGCCCGACCGGTTGACCACGCGCAGCGTATATTCCTGGCGCAGCTGGTCGCGCAGGGCGGTCAGGTCTGCCACCACCTGCTCGGCGCCTTCGCGATTGCCTTCGGCGGCAAAGGTCTTGCCCCGGCTGCGCAGCGCCTCGGCATCGGCCACGGCCTGCTGCACCTTGGTTTCCTCGAAAATGGTTTGGTAGAGCGCGTCCATCTGGGCCGGCAGGCCTTCGGCCAGCTCGATCCGCGCCTGTTCGGCCTGGCCGTGCTGATAGGGCTGCCAGACGCCGAAATAGCCCACGCCCAGCAGCAGCAGGGCAGCCAGCACCGCACCCACCGGCTTACCCCAGCTCTTGCGGGTCACATAGAGCCTGGCCAGACTCGTGCCGAAGCCCGGCTTGGGCGGATCATAGACGAAGCGGCTTTCCTGCAGCGCGGCGACGCCTTCGCGCAGGATGTGGTCGGGAACCTCGATGCCCTGGTGGTGATAGATGTCGCGCAGCTTGTCCAGCAGCTGCTTTTCCTTGGCATCCGTGCCCAGCTCACGCACAGCCAGGTCCTGCCGGTGACGGAGCGTGTCGACCACGTCCATCGCCAGCATGACTTCATCCAGGGGCGCAGCGGGCTTCGCTGTCACGTCACTCATTGTTGGCGTTCACCCGTGGTTACGGCGTCCTCAGTTCCTGGTTTCAAGCAGCAAGGCATTGCCATCGGCAGCCAGGGCTGCCAGGCGCCGCTTGCCATCTTCCACGGCATCGCGGATCTCGGCCGAATTCTTGGTCGAGGCGATGCGCATTTCGTTGATGATGGTGCGGCTCTTCTCCTGGAAGTTCACCACCGAATCCACCAGCTTCTTGACCGCATCGGCACGCACGGTCGGGCCGTAGCCGGCGCGGACGGCCTCTTCGGTCACGCGGTCGCCGATTTCGGACAGGGTTTCGAGACTCTTGCTCATCCCTTCCTTCATGGCATTGAGCGTTTCGGTGGATTCGTGCAGACCGAACATGCCGGTAAACGACGCGGAGAGGGCGGTCAGCACCGTCTCGTTGGTCGAGAAGAACGAGATCGACTGCTGATAGACCCGCTCCTTGGCATTGGTCGTCTGCATCAGGCGAGCCATCACCACTTCCGACGTATTGTAGGAAATGGTCAGGTTGTCCGAGAGATCCTTGGCGATCTGGTAGCGCTTTTCCTCGTTCTGCATCTCGCGCAGCTTCTCGTCGCGATCCATTTCGAGGCGCGCCCGGTCCGCCGGTACGGTGCCGGCATAACCCGACACGGCGGTCGATGCGGCATTAAGCGTATTCTTCTTGGCTTCGAGGCGCTGCTCGGCCGTGTGCAGCACTTCGAGCGCCATCACTTCGGCCTGCTTCAGCGCACCGCGGAAATCGCGATAGGCCTCGAGAATGGTATGCTCGCGATCGATCTGGTCCTTGGTGTCGGCCGAAACCGACAGGTAGATATCGCGGATTTTGTTGAAGCGGGTGGCAATATCGCCGCGGCTGACCTTCATCCAGACATTGCTGGCGCGCTCGAGCATGTCGAGCTTGTTGTCGGCCAGCTGGTCGACCATGCCCTTGGCATCGTCGCGGATGGAGTCAAAGCCCTTGGTGATGTCTTCGTAGCGCTCGCCGATCTTCATGGCGGCGATCTGCTCGCGCACCACTTCGTTGAAGGCGCTGGCCTGGCTCAGCGTCCGGCCGATCAGCACCACACGGGTTTCGTCGAGTTCAGTGATCTGGCTGAGCAGGCCGGTGATTGGCTGCTCGCCCTGCTGTTCGGGCCAGATGCCCAGGTCGCGGATCGCATTGACGGCCTTGTCCAGATACTGCAGCGGCTTTTCGGCGACAACGCTCGTCGTTGCGGTTGCCGGTGCTGTGCTCACTTCATTGGCCATTCATTCGCTCCCCGTAATCAGATGCCGAACCGGCGGAATGCGCTTGCTCGCGCTATAGATCGCTGCTGCCCGGTCCCATGACAATTGCATCACGGTGCCGGGGCAACTATTTAGACCATATTGGTGCGAAAAAGCCGCACGTAAAGAGCGGGATGGCACAGTAATGGCAGGGCTTTCTTTCAAGTGGCAACAAGGCGGTAATACGGCGGTGCCACGCCGGCGCGGACGGGGTGTCTGCTGATGGATTTTGGTGGCCGCTACATCATCGCCGCGCCGCGCGTCGCCGTCTGGGCCGCGCTCAACGATACCGAGGCGCTCAAGGCCGCCATCCCGGGCTGCCACAAGATAGCCTGGTCCGGGGAAACCACGCTCGACCTCGAGATCAAGGTCAATCTCGGCGTGGTCCATCCCGTCTTCAAGGGCGAGCTTGCTCTCTCCGACATCGTCCCGGCCGAGCGCTATACCCTGGCGGGCCGCGGCAAGGGCGGCCTGTTGGGCATGGCGGAGGGTTCGGCCGATATCGTGCTGTCCGACAGCGGTGACGACACCATGCTGGTCTTTGCCGCCAATGGTGGCGCGTCGGGCCAGGTCATGAAACTGGGCAAGGCCATTATCGGCAACTCAGCCCAGAAGGTCATCGACGGCTTCTTCGAGCGGTTCGGCGCCGCCATGGGGGCCAAGGTGACGCCGCTCGGTGTCGACCCGGTCGAGCCTTAACACCGGCTTAACCACGCCGCCATCTGCCCTCAAACCATCACAATCGGCGGCCCGGTCCTGGGTTAGGAGAGTGTCACCGCCACTCCTCCAGTTTGAAACAAATACCGATGACCAGCCGCACCCGTGACACCGTCGCCCTCTTTGCCATTGCTTCGCTGGCCATTCTGGCCGTGCTCTATGCCGATGCCGACCTGGGGCAGATATTCGAAGGCATCCTCGCCCACTGGTGAGCTCTGCCCTTGCCGGGGGTAGGGGCTGGCGCGCCGGTAATCATGCCGGCCAAAATTTGACCATTCGGAAAAATTTCCGCGATTCCCTCTTGCAGGCGCTTCGTTTGCACGATTGTATCCCTTGTTAGCGCACGGAGATTGTCCGTTGGCGTCAAGCGCCAACGCTCCAGTGCGAGACAGGGAGACGTACTCAATGAAATTTTCAACCATCACCAAGGCCATCGCAGGCGGCGTCGCGCTGAGCGCGGTTCTGACCGGTGCTGCCTTCGCTGACCCCGCGATCATCTATGATCTCGGCGGCAAGTTCGACAAGTCCTTCAACGAAGCGGCCTATAACGGCGCCGAGGCCTGGAAGGCCGAGACCGGCGGCACCTATATCGACCTTGAACTGCAGAACGACGCCCAGCGCGAACAGGCGCTCCGCCGCTTTGCCAGCCAGGGTGCCAATCCCATCGTGATGGCCGGCTTCTCCTGGGGCACCGCTCTCGGCACCGTCGCGGCCGAATTCCCTGACACCAACTTCGTCGTCATCGACGCCGTTGTCGACCAGCCCAACGTTCAGTCGATCATCTTCGACGAGCATACCGGCTCCTTCCTCGTCGGCGCCCTGGCGGCGCTGAAGTCGGAAACCGGCACGGTCGGTTTCGTGGGCGGCATGGACGTGCCGATCATCCACAAGTTCTATTGCGGCTATGCCCAGGGCGCCAAGGCTGCCAACCCGGACATCAAGCTGATCGAAAACTACACCGGCACCACCCCGGCCGCCTGGAACGACCCGGTCACCGCCGGCGAACTGACCAAGGCGCAGTTTGACGCCGGCGCCGACGTGGTCTTTGCCGCTGCTGGCGGCTCGGGCCTCGGCGTGCTGCAGGCCGCTGCCGACGCCGGCAAGTTCTCCATCGGCGTGGACAGCAACCAGAACTACCTCCATCCCGGTTCGGTGCTGACCTCGATGCTCAAGCGCGTTGACGTCGCTGTCACCGTTGCCTTCAAGGAAGCTGGCGACGACGCGACTTTCAAGCCCGGCATCTCGGTGCTCGGTCTCGCCGAAGACGGCGTTGGCTATGCGCTGGACGAGCACAACGAAGCGCTGGTCGATGCCGACACCAAGGCCAAGGTCGACGAGCTGAGCGCACAGATCCAGTCCGGCGCGATCACGGTGCACGACTACACCGTCGATTCCACCTGCCCGGGCGTCTGAGTTCTATCGTGGCATCCGACACCCATACGGGTAACAGTTCTGCGCAGCGGCCCTCCGGGGCCGCTGCTGCTTCCGAATTCGCCATCGAGCTCATCAAGATCAACAAGAGCTTTGGCCCGGTCCACGCCAACAAGGATATCGACCTCGCCATTCGCCGCGGCAGCGTGCATGGCATTGTCGGCGAAAACGGCGCCGGCAAGTCGACGCTGATGTCGATCCTCTATGGCTTCTACACCGCCGACTCGGGCGAAATCCGCGTCGACGGCACCCCCCATGCCATCACCGATTCCCGCCATGCCCTGGCACTCGGCATCGGCATGGTGCACCAGCATTTCATGCTGGTCGACAATTTCTCCATCCTCGAAAACGTCGTGCTGGGCGTCGAGGACAATGCCCTGCTGGGCCCGAGCCTCACCCGGGCGCGCAAGGAACTGGTGCGGCTGGCCAAGGAATACCGGCTCGACGTCGATCCCGATGCCATCATCGAGGATGTGTCCGTCGGCACCCAGCAGCGCGTCGAAATCCTTAAAGCCCTCTATCGCGGCGCCGAGGTGTTGATCCTCGATGAGCCCACCGGGGTGCTGACTCCGTCCGAGGCCGATGACCTGTTCCGCGTGCTCAACGAGCTGCGCGACCAGGGCAAGACCATCATCCTGATCACCCACAAGCTGCGCGAGATCATGGCCATTACCGACTATGTGTCGGTCATGCGCCAGGGGGAAATGGTCGCCACCCTCAAGACTGCCGACACCAATCCGGGCGAGATCGCCGAACTCATGGTCGGTCGCCGCGTGCTGCTGCGCGTCGAAAAGGGCCCGGCCACGCCGGGCGAAGTGTTCCTGTCGGTCGAGAACCTCGTCGTCAAGGACGACCTGGGCATTACCCGCGTCAAGGATGTGAGCTTCACCGTCCGCAGCGGCGAGATCGTTGGCATTGCCGGCGTCGCCGGCAATGGGCAGAGCGAATTGCTGGAATCGGTTTCGGGCATGCGCGACCAGTCGAGCGGCACCGTCCGTCTCAAGGGCCACCCGCTGTCGCTGGAAGGCGATGACGGCGCCCATCGGGCGCGCGAGGCCGGACTGGCCCACGTCCCCGAAGACCGCCAGCGCATGGGCCTGGTCACCGCCTTCGAGGAGTGGGAAAACGCCATTCTCGGTTACCAGGGCGACGACGCCTACGGCAAGGGCTGGATTCTCGACATCGACGCGGCGCGCGCCATCGCGCGTCAACGCATCGAGCAGTTCGACATCCGTCCGGCCAATGAGCGGCTCAAGACCGCCAACTTCTCCGGCGGCAACCAGCAGAAGATTGTGCTGGCCCGCGAAATGTCGAGCAATCCCGACGTGCTGATCGTCGGCCAGCCGACCCGTGGCGTCGATATCGGCGCCATCGAATTCATCCATAACCAGATCATCAAGATGCGCGACGCGGGCAAGGCCATCCTGCTCGTCTCGGTGGAACTCGATGAAATCCGCTCGCTGGCCGACCGCATCCTCGTGATGTTCGACGGCCACATCGTCGGCGAGGCCGATCCGGCCACCGCCACCGAGGGCGAGCTCGGCCTGATGATGGCCGGCATCAGCGACAAGACGGCCGCGGCGCCGGCAGTGGCCGAAGGAAAGACCAAATGAGCGCTTTGCGACCCCTGCCGCGCTGGGCGGACATCCTGCTCCTGCCGATCATCAACCTGGTCCTGGCCTTCGTGATCTCCGGCCTGGTCGTGCTGGCCATCGGCCAGAATCCGCTGGCCGCGCTCGAAGCCATTGTCGGCGGTGCCTTCGGCAGCGGCTACAATATCGGCTACACGCTCTACTATTCGACCAACTTCATCTTCACCGGCCTTGCCGTGGCCGTGGCCGCCCATGCCGGGCTGTTCAATATCGGCGGCAATGGCCAGGCCTATATTGCCGGCCTCGGCGTGATCCTCGTGGCGCTGCCGCTGCAGTTCCTGCCCTGGTGGGTCACCTTCCCGATCGCCATCCTGGCCGGCGCCGCCGTGGGCGGCTTCTGGGCCTTCATCCCCGGCTGGCTGCAGGCCAAGCGGGGCAGCCACGTCGTCATCACTACCATCATGTTCAACTTCATCGCCGCGGCGATCATGGTCTACATGGTGGTCAACGTGCTCAAGCCCGCGGGCGTTTTGGCGCCTGAATCGGCCATGATCGACCCGGCGGGCCGCATGCCGAAGCTGGGCACCTTCATCCCGTGGTTCCGCAATACTGACGTGAACTTCACCCTGCTGCTGGCGCTGCTGTGCCTCGTGGGTGTCTATGTGCTCGTCTGGCACACCCGCTTCGGCTACACCATGCGTGCGCTCGGCCACAATCCGACCGCCACCACCTATGCCGGCATTTCCAATTCGCGCACCATCATGATCGTGATGACCCTGTCGGGCGCCCTGGCCGGCATGGTGGCCGTCAACCAGATCGTGGGCGTGCAGTACCGGCTGGTGCTCGATTATGTCGCTGATGCCGGCTTCGTGGGCATCGCCGTGGCCCTCATGGGCCGCAACCACCCCATCGGCATCCTGTTTGCCGCATTGCTCTTCGGCGCGCTCTATCAGGGCGGCAACGAGCTGCAATATGTGATCCCTGGTCTCTCCAAGGAAATGGTCGTCGTCATCCAGGCCCTGGTCATCCTCTTCACCGGCGCCATGGAGGGCATGTTCCGTCCCGGTCTGCAGCGCGCCTTCATGCTGTTCTCCCCGGCCCAGAAGGCCGAGGCGGAAGCGCGCAACGTCGCCAAGTCGGAGAGCTGAGCCATGGATCTCGCGCTCATTCTCTCGACCCTTGACGCTACCCTCCGGCTTTCGACGCCCCTGCTGCTGGCCTGCCTTGCCGGCCTCTATTCCGAGCGGGCGGGCGTGTTCGATATCGGCCTCGAGGGCAAGATGCTGGCCGCTGCCTTTGGCGCCGCCGCTGTTGCAGCCGTAACGGGCAATGTCTGGCTTGGCCTGTTGGCCGGTGTCGCGGTCTCCATCACCACCGCCGCGGTTCAGGGTGCCGCTGCCATTACCCTCAAGGGCAACCAGCTCATCGCCGGTGTCGCCATCAACATGCTGGCCGCGGGCCTGACCACCTTCCTGGGCATCCAGTGGTTTGCCCAGGGCGGTCGCACCCCACAGCTGGCACCCGGCGGTCGTTTCCAGAACCTGACGCTGCCCTTCGCCAACGAACTGTCGGGCGTTCCGATCATCGGCCCCATCTATGCCGACCTCATCTCAGGGCATAACCTGCTGGTCTATGTGGCCTTCCTCGCCGTGCCGGTCACCTGGTTCGTGCTGTACCGCACCCGCTTCGGCCTGCGGCTTCGCGCGGTGGGTGAAAACCCCAAGGCTGTGGATACGGCCGGCATCTCGGTCACCCGGCTGCGCTACCAGGCAGTGCTGATCACCGGCCTGCTCTGCGGGCTGGCAGGCGCCTTCTTCTCCATCGCGCAGGGCTCGGGCTTCGGCAACAACATGACAGCCGGCAAGGGCTTCATTGCGCTCGCCGCACTGATCTTTGCCAAGTGGAAGCCGGTGCCGGCCATGCTGACCTGCCTGCTGTTCGGCTTCCTCGATGCCCTGCAAATCCGGCTGCAGAATACCGACATTCTCGGCGTGCAGATTCCGGTTCAGGCCATCCAGGCGCTGCCCTATGTGCTGACCGTCGTTTTGCTCGCCGGTTTCATCGGCAAGGCCGTGGGCCCCAAGGCCGGCGGCGTGCCCTATACCAAGGAGCGCTAGCGGCGACGCTGGCGCAAAGGAAGAACGATGCAGACCGAGACCGACCAAGCCTTGTTCAAGGCCGCCGAAGCCATTCGCGCCAAGGCCTATGCGCCCTATTCCCGCTTCTCGGTGGGAGCCGCGATCCTGGCAGATGACGGCAAGATCTATTCGGGCTGCAACATCGAAAATGCCGCCTATCCGCAGGGCAATTGCGCCGAGGCCTCGGCCATCGCCGCCATGATTGCCGGTGGGGCCAAGCGTATTACCCGCATCTATGTCACCGGCCCCGGTGCGGCCCCGGTCACGCCCTGCGGAGGCTGCCGCCAGCGCATCCGCGAATTTGCCGATCTCACGGTCGAAGTCATTTCCCACGGCGTCGATGGCGAGCCACTCGTCTGCACGCTCGATCAATTGCTGCCGCATAGCTTCGGCCCGGAGTATCTGCCCAAATGAGCAAGGCCGCCAAGACCATTCAGAAGATTGCCGGCAAAGAGCCCATCGCCGCTGCCCTCGTGCTCGGCTCGGGGCTTTCGGCTATTGGCGAGCTGCTGGCTGACAAGGTCACCATTCCCTATTCCGAGCTCAAGGGCTTTCCCGGTGGCGGCGTGTCCGGCCATGGCCGCGACCTTTTGATCGGCACCATGGGCGGCAAGCGCATCGCCATCCTCACCGGCCGCGAGCACTATTACGAACACGGCAATGCCGCCGCCATGCGCCCGGCCCTCGAAGCCATGGCCGAACTCGGCGCCTCGACCCTGCTGCTGACCAATTCGGCCGGCTCGCTCGACGAGCGTTTCCGCCCCGGCGATCTGATGCTGATTTCCGATCACATCAACTATGCCGGCATGAACCCGCTGATCGGCGAGCCCACCGACCGGCGCTTTGTCAACATGGTCAACTGCTATGCCCCAGACCTGCGCGCCAAGGCGCAGGGACTGGCCGAGCGCATGGATATCCGGCTCGGAGAGGGCATCTATCTCTGGTATTCGGGGCCCAGCTTCGAAACCATTGCCGAAATCCAGATGGCAATCCGTCTGGGTGCCAATGCCGTCGGCATGTCGACGGCACCGGAAGTCATCCTGGGGCGTTTCCTGGGGATGAAGGTCTGGGCCTGCTCGTCCATCACCAATATGGGCGCGGGCCTTTCGACCGAAAACATCAGCCATGAGCATACCAAAACCATGGCCGTACAGGGCGCGGAGAAGCTGAAAAGGCTCATTCCCGCGCTGGTGGAGGAGCTATGAACCTACGTGTCGTAGACAACAAAGAGACCCACACGCCCCATAGGCGCAATCCCGGTTTCCCGCTCGATCTCGACTGGGTCGAACGCGTGCGCATGAACCGCTCGGCGCTGGAGCGCCGCGCCGGCTCGATCGGTGCCCGCCGCACCGTCAAGAAGGACTATCAGCTCGCCTGGCTGCTCAAGGCCATCACGCTGATCGACCTGACCACGCTCAATTCCGACGATACCGAGGGGCGCGTCGAACGCCTCTGTGCCAAGGCGCGGCACCCGTTGCGCCAGGATATTCTCGACAAGCTCGAAGTCGGCAACCTCCGCATCCTGCCCGGCGCGGTCTGCGTCTACCACAGCTTCGTCAAGACCGCCGTCAACGCGCTCGAAGGCACCGGCATTCCGGTCGCTGCCGTCTCCACCGCCTTCCCCCATGGCCTCGCGCCGATCGAGACCAAGCTGCGGGAAATCGAGATGTCGGTCGCCGACGGGGCCAAGGAAATCGACATCGTCATCGAGCGCGGCATGGTGCTGCGCGGCGACTGGCAGGCGCTCTACGACCAGATCAGGGCCTTCCGCAAGGCCTGCGGCGATGCCCATATCAAGACCATCCTGGGCACGGGCGAACTGGCCACCCAGTCCAATATCGCCAAGGCGAGCCTGGTCTGCATGATGGCCGGCGCCGACTTCATCAAGACCTCGACCGGCAAGGAAAAGGTCAATGCCAACCTGGTCACGTCGCTCACGATGATCCGCATGATCCGCTGGTTCGCCGAAGAGACCGGCATCGAGATCGGCTACAAGCCCGCCGGCGGCATCGCCCATACCAAGGATGCGCTCAACTATATGGCGCTGATGAAGGAAGAGCTGGGCACCCACTGGCTGCAGCCCCACCTGTTCCGGTTTGGGGCATCGAGCCTGCTGACCGATATCGAGCGGCAGCTGGAACATGGGCTGACCGGGCACTACTCGGCGGACTATCGCCAGCCGATGGTGTGAGTTTCGGAGGTGGGCTTCTGGCCCCCTCATCCGGCGCTACGCGCCACCTTCTCCCACGAGGGAGAAGGGGTTCCGACTGAAGACTCTCGGCTCCGTTGCCTTCTCCCCTCGTGGGAGAAGGTGCCCGAAGGGCGGATGAGGGGGTGCGTAACGCCGCACCGAGGAGAATGACATGAACAAGATCGCGCAAATCTTCCAGACCCTCGATTACGGCCCGGCCCCCGAGGGCCCCGAACAGGCCATGGCCTGGCTCGACAGCCATGGCCGCAAGTTCGGCCATTTCATCGATGGCGAATGGACCAAGCCCGGCAAGACCTTTGCCTCCAGGAACCCGGCCAATGGCGAAAGCCTGGCCCAGGTCACCGACGGCACTGCCGAGGATGTGAATGCGGCAGTGGCGGCCGCCCGCGCCGCCTTCAAGCCCTGGAGCGCACTCTCCGGCTATGAGCGCGGCAAGTATCTCTATGCCATCGCCCGCGCCATCCAGAAGCACAGCCGGCTGTTCGCAGTGCTCGAAACCCTCGACAACGGCAAGCCGATCCGCGAAAGCCGCGATGTCGATATCCCGCTCGTCGCCCGCCATTTCTACCATCACGCCGGCTGGGCCCAGCACCTCTCCCGCGAATTTCCCGATGCCGTCCCTTACGGCGTCTGCGGCCAGATCATCCCGTGGAACTTCCCGCTGCTGATGCTGGCCTGGAAGATCGCGCCCGCTTTGGCCGCCGGCAATACCGTGGTCCTGAAGCCCGCCGAATTCACCTCGCTGACCGCCTTGCTATTCGCCGAGATCTGCGATCGCGCCGGCCTGCCCAAGGGCGTGGTCAATATCGTCACCGGCGAGGGCGATACCGGCGCTGCCATCGTCAACCATCCCGATATCGACAAGATCGCCTTCACCGGCTCGACCGAAGTCGGCAAGATCATCCGCGGCGCCACCGCCGGCACCGGCAAGGGGCTAAGCCTCGAGCTGGGCGGCAAGAGCCCCTACATCGTCTTCGAAGACGCCGACATCGACAGCGCCATCGAAGGCCTGGTCGACGCTATCTGGTTCAACCAGGGCCAGGTCTGCTGCGCCGGCTCGCGGCTGCTCGTGCAGGAGAGCATCGAGACCCGCTTCATCACCAAGCTCAAGAAGCGCATGTCCACGCTTCGCGTCGGCGATCCGCTCGACAAGTCGATCGATATCGGCGCGCTGGTTGCCCAGGTGCAGGTGGAACGCATTCGCGACCTGATGAAGCGCGGCACCAAGGAAGGCGCCATCATTTATGAACCCGACGGCGATCTGCCGGGCGGCGGCTGCTTCCTCAAACCCACCCTGGTCACCAATGTCTCGCCCGCCAATACCCTGGTGGCCGAGGAGATTTTCGGGCCCGTCCTGGTCGCCATGAGCTTCCGCACGCCGGAAGAAGCCGTGGCCCTGGCCAACAATACCAAATACGGCCTGGCTGCCACCGTCTGGAGCGAGAATATCAATCTTGCCCTCGATATCGCCCCCAAGCTCAAGGCCGGCGTGGTCTGGATCAACGGAACCAACAATTTCGACGCTGCAGTCGGTTTCGGCGGCTACCAGGAAAGCGGCTTCGGCCGTGAAGGCGGCCGGGAGGGCATGGGCGCCTATCTCAAGCCGGGCTGGGAGAAGACGCTCAAGGCAGCGCCCGTCGCCAAGGCCGCACCCGCCAAGGATGACAATCCGCTCGACGCCACCCATCTCGACCAGACCGCCAAGATGTATATCGGCGGCAAGCAGGCCCGCCCCGACAGCGGCTATTCCCGCCCCGTGCGTGACCCCGCCGGCAAGCTGGTCGGCGAGGTTGGCGACGGCAATCGCAAGGATATCCGCAACGCCGTGGAAGCGGCGCGCGGGGCCCTGGCCTGGTCCACCACGGCCGCGCATACCCGCGCGCAGATTCTCTACTTCCTCGCCGAAAACCTCGACTATCGCCGCGCCGAATTCGCCGCCCGCATCAAGGCGCAGACCGGTGATGACGGGGCAGGGGAGGTTGCGCTCGCCGTGGAACGCCTCTTCGCCTTTGCCGGCTGGGCCGACAAATATGATGGCGCGGTGCACAATCCGCCCCTGCGCGCCGTAGCCGCCGCCATGGTCGAACCGCTCGGCGTCATGGGCGTGGTTGCCCCCGCCGCCCTGCCGCTGCTGGGTTCAGTCGCGCTGATTGCCCCGGCGCTGGCCATGGGTAATACGGTCGTTCTCGTGCCCTCCGGCACGTCCCCGCTCTCGGTTACCGACCTCTACCAGGTGATCGAAACTTCGGACGTGCCATCGGGCGTCATCAACATCGTCACCGGCGACAGTGTCTCGCTGGCCAAAACGCTGGCCGAACACGACGGCGTCGATGCCCTGTGGTTCGCCGGCAGCGCCGATGCCTCGACCATGGTGGAGAAAGCCTCCATCACCAATCTCAAGCAGACCTGGACCAGCCGGGGGCTCAACTACGACCTGTCCGACCGGCGCTTCGAAGGGGACTATTTCCTCGGCAAGGCCACCCAGGTCAAGAATGTGTGGATTCCCTACGGGGCGTAAGCTCGGCGAACCCCCACCTAACCTCCCCCTGAAAAGGGGAGGAATCCGCGCGGTGGGTGAGGTGCGATCGTGCCCCAAACTCAATCTGTCCCTCCCCCTGACAGCGGGAGGCTAGGTGGGGGTATCCCCAAACAAGAGAGCCAATCAATGGTCTTCCTCCCCCAAGAAGTCATCCTCAAGAAGCGCAATGGCGAAACGCTGGCTGCGGACGACATCGCTCAGTTCATCGCCGGCTTTGCCAAGGGCAGCGTCTCCCATGCCCAGGCGGCCGCCTTCGCCATGGCGGTCTATTTCCAGGACATGACCATGCCCGAGCGCGTGGCGCTGACCGTGGCCATGCGCGATAGCGGCACCGTGCTCGATTGGTCCGATCTCGATGGCCCCGTGGCGGACAAGCATTCCACCGGCGGCGTCGGCGACAATGTCAGCCTGATGCTGGCGCCGATCCTGGCCGCCATCGGCATCTATGTGCCGATGATTTCCGGCCGCGGCCTCGGCCATACCGGCGGCACGCTCGACAAGTTCGATGCCATACCCGGCTACCAGACCGGCCCCGACAATGCGCTGTTCCGCCAGGTCGTCCGGCAGGCCGGCTGCGCCATCATCGGCCAGACCGCCGATCTCGCGCCCGCCGACAAGACGCTCTACGCCATCCGCGACGTCACCGGCACGGTGGAATCCATTTCGCTGATCACCGCCTCGATCCTCTCCAAGAAGCTCGCCGCCGGGCTCGGCGCGCTGATCCTCGACGTCAAGACCGGCTCGGGCGCCTTCATGCCGACGCTGGAAAAGTCGCGCGATCTGGCGAAAAGCCTCGTCGAAGTCGCCAATGGCGCCGGCCTCAAGACCGGGGCGCTGATCACCGACATGAACGAGCCGCTGGCCAGTGCCGCCGGCAATGGCCTGGAAGTCCGCAACGCCGTCGATTTCCTCACCGGCGCCCATCAGGACTGGCGCGTGCGCGAGGTGACGCTGTCGCTTTGTGCCGAACTGGTGTTCATGACGGGCAAGGCCACGACGCGTGACGCCGGCCGCATGCTCGCCGTCGCCGCGCTCGATAGCGGCCGCGCCACCGAACGGTTTTCCACCATGGTGCACGCCCTGGGCGGGCCTGGAGATTTTGTCGAGCGCGTCGACGCCTATCTGGCGCCCGCGCCGATCGTCCGCGACGTCTTTGCCACCGGGCAGGGCACCGTCGCCGCGATCGACACGCGCGGCGTCGGCATGGCTGTGGTGGCGCTTGGCGGCGGTCGGGCCACGCCCACTGACACCATCGACCACACCGTCGGCTTTGATCACCTGCGCGGCATCGGTGCCCAGGTCGATGGCCAGACCCCGATTGCCCGCATCCATGCCCGCGACGAGGCCTCGGCAGCCGACGCGGAAGCCCGCCTCAAGGCCGCCTATCGTCTGGGTGACGCCGGTCCGGCCTTTCCGCTCATCGCCGATACCATTGACCCGACCGCCTGAGGACCATCCCATGCCCCGTGCCATACTCTGCATTCTCGACAGCGTCGGCATTGGCGGCGCGCCTGACGCTGACGCCTATGGCGATGTCGGCTCCAATACCTTCGGCCATATCGCCGAGCACGCAGCGGCCGGCAAGGCCGACCGCGATGGCTTGCGTTCGGGCCCGCTCAATGTCCCCAATCTCGATGCCCTGGGCATCGGCGCCGCCATCCAGCTCTCGACCGGCACCCTGCCGCCCGGTCTCTCGGCCACGGCAAAGGGCGGGCGCTTCGGCGTCGGCCGGGAAGTCAGCAAGGGCAAGGATACGCCATCGGGGCATTGGGAAATCGCCGGCGTGCCGGTGCCCTTCGAATGGGGCTATTTCCCCCAGACCGAGCCGACCTTTCCGCCCGACCTGATTGCCGAATTCATCAAGCGCGCCAAGCTCCCCGGCATCCTGGGCGACAAGCATGCCTCGGGCACCACCATCATCGCCGAACTGGGCGAGGAGAGCGTCCGCACCGGCAAGCCGATCTGCTACACCTCGATCGATAGCGTCTTCCAGATCGCCGCGCATGAGAACCATTTCGGGCTCGAGCGCCTCTACGAGATCTGCCAGATCGCCTTCGAACTGACCGCACCGCTGATGATCGGCCGCGTCATTGCCCGCCCCTTCGTGGGCGAGGATGTCGCCAGCTTCAAGCGCACCGGCAATCGCCGCGACTTTGCCATCTCGCCGCCCGAGCCGACCCTGCTCGATCGCAACAAGCAGGCCGGCAACCAGGTCTATGCCATCGGCAAGATTTCCGACATCTATGCCGGTCACGGCGTGACCCACAAGATCAAGGGCACCGGTCTCGCCCAGCTGTTCGACAAGACTCTGGATGCCATGGAAATGGCCGCCGACAACGCCTTCGTCATGACCAACTTCGTCGATTTCGACAGCGAATATGGCCACCGCCGCGACGTTCCCGGCTATGCCGCTGCGCTCGAATATTTTGATTCCCGGCTGCCCGAACTCATCGCCAAGCTGCGGCACGACGATCTTCTGGTGCTGACGGCCGACCATGGCAATGATCCGACATGGCCGGGCAGCGATCACACGCGCGAACAGGTGCCGATCCTGGTCTTTTCCCCAAGCCTGTCACAAGGCGAGATTGGCATTCGCCCCACCTTCGCTGATATAGGTGAGAGTATTGCCCACTGGCTCGGCCTCGCGCCCGGCCGCCACGGCAAGAGTTTTCTCTAACGCGTCAGGCGGTTTCCATGAGCACCAAGGTCGGCAATGTCACGGTCATCGATCACCCGCTGATCCAGCACAAGCTGACCATCATGCGCAACAGGGAGACCTCCATCGCCGGTTTCCGCCGCCTGCTGCGCGAGATTGCGCATCTGATGTGCTACGAGGTGACCCGCGATCTCGAGCTGGAAATGATCCCGATCGAGACGCCGATGTCGCAGATGGACAGCCCGGCCATCAAGGGCAAGAAGCTGGTCTTTGCGTCCATCCTGCGCGCCGGCAATGGCCTGCTCGACGGCATGCTCGACCTGGTCCCCGCCGCGCGCGTCGCCCATATCGGCATCTATCGCGATCACGAAACGCTGGAGCCGGTTGAATACTACTTCAAGGCGCCGTCCAACCTCGAGGATCGCCTGATCATCGTGGTCGATCCGATGCTGGCCACCGGCAACTCGGCCACGGCGGCGATCGAGAAGCTCAAGGAGCGCGGCGCCAACAATATCCGCTTCCTCTGCCTGCTCGCCGCACCCGAAGGCATCGCCAACTTCACCGCCGCCCATCCCGACGTGCCGGTCTTCACCGCCTCGATCGACAGCCACCTCAACGAGAAGGGCTATATCGTCCCCGGCCTCGGCGATGCGGGCGACCGCATGTACGGCACCAGGTAAAGGCCCACGCGTATGGCGAAACTTGTTCACACAATGATCCGCGTCGTCGACGAAGCCCGTTCCGTCGGCTTCTATCAGAAGGCCTTTGGCCTTTCGGTCGTTGATCGCCTCGACTTCGAGACTTTTACCCTCGTCTACCTGGCCGGCGATGAAGTTGGCTTTGAGTTGGAGCTGACCATCAACAAGGGACGCGCCGAGCCCTATGAGCTGGGCAACGGCTATGGCCACCTCGCCGTCGTGGTCGACGACGTCGATGCCGAGCATGCCCGGTTCACCGCCGAAGGCTTTACCGCGGGCAAGCTGGTCGACTTCAGGAACGACGAGGTCCTGGTCGCCCGCTTCTTCTTCGCCACCGACCCGGACGGCTACAAGATCGAAGTCATCCAGAAGGGCGGGCGCTTCCGCTAGGCGGCAGACCCACGGGTCAAGCCGGAGGGTGACGATCGCATTGGGCCGGGGCTTACTTCGCCTTGAGCGGAAGCCCCAGTGCGATCAGTTCCTTGCGCAGCATCACCGGATCCTGGAAGTGGATACCATGCATGCCGAACTTGCGGGCCGCCACGATATTCTGCTCGCTGTCATCGATAAAGACGCAGTTCTCGGCGGCAATGCCATAGCGTTCGCAGAACACCCGGTAGAGTCGCGGATCCGGCTTCACCAGGCCCTCGAGCCCTGAAACGATCACCCCATCGAACTTTTCGAGGAAGGGCCATTCAGGCAGGCAGCTCACCCACTTCTCCCAGGAGAAGTTGGTGATGGCAAAGGTCGGGATGTCCTGCTCGATCAGCTCGTTGTGAATGTCGATCGTGCCCTGGATGAAGCCGCCCAGCGTTTCCTTCCAGCGCAGGTCATAGGCCTGGATTTCGCGCCAGTATTTGGGGAAGCGAGTGATCAGCTTGGCGACACCCTCGGAATAGATCTCGCCGGCGTCGAATTCGAGATTCCAGGCCAGCGTGCAGATTTCGTCCTGGAACCACTGTGCGTCCTCCTCGCTCTCGAAGAGCTTGCGGAACAGGTACATCGGGTTCCAGTCGACGAACACGCCGCCAAGGTCGAACACAGGGACAAGCGTATCGTTCATCGTCTACCGCCGGAGAGTGAAGGGTAGCTGGCTTGTGGCATGCGTCCGTGAGCCGCGCAAGCCGGAGAGGCCGCTGCCGTAGGCGGGAAAGGCCTAGTTCACGGAGATGCTGCCGCCGAAGCGGGGCATGAAGAAGTTCTCGCGATAAAGCCGGATCGGTTGATCGAAGGCAAAGCCATACATCGGCAGGTAGGTATTCGTGGCCTCCGCCACGATGAGGAAGTTCCCTGCCGCTATGGGCTGCATGGCCTCTGCCAACTCATAGGTATCCCCCGGCAGGTAGTCGGTCCCCACGCCATAGGTCCCGTCCACATATTGCCGGGACCAGACGACGGTCGCGGTGCCGTCGTCATCCACCTCCAGCTGTGTCACCACCTGGCCCAGCCCATCGGCCGGGTAGGGGGTCATGATCCCGCCAGCGGCGCGGAAATAGTCGGTCAGCGTGGCCGAGGAGATATTGGTGTCGGCCCGGGCAACGAGGTCACCCAGCGTACCCGCCACCGATTGCACGCGGCGATCCATCGAAATCACCGCGCTGGCCTCCACAGAGCCGATATAGACCAGCAGCATGATCGGCAGGATCAGCGCGAACTCGACGGCCGCCGTCCCCGCTTCGGCCACCCGCAATAGCCGCAAGTGCTGCACCAAGCCGTGCCAGGCCATTCTCATGAGAAGGGCTCGTTGCGGAAAACCGCGGCGGCACCGAGCAGCCTCTTATTCCCGGGCAGGTTCGCCATCGAGACGTCGCCCAGGCCCAGAACCACGGGCCATTTGTAGTAGACCTGTACCAGGACGATGTTCGACCCCTGGCCTGGCGCATAAACTGGCGTGCGCGTCCAATTCTCTTCCTCGTCGGCAGTCCAGTTGACGGGCGGCGTGATGCTGGTCGCATTGAAGTTGTTGAGCACCTGCACCTCCACGAACAGCTCCTCCTCGCAGTCCGCGAAGAGCCCGTACAACCGGCCGCAGATGGTTTGCTTGAAGCTGGCCTCGGTGACATTGGCGGCCTGGGCCTGGCCGGTGCGGATCAGCCGGCTCACATCATGCACGGCGCTTTCGAGGATCTGGCCCGACAGGAAGACGATCGAGGTCTCGAGGATGGCGCCGACAATGGAGAAGAAGGGAACGGCCAGCAGGCCGAATTCAACCGCGGTGACACCGCGCTCGTCGCGCGCGAAGCCGCGCCGCCGCTTGGGCAGCAAGGCTCGTCCGATCAGCGAGACAAGATTGGTCGCCATTATCCACGCCTGGTTGCAACGAAGCGAACCTAGACCCGCGTGGCTAACCGATGGTTAGTATCCGGGCCGCTGCGCCGGGCGCTTGCGGCTAGGGTTAACCGATCGTCAACGTCAGTTGGCGAGCTGTTGTACCAGCTGGGACGAGGCCACGGCCTGCGACGAGAAGGCGGGATCGTCGCCCATCATGATGACGGACTGGCAGACCGGGGCGCAGGCAAGGCTGGTGCGCGCCTGCCCCTGATAGACCGTCACCACGCCGGCCTGCATCTGCACCACCTCGATCAGCGTATCGGCGATCGGGTTACCGGCACTGTCGAGCACGATCAGGTTGGTCTGGCCAAAGCTCTTGCCGGTCAGGATCAGCGTCTGCGGATCCTGGATGGTGACGTCCGCAATGCCGGGATTGCCGACAATCACGGTCGCCGCCGATGCATTGATGCGCAGGATGCGGGCCATGTTGACATTGACATTGATCGGCGCGCCGTCCTGCGCCACGACCGGAGCGGGGGCGAGGCTTGATGCCAGCGACAGGCTGAATGCGAAGACGGCGGCAAACATGGGGCGCATGGCGGTTCCGGCGGTACTGATACTCGACACCACCATTTTCCGCGCGAATGGTTTATAATTGGCAAACGCTGTGCATGCGGTCACAGCGCTATTCTGCAAGTATGCCCCGAATATATAGCAGTATCTCGCGGACGTGATGCCCGCATCTCACGACGTCGGCAGCAATGACTGCCTGCCTTGCAGTATATCGGGGTCGGGATGACTTGGATAAAATGCCATGTATCTCGTTAACCCTCTGATTAACATAAGGAAATCGGATCTGCGTTACGCCGGATGAGGTCTTTCGATTAACGCAATCTCAAGGACTCCCCTCTAGCCTCGGTCACTGTTCGATGTGTGACGTGTCGAACGATGGCGTCACTTGGTGACGTAGAAAAATGGAGCCTGGGAATGAACATCTTCGCACGTTTCGCGCAGGACGAGTCTGGCGCGACCGCAATTGAATACGGCCTCATCGCCGCTCTGATCTCCGTCGGCATCATCCTTGCCGCATCTGCTCTGGGTACCAACCTCGGTGCGCTGTTCAACGGCATCGCTGGCCGCCTGAACGTGACCGTTCCGACCTGATAGAATTTCGACGTGCAGATCGAAGGGGGGAGTGCTCGCACTCCTCCCTTTTTATTTGAGCTTTCTTAACCGCCGCTGGGCAATCTCAGCGCACCGGTTGCGCCGGCGGGGAGATCGATAATGTCCACACTTGCAATGCTTCTGTTTCCGCTCGGCATGGCATTTGCGGCATCCTCCGACCTGCTGACCATGCGCATTTCCAACAAGCTGGTCCTGCTGCTGGTCGTCGGCTTCTGTGTGGTGGCCATCTCCATCAACCTGCCGCTGCAGCAGTTTGCCATGCATGTGACCTGCGCCCTTGTCGTGCTGGCCGTCGGCTTCGTGCTGTTCGCCCTGCGCTGGATCGGCGGCGGCGACGCCAAGCTGGCTGCCGCGACCACGCTCTGGCTCGGCTTCGGGCTGACTCTGCCCTACCTCGTCTATGCGGCCCTGCTGGGTGGCGTGCTCACCCTGCTCATCCTTGCCTTGCGCAACGTGCCGCTCACTCCATTCCTGGCCCGCTTCCGCTGGCTCGAGCGGCTGCATGACCGCAAGTCCGGCGTGCCCTATGGCATCGCCCTGGCCCTGGCGGGCCTGCTCACCTACACCAACTCGACCATATTCGAGCGCCTCACCGCCTGATCAGTCATGGCCAAGAAACGCGCAAGTTCTGCCCGACCCTGGCGTCGGCTTGAGCACGTTTGTTCTCTGCTCGGGCAAAAGTCCAAAGTTCACATGTTGTTAACCGCATTCGAAAAGCTCCGGTTAACCAAACTTTGACCCTTTGCGGTCACAGTTCACCCTGTTGGAATTGGGCCCGTTGCGCCCGCGTACAACCGGAGTGAGTCATGAAGCCGGCGCGTATCATCCTGTTGCTTGTGGCGCTTGTCGCCGGCGGACTGGCGGCCTTCCTGGTGACGCGCGGCGGCAGCCCTGCGCCGCAGCAGGTGGTGACGACCGAAGTCGTGCAGGAGGAGAAGACCCAGATCCTGGTGGCCAAGGCGCCCATCGGCATGGGTGAGCGGTTGAGCCCGGTTGTGCTGGAATGGCAGGATTGGCCGCAGGGTGCCGTGCGCCCCGAATATGTCACCATCTCCGCCATGCCCGACGCGCCCACGCAATTGACCGATTCCATTGCCCGGTTTGAGTTCTTCCCCGGCGAGCCGATCCGCGAGGCCAAGCTTGTCCGCACCGATCAGGGTTATCTCTCGGCCGTGCTGGCCGAGGGCATGCGTGGCGTTTCGGTGGGTGTCACACCCAGCTCGAGCGCCGGCGGCTTCATCGTCCCCAATGATCATGTCGATGTCCTGCTGACCACCCAGACGGAAGCGGGCCAGCAGTCCGAGGCTATCCTCTCCAATGTGCGTGTCCTGGCCATCGGCCACCGGCTGGGCGAGATGGGCACGACGGGCGGACAGGAAGACCCCAATAGCCCCGCGCCCACGCCCACCGTGTTCGACAGCTCCACCATTGCCACGCTCGAGCTCGACCCGGGCCAGGCCGAAACCCTCATCAATGCCTCCACCATGGGGCAGCTGAGCCTCACCCTGCGTTCGGTGGTCGATTTCAAGCGCGGCACCGTTGCCGATACCCCCAGTTCAAACCAGACAGTGCGGCTCATCCGCTTCGGCAAGGAACAGTCCGTCATGACCGGCAACACGGTCAGCCTCGCAGCGCCGCAGATGGGCGCGGTGGTCCCCGCAGTGCTTCCCGAGCCGCAGGCGCCGAGCGAGCAGACACAGCCTCCTGTCGCAATCGATCCCCAGGCGGTGCCCCGTTAGGGCGGAGATGATCATGAACAAGTTCCTTCCCACGCTCCGCCGCCGCGCCGCCGTCCTGGCTGCCCCGCTGCTCCTCCTCGGCCTCTTCGCCGTGCCCGCCATCGGCACGGCAACGGCCCAGGAAACCCATATCTCGATCTCCCCGGCAGCCTATGGCGCCACGCGCAAGTTCGAGGTCGAAATCAACAAGACCGCGCTGATCGACTTACCGGCCGGCGCAGCCGAGGTGATTGTAAGCCAGCCAGGTGTCGCCGCAGCCATCATGCGCACTCGCACCCGGGCCATCATCCAGGGCATCGCCGAAGGAACGACGAACATATTCTTCCTCGACGACCGTGGGCAGACTATCAGCGTCCTGGACGTGAAAGTGGACCAGCCGGTGTCACGGATCGGCGAGGCTATGGAGGAGACGCTGGCGCGCGTCCTTCCGGGATCCAACATCCGTGTCGAAACGCTGTCCGACACCACGTCCGACGGAACGACCCACTTCATCCTGACCGGCACGGTCCTGACGGCCCAGGATAAAGCCATCGCGGAATCGCTGGCCTCCGAGATCTCCTCCGATGGCGAGGAAAAGGGCAGCCTCATCCAGGTTATCGGACCTCAGCAGGTCATGCTGCAGGTGACGGTTTCCGAGGTCAATCGCGACATTGCCAAGCAGTTCGGCATCAACCTGTCGGGCAGCATCAGCATCGGCAACGCAAATTTTGGCTTCAACAATTCGGTGGCCACGGGCACCAATGGCATCAGCGGAGCGGCAAGCGGCGCTGACTTCCAGATCAATGCCGCCATTCGGGCTCTGGAAACGCGCGGCGGCCTGCGCATTCTCGCCCAGCCCACGCTCACGGCCATCTCGGGCCAGGAAGCGAATTTCCTCGCCGGTGGCGAACTGCCCTATGCCCAGCGTGATGCGCAGGGCAATCCAACGGTCCTGTTCAAGCCCTATGGCGTGGAACTCGCCTTTACCCCGGTGGTCAAGAGCAACGGCGTTATCGCGCTGACCGTCGCCACCTCGGTTTCCGAACCGCAAAGCAACGGCGCCATCACCAAGCGCGAGGCCAATACTTCGGTGGAGTTGCCGGCCGGCACCACGCTCGCCATTGGCGGCCTGCTGCAGGAGACGAGCCGACAGCAGATCGACCAGTTGCCGATCCTCGGAGACATCCCGATCCTGGGCGCACTGTTCCGCTCGCGGGATTATCAGACCAAGCAGACCGAGCTGGTGATCCTCGTCACCCCCTATCTGGTTGGCCCCAGCCCGGCCAACTCCATCCCGGTGCCGACCGATCGCACCACCGTGGCCAGCGATGCCGAGGGCATTTTCCTCGGCCGGCTGGAGAACATGTATGGCGTCGGCCAGACCGGCGAGATGCGCGGCAGCTTCAGTGGTTCGGTTGGCTTCGTCCTCGACTGAGGTCGGGCGTCAAGGAGAGTTTGTGTCATGAGTTTCCTGTCATCGGAACCCAGCAAGGCCGAAGAGCCGGCAGCCGAGATCGCCGCTGGCGCGCGCCTGATTCCGCGCATCACCATCCAGGCCTTCTGCGAGCATTCCCAGACCGCCCAGCTGGTGGAAAGCGCCATTCACGATCGCCGCATGTCCAAGGTGGCCCTCACCACCCACAATGGCGGCATCGATGGCGCCGTGGAGACCTACAAGTCCAATCCCACGCCCAATCTCATCATCGTCGAGACCACGCTGGCGCCCGAGGAAATCCCCGCGGCGCTCGAGCGCCTTGCCGAAGTCTGCGATGCCTCGACCCGCGTCGTCGTGCTCGGCCATGTCAACGACGTGCTGCTCTATCGCGAGCTGATCCGCTCGGGCATTTCCGAATATGTGGTCCTGCCGGCCACCGCCCAGCAGATCGTCAGCGCCATCACCGATCTCTTCGCCTCGGAAAATTCTGCCCCCATCGGGCGCACCATCGGCTTTGTCTCGGCCAAGGGTGGCGCCGGCGGATCGACCGTCGCGCATAATGTCGCCTGGGCCATCGCCACCATGCTTCGCCAGGATAGCCTCATCCTCGACATGGACCTCGCCTTCGGCACGGTGGGTCTCAATTTCAATCAGGATCCGCCCCATGGCCTGGCCGACGCTCTCTCGGCCAACCAGAAGGTCGACCAGACCATGCTCGACCGCCTGATGAGCAAGGCGGCAACCCATATCAACCTGCTGACCGCGCCCGTCACGCTCGACCGCACCTATGATTTCGAAGAGCGCGAATTCGAGCAGATCCTCGAGCTCTGCCAGAACACCATGCCCATGGTCGTGCTGGACATTCCCCATGGCTGGAATGCCTGGATCCGGCACACGCTGGCGACCGTGGACGAAGTGGTGATCGTGGCCGAGCCTGATCTGGCCAATCTGCGCAATGCCAAGAACCTGGCCGATACGATCCGCGCGCTGCGACCCACCGAAACGGCGCCGTGCCTCGTCCTCAACAAGGTGGGCATGCCGCGCCGGCCCGAAATCGACGCCGCCGAATTTGCCAGCTCGGTCGAATGCCAGCTGCTCGGCCAGGTGCCGTTCGATGCGGCCCTGTTCGGCACCGCCGCCAACAACGGGCAGATGATCGCCGAGGTCGCTGCCAACCACAAGATCAACGATGTCTATCGCGCGGTCAGCCTGCATGTGACCGGGCGGCAGGCGACACATGCCGGGGGCAGGTCATCGGGCCTGATGAAATTGCCCTCGTTCCTCAAGAAGCGGGCCTGAGGGCCGTTCCGGTCGGAACGTCGCGCCCTCTAGAACGGTAGGACGACAATGTTTGGCAAGCGCGTATCTTTTGGCGGCAACACTCCGGGCGTCGGCGAAGTCGCGCGTCCGGTTCCCAGCGTTGCGCGCGCCGAGCCGCCCGCGCAGGCCCGCCGCGCCAGCGACAGCGACGGCATGGCCTCCCGTATCCGCAATGAGGACGTGGTCGATGTCCGCGCCCCCGCCGACGCGGCGCGTGACAAGGAATATTTCCACACCAAATCGGCCATTTTCAACGCGCTGATCGATTCCATCGACCTCAGCCAGCTCGCGACCATGGATCAGGACGCGGCGCGCGAGGAAATCCGCGACATCGTCGCCGAAATCATCGCGCTCAAGTCGATCATCATGTCCATCTCCGAGCAGGAAGACCTGCTCGAGGACATCTGCAACGACGTGCTGGGCTATGGTCCGCTCGAGCCGCTGCTGGCCCGCGACGACATCGCCGACATCATGGTGAACGGGTCGCAGAAATGCTACATCGAAGTCGCCGGCAAGGTGCGCCTCACCAATGTGCGCTTCCGCGACGATGCCCACCTCATGAATGTCTGCCAGCGCATCGTCAGCCAGGTCGGCCGCCGCGTCGATGAAAGCTCGCCCATCTGCGACGCCCGCCTGCCCGACGGCTCGCGCGTCAATGTCATCGCCCCACCGCTGGCCATCGATGGCGCCGCGCTCACCATCCGCAAGTTCAAGAAGGACAAGCTGACCCTCCAGCAGCTGGTCAAATACAATTCCATTTCGCCCGAAGGCGCCGAAGTGCTGCGCATCCTGGGCCGCGTCCGCGCCAATGTGCTGATCTCGGGCGGTACCGGTTCGGGCAAGACGACGCTGCTCAATTGCCTAACCGCCTTCATCGAGAAGGACGAGCGCGTCATCACCTGCGAGGACTCGGCTGAATTGCAGCTGCAGCAGCCGCATGTGGTCCGTCTCGAAACCCGCCCGCCCAACCTCGAGGGCGAGGGCGAGATCACCATGCGCGATCTCATCAAGAACTGCCTGCGCATGCGCCCCGAACGCATCATCGTCGGCGAAGTCCGCGGCCCGGAAAGCTTCGACCTGCTCCAGGCCATGAATACGGGCCACGACGGATCCATGGGCACGCTCCACGCCAACAGCCCGCGCGAGGCGCTGTCGCGTCTTGAATCCATGATCACCATGGGCGGCTATTCGCTGCCCAGCCGCACCATCCGCGAAATGATCACCTCGTCGATCGACGTCGTGGTGCAGGCCGCCCGCCTGCGCGACGGCTCGCGCCGCATCACCCACATCACCGAGATCCTCGGCATGGAAGGCGATGTCATCGTGACCCAGGACATCTTCGTCTATGACATCATGGGCGAAGACGCCAACGGCATGCTGATGGGCAAGCACCGCTCCACCGGCATCACCAAGCCGCAATTTGCCGAGCGCGCCCGTTATTTCAACGAAGAAGCCAACCTCGTCGAAGCGCTCGAAAAGTCCAATACCGAACAGCATCAGCTGCTGGATTCGTAAATGACCACGATCCTTCTCGTCATCCTGGCCATGATCACCGTCGGTGCCGCGGGCTTTGCCCTCGTGCCTTCGGCCATGGGGAGCGGTCGGGCCGACAAGCGCCGCAAGGCGCTGCAGGGCGACATCCGCGTCAACCGGCTCGAGGTCGATGCTGCCCGCAGCCGCGAGGAGCGTCGCAAGAGCGTGCAGCAGGCGCTCAAGTCGCAGACCGATGCGCTCAACGCCAAGAAGCGCGTCTCCCTGCCGCAGCTGCTGTTTCAGGCCGGCATGACCATCAAGCCGGCCGTCTTCATCCGCAACAGCATCATTTTCGGCATCGTGGTGTTCGTCATCCTCGTGCTGGTCCAGGTGCCGATCTATCTCGCGCCGGTCTTTGCCGTGGCGGCGGGATACCTGCTGCCGCGCATGTATGTCAGCCGCAAGCGCAAGAAATATCAGGACCGCTTTCTCGACGAGCTGCCGAATGCGGTCGAGGCCATCGTGCGTGGCGTCAAGACCGGTCTGCCGCTCAACGATTCCATCCGCGTCGTGGCCAAGGATGCCAAGGAGCCGGTGAAATCCGAATTCGGCCGCGTGCTCGACCAGCAAGCCTTCGGCATGTCGATGACCGAGGCGGTGGGCGTGCTGCTCGATCGCGTGCCGCTGCCCGAGGTCAATTTCTTCGTCGTCGTCATCACCGTGCAGCAGCAGGCCGGCGGCAATCTCAGCGAAGCCCTGAGCAACCTCGCCAAGGTGCTGCGCAACCGCAAGAAGATGAAGCAGAAGATCAAGGCCATGTCGGCCGAAGCCAAGGCCTCCGCCGGCATCATCGGCTCGCTCCCCTTCGTGGTGGGCACGCTGGTGAGCCTGGTGTCCCCGGCCTATCTGGGCCCGCTCTTCTTCACTCCCATCGGGCAGATCTGGCTGGGCGTGGGGATCATCATGCTGGTGGCGGGCATCTTCGTGATGAACCGCATGATCCAGTTCAACTACTGACCGGGAGGAGCCTGCATGGACTTCGTCGCGCTTCTGACCCAGCGGGAATTCCTCATCTCCGTGCTGGCGGCCGTCTCGGCCGCCGCCGTCGTCTTCACCTTCGGCTCCAGCTTCATCGTCAAGTCCGAGATGCGCGATCGCATCAAGCGCGTCGCGCTCGAACGCGAGAAGATGCGCGCCGAGGAAATGGCACGCCTGCGCGGCAATGGCGGCTCCGAGAGCCGCGGCATCAGGCGCGCCAGCGAAACCAAGACCTATATGAAGACCGTGGTGGACCGCTTCGATCTCAAGAAGGCGTTCCAGGATGATGCCACCGTCGACAAGCTGGCCATGGCCGGCTTTCGCGGGCAGGGGCACCTGACCACCTTCCTCTTCATGCGCATGGCCGCGCCGATCGCCATCTTCCTGCTGGTGACCTTCTATGTGCTGGTGCTGGCCCCCGGTGGCCGCCCGCTCTATCTCAACCTCACCTATGCCATCGGTGCCGCGCTGGTTGGCGCCTACCTGCCCAACGTGCTGCTCAAAAACACCACCACCAAGCGGCAGGCCTCGATCCGTCGCGCCTGGCCCGATTGCCTCGACCTGATGCTGCTCTGCGTGGAATCCGGCATGTCGATGGAGCATGCCTTCAAGCGCGTCGCGCGGGAAATCGGCCAGCAGAGCCCCGAACTGGCCGAGGAGCTGACCCTGACCACGGCCGAACTCGCTTTCCTCGAGGATCGCGGCCGCGCCTATGACAATCTGGGCCGCCGCACCGGGCTCGACGGCGTCAAGTCGGTGATGACGGCCCTGATCCAGGCCGACCGCTACGGCACCTCCGTCGGCCAGGCGCTGCGCGTCATGGCCGAGGAAGGCCGCGAGCAGCGCATGATGGAGGCCGAGAAGAAAGCCGCCTCCCTGCCGCCCAAGCTCACGGTGCCGCTGATCCTGTTCTTCCTGCCCGTGCTGTTCATCGTCATCCTGTCCCCCGCCATGATCAAGGTCTTCAGCGGCCCGGTCGGCAGCGTCATGGCCAATGGCGGCGCCGGCTGATTACGCCCAAAGCCACCTGCAGAAACGCAAAATCCCCGCTCGCGCGGGGATTTTTGCTTTTGCCGGCGAGAGAACGCTCAGCTCTTCTCGATCATGTCCCAGCGGTTTTGCTGGGTCAGCAGCGCCCGCACATAGGCCATGTTGCTTTCGACCTGTTCGGGGGGGAGTTCGGCGGCGTAGATGGCGCGGCATTCCTCGAACCGGCCCTGCAGGCCAATAACGAGAGCCAGGTTCTGCCGCACGCGGCTGGTGGCGCCGCGCATCTGCACGGCCCGGCGCAGATGCTGTTCGGCGGCGGGCAATTCGTTGGTCATGGCATAGGAGAGGCCGATATTGGCCTCGATCGAGGCCTCGCCCGGGGCATAGACCAGTGCCTGGGCATAGAGCGCCCGCGCTTCCTGGTTGCGGCCGAGCTGGTCGAGTGTCGCGCCCTTGACGAGGAGGGCATTCCAGTCCGGCGCTTCGGGCCGGATGACATTGTCCAGCACCTGCAGCGATTGCTCGAACCGGCCGTCGGCGGTCAGCGCCTTGGCATAGGCGACGGCAATGTCGGCATCCTGCGGGTAGTGGCTGACGCTGATTTCCAGAACCGCCACGGCCTGCTTGCTCTGGCCCACTGCGCGCAGGGCGGCGGCATAGTGGATGGCGACGCCCTTGTCCTTTGGGTTGGCCTTGTAGCGGGCGGTCAGCTCGGCAAGGGTCTGGTGGCTCTGCCCCGCGGGCAGGCCGGAATAGTCGGTCGCCGACATGCCGCGATTGGAGGCACAGGCGCCGAGCGCCACCACGGCCACGCCGGCCAGAAGCAGCATCCGCATTGGTCTGTAAAAGCGGTCCAGCGACGTCACGTGCAACTCCTCGGGCCCGGCGGCACCCTCCTTATTTCAATAGGTCATTAACCCTAACGCCCCGTTAAAAGTGGCCCGATTGGCAGCGTTGCCGCCCCCGGCCCGGCCCGCTACAAGAGCGGTCAGCACACCCTGGAGTTCGTCATGGCCAAGGCTTCCATCATCCCCGTCATCTGCGTCGAAGAGGGGAGCCTTGCGGCCGCCGAGCTGCCGCCCATGCACGGCGCCTGGGCCGCAGCCAATGGCTTTACCGGTCAGCGCGGGCGCCTCTTGGCGCTGCCCGAGGCGGATGGCGGCCTGGCGGCCTATCTCTTCGGTCTGGGCAAGCCGGCCAATCGGCCCGCCCTGGTCACCGGCCTTGCCGGCGCGGCCCTGGCGGCGGGCCGCTACCGGCTGGAAGGCGCCTATGGCGATCCGACGCTGGCCGCAATCGGCTTCCGCCTCGGCGCCTATCGCTACGATCGCTACCGCGAGGGCAAGCCGGCTCCCGAGCTCGCCGGCCCGGGCCGCGCCGACGCGGCCGAGGTCGATCGGCTGGTCGAGGCAGCCGTCCTGGCGCGCGACCTGATCAATACGCCGCCCAATGATCTCGGGCCCGACGCTTTCGAAGCCGAGATCCGTGCCTTTGCCATGGCGCGCAAGATGAAGATCAAGGTCATTGCCGGCGATGAATTGCTGCGCGCCAACTTCCCCATGATCCACGCCGTCGGCCGCGCCAGCACCCAGGCGCCGCGTCTCATCGATCTCTCCTGGGGCAATGCGCGCGATCCAAAGGTGACGCTGGTCGGCAAGGGCGTCACCTTCGATACCGGCGGGCTCGACATCAAGAATCCGGCCGGCATGCTGATCATGAAGAAGGATATGGGCGGCGCCGCCAATGTGCTCGGCCTGGCTCATGCCATCGTCTCGGCCAGGCTGCGCGTTCGGCTGCGCGTGCTGATCCCGGTGGTCGAAAACGCCATTGCCGGCGCGGCCTTCCGCCCTGGTGACGTGCTCAAGTCCCGCAAGGGTATCACCGTCGAGATTGGCAATACCGATGCCGAGGGCCGCCTGATCCTGGCCGATGCCCTGGCGCTGGCCGATGAGGAACATCCCGATCTGCTGATCGATCTGGCGACCCTGACAGGCGCCGCCCGCGTCGCACTGGGCCCCGATCTGCCCCCGCTCTATTCAACGGACGATGCCCTGGCGCGTGAGCTGATGGACAAGGGCGCCGCATCCGACGATCCGCTATGGCAGATGCCGCTGTGGTCGCCCTATGACGCCATGATGAATTCCAAGATTGCCGATGTGAACAACGCCGGCAGTGGGGGCTTCGCCGGCTCGGTGACAGCCGCCCTGTTCCTGCGACGCTTCGTCAGCGAGGCCACGACCTGGGCCCATCTCGATATCTATGGCTGGGCACCCGAAGCGCGGCCCGGTCGCAGCCATGGCGGCACCGATCAGGGCATTCGCGCCATCTATGGTGTGCTGAAGCAGCGTTATCCGGCATAGTTGACTCTGACAACTAACCGGTTGATTGTGTCAACGATCAACCGGAGCCGGATCATGCCTGTCAGCCCCGCCGATATTGCGCAGGTTCGCGCCTTCAATCGCTTCTACACCAAGGTCATTGGCCTGCTCGAAGAGGGCATGCATGAAAGCCCCTATAGCCTGGCCGAGGCGCGCGTGATCTACGAGCTTGGCAGGCATGGCAGCTCCACCGCGGCGCTCATCGCCCATGCGCTTGAGATGGATCGCGGCCAGATGAGCCGCCTGGTCTGGCGGCTGATGGATCAGGGCATTGTCGCCACGCTGCCGCGCAGCGGCGACAAACGCCTGGTCCCGCTGGCCCTGACGCCCGAAGGCGACGAACTTTTCCGCCGCTTCAACGAAATGAGTGATGCCGCCGCCGCGACTAGCCTGCTTGAACCGCTCGACGAGTTCGGCCGGCGCGATCTCGTCGGGGCCATGCGGCGTATCGAGGCGCTGTTGGGCGAACCGGGTGACGAGCCGCTGATCCTGCGCCCCCATCGCATCGGCGAGCTCGGCTGGCTGATCCATCGCCAGGGCCTGCTCTACCATCTCGAACAGGGCTGGAACGGCGAATTCGAGGCGCTGATCGCGCGCCTCTATAGCGACTACGACGCCGCGCCGGCCAGTCCGCCCAAGTCTCTATGGGTGGCCGAGCAGGGGGGCGAGATCGCCGGCTCCGTCTATGTCATCCCCGCAGCCGAGGACTCTACCAGCACGGCCCAGCTCCGCATGCTCTATGTCGAGCCGGCCTTTCGCGGCATGGGCATCGGCAAGCGCCTTGTCGAGGAAGCCGTCCGCTTCTCGCGCGCGTCAGGCTACCGGCGCGTCATCCTGTGGACCCAGGATTGCCTCGTCTCGGCCCGCCGCATCTATCAGGGCGCCGGCTTCTCCCTGGAGCGGGAAGAACCGCACCATTCCTTCGGCGTCGATCTCAACGGCCAGTACTGGTCTCTGGAGTTGTGACCATTTTCACCTCTCCCTTGGGGGAGAGGTCGGCGCGCAGCGCCCGGTGAGGGGACCTTCCGGCGGGCAATGCAGGAGCCGCACATGCTCCCCCTCAATATCCCCTGCCGCGATCCACCACATTGACCAGCGGCTTGCCCGCCTCATGCTCGCGGATGATCTGGGAGAAATAGCTCACGCCCGACTTTTCGTTGGAGATCGCCGCGATATGGGGCGTGATGTAGCAGTTCTCGATGTCCCAGAGCGGGCTGCTGGCGGGCAGTGGCTCGGTCTCGAACACGTCAAGACTTGCCGCGCCCAGCGTCCTGTCGGCCAGCGCCCGCGCGATATCGGCCTCGCGCTGATGCCCGCCCCGCGCTGCGTTGACGATGACCGGCCCGCCATCCAGCTGGCCGCGCCGCAGCTTGCCGAAGGTGTCATAGTTGAGAATGCCGGTCGTCTCCGGCGTCAGCGGCAGCAGGTTCACCAGAATGTCGGTGCCAGCCAGGAATGTGTCGAACTGCTCGTCTCCGGCGAACCCCTCGACGCCCTCGATCGCCTTTGGCGTCCGGCTCCAGCTGCGCAGGGCAAAGCCCAGCGGCTTGAGGCGGCTCACCGCATCCTGCCCCAATACACCCATGCCCATGATCCCGACGCTGGTTTCCGATGCGGCGGGCGGATAGAGCTGGGTCCAGCGCCGCGCCTTCTGGTCGGCACGGAAGCGCGTATAGAGACGGTGATGCATGGTGACATGGGCCACCACATAGTCACTCATGCGCTGGCTGAGATCGGCATCGACAAACCGCACGATCGGCACGTCCGGCAGGCTGGGATGCTTGAGCAGCGCGTCCACCCCGGCGCCAAGCGACAGCATGGCCTTGAGCCCCGTCAGCCCCTCGAAGGCATCCGGCTTGGGCTTCCAGACAAACACATAGCGCACATCGGCCGGGTCGAAATCGTCGCCGCGCCGCACCACCGGGTAGGGCGCCAGCGCTGCCGCGAGCTTTTCGGCCCAGCTCGCCTCGTTGACGTCGGACAAATGCAACAGCAGCATGCGAACCTCCCAGAAAAAAGCCGCGCCGTTTGACGGGCGCGGCCTGAACAATTGCAGGAACCAGCCGGACCTACTGCGCCGGCGGCGCTGGCTCGGTCGGGTTTTCGCTGCTCGTACCAGCGGGCGAGCCGCTGCCGGTTGCCGTACCCTGGACCGGGCTTTCGCTCTGCGTGGTGGTCGGGGTGTCCACGACCTCGGCAGGAGCGGCCGACTCGGCGGCATCATCGGGGCTGGCAGCAGCCGGATCGGCCGGCGCGGTCGCGTCGGGCTGCGGCGTTGCGGCGGCATCGGTCGGTGCGGCCTCGGACGGCTCGGCGCCGGCGACAGGTTCGGTCGGGGCCACGTCGGCGGCCGGGAACGGCACGGGGCTGGCCGACAGCGTCTGCAGATAGGCCAGGATGTCGGCACGCTCTTCGGCGGTGCGGATACCGGCGAAGTTCATCTTGGTGCCGGGCGCATAGTCGCTCGGCTTGATCAGGAAGGCGTTGAGATTCTCGTAGCTCCAGACATCCCCGGCGGCATTGTGGGCCATGAGGGCATCCGAATAGGCAAAGCCCTCGTGGCTGCCCTCGAGACGGCCAACGATGTCATAGAGGCCCGGACCCTGCTTGTTGGGCTCGCCCTCGCCGAAATTGTGGCACGACTGGCACTTGCGGGCTGCCGCAGCGCCGCGCTCGGCGCTGGCACTGGCCAGCAGCACGCCCAGCGGCACTTCCGGAGCAGCTTCGACCGCTTCGCCGCCCTCGGCAACTTCGGGCTCCGGCAGGGCATAGCCCGGGCCGCGGCCTTCAATGGGATGGTAGATGGCTTCAGCGACAAAGCCGGCGCCCATGACGAACAACAGCGTGCCCAGCACGGCGCCCATGATCTTGTTAAGCTCGAACGAATCCATTTGGTCTCTCTGCCAGTCCATCCCCTGTGGACGATAGTCGAACGCGGCCCAACTTTCGATATCCCAAGGGAAAATCGCCTCAACGAGGGGCTCGGCGCGCGCGGAAGATAGTCGCAAAGGCCCGCGCTGCGCAACCGTGCAAAGCGGTCCTGCGACACTTCGAGCCGGGCCGCAGGGCAAAATTGCTCCGGTGGAGCAATTTTAGGCGAGAAGGCCATGAGAGCTTTGCTCGAATGGCACGGCTGCCGCCGCCAGTGCGTTGCTCATTGGAGCGGTTGAATTGACTCCGCATCCCGCCGGGTTCAAAAGCCTCTCGCCTACCAGCTACGGACCTCCTCGATGACCAAGAAGATCGCTTTCCAAGGTGAACCCGGCGCCTTCAGCCATGCCGCCGCCACCAATTTCTTCCCCGGCGAAGAGGCGATCGGCTGCGTCACCTTTGAGGAGACCATCAACGCCGTGCAGTCTGGCCGCGACGATTTCGCCGTCGTGCCGGTCGAGAACTCGCTCTATGGGCGCATTACCGATATCCATCACCTGCTGCCCGAAAGCGGTCTCTACATCATTGGCGAGACCTTCCTGCGTGTCGAGATGAACCTGCTGGGCGTGCCCGGCGCCACCCTGGACGATATCAAGGCCGTCCAGTCGCTGTCGGTTGCCCTGGGCCAGTGCCGCAAGTTCATCGCCGATCACGGCTTCCGCACCATCAATGCGGTCGATACGGCCGGCTCGGCTCGCGAAGTGGCGCAGAAGGCCGACAAGTCGGTGGCCGCTATTGCTTCCAAGTTCGCCGCCGAAATCTATGGCCTGACCGTGCTCGCCTCCAACATCGAGGATGCCGCGCACAATACGACGCGCTTCCTCGTGCTCTCGCGCGACCAGAAGGAAGCACCGGCCGGCAATGGCAAGGTCAAGACCACCTTCGTCTTCCGCGTGCGCAACGTTCCGGCGGCGCTCTACAAGGCCATGGGCGGCTTTGCCACCAACGGCATCAACATGACCAAGCTGGAAAGCTACATGGTCGGCGGTGCCTTCACGGCCACCCAGTTCTATGCCGACATTGAAGGCCATCCCTCCGACATCGGCGTGCAGCATGCCTTCGAGGAACTCGGCTTTTTCACCGACTATTTCCGCGTGCTGGGCGTCTATCCCGCCGCCGACAACAGCTAGGGCAGGGCGAGGACTCAGTCCCCCCGCAGCACTTCATCGACGGCAGGCAGGTTGTAGAACTGCCGTATCACGTCCCAGCCCTGCTGGGCGGTATCGACCACGTGGAACAGCTTGGTGTCGTCCGGGGCGATGGTGCCGGCCTCGGCCAGCGCCTCGAAATTGATCACCTTGCTCCAGAACGCCGCCCCGAACAGCAGCAGCGGTACGCGGTCCATGCGCCCGGTCTGGATCAGGGTCAGCGTCTCGAAGAACTCGTCCAGCGTGCCGAAGCCGCCCGGAAACACCGCCACCGCCTTGGCCCGCATCAGGAAGTGGATCTTGCGGGTAGCGAAATAGTGGAAGTTGAAGCTGAGCTCCGGCGTGACATAGAGATTGGGCGCCTGCTCATGCGGCAAGACGATATTGAGCCCGATCGAGGGTGCGCCCACATCGGCCGCGCCACGATTGCCCGCCTCCATCACGCCCGGTCCGCCCCCGGTCACCACCACATAGTCCTTGAAGTCGAGTGCCTTGGAGGTGAATGAGGCAAGCTGGGCGAAGCGCCGCGCCTCATCATAATAATGCGACGCCGCTTCGAGGTTCTTCTTCTGCACTTCGTTCTTGGCCGCCCAGGCCGGCTGCCCCGGCGCCGGAATGCGCGCGCCGCCGAACAGCACCACGGTCGAATTGATGCCGCGCTCGCGCAGGCGGAATTCGGGCTTGAGATATTCGAGCTGGAACCGGATGCCGCGGGTATCTTCCGAGGTCATGAACTCGTCGTCGGCAAAGGCCAGCCGGAACGCTGCGGACTGGGTCTGCGGCGTCTGCGGCGCCCGTTTGGAGGCGGCGACATCCTCAACTGAGGTGCGCAACGATGTGGGGCGACGTCTGGCCATATGCCGGCTTCTCCGATGGTCGGCTCCGAAGCGGCGGGGCCGCCACAATTCGGAGATTTTCAACAGGGCATAACCACACCGGGCCGGCGGAGCAAGGGCGGGGCGCTTGAACCAGTTCACGAGTTTGGAGGCGCGCATCGATGCGCTGGCGCATCTGGTGCTGCAACGCCTGCCGCGCGGACGTCTTGCCGACAGCCTCGTCGAGTTCGTGGTCTTCGGCCTCAAGCAGGCCTGGGCATGCCTGTTTGGCGGGCTGATGCTGGCCATGATTCTGCTGACCGGCCTTTGGTGGCCCGATATGGGCCTTGCCCGCTACGATGCCTGGTTCATCGCCGCCCTGCTCATCCAGGCCGCCATGCTGGCCTTCCGGCTGGAAACGCTCAGCGAAGCCAAGGTCATCCTGATCTTCCACCTCGTCGGCACCGGCATGGAACTGTTCAAGACCGCCGCCGGGTCATGGATCTATCCCGAAGAAGCGATCTTCCGTCTGGGCGGCGTGCCGCTGTTTTCCGGCTTCATGTATGCCTGTGTCGGCTCCTACATGGCCCGCATCCAGCGCATTTTCGACATCACCTTCAGCCGCTATCCCCCGGTCTGGATGACGGCGCTGCTGGCCCTGGCCATCTATGTCAATTTCTTCAGCCACCATTTCATCATGGACTTCCGCTGGCTGCTCTTTGCCGGCGTTGCGCTGCTCTATTGGCCCGCCATCATGCACTACCGGGTGTTCCGCTTCCGCCACCGCATGCCGATGCTGCTGGCCTTCCTGCTGGTCGCGCTGTTCATCTGGATTGCCGAGAATATCGGCACCTGGTCGCGCGCCTGGATCTATCCCGATCAGGCCGATGGCTGGTCCATGGTCAGCTGGAGCAAGCTCGGCTCCTGGTATCTGCTGATGCTGATCTCGGTGGTGCTGGTGACGCTGGTGCATCCGCCACGGCCGCATCTGGCGGAACGCTAGGCGCTCAGTCGCGCGCCAGCGCCATCACGCGCAGCTGCGCCAGCCACTTGCCGATAATCGCGACCGGCCCCGGCGGGTCTTCGTAGCCCGCCAGCATCCGCTCCGCCAGCCGGTAGCCTTCGCGCACGATCCGGCGTTCGTCGAGCGGCAGTCCGATGGATGGAACACGCATGGCAACCTCCCGCCTATGGTTGACGAAACCTTAACGCGGCCAGTGCCGGCCGTCCGGCCCGATTTGGACTTATGGTTTACGCGGGGGCGGGGATGCAGCTTGACCGGGGAACACTCATGTAACATTGTAAGTTACAATAACTGCGAAAAGGTCTCCCGCATGTCATCCGTCTTCACCGAACAGGCTGCCGCTTCCTATGCCGAAGGCACGCCGCGCAAGGTCCCCGGCTATGCAGGCCTCCTCCGCATGACCGCGCTGCTGCTGGCCGAACGCATGCCGCCGCAAGGCCGGGTCCTGGTGCTGGGCGCCGGTGGCGGCCTCGAGCTCCGGGCCCTCGCCGATGCCCATGCCGGCTGGACCTTCGATGGCGTCGACCCATCCCCCGCCATGCTGGCTCTGGCCGGGGAAACCGCCTCTGCCCATCTCGACCGTATTTCCCTCCATGAGGGCTATATCGACATCGCCCCCGATGGCCCCTTCGATGCCGCCACCTGCCTGCTGACGCTGCATTTCGTGCCGCGCGACCAGCGCCTCGACACCCTGAGCCAGATCCGCCGCCGCCTCCGGCCCGGCGCCCCCTTTGTCGCCGCCCATATCAGCGTGCCCCGGACCGAACCCGAACGATCCCTGTGGATCGGGCGCCACATCGCCTATGGCTCGCCCGACGGCACCCCGCCGGCCCAGCTGGAGCCCTCGCGCCAGGCCATGATCGAAAAGCTCTCCTTCGTATCGCCCGAAGAGGACGAGGCCCTGCTCCGCCAGGCGGGGTTTTCCGATGTAAGCCAGTTCTATCTCGGCTTCGCCCTCCGCGGCTGGGTGGCCTATGCCGACGAGTTTGCCCCCTGAGGCCTTGCGCTCGCCCCATTTTCTTCGCATATAGCGCTTCGGGAGGTTGGCGCGGACGTGTTCCTCGCCAACCGGGTCAGGTCCGGAAGGAAGCAGCCCCAACGAGACCTTCACGGGTCGTTGCCAGCCTCCTACTTAATCTGTTCACAGTTGGCATTCGACACTCCGCGAGACGGCTTGAGGCTTTTGCGGATGGGCGCCATTGCCTTAAGGTCGGAACATGATCTCAGGCAGATTCCCCACCACGCAAGCGACAGAAGGGCTCGATGGCTGACGCACCGACCTCGCCCTATCTCGTCCTCGCCCGCAAATACCGGCCGCGCGATTTCACCACCCTGGTCGGCCAGGATGCCATGGTGCAGACGCTGGGCAATGCCTTCGCGCAGAACCGTATCCACCACGCTTTCATCCTCACGGGCGTGCGCGGCGTGGGCAAGACCACCACGGCCCGCATCCTCGCCCGCGCCTTCAACTATGAAGACGCCTCCGGCCCCCATCCCACCCTTGATCTGAGCGTCGAGGGCGAGCATTGCCGCGCCATCATCGAGGGTCGTCATGTCGACGTCATCGAGATGGACGCCGCCAGCAATACCGGCATCAACGATATCCGCGAGATCATCGACTCGGTGAAATATGCGCCCTCCTCGGCGCCCTACAAAGTCTATGTCATCGACGAAGTGCACATGCTCTCGACGGCCGCCTTCAACGGGCTGCTCAAGACGCTTGAAGAGCCGCCGCCCTATGTGAAGTTCATCTTCGCCACCACCGAGATCCGCAAGGTGCCGGTGACGATCCTCAGCCGCTGCATGCGCTTCGACCTGCGCCGCATCACGCCCGAGATCATGACAGCCTATCTCGAATCGATTTTGGGGCAGGAAGGGATTGCCTTCGAGCCCGAGGCGCTGGCCATGATTGTCCGCGCCGGCGAAGGCTCTGCCCGCGACAACCTCTCCCTGCTCGATCAGGCCATCGCCCATGGCAATGGCACGGTCACCGCCGCCACCGTCAAGGCCATGCTGGGCCTCGGCGATCGCGCCCGCATCATCGATCTCTTCGAAGAATTGATGGGCGGCCAGATCGGCCCGGCCATCGAAACCATGCGCGCCCTCTATGACATGGGCGCCGATCCGCAGACCCTGGTTGCCGACCTGGCCGATTTCACCCATCTGGTGACCCGCATCAAGGTTGTCCCCGCCGCTGCCGATGACGTCTCGCTGACCCCCGACGAGCGCCGGCGCGGCGCTGAGCTGGCCGGCAAATTGCCCATGCGCGCGCTGACCCGCGCCTGGCAGATCCTGTTCAAGGGCCATGACGAGGTTGCCCGGGCCAATAATGGCCTGCAGGCCGCCGAAATGGCGCTGATCCGACTGGCCTATGCCGCCGACCTGCCCAGCCCTGATGATCTGATCGCCCGGCTGTCCAACCAGCCCGCTCCGGCGCCCGGCCTTCCGCCCAGCGCGCCGATCGCGCGCGGACCATCCAATGGTGGTGGTGGCGCCTCAGCCATGCGCGTCGAAGCGCCCCGGCCGGTGATGACCGAGGCGGTCGCCGCCCAGCCATCGGCGCCCCAGCCGCAGGCGGCCCTTGCCACGGTCGCCAGCTACAAGGAACTCATCGCCCTGGCCGCCGCCAAGCGCGACGTTCTGGTCAAGCTGGCCCTTGAAGGGCAGATGCGGCCGATTTCCTTCGAGCAGGGCCGTATCGAGGTCGCACTTGCCGATGGCGCCGACCCGGGCATGATCGCCACCCTGTCCGCGCGCCTCCAGCTCTGGACGGGCCAGCGCTGGCTGATCACCGTCTCCAGCAAGCCGCCCGAGGGCATGACCATGCGCCAGGAAGCGGCGCAGCGTCAGCAGGCCGCCCAGCAGGCGGCGCACGAAGACCCGCTGGTCAAGGCCATTCTCGAAACATTTCCCGGCGCCAAGGTGGTCAATGTGACGGTGCGCGACGACGCCACTGCCGCGCTGCCCGAGGCGCCCCCGCCCCCACCTGAAGAGGACGACGAATGAAAGACATCATGGGTATGATGAAGGCCGCAGGCGAGATGAAGGGCAAGATGGAGGCCATGCAGGCCGAGCTTGCCAATCTCGTGGTCGAAGGCCGCTCCGGCGGCGGCATGGTCACCGTGTCGCTCAGCGGCAAGGGCGACCTCAAGGGCGTCAAGATCGACCCGTCCCTGTTCAAGGAAGACGATGTCGAGGTCCTCGAAGACCTGATCATCGCCGCGCATGCCGACGCCAAGGCCAAGTCCGAAGCCGAAATGCAGAAGAAGATGGCCGAAGTCACGGCTGGGCTCCCCATCCCGCCGGGCATGAAGTTCCCGTTTTAGCTTCGAACCGTCCCGGGCAAATCGCTCCGGCGGAGCGATTTGAGGTGAGAAGGCCATGAGAGCTGTGCTCGAATGGCCGTTCATTGAGAAGAAGACACATGGCCTCCGGCGGACCGGAAATTGAACAGCTGATCCAGCTCCTGGCGCGCCTGCCGGGACTTGGACCACGTTCGGCTCGCCGCGCCGTGCTGCACCTGGTCAAGAAGAAGGATCAGCTGATGATCCCGCTCTCGGCGGCGCTCGACCGCGCTGTCGTGGCCGTCCGCACCTGCGAGGTCTGCGGCAATATCGACACCATGAGCCCCTGTTCCATCTGCGCCGACCCGCGCCGCGACAGCGGCATGCTCATCGTGGTGGAAGACGTTGCCGATCTCTGGGCGCTCGAGCGTGCCGGCGTCGGCCCCGTCAAATACCATGTCCTGGGCGGCGTCCTCTCGCCGCTCGACGGCGTCGGCCCCGACGACATTTCCGTCGATTCCCTGCTGGCGCGTGCGCCCCAGTTCAAGGAAGTGGTGCTGGCCGTCAACGCCACCGTGGAGGGGCAGACAACCGCCCATTACATCACCGACCGCCTGGCCGGTTCCGGCGCCAAGGTCACCCGTCTCGCCCACGGCGTCCCCGTGGGCGGCGAGCTCGATTATCTCGACGAAGGCACCCTCAGCCAGGCCCTCAGGGCCCGTACCGAGATCTAGCCGGACAGCGTTTCCCTGAACAGCGCGATGGTGCGCGACCAGGCCAGGTCTGCCGCCGCCTTGTCATAGCGGGCCGCACTGGTCTCGTTGTTGAAGGCGTGGTTCACCCCGTCATACATGAACAGCTGGTAGTCTGTGCCTGCCGCCTCCAGGGCGTCTTCGAATGCGGGAATGCCGGCATTGATCCGGTCGTCCAGCCCGGCATAATGCAGCATCAGCCGGGCCCGGATCTGGGGTACGCCCTCCGCTGCAGGCTGGCCGCCATAATAGGCCACCGCCGCCGCCAGGTCGGGCGATGCCACCGCCAGGTTGTTGACCGTGCCGCCACCCCAGCAAAAGCCCATTGCGCCCACCTTGCCGGTCACATTGGGCAGGGACTGGAGATAGGCGATGGTGGCCACGCCATTGGCGGCAACATCGGCTGCCGACAGGTCCCCGAACATTGCCCGCGCCGCTTCTTCATCGGCTGGTGTTCCGCCGGCGTCGGAGAGAAAGTCTGGCGCCAGCGCCACGAAGCCTTCCAGCGCGACACGCCGGGCAACATCCTTGATATGGGCATTGAGGCCCCGATTCTCGTGCACCACGATCACGGCGCCATGCGGTCCGCCACTCGCGGGGACGACGAGGTAGCCCTTCATCTCGCCCTGGGCGCCTGGATAGGTCACGTCGGAAATAGTCAGATTGGCGTCCGTCTCGGACGTCAGCCCCTGCGCCTGCACATTGGAGGCCATCAGCGCTGCTGCGGCCGTGGCCGCTGTCATGGATCCGGCGAGCTTGGCCAGATTGTCCATGAAGGCCCGGCGGTCGAGCGAGAGGTGGGTATATTCGTCAAAGAGGTTGATCATGTCCTGCGTGATCGCCGGACGGTCGTCGCCATTATGCTCCGTCATCTATCGTTTCCTCCGCTTCAGGCTGAGGACGATAGGGCGCGCCGCGTGGCGCGCCCATGGGCATAACGTCAAATTGAAATCGCTAGTGGAAGTCCTTGTCGGTGCGGAACTCGTCGCCGCCATCCCATTGCGGCTCCTCGAGCAGGGCCGCCTCGTCTTCCTCGTCCAGCACCTCGTCATCGCCCTCGATGGCATGGCGCCCGTCCTCGTCGTCGGGCGACAGGGCATCGAGCCGGTCTGCGGGGTCATTGTCGAAATTGGTGGCCAGGCCCGCATAGGCCTCCCCGTCATCGCCATTGGCAATCATCGCGCTGAGCTCATCGATGGCCCGGTCGAGTTCGTCCAGCATGGCGGCCGGATCCTGCCCGCCCCAGTCGCCGCTTTCGCGGATGGCGCTTTCGTCCCGCAGCTCCCGCAGGCGCGCCAGGCGCTCGCTGGCCGGGCGGTCATCGCCATAGAGCAGTTCTTCCACTTCGCTCTGGGTATAGGGCTGGGCAATGCCCGGCTGGTCGGCATTGTCGAAATTGGTATCCTGCGGCACCATTGTGCCACGGTGGTCGTGATGCTGCGCCATTCTCGCCTCCCTTGCTGGATGAGCACGGGATCAACGCGGCGGCAGCCAACTGGTTCGATCCGGGGCCTCGAACGTGAACGTCCCTAGGCGAGGTCGCCCGGCTCATCCTTGCCCACAATGCGCAGGGTGGGCATCTCGTCGCTGCCGCCATCCCAGCCCGAGGGCAGGCTACGATTGGTCTTGGCGCCAAGCTCGCGCAGCATTTCCACCTGCCGCAGCACATTGCCCCGGCCGCTCGAAAGCTGCCCCTTGGCCTCGTCAAAGCTCTGCCGCGCCTTGTCCAGCTGCCCGTCGAGCTTGTCCATGCTGGCGAGGAACCCGGCGACCTTTTCGTAGAGCGCGCCCGCCCGCTCGGCGATTTCGTCGGCATTGCGATGGCGCTTTTCGATATCCCAGACATTGCGCACTGTGCGCAGCACGGTCATCAGCGTCGTCGGCGTGGTCAGCATCACGCCCTGGCTCATGCCATATTCGAACAGCTTGGCATCGGCCTGCATCGCCGTGGCCAGCGCCGCCTCGATCGGCACGAACATCATCACATAGTCGAGGCTGCTGCGCGCATGCCGCTGATAGGCCTTTTCGCCCAGCGTGCGGATATGGGCCCTGACGGAGGTAACATGGGCCTGCAGGTGCACGGCCCGTGTCTCGTCCTCGCAATTGGTATAGGCCTCGAAAGCCGTCAGCGAGACCTTGGAATCGATCACCAGCCGGTCGTCGTTCGGCATCAGCACTTCGACATCCGTGCGCAGGCGCGCGCCAGCTTCGCCGGCATGGCTCTGCTGCGTCACATATTGCTCGCCCTCGCGCAGGCCGCTTCGTTCGAGGATGGTCGAGAGGATCATCTCGCCCCAGGCGCCCTGCGTCTGCGAATTGCCCTTGAGCGCCCGCGTCAGGTTGTTGGCCTCTGTGGTGATCTGCACATTGCTTTCCAGCAGCGCGCGGATCTGTTCGCCCATCGTCGCCCGGTCCTTGATCAGCCCGACGTGAAATTCGCCGATCTTCTCCTGCAGCGGCTTGAGCAGCGTGTCGACCTGCTCGCGGTTCTGCTTGGTGAAGGTCTCGCTCTGGTTCTTCAGCACGTCCCCGGCAATGGCCTTGAACTCGTCGGTCATCTGCTGCCGGGCGGCGAGGAACCGCGCCTCGCTGGCCTGGGCCTGCGCCACCTGTTCGGCCATCCGCGCCCGCAGGGCCGAAACCTCGGCCATTAGCTCGGAATTCCTTTCCTGCAGCCGCTCCACCTGCTCGCTGCCGCGCTCCCGCTCGACCCGGACCTGGTGGTCCAGCTCCTGGATGCGCCGGTCGCGCTCGCCCAACTGGGCAACAAAGCCCTCGCGCAGCTGCGCCACCAGCTGCGCCCCGGCCTCGGCCGCGCGGCTGGCACTGGCGCGCATCACGGCGATCGTCACTACCACCAGCAGCAGGGCGGCCAGCGTCACGCCGCCGATCAGCGCCATGGCCTGCGTTACGGGGAAATCGCCGATGACAAAGAGCACATTATCCATCTGCGTTTCTTACCGCGATTCGTCTGTTCGCAGAATGTTCTCTTGTGCAGGGGCCACAAGAGTTGACCGCAGCGCGACAAATACCATATCGAAAGGCAAATCCCTTTCCGCCGGACCTCTACCCATGGCCATCCGCCCCATTCTTGTCATTCCCGATGCGCGCCTGCGAGCCGTCACCGATCCCATCATCGAGATCGACGACGAGATCAAGGCGCTGGCCAAGGACATGCTCGACACCATGTATGATGCCCCCGGCATCGGCCTGGCCGCGCCCCAGATCGGCGTGATGAAGCGCATCGTGGTGATGGACCTGGCCCCCGAGGGCGAAACCCCCGAGCCCATGGTGCTGGTCAATCCCGAGATCACCCATTTCGGCGAGCAGATGCAGGTCACCGCAGAAGGGTGCCTCTCCATCCCCGAGCTCTATTACGAGGTCGAGCGCCCCAACGAGGTCACGGTGAAATACACCGATCTCGATGGCAATGAAGTGGTCCGGCAGGCCGAAGGCAAGCTCGCCGTGTGCATCCAGCACGAGCTCGATCACCTCGATGGCGTGCTCTATATCGACTATCTGAGCCGCCTCAAGCGCGACCGCGTCATCAAGAAATTCGACAAGGCCGCCAAGCGGGCGGCGGGCTAGGCGCCGTCCCACAGGGCAAATCGCTCCGGTGGAGCGATTTGAGGCGACTAGGCCAGGAGGCCTATGGCCGAATGGCACGAATTCCAGAGACCTAGGAAGAAGAGAGCCCTGCCAATGCGCGTCGTCTTCATGGGCACGCCCGATTTTTCCGTCCCGACGCTAACCGAGATCGTCTCGTCCGGCCACGAGGTCGTCGCGGTCTATACCCGCGCGCCCAAGCCCGCCGGCCGCGGCCAGGAGGAGCGCAAGTCGCCCGTCCACCTGGCGGCCGAAGGCTTCGGCATTCCCGTCTTCACCCCGCGCTCGCTCAGGGGCGAGGCCGAGCAGATCGTCTTTGCCAGTCACCAGGCCGACGTCGCCATCGTCGTGGCCTATGGCCTGCTCCTGCCCAAGCCCATCCTCGAGGCGCCGGCCCTCGGCTGCCTCAATCTGCATGGGTCCCTGCTGCCGCGCTGGCGCGGCGCCGCCCCCATCCAGCGCGCCATCATGGCCGGCGACACCCAGACCGGCGTCATGGTCATGCAGATGGACGAGGGGCTCGATACCGGCCCCGTCGCCATCGGCGAGGTCATGCCCATCGGCCCGGACATGACGGCGGGCGAGCTGCACGACACCATGATGCGCACCGGCGCCGACCTCATGGGCCGCGCCCTCGCCGCCCTCGAACGCGGCAGCCTCGATTTCACGCCCCAGCCCGAAACCGGCGCCGTCTATGCCAAGAAGATCGAAAAGGCCGAGGCCCGCATCGATTGGTCCCGCCCCGCCGCCGAGGTGCATAACCACATCCGCGGCCTCGCGCCTCTCCCCGGCGCCTGGTTCGAGCTCGAGCTGGCCGGCAAGCCCGTCCGCATCAAGGTCCTGCGCTCCACCCTGGCCGAGGGCTCCGGCGCGCCCGGCACCCTCCTAGATGGCCTCACCATCGCCTGCGGCACCTGCGCTGTCCGCCTCACCCAGCTGCAGCGCGAGGGCAAGGGCGCCATGGACGCCGCCACCTTCCTGCGCGGGGCAGGGGCCTTGCCGCCGACCGTGCGCTAGATGCCGCGCTACCGCCTCACCATCGAATATGACGGAACCCCCTTCTCCGGCTGGCAGCGCCAGCCCGATCGCCCCAGCGTGCAGCAGGCGCTCGAGGAGGCCATCGCCGCCATGTCGGGCGAGACTGTCACCACCCAGGCCGCCGGCCGCACCGATGCGGGCGTGCATGCCCTCGGCCAGGTCGCCCATTTCGACCTGGGCAAGAGCTGGGACCCGTTCCGCATCCGCGAGGCGCTGAACTATCACCTGCGCCCCCAGCCGGTCGCCATCATCGCCGCCGACGCGGTGGACGACAGCTTCGAGGCCCGCTTCTCCGCCAGGGCGCGCCACTACGAATATCGCATCCTCAATCGCCGCGCCCCGCCGGTCATCGAGCGCAATCATGTCTGGCACCTGCCCATGCCGCTCGATGCCGATGCCATGGACCATGCCGCCGGGCTGATCCTGGGCACGCATGATTTCACCACCTTCCGCTCGGCCGAGTGCCAGGCCAAGTCGCCCCTGCGCACGCTCGATGCTTTCGCGGTGCGGCGCGAGCTCGACCATATCGTCATCACGGCCAGCGCCCGCAGCTTCCTGCATCATCAGGTGCGCTCCATGGTGGGCTCGCTCAGGATGGTGGGGGAGGGCAAGTGGAGCCCGGCCGAGTTCCGCGCCGCGCTCGATGCACGCGATCGCCGGCGCTGCGGCGCCATGGCCCCGTCAGCCGGTCTCTATCTGACGCATGTCGATTATTAGCAGAGGCTCAGAGCAGCGCGCCCAATAGCGGCTGCATCACGAAGGCCGTGGTCAGCTGGGCGATGACGAACAGCGCGACATGCAGCGGGCGCAGCGTCAGGATCAGGCGGGCGATATTGATGGAAATCGCAAAGGCCGCAATGCCCAGCGCCACGAAGGGAATGCTGCCCGTCGTGAGTTGGGCCATTTCCCCGCCCGGCTCCATGGCAATGGGCTCGCCGAAGATCGCGATCATCGCCACGGCGATGATGCCCTGGAACATGGTCGCCCAGTTCTGCACCACCACGAAGGGCACGAAGCCGTCGCTGCGGCCGAACTGGCGCAGCACCACATAGGCGACGCCGAACTGGATGCCGACCACCAGCGCGCCCAGGATCACCACCGTGCTGGCCACGCCGGACGGCGCCGGGTTTCCCAGCAGCTGCGGGCCGAAGGCCTGCACGGCCAGCCCGATCACCAGCGCAATGAATGAGCCGACAAGCCCGGTCTGGCGGAAATCGAAATAGGTGGAGGCCTGCCGGTTGCCGATGACGAGGGCAAAGCACCCGCGTGCAGCGGCCACCAGTTCATCGAGGAAAGTCGTGGTCGGTTGGGCCAATGGCTGGTCTCGATGCTTAAAGGGGTGAACCGGCTTGCGTGCTCAGCATGTAGAGCGCTACGCGCATCGCGACAAGCAGCACGACCGTCAAAACTGCAAAACCCGCCGAAACCCCGATCGTCCACGCGGTCGCGGCGCGCGCCAGCGCAAACAGAAGATAGGCCAATCCCAGCCAGCTCAGCAGCACGACTGGTCCGCCGATCATGGCCAGCAGCCCCTCGATGATGAGGAAGGCCGTGGCCGCATAGATGCCGGGCACCAGCATGTCATGGACCGGCTCGGCGCTCTTGAGCATCAGGCGCGTACCCAGCAGCGTCACCACCAGCGAGGTCACCGGCAGTGCCAGCACGAACATGGCGGTGAGTACGCCGCCAAGGCTGGGCATGCCGATGCTCATCGACGCCACGGCCACCGCCAGGAAAGCCGCGAAGACGAAGACGATCAGCGCGGTGACCAGCCCGGGCGTCGTCAGCGAAAAGCGCTGCCGCCAGTCGGTCTCCCCGCGCACGATCATCATCCAGCCGGCAATGGCATTGGATAGCGCGGCCCAGAGCTTCATGCTTTTCCTCCGAAGAACCGCACCATGAAGCCCCGATAGATCTCGGTCAGCCCGATCAGGTCGGCTATCGCGATATGCTCATCCGCCTTGTGCATGCTGGGACCCACGAGGCCGCATTCCACGACCGGCCCATATTGCGCGATAAAGCGCGCATCCGATGTTCCGCCCCCGGTCGACAGCCCCGGCCGCCTGCCGGTGGTTGCCGCGATGGCGTCGGCCAGCGTGTCGACATCCCCGCTCAGCGGCGACAGGAAGGAGCGCGATGGCGCTCCGGCAACCGCGAAGTCAACCCGGGCGCCGCCCGAGTCCACGCCGGCAATGCGCTTGCGTACCCAGTCGGCCAGCGTCTGCGGCGTCCACAGATCATTGTAGCGGATATTGAAGCGGATCGTCCCGGAAGCCGGAATGACATTGGAAATGGCATTGCCGACATCGATCGAGGTGACTTCGAGATTGCTCGCCGGAAAATGTTCGGTGCCGGTATCGATCTGGCTGTCCAGCGCCGTCACGATCCGCGCCAGCGCGGGCAGCGGGTTGTTGGCCTTTTCGGGATAGGCCACATGGCCCTGCGATCCCGTCACCGTGATGGTACCCGACAGCGAACCGCGCCGCCCGATCTTGATGCTGTCGCCCAAAAGGCTCGCCGAACTCGGCTCCCCCACAATGGCAAAGTCGAAATGGTGCTGCTGTTCCTGTGCCCAGGCCATCAGCTTGTCGGTGCCGTTGATGGCGTCGGCTTCCTCGTCATTGGTAATGGCCAGCATCACCGTGCCGGCCTCGGCCGGAATAGTGGCGGCCGCGGCGACGAAGGCTGCAATGCCCGATTTCATGTCGGCAGCGCCGCGCCCGTAAAGCTTGCCGTCGGCTTCGCGGGGCGTAAAGGGGTCGGCCGTCCAGTTGGCCAACTCGCCCGGCGGCACCACGTCCGTATGCCCGGCAAACAGCAGCCGGCGGCCACCCGTGCCGCGAATGGCGAAGAGGTTGTCCACCGGGTAGGAGCCGTCGCCCTCGAAGCGCAGCCGCGTCACGGTGAAGCCGATGGCGCTCAGCGCGCCATCGAGTATGTCCAGGGCCCCCGCCTCCTCGGGTGTCACCGAAGCGCAGGCAATGAGGCGCTTGAGCAGTCGGACGGGATCGTCCGGTCGTTCATTGGTCACGAGCAATCCCGTCCTTGTCGATCATGCGGCGGCATAGCCCAGCGGATCGGGCCCATAGCTGTTGGGGCCCGGCGTGCCCCGCAGGAAGCCGAGCTGCACCAGCATGTAGATGCCGAATATGCCCAGCAGCAGATAGAGCACCGACATCCACATGTCGGGCGTCGGCATCACGATGCCATTGCCCATGTCGGTCATGGTGACGCCGATGCCGAAGGCCTGCAGCAGTGTCAGCAGGCCCGAGAGCCCCATCAGTACCTTGAAGTCGGTGGCATTGTTGTCGCGGTCCTGCCGGCGTTTGATGCCGATGCACCAGCCCGGATAGAACAGGATCACATAGGCGATCAGCTGCCCCCAGCCCGATGCGCCGCCCAGCCCCACCATCCCCAGGATGATGCTGAGCACGATGCTGGCAATGATCAGGCCGACGACGCCGATCCACCACTCCTTGCGCGACAGGCGCCCGTCTGTGGTGGTGTAGAGTACTTTGAGTTTGTCCATGATTTTCCCCCTCGGAAATCAAACGTGCCGGGACCCATCCGGCACGCCGATACCTTAGGTGACTCGCGGGTTTCCCGCCAGTCCGGCTCAGTCGCGCAGCAGTTCGTTGATGCCCGTCTTGCTGCGCGTCTGCGCGTCCACGGTCTTGACGATCACGGCGCAGTAGAGGTTCGGGCCGGGATTGCCGTTCGGCAGCGGCTTGCCGGGCAGGGAGCCCGACACGACCACCGAATAGGGCGGCACCTTGCCGATATGGATTTCCCCGGTATTGCGGTCGACGATCTTGGTCGATGCCCCGATGAACACGCCCATCGAGATCACCGAGCCTTCGCCCACCACCACGCCCTCGACCACTTCCGAGCGCGCGCCGATAAAGCAGTTGTCCTCGATGATCACCGGGCCGGCCTGCAGCGGCTCAAGCACGCCGCCAATGCCCACGCCGCCCGAAATATGCACATTCTTGCCGATCTGCGCGCAGGAGCCGACGGTGACCCAGGTGTCCACCATTGTGCCCTCGTCGACATAGGCGCCCACATTGACGAAGCTGGGCATCAAGACGACATTGCGCCCGATAAAGGCTGGGCTGCGCACCACGGCGCCCGGAACGGCGCGGAAGCCGGCTTCGCGGAATGTGTTCTCGCTCCAGCCCTCGAACTTGGTCGCCACCTTGTCCCAATAGTGCGAACCGCCCGGTGCGCCTTCGATCAGGTGGTTGTCGTTGAGCCGGAAATTGAGCAGCACGGCCTTCTTGAGCCACTGGTTGACCTGCCAGGCGCCATCGATCTTCTCGGCCACGCGCGCTTCGCCCGTGTCGAGCAGGCGCAGCGCCTCTTCCACGGCCTCGCGCACCGGACCTTTTGTGTCGAAGCGGATCTCGGCGCGGGCCTCGAAGGCGTCATCGATGGTCTTGGCGAGATCGGCGTAGGACATGGAAGATTTCCTTGGGTGAATGCGGAGCGGACCATAGCGGGGAGGGGCACGGAGTCAATTGTGTTGCGCCGTCATGTGACCATCCGGCCGGCATGGGCGTTAACCAGCCGGTGGCGATCGCCTGTGGGCATACGCCAATCCACTGGCGCCATCACCGGCCCCGCCATAAACTTGGCGGCGATTTGGGGGTGCAAAACCATGTCAGAGAAATTCGATGCCATCATTATCGGGGCCGGCCAGTCCGGGCCTTTCCTCGCCGCCAGGCTTGCCGGGGCGGGCAGGAAGGTCGCGCTGATCGAGCGCGAGCATCTGGGCGGGACCTGCGTCAACGATGGCTGCACGCCCACCAAGACGCTGGTGGCCAGCGCACGCGCCGCCTGGGCAGCGCGCCAGGCCGGCGCCTTCGGTGTCGTGGTCAAGGGGCCCGTCACCGTCGACATGAAGGCGGTCAAGGCCCGCAAGGATGCCGTGGTGGGCGCCTCGGTCAAGAGCCTCACCGAATGGCTGGGCGGCCTCAAGACGCTCGAATACATCAAGGGTTCGGGCAGTTTCGTCTCGCCCAGCGAGGTCAGCGTCGGCAAGCGGGTGCTCACCGCGCCGCAGATCTTCATCAATAGCGGCGCCAGCGCCAGCGTGCCGGACTGGCCGGGGCTGAATGAGGTCAGCTACCTCACCAATACCTCGATGATGAACCTCGATACCCTGCCGGGGCATCTGATCATTGCCGGCGCCAGCTATATCGGGCTCGAATTCGCCCAGATGTATGCCCGCTTCGGCGCCAAGGTCACCGTCATCGAGCGCGGCGCCCGCCCGGCCTCGCGCGAGGATGCCGATATCTCCGCCGCCATCCGGTCCATCCTCGAGGCCGAAGGCGTGACCTTCCTCTTCAACACCACGATCGAGGCCGTCGCCCGCGCCGGCCATGGCGTGCTGCTCTCGCTCAAATCGGGCGAACGCCGTGCCTCGGTGGAAGGCAGCCATCTCCTGCTGGCCATGGGCCGCAAGCCCAATACGGCCGACCTCAACCTCGCCGCCGCCGGCATCGCGACCGACGAGCGCGGCTATATCCCGGTCGATGATCACCTGCGCACCAAGGTCAAGGGCATCTGGGCCATGGGCGACATCAATGGCCGCGGCGCCTTCACCCACACGTCCTACAATGATTTCGAGATTGCCGCCGACAATGTCGTCGATGGCGGCAAGCGCTCCATTCAGGGCCGCGTGCCGGTCTATGGCCTCTTCATCGATCCGCCCTTGGGCCGCATCGGCATGAGCGAAAGCGAAGTCCGCAAGTCAGGCCGCAAAGCCCTGATGGCCATCATGCCCATGTCCCGGGTCAGTCGCGCCAAGGAGCGCAGCGAGACCCAGGGCCTGATGAAAGTCCTGGTCGATGCCGAGAGCAAGCAGATCCTGGGCGCCGCCATCCTGGGCATAGGCGGAGACGAGGTCGTCCAGTCCCTGCTGCAGCTCATGGCCGCCGGCACGCCCTACACCACCATGATGCACACCATGCACATCCACCCCACCGTGACCGAGCTGCTCCCGACCCTGCTGGCAGATCTCAAGCCGCTGGAGTAACCCGCCGGGCCGCAATGTCGCCCACGCACCGAACGGCCCCTCCCCCTCCCAGGGGGAGGCTGGGTGGGGCTGCCCCTCAGATATCCCCGAATGCCACAGCTATCCCGCGCCCGCGGGCCTTGGCGGCATAGCAGGCCGCGTCGGCCTCGCCCATGAAGCCCAGCGGCGAGGCGGGCACCTCGGTGACCACGGTCATCCCGATGCTGGCGCCGATATGATAGGTGCGGCCCGCCCAGCTGAAGGCCAATGCCGCGATGGCGCGCACTATCTTGTCGGCAATACGCTGCCCGCCCTCGGCGGGGCAGTCCGCCAGCAGCACGGCAAATTCGTCGCCCCCGATCCGCGCGGCCACGTCATGGCTGCGACAGGAGCCGCGGATGGTCTGCGCCACCTGCTTGAGCAGCGCGTCGCCGGCGGCGTGTCCGGCATTGTCGTTGACCGGCTTGAAGCGGTCGAGGTCGATATAGAGCAGGCAGTGGTGCCGGCCATGGCGCGCGGCCGCGATGGCCGAGTTCAGCGCCCGCTCGAAGGCGGGGCGGTTGGGCAGGCCCGTCAGGTCGTCATGCGTGGCCGAATGGGCCAGCTCACGCTGCATGGCCCGGCTCTGCGTCACGTCCTGGAACACCAGCACCGCGCCGCTCACCCTGCCCGCCGTGCTGCGCACCGGCGCTGCCGTACAGCGAATGTCGCGCTCGGAGCCGCTCTTAGCCACCAGGATCACGTCGTCATCGAGCTGGACAGGCATGCCCCGGGCGATGCTGGCGGCGACCGGACAGTCCTGACGCTCGTTCGTGGTTCCGTCGCGTACCGCGAAGATGGCCTCCACCGGCTGGCCGATGGCCTCGCCCGAGCGGTAGCCGGTCAGCAGTTCCGCTGCCGGATTCATCAGCACGACCCGGCCTGCCTCATCGGTCGAGATCATGCCGTCCGCGATGGAGTCGAGCGTGACCCGCAGGCGTTCCTTCTCCGCCGCCAGTTCCTGCTCGATGGTCTTGAGCCGGGTAATGTCCGTGTCGGTGCCCAACGTGCGCACCGGATTGCCCTTCTCGTCCCATTCCACCGGCTTGCCGCGGCTCAGGATCCAGATATAGCTGCCGTCCCGCGTCCGCTCGCGATATTCCAGCGCGTCGAAATCCGCCGCGCCCATGTCCTGCCGCTCGACATTGTCCATCACATGCTGACGGTCATCGGGATGAATGCGGGCCATCCATTTCTGCTGGTCGCCATCCACCTCTTCGTCCGGCGGAATGCCCCGCATGATGCGCCACATGCGCGAATAAAACATGCTGTCGGTGCGGATATCGTGGTCCCACACGCCCTGGCGCGCGCTTTCCAGCGCAAAGTTCCACCGGCTCTCCGAATAGGCCAGCGCCTCCTCGGCCTTCTTCTGCAGCTCGATATTGGTGACCTGGACGACGAGGTATTTCCGCTCCCCGCTCCGCTCGTCGCGCAAGACCGATGCGGCGACCATCACCCACAGCGGCTGCCCATCGGCATGGCGGAAGCGGCACTCGCCGCGATATTCGTCCGCCTCGCCCCGCATCAGCCGCATCAGGCGCAGCGGTGCCGTGGGCCGGTCTTCCTCATGCACCAGGTCGAGAATGCCCAGCCCCGCCTCGGCGCTGTGCCCCAGCATGGCCCCCAGCGCGCGGTTGGCATAGAGCAGCCTTCCCTCCATGTCGCTGACCAGCATGCCGACGGCCGCATTGTCCACGATGCGCGCCAGCATCGAGCCGATCCGCTCGAAGCGGACCAGCGGCGCGGCCAGCGATTTTGGCGTGCGAGTGGGCATCGGCCCAGCCTATGTCACACTCCCTTAAGATCTGGCTTAGATCGCCTCATACATCCAGCGCCGTGATGAAATCGCGCTCGGTGGCCAGACCGTGCCACTCTCCCGGAATCTCGCTGTCGAAGATCAGCGTATAGGGCCCCTTGTAGCCGGCCTCCTCCGCCAGCCTGACGCAGGCGCCATAATCGGCTTCGTCGAGGTCTCCATCGATGAAGCTGGCCTTGGCATGGCACAGCTCGGCCCGCCCGAAGATCGACTTAAGATCGCTATACTTGTTCGGCCCGCCCCAGTTGCCGAAATCGCCCAGCAGCCCGATCCGCCCATCCAGCTTGTCGAGCAGGAAATGCACATGTGCCGGCTCGGCCAGCAGGTCGAACCAGTTCTCGGTCACCAGCCGCACCGGCGACCCCGCATTGCCGTCCGCCAGCGCCGTCAGCGCCTTGACCGAGCGGTCGAGCGCATCGCGCGTCGGCTTCTGCTTGCCGGCGATGATGCGGGCATTTTCCGCCCCCAGCTCGTTGGCGATCTCGATCCAGCCGGCAATCCACTTCTGGTCGCGCGCGCCATGCTCGGGATGGCTGATATCGCCGGCATCGATCAGCAGCGTCTGCAGCCGCACATTGGCAATCTTGAGCTGGTCGCGCAGTTCGGCCAGATAGATCGGGTCGCGGCTGCGCAGGTGGAACGATACGATTTCGAGCCGGTGGTAACCGTGATTGGCCAGCACGGAGGGCAGGCCCAGCAGCGATTCCTCGCCCTCGCCATAGGTCTCCTGCATCGGCCCGATCTCGTTGGTCGTCAGGTCATGCGGATAGGTCATGCCGAGCAGGCGGTGCAGTGACCAGGTGGAAACGGCGATACGGTCGGCGGCGATCTGGGCCATGATGAGGCTCTCCATTTTGCTGGCGAGCCTTCCATGCCAAGGGGTTGGATTCAACCGGTATTATCGCTCAAACCGGCTGGCTTCGCCGTTGCGCCAGGTAGATATGGTCGCAGGCGAGCACGGTTTCGCCGCGCTGGTTCAGCACGCGCACCTGCTCGGTGATCCGCCCGTGGTCGCTCCTTTTGGCGTCCGGCTCGAGCCCGGTAATGGTCAGCTCGGTATGGATCGTGTCGCCGATGAACACCGGCTTGGGAAAGCGCAGCCGTTCATAGCCATAGGAAAAGGCCAGCGGATTGATCTCGCTGGCGGTCAGGCCAATGCCGATGGCAAAGGTCATCGTGCCATGGGCGATGCGCTGCCCCCAGGGGCTGTCCTTCATCGCCTCGGCATCCATGTGGTGCGGGAAGAAATCCCCGGTATGGCCGGCATGCACCACGAAGTCGGTCTCGGTTATGGTGCGGCCATAGGTCTTGCGCACCTCGCCCAGCACATAATCCTCGAAATGGCGTGGTCGCTCCATCAGAAGCTCTCCTTGAACAGGGCGTTGAGTTCCGTCACGATCCGGCCGGCATCCTCGCTGGCCAGCAAGCCCTGGTTGAGCCGTTGCGCGGCGGTATCCTGGAAATCCATGTAGCCGTCATGGCGCGGCCTGAGCCACCCGCCCTCGAGCGTTGCCCGCGTATCGCGATAGAACCCGTCGACCGGCGCATTGACGACGTCGTCCTCCCAGGCCAGTCCGTGCCCGACCTGCCCGCCCGCCTCGGCATAGAGCGTCTTCTGGATCTCGGCGCTCGCCACCCAATAGGCATAGTCGATGGCCGCGTCGCGATTGGCTGAAAAGGCCGAGACCGCAATCCCCGTGCCGCCAATCGCCGAGCCCACCGGCCCTCGTGTGCCTGCGGCCGGAATATCGGCAAATTTCAGCCGCCGGGGCCGAAAGCCCGCCAGGGCATAGCTGAGATAGCCATAGCCGAGCGGCATCAGCGCAAACCGTTCGGTGCTGGCCATCAGCTCCGAGGCAGCAATCGGGTCCATCTCGAACTGCTCTTTGTCGATATGCGCGCTCACCTGCCGCAGTGTCTCGATCACGCGCACGCCCGCCGCCATGCCGATCAGCTCGGGTCCGTCATGGCTGCAGGGCGTGCCGAGATTCGCCGCCAGCGTAAAAAAGCTCATCAAGGAATGCGGCGCCCGCATCGGCAGGATGACGCGGCCCGCCTGCGCCAATGCCGCAGCCTCCGCCCATGTACTGACCGGCTCGGGCAGGAGATCCGGGCGATAGACCTGCACCTGCGCCGCCGCGTCGATGGGAAAGGCCCATTGGTGCCCGGCATAGAAATAGCTGGGATAGGACTGGCCGACGCTGTGCGCAGCCATCTCGCCGCGCTCGGCCATCCGCCCGGCCACATCGAGCGGCGCTAGGCACCCCTCCTTGGTGATCTGGCCGACATGGGGGTGATCGATGACGATCAGGTCATATTCCCGGGCCAGTTCCTCGACCGGAAAGGTCTCGAAATCCTGGAGGCTCCTCTGGTCCCACGCGATGGCGACACCGGTTTCGGCCAGCCAGCGCGCCGAGGTGGCCACCATCGGGTCATAGCCCCGCGGATGCCGCCACGTCATGCCCTTCAAATGAATGCGGTCAGCCAAGGTGGCCTCCGGTCTGGCGGTTCGACCGCACGAAAATCAGAAGCGCCACACTCAAAGCCCGAACTCCGCGCGGATCTTCGCGCTCTGCTCGCCCACCAGCGGCGCCGCCCGCTGGGTACGGGCGCGTACCCCATTCACCCGCAATGGAGAACGGGTTGTGGTGATCGAAACATTGTCCTCGCGCGTCACGGTCTGCAGCATGTCCAGCGCGCGGAAGCCCTCGCTGGCCATCAACTCGGCCCAGTCCAGCACCTTGGCACACCAGATGTCGGCCGGCTCGAGTATGGCCAGCCAATGCGCGGTGGGCTGGCTCGCCAGCTTCTCGGCAAGGATGCGCTTGATCGCGTCGCGCTGGGCAAACCAGCTCTTGGGGTCGGCGAACTGCGCCAGTTCCGCCAGCCCGAGCAGGCTTTCCAGCCTGGGCAGCGGCGTCATCGCAATGGCGATATAGCCATCAGCCGTCGGATAGACCCCGTAGGGCGCCGAGAGATAGGCATGCGCCGAGCGGAATTCACTGCGCTTGGGCACGCGCCTCCCATCATTGAGATGGGTGGTCAGCACTTCGAACTGGAAGTCCACCAGCACTTCGAGCAGGCTTGTTTCGATATGCGCGCCCTGGCCGGAGAGGCCGCGCCGCACCAGGGCCGCCAGCACGCCCTGTGCAATGGCGGCGCCGGCCAGCATGTCTGCAATGGCGAGGCCAAACGGCACCGGCCCCTGGTCATGGTCGCCATTCAGCCACATCACGCCCGAGCGGGCCTGCGCCAAGAGGTCCTGGCCCGGCCGGTCGACCCAGGGGCCCTCGCTGCCATAGCCGGTGATCGAGGCATAGACGATGCCCGGATTGATCGCCTTGACCGCCTCGTAGTCCAGCCCCAGCCGTTCGATCACCCCGGGGCGAAAATTCTGCAGCACCACATCCGCCTTGGTCAAAAGCTTGCGCAGGGCGGCCACGTCATCCGGGTTCTTGAGGTCGAGCGCCAGGCTTTCCTTGGATCGGTTGATGGCGTGGAAGATCGTTGAATCCCCGCCGATCTCGGTATCGCTGAGATAGAGCCTGCGGCTGAGGTCTCCGCCATCCGGCCGCTCGATCTTGATCACCCGCGCCCCCAGGTCCTGCAGCCGCAGGCTGGCATAGGGCCCCGAGAGAAACTGGCACAGGTCGACGACGACGAGGCCGTCGAGCAGGGGAGTGCTATTGTCAGTCATGCACCCACCGGGTCATTCCCGCGATAGCGGGAACCTCTGTTTGTGTGATGGAGGAAACGGAGGTCTCCGCTTCCGCGGGGATCACTCCGTGGCAGGAGTTGCGTCTGTCCACCCGTCCGCCGCGGAACAGTCCGGGGTGGGGCTCGTGGGAATCTGCTGGACGCAGGCCGATCCCCACCCCGTCTCGCTCCACAGGGAGGAGGCTGTGGCGCAGCTCACCGTGCATCGATGAGCTCCGCAAAATCGTCCGGCCGGCGATACTTCACCGTCTGGATATGCTCGCAATACAGCACCAGCTCGCCTTCGCCCTTGAACACTTCATAGGACGCCCGGCACAGGCCGAGCTTCTCGTATTTCGGGCGTTTCTCGAGGTTGGTGCGGATGGTGTAGATCGTGTCGCCGATAAAGGTCGGCTTGATGAAGCGCAACTTGTCATAGCCATAGCTGAACGCATTGATGCAGTTGGTGGCCACCAGCCCCAGCCCCGCCGAAAAGACGAAGGCCCCGGCCACCAGCCTCTTGCCGAACTGCCCTTCGGTGGTCGCGAAGATCTCGTCGGCCACGTAAGGGTGCATGTCGGTCACCAGCGCATTGAAGGCCATGCTCTCGCCTTCCGAAATGGTGCGGCGCAGCGAGCGGATCCTGTGCCCCACTTCCCAGTCCTCATAGAACCAGTTCTCGCTGTTCCACACCGGGATCGCGGCATGGTCCTCCGGCATGGTCTTGGGATTGGTCGAAGACGTACCGATTGTGCTCATGATGTCTTCCCCACCACTGGCCTGCACCTCCCCCTTGATGGGGGAGGCTGGGAGGGGGTGTGGTTTGGCCCGAATGGATCAGATTGCAGCCCGAATCCGGGCCAGCCGTCCCCCACCCTTGATCCCTCCCCACAAGGGGGAGGGAGACGATGAACATGGACCGTTGAGCTGGCGCCTCCCTCCCCTTGATGGGGAGGGATCGAGGGTGGGGTGGTGGGAGCCGCGATGAACCGGTTCATGGCTTCCTCTCCAGCGACGTTGCGGGCCGGTTCGCCGACACGAACGCCGCCTCGACCAGTGCCATCGTGTGCCAGGCGTCCTCCACCGAGGTTACCAGCACCGTGTCCTCGCCCGCCGCAAAGCGCTGCAGGTTGCTCATCGTCCCGATGAAGGCATGCGGAAACCAGCTGCCCGTGAGCGCGACCTGCTGCCAGGGCTCACCCTTCTTGGCGATCCACAGCTCATCGGGCTCGCCTTCGGGATAGTTGAGCAGCAGCCCGAGCTTGACCATGGCAGCGCCGTCGCTGCCCTCGAAGCGGAAGCTGGCATCCTGGAACTGCCGGCCGAAATCGTGATTGTGGTTGATCGACAGCGTCGTGCGCACGCCATCGTCGAAATCGATCAGGGCGCTGGTGCGCGTCTGGGCCAGGTCGGTTGCAGGATGCCCCATCGTGCGGGCATGCACCCCGGTCGGATTGCCGAGAAAGGCCCGGATCAGGTCGAGATAGTGGATGGAATGCACCGCGATCTCGACGCGCGGCATGCCCTTGAGAAAGGGAAAGAGATGCCAGGGCGTCACGAGGTTCAGGTGCACCTCGGTATCGATCAGCTTGCCCAGCCAGCCGCGCTCCAGCGCATCGCCGACGGCGAGCATCATGGCTGAAAAGCGCAGCTGGAAATTCACTGCCGCCACCACCTTCTTCTCGCGGCACAGCTTGAGAATGGCGCTGGCTTCGCCCAGGTCCCGGCCCATCGGCTTCTGCAGCAGCACCGCGGCGCCGTCCGGCAGCTTCGGCAGCACGCTCAGATGCGCCGCCGGGGGCAAAGCGAGGTCATAGACGGCGTCCGGCGTGGCAATCGCCTCTTCGAGCGTGACGAAGGCCGGAATGTCCCATTTGGCTGCCAGGGCACGCGCCTTGTCCGCATCGATGTCGAATACGCCCGCCACCGGAAAACCGGCCAGCCGATAGGCGGGCAGATGGGCGTCATTGACGATGCCGCCCGCCCCGATGATCACGATCGGGCGCGGCCTGGCCGGCAGCGGCCAGCTTTGCCGCAAACTGCTCACCTCTAGGGGCACGCTGCCTTCCTCCATCACACCGCATTCGCGTCATTCTTATGTGAATAATCTTTTCACAGACGAGCGAGTGAGGCAAGGGGCGCCGTCGGCAAGGCGTTGAAAATCCAACAGCGTGACGTTCATTCACCGGTCAGGCTCGTGACCAAAAGCAGGCAAACCGCCAGCATGCTTGCAGCATTCCGTCAGCAGGCTTGCAGCATCCGCCCCTCTGCTGCCAGCCTAGTCGAGGTGGAAGACTTCTTCCGTCCCGGCCCACCATTCGCCGTCCTGGCGGGTGGCGAGGGGCGATTGCATGGGCATGCACACCGCCCACCATTCCTGCGTGCGCGGATCGGCGGCCATGCGGGCCATGTCGGCATCGTGGTCGCTGCCGGTATATTCGTAATAGGCAAACAAGAGGTTCTCCGGCTCGCGCAGGAAGATCGAGTAGTTGGCAATATTGCTCGCCTTGATCTGCCGGAGCACATCCGGCCAGACCGCGGCATGGACGCGCTTGTATTCGGCAATCTGCTCGGGCTTGAGGCCGATCACGGCGCCGTATCGTTGCATTTGGGTCCTCCTCTGAATGGTGTTTGTGGCCCCACCCCCACCCGGCCTCCCCCATCAAGGGGGAGGTGTAGCCCTCTGGTTTTGACTGGATCGTGCCCCAGGAGTGGAGAGAAACCTCCCCCTTGATGGGGGAGGTAGGAGGGGGTGAGGGAGCCGCTATGGGCTTGTCAAACCTTATAAATCCGCTCCGCATTGCGATGCAGCAGCCGCGCCTTCTCATCTTCGCTGGCGCCGCTGATGATCGCATGCGTCGCCTCGACCCAGCGGGTCAGGCTGCCCGTCAGCGTCACCACCGGATGATCGCTGCCCCACACCACGCGGTCCCAGCCGAAGCATTCGATCATGTGTTCGACATAGGGGCGGATCGTTTCGATACTCCAGTCGGGGCCGGAATAGGCGACGATGCCGGAAATCTTGGCGTTGAGATTGGGCAGTTTGGCGATGCGGCGGATATTGTCGCGCCACGGATCAAGCCCCGCCCCGGTCACATCGGGCACCCCGCAATGGTCGAGGATGAAGGTCACGTCCGGCGCGCGTTCGACGAGCATCTGGCCGATCGGCAGCTGGTCGGCGCGCACGCAGAGGTCAAAGCTCAGGTCGTAATCGGGCAGGTGGCGGATGTTCTCGACAAACAGGTCCGACTGGCTGAGATCATCCGGCGCCTGGTGCAGGATCCGGCGCACGCCCTTGATATGGGCATGCTCGCTCAGCCGTTCGATCTGGTCGACAAAAGCCATGTTTTCCGGGCGACAGGCGGCGATGGCGCCGGCAATGCGGGGCAGGGTGAGGACGAATTCGCTCTCGGCCAGCATGTCCGCCCCGGCGGTATCGACCTCCATATGCAGCGCCGATTCGATCCCCAGCGGCACCGCCTCGGCGAAATAGTCGGCAATGTGCCAGGGCCGGTTGAGAGTCGGATAGTTCGAGAGCCAGGGATAGGAAAACCTGTCCGGATAGATCAGGTGCAGATGGGTATCGAGAATGCGCATGCGGCTTTCCTCCGGTGGTCAGGCGCCTTCTGGCGAGCGCTGTGAAATTTCCTGGCCAGCCCGCTGCAACAGCCTGAGCACGCTCGGCATATTGGGGGCGTCGAGCTTGTCGAGGCGCTGGGTATAGGGGCAGGTGAGCACGGCGATGACCGAGCCGAGTGGCCCGAAGATCGGCACCGAGAGGTTGGAAACCCCGGAAACCTGGGCGCTCGGCATCATTTCATAGCCCTGCTCGCGCACGCCTTCGAGGCGGGCTTCGAGGCCCTTGGGCATCTTTTCCGGGCTCCCCATATCCTGCTCCTCGAGCATCAGCAGCCGCTCTTCGGGGCTGGCAAAGGCCAGGAAAACATGGCCCGAGCCGGTATTGACGAGGCTGATGCGGCTGCCGACGCGGATCGAGACATTCCAGTAGCCGGGGCCATCGACCTGGGCGATCACCACCAGGATATTGCGATCCTGCACCACCAGATGCACCGCCTGTTCGGCCTTGAGTGCGAAGTTGCGCAGCACCGGCATGGCCTGGCTGATCATGCGGTGCATGGGCGGCCTGGCATGGCCCAGTTCGAACAGCTTGAGGGTGATTTCGTAGCGGTCTTCCGGGGTGCGGCGGACATAGTTGCGGCGCACCAGCCGGTCGAGCATGCGGTAGATTTCGTTGGGCGTGCGGTCCAGCGCCTTGGCGATTTCCGCCTGGCTCAGCCCGTCCGCCGTGGATGCCAGGAGCTCGATAATGTCGAGCCCCTTGTCCAGCGCCGGCGCGCGATAGCGATCGTCCTCTTCCATCGTCACCGTCATTCCCCTCGCAGCAATCAACAGCATGCGTTCCCTACGCTAGCAGCATGCTTGCAGTTTTCATGCGCTTTTCCTGCAGTTTTCCAACCACCCCACCATCCCCAACCCACCACCAGCATGCTTGCACCATCCCAACCCCACCACCCCGGTTGACGAGCCATTCAGGTTTATGCTTACCTACGAATAGACTTTTCACATATGGATGATCAAGCTCCAAACGGGGCTGCTCCGAAAAGTCCGTGGAGGAAAAAATGGCAACCAAGTTTTTGGCCAGGGCGCTCTTGGCCTCTTGCGCGTTGACTGCCCTGGTGGGTTCGGTCGCGGCACAGGAATTCGATTACGGCTCGTTCCCCGGCTACACCCTGCAGGTGAAACTGATCGGCGGCACGCAGTACGAGAAGCTCTATACCCGCATTCCCGAGTGGGAGGCGCTCACCGGTGCCAAGGTCGAGATCGTATCGTCCAAGAACCACTTCGATCTCGATCGCGAGATCAAGCAGGATATCGCCACTGGCCAGATCACCTGGTGTCTTGGTTCGAACCACACCAGCTTCGCCCCACAGTATGGCGACCTCTATATCGACCTGACCAGCATGATCCCGGGTGAGGAACTGGCCAAATACGTGCCGGGGACCCTGGCCTCCGCCATGGTCGATGGGCGCCTCGTGCAGTTGCCGCGCGTCACCGACGTGTCCAACCTCTATTATCGCAAGGACCTCTACGAGGATCCGGCCAAGATGGAGGCCTACAAGGCCGAGTTCGGTACCGACCTGGCCCCGCCCAAGACCTTTGACGAGCTCAAGCAGCAGATCATTTTCTTTGCCGATCCCCCGAACCTCTACGGCACCGCGTTTGCCGGCAAGGACGAAGGCATGTCCGGCCGCTTCATGGAAATCCTGCGCGCCAATGGCGGCGACCTGTTCGACGAGAACTGGAACCCGATCTTCAACTCGCCCGAAGGCGTGGCGGCCCTGCAGTGGTTCAAGGACATCTATGATGCCGGCGCCGTGCCGGCCGGCACTGTCAACTATACCTGGGACGATATCGGCCAGGCCATGGCGGCCGGCCAACTGGCCGTCGATCTCGACTGGCCCGGCTTTGCCGGCTTCTACAGCGATCCCGCCGCGTCCAAGATCTCGGACGTGCTCGGCTTTGCCGTGTCTCCGGTCGGCTCGGCCGGCGTGCGCGGCGGCTGGTCCGGTTCGCATTCCTTCTCGGTGACGGAAGCCTGCGACAACAAGGAAGCCGCTGTCTCGCTCGCCGTGTTCCTGACCAATGACGAAAGCGCCATGATGGAGGCCCAGGCCGGCAATCTGCCGACCCGTTCAGCCACCTTTGGCGAAGTCGTGCAGTACTTCAACGAGAACGGCAAGACCGCGCTGGCCGAGATGTTCCCGATCTGGGAAGCCAGCCTTGCCGATGCCCGCACGCCGCCATTGATCCCGCAGTGGATTGAGGTGTCGAACGTGCTCTGGCCGCAGCTGCAGGCCGCGATCGTGGGTGAAAAGACCCCGCAGGAAGCCCTGGACCAGGCGGCCGACGATGCCCGCGTGATCCTCGAGGATGCGGGCATCCTTTAGGCACACCGCCGCCGCCGCCGCAGGTGATGCGGCGGCACCCCCACCCGACCCCCTTCGGGGGCCACCTCCCCACAAGGGGAGGGAGGGCAAGAGCATTGGCTTGAGTGATCGGGGCAGGATAGTTTCAGTCGACTCCCTCCCCCTTGTGGGGAGGGATCAAGGGTGGGGGTCCTTAGTGGCTACCGACGTCCAAGTTCTGCAGCGGCCAACGCTGAGCGAAGGCATCACCGCCTTTTTCCGCTCGCCGCGCGCCGTGCCCTATCTGCTGCTCATGCCCGCCATGATCGTCATCCTGGCGGTGGTGCTCGTGCCGTTGCTCGTCTCGTTCTGGACCAGCTTCACCAGCTACAACCTGACCCGGCCGGACACGCTCTACAACTTTGTCGGGCTGCGCAATTATCAGCGGCTGCTTGGCAATGATGAGTTCTGGTGGGCCTTTGGCCGCACCTTCCTCTTCGTCACCATCACGCTCAACGTCGAGATGATGCTGGGGCTGGGCCTGGCCCTGCTGGTCAACAAGATCACCTACGGGCAGCGGGCTTTGAGGACCATCATGATGTTTCCCATGATGTTCTCGCCGATCCTCGTCGGCTTCCAGTTCAAGTATATCTTCAATGACTCGATCGGGCTGGTGAACAATGCACTGTTCGACCTGGGTCTGATCACCCAGCCGATTCCCTGGCTGGTGGATGGCACCCTGGCCAATTTCTCCATCATGTTTGCCGAAGTCTGGATGTCGACATCGATCTTCGCCATCCTGCTGCTCGCAGGCCTCATGGCCCTGCCCAAGGAGCCGATCGAGGCGGCAAAGGTCGATGGCTGCAACCCCTGGCAGGTCTTCCGCCACATCACGCTGCCCTTCCTCATGCCCTTCGTCTACATCGCCATGACCATCCGCTCTCTCGACGTGGCTCGCGCCTATGACATGATCCGCATCATGACCAATGGCGGCCCGGCCGGCCGCACCGAGCTGATCTGGACGCTGATGACGCGCACCGGCTACCAGAACAGCCAGATGGGCGCGGCCAATGCCATGGGCTATGTGTCGATCATCCTTTCGATCGTTTTCACCTTCTATTTCTATCGCAAGCTCACCGCGGCGCGCACCTTCATGGGAGGCGCACAATGAGCCGGTTGAGCATCGAAAAACCCTGGCAGCGCTGGCTGATCCGCTTTGGCGTCTTCGTCGCCATGGCCATCCTCTGCGTGCCGGGCCTGTGGGTCGTGCTGACGGCGTTCCGGCCCAATATCGAAGTGCTGGCGCGGCCGGCAGTGTGGATCCCGCAGAACCCGACGCTGGACAATTTCGCCCGCCTGTTTGGGCTGAGCTCGGCGCAGCAGGGCCTGCCGGTGGCGCAGTATTTCGTCAACTCGCTGGTGATCTCGATCACCTCGACGCTGGTTGCCGTCGTCATCGGCATGGCGGGTGGCTATGCCTTTGCCCGCTACCGCTTCAAGGGCAAGGCCACCCTGTTCCTGGCCTTCATGCTGAGCCGCACCGTGCCCGGCGTGGCGCTGAGCCTGCCGCTCTTCATCATCTGGGCGCGGCTGGGGATCATCGACACGAGCTTTGGGCTGATCGTGGTCTATATGGCCATCAACATCCCCTTCACCATCTGGCTGACCGACGGCTTTTTCCGGCAGATCCCCGTCGATCTGAGCGAAGCTGCCCAGATCGATGGCTGCACGCCCTGGCAGGCTTTCTGGAAGATCGAATTCCCGCTGGCCCGCTCGGGGCTGGCCTCGGCAGCGATCTTCGCCTTCCTCACAAGCTGGAACGAATATGCGCTGGCCAGCCAGCTCACCCGCACCACGGCGAGCAAGACCATGCCGGTCGGGCTCATGGATTTTACCGCCCAGTTCACCGTGGACTGGACCGGCATGAGCGCCATGGCGGTGCTCATCATCATTCCCGCGCTGGTTTTGACCTTCATCGTGCAAAAGCACCTGATTGCTGGTCTCACCTTCGGCGGCGTCAAATAGGAAGATCCGATGGCACAGGTACGCCTCGAAAAAGTCAGCAAGAGCTACGGCAAGCTGGAGACGGTGCACGGCATCGACCTCGAGATCGCCCATAACGAATTCGTCGTGCTGGTCGGCCCCTCGGGCTGCGGCAAGTCCACCACCCTGCGCATGATCGCCGGGCTCGAGGAGATCACCGGTGGCACGATTTCCATCGGCGACCGGGTGGTCAACGACCTGCCGCCACGCGCCCGCAATATCTCGATGGTGTTCCAGAGCTATGCGCTCTATCCGCACATGACGGTGCGGGACAATCTCGGCTTCGGGCTCAAGATCGCCAATATGCCAGAGGCCGAGATCAAGACGCGCGTCGACGAGGCGGCCGAGATCCTGGGTCTGGGCCCCTATATGGACCGCCTGCCGGCCAACCTCTCGGGCGGCCAGCGCCAGCGTGTCGCCATGGGCCGCGCCATCGTGCGCAACCCGGACGTGTTCCTGTTCGACGAACCGCTCTCCAACCTTGACGCCAAGCTGCGCGGACAGATGCGCGTCGAGATCAAGAAGCTGCACCAGCGGGTGCAGACCACGGTGATCTACGTCACCCACGACCAGGTTGAGGCCATGACCCTGGCCGACCGCATCGTCATCATGCGCGATGGCAATATCGAGCAGATCGGCACGCCCAGCGAGGTGTTCGAGCACCCCGTCAATGTTTTCGTCGCCGGCTTCATCGGCTCGCCGCCAATGAACCTGCTCGATGCCAGCGTGACGGGCGACAAGGCGGTGCTGGACGATGGCGTGGAAGTTCCCTTGCCCGCCGGCTGCAATGTCCGTGAGGGACAGCAGATCGTGCTCGGCTTCCGTCCGGAGAGCTTTGCCCCCAAGGGTCATTCGCTGCATGGCGATGCCGGCGCGCTGACGCTGCGTCGCGTGGTGGCCATTGCCGAGCCGCTGGGCACCGAGACCATTCTCTATGTTTCTCTCGGCGGCATGGATGTGCAGGGCAAGATGCTCAATCCGCGCGTCGTTCATCCGGGGGAGGAGCTGGACTTCACCCTCGACCTGACGCGGCTGCATGTATTCGACAAGGCGTCCGGGCGGAGTGTGCGGGCATGAATATCGTGCTTCTGCGAAAGACCCCCTCATCCGGCGCTACGCGCCACCTTCTCCCACGGGGGGAGAAGGGGAGCTCCACTCTTGCCCAGCTACCGGATCCCCCTTCTCCCCTTGTGGGAGAAGGTGCCCGAAGGGCGGATGAGGGGGCATTGTCATGGCCCGCATAGTCCGCGTCGACCTCGTCATGGTCGACCTCAAGCCCAAGGTGAAGCGGGTCGATGCGATCCAGAGCTTTGTCAGCCAGGAAACGCCGATCGTGCGCATCACCGATGCCGATGGCGTGGTCGGCACCGGCTACAGCTATACGATCGGCACGGGTGGGCATTCGGTCATGGCGCTGCTGCAGCGCACGCTGGCACCGGCCGTCATCGGGCGCGATGCCTATGATGTCGAAGCCATCTGGCGCGACCTGCTGTTCCTGACGCACGCGACCACAGTCGGCGCCATCACGGCCATCGCCATGGCGGCGATCGATACGGCGCTATGGGATCTCAAGTGCCGCAAGCTCGGCCTGCCGCTGCACAGGCTGGCCGGCGGCGCGCAGAAGGATGTGCCGCTCTACACCACCGAAGGCGGCTGGCTGCATCTCGAACAGTCGGCGCTGGTCGAGGATGCGCTACGGGCCAAGCAAGAGGGCTTCGGCGGCTGCAAGCTCAAGGTGGGGCGGCCCATCCATGAGGACGTCGCGCGCATCGCCGCGGTCCGCGACGCGGTCGGCCCGGGCTTCGAGATCTTCACGGACGCCAACCAGGCCTTTGCCGTGGACGAAGCCATCCGTCGCGCCCGCGCCTATGAGCCGCTCGATATCGGCTGGCTCGAGGAGCCGCTGCCGGCCGACGATATTTCCGGGCACGAACGGCTGAGCCAGCATACCAGCCTGCCCATTGCGGTGGGCGAGAGCCTCTATTCGGTCAGCCATTTCCGGGAATATCTGCAGCGCCATGCCGCCAGCGTCATCCAGGTGGATGTCGGCCGCATCGGCGGCATCACGCCCTGGCTCAAGGTGGCGCATATGGCCGAGGCCTTCAACGTGGCGGTCTGCCCGCATTTCCTCATGGAACTGCATGTCAGCCTCTGCGCCGCAGTGCCCAATGCGCGCTGGGTGGAGTATATCCCCCAGCTCGATGAGCTCACCACCGAGCGCATGCGCATGGAACAGGGCCGTGCCCGCCCCTCCGACGCGCCGGGCCTGGGCATTGAATGGGACTTCGCTGCGATCGATCGCCTGGCGGTCGAGGGCAGCCGGTCCACCATCCAGTAGGAAGCAGAACCATGGCCGATCTCACCGGTAAAATCGTCCTCATCACCGCCGCCGCCCAGGGCATCGGCCGGGCCTCGGTCGACGCCTTCGTCGCTGCCGGCTGCACGGTGATCGCCACTGACATCAACGCGGCCAAGCTGGCCGAACTCGATGGCGTGGCCGGCGTCACCACGCGGCTGCTCGACGTGCTCTCGGCCGAGGCGGTCAGGCAGGCCGTGGCCGAGATCGGCCGTATCGACGTGCTCTTCAACTGCGCCGGCGTGGTCCATAACGGCACTGTGCTGGAGATGAGCGACCAGGATCTCGACTTCGCGCTGGACCTCAATGTGAAAGCGCAGATCCGCACGGTTCAGGCCGTGCTGCCGCAGATGCTGGAGCGCCGGGATGGCGCCATCATCAACATGGCGACGGTGGCCTCTTCGATCAAAGGCGTGCCGAACCGGGCGGCCTATACTATCTCCAAGGCGGCGGTGATCGGCCTGACCAAGTCCATTGCCGGCGACTATACCACGCAGGGCATCCGGGTGAACGCCATCTGCCCCGGCACGGTGGACAGTCCAAGCCTGCATGAGCGCTGGCACGCCACGGGCGATTTCGAAGCGGCGAAAAAGGCCTTCATCGCGCGCCAGCCGATCGGCCGCATTGCCCGGCCCGAGGAAGTGGCGGACCTCGCCGTCTACCTCGCCGGCGCGACCTATACGACGGGTCAAATCCACATCATCGACGGCGGCTGGACGGCCTGACCTTCCGGAATTTTCATGACCAAGATCACCTCCCTTTCGACCCACGACCTGCGCTTTCCCACCTCGGCCTCGCTCGATGGGTCCGACGCGATGAACCCGGACCCCGACTACTCGGCCGCTTATGTGGTTCTGGGCACCGACGGGGCACATGAGGGCCATGGGCTGACCTTCACCATCGGGCGCGGCAACGAGGTTGTCGTGGCGGCCATTCGCGCGCTGGAGAGCCGCGTCCTCGGGCTCGAGCTGGACTGGATCGCCGAAAATCCCGGCCGCTTCTGGCGGCATGTGACCGGCGACAGCCAGCTGCGCTGGATCGGCCCGGACAAGGGCGCCATGCATCTGGCGACCGGCGCCGTGGTCAATGCCGTCTGGGACCTGCTGGCCAAGACCGCGGGCAAGCCGGTCTGGCAGTTCGTCGCCGACATGACGCCCGAGCAGCTCGTCTCCATCATCGATTTCCGCTACCTCACCGACGCCATCACGCCCGACGAGGCGCTGGCCATTTTCCGCAAGGCCGAGGCAGGCAAAGCCGATCGTATGGCCACGCTCAAGGCCGAGGGCTACCAGTGCTACACGACCTCGGCGGGGTGGCTGGGCTATTCCAACGAGAAGCTGACACGGCTGGCTACCGAGGCGGTGGAGCAGGGTTTCCAGCACATCAAGATGAAGGTCGGCCGCGACCTCGATGACGATATCCGCCGGCTCGAAATCGTCCGCTCGATCATGGGGCCTGACCGCTTCCTGATGATCGACGCCAACCAGGTCTGGGAGGTCGATCAGGCCATCGACTGGGTGAAGGCGCTGAGCCGCTTCAACCCCTATTTCATCGAGGAGCCGACCAGCCCCGATGACGTCTCTGGCCACCGGGCGATCCGCCAGGCCATCGCCCCGGTCAAGGTGGCGACCGGCGAGATGTGCCAGAACCGGATCCTGTTCAAGCAGTTCATCAAGGATGGGGCGATCGACATCGTCCAGATCGATGCCTGCCGGATCGGCGGCCTCAACGAAGTACTGAGCGTGCTGCTGATGGCGGCCAAGTATGACCTGCCGGTCTGGCCGCATGCTGGCGGCGTCGGCCTCTGCGAATATGTGCAGCATCTCAGCATGATCGACTATCTGGTCGTATCGGGCACCAAGCAGGGCCGGGTGATCGAATATGTCGACCACCTGCACGAGCACTTCCTCGAGCCCTGCGAGATCCGGAACGCGGCCTATATGCCGCCACGGCAGCCGGGATTCTCGATCCAGATGAAGCCGGAGTCGATCGCGGCGAATGAATTTCGGGGGTAGCGCCCCCCACCACCTCCCCTGTCAGGGGAAGGTTAGGCGGGGGGTAACGCTCAATACGTCATCCGGGCGGTGACACTGCCCCAGTCGCCCATCCTGCCTTCGATGCTGGAGGCCTTGCCATGCGGGGCGAGGACGCGCGACCCGGTGATGATCACCTGGCCGGCCTTGAGCGGCAGGCCGCGGGTGTTGGCGTGGCGGGCGAGCCAGGTGACGGCGTCGACGATGGCCGTCCAGCTGGCGCCGGTGGACGTGGTCTTGGCCTCTACAGCGTCGAACAGCAGGCTCACCGGCAGGGAGGCCAGTTCGGCCTTGATGGACGGGTCGAAGGCCGGCCCGACTACGACGGCGCCGTTGCTCTGCAGGTCGCCCAGCTTGACATTGGCATGGATGGCGTCGCGGTCGACAAAGGGGCTGCCGATCATCTCGAGCACCGGATGGAGGCTCGCAATGGCCGCTTCAACCGCGGCGGCGTCGGCATCCGCAGGCAGGTCCTGCCCAAGCTTCACCGCCACTTCGACCTCCGGAAAGACGAAGCGGTAGCGCGTGGAATCGATGCTGGCGCCATTGTCGAAATAGCGGTTGGCCGGGATCGGCGCACAGACAGGTTCCCCCTGGCCGCCGGCCATGATCTTCCAGCCGCCAACCGGGCCGAGCCGGCTGATCACCATGTCCTGCAGCGCGTAGACGGCAGCCATATCCGCAGGAGTCAGGCTGTCCGGCACGCTGTCGATAAGCGGGCCGCCATCGTGGCCGGCGTTGAAGGCATCGGCGAGATCGCTGAGCGAATTGATCATGGTCATGGTGCTCAGTTCGCCCACTCGCCGCCGCGCATCACCGGCTCGGTGCTGCCATCGGCATGCACGCCGTCAATGTCGATCTTGTCCGAGCCGATCATCCAGTCGATGTGGATGTTGGATGTATTGCCACCCTGCGCGGAAATCTGCGCCTGGCTGAGATCCTTGCCGCCCACGAAGCAATCCGAATAGCACTGGCCCTGCGCGATATGGCAGGAGGCGTTTTCGTCGTAGAGCGTGTTGAAGAACAGGATGCCCGACGCCGAGATGGGCGAGGAATGCGGCACCAGCGCCACTTCGCCGAGGCGGCGACCACCTTCGTCGGTATCGAGCACCTTGTTGAACAGGTCCTGGTTCTTGGAGGCCTTGAACTCGACGAGCCGGCCGCCCTCGAAGCGCGCCTGCATGTCCTCTATCAGCGCGCCATTGTGGCTGAGCGGCTTGGTGCCGGCGACATAGCCTTCGACGCGCAGCTTGTGCGGCGTGGTGAAGACTTCCTCGGTCGGGATGTTGGGATTGCAGGTAATGCCATTCTTGGCTTCCGAGGCGCCGCCTTTCCAGCGGTGGCCATCGGCAAGACCCACGGTCAGATCCGTGCCCGGACCGGTATATTTGAGGGAGGCGAAGGACTTGCCGTTAAGCCAGGTCCAGCGCTTCTTGAGATTGGCATTGTGCTCTGCCCAGGCGGCGATGGGATCGTCCTGATCGACGCGGGACGCCTTGAAGATGGCGTCGGCCAGCTTGGTGACGGCTTCTTCCTCGCTGTCATTGGGAAAGACCAGCTTGGCCCAGGCGGCGCTTGGATAGGAGACGATGTTCCAGTTGATATCGAAGCCGGTGATGAGCTGGAGCGCTGGCTTGTAGGCAGCCGAATTGGCCCGCATGGCGCGGGTCACCTTGTCGGGATCCTGGCCGGCCAGCATCATCGGATTGTCCCCGGCAATGGCGAGGCGCGCCGCATTGTTCTTGAAGGCTTCCGCCATGCCCGAATAGAGCCAGCCGGCGGCCTTGTCGAAACTGGCGCTATTGGCATGCTTGTAGCGGGCGAGGGTGGCTTCCTCGTCGGAATAGATGGTGGTGACGAGACCCGCACCGGCCTTGTAGGCATGCTCGGTGATGCGGCGGACCAGGGGCGCCGCCGTCATCGGCGCGGTCATGATCAGGTCCTGGCCCTCGGCGAGCTGCAAGCCCACCTTGATGGCAACCTGGGCGAGCTTGTCGAGCTTGACGGGATCGATAGTCATTGGGGCGAATGCCTCTGTTCTGAATCGGTTGGGTGAACCCTAGACCCGGCATGAGGCGAGCGCCACCCGGCCAAATCGGAAAATATCTTGACCTGAATCAAGGGTGAATTTGCCCAGCGTGGCAATGCTCCGGCAGTCATCACAGGAGCTGAGAAATGGCTGCCAACCTGCATCTGGTCATCATTGCCGTCTTGTCGCTGTTCGGGGTATTCATGGCCGGCCTGGCCTATGCGCAAATGGCAACGCGGGGCATCGAGGTTTACCGCAAGGCCGACCATACCTGACCAAATGGTAATCCGGCTGGGGCTTGCGTCATTGGCTGGGGCAGGCCATCTCGGGAGGCCACAAACGCCGGATCTCCATGTCAGCCCTGCCCACCCGCCGCCGTGCACTGATGCTCGTCAATCCGAACTCGCGCCGGGGCACCGCAGCGCTTGATCCCGTCGTCGCGCGGTTGCACGCGGGCGGGATTGATGCGGTGATCGAGCGGTTCAATTCGCCCGATGAGGTATCGGCGGATATCGCCCGGCGCCGCCACGAGGCGGACCTGGTCATCGTCTGCGGCGGCGACGGCACAATCAACTCCGCTGCCAAGGGTGTGCTGGAAACCGGCCTTCCCATGGGCATCATGCCGATGGGAACGGCCAATGACCTGGCCAGGACGCTGGCCATTCCCGACGATCTGCTCAAGGCCGCGGATGTCATCCTGGCCGGTCATACCAGCCGGGTGGACCTCGGCGAGGTCAACGGGCATCCCTTTTTCAACGTCGCGAGCCTGGGCCTCTCCGTCGACCTGGCCAGGGGCCTGACGCCGGAGGCCAAGCGGCGCTGGGGCAAACTGGGCTATGCTCTGGCTGCGCTCAAGGTGTTGCTGAAGGCGCAGCCCTTCCGGGCCGAGATCATCAGCGACACGGGCAGGGCCAGCGTCAAGACGCTGCAGATCGCAGTGGGCAACGGTGTGCACTATGGTGGCGGCACGGTGATCCATGCCGATGCGACCATCAAGGATGGGCATCTCGATCTCTACAGCCTGGAACTCAAGAATGTATGGAAGTTCGGCCTGATGCTCGGCGCCTTCCGCCGGGGCGAACACGGGGCGTGGGACGAGGTCCGCACTGCCAAGAGCACGGAATTCGATATCCGGACGAAGGAGCCGATGGCCATCAATACGGACGGCGATATCGTGACCCAGACGCCGGCGCATTTTGTCATTCGTCCAAGCGCCGTGACCGTGTTCTCGCCGGCCTGAGGCTTCGCAGGGCGACAGAGCCTCTCAGCATGGCACAGTTGCATTTCCGCATCATCTCTTGTGACGTTGCAAATTACCCCGTTGGCAAGCCCGAACCGTTTCGCTACAAAACGTCTACCGCTTCAGATCTCGAACCAGGGAGGCGTTGTATGGCAGTGACATTCTTCGAACTCCCCCTCGGCGACAATCGACGTTAGGTCGTTGCCATCCGCGGCCCGCCGTAGAGGCCCGCCGCCCGCGGTTTTTCTCATCACAGCCCAATTGATCTGACGGGATCATTTCGTCTCCCGTTCCGGCTGTGCCTTTCATTCCCTGCTTTTGAGGGCCGGTCGCCGGAGAACGGGACCGGGCTGCCATTATGAGTCGCAAGAAACTCGACTTCCGCGCCGATGCCTATCGCAACGTGCTCGGCTTCACCTTCCGTCACTGGTCGGGCCGTCCGGGCCTGATCGCGCTGATCTGCGTCCTGGTCATCACCAGCACGCTGGCCGAGGTCATGGTGCCGGTCTTTTCCGGCCAGATCGTCGACGCCATTGCCGGCGGCACCGCTTCTGGCGCCGATGCGGCTTTGCGCGCCTTTGCCATCGTGGTGGGGCTTGGCCTTGCCAGCGTCGTGCTGCGCTGGTTCATCTTCCAGGGCATTATCCGGCTGACGCTGCGGATGATGGCCGACATCGTCAATAACGGCTTTCACCGGGTGCAGCGCTTCTCGACCGACTGGCATGCCAACAGCTTTGCCGGCTCCACGGTGCGCAAGATCACGCGCGGCATGTGGGCGCTCGACTCGCTCAATGACGTGCTGCTGATCGCGCTGTTGCCATCCATCGTCATGCTGGTCGGCGCCACGGTCATCCTGGGCTCCTACTGGCCGGTCATGGGCCTCGTCGTGGGCCTCGGCTCGGTGATCTACATCGGCGTCACCGTGGCTCTGTCCATGGGATTCGTCTCGCCGGCAGCCAGCCTTGCCAACGCCTGGGACACCCGGCTTGGCGGCGCTCTGGCCGATGCGGTGAGCTGCAACTCCGTGGTCAAGGCCTTCGGCGCCGAGGACCGGGAAGAGCAGCGGCTGCGCCATGTGCTGGGCAAGTGGGACATCCGCACCCGCCGCACCTGGAAGCGCGGCACGCTGAGCGGCACCATCCAGGGCTTCATGATGGTGACCATGCAGGCCGGCATCCTGGGTACGGGCCTGCTGATGTGGCAGCGCGGCCTGGCGACGCCGGGCGACATTACCTTCGTGCTCGCCATGTTCTTCGTGCTGCAGGGCTATCTGCGAGACGTGGGTCAGCACATCCGCAACCTGCAGCGCGCGGTCAACGACATGGAAGAGCTGGTGGCGCTCGACCGGACGCCGCTGGGCATCGACGACAAGCCGGGCGCGAAGGCCATTGCCATCGGCAAGGGCGAGATCGCTTTCGACCATGTGACCTTCCAGTATGGCGCCCATCCGACGCCACTCTATCGCGACTTCTCGGTGCATATCGCGCCGGGCGAGCGCGTCGGGCTGGTCGGCCATTCAGGCTCGGGCAAGACGACGTTCGTCAAGCTGATCCAGCGTCTCTACGACGTGAAGGATGGCGCCATCCGCATCGACGGGCAGAACATCGCCGAGGTGAAACAGGCCAGCCTGCGCGGGCAGATCGCCATCGTGCAGCAGGAGCCCATCCTGTTCCACCGCACGCTGGCCGAGAACATCGCCTATGCCCGCCCCGACGCCACACGCGCCGAGATCGAGCTGGCGGCCCAGCAGGCCAATGCGCATGACTTCATCCTCGACCTGCCCAAGGGTTACGAAACCCTGGTCGGCGAGCGCGGAGTGAAGCTGTCGGGTGGCGAGCGCCAGCGTGTCGCCATCGCCCGGGCGTTCCTTGCCGATGCGCGGGTGTTGATCCTGGACGAGGCAACGTCGAGCCTCGACAGCGAAAGCGAGGTGCAGATCCAGCAGGCCATGGAACGGCTCATGGTGGGCCGCACCACGCTGGTCATCGCGCACCGGCTCTCGACCGTTCGCGCCCTCGATCGCCTCTTGGTGTTCGACAAGGGCCGGATCGTCGAAGAGGGCACGCATGAGGCGCTCATCCGCCTCAACGGCGGCATCTATCGCCGGCTGTTCGAGCGCCAGGCGCTGGAGCTGACCAAGGGGCTGGTTGCCTGAAACGAAAACGCCGGGGTGTGAGCCCCGGCGTCTTGCATTCTGGTGCAGTGATATCAGGCCGCGCGGGCCATGCTGCGCCGGACCGGGCCGGCGTCGCTCACCTTGAAGATGTCGACAATGGCGTCGAGCTGGGTCGCCTGGTTCTCGGTCTGCTCGATGGCGGCGTTCATTTCTTCGACCAGCGCCGCATTGTGCTGGGTCATCTCGTCCATCTGGCGGACGGCGATGCTCACCTCTGTAATGCCGGTGGACTGCTCCTGGCTGTCACGGGAAATGCCTTCCATCAGCGTCGAGCTGGAGCGTACGCCTTCGAGCATGCCATTGATGCGTTCGGCGGCGTCGGCGACGAGGCGGCTGCCGTCGCTGACTTCCTTGGCGCTCTGCTCGATCAGCACCTTGACGTCGGCGGAAGCACTTGCTGCCGACTGCGCCAGGCGCCGCACTTCCACGGCCACCACAGCAAAGCCCTTGCCGGCATCGCCCGCACGGGCCGCTTCAACTGAGGCGTTGAGCGCCAGGAGGTTGGTCTGGAAGGCGATGTCGTCGATGAGGCCGATGATGTTGGAAATCTTGGACGAGGAGGTGGTGATGCGCTCCATGGCGCCGGTCGCCTGGGCCATGACCTCGCCGCTCATTTCGGCCGTTGCCGTAACGCGGGTGGCATTGCCATTGGCATCCTGCGCGCGCTTGGCATTTTCGAGCACCGTGCCGGCCAGCTGCTCCATGGCGGCCGAGGTTTCCTCGATGGTGGCAGCCTGGCGGGTGGTGCGCTCGGACAGATCGTTGGCGCCGGCCAGGATTTCGCTGGTGGCTGTCTTGAGCGACCGCGAGGTGCCCTTGAGCTGGGCGACGATGTCGGCCAGCTTTTCCGCCACCGCATTGGTATTGTCCTTGAGCGCGCCGAAGGCACCCTGATACTGGCCGGTCACACGCTGCGTCAGGTCGGTATTGGCGATGGCGGACAGCACGGTGCCGGTTTCGGCCAGGCCCCGGTCGACCGTTTCGACCAGGCCATTGACGCTGGCGGCGAGGCCGTTGAGCTCATCGTCGGTGAAATCGGTGGGCACGCGCTGGGCGAAGTCGCCGGCGCTGGCGGCCCGCATCACCGAGCCGAGCTCGGCCTGCAGCAGCGCCATCATGTCGGCGCGCTCGACGATGGAGAGATTGCGCGCGGCTTCCTCGGCATTGAGCGCGGCGACTCGCTTGCCATTCTGGCGGAACACCTCGACGGCCCGGGCCATGGCGCCGATCTCGTCCTTGGCATCGGAATTGGAGATGGTGACGTCGAGCTTGCCATCGGCCAGTTCGATCATAGTGTGGGTGAGGTCGCGCACCGGATTGACGATGGTGCGGCGGCCCACGAGCAGGCTGACCCCCAGGCCGACGACGATACCGGCGCCGGCCGAGATGGCCAGGGTCAGCATGGCGTTGAAGGCCGAGGTTTCCGCGGCGTCGCGCATGCTGGCCATCAGCTCGCCCGAATAGGTGCTGTAGAGCTTGATCGTATCGGTGACGACCAACTGGGCGGCGAGGGCTTCGGCCAGGGCCGCATCAAGTGCGGCCTGATCGAAGGGCTGGGCCGCGGCGACCGTGAGCATATCGTTGATCTTGCCGAAATAGGCGTCCATCACCGGCTTGACGGCTTCGAGCTGGCCCAGTTCGGTTTCATCGGCGGCAGCTTCGATGATTGGGAAGCGCCCCTTCATCTCGGTCATGCGCCGGTCGGCCTGGGTCACGAAGTCCGCGACGCCGGCCGGGTTCAGCACCAGCTGGTAGGTCATGCGGCTGATGGCGATCACGTCCATGCGCAGGTCCATGGCTTCGCGGGCCGCCACTTCCTTGGCGCCGACCCGGTCCATGACATCGCGCAGCGAACCCAGCTCGCGCCAGCCGATGGCGGCGATGGCGGTTGCGACCACACCCATCAGCAGCACGGTGAGAACCAGCTTTTGCAGGATTGGAATATTGCGAAAATTCATGGCAGTGCGACCCTGATGCCCGAGTGGTGTCCTGGCCGATCAGCCTTCAGACAGTGCAACACTCATCTGCGAAACTGCTTAAGTTTGGGTGAAACTGCCCGCATCCGGGGCATGTCGCATGGCTCATATGCGTCAACCGCGACCATGCACCAGGTCATTGCCCCGGCTTTGGCGAACAATGCCTTCGCCGCAGTGCCGATGGTCGCATGACCCCGCCGGGCCTATATGCTGACCAACACCAAATTCAGGAGCCTCGCCATGATCGATGCATCCGTGCAGACCAATGTTAAGTCCAAGCCCATCCTGCCGCTGAACACGGCGCTGGGGCCTGTCCATATCGCCGTTACCGACCGGGCCAAGGCACTCGCCATCTGGCAGGATGTCGTGGGCCTCGAACTCATCGCCGAAGCCGGCAACGAAGTGACGCTGGGGGCTGGCGGCAAGCCGCTGATCGTGCTCGAAACCGGCGCGGTGCGTCCGGTCGTGCCGCGGACCATCGGGCTCTATCACGTCGCCATCCATGTGCCCAACCGCGTCGACCTGGCGCAGATGGCCGTGCGCGCTCTGCAGCGCAATGTGCGGATCTCGCCGACCGATCACCTGGTGAGCGAAGCGATCTATCTCTGGGACCTCGACGGCAACGGCATCGAGATCACCTTCGAGACGTCCTGGCGCGGTACGCTGGGTGACCCCGACAAGGGCCAGACCTATGCGGTGACCACCGAGGGCAAGCCGCATTCGGGCCGTGACCCGGTCGACCTTGATGGGCTGCTGGCAGAACTGGGGCCAAACCCGGTTCTGGCTGCGCGCATGCCGGCCGGAACCCGCATCGGCCACGTGCATGTGCATGTGAACGACCTGGGCCTGGCGATGGATTTCTATCGCGACGTGATCGGCTTTGCCGGCTTCCTGATGATCCATTCCTTCGGCATGGGCGATGTGGGGCTCGACTACATGCCACATACGATCGCCTTCAACATCTGGTCCGGCCCCAATGCCGGCCTGCCCTCGGCAGGGGCCGCCGGGCTGCGCTGGTTCACCATTGTCGTGCCCGACGCGGCTACACTCGAGGGCGTCAAGCTACGGCTGGCTGCCGCCAAGGCACCGGTCTCGCCGGTCGATGGTGGTATCGAAACCGAAGACCCTTTCGGCAACCGCATCAGGGTCTTGCTGAAATAAGTTTGCCCGTCTCAGGGTCATGAGGCGGGTGCCTTCCTAACCGGAAGCTAACATGTTAGTCCTCCCGCTGTGATAGAGGGAGGACTTTCGCATGCGCGCCATACGTTGTGAGACACCCGGCGAATTGCGGCTGGTCGAGGTCGAGCGGCCTGACCTGAAGGCGGGCTGGGTCCGCGTCGGTATCCGCCATATCGGCATTTGCGGCACCGATTATCACATCTACGAAGGCAAGCACCCCTTCCTGAAATATCCCCGCATCATGGGCCACGAACTGAGTGGCGTGGTGCTCGACGCCAATGGCGCAGCTGGGCTTGCGGGAGGCGACCCCGTGGTCATCAACCCCTATCTGCCCTGCTATCAGTGCCCTGCCTGCCGCGAGGGAAAGACCAACTGTTGCGAGACGCTGACCGTGATCGGCGTGCATGGCGATGGTGGCATGACCGAAGAACTCGTCATGCCCGAGGCCAATCTCTACAAGGCCGAGGGCCTGAGCCTGCGCGACGCGGCCATGGTGGAATTCCTCGCCATCGGCGCCCATGCCGTGCGGCGCACCGAGCTCAAGCCCGGCTGGCGCGTGCTGGTTGTCGGCGGCGGACCCATCGGGCTTGGCGTCGCCTTCTTCGCCCGCATCGCGGGTGCGGAGGTGACCGTTCTCGATGCTGCAGCCGACAAGCTAGCCTCCGCGCGCAGCTTCGGTTTTGGCGCTGCGACACTGGACGAGCGCGATGGCGCCCCCTTCAAGGCCGCGATGGGCACCGGGTTCGACGCGGTGTTCGACGCTACAGGCGCCATCCCTGCGATGAACCAGGCCGTCGGCTATTGCCGCAATGGTGGGTCGCTGACCCTGGTCGGCGTGGTCAAGGGCACCCTCTCTTGGGAAGACCCCGAAATTCACCGACGCGAGCTGACCATCCGCGCGTCACGCAATGCGACGCGAGAGGATTTCGACCATGTCATGGCGTCAATCCGCAATGGCAGCGTACCAACCGATCGCCTGGCCACGCATGCGACGAGCTTTGAAGATGTTCCGGTCAACCTGCCGATATGGGCGCATGACCGAAGCGGGCTGATCAAGGCGATCATCACGATCTAGGAGAAGGCATATGCGCACAGCCGAAGACGTCATCCGGTTCTGGTTCGTTGAACATGGCAGGGACGACTGGTTCGGGGGCAAGGCCGAGTTCGACGCTGAACTTGCGGAACAGTTCGCCGAGACGCATCTGCGCGTCGCCCAGGGCGAGGCGTGGCAATGGCGAGCCACGCCCAAAGGACGCCTCGCCGAGATCATCGTGCTCGACCAGTTCTCCAGGCAACTGCATCGCGGTTCGCCCCTGGCCTTCGCCCAGGACAGGATGGCCCTGGTGCTTGCGCAGGAGATGATTGCGCAGGGGCTCGACCTGGCGATGTCCACCGATGAGCGGATGTTCATCCTGCTGCCGTTCATGCATTCGGAGTCCCGGGTCATCCAGGCCGAGTCCATGCGCCTGCACAAGGCGCTGGGCGACGAGAAGGGCCTCGACTTTGCCGCCAAGCATCACGACTGCATCATGCGCTTCGGCCGCTATCCGTTCCGCAACAAGGCACTGGGACGGGACAGCACGGCGGAGGAGGTCGCCTATATGGAAGAGGCCGGAAACCGGGGCTTCTGACACTCCACAAGGGGCAGGTGGCGTGCCTACTGTACCAGCTTGGGGTCGACCAGCGCGCCCTTCTGCCCGATGACGACCGCGGCCACGCGATGCGCGTCCTCGGCCGCCTCCCGCAGTGACTTGCCGGCCAGCCGGGCGGAGAGGTAAGCGCCATTGAAGCTGTCGCCCGCACCGGTGGCGTCGACCACCGTGGCGCCCGGCCTCGGCGCAACGCGGACGCGTTCGCTGGCGGTGGCGATCAGCGCTTCGCCTGCGCCGTCCTTGACCACCACTTCCTCGACGCCCAGCTCCAGATACCTATCGGCCGTGTCCTCGACCGACTTGTCGCCGAACAGGGATGCTTCGTCGCCATGGGTGGGCAAGACGACATCGCACATGGTGGCGGCGGCCGTCAGCACGGCGGTCATGACGCGCGGGCTGGTCCAGAGGGCAGGGCGGATATTGGTGTCGAAGACTATCCGGGCGCCCGCATCGCGCGCCTTGACAATAGCGCCGAGCAGGCGGCCGCGCGCGCGCGGCGCCAGGATGGCAAGGGTGATGCCGGAGAAATAGACCATGCTGGCGCCGTCCAGCGCCTTGGCCATTGCCTCCTTGTCATCGGCGAGCAGCTTGGCGGCGGAGGTATCGCGCCAATAGGTGAAGTGGCGGTCGCCCTTTTCCTGGTGGATCAGGTAAAGGCCCGGGCGCCGGCCGGGCACGGTGCGGATATGACCGGTGCCGATATCATTGCTGTCGAGGAAGGCGCGGATATCGGCGGAATACTTGTCCTCACCTAGGCCTGTGAAATAGTCCACCGACCAGTCCTTGCCGAGCAAGGCGCGCATATACCAGGCGGTGTTGAGGGTATCGCCGGCATAACCGAGGCGGTATTGGCGATCTTCACCACCGCTCATTTCGATCATGCATTCCCCGATGCTGACGAAGCGCTGCTGTGCCAAACCCTGCTCCTCCCTTGCGTGCCTGAGGCTTATGCCGGTAAAGCCCAAGAACCCGCAAGCCAGTATCTTCCATACAAGATGAGAAGGCACTATGGTGCAGCTGATTTTACCCCGGAGACGTCCATGACGCGCCTCAGCGCCGCCATCCTCGCCAATGCCCCAGCCGGGGTGCGCGTGCCCGACTATGATCGCAGCAAGGTCACCCCCGGTATCGTGCATCTGGGGATCGGCGCCTTTCACCGGGCGCATATGGCGGTCTATGTCGACGATCTGCTCAAGGACAATCCTGCCTGGGGCATTGTCGGCGCCAGCCTGCGCCGGCCTGACACCAAGGAAGCGCTGGAGCCCCAGGATGGGCTCTACACCGTTGCCATTCGCGACGCGGCGGGGACCCATCCGCGCATCATCGGCTCGATCCTCAAGGTGCTCGATGCCAATACCGAGCGCGAGGACCTGCTGGCGCAGATGGCAAGCCCGCAGATCCGCATTGTCTCGCTGACCGTCACCGAGAAGGGCTATTGCCACGATCCGGCGACGGGGGAGCTGGACCAGCGTCACCCCGATATCGTCCATGACCTGGCCAATCACGCCGCGCCGAAATCGGCTCCGGGCATGCTAGTCGAGGCCCTGGCCCGGCGCATGGCGGCGGGCATCGCGCCATTCGCGGTGATGAGCTGCGACAATCTCCCGTCCAACGGCGCGACGGTGAAGCGTATCGTCACCAAATTCGCCGCCCTGCGCGACGCAGCCCTCGGCGAGTGGGTCGCCAAGGTTGCCTTCCCCGGCACCATGGTGGATCGCATCGTTCCTTCGACCACCGACGCCGACCGCGCCATGGTCGCCAAACTGATCGGTGCGGAGGATGCCTGGCCGATCATGACCGAGCCGTTTACCCAATGGGTCATCGAGGACCACTTCCCCGAGGGACGTCCGGCCTTTGAAAAGGCGGGCGCGCAACTGGTCGAGGATGTCGAGCCTTTCGAGCGCATGAAGCTGCGCATGCTCAATGGCAGCCATTCGACCATGGCCTATCTCGGCTACCTGGCCGGCTATGAGTTCATCTCCGACGTCATGGGCGATCCCGATTTCGTCAAGCTGATCCACGGCTTGATGACCGAGGAGGCCATGCCGACGCTGGATATGCCTGGCGTCGACCTTGGCGCCTATCGCGACCAGCTGCTCGACCGCTTCCGCAATCCGGCGCTGCAGCATCGCACCTGGCAGATCGCCATGGATGGCAGCCAGAAACTGCCGCAGCGCCTGCTCGGCACCATCCGCGACCGGCTCAAGGCGGGCGAGCCGTTCGAACGCCTCGGGCTCGGCGTGGCGGCGTGGATGCGCTACGTCACCGGGATCGACGAAAAGGGCGAGAGCATCGATGTCCGCGATCCGCTGGCCATGCGCATGATGGCGATTGCCGCCGATGCCGGCGATGATGCCGAGGCGCTCTATGTCGGGCTGGCCGGGCTTACGGAAGTGTTCGGAACCGATCTGGCCGAAAACCAGGCCTTTGGCGAGACGGTGGCGACCCATCTCGACAGCCTGTTCGAGGTCGGCGTGAAGGAGACCGTGGCGGAGGTGGTGGGCTGAGCCTGCAGTCTACACTCCCGCAAAGGGAGGGTGTAGACTGAGCACTCCGGGTTCTAAACCCGCCCTTCCATCGCCCTGTCAAAGATCTCCAATGCGCGGGCCTTGGTGAGTTCGAGCGGATTGCCACCTGCGGTGGGATCGACGATCGCCATGTCGCCGATCAGCTCGCGCCTGGTCCCATCCACCTTGAACTCCGCCAGCGTGTGCGGCACGTCGAGGCGGAGGCGCAAGGCGAGGACGGCGTGCTGGAAGGCCTCGAAGCTGGGGGCCAGGCCCAGATAGGCGGAGAGGCGCGCGATGCGGGCTTCGATGGCCGCCTGGTTGACCGCCAGCACATAGGGCATGAACACGGCATTGGTCATGCCGTGGTGGGTGTCATAGAGCGCGCCGACCGGATGGCTGAGCGCATGAATGGCGCCGAGGCCCTTTTGGAAGGCGGTGGCGCCCATGGCGGCAGCGCTCATCATGTGGCCGCGGGCGTCCACATCATTGGGGTCGGCATAGACCTTGGGCAGGTTTTCGAAGACAAGGCGGATGCCTTCGACGGCGATGCCGTCGGCCAGTGGGTGATAGCCCGGGGCGCAATAGGCTTCGAGGCAATGGGCCAGCGCATCCATGCCGGTGCCGACAGTGATGAACCTGGGCATGCCGACGGTCAGTTCAGGGTCGGCGATCACGACCTTGGGCATCATCATTGGGTGGAAGATGACCTTCTTGGTATGGGTTGTCTCATCGGTGATGACGCCGGCGCGGCCGACTTCCGAGCCGGTGCCGGCCGTGGTCGGCACGGCGACGATGGGGAAAATGCCCTTGGGATCGGCGCGGGTCCACCAGTCGTCAATATCCTCGAAATCCCACATCGGGCGGGTCTGTCCGGCCATGAAGGCAATGACTTTGCCGACATCGAGCCCCGAGCCCCCGCCAAAGGCGATGACGCCGTCATGGCCGCCCTCGCGCAACACCTTGATGCCCGCCTCCACATTGGCCGAGACGGGATTGGGCTTCACATCGGCAAAGACGCCGACGGGAATGCCCGCGTCCTTGAGGATCTGGATGGTCTTCTGCGTGACCGGCAGGTTGACCAGCCCGGCATCGGTGACCAGCAGCGGCCGCGCAATGCCGGCGGCCTTGAGCGCCTCGGGGAGTTCGGTGATCCGGCCGGGGCCGAACTTGATCGCTGTGGGGTAGTTCCAATTGGCTTTGGTCATGAGGTCATACCCGCTTCAGGTGATAGCTTTTGGGCTGTGTCAGGTTGGCATAGCCGATCTCACTCAATGCGCCGCCCTTGCCGGTGTCCTTGACCCCGGTCCAGACCAGAGCCGGATCGAGATAGTCGCAGCGATTGGCAAAGACCGTGCCGGTCTCGATGCTGGCGCCCAGCTTGGCAGCTGCATCGAGGTCTTCGGTCCAGATCGAGGCGGTGAGGCCATAGGGGCTGTCATTCATCAGGGTGACAGCCTCGGCGTCGTCGGCGACCTTCATGATGCCGACGACGGGGCCGAAGCTCTCCTCGCGCATGACGCTCATCTGGTGGTTGACGTTGGTCAGCACCTCGGGCGCCAGATAGGGCGAACCGGGCTTGTCGAGGTCGTGCCTGGTGTCGAGATGCCGTGTGGCGCCGCCGCGCAGGGCTTCTTCGGTCTGCTGGCGCACGTGATCGGCGAAGCTCCCGCGGGCCATGGGGCCGACAATGGTATTCGAATCGAGCGGGTTGCCCAGCGTCCAGCCATTGGCGTTTTCGATGAAGCGGGTGACGAAGGTGTCGTAGACGGTCTCGTGTACGTAGATGCGTTCGACGCCACAGCAGCTTTGGCCCGAATTGAAGAACGAGCCATCGACAAGGTTCTCGACCGCATTGTCCAGATTGGCATCCGCGCGCACATAGGCGGGGTCCTTGCCGCCCAGTTCGAGGCCGAGCGTGGCGAAGGTGCCGGCGGCGGCCTTCTCGATGCGGCGGCCACCCTCGACCGAGCCGGTGAAGTTGATGTGGTCGATGGCGCCCGAAGCGATGAGCTTTTCGGTATCGGCGTGACCCAGTACGAGATTCTGGAACAGGCCTGCCGGCAATCCGGCGCTTTCGGCGGCCATGGCGAAACGCTCGCCGGCCAGCAGGGTCTGGCTGGCATGCTTGAGCATGATGGCGTTGCCGGCCATCAACCCGGGCACGATGGAATTGACCGCGGTGAGGAAGGGGTAGTTCCACGGCGCGATCACCATCACCGTGCCCAGCGCCTCTCGGGTGATGTAGCGGGTGAAGCCGTCTTTTTCGGGCTTGATCGATGGCGCCAGCGCCTCGGCGGCCAGCGCGATCATGTAGCGGCTGCGTTCTTCCACGCCGCGCTTCTCACCGCCAAAGCGGATGGGACGACCCATCTGCCAGGCCAGCTCGGGCACGATCTCGTCATTCATCAGCAGCAGCGCATCGACGAAGTGGCTGAGGATCTTCTGCCGCTCGGGAATGGTGACCTCGCCCCACGCGCGCCGGGCGGCCTTGGCCCTGACGACAGCGGAGTCGATTTCGGTCGCGCTGGCGAGCGGACGCTCGGCATAGACGCTGCCGTCGATGGGGGAGATGATTTTTACAGTGTCAGTCATGTGTTCCGAACTCGTGCAACCCACGATGTCATCCCGGCCTCTAGGCCAGGGTGACATCGAGTATGTGTAGCCTTCTGTGGCGACAAGGAGACTTAGCTCCGCTCGAAGCCGCGCTTGAGCTCCCAGTCGGTGACGCGCCGGTCATATTCGAACTGCTCCCACTCTGCCGTGTGCACATAGTGGCTGATGACCTGCTCGCCGAAGGCGGCCTTGAGCATGGTCGAGCGCCGGAGCCAGTCGGTGGCATCGCGCAGTGTCTTTGGGATCTCGCGCAGCTGTTCGCTGATATAGGCGTCGCCGACGAAAGCCGGTTCCAGGTCGAGCTTGTCCTCGATGCCCTTGATGCCGGCGGCGATCAAAGCCGCAATGGCCAGATAGGGGTTGAGGTCGGCGCCGCCCATGCGGCACTCGACACGGATGGACTTGGAATGCTCGCCGCAGAGGCGGAAGCCGGCCGTGCGGTTATCGGGCGACCAGATTGCCTTGGTGGGAGCGAAGGTGCCGGCCTGGAAGCGCTTGTAGCTGTTGATATAGGGCGCCAGGAAATAGGTGATGTCGCGGGCATAGGCGAGCTGCCCGGCCATGAACTGCTTCATGAGCTCGCTCATGCCTCGCTCGTCATTGCCGTCGACGAAGAGCGGCTTGCCGGCCTTGTCGGCCAGCGACATGTGGATGTGGCTGGAGGACCCGGCAAGGGAATAGTCCCACTTGGCCATGAAGGTCACGGCCTTGCCCTGCGCCCAGGCGATTTCCTTGGTGGCATTCTTGAGCACCACATGGCGGTCGGCCATGGTCAGCGCGTCGGCATATTTGACGTTGATCTCTTCCTGGCCCGGGCCCCATTCTCCCTTGGAGGATTCCACGGGAATGCCGGAGGCCTGGAGGTGTTTGCGCAGCGCGCGCATCACGCCCTCTTCCTTGGTGGTCTGGAAGATATTGTAGTCCTGGATGTAGTCGCCCGCCGTCTGGGCGGTACGGTAGCCCTTCTGACTGATCGTGCGGTAATCGTCGTCGAACAGGTAGAATTCGAGCTCTGTCGCGGCATTGGCCGTGTAGCCCATGGCGGCGAGGCGGTCGATCTGCCCCTTGAGAATGGCGCGCGGGCTGTGCGGAATGGGCTCGTGGTGGTGGTGATCGGACAGATCGCAAAGCACGATCGCCGTACCGTCGAGCCAGGTGGCCCTCATCAGTGTCGTCAGATCGGGCTTCATGACGAAATCGCCATAGCCCTTGCCCCAATTGGCCGCCTCGTAGCCGGGCACCGGCTCCATGTCGATATCGTCGGCCAGCAGATAGTCGCAGCCATGAGTCTCGTCATTGGCGGTCTCAAGGAAGTATTCCGCCTGCAAGCGCTTGCCGATCATCCGCCCCTGCATGTCGGGAAAGGCGACAAGCACGGTGTCGATGCTGCCCGCAGCGACGTCTTTGCGAAGTTCGGCAAGGGTATAGGACATTGCGGCGGCTCCTTGTTCAGACCGGTGGGGCCGCGCCGGAGCGCGACCCCGATGCGCTTTACGCCTTGTGCTCGAGCGCGAACTCTTCCTCGGGCGACAGGATCAGCTTGTGCCGGCCGACGATGGCGAAGTAGGCGATGAACACCGCAAACCAGATCGCCACGCCGATGATCCCGGCGCGATAGGCAGCGTCACCCGTCACCTGGAAGTAGATGGTGACAGCGGCGATGATGACCGTGAGGGCTGCGCCCGGAATGCCGAACGGATTGCGGAACGGCCGCTCCATATTCGGCTGGTTCTGCCGCAGCAGAATGAAGCTGAGGCCCTGCATGATATAGCTGAGCATGGCGCCGAACACGGCCATGTTGAGCAGGGTGAACCCGATCACCGAACCCCGGTTTTCCTCGCCGGCCAGGAACCAGACCGACATGATTACGGCCAGGCCCAGGAGGGCACCGGCGACCATGGCGACATGCGGGGTCTTGCGCGTGTCATGGGTCACCGACAGGAAGGTCGGGAAATAGCCGGCACGGCTCAGCGAGAAGATCTGCCGCCCCTGGGCGAAGATGATGGTGTGGAACGAGGCGATCAGCCCCAGCACCGCCACCAGGGCCAAGCCCTTGGCAATGCCATCGCCATAGATGGCCCGGAAGCCATCCAGCAGCGGCTCGCCGGACGAACCCAGCGCGAAGGAGCCGATGCCGACCACCGATGGGTTGAGCGTCAAGATGGCCAGCGCCGAAACCACCAGCGTCAGGAAGCCGGCGATGATGCCGCGCGGCATGTCACGCTTGGGATCCATGGATTCCTCAGCCGCCAGCGGCAGTTGCTCGATGGCAAGGAACAGCCAGACGGCGAAGGGCAGGGCGAAGAAGACGCCCATGATGCCGTTGGGCAGGAAGGGGCCATTGCCTTCGGCCAGTTCGACGCCGCCTTCACCGATATTGAGCGCCCAGCGCGAGAAATCCATGTTGGGAATGGCCGAGACCCAGAACACCAGCAGGCACGCCAGCGCCAGCAGGGTCACGATCAGCGTCACGCGGAAGCTGAGCGCCACGCCCCAGACATTGAGCCCGACAAAGGCGATATAGGCCAGCACCCACCAGACCGGCTGGAAGCTGTCCGGCGTCTCGAAAATGCCGGTGAGATAGGAGCCGATGAAGAAGACGATCACCGCCGGGGTGAGCACATATTCGACATTCTCGGCCAGACCCGTCAGGAACCCGCCCCATGGCCCCATGGCGGTGCGGGCGAAGGAATAGGCGGCGCCGGTATGCGGCAAGGCCGGGCTCATCTCGGCGATGGCGAAGGTCAGGCCCAGATACATGATGCCGATGATGACGGTGGCGACGAACATGCCGCCCCAGCCGCCCTGCAGCAGCCCGCCATTCCAGCCCGAGAAATGTCCCGAGATGACGGCGCCGACCCCCAGCGCCCACAAATGCCAGACATTGGCGTGCCGGATCAGCCCGCGTTTTGCGAAGTAGTTCTGGTCGCGTGTCGCATATGCGACACTGCCGACCTTTCTCGTCTCAGCCATAGTCACGTCCCCCTGAAAATGAGCCCACGAATAGATCTAGACTGCCATTGCCCCTTTGCGCGCCTGGCGCGCCGTTTCGAGGCAGCGGGCCAGCCGGGTCGACCATAGGGTCACCCCGGCGGGTTCGAGAATTTCGTCGTTGCGGATTTCGATCATGGTGGCATCGAGCCCCCGCCCGTCGCCATGCTTTTCCAGCGTCAGCGTCACGCCATTCAGGGCGGCATAGGGCTCGTTCCAACCCACATTGAGGCTCGGGTCCTCGGCCTTGAGCGCATCGAACAGCGCCTTGGTATAGCCCGTGTCAACGCCATGGATCAGCCCGATCGGCCAGGGCCGGGCGACGCCGTTATAGACCGGCGTGAAGGAGTGCATGCAGACCAGGATGGTCTCGCGACCCGCATGGCGCCGGGCTTCCAGCAGGGTCTCGATCGAGGCGTGATAGGGGCGGTGAAAATGGTCGATCCGGTATTGCCGTTCGGCTGGATCGAGGTTTTCGTTGGCCGCGATATGCGTGGATTCCGACAGCGTCCAGATCAGGTCGGGGGCATCGAGCTCGCGATTGCAGTCTATGATGAGGCGCGACACCGTCGATTGTACCAGGGGCGCATCGAGCAGATCCGAGAGCGCATGGCTGACGGCGAGCGCGCCGGGGTCCCAGGCGATGTGGGTCAACCGCTGGCTGGGCGTCAGGCCCAGATCGCCATATTTTGCGGGAATGCGGTTGCTGGCGTGGTCGCAGACGATGACGAAGGGCGAACGCCCCCGCGCATTGGAAACCAGCACCGCTTTTTGCCCGCTAACGTCCACTTAGCCCTACGCATTGTCGATTAACTTCTGTATCAGTAGTTTCATACTGAGAAGAACTGTCAATCCTGAATTCCTGAAATCAGAGGGGCGCATGGAGGGAAAGTCGGTTGCGGGGCGCATCCATGAAGCGATTCACCGGCTGACGGCAGCCGAGAAACGCGCGGCGCGCGGGCTGCTCGGCTCCTATCCGACGCTGGGCCTGGCGCCCGTCGCCGAATTCGCCCAGCAGGCGGGAGCCAGCTCGGCCACCGTGCTGCGTTTCGTTTCCCAGCTCGGCTACAAATCCTATCCCGACTTCCAGCGCGCCCTGCGCGAGGAACTGGAGGAACGCTCCAAATCGCCCCTGCAACGCAGCCATTCTGCGTCCGCGCAGGAGCGGGGGGATAGCAATTTTCTCGATCGCTTCGTGACCCAGGAAGTGGACAATCTCCGCAGTTCCGCCGCGCTCATTCCGGCCTCCGAATTCGAGGCAGTCTGTGCCCGGCTCGCCGAGAACAAGGGCAGCTGCTATCTCGCCGGCGGCCGCTTCACCGATTTCCTCGCCGGCTATATGGAGGCCCACCTCCGGCTGATCCGCCAGGGCGTGCGCCGGCTCGACGGCCGGCCGGCGACGCGGGCGGACCAGCTGATCGACGTCAGGGCGGGAGACCTGGCCATCATCTTCGACGTGCGTCGATATGATGCCAGCCTCCTGGACGTGGCGACCGAACTGACTGCGCGGCGGGCGCAGATCGTGCTCATCACCGACGAGTGGATGAGCCCGGTGGCGCGCTTTGCCAAGCTGGTCCTGCCCTGCCGCACCGAGATGGGCCGTACCTGGGACGCCAATGGCTCGCTCTTCACCCTGGTCGAGGCCGTCATTGCGCGGACGACCGAGCTGAGCTGGCCGACGGCCAGCAAGCGCATGGGCTCGATCGAGGGCAAGTAGGTGCTCAGTCCGACTTGTTCAGTTTGAGGAATGCCTCGGCGCTGAGGGTAATGTTGCGGTCGATTTCGCCGATCGCCTCAACATCCTTGCCCGGGAAGTCCATCCTGTGCAGCACCGACTGGATCAGGTTGATGCGGCCGCGGCGCTTGTCATTGGTGCGGACCACCGTCCAGGGGGCATGGGCGCAGTCGGTGCGCTTGAGCATTTCGTCGCGCGCCGCCGTATAGGCGTCCCAGCGGGCCAGCGCTTCGAGATCGATCGGCGACAGCTTCCAGATCTTCAGCGGATCGTGCCGCCGGTCATGGAAGCGCTTGAGCTGCATTTCGCGCCCGATCGACAGCCAGAACTTGAACAGATGGATGCCGTCATTGGTGATGCGCTTCTCGAATTCAGGCGCTTCCTCGAGAAAATGCTCGGTCTGTTCGGGCGTGGAAAAGCCCATGACTGGCTCGACGCCGGCCCGGTTATACCAGGAGCGGTCGAACAGCACGGTTTCCCCGGCCGCCGGCAGCCAGTCGACATAGCGCTGGAAGTACCATTGCGTGCGTTCGCGGTCGTTTGGCTTGGGCAGGGCGGCGATCAGGTTGTAGCGCGGATTGAGATTTTCCAGATAGGTCTTGATGGTGCCGCCCTTGCCGGCGGCATCGCGCCCTTCGAATACGATCATGACGCGCTCGCCCGAACTGGCCAGATGCGCCTGCAGCAGCACCAGCTGCAGCTGCAGCTGATACATTCGGGTTTCATAGATGTCCTTATCCAGCTTATCCTCGTAAGGATAACCCCCGGAGGTCATGGCGTGCTTCTTGACCGCCTTGGGCAGTTCGGGATTTTCGAGGTCGAAGCCGTCGAGAGGATCGGTCATTGCGTGTCGCTCCGTTGTCATGTTCACCGTGCTATGAAGGCGCCCTTGCGCGCAAGAGGCGCTGCAACTGACTGATTCTCAGAAACAAAACATGGACGAGCCCCAGTTCCACGAGCCCATGTCGCCGCTGACCGTGGCGCGCGCCCGCGTCGTGGCGCAGGGTGGCCTGCTGGCCGGAATAGCGGGTGTCTTCGCGGCCCTGGTGCTGTTCGGCGAGATCGGCATCGTTGCGGCCCTTGTCAGTTTTGCTGTCGTCGTGGCCGGCGTCGCCATGCTGCCCGCTGGACGGATAACGGTGACCCGGACCGTCGAGCTGCCGCAGCCCCAGGTGTCAGCCGACCCTGACGCGGTCTTCGCCTTTGCCGATGCGCTGGCTGATCCCTGCCTCGTGCTGGATCGCCGCTCCGTGGTGCTGCATGCCAATGCGGCAGCGGGCCGGCAGTTCCCTGCCGTGGTTGCGGGCAATCCCATCACCTTCTCGCTGCGCAATCCGCAGCTGGTGGGGGCCATCGATGCCGCCATGCGCGGCGGCAGCGTGCGCAGCATCGAGCTGCACGAGACGGTGCCCTCCGAGACCTGGGACAAGGTCGTGGTCTCCCCCCTGCGCCGGCCGGGCCGGGACTGGCTCGAGGACGAGAACCGCCAGCTCGTTGTCACCTTCCAGAGCCTGACCGAGCTCAAGCGGGTCGACGCGCTGCGATCCGACTTCATCGCCAATGCCAGCCACGAACTGCGCACCCCGCTGGCCTCCCTGCTGGGCTTCATCGATACGCTGCTGGGACCGGCCGCCAAGGATGCCGCGGCACGGGAGAAGTTTCTTGGCATCATGCGCGGCCAGGCCGAGCGCATGAGCAAGCTGATCGACGACCTGCTGAGCCTGTCCCGCATCGAGATGCACCAGCATGTGCGCCCCACCGGCAGCATCGACCTGGCCGCCTTGCTCCGCGAGGTCCGCGAGGGCCTGATGATGCAGGCAAAGGCGGCAGACGTCGAAATCCGGCTGAGCCTGTTCGAGGGCCCGAGCACGACGATGGGCGATCGCGGCCAGCTCTATGAAGTGTTCGAAAATCTCATGGACAATGCCATCAAATATGGCGCCGGCGGCAAGTTCGTCGAGGTGAGCTTGGCGCCTTCGGGCCGCCCGGGCCTGCCGCATATGGTAACGGTGATCGATCACGGCCCGGGCGTCGAGCCCGAGCATGTGCCGCGGCTGACCGAGCGCTTCTACCGCATCGACGCCGATGCCAGCCGCAAGAAGAAGGGCACGGGCCTCGGACTGGCGATCGTCAAGCACATCGTCACGCGCCATCGCGGCCAGCTCTCCATCAAGAGCAAGCCGGGCGAAGGCCTGCGGGTGGATGTGTTCCTGCCCTAGGGACGTGCCAAAGCGCCGCCTGGAGCGCGGTTGTCGTGGGTTCGCTTTGCTCACCGCGTGAGCCGTGATGGCGAGGCGACTGCCTCGAAGGTTAGTTTAGATAGTGAGACAGACGCCTCGCCATCACGCCGGGATTTTTCACACACGCATCGAGCGGCCGCCCTTTCGGATTTTATCGCTTCCGTTCCGTCTGGAGGTTCGTGCCATTCGAGCGTAGCTCGCATGGCCTTGCCCTGCGGGACGGCGCGAGGCCGGTGGTCAGCATTCATGCGGGAGCCTGGCGACCCATGCTCCCCGGCAGTCTAGCCCGCTCATCACTCGTCATGATCGCGCTCTGGCGGGTAGATGGGGGCAGTATGCGGCAGGTTTGGCGGAGGGGGGATAAGTTTGTGTGGGAGCCAAAAACCCCTGCAAAGCCGGCCGTCACACCAGCCCTGATCATGGGATGACACTGGACGGGGCAGGATTTCGCGGTCGACACGCGCCCTCCTTTGGGGATTAAGGGGGATAGCCCGGATATCGGGGCTCTCGCACCCCCTCCTGCCTCCCCATCAGGGGGATGTTTCGCTCCACTTGTGGGGCGACTGAGAAAAGGGGAGAGGGGCTGTTCGGCGATGCAGAGCGGCGCTCGGTCGGTAACTGCCTCTGGATCCAAACAAAAAGGGCGCCTCGCGGGCGCCCCATTGTCATTCCGTGAATTTGGCCTCAGCGGCGCTTCTTGTCGACCTGGTGATAGGCCCGGCGCGAGTGGAACTCGCAATAGGGGCCACTTTCGAGGCTGTGCTGGCCGCAGAAGTAGAAATCCTTGTGGAGCGGATCGCCGATCGGCCACTTGCAGGTGGCTTCGGTGAGCTGCAGCAGGCTGAGGCGCTTGTCCTCGGGAATGAACAGCTCGGCCACGGCGGGGGCCACATAGAGCTGGGTTTCCATATCCGGATTATGCGCCAGTGCCGTCGCGCCCATCGACTGCGGCCGCGACATGGCAGGACGCGGCTTGCCCACATTGCTGCTCATGTTCGACATGCCGGCCGAAGGGCTGGCGACGCGGCGGGGTGCCGGCCGCGCTGCCGGACGGGCGCGCGGCGTGGAATTGGTTGGCTTGGCGCGGGCCGACAGCTTGAGCCGGTGCACCTTGCCGATCACGGCATTGCGGGTAACCCCTTCGCCGAGCTCGCCGGCGATCTGGCTGGCACTGAGACCTTCCATCCAGAGCTTCTTCAAAGTCTCGACGCGCTCATCAGTCCAGCCCGCCGGTTGTGCTCCTGAAACCATCGTCAAAACAGAATCCTTCATTGCGCTGCCAAATGAATATTGCAGCCACCAAACGCTAGGCGTCGTATGTTGAGTGGGTCCGCCACACGAGATATCGTGTTCCCAATGACGTTGAGTTTACGCCATCGGAGGAATCCGGATCAAGAGTCGGGGAAGAGTTTCCCCGTGAAATCACCAGTTAAAATTGTCCTAACGATCCCTGAGTCAAATCAGGCACTTGGGGCACAATCATTGACTTATCTGACAAAAATGGCCTAACTCTGACGCGGAAACGCGCTGCGCAACGAGCGCGTTTTTGGTTTTTGTGGCGCTATTGTCACGCCTGCCACGAGCCGCTGTTTCAACCCATGCAAAGAAGGAAATGACCATGTCTGCGCTATACGGCACCTATGCCCGCTCCGAGCTCGCTTTTGAGCGGGGCGAGGGCATGCGCCTGTATGACCAGCATGGCCGAGATTATCTCGATTTCCATTCCGGCATCGCGGTCAATGCCCTCGGCCATGGCGACGCCCATATCGTCAGCGCTCTCAAGAGCGCCGCCGACAAGGTTTGGCATACCTCCAATGTCTTCACCATTCCCGAGCAGGAACGGCTGGGCCAGCGGCTGGTAGACGCCACCTTCGCGGATTCGGTCTTCTTCACCAATTCGGGCGCCGAGGCGCTGGAATGCGCCATCAAGACGGCGCGGCACTATTTCTGGGCAAAGGGCGAAGTCGATCGCTACGAGATCATCGCCTTTACCGGCTCGTTCCATGGCCGCACCCTGGGCACCATCGCGGCCGGCGGCAATCCGAGCTATCTCGAGGGCTTCGGGCCCCCGATGCCGGGCTTCAAGCATACCGCGCCGGGCGATCTCGACGCCGTCAAGGCGCTGATCGGGCCGCAGACCTGCGCCATCCTGATCGAGACCGTGCAGGGCGAGGGCGGCGTGACCGCCATGACCCCCGAATTCATGCAGGGGCTCCGCAAGCTTTGCGACGAGCACGGCATGCTGCTGGTGCTCGACGAGGTGCAGTGCGGCTATGGCCGGACCGGACGCTTCTTTGCCTTTGAATGGAGCGGCATCACGCCCGACATCGTCGCGGTGGCCAAGGCCATTGGCGGCGGCTTCCCGCTCGGGGCGTGCCTGGCCAAGGGCGATGTGGCGGCCTCCATGGTGCCCGGCACGCATGGCTCGACCTATGGCGGCAATCCGCTGGCTTCGGCCGTCGGCAATGCCGTGCTTGACCGCATCCTGGCGCCGGGCTTCATCGACCATGTCAACCAGATGGGCCAGAAACTGGCCTGGCACCTGCAGCAGCTGGCGCAGCGCTATCCGGACTATGTGCTGGAACTGCGTGGCAAGGGCCTGCTCGCCGGCATCAAGATCACCCCGCCCGTGCGCGACTTCGTCGCCCGGCTGCGCGACGACCACCGCATGCTGGCCATCGGGGCCGGGGACAATGTGCTGCGGCTGATCCCGCCGCTGATCGTCACCGAGGCCGAGATCGAGGAGGCCATGGACAAGCTGGCCGCCGCCTTCGACGCCATCGAAGCCGAGACGGCGTCGGTTCCGGCGGTTGGCTGAGATGGACTTGAGTGTCCGCTACTTTGGTCGGCGACGACGCGGTCTGTTTCCTCCTCCCTGATGGGGGGAGGGCGACGACCCGCATGCCTTGAACACTCATAGCGTCACAAAGGAACCCGGCCCATGACCTCGACCGGCACCCCACGGCATTTTCTTTCCATCGACGATTTCACCTACCCCGAACTGCGCGGCATGCTCGATGCCGCCGGCTCACTCAAGTCCCGCCTCAAGCAGGGCGATCGGCCCCAGCCGCTCAAGGACAAGGTCCTGGCCATGATCTTCGAGCGCCAGTCGACCCGCACCCGCGTCAGCTTCGATGTCGGCATGCGCCAGCTGGGCGGCGAGACCATCATGCTGTCCGGGCAGGAAATGCAGCTGAGCCGGGAAGAGACCCTGGCCGATACGGCCCGCGTGCTCAGCCGCTATGTCGATGCCATCATGATCCGCATCCTCAGCCATGCCGACCTGCTCGACCTGGCGGAGGCCGCCACCGTCCCGGTGATCAACGGGCTGACCCGGCGCGCCCATCCCTGCCAGATCATGGCTGACCTCATGACCTTCGAAGAGCATCGCGGCAACATCAAGGGCGCCAAGGTCGCCTGGGTCGGCGACAGCAACAATGTGCTGCATTCCTGGGTGAATGCGGCCGAGCTGTTCGAATGCCACCTGACCATCGCCACGCCCGAGGAATACAGCCCGGAAAAGGACCTGATGGACGACATCAAGCGGGCAGGGGACTTCGTCAAGCTGATCGAAGATCCGCGCGAGGCCGTCGAAGGCGCCGACCTCGTCATCACCGACACCTGGGTGTCTATGGGCGACGTCGACATCGCCGAACGCCGCCGGGTCTTGAAACCCTACCAGGTCAACACCAATTTGATGGCCTTGGCGGACAAGAACGCCCTGTTCATGCATGACCTGCCCGCCCATCGCGGCGATGAGGTGACCGACGAGGTGATCGACGGTCCGCAGTCGGTTGTGTGGGACGAGGCCGAAAACCGTCTGCACGCCCAAAAAGCCATCCTGTGCTGGGCCTTCGGGGCAGAGGTAAATTAGCCCCGGACATTGACCGGATTCATGAGTAGACCTCATGGTGAGCCTGTCGAACCACGAGATCGTGTCGCCATAGTGCCACGCCCTCGTCCTTCGACACGCTCAGGATGAGGTCTGCTGGTATTTCCGTGTCTGGCCGAGCCGACCTGAAAGTCACGTGACCACAATGACGACGGATACGACGACCATGACCGAGAACCTGATGAGCGCCTTCGGGCTCGACCGGCCGGAAAGCGGCGACGATTCCGTCGTGCCGTTCACGCTCGAAAAGCTCGATACCCGCGGCCGCAGCGTAAGGCTGGGTGAAGCGCTCGACACCATCCTGACCCGCCACAACTATCCCGCCCCGGTCGCACGGCTGCTGGGCGAGGCCGTGGTGCTGGCCGCCCTGATCGGTTCCTCCCTCAAATTCGAGGGACGCTTCATCATGCAGACCCAGACCGATGGTCCGGTCAACCTGCTGGTGGTCGATTTCGACGCGCCGGACGGGCTGCGCGGGTATGCGCGCTTCGACCATGACGCGCTGGTCAAGGCGGCCGAAGAGGGCCGCACCCGCCCGGGCGAACTGCTCGGCAAGGGGCACCTGGCCATGACCATCGACCAGGGGCCGCATACTGAACGCTACCAGGGCATTGTCGGGCTGGACGGCCATTCGCTGGAAGAGGTGGCGCATACCTATTTCATGCAGTCCGAGCAGATCCCCACCCAGGTGCGCATGGCCGTGGCCGAGTTCACCAAGAAGGGTGACCATCGTCCGCACTGGCGGGCCGGCGGCGTGCTGATCCAGCACCTGCCCGAGCACGGCATGTCGCACATGCCCGACCTGCCCGGCGATGGCAATTTCGACAATCCGGAGACGGCGGACCCCGATTTCGAGGAGGCCGACGGCTGGAACGAGGCGCGCTCGCTGATGTCCACCATCGATGACCTGGAGCTGGCCGACCCCGATCTGAGCTCCGAGCGGCTGCTGTTCCGGCTCTACCACGAGACCGGCGTCCGCGTGTTCACGCCCCTGCCCATGGTGGAGCGCTGCTCCTGCTCGGCCGAGCGCATCGAGGACATGCTGGCCACCAGCTTCACCGCCGAGGACCGCGAGGAAATGGCGGTTGATGGGGAGATCGAAGTGGTCTGCGAGTTCTGCTCGACGGCCTACCACTTCAACCCGCACCAGTTCGACCCAAAGCACTGAACTGCCCGCGCAGACAATGATGATGACGGCCACCTGACGGGTGGCCGTTTTTCATTGCGCCCAATCCTTTACGGGTCCACTTGCATATCCAAGCAAACACGCCCAATACTTGCAGTATTGTAAGGATCCGGGCGGGGGGATGCAGGTGAACGCCGACCTTATGACGACAATCGCAAAGCTTCAGGAGCAGCAGGACAGCTCTGGCATACGCGAGATCATGTATAGGGCCATTGGCAATTATGGCTTCGAGAGCTTCATCATCTCGGGGCTGCCGGACCGTGGCGTGGATGTGCGCCCGTTCGTGCTGCTGTCTGGTTGGTCAGACGAATGGTACGAGCGCTATACGGGCCTGGGCTATGTCCACCTCGATCCCGTGGCGAGGCGCTGCTTCTCGACCACCTTGCCATTCGACTGGTCCGAGGCGCCCTACGACCACGAGGCCGACCTGCCGGCGCGCCGGGTCATGGACGAGGCGCGCGATTTCGGCATGGCCGACGGCTTCTGCGTCCCCATCCACATGGAGGGGGGCATGCAGGGCGTCGTATCCCTGGTGGGGGACGCTAGGCAGATCGACGACAAGGCCCGGCTGGAACTGCACATGCTGGCGCTCTATGCGCATGGGCAGCTGCGCTTTCTCAACAGCAGCCGCAGCGACCGCTCCATCAAGCGCGCCATCACCAGCCGCGAGGGCGAGGTGCTCAAATGGGTGGCGGCGGGCAAGACCGCGTCGGAGATCGCCGACATTACCGGCCTCAGCCAGCGCACGGTGAACCAGCACTGCGAGAATGCCCAGAAACGGCTGGGTACCAACAACCGCGTCCATACCGTCGTCGAGGCGATCCGCCACAAGCTGATTTCGCTCTAGAGGCCCCTCCCGCCTGGTTGCCCCCGCACCCTCCACGGGAGGAGGGCGGCGACAGGTTCATTGTGATTTTTACCAATATCGCCCGGCTTGAGGGACGTGCCTTATTGCGCGGCGTCATCAAGCGGCTGGGGGCAGCGATGAAGGTGCACGTCGTCCGCGCGCCGGTCGAGCGCTGTTCTATTGACCTGCTGGAGCGAAACTACCGCCTGAGACATACCATTTTCGTCGACATGCAAGGGTGGGAGGCGATCCGTCGTCCCGACCAGCGCGATGTCGACGACTTCGATACGGACGACGCGACCCACCTGCTGCTCACCGATGGCGATGAGCTGGTTGGCGGATCCCGCTTCACTCCACTCGAAAAACCGAACTTGCTGCAGACAGTCTTTTCCGGACTTGTGCAAGGTAATCTCCCCGCCTCTCCCTCGCTTGGGGCTGATTGGACTCGCTTCTATGTGCGACCCGATCGACGTGAGGGCAGGCGGCGCGCACCGGAGTCTGCAGCCCTTTTCTGCGCGGTGATGGAATATGCCCTGCTCGAGGGCTATGCCTTCATCACCTTCGTCTCCACCATCTACATGCTGGAGCATGGCGTCAGCCTGGGATGGCGCATCACCCCGCTTGGCGCGCCGGCCATCATCGATGGCAAGCCCACGGTGGCGGCCTGGATCGAGGTCAGCGAAGAGGCCCTGGCCAATGTCCGGCGCAGCACCGGCCAGCCGGCGCTGGGCCTGCTCGACCTGGCGCCCACCGGCCGCACGGGGCCGGCACTGCCTCTCCTGTCGCGATACTGAGCACGGCACCTCCATGTCGGATGCCCTGGACCTGATCAAGGCGATATTGGCCAGGGACGATCCGGACGGAACGATGGCCCGGGACGTGCTGGAGAAAGCGCTCGAGCGCGAAGTGGATGTTCTGCTCTATTGCGCCACGGCCCTGGGCCTCAGGCCCGCCACCATCATGAAACGTGCCGCGCGCTGGGCAGGATATGGCTATTTCGACCGCGTGCCCCGGGGCCTTGTCGGCAGCGCCGAACCTGCCCGCCTCGAAGCCCTGGCCGAGATCCGCATCTTCAGGGTGGCGCTGCTGGATAGGGAAGTGGCGTTCGCCGCCCCCGACTTTGGCGGCATCATCCGCCTCAAGCACCGGCTGGCGACCACGCCGCGGCTGTCGCACCTGATTTGCCTTGTGCCCGAACAGGCGCTGCGCGACCACCTGACGGCCGTCGCGTCGCCGGCGCTGATCGATGCGGCGCGGCAGAACCTGGCGCGGCGCTGGCCCTATGCCTCGGCACAACTGGAGCTGACGGGCCTCGCCCGCTACGGCTTTGCCGTCGCGCTAGTGCTGCTGCTGGGCATGGTGCTGGCCGCGCCGCATTTTGCCCAATTGCTGCTGCTGCCGGTGGTCCTGATCGTTCTGGTCGTGCCCGCGGCGCTCCGGCTGGCGGCCGTGCTCGAGCCGCTGCCGCCGGAGCCGAAGCTTGACCGGCCGCCCGACGAGGAACTGCCGGTCTATTCGGTGCTGATCCCGCTGCGCAACGAGGCGGCCATGGTACCGCAGCTGTTTGCCGCAATGGAGGCCCTCGACTATCCGGCGGAGCGACTGGACATCAAATTCGTGGTCGAAGCGCGCTCGTCCGGCACGATCGCCGCCGTCGAACAGCGCCTGGGCGATCCGCGCTTCTCGCTGGTGCCGGTGCCCGACGCCTTGCCCCATACCAAGCCCAAGGCGCTCGATTTCGCGCTGCCGCTCTGCTGGGGACAGCATGTCGTGGTGTTCGACGCCGAGGACATTCCCGACCGCAACCAGCTCTGGCAGGCCGCGGTGCGCTTCCGGGACGCGCCCGATATCGTCTGCCTGCAGGCCCATCTCGTCATCGACAATGGCAGGCACAACTGGCTGACGGCGCAGTTTGCCGGCGAATATGCGGGGCTGTTTTGCGTCTTGCTGCCCGCGCTGGCCCGCTGGCGCCTGCCCATGCCCCTCGGCGGCACCTCCAACCACTTCCGCCTGCGCGCCCTGCGTGAACTGGGCGGCTGGGACGCCTTCAACGTCACCGAGGATGCCGACCTGGGCATCAGGCTGGCGCGGCGCCGGCTGCGGGTAGCGGTCTTGGCGTCGCAGACCCGCGAGGCAGCACCCACCCGCCTGTTGCCATGGCTCGGGCAGAGGACGCGCTGGATGAAAGGCTGGATGCAGACCTTCATCGTGCACAACCGCAATCCCGGGCGCCTGCTGCAGGAATGGGACTGCCGGCTTTCCTCGCCTTCGAAATGCTGGTGCTGGGGATGATCGTCGCGCCCATCCTGCACTGCGCCTTCCTGCTGTCGGTGCTTGTGCGGGCATTGCTGGGCGCCGAGCTTGTGGATGGCTCGACGGGCACGGTGTTCTACCTGGCCGTGCTGGGGCTGGGCTATGGCAGCACACTGGCCCTGACCGCCCTCGGCCTCTACCGCCTGCGCCTGCTGGAACTGGCGCCCCAACAGTTCTGGCTGCCGCTTTATTGGATGTTGATCGGCTTTGCCACGGTCCGCGCCGTGCGCGAACTCGTCCTGCGTCCCTTCTACTGGTTCAAGTCGCCGCATCAGCCACGGGCCGCAAGGCGGCGGGCGCATGGATTGACCAGCTAGCTGCGCAGGCCGGGCGCTTCCTGGCCGGTGCTCTGCACATATTCGGTATAGCCGCCACCATAGGTGCGCACGCCGTCCGGGGTCAGCTCCAGCACACGGTTGCTGAGCGCGGCCAGGAAATGGCGATCATGGCTGACGAACAGCATGGTGCCCTCATACTGGCTGAGGGCGGTGATCAGCATTTCCTTGGTGGCGATGTCGAGATGGTTGGTCGGCTCGTCGAGCACGAGGAAGTTCGGCGGATCGAACAGCATCATCGCCATGACGAGGCGAGCCTTCTCGCCGCCCGAGAGGACACGGCACTTCTTTTCGATCTCGTCGCCGGAAAAGCCGAAGGCGCCGGCCAGGGCGCGCAACGGCGCCTGCCCGGCCTGCGGGAAGGAGCTTTCCAGCTGCTGGAACACCGTCAGGTCGCCCTCGAGCACATCCATGGCGTGCTGGGCGAAATAGGCCATCTTGACGGAGGGTCCGCGTGACACCGTGCCGGTGTCAGGATCGGCCGTGCCGGTCACCAGCTTGAGCAGGGTAGACTTGCCGGCGCCGTTGACGCCCATGATGCACCAGCGCTCCTTGCGGCGGACATGAAAGTCCAGCCCGTCATAGATGGAGCGGCTGCCATAGCTCTTGGAGACGCCCTTGAGCAGGGCGACATCCTCGCCCGAACGCGGCGCGGGGCGGAACTCGAAATCAACGGTCTGGCGGCGCTTGGGCGGCTCGACCCGGTCGATCTTGTCGAGCTTCTTCACCCGGCTCTGGACCTGCGCGGCATGCGACGCGCGGGCCTTGAAGCGGGCGATGAAGTCCAGCTCCTTGGCGAGCATGGCCTGCTGTCGCTCGAACTGGGCCTGCTGGTTCTTTTCGGCAATGGCGCGCTGGCTCTGGTAGAATTCGTAATTGCCCGAATAGGTGGTCAGCGAACCGGCGTCGATCTCGACGATCTTGGTGCAGATGCGGTTCATGAATTCGCGGTCGTGGCTGGTCATGAACAGGGCGCCGGAATAGTTCTGCAGGAACGCTTCCAGCCAGATCAGGCTTTCGAGATCGAGATGGTTGCTGGGCTCGTCGAGCAGCAGCGCATCGGGGCGCATGAGCAGGATGCGGGCCAGGGCCACGCGCATCTTCCAGCCACCCGACAGCGCACCGACATCGCCATCCATCATCTCCTGGGAAAAGCCCAGGCCGTCCAGCACCTCGCGGGCGCGGCCATCCAGCGAATAGCCGTCGAGCTCTTCGAACTGGTGCTGCACCTCGCCATAGCGCTCGATGATGGCATCCATCGCGTCGGCCTTGTCCGGATCGCCCATATCGGCTTCCAGCGCGCGCATCTCGGTGATCAGCGCCGAAACCGGGCCGGCCCCGTCCATGACTTCGGCGACGACGCTGCGGCCGGCCATCTCGCCGACATCCTGGCTGAAATAGCCGATCGTGGTGCCGCGATCGACCGAGACCTGGCCCTCATCGGGCTGCTCTTCGCCGGTGATCATGCGGAACAGGGTGGTCTTGCCGGCGCCGTTGGGGCCGACCAGACCAATCTTCTCGCCCTTGAGCAGCGTGGCCGATGCGTCGATGAAGACAATCTGCTTGCCGTTTTGCTTGCCGATGCTTTCGAGACGTATCATGCGCTGCGCGATCCTGCGGACAATGCCGGGCGGGAGGCGCGGCGAACGCGTCCGTAAAGCATTGGCGGCCCGCCAGCGCAAGCTCTGGCAATGTCACAGGACCTATGCGGTCAGTCCAGGTCGGGGTGCCGGGCGGTGCCGTCCGCATCGAAGATGACGGCCCGATCGGGTTCAAAGCTCAGCGCCAGGTTCTGGCCGATGCTGAGATTGTGGTCACCGTCGAGCACCACGAGCCACGACGCCTCGGACGGCAATTGCATGCTGATGATGGTCTCGTTGCCGAGCCGCTCGACCAGCGCCACCCGGCCGACAATGGCGCCGCCGCTCTCTTCGCTGAGATCATGCGGGCGAATGCCCAGGGTCACCGTGTCCCCGGGCTTGAGGCCATCGGTGCGCGCTGGGATGGCGATCGAGGCCATGTCCTTGCCTGCCACGGCCACGCGGCCCGCGCTGACCGCTTCCACGGTGACACTGACAAAATTCATCTTGGGCGAGCCGATGAAGCCGGCGACGAAGAGATTGGCGGGGCGCTGGTAGAGCTCGATCGGCGCGCCGACCTGCTGCACCACGCCGGCATTGAGCACCACGATCTTGTCGGCCAGCGTCATGGCCTCGACCTGGTCGTGGGTCACATAGATCATGGTGGCGCCCAGGTCGTGGTGGAGCTTGGCGATTTCCATGCGGGTTTCCACCCGCAGGGCGGCGTCGAGATTGCTCAGCGGTTCGTCGAACAGGAAGACCTCCGGCTTGCGCACGATGGCCCGGCCGATGGCAACGCGCTGGCGCTGTCCGCCGGACAGCTGGCTCGGCTTGCGCTCGAGCAGGTGTTCCATCTGCAGGATGCGCGCGGCCTCGCGGATCTTGGCATCGCGCACATCCTTTGGCGTCTTGGCCAGCTTCAGCCCGAAGCCGACATTGTCGTAGACGGTCATGTGCGGATAGAGCGCGTAGTTCTGGAATACCATGGCGATGCCGCGGTCGCGCGGTTCGACCCCGTTGCAGAGTACATCCCCGATCCAGAGCTCGCCCCCGGTAATGTCCTCGAGCCCGGCAATCATGCGCAGCAGGGTGGACTTGCCGCAGCCGGAGGGGCCGACGAAGACGACGAATTCGCCGTGCTCGACCGTGAGGTCGACGCCCTTGATCACCTCGACATTGCCGTAGCTCTTGTGGAGCGATTTCAGTTCCAGTCCGGCCATGCGGGTTATCCTTTGACGGCGCCAGCGGTCATCCCCGCCACGATCTGCCGGTTAAAGAACAGGAAGACCACCAGCGGCGGAATGGTGATGAGCGCGATATTGGTGAAGAGCAGGTTGTAGGACGTGTTGAACTGGCTCTGGAAATTGTAGAGCGTCAGCTGCACCGTCGCATTGGCATTGCCCGGCAGATAGTAGAGCGGGTTGGTGAAGTCATTGAAGATGGCGACCGACTGCACCACGATATTGGTGACGGTCACCGGCCAGAGCAGGGGCAGGATGACCCGGAAGAACACATCGAACGGCCGCGCGCCGTCGATGATGGCCGCCTCGTCCAGTTCGCGGGGAATGGTGGCGATAAAGGCGCGATAGAGCAGGATCGAGAAGGGCAGCCCATAGGCCACCTCGACCAGGATCAGGCCATGCAGCTTGCCGAAGAGGCCGATGCCCTGCAGCAGCCAGATGGTGGGGACGACGGCCGGCGGGATCATCAGGCCGGCCAGGATGAAGAACTCGATCAGGCCATTGAACCGCGTCTTGCGACGCTGCAGCACGAAGCCGACCATGGCCGCGAAGATCACCAGCAGCGTGACGCTCGCCACGGTGAGGATGGACGAGTTTATGAAGGCGGTGAGCAGCATCCAGTTGCGGGTGGTCACCACCTCGACGATGTTGGTCCAGAGGTGAAATCCCTGCGGCCAGGAGAAGTCGAGCAGCTGGGCCTGCGTCCGATCCTTGAACGCCATCATGATGATGAAGGCGAAGGGGATGAGGAACACCACGGCGGAGACGAGGATGGCGAGGACGCTCAGCCCGTATTTGCGGACGAGGCTCATTCGTGTCCCTCCCGGCGGTTGAGCAGCATGGTGAGCGGCACGACCAGGACGGCGATGAGCGCGAAGAGCACCACATTGCCGGCCGTGCTGAGGCCGTAAAAGCCCGCCTGATACTGCTTGTAGATCACCGAGGCGACGGTGTCGGAGGCAAAGCCCGGTCCGCCCCGCGTCATCGCCCAGATCAGATCGAAGGTCCGCAGGCCCCCGATGAAGCTCAGGATGACGACCGTGACTGTGGCCGGCCGGCACAGGGGCAGGGTGACGTAGAAGAAGTTCTGCAGCTTGGTCGCGCCATCAATGCGGGCGGCTTCGTAATAGTCCTTGGGGATGGCGACGATGCCGGCAATATAGATGACGGTGGCGAGCCCAACGCCCTTCCACACATCGACCAGCGCCACCGAATAGAGCGCCAGGCTCGGATTGGTCAGCCAGCCCGGACCCTTGATGCCCAGCATGGCCAGGCCTTCGTTGATCATGCCATTGGTGGGGTGCATCAGCACGGTAAAGGTGATGCCGACGCCGACGGTGGACACCAGCACGGGGAAGAACACCACCGAACGCAGATAGCCGCGGGCTGCAATCTGGCTGGTGAGCAGCACGGCCAGCAGCAGGCCGAGCACGACCTTGAGCCCCGAGGTGACCACGGCATAGATGACGGTATTGATCAGCCCCTTGATCAGGAACGGCTCGCGCAGGAACTGGGCGAAATTGTCGAGCCCGATGAAGGTGGAGTTGAACAGCGTCCAGCGGGTGAGGCTGAAATAGAGCGATGCCACGGTGGGCAGCAGGAACAGCAGGCCATAGATGATGGCGGCCGGCAGGAAGAACCAGCCCGGATAGGGCGAGGGTCGCTTCAGCACCGGAACGGCGGCAGCACCACCGGCACCGGCCGTACCGGTTTGCGTCATGACTGACATGGGCGACTCCTCAGGGGACGGCGGCTCCGGGTGAGACCAGGCACCCGGAACCGCCTCATGTGCAAGGGTTTACCAGCCGGGAAGGCCGAGCTGCTGGGCCTGCTTGCGCACGTCTTCATCATAGAGGGCCGCGCCATCGGCTGCCGGGCGGATGCCGGAGCCCACTTCCACGGTGATCTGCTCGAGCGCCGGCCCCTTGATGGGCGAGAGGAATTCGAGCGCCGGACCATTCTGCCCGCCTTCGGCGAAGTAGGGCAGCATGTCGCTCACGGCCGGTGGAACGTCATCGGGCAGGGTGCAGCCATTGACCAGGTACGGCCCGGACGCGCCGCCCGCACGGGTCTGCGCCTCGCAGCCCTCGACGCTGGCGACGAAGGCAACGAACTTCTTGGCGGCGTCGAGATTGGACGTGGTCTGGGGAATATAGATGCCATCGGGCATCCACACGGTCAGCCCGTTCATGCCTGCCTCGTCACCCGGCTGGGCGAAGAAGCCGACATTGCCGATCATGTCGGGATAGGCCGCGGCGATGGCCGTGGTGGCAAAGGTCAGCATCGGATAGTGGGCGCCTTCGCCGGCAGCGACCATGCGGATGCCGTCGTCATACTTGGCGGCGCCGAAATCCTCGTTGAAGTAGCCGGCCTCGAAGGTTTCCTGCAGCTTTTCAAAGCCGCGCAGGGCAGCCGGCTCGGTGGCGAACTTGGCTTCGTTGGCCGTGTAGCGGCTGGCGAAGTTGGGGTCCTTGGCGCTGACATTGTAATAGTCCGCCAGCACGAAGAGCTGGCTGGTCCAGGTGTCGGCATAGGTCTGGATCACGGCGACCTTGCCTGCGGCCTTGATCTTTTCATTATTGGCCATGAATTCGGCCCAGGTCGTGGGGACGGTGAGCCCGAGTTCTTCATAGATGGCGCGGTTGTAATAGATGCCGCCGCCCATGGCAGCGCCCATCGGCGCGCCGCGCACAGTGCCGTCCGGCGCCGTCACCACCTGCTTGAACGAGGCCTGCACGTCGGCCTGCCAGGGTTCATTGGTCAGATCGACCAGGAACTGCTGGGGATTGATGGCCTGGAACAGCGAGCCCGAATTGTAGCGGAAAATGTCGGCCATCGAGCCGGTAGCGAGGCGTGTCTTGACGAGATTGTCGCCCTCGGAACCGCCGGGACGGGTCTCGATGTCGATGTTGATATCGGGATTGGCGGCTTCAAAGCTCTTGACCAGTTCCTCGGCCACGGCCACGCCGTCGGCGCCGCTCGGGATGAGGTAGGTGAGGTTGATGCTCTGCGCAAAGGCGCTGCCGCTGAGGGCCGTCACCAGCATGAGCCCGGCGGACAAGCCGGCCAGCGCGGTCCTGCGTGAAGTCTTGGTCATTGGTCTGTCTCTCCCATTATGCCCGCACCATGCGGGCAGTTCGTGCTGCCGCCTGTTGGCTCAGGGCGTGCGGGCGTTGATGCTCAGCCCGGTCCGCGTTGGCCGCGGCTTCGGGGTGTAGGTGAAGGCAATGGCGTGCTGGCCGGCGGCGAGAGGTCGATCGCCCTTGCCGTCCCAGGCTTCGCCATCCACCTGGACGTTGCGATAGTCGGGCGACAGTCGCAGCAGGCCGCGCGCGCCGGCCGGAACCTCGACCGTGTAGCTGACCTTGTCGCCATCCACCGTCCACTCGGCGCGGATCAGGCCCCTGGGGCTGTCGTGATGCGCCTTGACGGGGGACAGTTCGGCGATGATCGTCGGCTCGAACACCACGGTGGCAAAGCCCGGATCGGTCTCGTCCGGCCGGAACCCGGCCACGCCCTCGAGCAGCCACTGGCACACCGCGCCATAGGCGTAGTGATTGTAGGAATTCATCTGCGGATTGTAGATCGAGCCGTCCGGCTGGATGGCGTCCCAGCGCTCCCAGATGGTCGTGGCACCCATCTTGACCTGGTAGAGCCAGCCGGGGACTTCCTCCTGCAGGAACACATCGGTCGCCAGGCCGATCTCGCCGATCTTGACCAGCGCCGGCAGCAAGGCAGGCGTACCGATAAAGCCGGTGCCGATGCGGCCATCGGCGCGCGCGATGGTGGCCTTAAAGTAGCGCCTGGCCGCTTCCTGCCTATCGGCCGGGATAAGGTCGTGCAGGAAGGCCAGCGCATAGGAGGTCTGGTCGTCATAGGCGAGCCGACCGGAGGCGGTGACGAACTCATCGGCAAAGGCGGCCTTGACCTTGGCGGCCATGCTTTCGAGACGGGTGGCGACGTCGGCATTGCCGACAATGCGGGCGATGCGGGCAACCAGCGTGGCGGTGATGAAGAGGTAGATGGTCGCAGCCGCGTCGTCGCCGATGGTGGGCAGCGGCTTGGCGGAGGGGCCGCCCGGCTGCAGCCAGTCGCCGAAGGAGAAGCCACGGGCCCCCCATTCGCGCGGCGGCGACACGATCGGGCCATCGCTGATCGACCAGACGAAATCGACCCACCTGACCATGGCAGGCAGCGTTTCCTTGAGGAAGGCCGCATCGCCATAGTGCAGGTAGAGCTGCCACGGCACGATGGCGACAGCGTCGCCCCAGCCGGTGCTGCCGTAAAAGCCGGGATAATCCGTCGGGTTGAGCTTGGTGGGGTCGGGCACGACATGGGGCACCGCGCCATCGGCGCGCTGGTCGGCCATCAGGTCGCGCATCCACTTCTGGAAGAAGCTGTGCGTGTCCGCGAAATAGCACGCCGTGCCGGCAAAGACCTGCGCATCACCGGTCCAGCCCAGGCGTTCGTCGCGCTGCGGACAATCGGTGGGCACTTCGATGAAGTTGCCGCGCTGCGACCAGATTGTATTGAGCACCAGCCGGTTGACCAGCGCATTGCCTGACGTGAAGCCGGCCTTGACCTCGGTCACCGAGCTGATCGGCACCGAGACAATGCTGCCCAGCTTTGCCTCGCCATCGATGGTGACGCGGGCATAGCGGAAGCCCTGGAAGGTGAAATAAGGCCGATAGTGTTCCGTGCCATGGCCGGCCAGACTGTATTCCAGCCGCGCCTCGGCGGTGCGGAAATTGCCATTGTAGAACTGGCCATCCTGGTCGAGCACTTCGGCATGCTCCACCGTCACTTTTGCGCCGGCGTCCCCGCTCACGTCGAAGGCGACATAGCCGCCGATATTCTGTCCGAAGTCATAGACCGTACGGCCTTCGGCATCGGTCCAGCTCTTGACCGCCGGCAGCGGCGACAGTTCACGCACCGGCGTGGTTTCATGCGGGATGAGGCGCGCCGTGTCGAAGGCGATGGCGGCCGTGCCGGCTGACACGGTTGGCACGATGCGGGCGTCGAATATCTCGCCGAAATAGATGCCCGACTTGCGGATGGGCAGGGTGCCGCTCTGCCAGCTGGCATCGGTCACCAGCACGGGCGTGCTGTCGCCTGGCGCGCTGCGCAGCTCGGCTATGGCGGCAATCTCGCTGCCCCAGGTGTTGAAGATCGGCGCCTTGCCCCACATCATCTGCGAGCGCAGCCAGCCATCGGCCAGCCAGATCTCGATGCGGTTCTCCCCCGCCACCAGCAGCTCGCCAACGGAATAGGTCTGGTAGCTCAGCCGCACATCGTAGCTGGTCCAGCCCGGCGTCAGCAGGTCATTGCCGACCCGCTTGCCGTTGATGAAGCAGCGATAAAGGCCCAGGGCCGAGATATCGAGCACTTCGCTGCCGCCCACGGCGCCCAGCGTAAAGGACTTGGCGATGAAACTGGCCGGCGTCCCGACGCCCTGATCGGCCAGGGGCCGAACCATCTGCGCCGTCCAGTTGCGCAAAGTTACATTGCCCTGCGCCGATGCAGACGGTGCCATTGCGTCGTTCACGCCGATCTCCTCAACTCGTCCCGCGGGTGTCGAACTTGGTGCTCGCATCCGTCTGTAGAATGTTCTACGTTTATCGTTCTACAAAATCGCACGCTTGGCAATGGCAAATTTTTGCAGTCGGTGTGATAAGGGGAAAATGCCCGGCAAAAGGGACGGAAAGACCGGCCTTTGCCGGCGGCAGGAGAGCGTTCAGACCATGGATAGACCGGTATCAGGCGGCAGGAATGGTCGCGTTACCATTCGCGAAGTGGCTGAGGATGCAGGCGTTTCTGTCGCGGCCGTTTCCAAGGTGTTGCGCGATGCCTATGGCGTCAGCGACGTCATGGAAGCCAAGGTCCGCGCCTCCATCGCCAAGCTGGACTATCGCCCGCACACCGCGGCACGCGCCATGCGTGGCCAGACCTATACGATCGGCGTGCTGCTCGCCGACGTGAAGAACCCATTCTTCCCCCAGGTCATCGACGGCATCGATGACGGCCTGGCGGGCACGCAATATGTGCCTTTCTTCGGCATCGGCCACGGTTCCACCAGCATGGAGAAGGCCATCGTCCATGCCATGGTCGACCGCCAGATGGACGGACTGATCATGATCGGACAGCGGATGACGGATGCCGAGGTCGAGGCGACCGCGCGGCAGGCCGCCATTACTGTGATCGGCCATCATGCCCCGCAGGCGACGCTGTTCGACTCGGCCAATAACGACGACGAACGCGGCGGCACCCTTGTGGTCGAGCATCTGATCGCCCAGGGCTACAAGCGCCCCGCCATGATCACCCTGCGCCGGGCCGACCTGGGGCAGGCCGACGTGTCGCAGCGCCGCGAGGCGGGTTTTGTCTCCGGCATGCGCGCCGCCGGTTTCGATGACAGCGCCATCCGTATCGCCGCTGCTGCGGACGACATCGACGACGTGACGGCCACGGTACGCATGCTGCTGGAAGGCCCCAATCCACCCGACGCCATTTTCGGCTGGGCCGACTATTACGCGCTTGAAGTGCTGAGTGCGGTACGCGCGCTCGGCCTGCGCGTGCCGGAGGATATTGGCGTCATCGGCTACGACAATTCACCGCCCTGCGCCTATACGCAGAACGACCTCACCAGCATTGATCAGTCCGGGCGGGAGATCGGCCGCAATGCCGCGCGCCTCATGCTGGAGCGTATCGCGGGTCGAAAAACGGCGGAGCACTTCGTGGTGCAGCCGCGCGTCGCGGTTCGCAACAGCACGGCGCTCCGGAACAGCTAGGCCGAAAACGTTATATTTTTCAGGGGCTTGTCGCGCCTTTTCGCGACCCGCTTTAGTCATACTTTTCCCTATTTACATATAATAGTACTTTATATAGCGTCCTCCCATCGCCGCAGGTGAACACGCCGCGACGACCACATTTGGGAGGACATCGTGACCATCATTTCCAAGCTTGCCATCGCGGCAAGCCTCGCTACTGCTTTGACCTCGGTCAGCATCGCCCAGGACAATCTCAAGGGTCTCACCATCGGCTTCAGCCAGATTGGTTCGGAATCCGGCTGGCGCGCCGCCGAGACCTCGGTGACCAAGCAGCAGGCCGAAGCGCTTGGCATCGACCTCAAGTTTGCCGATGCCCAGCAGAAGCAGGAAAACCAGATCAAGGCTATCCGCGGCTTCATCGCCCAGGGCGTTGATGCCATCCTGGTAGCGCCCGTGGTTGCCACTGGCTGGGAAGACGTGCTGACCGAAGCCAAGGAAGCCGAAATTCCGGTGATCCTGCTCGACCGCGGCGTCGATGCACCCGAAGATCTCTACCTGACTTCGGTCGCTTCCGACCAGGTCAAGGAAGGCCGCGTTGCCGGTGAATGGCTGGTTGCCGAAGTGGGCGATGCGGACTGCAAGGTCGTCGAACTGCAGGGCACCGTCGGCTCCACCCCCGCCATCAACCGCAAGCAGGGCTTCGAGGAAGCCATTGCCGGCCATGCCAATATCGTCCTTGCCCGCAGCCAGACCGGTGACTTCACCCGCGCCAAGGGCAAGGAAGTCATGGAAGGCTTCATCAAGGCCGAAAACGGCGGCGCCGACATCTGCGCAGTCTATGCCCACAATGACGACATGGCCGTTGGCGCCATCCAGGCGATCAAGGATGCCGGCCTCAAGCCCGGTACCGACATCAAGGTGGTCTCGATCGACGCCGTGCCGGACATTTTCGCCGCCATGGCAGCCGGTGAAGCCAATGCGACGGTTGAACTGACCCCCAACATGGCCGGCCCGGCCTTCGAAGCCCTTTCGGCCTATCTCGCCGACGGCACCGCGCCCGAGAAGTTCATCATCACCGAGTCCAAGCTCTATACGCCTGCGGACAATCCGCAGGGCGAGTATGACACCCGCAAGGGTCTGGGCTACTAATCGCACAACAATGATGGTTCCGCCGGTGCGCCGGCGGAACCGATCTGTCGCGACAATGCCGGAACGGCGGCGCGAGCACTGGGGGAGACTGGCATGGCCGACGGCCAATACGTGCTCGAAGCGCGCAGCGTCACGAAGATATTCGGCAACCATGTCGCTCTCGACAAGGTCGATTTCGGGTTGCGGGCGGGCGAGGTCCACGCTCTGCTCGGCGAGAATGGCGCGGGCAAGTCCACCCTCATCAAGATCCTGACCGGCGCCTACCAGCCCGATGGCGGCAGCATCCACGTCGATGACGCTGCCGTGTCGCTCGACAATCCACTCCACGCCCAGACCTTTGGCATCGGCACGGTCTATCAGGAGGTCAACCTCCTGCCCAACCGTTCGGTCGCCGAGAACCTGTTCCTGGGCCACCAGCCCCTGCGCTTCGGCTTTGTCGACTTCCGCAAAATGGAGGCGGATGCCCGCACGCTGCTGGCCAATTATGACCTGCATATCGATCCGGCGAGCGAACTGGGGATGCATTCGGTCGCCGTGCAGCAGATCGTCGCCATCGCCCGGGCCGTGCAGCTGTCGGGCAAGGTGCTGATCCTCGACGAACCCACGGCAAGCCTGGATCGCAACGAGGTCGAGCGCCTGTTCGAAGTGGTGCGCGGGCTCAAGGCCAGGGGTCTGGCCATCATCTTCATCACCCATTTCCTCGATCAGGTCTTTGCCATTTCCGACCGTGTGACCGTGCTGCGTAATGGCAGGTTGATCGATACCCGCCCGCTCGATGCGCTCAGCCGCACCGATGTGGTGCGCCTAATGCTGGGCAAGGACATCGCCTTTTCCGGCGCCACCGATGTCGAGCCGAGCGAGACGCCGGACGAGGTGCTGCTCGAATTCAAGGGTTTTGGCCGCAAGCGCAGCGTCGCGCCATTCGACCTGACCATCCACAAGGGCGAGGTCGTCGGTGTCGCCGGCCTGCTCGGCTCGGGCCGCACCGAAGTGGCGCGCATCATGTTCGGCGCCGACCCGGCCGACCAGGGCACAGTCAGCATCAATGGCAAGCCGACCGCCATTCGCCGCACCACCGATGCCATCAAGCACGGCTTCGGCTTCTGCCCCGAAGACCGGAAGGCCGAGGGCATTTTGGGCGACCTGTCGGTACGCGAGAACATCGTCATCGCCCTGCAGGGCAAGCTGGGCTGGTTCAAGGCGCTCAACCGTGACGAACAGCTCGAGATCGCCGGCAAGTTCGGCGAGGCCATGGATATCCGCGCCGCGTCGCTCGACATGCCGGTCAAGCTGCTTTCGGGCGGCAACCAGCAAAAGGTCATCCTGTCGCGCTGGCTGGCCACCGATCCCGCCTTTCTTATCCTCGACGAGCCGACGCGCGGCATCGATGTCGGTGCCCATGCCGAAATCGTCCGCACCATCAACCGGCTGCGCGACGAGGGCATGGCCATGCTGGTCATCTCCTCCGAGCTCGACGAGGTCGTGGCCTACAGCTCCCGCATCGTGGTGATGCGCGACCGCGAAATGGTCGCCGAACTGCGCGGCAAGAACATCAACCCCGGCGTGATCGTCCAGGCGATCGCCAACCACAGTGACGAGGCCGTCGCATGAAGCGGCTCCATCTCGAGCGTCTCGCCAATCCGCAATTGCTAGCGCTGGTCGCCGTGCTGCTGATCAACTGGCTGCTGTTTCCCAATTTCTTCCGCGTTTCCTGGCAGGACGGCCGCCTGTTCGGCAGCCTGATCGACGTGATCAATCGCGGCGCGCCGGTGGCGATCCTGGCCATCGGCATGACCGGGGTCATCGCCACCAAGGGCGTCGACCTCTCGGTCGGCGCCATCATGGCAGTTTGCGGCGCGGTGGCGGCGACCATGGTGGTAGCGGGGTATCCTACCCCCATCGCCGTGGTCGCCGCGCTGTCCGTCGGCCTGCTCTGCGGCCTGTGGAACGGCTTCCTGGTCGCCGTGCTCGACATCCAGCCCATCGTCGCCACTCTGGTGCTGATGGTGGCCGGGCGCGGCATCGCCCAGCTGATCACCGAAGGCTCAATCGTCACCTTCAACGATCCCGCGCTGATCTTCATCGGCACCGGCTCTTTCCTGGGCTTTCCCATGGCGGCGGTGATTGCACTGGCGCTGATGATCCTGGTGACTTTGCTGGTGCGGCGCACCGCCATCGGGCTGTTCATCCAGGCCATCGGCGTCAACCGGGCTGCGGCCTCGCTCGCTGGCATCCATAGCCGCATGCTGCTGATGCTGGTCTATGCGCTGAGCGGCTTCTGCGCCGCGATCGCCGGCATTGTGGTAGCCGCCGACATCCGCGGCGCGGACGCCAACAATTCCGGCCTCTGGCTCGAACTCGATGCCATCCTGGCCGTGGTCATCGGCGGCACCTCGCTGCTGGGTGGCAAGTTCTCCATTCCCCTGGCCGTGGTCGGCGCGCTCATCATCCAGGCCATGAATACCGGCATCCTGGTTTCCGGCTTTCGGCCCGAATTCAACCTCATCGTCAAGGCCGGCATGATCATCCTGATCCTGATGCTGCAATCCCCTCTCGTCGGCTCGGCCCTCGGCTTCTTCAAACGCGACCCCAAGCAGGCGGCCTCCCGATGAAACGCAGTCTTCGCCCGCTTGCGGCCACCGCCGTCATCTTCCTCATCGCCTATGCCCTGAGCGTTGCGCAGTTTCCCGGCATGCTCTCGACCCGGGTGCTGGGCAATTTCCTCACCGACAATGCCTTCCTCGGCATCGCCGCCGTCGGCATGACCTTCGTCATCATCTCGGGCGGCATCGACCTGTCGGTCGGGGCGGTGATCGGCTTTACCGGCGTGCTTGTCGCGGTGCTCATCTCCTGGCTTGGCTTCCATCCGCTGGCAGCATTTGCCATTGCCCTGGGCGTGGCCGCCCTGTTCGGCGCCGCCATGGGGCTGACCATCCACTATCTGCAGGTGCCCAGCTTTATCGTGACGCTGGCCGGCATGTTCCTCGCCCGCGGTGGCGCCTCGGTGATCACCCAGGATTCGGTGCCGATCAACCACGAATTCTACCGCACCGTCTCCGAGCTCATCATCCGGCTGCCGGGTGGCGGACGGCTGAGCTCCATTGGCCTGCTGATGGTCGCCGTCTTCCTGCTGGGCGCCCTGCTTGCCCACCGCACCCGCTTCGGCTCCTACGTCTATGCCCTGGGGGGTAATCCGGTCTCGGCGCTGCTCATGGGCGTGCCGGTGGCGCGCACCACGGTACAGATCTATATGCTGTCAAGCGTCTTGGCGGCCTTGGCGGGAATCGTCTTTTCGCTCTACACCTCGGCCGGCTATCCGCTGGCGGCGGTCGGTGTCGAACTTGATGCCATCAGCGCCGTTGTCATCGGCGGCACGCTGCTGACCGGCGGCTATGGCTTTGTGCTGGGCACCTTTGTCGGCGTCATGCTGCTGGGCCTCGTCCAGACCTACATCATCTTCGACGGCACGCTGTCGAGCTGGTGGACCAAGATCGTGATCGGCGTGCTGCTGTTCTTGTTCATCGTTCTGCAGCGCATCATATTTGCGGCCTCCGCGCCGGGCGAAGAATCGCCCGAAAAATCGTAGAACCAGTCGACACTGTCCTGAGGTTGGCCTGCAAATGCCTGTTTTCTGCGCCTCCGGCCCTCGCCTATGCAAAGGTACGCCGCGGTTCGGCCCCAAAAGCCCGCCGCCCCCGGCTCATCCTGAGCTGAACGTCGACTGGTTCTAGCATGATCGAAGCAGGCAGCCTTATTCGCTCGCTTTCCGGGCGACCCGCTGCACGGAATTTCCATACCTTCGTCATCAACGAGATCGGCCATGCCATCGTCACGGGCAAGTTCCCGGTCGGCTCGATCCTGGCCAGCGACGCCGTGATGATGGAAACCTACGGCGTGTCGCGCACCGTGCTGCGCGAGGCGCTCAAGACCCTGGAGGCCAAGGGCCTGGTCGAGGCGCGGCCAAAGGTCGGCACGCGCGTCTCGCCCACCAGCCGCTGGAGCTTCTTTGATCCCCAGGTGCTGTCCTGGCACTTCTACGCCAAACCCGACCGGCGCTTCTACGAGAGCCTGTTCGAGGTGCGCCGCGCGCTGGAGGCGCGGGCCACGGCGCTGGCCGCCCAGCGCAGGACGGCGGAAAATATCCGCGTGATGAAATACTGGCTGCACCAGATGGATTCGGCTGCCGGAGATCTCGAGAACCACGGCATCGCTGCACTCGAAATTCATCGCACCGTGGCCGAAACCTCGGGCAATGCCCTGTTGCGCTCGGTGACCGGCATCGTTGAACTGACGCTCGCTTTGGCGCTGCGGCAATGCGCCAGCACGGATGCCACGAGCTACTTGCGAAGCTCCTACGAGGCCCTGTCGCGGCTGGTGGCGGCCATTGGCGATGCCGATGCGGAGGCAGCCATGGCAGCGGTGGAGCAGGTCATCGCCCTCGATGAAGCCAGCGTGTTTACGGCGCTGCCACAGCTCTAGACGCCCGGCCGCGGCTGTTGCGACCCTGGCTGGACCGCGCGAGGAACTGCCCCCTTGCCGCGCGGCCATGCCTGGACCCATTCGCTGAGATTGCTCGCCGTCTGCGGTGGGGCATAGAGCGGTCCCTGTGCCGCGTCGCACCCGATGGCGCGCAGGAAATCGGCCTGCGCCTCGGTTTCGACGCCTTCGGCCACCAGCCGCAACTTCAAGGTGCGTCCCAGCTCGACAATCGTCCGCGTGACCGCTTCGTTTCGCGTATTGCCGGGAATGTCGCTCAGGAAGGAACTGTCGATCTTGAGCGAACTGACAGGCACCTGAGGCAGATAGGCCAGGCAGGAAAACCCGGTTCCAAAGCCGGTGATCGCCAGTTTGACTCCCCGTTGCCTAAGCCGCTTCAGGACCGAGAAGTTCGCGTGTCCGGGATGGGCGATAGCGCCCTCGGGCAGCTGGATAACGAGCCGCTCCGTGGGAAGAGCGGTCTGGTGCAGCGTGCTGGCAATGTGCTGAATGAAGCCTTCGTGCCGGACCTGCAAGGGATATCCGCTCACCGAGATCTTGACGCCAGCCAGCGGCCCGGACCGCCAACGCGACGCCTCGAGACACGCCAGGCGGAGCATCTGGTTGCCAAGGGGGACAATCAGGCCGGATTGCTCGGCGACGGGGATGAACTGACTGGGCAGCAAGATGCGATTGCGGGGATGTTGCCAGCGCACCAGGGCTTCAACGCCGGTGATCTGCTGGCTGAGCAGGTCGATCTGGGGCTGGAAGACCAGGAAGAACTCTCCCCTGCCCAGACCCGCCCGCATCTCAGCCGCCAGGTCTCTGGACGGCGCAGACGTGCCTGATGCAGGCCGCTCGCCATGGCTCGGCCCCGTCGCAACGCGGCGGGCTGCCGTCAGAACGTCTCCAAGGATCATTTGCTCTTCTCTCGCTGCCGACAGCACAACCGATAGCCGGTGTTACTGTGGGCGGGTCTCGGTCAGCAGGCTCGCCCAGTACGATTGCAGCTTGGCGCGCAGCATGCGGCGCGAAATGCCGAGCATGCCGGCCGCCAGCGTCCGATTGCCGCCGCAATGGCGCAAGGTCGCGAGGATGAGCGCCCGTTCGACGTCCTCGATGGTTCGGCCGACGCTCTTTTCGACATGGGCCAGTCCGCCGAGCGACGCATCCTCGATACGCGCCAGATAGGCGACAACGAAATCGGTTACCCGGTCGCCGTCCGAGGTGGTGATGGTATCGACCAATCGCATATCCTGTGTTCGCTGGAAGACGAATGTGCCCTTGGCGTCATCGACCCCGATCGTGACGTCATCGCCGAGCTGGATGACGGGCTTGTCGGCATCGAGAAACGCCAGCGGCGGACCCTCCTGCGGCGAGACGGGGTCTGAAAAAACCACTCGCAGCTCGTTGTAGAGATCGCGCAGCCATCCCCGATGCATCGCCGCATGCGACGCCATCCGGACGCGGCGTCCGAAGACGGGCGGGCGCACATAGCCCGGCTCGTCCGCATGGGGCCCAAAAAGGCGCTGGCGCTTGCCCTCAGCGGCGGAGGCATCGGCTGATGCGCCAGCATTCTCCCCAACCCCCTCATGCTGGTCGGGCCGGGCTTCCTGGCTGCGGTCCGCGTCCATATCCTGATCCGTTTCCATCACACCTCAACACATTTACTGTCGCCGGCCGGGCCAGCGTTTGCGGGTTGTACAGACGCCAAAGGTGGCGAGTCTTCTCATTGCGTGCAGTCTGCGCGCGGGGGCAGGGTCAGTTCAGGCCGCGGCGGATCGTGCCATTGCCGGCGGATGCCGGCCTTGCTCCATCAAGCGAAGCTCAGTGGGCGTCACGCCATAGGTGTTCCCGAAGATCCGATAGAACGTGGCCAGGCTATCGAAGCCGCAGGCGAAGGCAGTCTGAGTTACTGACAAATCCCGGCGCTCCAGCAGGAGCCGGCGCGCCTCCGCGATGCGCAGGCTCCCCAGGACGCGGGCGAACGAGGCGTCACTGGCCTCGAACAGCACGTAGAGCTGGCGCCGGGAAATGCCGAGCGCCGCCGCCACCATGGTGGGCGTCAGGTCCGGCCGGCGCTTCTCCCGCTCCATGATCTGCAGTGCAGCCCGCAGGAAACCCGAACGAAGCGCAGCCCGTACTTCGGGCATTCCGGCGGCAAGTTGTCCCCTTGCCGCCATGGCAAGCCGGCCGACATGGATGACGTCGCGGGCCGGATCGGCAAGCCTGTCGCCCCCCGACGTCAATGCATCGAACAGTGCCCGAAGGGGCCGCAGGAACCGCGAACTGTCGGGGAGCCTGGCGGTAAACATGCCCCGTGCGGACTGGCCAAGCGTCAGGTCATCGCTGAACGGAATGCGCAGCATCCGGCAATGGAAGTCGTCTTCCGTTTCCGGTATCGCTGAATAGGGCAGGTCGGAATGGCCGACCAGCATGTTGTCATTGCTGACGTGGTCGCCCCGGTCTCCCGGAAGGCTCAGCATGCCCGGCCCCTTGATCTGATGGCTGATGCAGAGGCTGTTGCCCGCAACGCGGGCAATGTCGTCTTCGCTCCGCTGGACCACATAAGCTGAGGCCCGGAGCTCCGAAGCAAAAGCGCCGCCGACTGCACGCACGCTGAACAAACCATGGAAGCTGCGGCGGCGCCCTGGCGGCAAGTCCAGTGTAACGCCGAACAAGGACTTCGCGCGCACTTCGCGCCAATGGTCAAAGCGCTGCTCGGGCGCAATGCCTTGGGTAGAGAAACTGATAATTTGCATATATTGACGCAATTTTAACTGGTTTTGTTTCTCTCGGGGAGGCCGATCGAAATCTCTGCTTGTATAATGTCGTGCTGCAGGATTGATGCACAGTCCCCAACCCTGACTATATTTGGGGGTATTTATGTATTGGCGCTGAGGTCTGTTTTTCTCAGCCCTGTGTGGTGGGGGCAGAGCATTGTTCCGCCCGGAAGATTTGAACGGCTCATGGCCCTGACGACTGAAGACATTGCCGGTAACCCGCTGATACTGCCCATAATCCAGCAGCAGTCCGCAGCACTGCTGCAGGCATTTCACACCAATCCGAGACTTTCATCGGTATTTGCCACCCACCAGCGGTGGCTGCTGGCCCATGCGGCCGTCGCGCTCTGCCTGAGGGAGGGCGCACCTGGCATGCCCAGCATGACCCTGTCGCGATTTCTCGATGAAGTGGCTACCCACCGGATTGCCAGCCGCAACACCGCCGACGCGTTCATCAAGGAAATGCTGCACTACGGCTATGCGGTTTCCACCACCAACCCTGCCGACCGTCGGTCCAGGCCGATCCTGGTTGCCGCCGAGGCGCTGCAGATGTTCCAGAGCTGGGCCGCCATCCACCTCCTCACCCTCGATCGTCTCGATGGTGGCGCGCGGATTGCGGCCTATGGAGCCGCCGAAGACGCTTTTGCACGCTTGCAGACCGGCATCGCCGCGGGACTGCTGACCAATGCCGCCATCCGCGAGCCGCAGCGCACTTTCTCGCTATTCACCTGGCTCAACAATGGCGGCGTCATCATGGACTGGCTGATCACCAGCCTGGGCGAGATCAGCGTCGACGGCACGCGCTATGCCACCTCGATCGGCTCGATCGCCGAGATATCGGGCTGGATAAAGCTGTCTCGCACGCACCTTGCCCGCAAGCTTCGCGAGGCTGAAGCCATGGGCAGCATGGGCTGGACCGAGCGACAGGACGCCATGTGGGTCTCAGCGGGCTTCGTCCGCGAGATGATCGAGGCCCAGGCGGTCAAGCTGGCCGTTATCGATGCCGCCTGCGCCTTCCTCTTGCCCTCGGCCAAAGGTCGCCGTGGCTAGAGCATCCTCATTGGGCCGGCTGGCCGACGGAGGCGCGCCTGAACGGGCCCAGCGTCTGGAACAGGGAGAGCGCGGCGACGATACCTGTCGACAGCGCGACCAGGGCATAGATGTCCGTCACCGAAAGGCCGGCCGCCGGGTAGAGCAGGATGACCAGGCCTGCCGCACACATGGAAAGCCCGCTCAGGGTATGACTGATGCCGATGAAGCGTGCCCGCTCCTGGACCGGCGTCAGCCGCTGGATGGCCGCCGTGAGTGGCACCAGGTAAAAGCCCGACCCCATGGCCAGTACGAAGAGGTCGAAAGCTGCGCGAGGCGTGGCCTGCGCCCCCGGCGTGACGGCCATCAGCCAGAAATCGAGGCCCGGCAGGACGATGAGCGGCAGCAGGACCAGTGACAGCGCGCCAGGCTGGAAGCGGCTGACCAGCCGGCTGGCGCAGAGCGCGCCCAGGGCCACCCCGGCACTCGACGCCAGCAGCATGAAGGACACATGATGGGCCGGCTGGCCGGCCTGCGCCACGTAGAGCGGCATGAGGGCGGTCCAGATCGTCCCCTGGAACCAGAACCAGCAGCTGCCGATCATCGGCCAGATGATAAGGGGTGTCGCTCGCAGCCTGGCTGCCAGGGCTCGGTAGTCGGCCAGCAAGGTGGCAGGGCCGAGCGGCAGCGCGGCGTCCTTGGCCGCCTCGCCTCGGATCATCAGGCTCAGTGCGCAGCCAATGGCTGCGAGAACAACGCCGCCAATGATCAGGGCACGAAACCCGGCAGCATCCAGCACCAGCAGATTGCCCAGCACCATGCCGAGCAGGATGGCCAGCGTGTTGCTGGCGCTCATCCAGCCATTGCTGGAGATGAGGGCGCCGGGCCTGGAGATATCGGGCAGGATGGCATATTTCGCTGGTCCGAGCAGGGCTGCCTGGATCCCGCCGAGCAGCAGCGCAACGAGCAGGAGGGCTCCGTCGCCCATGCCGAGCGCTGCGGCGCCGAGAGTCAGAACCAGGACATCCAGCGCCATTGTGGCCCTGACCACGCTGGCCCTGGCGAAGCGGTCGGCCATGCGGCCTGCAGGTAGGGAGAGGAAAATATAGGGGAGCACGATGGCCAGGGTGCTGACCGCGATCGTGGCCTCGGGCGTCAGGCCAAACGCCGTCAGCCCGCGAAATGACACCAGCGTGAGCAGTGCCGACCGCAGCATGCTGTGATTGAATGAACTGAGCGTTTGAGCGGCAAGCAGCGCCGCTAGGCTCCGATCGCTACCTGCACTCTGTCCTGCCAGCATGACTCTGCCTGTCCGAGCGATGAACGCGCAGACAAACTATGCCAGAAGCATTGATGATTTATGCTGATCAGGAGCTGGAGCGGGTGAAGGGAATCGAACCCTCGTCGTAAGCTTGGGAAGCTTCTGCTCTACCATTGAGCTACACCCGCCTGCGGCCCCTAGATGCGTGAAATCGGCCGGGGCGTCAAGGCGGGTCGGTGCGCGTGTGGCATAGCCAGGGCGGATTTGTGCGGCACCACGGCTCCCGCCCATAGGGTCAGACCATCGAGCGCAGAACCTCATGGAAGACTGGCAGAGCTTTCTCCACCATGGCATCGGAAGCCGTCAGGCTGATGCGGAAGCAGTCTGGCGCCCCGAGGATCGCGCCGGGCATGACGAAGACGTTCTTGTCCGCCAAGCCATTCCACAGTCGTTCCGGATCTCCCGGCCACCGGCCCCAGAGATAGAACGTGCCCTCTGGATTGGTAACCTGGCATCCGGAGCCCTGAAGCTCCTGCACGAGGGCGTTCCTTCGTTTGTGCAACGCAGCAAGATCGATACTGAGATCCTCAAGATCGCGGATCGCATGCTGCATGATCGCGTTGGGAAAACACCAGCCAAGCGCCATCTGGCTTGTGAACATCACCGCCCGCAACTGATGGCGTTCAGCGGTTGGCATCAATGGCGAAATCGCCAGATATCCAAGCCGTTGCCCAGGCGCGAGCAATACCTTGCCATAGCTATAGTCGATCAGGGTCCATGGGTAGAGTTGCGCGGCGCTGACAAACGGGGCGTTGTCGAAGCGGAGCCTGCGGTAAGGCTCATCGGAAAGCAGGTATATGCGTCGATTGATCCGCAAGGACTGACGCTCAAGCATCTCCGCCAAATCCTTGAGCAGTTCGGCGCTGTAGATCCGCCCCGTGGGGTTATGCGGTGAATTGATAATGACGAGGCGCGTTCGGGGCGTTACCGCCGCCTCGATTGCCGCGATGTCCAGGTCAAAGCTATCGGCCTTCAGGTCCACCTTCACCGGAACTGCGTCTGCCAGATGCAGCATCGGCTCGTAGCAGAACCAGGCGGGCTCACAATAGATTGCCTCATCGCCTGCATCCAGGAGGACACGGAAAGCCAGCGAAATGGCAGCAAAGGCGCCCGCCGTCAGGGCGAAATCCTCTGGTTCGAAGGGCAGGCCGAGTTCGAGGCTCAGCCGCTCCGCCAGGAATGCCTGCGGCTCCGGTTCGCTGGACTTGTAGGCATACCAATTCTTGTCTTTGGGCTCCGCCGCGCGTGTCAAAGCAGTGACAAGGCCGCGCAGGGGCGTTTCGTGAGGATTGCCAAAGGTAAAGTCCGCGATGCCGCCGTCCCCGCGCTGCTTGCCGTACCGCGAATTGAAGTAGAAGTCGGCAACTGCTGCAAAGGACTTGTCGGCGGCCAAAGCGCGCTGCGATAATCTCGAGCTGATCTGCGCCATTGTCCTCTCCTTCGAGGCCATTGGCACTGACCCTACGCCGCTGCCTTGAGCTTGCCTAGTCGGCTCGATGACGGCGACGTTTGGCGCCCTGACCATGGCAGCCGTGGCAATTAACAGTCGCATAACGGCTGCTGCACTAAGCTTGCGCAAAATCCGGGGGCGGATATGCGCGTGCTGATTGTCGACGATAGCCGATCGAGCCTTGCCATGATCGGTTCGATCGTCAAGGCCGCCACCAATGCCGAGATCGATGGCTGCATGCACCCGTTCGAGGCGCTCGAACGCAGTGCCGAGACGCAATATGACCTGGTGCTGGTCGATCATATCATGCCGGAGATGGACGGGGTCCAGTTCACTAACGCGCTCCGCGCCCGTGACTCCTACCGCCTCGTGCCCATCATCATGGTCACCTCGGACATGGATCGGAACACCCGGATCGAGGCCATCCGCGCTGGCGCGACCGACTTCGTCAACAAGCCCTTCGACCCGACTGAATTGCAGGCGCGCGTCGCCAACCTGCTGACCCTGCGCGCCGCCCAGGTCGAGCTAGCCGATCGCGCCAGCTGGCTGTCGCGCGAGGTGGAACGCGCCACCGCCCATCTGTTGGCGCGCGAGGAAGAGATCATCTGGCGGCTGGCAAGGGCCATTGAATATCGTGACGGTGACACCGGCGGGCATGTCTCCCGCGTAGCCCAGATCAGCCAGCTCATTGCGGCCGGCATCGGGCTGAGCCCGGAACGCTGCCGCACCATTTACCTGGCGGCTCCGCTGCACGATATCGGCAAGATCGGCATCGCCGACGCCATCCTGGGCAAGCCCGGCAAGCTGACGCCGGAGGAATTCAAGATCATGCGCGAGCACGTGACCATCGGTGCGCGCATTCTCGAGGGCGGGTCTTCGGAGCTGATCCGGACCGCCGAGCTCATTGCCCAGAGCCATCACGAACGGTGGGACGGCGCGGGTTACCCCGACCGGCTGTCGGGCGCCGATATTCCGGTGGAAGCGCGCGTTGTCGCCATCGCCGATGTCTTTGACGCGCTCTGCTCGGAGCGCCCCTACAAGCAGGCTTGGCCCATCGAAAAGGCCTATGCCGAGATCGTCGCCTGCAGCGGCACCCATTTCGATCCCGCCTGTGTGGATGCGTTCTGCGCCAAATGGCCCGAGATCGAGGACATCATGGGCGCGGCGACCGAACGGGCGATTGCCCTCTAGCCAGCACCCCTGCCACCCCTTCCTGCAATAGCCGCCCTCGCCTGAGGCGATGGGCAGGCTGCTGCCGCTGGTAAGCATTCATCAGCGCGAAACCGTCGCGATGGTTGCCGCAGTCGCCTCGTCACGCTTGGGCTGCCGCAATACTGGCCGATGCAGACAGGCGCCAAGAGATCGCGCCGCCGTCTGGCGATGTCGGGGTTGGAATACTGCGGCTTTTCTCAAGTATTATTTGAATCATGACTCCGTTCCGACTCGGGTGGCCGAATCGAGGACTCAGCATCGTTGAATCTAGATTCCCGCGTCGCTTGCGGGATCCCAAGAAAGATTCAGTGACCACGATCAAATACTTGAGTGCCGTGACAAATGTATAGTTAACGAAACGAAGTCAAACTCAGTAATACTGCTTTAATCAACTTCGTTTAGATTATGAAATGCATCGGATGGGAATACGGTGCGCGAAGTATAAGTTAACAAAAGCGTCCGACCGCGTCTTAGGAAACTGTTTACACACTCCGTTTCCGGCCGCGTTCTAGCCCATCTAGCGGTAGTCAACGTTATGCATTGCCATTTGTTTTTCCCGGCTCGGTCATGGCCATGACCAGCAACAGCGTCCACATCATCCAAATTTCCGGCGATGCCGGTCTGCGCGCCGCCCAGGATATCGCCGGCAAGTTGCGCCAGGCCCTGGCCAGCCACGATAGCGTTGCGGTTGCCACCGAGGCGATCGAAACCGCCGATATCACCACCATCCAGCTGCTGCTGGCCGCGCGAAAGCAGGCATCGGCATCCCGCAAGTCGCTGACTCTCGCCGCGCCGCCTGTGGGCGCGCTGCGCGAGCTGCTCGTTGCGACCGGTTGCCTTGATGCCGAGGGCCGGCCGCTGACGCCTGACGGCGATTTCTGGATTCCCTCCACACGACAAGCCAAGGGCAAGGCCGCATGACCAAGACCATCCTCACCATCGACGATTCCGCTTCCATCCGGCAGATGGTGATGATGACGCTGTCGGCCGCCGGCCTCGACGTCATCGAAGCCATCAACGGTGCGGACGGCTATGACAAGGCCACCGGGCAGACCGTGCATGCTGTCATCACCGACCTGAACATGCCCGTGATGAACGGCATCGAGTTCATCCGCAAATATCGTCAGCACCCCTCCAGCAAGGGAGTGCCGATCATCCTGCTGACCACCGAGTCCGATGAAGACCTCAAGCGCCAGGCCAAGGAAGCCGGCGCCACCGGCTGGATCGTCAAACCCTTCAAGCAGGAGCAGCTGCTGTCCGTTATCAAGAAGGTCACAGGTGCATGAGTTTTCCCGACCCCACCGAAACCTTCCGCCAGGAAGCGCGGGAGCTGCTCGAGCAGCTTGAGCTGGGCCTGCTCGATCTGGAGCAGAACCCTGCCAATGATGACCTGATCAACTCCACCTTCCGCGCCCTCCATACCATCAAGGGCTCGGGCGCCATGTTCGGCTTCACCGCCGTCGCCACTTTCGTGCATGAGTTCGAGACGGCCTTCGACCAGGTGCGCAAAGGCCAGACCCCGGCCACGCCGGCCCTGATCGCGGTCGCGCTCGACGCCAAGGACCATATCCACAAGCTGATCGAACAGCCCGATGCGCTCCCTGCCGGCGGGGACGCCATTCTCGATGCGCTGCACGCGGTCATTGCCGGCGCGGATCACGCGGCGATTGCCGCCGCCGCGCCTTTCCCGCCAGCAGAACCTGCAGCGGCCGCAGCACCGGCAGCGGAGGGCTCGCGCCGCTGGCGCGTCCGTTTCCGCCTGCCGGGCGACTCCCTGGTCTATGGCACCAATCCGCTGCTGTTGCTCGAAGAGATCCGGGCCATCGGGCCCTGCACGGTGGTGGCGCTGACCGACACCATTCCGCCGCTCGATGTCATCGATCCAGAGGTGCCCTATATCGGCTGGCAGGTCGATCTGGTCGCCGATGACCCGCGCGAGGCCATTGACGACGTCTTCCTGTTCCTGCGCGACGGCATGGAACTGTCGGTCGAGCCGCTGGCCGAGGACGCTGCCGAGCCAGTGATCGAAACTCCTGTCGCGGCGCCGGAAGTCGCTGCGGCTTCGGTTGCGCAGGAAGCGGCGGCGGCTCCCGCGCCCGCCCGCAAGTCGGCCAAGGCCGCAAAGGAAAACGACAAGGATGTGCCGGCGGTTGCCGCAGCCTCCTCGTCCATGCGCGTCGACGCGGAGCGCCTCGATGAGCTCATGGATCGCGTGGGCGAGCTGGTCATCGCCCAGGCCCGGCTGACCCAGATCGCGGCGATGAGCAGCGACGGCAATCTCAAGACCATAGCCGAGGAACTCGAACGGCTCAGCTCCGGCCTGCGCGATACCACGATGGGCATTCGCATGGTGCCGATCGGCACCCTGTTCAGCCGCTTCCGCCGGCTGGTGCATGACCTGTCCCGCGATCTCGGCAAGGACATCGAATTCATCACCAGCGGTGAGGATACCGAACTCGACAAGACCATGATCGAGCGCCTTGCCGATCCGCTGGTCCACCTGATCCGCAACTCGGTGGACCATGGCCTGGAAGTTGCCGAAAAGCGTGTTGCCAGCGGCAAGACGGCCAAGGGCACCGTGCGTCTTTCGGCCGTCTATGCCGGAGCGGAAGTGGCCATTTCCGTCAGCGATGACGGCGCCGGCCTCAATGCCGATCGCATCCGCGCCAAGGCGGAGGAAGCCGGGCTGCTAGCCGCCGATACCAAGATCGCCGACCAGGACCTCTGGCAGATGATCTTCGCCCCCGGCTTCTCCACGGCCAAGGAAGTGACATCGCTCTCCGGCCGCGGCGTCGGCATGGATGTGGTCAAGCGCACCATTGATGGCCTGCGCGGCAGCATCGATGTGGCGACGACGCCAGGGCAGGGCTCCACCATGACGCTGCGGCTGCCGCTGACCCTTGCCATCATCGACGGCATGCTCGTGCGCGTCGGCAATGGCCGCTACACCATCCCGCTGGCGGCGGTGGAGGAATGCGTCGAACTGCCCGAGGGCGTCGAGGCCAATGCCCGCGGCCGCAACTTCCTCGATATCCGCGGCAGCCTCGTACCCTTCCTGCGCCTGCGCGAAGTGTTTGGCACCAAGGCACCGATCGAACCGCACCAGAAGGTGGTGATCGTCTCATCCGGCGAGGGCCGGGTGGGCCTCGTGGTCGATCAGATCATCGGCAACAACCAGACGGTCATCAAGCAGCTCTCCAAGCTGCATTCCTCGATCAAGTCCTTCTCCGGGGCGACCATTCTCGGTGACGGCACGGTGGCGCTCATTCTCGACACGACCCACCTGGTCGCCTTCGGCCAATCCTATGTCGACCAGGGGAGGGCAGCATGACCGCCACTCAGCACGCGCCCATGAAAGCCCTTACTCTGCGCCTGCAGGACGAACTGTTCGCCGTCGAGGCGGGCAGCGTGCGGGAGATTCTTGACCTGGTGCCGATCACCGAAGTGCCCAATGCCCCCGAATTCGTGGGCGGGCTGATCAATGTCCGCGGCCGCGTCGTGCCGCTGGCCGACCTGCGCGTCATGTTCGGCATGGATCGTCCCGAACCCAACCAGGATACCCGCATCGTCGTGATGGAAATCGACATCGACGGCGAGCCGACCATTGCCGGCATCCTGGCCGACAAGGTCCATGACGTCACCGACATCGAGGCCGCCTCCATTGAAGAGGCCCCCAAGGTGGGCATGCGCTGGCGGCCCGAATTCATTCGCGGCATCGGCAAGCGCAATGGCGGCTTCATCATCATCCCCGATCTGGGGCGAATTTTCGAAACTCAGGGTGCCAGAACGGCGTCCCCCGCAGCATCAGAAGAAAGGTCTGCATCGTGAGACTTACTATCAAGACTAAACTGGCGGCGGTGTTCGGCGTCGTCGTGGCCCTTTCGGCAGGCAGCATGTTCGTTGCCCTGCAGAACCTGGGTTCGCTCAATTCCGAGCTCGAAACCATCGTCAATGTCCGCTCGGCAAACCTAGTAACCACCGCCGAAATGCAGACGAGCCTGGAAAGTCTCGGCTCCCGCATTCGTGCGCAGATTCTCACGACTGACCCCGTGGTCAAGGAAGAGTATGTCACTTCGCTTAGTGAGGATCACGACGAGCTGGTCAACGGTCTCGCAACGCTCGACGCCAATGTGATGGATCTCACCATCCGCGAGCAACTTCCGGCATTTGGCGCCAAGGTCGAGGAACTCTGGGCGTCGGTGAACCGGGCGACAGAACTGACGATGAAGAACTCGGACGCCACGGCGCTGGCGATCAGTCGCAGTGAAGGCAGCGGTACGCTGGGCGTTTTCGAGGAAACCATGGCTGCCCTCCGCGCCTCCTTGCAGCGCAAGGTCGAAACTGGCGACGTCACGGCTTTCCCCGCCTATCAGGCTGCTACCGACATGTTTGTCACAGGCACAGATATGTTCCGCCAGCAGCGCAACGTGCTGCTGGCGGCCTCCCAGGATCGCGCGCTCCAGGAAAAGTGGCACGCCGACTATCTCGCCGGTGTCGAGGCCAATGCCGCACGCATCCCCGACATGCAGCGCGCCATGCCCGTCGCCGATATGGGTCTCTTCAATGCTGCCAAGACGGCCTATGACGATATGGTCGCAGCCATGAACAAGGCCGTTGCGGTCAGCATCGAGAATGGTGACTTCTTCGCCATGCAGGAACTGGAAACGGTCAGCGTGCTGCGTCGCGAAGCCAACACCATCCTTCAGGACATGATCAGCCGTAACGAAGCCATCATGAGCCAGGCTGCAGTTGACGCCAAGGCGCTCTATGATAACTCGACGGTCCTGTTGATCGGGCTGCTGATAGGCTCCGCTCTCGTCGCTCTTGTTGCTGCTACCTGGATCGTCATTTCGATCTCCCGCGCTCTGTCCAGCGCCGTTCGCCTCGCCAACGAAGTTGCCGACGGCAATCTCAGCGCCACTGCGGACGTCAAGGGCGACGACGAGGTTGGCGATCTGATCAAGGCGCTCAACGGCATGACCCGCAAGCTGCGCGAAGTGGTGAGCGAAGTGACCTCGGCCACCCGCAATGTTGCGGCCGGCAGCCAGGAAATGTCGGCCACTGCCGAACAGCTCAGCCAGGGTGCCACCGAGCAGGCTTCCTCGACCGAAGAGGCGTCTGCCTCGATGGAAGAAATGGCCTCCACCATCAAGCAGAGTGCCGACAACGCCAGCCAGACCGAAAAGATCGCCCGTCAGTCGGCGGCCGATGCCATCGCCTCCGGCGAAGCGGTAAACAACGCCGTCACCGCCATGCAGACGATTGCCGAAAAGATCATGGTGGTGCAGGAAATTGCCCGCCAGACCGATCTGCTCGCCCTCAACGCCGCGGTGGAAGCCGCCCGTGCCGGCGAACATGGCCGGGGCTTTGCGGTCGTGGCTTCCGAAGTGCGCAAGCTGGCCGAACGCAGCCAGGCTGCCGCCGCCGAAATCTCGACGCTCTCCGGCACCACGGTCAAGGCAGCCCAGTCGGCCGGCGAAATGCTCGGCAAGCTGGTCCCCGATATCCAGCGCACGGCTGAACTGGTGGAAGAAATCTCCGCCGGCAGCCGCGAGCAGAATGCCGGTGCCGCCCAGATCAACACGGCCATCCAGCAGCTCGACAAGGTGACCCAGCAGAATACCTCGGCCGCCGAAGAAATGTCGGCGACCTCCGAAGAGCTGGCCAGCCAGGCCGAACAGCTGCAGGCCGCGATCAGCTACTTCCGCATCGACGGCCGCGCGGAGCACGCCGACAAGGTTGCCGCTCCGGCTCGGTCTCAGGCATCCAGCAAGGACCTGCGTGAGGCGATCATGGCCAGCGCGCCCCACATCGCACCACGCCGGGCCGCCAAGTCCAGCAACGGCGGCGGTTTCGATCTCGATCTCGATGACGGCCACGACGATCTCGACGGCGAATTCAGCCGCCGCGGCGCGGCCTGAGGCGGGATCATGGCGGAACGCGCCCAATACGTGACGTTGGGTGTTGCGGAGGAACTCTTCGCAGCACCCGTCGACAAGGTGCAGGAAATCCTGGACATGCGGCCGATCGCCCGGCTGCCCCAGGCGCCTGACACCCTGCTCGGCATGATCGACGTGCGCGGGCAGGGCATCCCCGTGGTGGACCTGCGCCTGACGCTCGGCCTGCCAGCGGCAGCCGATACCGAGAATACCAGGATCATCGTGCTGGCCCTGAGCGGCCCGCAGGGCGATCATCGGCTTGGCCTGCGGGCCGACCGGGTGTTCGAGGTGACCGTGCTCGACGAGGCTGAACTCGACCCGCCACCGGCGGTCGGGGGAACCTGGTCCGGTCGCTGCATCGCCGGCCTCGGCCGCCGCAATGGCAGCTTCGTGACCGTCCTCGATCTCGAGCGTCTGCTCGGCGATGTCGAGACGGTGACGCAGGCCGCCTGACAACCTCCGGCACGCGATCACTCCCGATCGCGTGCCCCTTTCCGGCCGGAGACCAGACCTTGCCTCAATCCATCCGCCAGGCCGTCGCGCGCGTCGAGGCCGTTGACGACGACCATCTCTCGCTGCGTGATTTCAAGCGCATTGCCGACCTGATCGGCGGCGAAGTCGGCATCAAGCTGCCGCCCGCCAAGCGCCTGATGATCGAAGGCCGCCTGCGCAAGCGCGTGCGCGCCCTTGGCCTCTCCGGGCTCGAAGCCTACAGCGCCTACCTGTTTCAGGGTGACGGACTGCGCGCCGAGCGACCCCATCTCATCAATGCCGTCACCACCAACAAGACCGATTTCTTCCGCGAACCCGAGCATTTCGACGTGCTCGAGCAGCGCCTGGTGCCGGCCTTGCTCGAGCTGCGCCGCTCCGAGCGCCAGCCCCTGCTCAAGATCTGGAGCGCGGCCAGTTCCACAGGCGCCGAGGCCTATACACTGGCCATGGTGCTGGCCGACCTCGTGGCGCAGCGCCACGATTTCCGCTTTGCCATCCTGGGGACTGACATCTCGACCTCTGTGCTCGAACAGGGCGAGCGCGCCGTCTATCCCACCGAGCTGGTCGCCCCCGTGCCGCCGGCCAAGCAGCAGCGCTACCTGATGCATGCGCGCAAGCCCGGCGCCCGGCCGGAGGTCAGGATCGTGCCCGAGCTGCGCCGTCTCGTGCAGTTTGCGCGCCTCAACCTCATGGATGCCAGCTATCCCTTCGATCGGGATGTCGACGTCATCTTCCTGCGCAACGTGCTGATCTATTTCGACAAGGCCGACCAGGAAAAGGTGATCATACGCTTGGTCGAGCATCTTCGCCCCGGCGGTTATCTCATTCTTGGGCATTCCGAATCCATGATCGGCACTGCGGTGACCATGCGTCAGGTGGCCCCCGCAGTGTTCCAGAAGCCCTGAAAGTGCTGCCATGACTGACACCCGCCGCAAGATCCGCGTGCTCATCGTCGACGACAGCGCATCGGTCCGGATGACGCTGAGCGAAATCATCGGCGCCGATCCGGACCTCGAGGTCATGGCGACGGCAGCCGACCCCTATGTTGCGGTTGAGCGCATCCGCCAGGAAGTGCCCGATGTCATGTTCCTCGACATCGAACTGCCCCGCATGGATGGGTTGACCTTCCTGCGCAAGATCATGAGCCAGCGGCCCATCCCTGTGGTCATCTGTTCGAGCCTCGCCGAGGCGGGCTCCGAAACGCTGATGCAGGCGCTGGAGGCCGGCGCTGTCGATGTGGTGGCCAAGCCGCGGGTCGATACGACCCAGTTCCTGCAGGAATCGCGCATGCGCATCTGCGATGCCGCCAAGGCCGCCGCGCATGCCAAGTTCCGCGGCGTGCACAAGCCGCCACCGCCGGCGATGAATATCGAAGCCAAGCTCACCGCCGATGCAATCATTCCGCCCCATTCGGAGGCGCGTGCCGCATCGGTGCGCGCCAAGCAGCCCGACACCGACCCGATCATCTGCATCGGCGCCTCCACCGGCGGCACCGAGGCACTGCGCGAAGTGCTCGAAAAGCTGTCGATCAGCAGTCCAGGCATCGTCATCGTCCAGCACATGCCGGAGAAGTTCACCAATGCCTTTGCGCGGCGCCTCAACGGCATCTGTGCCGTCGAGGTGAGGGAAGCTGCGGATGGGGATGTCGTGCAGGCCGGTCGGGTTCTCATCGCGCCTGGCAACCAGCATATGGTGCTGCACCGTACCGGCAGCCGCTACACCGTCAATATCGTCGACGGCCCCCATGTAGCGCGGCACCGGCCATCGGTGGACGTGCTGTTCCGCTCGGCCTCCCAGGTGGCCGGCCGCAACGCCATGGGCGTAATCCTGACCGGCATGGGGGATGACGGCGCACGCGGCCTGCTCGAAATGCGCCAGGCGGGCAGCTACACCCTGGCCCAGGACGAAGACAGCAGCGTGGTCTTTGGCATGCCCAAGGAAGCCATCCAGCGCGGGGCTGCCGCCAAGGTGGTGCCACTCGCGCGAGTGGCCAGCGAGATCGAAACCTACGGGCGCACCGCGCTTCGCACGGGAACCATGACATGACGGCACGGGCTATTGCGCAATCTCAAGCGACGGCGGACGCCACGACCCTGCGCGGCCTTGGCCAGGCGCTTGCCGCGCCGCGCGAGCAGATCGAATCCACCTTCCTCGCCGTGGGCGCTCGCCTTGCCGAGGGTGCGGCTATGCTCAACCGCGTCACCAAGGTCTTCGAGGCCCTGCCAGCCGAGCTGCAGAGCCCGGAACTCCAGGAGGCCTCCACCCGCCTTGCCGAGGTCGGCCACCAGGCCAAGACCATATCGAGCATGTTTGCGACCGAGCAGGCCGACCTTGCACGCCTCGTTACCGTGGTTGCAGCAGCCGAGCATCCGATTTCCGAGCTGCGCCGCACCGTCAAGATGATGGGCATCGTCGCCATCAATGCGCGCGTGGTCGCCGCCAGCGTGGTGGGCGATGGTGACGATTTCGACGTCTTCACCACCGATATCGCCAAGCTTTCAGAAACCGCTACCTCGACCATCCAGGCCTTCACGACCGCCTATCGCCGCCTGACCGACGAGGTCGGTCACGCAGCGCGCCAGCGCGGCCAGTTCGAGAATGCCCATGCGGATACCCTGAGCGAACTCGCAGCCGGTATGGATGCCGCGCTTGCAGATCTCGCGCGCCAGCGGGCGGTCTCCGTCGACGGGGCAGCCGAGACCGGTCGCGTGACGCGCCAGATCGTCGGCCGCATTGCCGGCGCTGTCATGGCCCTGCAGGTGGGCGATGCCACAAGGCAACGCATCGAGCATGTCGAGAGCGGCCTGGACGCGCTGTGCAACCTGATCGAGGGCGGTGCCCTTTCCAGGGATGAAGAGAACGTGGCTCTAGCCGCGTTCGGCGGATTGCAGGTGAAGCAGCTATCCGCTGCCGCCGACGCATTTGAAGGCGATGTTGCCGAGGCCGGCGCCGCGCTGCGCGACCTGGCGGCCGATGCGGGGGCGATCATGACGCAGAGCCGCGCCACTTATGGCAAGGGCGATGGCGGCGATTCTTCGCTGACGACGCTGAGCCAGGCCGTTCGTCATGCGGCCCGGGTGCTGCGCGATTGCGAGGCCGAGCGCGGCAAGCTCGAGCAGGTTGCAACGGCTGTGCTGGGCACGGTCGGCGTCTTGCTGAGCCATGTCGAGGCCGTGCAGGAGATCGAGGCCAATATGCGCCTGGTCAGCCTCAACGCCGCCGTCAAGTGTGCCCAGCTCGGGCCGCGCGGTGCGGCGCTCAATGTCATCGCTCGCCAGCTGCGCGAACTGACCGGCGAAACGGTGGCCGCCGCCGAGGCGGCCATGGCCGGCCTGCACGAAGCGGCAGGGCTCGCCCAATCCTTCGGTGCGGCCGCCAATGGCGACACGGCTGGCCGCGTTGGCCAGCTCGAGCAGGAGGCGAGCGCCTCGCTGGTCCTGCTGCAGGGGGTCGATAAGGCGCTTGCCGATGCGCTGGGCACGCTCAATCGCGATGGTCCCCATGTCATCGAGCTGCTTGGCGTGGCGGCCGAGACTTTCACCAGCCAGGCGGCCATCTCCGAGAGCATGCGCGACCTTGAAATGCAGCTGGTGGCCGCATGTCCCGCTCCCGCGGCGGCAGCGCCATCCGGCGCCATTGCCGACGCCCTCTCCGCCCACAGGGCCCGTTATACGATGGACGCCGAACGGCGCATTCATGAGCAGATGTTCGGGCGCGACCTCGCCGAACCGCCACAAGCACAGCAAGCGCCAGCAACCGAGGCAGATGACGACGACATCTTCTTCTAGGGGGATTAACCCGAATAGGGCTTGAAGTGCTTGGAGAGCTTGAGGGTCTGCGCCTGATAGTTCGACCCCAGCGCCGAGCCATAGAGACGGTCCGGCTTTTCCGCCAGCCGCTCATAGATCAGCCGGCCGATGGTCTGGCCGTGGCCGAGCAGGAACGGCACCTCGCGGCTGCGCACCTCGAGCACCGCGCGGCTGCCCGTACCCCCGGCTGACGAATGCCCGAAGCCTGGATCGAAGAAGCCGGCATAGTGGACGCGGAATTCGCCCACGAGGGGATCGAACGGCACCATTTCGGCGGCGTGCGTTGGCGGCACATGCACCGCCTCGTCGCTGACGAGGATGTAGAATTCGTCAGGGTCGAGGATCAGTTCCTCGCGGCCGCGATTGACCAGCGGGTCCCAGAAATCCAGCACATCGAGGGCGGCCTTCTTGTCCACGTCCACCACCGCCGTGTGGCGGCGCGAGCGGAAGCCGATCAACCCGTTGCGGCCCGCGCCCTTGAGGTCGATCGAGAGGGCGACGCCTTCACCCACCGGCACATCATTGTCAAAGACCAGCGTATCGCTGGCATGCAGCGCCTGATGCTCGGCCACTGTCAGCCGGTTGTCACCGCAGCGGAAGCGCATTTGCGACAGGCGGGAACCGGTCCGTACCAGGACGGGGAAGGTGCGGGGGCTGACCTCAAGGTAAAGCGGTCCCTTGTAGCCGGCCGGCATCTGGTCAAAGCCGCGCGCCCGGTCGCCGATGACGCGGGTAAAGACATCCAGCCGGCCCGTTGAACTCTTGGGATTGGCAGAGGCGCTGACCGCGTCCGGCAGGTCGAGACTTTCCTGCAGGGGCACGAGGTAGACGCAACCGCGCTCGAGCACGGCGCCCTTGGTCAGGTCGATCTCATGCAGCTTGAGCGCCTCGATGCGCTCGGCCACCGAATGGCTGGGGCCGGGCAGGAAGCTGGAGCGCACGCGAAAGGCGACATCGCCCAGCCGCAGGTCGAGGCTGGCCGGCTGCACCTGGTCGGCCTCGAACAGCCGCGCCGTGCCGATCGCACCCTGCTTGTGCAGCAGCTCGATCAACCGTGCCGGAAACACGCCCTGCGGCCAGTCCTGTTGCTTGTCCATGCTGTGCGCTTCCTATCCCTGCAGTTCCCTAGCAACCCCGGCAATTGACGCCAACTGGCAATTGGCCTTAGATCACAACCCAGTGGTGATTTGGCCGGTCGCTTGCAGCCACTTAAAACAAATTGCTAAAGACCGTTTGGGAACCGGCCGCCTGTATGCGTGCCGGTTTTTTGTTTGAAAGCGTGACGATGTCAAAGGCCAACAACCCCCTGAGCAACCCGACCGCATGGTCGCCCGATACCCAGCTGGTTCATGGCGGCTCGATGCGCTCGGAGTTCAATGAGACCAGCGAGGCACTGTTCCTGTCCTCCGGTTACAGCTATCCGACCTCGGATCATGCCGAGCGGCTGTTCAAGGGGGAGATCCCCGGGGCGCACAACTACTCCCGCTTTGCCAACCCCACCGTCGACATGTTCCAGAACCGCATGGCGCTGCTCGAAGGCGCCGAAGCCGCACGCGGCTTTGCCTCCGGCATGGCGGCGGTGACCAATGCGGTCATGAGCCAGGTACGGGCCGGCGACCATATCGTGGCCAGCCGTGCACTGTTCGGCGGCTGTCGCTTCGTCATCGAGGATTTCATGCCGCGCTGGGGCGTCAGCTCGACGCTTGTCGATGGCCGCGACCCGGAGAACTTCGCCCGGGCCATGCAGCCCAATACCAAGGTTGTCTTCATCGAGACGCCGACCAATCCAACCTTGGAGCTGGTCGATATCAAGGCCGTGGCTGATATCGCCCATGCCCATGGCGCCGTACTGATCGTCGACAACGTCTTCGCGACCGCACTCTGGCAGAAGCCGCTGCTGCTGGGCGCCGACCTCGTCACCTATTCGGCCACCAAGCATATCGACGGGCAGGGCAGGGTGCTGGGCGGCATCGTCCTGGGCAGCAAGGCCCTGATCGAGGGCGACGTCCACACCTTCCTGCGCCAGACCGGCGCAACGCTCAGTGCCTTCAACGCCTGGGTGCTGGTCAAGGGGCTCGAAACGTTGCCGCTGCGCGTACGCCAGATGACGGACGGCGCCGTGGCGGTGGCCGACGCCCTGGCCGGTCATCCCAAGGTAGAGAAGGTGATCTATCCGCATCACCCGAGCCATCCGCAATATGACCTGGCCAAGGCACAGATGGCCCGCGGTTCGACCCTGCTGGCGTTTGAAGTCAAGGGCGGGCAGGAGGCGGCGTTCACACTGTCGGACTCGCTGGCCGTGATCCTCATCTCCAATAATCTCGGCGACGCCAAGTCCATCATCACCCATCCGCGCACCACTACCCATCAGCGCCTGACGGAAGATGTGCGGCTGGAGACGGGGGTCACGCCCGGCCTGCTGCGGCTGTCGGTCGGCCTCGAAGCCAGCGACGATCTGATTGCCGACCTGATGTATGGCTTGGATCAGGTTTAGGCCGGCGATGCACATCCTACCCGTGACGCACCCCCTCCCAGCCTCCCCCATCAAGGGGGAGGTGCGGCTTCGTGCGTTGGGCTGGATTGTGCCACGAATGCTGAACCACACCTCCCCCTTGATGGGGGAGGCCGGGAGGGGGTGGGGCCGCGCATTCATCGCCCTCGCCCTTGCCCTCCTCGCCATGCCGGCCGCCGCGCAATCGCTGCCCCACCATTCGGACCCAACGGCCCGTGAAATCCCGCCCAGCCTCAGTCCGGTGCCGGCCATTCGCTTCCTCACCACGGCCGATTTTCCGCCCTTCAACTTCCGGGATACCGGTGGGGAGCTGATCGGCTTCAATGTCGATCTGGCCAAGCGCATCTGCGCCGAGGTCAATGTCGCCTGCACTATCCAGGCCTGGCCCTGGGAACAGGCCGCCAGCGCTTTGGCTGACAATCAGGGCGATGCGCTGATTGCCGGTCTTGCCATGTCCGAGGAAGCGGGAGCGCAGTTTGATTTTTCCTCGACCTACCTGGCGCTGCCCGGCAGGTTTGTGGCCCGCGCCGCCGATATCGTCAGCTTCGACGCCAATGCTCTGGCCGGTCGAAGCGTAGCCGTGCGGAGCGGCAGCACACACGAGACCTTCCTCACCCGCTATCTTCCCGAAGCGACGATCCAGCGCTTTGACAGCGAGATTGACGCGCTCGTGGCGCTGCGGGAGGGCAATGCCGAGGTGTTTTTCGGCGACGCCATGCGCGCCTCGTTCTGGCTCAACGAGAACCTGAACTGCTGCGGCTTTGCCGGCGAACCCTATTTCCGTCCGCAGCTTTTCGGCGAAGGGCTGGCTGTTGCCGTCCCCGCTGGCAACGACGCGGTACGTCACGCCATCGATTGGGCGCTGATCAAGCTGCAGGACAATGGCGCGCTGGACGAACTCTACCTGCGCTGGTTCCCCGTCGGCTTCTACTAGGCCGGCATGCGCCGGTGGCGGGCCCGCGCAGCCGCCTCGATTGCAGCCGTGGTCAGCCGGTCGAGATCGAGTTTGTCGCGCAGCATTTCGAGGAACCGCAGTTCCTCCTGCTCGAGATAGAGATCGACCGAGGCGATCTCTACGGCGACCGCATAGGCGGTGTCCTGCAGTTTCTTCGGCAAGACGGCGATGGCATCATCCATCACCTGGTCAAGGCCGCCAGGGCCGTTGAGCTTGTCGGCGCAGGCATTGGCGACAGCGGCCAGCCGGTTCTTGTCAAAGCCCTCGAACACTGGCAACCGGCCGATCAGCGACTGGATGCGCACCAGTTCCTTTTCTGTCATGGCACTGTCGGACGAGGCGGCAACGATCATCAGATGGATGAGAGCGTCATGAGCGGTATTGGGCATCAGGCTTTCCCGGTCTGGCTTTGCATCGATAGCTAGGCGCCCCGCGATGCGTTGGCAAGCGCCTGCGACATTGCGCTGCTGCGCACGCCCACGTTGACGCAGGCGCCTTTGGATGCAACACAGCCCGGCACTCCTCCATCCTGAAAGGCCACACCTTGTCGCCCGCCCCGTTGCCCGTTCTCGACCCCGCGTTTTTCGACGCAGCCCAGACTGCCCGTGCCTGGCCGTTTGAAGAGGCCCGCAAACTGGTCGCGCGCATCGAGAAAACGGGCAAGGGCGAGGCCCTGTTCGAGACCGGCTACGGCCCATCTGGCCTGCCTCACATCGGCACGTTCGGCGAAGTCGCTCGCACCACCATGGTGCGCACGGCCTTCCGCCTGCTGACGCGCGACCAGATACCCACCCGGCTGATCTGCTTCTCCGACGATCTCGACGGCATGCGCAAAATTCCCGACAACGTGCCCTCCAAGGCGGCCATGGAGCCGCATCTGCAGAAGCCGCTGACCTCGGTGCCCGACCCGTGGACCAATGAATTCAACAGCTTCGGCGACCACAACAACGCCATGCTGCGCCGCTTCCTCGACACGTTCGGCTTCGACTACGAATTCGCCAGCGCCACCGATTACTATCGCTCCGGCAAGTTCGACGCCGTCCTCCGCCGTGCTGCCGAGCGCTATGACGACATCATGAAGGTCATGCTGCCGACGCTGGGCGCCGAGCGTCAGGCAACCTATTCGCCCTTCCTGCCGATCTCTCCGATTTCCGGCCGCGTCCTCTACGTGCCGATGAAGGAAGTCGATGCCGTCAACGGCATGATCACCTTCGAGGACGAGGATGGTCGCGACACCACCGTGCCGGTGACCGGTGGGCACGTGAAAATGCAGTGGAAGCCAGATTTCGGCATGCGCTGGGCGGCACTGGGCGTCGATTTCGAAATGTTCGGCAAGGACCATCAGACCAATGCGCCGATCTATGACCGCATCTGCGAAATTCTCGGCGGCAAGGCGCCCGAGCACTATGTCTATGAGCTGTTCCTCGACTCCGAGGGCCAGAAGATCTCCAAGTCCAAGGGTAATGGCCTGACCATCGATGAGTGGCTGACCTATGCGCCCACGGAAAGCCTTGGCCTGTACATGTTCCAGAAGCCGCGCGTCGCCAAGCGCCTGCACTTCGATGTCATTCCACGTGCCGTGGATGAATATGCCGCCCATGTCGCCGCCTATGAGAGGCAGGACGTCGCCGGGCGCCTCGAAAACCCGGCCTTCCATGTCCACTATGGCAATGTGCCCAAGGTCGATATGCCGGTCACGTTCGCACTGCTGCTGAATCTGGCCACGGCATCCAACCCCGAGACCCCCGAAGTCATGTGGGGCTATATCTCTGCCTATGCGCCTGGCGTATCGGCCAAAACTCATCCGCACCTGGACGCCCTGGTCGGCTATGCCATGCGCTACTTCCGCGATTTCGTGAAGAAGAGCTATCGGGCTCCCGACGATGTCGAACGCGCCGCACTCGAGGCCCTGTCGGCGTCTTTCGCCAATCTTTCGGCAGACGCGGACAACGAAACCATTCAGAACGCGGCGCTCGACGTGGCACGCAATATCGAGCGCTACCAGGATCTCACGAAAAAAAGCCCCACGGGTGGCCCGGGGGTTTCTGGTGAGTTCTTCCAGATGCTCTATCAGGTTTTGATCGGTCAGGAGCGCGGCCCTCGCTTCGGCTCCTTTGCCGCGCTCTACGGCATCGACAACACTCGCCAGCTCATCGCTGATGCCTTGGCGGGCAAGATGCTGGCTCAGGCTTAGCTGCCGAGCAGCTTGCGGAAATAGACCACGCGCTGGGTTTCGCTGAAGCCGAGCGCGTTATGCAGTTGCTGGCTGGCGACATTGGCAATGTCCGTGTCGGACGCCAACTCGCTGCAGCCTGCCAGTTTCGCCCAGTCCTCCACGGCTTGGACCAGTTGCCGAGCCACGCCGGTTCGGCGAAATGCCGGCTCGACATAGATGCCTTCCAGAAATGCCACCGGGGAGCTCTCGGTGCCGTTGACATAGTCGTGCCGCAGGCTTGCCTCGGCAAAGCCGACGGCTTCGTCTGTTTCGTCGCGGGCGATCAGGTTCACAGTGTCACCGGGATCGGCCAGCAGGCGAGCAATGTCGTCCGCGTGTGTGCCGGTATCTCCGCCAGAGGGCCACAGTGCCTGGCGCAGAATTGCCCATGTCTCGGCGTCGGCGAGTGTGGCGCGGGCGATGACGGTCACTGGCTGGCCCAGATGATCCGCGCGATCCACTCGATATCCGCCAGATCGAAGATGCGCGGCGCATAGGCCGGGTTCAGCGAATGCAGTTCGATCTGCTTGCCCGTCTGGCGGAACAGGATCTTGGCCATGACCTCGCCCTCGCGTGACTTCACCACCACGCGGTCACCGCGGCGCACTTGCTCGGTGGGCGAGACGACGATGCGATCGCCCTCGCGATAGAGCGGTTCCATGGAATCGCCCTGCACCTCGAGGGCATAGATGCCCCCCTCGCCGGGCGAGGGCAGGTCGATCTCGTCCCAGCCCTGGCCCGCCGGAAACCCCGCGCTGTCGAAGAATCCACCCGTACCCGCCTGGGCGAGGCCAAGCAGCGGCACGGTGCGGTTGGGCAGGTTGTCATTGAGCTGCAGGAAGGCGCCGCTGCCGGTGAGGAAGGAATCAAAGCTCTCCCCGGTTGCCTCCAGTATCTTGGAGATGCTTTCGGTCGAGGGCCAGCGCTCGCGGCCATCCTTGCTGATGCGCTTGGACACGTTGAATGCGGTCGCGTCGAGGCCAGCAAGCTTGGCCAGTGCGGAAACCGAGTGGCCATGGCGACGCGCGAGAGCGTCGATCCCGTCCCAGATGGCTCTGTGTGACAGCATGGCAGCAGTCCTGATGCAGGAAATATATCTTATTACCGGAATTAAGTCCTAGTACTAGCGCCGCTCTTCCGCCTTGTAAAGAGCCGCTATCCCTGGCCTGGGTACCCGATTTCTGCTCGTCGGAACCATGGCGAAACCTTGGCGTTAGGAATCATTGTCCCCCGAAACGTCAGGAGCCCCCGTATGCCCAACTCGCACCGTGGATTTGGCTATTGGGCCACCATTGCCGTGGCGATTGTCATGGCAATCTTTGGTCTGCCAATCCTGGGAGGTGGGCTGTGGCTGATTTCCCTTGGCGGCTCCTGGTATTATGCCCTTGCCGGGATTGGTCTCCTGGTTTCGGCCTATTTCCTGTTTCGCCACTCCATTACCGGCGTGTGGGTCTACCTGGCCACCTTCATCGGCACCCTGATATGGGCGCTGTGGGAATCCGGGCTCAATGCCTGGGCACAGGTGCCGCGCCTTGTCGCGCCGACGATCATTCTATTGCTCGTGCTTGCCACAATTCCCGCTTTGCGCGGGCGTTTCGGCGTTTCGCGCGGTGCTTTCGCGGCTGCCGCGGTCGGTGTTCTGGCCGTCGGCGCTTCGGTCATGGTGCTGACCTCGGTGCGTGACCAGACGATCTTCGCGCAGGAAGTTGCGCCTCCTGCAGCAGATGTTGCGCCACCTGCGGCAGTCGAGTCACCTGCGCCGGTCGTGCCCGCGGAGGATACGGCCACGCCGGTCACCCCCACACCAGCGCCGGTCAACTATGCCACGCTCGAAACCGGCGCTGACTGGCCCGCCTATGGTGGCGACCATGCCGCCACGCGCTATTCGCCGCTGAACGAAATCACGCCCGACAATGTCGGGCAGCTCGAGCAGATCTGGGAATTCCGTACCGGGGACCTGCCGGAAAATGACGAGCCCTTCGGCAACCAGAACACCCCCGTCAAGGTCGGTGACCGCCTCTATCTGTGCTCGGCGCTCAACAAGATCAGCGCGCTTGATGCTGCGACAGGCGCAGAATTCTGGACTTATGATCCGCAGACCCCCGTCGATGCGATTGGCTATAACGCCTCCTGCCGCGGCCTGGTCTATTTCGAAGACACCACGGCTGCGGCAACCGACCTCTGCGCCAGCCGGGTGGTCAACCTGACCCACGACGCCCGCATGATCGCGCTCGATACCGAAACCGGCCAGCCTTGTGCTGATTTCGGGAATGCCGGTATCGTCAACCTGCTTGAGGGCATCGGCGATACCGCCCCGGGCTTCTATGCCCCGACATCGCCACCCACCCTGGTGCGCGACGTGCTCGTCGTGGGTAGCCAGGTCAGCGACGGCCAGACCCGCGAGGCGCCCTCGGGTGTCGTCCGCGGCTTTAACGTCGTCACCGGTGAGCTTGAATGGGCCTGGGACATGGGCCGCCCGGGTGAAACCGGCCTGCCGCCGGAAGACGAGATCTATACACCCGGCACGCCCAACGTCTGGACCATTGCTTCTGGCGATGATGAACTCGGCATGGTCTACCTGCCCATGGGCAACTCCGCCGTCGACTATTGGGGCGGCGACCGCTCCGAGGCGGAGAATACCTATTCCACAGCCATCGTCGCCCTTGATGTCGAGACTGGCGAGGTCGCCTGGCACTATCAGACCGTGCACTACGATATCTGGGACTATGATCTGGGCGGGCAGGGGACCCTGGTGGATTTTCCAACAGCAGACGGTCCCGTGCCGGCCATTGTCATGCCGTCCAAGCAGGCTCAGTTCTACATCCTCAACCGCGAGACCGGCGAGCCGCTGGTCAATATCGAAGAACGTCCTGCGCCCCAGGGCGGTGTCGAGCCAGAGCGCCTGTCGCCCACCCAGCCTTACGTCACCGACTTCCCCAACCTGCTCAAGCCAGACCTGACCGAGGCGGATATGTGGGGCGCGACGCCGCTCGATCAGTTGTGGTGCCGCATTCAGTTCCGCCAGGCGAGCTATGACGGCGTCTACACGCCGCCCACCGTCGACCAGCCCTGGATCCAGTTCCCCGGCTACAACGGTGGGACCGATTGGGGCGGCGTGGCGATCGATCCCGAAAAAGGCATCATGATCGCCAACTACAACAACATGCCCAACTACAACCAGCTCGTGCCGCGCGAGGAAGTGGACGAGCTCGGCATCCTGCCGATCACCGATCCGAACTACGATCCAGATGCCGGTGGCGGCTCGCATGGCAGCATCAGTCCGCAGGCCCTCTCTCCCTATGGCATCCGTGTGAATGCCGGCTGGCGCGTGCCCTTTACCGGCCTGCTCTGCAAGCAGCCGCCCTATGGCGGGATTGCCGCCATCGATCTCAACACCCGTGAAGTGCTGTGGGATCGTCCCTTCGGGTCCGCCCGCAAGAATGGACCTTTCGGCATTCCCTCCATGCTGCCAGTCGATATCGGCACGCCCAATAATGGTGGTGGCGTAATCACTGCCTCGGGCCTGTTCTTCATCGGTGCCGCCACCGACGACATCTTCCGCGCCATCGATATCGAGACAGGCGAGGAAGTCTGGCAGGTGACACTCCCCGCCGGTGGCCAGGCCACGCCCATGACCTATGAAGCCGAGGGTCGGCAGATCGTCGTCATCAATGCTGGTGGGCATGACTTCATGGAGACCCCTATCGGCGATTACTTCATCGCCTATGCCTTGCCTGCAGGCGATACGCCTTAGTCCGGTTCCAGCGTCAGGATCCATATGCCAGCGTCACTGCCTATCATGAGCTATTGCGGCCCGCCGCCGCTCCCGGATGATCTCTGGGGGCGGTGGAATCTTGATCCATTGCTCATGGTCGCCATGGCGGTCGGCATGGGCCTATTTCTCCTTGCCCAGCCACGATCGGCGCGCGATCGCGCCAGCTTCCTTGCCGGGATGGCGGTATTGGCGGTCATTTTCATCAGCCCGCTCTGCGCGCTGACAGTTGCGCTGTTCTCCGCCCGGGTGGTGCATCATGTCCTGCTGGTGGCGGTCGCAGCGCCCTTGCTGGCCTGGGCTCTGCTGGGCCGCATGACTGCAGCCAATGCGGCAGTGCTGAGCCGCATGCTGACGCCCTTGCTGCTGTTGCATACCGTCGTCTTCTGGCTCTGGCACGCGCCGGATGCCTATGCGCAGGCTCTGACCAGCACCCCACTCTATTGGGTTATGCAGGCCAGCCTGCTGCTGAGCGCCACGCTGTTCTGGGGTGCCGTCCTGCTCGCGTCTCCGGCACGTGCCATCGCGGCTCTCGTCGCGGTCACGGTGCAGATGGGCCTGCTCGGTGCGCTCCTGGTCTTTTCAGGTCAGCCGCTCTACTGGCCCCATTTTACCACCACACTACCCTTTGGCCTCGACGCCCATACCGATCAGCAATTGGCCGGGCTTATCATGTGGGTACCGGCAAGCCTGCCCTACCTGCTTGTGGCGGTCCTGCGCCTCTCGGCCTGGCTGCGGCACAGCGAGGCGCGCCGGGCGTGAGCGTTATCCTCCTCAAATTCCTTCACATTATCGCCATAGCGGCTTGGTCCGGGGGTCTTTTGTGCCTGCCGTTTCTCTATCTGCAGCGGCGCCGGCTGGGCGGCAACGCGCTCCATCGCCTGCATAATTTCACCCGCTTCTTCTATGTCAGCCTGGTTTCGCCGGCAGCTTTCTTGGCGATTGCTTCAGGCATGCTGCTGATTTTCTTGCAGGCAACCTTCGAACCCTGGTTTTCCGTCAAGCTCGCCCTGGTCGCCGCCATGGTCATCATCCATGTCATGAGCGGCCTCGTCATCCTGCGGCTGTTCGAGCCGGGGCAGGCCTATCCCTGGTGGCGCTTCGTTGCGGTGACGGAGCTGACCACGGGCGTCATCGCGGCCATCCTCGTGATGGTGCTCGGCAAGCCCGAATGGCACGCCGCCACCTGGATCGCGGCGTTCTTTGCGCCCGGCGCCCTTGGCGAAATGCTGGGCTTCAGTGCTTGGTCGAGATGATGAGGCCCACCCCGTGATCGAAAACCAGCTTGCCACCATGCCAACCCGCCAGCGCCGTCAGCACGGCCGCGAGCAGCGACAGCAGCAATCCGTGCGGCAGCACGGCATCGGGATAGTTGAGCCGCAGCCCCCAGTTGGCGCCCGCGACAGCCAGCAGGGTCATGGCGGCGATGGCGTGGTTCCAGCTCGCCACGCGCACCCGTATGCCCGGCACGGCGAGCAGCTCGGCGGTACCGGCTATCGAGGCGAGCACGCCGAAGGCAAAGGCGAAGCCCGTCGACCACAGTCCGACCCGCAACCAGAATGGGTCGCCGGTCAGCCAGTATATGCCGTCGATGCCCAGCGTGCAGATCACCAGTGCGATGGGAAAGTGCACCAGCATGGCGTGAATGGGGTGACCCGCAACAGCGATGGCCGAGCCGATATCCTGGTCCGCAACGGCGCGGATGCCGGGATTGGGATGGTCGCTGGTGGCTTCGGGCGGGGCCTCTTCCGCCGCGATTTCGGTTTCTTCGGTGTCCATCTTGGCCAAGTCTGCCCCCGTATCCTGCGTTTTGCTGCTTTGGCAGCAACGCCGCTGGCGCTCGCAGGTTGCGCAAGTCCCTTGTCGACGCTCGATCCAGCCGGCCCCGCCGCTGCCGACATCGCCACCCTGTGGTGGGTGATGTTCTGGGGCGCGCTGGTCCTCTTCGCCCTGGTCATGGCCCTGCTGGCCCTGAGCTTTCTGCGCCCGGCCATGATTGCCTCGATCAAGCCCATTCACTGGATCATCGGCGGTGGTCTCATCATGCCGGTGCCGATCCTGATCGCCTTGCTGATCGCGGCGCTGCTGCTGGGTGAGCAATTGCTGCCCAAGCCGGGCGGCGTGCAGCCAATGCGCGTCGAGGCCCATGCCAGTCGCTGGCAATGGCAATTCAGTTACCCCGAAACCCCGGGCGCCCCGACAACCGAAATCCTTCACCTGCCCGTAGGCGAGCCCGTCGACATCGTCGTAACCGCCGCCGACGTCATCCACGCCTTCTGGGTGCCACGCCTCGGCGGCAAGATCGACGCCATTCCCGGCCACACCAATGTCATCCGCCTGCAGGCCGATGAGCCCGGCGTCTACCGGGGCATCTGCGCCGAATATTGCGGAGAGGGGCACGAAACCATGGGCTTTGTGGTCGAGGCCCACAGCCCCGCCGATTACGCCGCCGCCATCGGAGGCGCACAGTGAGTCAGGATCCAACTTCCCCCGTCGCCCTGCACAAGGCGCTGACCAGGATCTGGGCAACGCCGCCGGGTTGGGGGCGCCTGTCCGCCGTGAACCATACGATCCTGGGCAAGCGCTTCATGATGCTGGCTTTGGTGTTCTTCACCATCGGCGGCGTTCTGGCCATGCTGATCCGCGCGCAATTGGCCACACCCGGCAGCGCCTTCATCGGGCCCGAACTCTACAACCAGATCTTCACCATGCATGGCACGGTGATGATGTTCCTCTTTGCCATCCCGATGTTCGAGGGCCTTGCCATCTACATGCTGCCCAAGATGCTGGGCGCGCGCGACCTGGCTTTCCCGCGCATGACGGCCTACGGCTTCTGGTGCTACCTCTTCGGCGGCATGATCCTGATCGTGGCCATGCTGCTGGGCTATGCGCCCAATGCCGGCTGGTTCATGTATACGCCCCTCTCGTCAGGTACCTATACGCCCGGCATCAATGCCGATGTCTGGCTGCTCGGCATCACCTTTGTCGAGATTTCCGCCATTACCGCGGCGGTCGAGATCATCGTCACCATCCTCAAGATGCGCGCGCCCGGCATGTCGCTGACCCGCATGCCGATCTTCGGCTGGTACATGCTGGTTACCGCCACCATGATGCTGATCGGCTTCCCGCCCTTGATCCTGGGTTCGATCCTGCTCGAAATGGAGCGGGCCTTCGATCTCCCCTATTTCGATCCGACGCGCGGCGGCGATCCGCTGCTCTGGCAGCACCTGTTCTGGCTGTTCGGTCACCCCGAGGTCTACATCATCTTCCTGCCCGCCGCCGGGGTGCTCTCGACGATCATTCCCACATTCGCGCGGCGCCCGTTGATCGCCTACAACGCCATCATCATCGCCATCGTGGCCATGGCCTTCCTCAGCTTCGGTCTCTGGGTGCATCACATGTTCACCGTGGGTATTCCCCATCTAGCGCTGGCCTTCTTCTCCGCCGCGAGCGCGCTGGTGGCCATACCCACCGCCGTGCAGATCTTCGCTTGGATCGGCACGCTCGCGTCCGGCCGGACGAAGTTCGACGTGCCGATGCTCTATGTCATCGGCTTCTTCATCGTCTTTGTCTGCGGCGGGCTGACCGGCGTCATGCTGGCCATGGTGCCGTTCAACACGCAGGCGCATGACAGCTACTTCGTAGTGGCCCATCTGCACTATGTCCTGGTGGGGGGCTTCGTTTTTCCCATGCTGGCGGCGCTCTACTATTGGCTCCCCCATTTCACCGGGCGAACCAGCGTCTATCGCCTCTCGATCCCCGCCTTCTGGCTGATCCTCATCGGCTTCAACCTGACCTTCTTCCTGATGCACCTGACGGGGCTGATGGGCATGCCGCGCCGCATTTCCACCTATCCCTCCAACTGGGGCTGGGACTGGCTCAATCTCCTGTCCTCTGTCGGCGGCTTCCTGATGACCATGGGCTTTGCCCTGGTCCTGGTCGACATCATCATGCAGTTCCGCTTCGGTCGCCGTGGCGCCCAAAATCCATGGCGCGCCAGCACCCTGGAATGGGCCATGCCTACCCCGCCGCCCGACTATAATTTCGCCGCGCTTCCCGCCGTCACCCAGCGTGCCGACCAGCTCGATCCCGATGCCCTGGCGCGGTCCCTGGCGGCGGGCGAGGGCTATCTCGGCTTTGCCCGCGCCGACCGCCAGGAAACGCTGGGCGTCGACATGATGACCGGGATGCCCGACCAGGTCATCATCCTGCCGCAGCGATCCTTCCTGCCGCTCTGGACTGCGCTGGCCACGGGCGTGTTCTTTCTCGGCTTGCTGTTCAAGATCTACTGGATCGTGCCTCCCGCTGCCGTCGTGGTCATCGCAATGTTCCTGCTCTGGCCGCGCGCGCTCGGCGCAAGGCGCAATATGGGACCGATAGATATCGGGCAGGGCGAAGCCGTGCCCGCCGATGGCGAGGTGGAGGACAATGTCACCTGGTGGGCATCGCGGGCCGCCGTCGCGGCCGACGCGACCCTTTATGCGTCGCTCCTGTTTGGCGCGCTCTACCTGGCCGTCGTCGCCCCAGGCTGGGACGGCCCGGCACCGGCGACCAACTGGCTCCCGGCCATCGGCCTCGCCACGGCCTTCGGCGCCAGCGTTCTGGCGCGCCGGGCGCGCCGGCTCAATCAAGCGGGCGATTCTCCCTATCGATGGCTCCTTGGCGGCGCGGCCCTGGCTGGCCTTACCGAGCTAGCCTGCGTGACCGGCATGGTCCTGCTGGGCGATGCCACCACGCATGCCAACTTGGCCTTGCGCTTTGCGCTCTACGCCTACTGTGCCATCCACGCCGGCATCGCCATGCTGATCATGGCGCATGCCGCATGGCGCTGGCGCGAGGGCTTTGTATCGGCGGTCCGGGCGACGGACCTGCGCCTCTCGGTGCTATGGACCGACTATGCCGCGCTGGCATTGCTGCCGGCCTGGGCCCTGATGGTGCTCCTCGCCAGATCGGGCGGCGCCGCATGATCCGCCACCTGTGGCCATTGCTGGCTGGCTTCACGCTGTGGGCGCTGGCCTTCATCCTGCTTTATGCCTTGCAGTATCTGGGCTGCTACTTCGGCTGGGCGCCCGCTGCGCACCGGACCGCGCTCGTGGTCGGCTACGTTATGTCTCTTGCTGCCCTGGCTGGCGCGCTGCTTGTTCAACTTGCTTTGCTGCGCCGGCGCGGCTCAGCTGCGACGTCGCTTGACCGCATCGGCATCGGGGCCACCATTGCGGCCCTGGCCGCCACCGCCGTTACCTTCGGCCCGACCCTCCTGGCATCCGCCTGCATCTAGGCAATGCCGGCCTTCTGCTGCGTGCATATCTGCCGCAAGGCCTGTTGCAGCGCCGTCGCGGCGCCATTAGGTTCGCGCGCATGAGCACCCCGCAATTTGTCTACAAGATCGCCACCGAAGCCGCTTTTGGTCCTGCCCGCGGCGCCGGGCACTTTACCGGCATGCCGATCGACGCACTCGATGGCTATATGCATTTCTCCACGGCCGAACAGCTGCGCGAGACGCTTCGGCTGCATTTTGCCGGCCAGGATGGACTGGTGCTGCTTGCCGTGCGCTGTGCAGATCTCGGCGAACGGCTGGTATGGGAGCCCTCCCGCGGTGGTGCGCTCTTTCCCCACCTCTATGGCGGGCCGCTGCCGACAACCGCCATCGCCTGGGAGGCGCCGCTCAGCGTTGCCGCCGATGGCACCTGTACCCTGCCCGAGGCCGTCCAATGATCTTCTCCGCGCTCTCTCCGCTGCTGCGCATCCCGGCGCTGTCGGGCCTCACGCGCGAAGCCCTGCTCAAGATGGACCCCGAAACCGCCCATGGCGCGACCATCGCTGCCCTTCGCCTGGGCCTGGCCCCCGAGCAGTCCCACGCCGACGGGGCAGAATTGCGCACCACGCTTTGCGGTCTGGAGCTTGCCAATCCGATCGGCATGGCTGCCGGCTTTGACAAGAATGCCGAAGTGGCGCGGCCGCTGGCGCTCATGGGCTTCGGCATGGTCGAGATCGGCACCGTGACCCCGCGTCCGCAGGTCGGCAACCCCAAGCCCCGCCTGTTCCGCATCGCTGCGGCAGAAGGCGTCATCAACCGCATGGGTTTCAACAATGAGGGGCATGACGCCGTCTTTGCCCGGCTCAAGGGGCAACGCGTGCCGGCGGCCCTGGGGGTCAATATCGGTGCCAACAAGGACAGTTCGGACTTCGTCGCCGACTACGTGCTGGGCGTTACCCGCTTTGCCGACCTGGCCGATTATCTGACGGTCAATGTCTCCTCGCCCAATACGCCGGGCCTGCGCAATCTCCAGGCCGACGAGGCGCTGCGGCGCCTGCTGGGCGAGGTCCTGGCCGCCCGCGCCAAGGCCAAGACGCGGGTGCCCGTCTTCCTCAAGATCGCGCCCGATCTCGATGAGGCCGCGCTCGACACCATTGCCGCTGTCGTGCTGTCCACCGATCTCGATGGCCTGATCATCTCCAACACGACGATCACCCGCGATGCGGTCGCCGGCCTCGAAAATGCCGACGAAACCGGTGGCCTGTCGGGCAAGCCGCTGTTCGACCTTTCGACGCAGCGCCTCGCGCAGATGCGCCAGCGCGTCGGAGCCCTGCCCATCATTGGCGTCGGCGGCATCCACTCACCGCAAACGGCGCTGGCCAAGATCCAGGCCGGCGCCAACGCCATCCAGCTCTATTCGGCCATGGTGTTCGGCGGGCTCGACCTGCTCGATCGCCTCAAGCGGGGGCTGGTCGCCGCCGTCCGCGCCCAGGGCAACACCAATATCGCGCAACTGGTGGGCCAGGACACCGATGACTGGGCCGCAGGCCGCGGCAAAATCGGCTAGGGCTTTTCCGCGCCGGTCGAGAACAGCGCCTCGAACTGGCCATCCTCGATGCGCGCCGCGGCGATGACCGCCTGGGTGCGGCTGTCGACATCGAGCTTCTGCAGGATGGCCGAGACATGGGCCTTCACCGTCGCCTCGGAAATCGAGAGCTCATAGGCGATCTGCTTGTTCATCAGCCCGTCGCTGAGCATCATCAGCACGCGGACCTGCTGTGGCGTCAGCGTCGACAGGCGCCGCATCAGCGCGGTATGGTCATCGTCGCCGCCCAGCGTCGTGCCCTCGGGCACGAAGACCTCTCCGGAAAGCACCATCTCGATGGCGCGGCGGATTTCCGTCGGGCCCACCGATTTATGAAGATAGCCGGCCGCGCCCAGCTCGAACGCCCGGCGCACCACGGTACTGTCCTCGACGGCCGAGATGATCATCACCGGAATGTCGGGATATTGCGCGCGCAGCAGCAGCAGTCCCGAAAAGCCCCTGACGCCGGGCATGTTGAGATCGAGCAGGACCAGGTCACAGTCCCGGTCCGCGTCGAGAGCCGCGCTGAGGCTGGCGAGATCGCCAGCTTCCTCGACGCTCACCGTGGCGTCTCCGCCGGCCAGGGTCTGTCGCAAGGCCGCGCGGAACAGCGGATGATCGTCGACGATGATGATGCGGCGGCGGGTCATGTGACGTGCGGCTCCTCGTGGCGCGGTCCCGGGAACGTGAGCCCCCGATTCGACCGCCTCATGCCCACACAATCAGGTCAGCGGGCCCTTTGCTCTTGCATATTGCGGCAATACTTAACGGGTTCTTTACCATGTTTTCCCAAGAGTAACCGTCATACCTTCGTGTTGAATCGCGAGGGGTCCGCCTTTTATGACAGGGACTGACAATGGCCCGCGCCTACGCAAACCCGGATATGTCCGACCCGGCCGACGAGCCGCAGCCGGGTGAGTGGCAGGCCCTGCGGGGTGAACTCGTCGCCCTGCTCGATCAGGTCGAGGGGCGCTATGCCCGTGTCGAGCAATCCGAACCGGAACTGACCGGCATCACCCGCCGCGTCCGCAACCTGCGCGACCAGGTCGTCGGCCCCGAGCCCGCCGTCCGTCGTCGCGAGGCGCTGCGCACCGTCAAGCGGGCGGTGGACCGCTTCAGCGAGCGCGACGAAGCTGCGCTGGACGATGAACAGGACCCGCTGAGCAGCGCCATTGCCGAAATCCGCGCCCGCCAGGGTTCGGCGCCGGCCGCCGCGCTCGGTCGCCGCCCGCGCGACATGCCCGAATTCCGCCAGCTGAGCTCCCTGGTCAGCGGCCTGTCGGGCCGGCTGGGGCATCTCGAAGAAGAACTGCGCTCCCAGCGCGCCAGCAATGGCAGCGTCAACGAGGTTGCCAGCCAGGTCGAGCAGCTGACCCATGTGGTTGAACTGCTGGCCGGCGCCGTGGGCGAAACCGGGCAGGTCAAGCGGCTGGAGTCCCAGATCGGCGCGCTTGCCGTTCTGATCGAAGAGGGGTCTAGGGTCGACCTTTCGGCGATCAACCAGCGTCTTGACGATGTGTCGACCACTGTCGGCAAGCTGGCCGAACTGCAGGCCGAGCAGATGGAGCGCGAGATTTCGCGTGACGCCCGGAAGGGCGACGGGCTGGCTCCGGCCATGCACGCCATCGAAAAGAGCGTCCGCAACGTCTACGACAGGATCGACTCCATCGAGAAGAACGTCACCCTGTCGTCGGGTGACTTCGAGCGCCTGACCTCGGAAATGGCGGCCTTTACCCGGATGATGCGCGACCGCGAGGCGGCGCCCGATACGCTGGTGGCCAAGGTCGACGCCCTGTCGTCGCGCATTGGCAGCCTCGACGCGTCCAATGGCGATGTGGCCGGCCTCAAGCAGGATATTGCGGCACTGCGCGATGCGGTCATGGCCGGCATGGAGCCGCGCTTCCTGCGCATCGAAAGCCAGATCGAGGCGCTGTCCGACCGCATGGCGCCGGGCGACACCGTCCAGGTCGAGAACCAGCTCAAGCAGCTCATGCAGCGCATGGATGAGGCCGGCGCCCAGCTCAACGGCCTGGCCAAGCTCTATTCCACCCAGTCGGACCCGGCCGATCTGGAAGCCATGGCGACCCTGGTTGCCGAGCGCACCAGCGATGCGGTGACCCGCAAGGCGCCGGCGCCGGTGGCCATGTTCGGTCCCGATAGCCTCAAGAGCATCGAAGACCGGCTGACCGGCCTGATCAAGTCGGCCGGCAAGACACCGGATTACGAGGCGCTCGCTGCCATGGTAGCCGAGCGGACGTCGGAAGCCGTCGCCAAGTCGGCCCCGCCCGCGCGGGCCGCTGGCGACATCAGCGGCGAAAGCCTCGGTGCACTCGAAAAGCGCATGGCCGCCCTGTTCAACACCGCCGGCAAGGACACCGCTGAACGCCTGACACGGCTCGAAGCCGCCCTGGCCGGTCGCAACAGCGCTGCCGACCCGGTAGTCCCGGCCCGCTCCACCGCCGCCATTGCTGCATCGGCACCAGCCGAAGAAACCTCCGACGAAGAGCGCAGCCGGTTTGATGCCATGCTGACGGCTCTCTCCGGACCACGCTCCCCGGCCAAGAGCGATCGCATGCCGGTCAATCCGGTGGATGATGCGCCGCTGATTGATCCCGGCTTCAAGGACAGTGGTCCGGTTCGGGCTGCGCTCGACGCCAAGGCCAGTATTCAGGCCAAGCCGGCCGCTGTCGAATCCAGGGCGCCCGCACGCCCGGTCTTTGATCCGGGTACCGCCGAGCGTCCGCCCCCGCCACAATCGAGCTTTGCCAAGACCGGGCCTGATCCCTTCGTGCCAACGGCACCGGTCGCGCCGCCAGTGCCCGAGGCTCCTCCCAGCCAGAACGGCACCAGCACATTCGTTGCTGCCGCACGCCGGGCCCAGCGCGCGCGCCAGGATGCTTCGGCACCTGCCGCCGCCGGCAGCAACTCGCTGATCGGCCGGGCTCTTGCCCGCGTCATGCCCAGCCAGCCCGCCGTGGCGCCTGCCGACGAGACGGCAGCGGCACCGGTCGCCAAGGTCAAGCCGGAAAAACCGGCCAAGCCGGTCAAGGAAAGGAAGCCCGCCAAGTCCGAAGCGCCCGCCGTGGCGCCGGTATTCGGACCCGAGAATGAGGAAGCCCCCGCCCCGCAGCAGAGCTTTCTGACCCGCCATCGCCGTCCGCTCCTGCTGGCGGCGACGCTGGTGGCCGTCTCCATGCTGGCGCTCAACCTAGTTATCCAGCGCATGGAAACCGAAGCCCCGCAGCCGGCGCCGGCTGAGCCCGTCATGGATGCCACGTCCGACGATGTGTCCTTCGTACGGCCCGAGCCGCGCGTCATCGACATGATCGACAGCACTGCCACCGGCTCGATCAATCCGGGCGAGGCCATGAGCTTCACCAAGCCGGTCGCCACGACGCCAATGCCCCAGACCCTCCTGGCAACATCAGCGACCCCGGCAGAAGCCGTGCCACTCGATCTCCCCACCGAGACGGCGCCGGAAACCACCGGCAGCATTCCCGTCGCCGCCGCAGGCAGTGCCGAAACCTTTGAAATGCCGGCCGAAACCGTCGGCCCGCTGGAGCTGCGCCAGGCAGCCGCCAATGGTGATCCGCGCGCCCAGTTCGAAATCGGCGCTATCTTCACCGAGGGGCGCGCTGTCCCCCAGGACTATGTCGAAGCCGCAAAGTGGTATGAGCGCTCGGCCGCCCAAGGCTTCGTGCCGGCCCAGTATCGCCTGGGCAACCTCTATGAAGCCGGGCAGGGCGTCGACAAGGACATCGAGATCGCCAAGCTCTGGTACCAGCGCGGCGCCGAGGCCGGCAACCGCATGGCCATGCATAACCTGGCCGCGCTCTATGCCGGTGGCCTGCTCGGCGAGCAGGAGTTCGAGACGGCGGCCGAGTGGTTCGCACAGGCTGCCGCGCGCGGCATGACCGACAGCCAGTTCAACCTCGGCATGCTCTATGCCCGCGGCCTGGGCGTGCAGCAGGATTTCGAGCAGTCCTACAAGTGGTTCTCCCTCGCTGCCCGCAATGGCGATGCCGATGCCAGCGAAGCCCGCGACGACATTGCCAAGTCGCTGAGCGCCGAGGCCGTCGGACGCATTGCCGATGAAATCGCGGCGTGGAAAGCCGAACCACTCGACCTGGCCGCCAATTTCGCCCCGCTGGGCACATGGTCCACCAGTTTCGACCCGGGTGAAGTCATCACCACCAAGGATGTCGTGGCCAAGGTGCAGATGGCCCTCACCAAGCTCGGTTTCGATGTGGGCGTGCCCGACGGCCTGGCCGGTCCCAAGACGGCCGAAGCCATCAAAGCCTTCGAGCGCAGCACCGGCATGACCGAGAGCGGCGCCATCAATCCACGCCTCCTGGCTGTCCTCGGCAGCCAGCCGGTCTGACACCAAACTGTCGTTTGACACCGCTGGGGCGCGGTCCTAAAGCCCAATTATCAAGGTTCCCGCCTTCGGGCGGGAGCCTTTGACCTATTGTTGACGTACGATCCTGTAAGCTCGTGCGGTCTAAAGTGTTTTCTTGAACGGATCCGGTCTTGCAGGTCTATCTGCCGATCGCTGAAATGTCGGTGAACCTCTTCTTTCTCGTGGGGATCGGAGGGGCGGTCGGCTTTCTGTCCGGATTGTTTGGCGTTGGTGGCGGCTTCCTGCTGACGCCATTGCTGATCTTTTCCGGCGTTCCAGCACCCGTGGCCGTGGCATCCGTCACCGGCCAGGTCGTGGCTGCCTCCACCTCCGGCGCCCTTGCGCATTATCGACGCGGCGCCATCGACCTGCATCTGGCGCTCTATCTCGTGCTGTCGGGCGTCATCGGTGCCTTTGGCGGCGTCGCCGCCTTTGCCCTGCTGCGCGATGCCGGCCAGCTCGATCTGGTCATTTCCCTTGGCTTTCTCGTGCTGCTCGGCTTCGTCGGCGTGCTGATGCTGATCGAGTCCACCCGCTCCATTCTCAAGCAGCGCAAGGGCATCGTGGTGCGCGAGCGCCTGCCCAATCAGCACAACTGGATTCACGGCCTGCCCATGCGGGTCCGGTTCAAGAAATCGCGGCTCTATATCAGCGTCCTGCCGGTGCTGATCATTGGCCTGTTCATCGGCTTTGTGGGCTCGCTGCTGGGTATTGGCGGCGGCTTTATCATGGTGCCGGCACTGGTCTATCTGCTGCGTGTGCCCGGCAATGTCGTGATCGGCACCTCGCTGGCGCAGGTGGTGGCGATGATGGCGGCGACGACCGTGCTGCATGCCGTCCAAAGCCAGAGCGTCGATATCCTGCTCGCCTTCTGCCTCATGGTGGGTGGCACGGCCGGCGCCCAGTTCGGCGCCTCGGCTGGCAAATATCTGCGCGGCGAGCAGTTACGGGGCCTGCTGGCGCTGCTGGTTCTGGCCGTGGCGATCCGCTTTGGCCTGTCGCTGGTGCTGACCCCCGCCGACCCCTTCACCATGGCCGTGTTGGGGGGCAGCCAGTGAGATTTCTTGCCCTTTGCCTGCTTCTTGCCTGCACTTTGCTGGTCCCGGCCCACGGCGCGCGGCTGATCTCGCAGGTCTCCAACGAGACCATTGAGATCACCTCGAGCTTTGACGGCGAGCGGATGAACTTCTTCGGCTCCATCGTCCCCGATGCCGGCGCCGAGGAGAAATTCGTCACCGGGCCATTCCACGTCGTCGTCGTCGTGCTGGGGCCGACCCAGAACCGCGTTGCACGGCAGAAGACCAACAATTTCGGCGTCTGGATCAATACCGGGCAGGTCGAGTTCTCCAACTTCCCGAGCTACTTCCATGTGCTCTCGAGTGGGCGGCTGGCCGACATCACCGATATCACCACGCTGACCACCAATTATATCCTGCCCGAGGCGCATACCCTGGTGGCCAACAGCAGCGACTGGTGGAAGAGCGCCATCTTCGGCCGTCAACTGGTGCGCCTGATGACCGAGGAAGGCCTGTTCGGCGTGCAGGAGAATGGCGTCAGCTTCCTTGCCGACAATTTCTATTCGGCGCGCCTGACCCTGCCCAGCAATGCCCCGCCCGGCCCCTATCTGGCCCTGACCTATGTCTTCCAGAATGGCGAAATCATCGCCCGCAAGTCCGAGGGTTTTGCCGTGCGCAAGATCGGCTTCGAGCGCTTCCTGGCGCTCTCGGCCGTGCAGCAGCCGCTGCTCTACGGCCTGGTCTGCGTCATCCTGGCGCTGTTCACCGGCTGGCTCGGCGGCGTGATCTTCAAGCGCTAGCCGCGCACCAGCCGCTTTGGACTGACCGGATAGGTGCGGTCCTTGCCCAGCATGGTCACTTCCAGCCCCGGCCAGTGGAACAACCCGAAGAAGGCCGGCGACAGGATGTTGATCGACCCCGTCGAGGCGCCATAGGCCGGCAGGATGAGCAGCCGGTTGTCATGCACGAAGCATGGCCGCCGCGTGGAGCGCCCCTCGATATGGATATGGGCCGCCGGATGCAGGTGTCCCGCCACGAGGCCTGTCACGCCGCGCTGCGGCTCGTGGGTCAGCATCAGCCCGCCCAGCTCGACCTGGCTCAGGCATTGCCCGCCCAGCGCATGCGGCCGCGGGTCGTGATTGCCCGAAAGCCAGAGCCATTCGGCAAGTCCGGTCATGTTGTCGAGCCGCGCCCGATCCACCTCGCTCAGCGTCGTGGTGCCCTCGTCGCGGTGGAAGCTGTCGCCCAGCGATACCAGCCGCTGCGCGCCGGTCCGGCGGATATCGGCTTCCAGCCGGGCCAGGGTCATGCCCGTGTCATAGGGCGGCAGCATCTGCCCGCGCCGGGCAAAGCTGCTCATCTTTTCCAGGTGCAGATCGGCGACCAGCAACGTCTGCTGGGCGTGCCAATAGAGCGCGCCGGAGGGCAGGGGTTCGAAATTCTGGCCGGCAAAGCGCAAGATCGGCGTCTCCGTGATCTCGGCTTGATATAGGACTTGGCTCAACTTTGCCTACCGGAGCGATCTACCCCGCGGGACCGCTCATGGCCTCGCGCATCAGTTCATCTGCAGCATCAGCCATAGCCGATTCGCGGCCTTCTCCGAAAATGGGTTCCCTGCCGATATCGAGCATGACCGGCACGGCCAGCGGCGAGATGCGCGACAGCGGCTTGTGCACCACATGGCCGCGAATACGGCGCAGCATGTCGCCCAGCCGCTCGATATCGAGCAGGCCCCGCGCCGCATCGCGCCGCGTCGCCTGGATCAGGATGTGGTCCGGCTCGTGCTGGTAGAGCACGTCATAGATCAGGTCTGAACTCATGGTGATCTGCCGTCCGGTCTTTTCCTTGCCCGGATGGCGGCGCTCGATCAGCCCGGCAATGATGGCGCAGTTGCGAAAGGTACGCTTCATCAGCGCCGATTCATCGAGCCAGGCTTCGAGATCGTCGCCCAGCATATCCTCGGAAAACAGTTCGTCCAGCGATAGCCGCCCGGTGCGGATCAGCGCCGACAGGTCACCCAGGCCCCAGATTGCCAGGGCATATTCGGAGGCCACGAAGCCGAGCGGCCGGGCTCGTGCCCGCTCCAGCCGCCGGGTCAGCAGCATGCCCAGCGTCTGGTGTGCCAGCCGGCCCTCGAACGGATAGCAGACCAGGTAGTTCTGCGCGCCGCGGGGAAAGGTCTCGACCAGAAGGCTATCGCGCCCGGGCAGCACCGAGATGTCGCGCTGCAGGCGCAGCCAGTCGCTGACCTGGTCGGGCAGCACGCTCCAGCTGGCCGGCGTATCCAGCATCTTGCGCACCCGTTCGGCCAGATAGGTCGAGAGCGGAAACTTGCCACCCATATAGGAAGGGATCTTGGGATTGGTCGCCTGCGTCCGGGAGACGAAGGCCTCGTTGTCGCGCATGCCCTCGAAGGCCACGATCTCGCCGCCGAACATGAAAGTGTCGCCCACCAGCAGCGTGCCGAAGAAATACTCTTCCATCTCGCCCAGCACCCGGCCGCCAGCGCCCACCGGGCTGTTGCTCTGCCCCTTCTTGAGCCCGCGCGAGCGGATCAGCCGCACCCGTACCATCGGCTCCTCGATGATGGTGCCGATATTGAGCCGGTATTGCTGCGCCACCTGCGGATTGGCCACGCGCCACTTGCCATCCTCGGTGGGCTTGAGCCGCGCATAGCGCTCATAGGCCTTGAGTGCGTAGCCGCCGGTCGCGACGAATTCGAGCACCCGGTCGAACTGGCCGCGCGGCAGGTCGCGATAGGGCCAGGCGTGGCGAACCTCGTCATAGAGATCGTCGGCCGCAAACGGCGCCGCACAGGCCATGCCCAGGATATGCTGGGCCAACACGTCATAGCCGCCGGAGACCGGATCCTCGCTGTCCTGGTGGCTTTCCGCCACCGCCTCCAGCGCCGCCTCGCATTCGAGCACTTCGAAGCGGTTGGACGGCACCAGCAGCGCCTTGGACGGCTCGTCGAGCCGGTGATTGGCACGGCCGATGCGCTGCAGCATGCGCGACGACCCCTTGGGTGCGCCCACCTGCACCACGAGGTCCACATCGCCCCAGTCGATGCCCAGGTCGAGCGTCGAGGTGCAGACCACGGCCTTGAGACTGCCCGCCACCATGGCGCCCTCCACCTTGCGCCTCTGTTCCACCGAGAGCGAGCCGTGATGCAGGGCAATGGGCAGCATGTCGTCATTGACCGCCCACAGCCCCTGGAACAGCATCTCGGCCTGGCTGCGCGTATTGACGAAGAGCAGCGTCGTCTTGTGTCGCTTGATGGTTTCGTAGAGCTCGCGATGCGCATAATTGGCCGAATGCCCAGCCCAGGGCAGGCGCTCTTCGGTCTCGAGGATCGCCAGCACGGGCGGCGCGCCGCCCGACGCGGTGAGCAGATGCGTCGCCCGCCTGGGCACCGGCTGGGCGATCCAGTCGCGCAGCAGGTCCGGCCGCGCCACGGTGGCACTCAGCGCCGTGATCTGCACCTCCGGCGCCAGAAGGGCAATCCGCGCCAGGGCCAGGGACAGCAATTCCCCGCGCTTGGAGGTCACCAGCGCATGCAGTTCGTCGAGGACGATGCGGCGGAGCGAGCCGAAGAACAGCTCGGCATGCGGATGGCTGATGAGAAGGCAGAGCTGTTCCGGCGTGGTCAAAAGGATATGCGGCGGCTTGGCACGCTGCCGGGCCCGCTTGCTTGCCGGCGTATCGCCGGTCCGCGTCTCGGCCGTGATCTTGAGGCCCATCTCCAGGATGGGCACATTGAGATTGCGCTGCACGTCCACCGCCAGCGCCTTGAGCGGGGAGATATAGAGGGTGTGGAGGCCGGCGAACTTGCCGTCCACCAGGTCGGTCAGCGTCGGCAGGAACCCCGCCAGCGTCTTGCCGGCGCCGGTCGGGGCGATCAGCAGCGCCGAGGCGCCCGCCTGCCAGCTCTCCAGTACGTCGAGCTGGTGCTGCCGCGGCGCCCAGCCCTTGCGGGCAAACCAGTCGGTGATGATGGCGGGGAGGGGCGTAGTCAACGGCACCCCCACCTAACCTCCCCCTGGAAGGGGGAGGAACCCGTCCGGTGCGACGCACCTGATCGTGCCAATGCCTCGATGCAGCTCCTCCCCCTGTCAGGGGGAGGCCGGGTGGGGGTTCGGAACGACCACAAACTTGCCAACTCACACCTTCTGCAAATCACATTCCACCCTATATGATCCCCCAACCACCACAAACAGGGCGACCTGCCATGAGCGATCAACCCCAGACCGAGACGCCGCGTTCCCCCGTCGAGCGCTTCTTCGGCGGCCATCCGGTCAATGTCCTGATCAAGCTGGCCTTCGTGTCGCTGCTGGTCGGCTTTTCCATGAGCGTCTTCGGCGTCAATGTGGAGGGCGTGGTGCGGGGCGCCATCGACCTGGTGCGCGAAGCGCTGCGCGACGGCGCGGGTCTCTTCCGCAATATCGGCGGCTATATCCTCACCGGTGCCGCCATCGTCGTGCCGGTATGGCTGGTGCTGCGCCTTTCCAAGAGCCGCTGATGGCGCCCGAACGCCTTCGTCTCACGCCGTCCCAGGCCCTGTCGCGGCTCGTCCCGCATATTCTGGACATGGTCAGCGATGCGCAGGGGCACCGCATTGCCATCGGCCTGGCCGGTGGCCCGGGCACCGGCAAATCGACCCTGGCTGCCGAACTGGTGACCATGCTCAACGCCACCCATCCCGGCAGCGCCGCGCTGGTGCCCATGGATGGCTTCCATATGAAGCATGCCAAGCTCGAAGCCATGGGCCAGGTCGACTACAAGGGCGCGCCGCATACCTTCGAGGGCGCCGAGTTCCTCAGCTTCCTCCATCACCTCAAGGCGGCCAAGGAGCCGGTCAGCGGCCCGCTCTATTCCCGCAAGATCGAGGATACGGTCGAGCACGCCTTTACCGTCCAGACCGAGGTGCGCATCCTGATCGTCGAGGGCAATTACCTGCTGCTCACCGAAGGCCCGTGGGCCGGGGTCAAGGCGGCGCTGGACTACGCCGTGTTCATCGACGTGCCGCGCGACATCGTCAAGGCGCGCCTGCTGCGGCGCCATGGGGAGGAGGGGCTCTTCACCGAAGAGCGCAACCGCGCCCATATCGAGCGCAACGACCTGCCCAATTACGATCTGGTCTCCCAGTCGCAGGATCGCGCCGATGTGGTGATCGAGATGGATGTGGCGGGGTAGCCTCTTCCTACTCCCCTTGAGGGAGAGGGTGCCCCGAAGGGGCGGAGGCGCCAATTCCCACTTTCCCCGCGATCGCCGGCTGGATTAGGGTCCCGTAACCACTCCGACCTGAGTCCCCATGTCCGCCCAGCCCCGTCCCCAGCATCCTTTCACCGTGCGTCATGCCGATGTGTGGAAGATAGCGCTGCCTGCCTCGCTCGCCTTCATCACCGAGCCTTTGGTGGGCATTGTCGATATCACCGTCATCGGCCGGCTCGGCGATGCAGGCCTGTTAGGCGGGCTGGTGCTGGGTGCGCTGGTCTTCGACATTATCTTCTCGCTGGCCTATTTCCTGCGCATCGGCACGGCCGGGCTGGTCGCCCAGTCGGTCGGCGCCAGGGACCCGCGCGATGGCCTGCTGCATGTTGTCCGGGCCATCCTGCTGGGCATTGGCATTGGCGCGGTTATGATCGCCCTGGCCTGGCCCATGCTCTGGCTGGCGACGACTTTGCTGGCGCCCGGTTCTGGCGCCGCGGCGGCGCTGGCGGACTATTTCTTCATGCGCATCTGGTCGGCGCCGTTTTCGCTGATCAATTACGCCCTGCTGGGCTGGTTCTATGGCCGCGCCGCGGCCACTACCGGCATGGCGCTGCAGCTTCTGCTGCACGGCATCAACATCGCCGCCAGCATCGCCTTCGTCTATCTGCTGGGCTGGGGCGTGGCCGGCGCCGCGGCCGGCACCGTGCTGGGCCAGATCGTCGCCGCCATGGTGGGCCTCGCCCTGCTGCTGCGCCACTATGGCGGGCTCAAAGCCGTGCTGGGCAGGATTGCCCCCGGCGAACTGCGCGACGCCACGGCGCTCCGCCGCATGTTCGGGCTCAGCCGCGACCTGATGATCCGCTCCATCGCGCTGATGGGCGCCTATGCCTGGTTCGCCGCCCAAGGCTCGCGGATGGGCGAGGTGGCCCTTGCGGCCAATGCCGTGTTGCTCACCCTGCTGATGACCGTGGCCTTCTTTCTCGATGGCGTCGCCCAGGCGGCCGAGCAGTTGACGGGCAAGGCGGTGGGCGCCAACTGGCGGCCAGCCTTCGACCAGGCCTATGGGCTGAGCTTCTTCTGGGGGCTGATCCTGACGGTGACGCTGGGGCTGGCCTGGTATGCCGCGGGCCCCTTCGTCATCGGGCTGATGACGACCAATGCCGAGGTGCAGGCCTATGCCATGACCTATCTGCCGATTGCCGCGCTCTGCACGGTCACCTTCATGCCCGCCTTCGTCTATGACGGCATCCTGATCGGCACCACGCTGAACACCACCATGCGCAATGGCATGGTCGCGTCGCTCGTGGTGTTTCTTGCTGCTGCGCTGGCACTGCAGCCCTTGCTGGGCAATTGGGGTCTGTGGGCGGCCCTGCATTGCTGGTTCGTGGCGCGCGGCGCCATCTACTGGTGGGCGCTGGAACGGCGCCGGGCCGGGCTTTTCACTGCAGCGGCCTAGCCCGGGGCGTTCAATTCCCGCAGCCTTCGCGCAATGAACCGTTGCTCTGCCGGCTGCGTGGTCAGCGCCAGGGCCGCCTCATAGGCCGCGCGCGCCTCTGCGGTCCGGTCCAGGCGGCGCAGCAGGTCGGCCCGGGCGGCATGCCAGAGGCGATAGTCGCCCAAGGCCGGTTCGAGCCCATCCACCAGTTTCAGCCCCGCCTCAGCCCCATCGCGCATGGCAATAGCCACGGCGCGATTGAGTTCGACGATCGGTGACGGGTCGACCCGCATCAGCATGTCATAGAAGGTCACGATCAGCGGCCAGTCGCTGCCCGCGCTGCCATGGGCCGCCGCGATCGCCGCCTGGATCGAGTAAAGACTGAACCGCCCGCCCAGCACCTGGCGCACCAGGGCCTGGCCCTCGGCGATTTGGGCCTGGTTCCACAGCGCGCGGTCCTGCTCGTCGAGCGGCACGATCTCCCCGCCGACCACGCGCGCCGCGCGCCGCGCGTCATGCAGCAGCATCAGGGCCAGAAGCCCCGTCACCTCGGGCTCCTCGATCAGCGTGCCGAGCAGGCGCGCCAGCCGGATGGCTTCCGCACAGAGGTCGGTGCGCAGCGCGCTGGCGCCCGAACTGGTCAGGTACCCCTCGTTGAAGACGAGATAGATCACTTGCAGCACCGCCTCGATGCGCTCGGCAAGTTCATCAGGCCCCGGCACCACATAGGGGATGCCCGCATCGCGGATCTTGGCCTTGGCCCGCACGATGCGCTGTGCGATCGTCACCGGGCTGGTGAGATAGGCCGCGGCGATTTCCTCGGTCGTCAGCCCGCAGATCTCACGCAGCGTCAGCGCCACCTGCGCATCCGGCGACAGCGCCGGGTGACAGCAGGTGAAGACCAGTCGCAGCTGGTCATCGGCAATGGCCGGGATATCCGAGTCATCGGGCAGGGCCTCCAGTTCGATCTGCTGGGCCAGCTGGTCGGCAGCCCGATCGAAACGGGCGTCGCGCCGGATGCGGTCAATGGCCTTGAAGCGCCCCGCCGAGACCAGCCAGGCCCGCGGATTGGCCGGTATCCCCCGCTCTGGCCAGCTGGCGAGCGCGGCGAGCCAGGCATCGTGCAGCGCTTCCTCGGCGCGGTCGAACCCGCCCAGCAGGCGAATGAGCGTGGCCAGCACGCGCGGCGCCTCGGCGCGATAGACCGCCTCGATGGCCCGACCCGCTTCGTTCAACCTTGGACGCTCATCACCGGCCGCACTTCCACGCAGCCGATCCGGGCCAGCGGGATATTGGCGCCGATGCGCATGGCCTCGTTGAGGTCCGCCGCCTCGATCAGGATGAAGCCGGCCACCTGTTCCTTGAGCTCGGCGAAAGGCCCGTCGGTGGCGCTCATCTTGCCCTGGCGCATCCGCACCGTGGTGGCGTTGGCGGGCGACATCAGCGCCTCGGCCGCGATGAAATGGCCCCGCCGCTGCAGCTCCAGGTCGTATTCCGCCGAATCCTTGACCAGTTGCGCCCACTCGCCGGGTGGCAGCGTGTCGGGCAGGGTGCTGTCGAAGCAGACGAGGCAGAGATATTTCATGTCGGATCCTCCGGTTTTGGTTGTACCGGACTCTCATCGAACGGGGAGGGGCGGATTCGACATCGCCGCGCGTTCAAATGACGTTTCCTGGCCTAGCCGGCGCGCTTGGCTGGGCTGCGGCTCTGGTTGGCCAGCCCGCTGATCGCCGCGCGCAGTGCCGCCGGCTTGACCGGCTTGGTGACCACGGCAATGCCGCGCTCCTCGGCCAGGGCCCGCACCGCCGGGCTGCGGTCCGCCGTCACCAGCGCCGCAGGCAGGTGCCCGCCCACATTGTGCCGCAGCCATTCGATGGCATCGAGGCCCGAGGTCTGGTCGAGGTGATAGTCCATCAGTACTAGGTCCGGATACCAGCCTTCCAGCAGCCTTTCGCGGTCGATCTGCTTGAGCGAGAGCGCGCTGCGCACATCGCATCCCCAATGGCGCAGCAGCCCCTCCATCGCCTCGAGGATGGCCGCCTCATTGTCTACGCAGAGGATCTTGAGGCCCTGCGTGCCGAAGCTGGTTTCGGCCGGCGCCGGATTGGCTTCGGGCACGGCCTTGATGGTGCGCGTTGCCGGCAGGAACAGCGAAAAGCGCGAGCCGCGCCCTTCTCTGCTGTCGAGTTCAAGCACCAGCCCCAGCGCCGTCACGAGGCGCTGCACGATGGAAAGCCCCAGCCCCAGCCCCTGCGCCATGCGTGCGCCGCGTTCCAGCCGCGAAAATTCGGCAAACAGCAGCCGGTGCTGGTCCTTGTTGAAGCCGATCCCGGTGTCGATCACGTCGAGCCGCATGCGGCCGCCCCGCCGCCGGAAGCCGACCAGCACCTTGCCCCCCGGCTGGGTATATTTGATCGCGTTGGAGACCAGGTTTTGCACGATGCGCCCCACCAGCGAGCGGTCCACCATCACCGTCGCATCGGTCGCCACGATGCGCAGCGAGATGCTGCGCTCGCGTGCCATGGGGCCGAATTCCACCTCGATCTTCTTGAGGATGTCCCGCCCGGCCACCGGCGCTGGCACGGGCTTGAGCGCGCCGCTGTCGATGCGCGAAATATCCAGCAGTGCGCCCATAATGTCTTCCACGGCCGTCAGCGACGCCTCGATGGAATTGGCGAGGTCCGCCAGTCCGGTCGATTTGGCCCGCTCGATCAGCGTGGACGTATAGAGCCGTGCCGCATTGAGCGGCTGCAGCAGGTCGTGGCTGGCGGCCGCGAGGAACCGCGTCTTGTCGTGGTTGGCGGCATCCGCCTTGGCGCGTGCGCTTTCAAGCTCGGCATTGACCCGGGTCAGCGCCGACGTCCGCTCCGCCACTCGCTCCTCCAGCGACTGGTTCACCCGCTCCAGTTCGCGCTCGGCGCGCACCCGGGCGGTGACATCGGAAAAGCTGATGACGAGGCCGCCATTGGGCAGGCGGCTCGAGTGGAATTCCAGGGTCTGGCCGGCATTGCCCAGCCGCTGCGTCACGGTGGTCGGCGAGGCTGTCAGCAGGTTGATTCGTTCGATCGCCAGCCGCGCCGCATCGCCGCTGCCAAAGTCGCCACGGTCTCCCAGAAACAGTGCGATGTCGAAGAGCGGCGTGCCCGGCTTCACCAGTTCGTCGGGCAGCACCAGCAGAGTGTTATAGCGGCTGTTCGAGGTCACGAGGCGCAGCGCGGCATCGAACACCGCAATGCCTTGCGGAATGTAGTCGATCGCATGCCTGAGGCTGGTGGCAGCCGCGGTCTCGTGGGCGGGCATTTTCTGCGGTCCTGGATCTCTGGGCGCGGCGGGACTATCGGCCCGCCATGAAAGCTGCGCAAGACCTACTCTGGGCCCATTGCATTTGTCTGCCGACTGAGGGAGTCTTTTGCTCTATGCGTCGGGGCAATGGGCTGGCGCCAAGCTGGAGGGGATACGCAATGTTCAAGGAATTTCGGGACTTCGCCATCAAGGGCAACATGATCGATCTCGCCATTGGCGTGATTATCGGCGCCGCCTTCGGCGCGATCGTGTCCTCGATCGTCGATGATATCTTCATGCCCCTGATCGGCCTGATCATCGGCGGCGTGGACTTCTCGAACCTGTTCGTTGTCCTGTCCAACCCCGACAATGTGGCTGTGCCCTCGGTGGCCGCCGCCAAGGAAGCGGGCGTCTCCACGCTCAATGTCGGCCTCTTCATCAATGCCGTGGTCAAGTTCACCATCATCGCCTTCGTGCTGTTCATGGTGGTCAAGGGCATCAACTCGCTCAAACGCGAGGCCGCCAAGGAACCCGTCGCCCAGACGCCTGCCCCCAGCAAGGAAGAAGTGCTGCTCACCGAAATCCGCGACGCCCTGCGCGCCAACCCGCGCTGACCGCCCGCGCGACTGCGTAACGTCGCAGGATAAAAATCCGTTGACATGGGATGCCTAGGTAAATATCCCTATTACCTAGGTAGTTCATCCTACGTATTCTCCTTATCGGACGGCAAGAACACTTATCGCAAACTACCTTGGCGATTCACCTGGGGGCGTCGCTGGCGAGGCTGCCATCGGCAGTACTGCGAGGGGTGCGAGTTCGTCGGGCGAAAGGGTGCGACGTAAGCGAAACTTGCCAGCTGGACGGGGGCAATATGAGCGACGAGATCTACTATCATTCCTTTCTCAATCGAGGCCGGCTGATCCACATCGTGGATGGGGACCCAGCCACCTGCGAGGCCCTGAGCGTGCTGTTCCGCCTCGAGGGCTTCCAGACGTCCTTCTCGCTGAACGCGGAACATTTCATCGTCAATCTGCAACGGCGACGACCCGATGTCGTCCTCATCAACCTCGCCTTGGGCGATGAGAGCGGTCTGGCGCTGCTGCGCAGCTTCAAGGCCATGCGCACCGGCACGCCCGTTTTCATGCTCGCCGAGACCCCGCAGGTCGCCGCCACGGTCACCGCCATGAAGCTGGGCGCGTCGGACGTCATCACCAAGCCGATCGACACCGAGCACCTGCTGACGGTGATCCGCGACGCGCTGCGGCTCGATATCCATCTGCGGCCGGTGCAGGGTGGGCGCCGCCCCGTCGAGGTGCGTGGCTTCGCCCAACTCACCCCGCGCGAGCGGCAGGTGCTCGAGCTGATCACCAATGGCCAGTCCAACAAGGAAGCCGGCCGCGAACTCGGCATTTCTCCCCGCACCATCGAAGTCCACCGCGCTCGCGTCATGGAGAAGCTGGGGGCGCGCAATACGGCGGACCTGATGCGGATCGTGCTGACGGGCTGAGCAGAGCCGGTCAAGTTGCCCCGGCGCCACACGACGCGGAACGGGATGACGTCCAGCGCCTGCTGCGCTGTAAAATACAATAGCATTGACTAATGCATTAGTGTTGGCTATTGATTTTTCATGAGCCAAACCCAAGACATGACTGCCGTGATGCGAGCCTTGGCCGACCCCACGCGGCGAGCCGTCTTTGAACGCATCGTCACTTCGGAAGAAGTCAGCGTCGTTGAGCTCACCAAGGCCAGCAACGTCACCCAGGGCGCGATCTCGCAGCATCTCAAGACCTTGAAGAAGGCTGGGCTCGTTGCGGAACGGCCGGAGGGCCGCAACGTCTATTATCGTGTTCAACCGACAGGTCTCGCGCCGCTGGTCGATTGGATGGACCACTATGGGGTGTTCTGGCGCCATCGCTTCACCGACTTGAAGAAGCTCTTGAAGGAGATAGATCCATGAACCAGGTGGACCAAATGGCCAGAGGTTCCGAGTCCTCGAACACCCGAGCCATTGTTGTCGAAGAAGTCATTCCCCACAGCCAGACGAAAGTCTGGGAGGCTATCACCAGGCATGACTACCTGGACCGATGGCTGATGAAGAACGATTTCGAGCCGGTCGTCGGGCACCGGTTTACCTTTCAGGCCCAGCCGATGGGAGATTGGGACGGCGTCGTTCATTGCGAGGTTCTGCAATGTGATGCTCCCAATGTCCTGAGCTATTCCTGGGTCGGTGGATCTGCAAAGAACCCGGGAGTTGGCTCCGTTCTCGATTCCACACTGACAATAACACTCACTCCGGTCGAGGGCGGCACGCGCTTCAGGCTGGTGCATGACGGGTTCCGTTCACCAGAAAACGACGCGGGCTTCACGGCGATGAGCAGCGGCTGGGGTGGGATCATCAAGCGGATCGAGGCCTTGCTGGCCGAAAAGTCCTGAGATGGCGCCAGCGGTGGCGCCTGAACATCCGGACCATGCGGGCAGATGCTGCTTCTGCCCGCATGGTGGGAAGTCCTACCAGGGGACGTTGCCCTGCGGCTCGACAAAGCTGCCCGAAACCGCATCGGGGCCGAGCAGGGCATAGGCGACCGGAAGGCGTGCGCCTTCGGCCGGCGTCATGAAGCCGTTGCCGCCTGTCAGGTCGGTCCGGACATAGCCGGGCGCCACCGAGTTCACGACGATGGGCGTGTCCCTGAGTTCTGCCGCCAGCTGGACTGTCAGCATGTTGAGCGCGGCCTTGGACGCGTTGTATCCGATCAGCCGGGCCTCGTAGTAAGGCGAGGTCGGGTCGCCATTGATGGCAAGCGAGCCCAAGGTAGTTGCAAGGTTCACGATGCGACCCGCCTTCGAGCGGCGCAGCAAGGGCAGCATGGCTTGCGTCACGGCGAGGGTGCCGAGGAAATTGGTTTCCATTTGCCTGCGCGCCGCAGCGGTTGAGCCAAGGGAAGGCGGACCATCTTCGGCATCCACGATCCCGGCATTGTTCACGAGAATGTCGAGCCGGCCATACTTGGCGGTTATCGTCTCAACTGCCGCAGCTATGGTCGCCTCATTGGTGAGGTCGATTTCGATCGCCTCGACGGCCAGCCCATCCTGTTCCAGATCGCGGGCGGCATGCCGGCCGCGTTGCAGGTTTCGCGCACCCATTATCACCGCAATGTCGGCCTCGGCCAATTGGCGGGCAATTTCCAAGCCGATGCCTTTGTTTGCCCCGGTGACAAGCGCGACCTTCTTCAAATCCGTCATTGATTTTCCTCGGATATTCGCCGAATTGATGCTTTCAATATATGAAGGATCATTCGTTTTCGGGATTCGCATATGGACGCGACGCCGCCCAGGCACCTGACCGCCCGCAAGAAGCCGCGCCAGGCACGGTCCGCCACGACGGTCGAGGCGATTTTCGAAGCGACCATTCAGGTTTTGCTGCGGGAGGGAATCCATCGGCTGACGACCACGCGCGTGGCCGAGCGCGCCGGCGTATCGGTGGGCACCATGTACCAGTATTTTCCGCACAAGCAGGCGCTGCTCTATGCGCTGAACGAGCGGTATCTCGATCTGGTGGCTGAGCGCGTGGAAGCGGCCTGCCAGGCCCAACATGGAGCCCCGACGAAAGCGATGGTTGAGGCGCTGGTCACCGCCTATTGGGAGGCCAAGACCGAGCGCAGCGAAGTGACGCGCGCGCTCTACCGGTCCGCTGTCGAACTCGACAACGAAGCCCTGATCGAGGCCTTCGCCAGGCGCATGGACGCGGCAACCATCGCCATGCTGAAAAGTGCCCCCGACGCGGTCTATGCCAATCTTGATCTGGTCAACGTCACACTGCTGTCGGTGATCTTCGGGACGGTCCGAAACGTCTTTGAACGCAATTTGCCGGCGTCCGAGCAGGTCGCAATTCGCCGCCAGTTGACGATCATGTGCCTGTCCTATCTCGAAATGTCGGGAGGCCGAGCCGAACGCGGAACCATTGGTTTTCCTAGCCGGCCTTGACCAGCGAGCGCGCCCATGCCCGTGCGCGCTCCACCTCTCCGTCCCTGAGCGGACCTTCGGTCCCGCCGACGAGGAAGCCGGCGGGTTCGCCGGCCAGTACACATCCCTTGGCGGCCAGCATGCGCTGCAGCACGTCGCTGGCATAGCCGCCCACTTCGACGACCCAACGCAGCGGTGCCGGGTGGATGGTCTCGAGATCAAGGCGCGTATCGAAGGCCGCCGCGGCCAGCGGGCCCAACGTGGCATCGGCGTAACCGTCGAGGAAGTTCTGCATGTTGGGGGTGGGGCGGAAGCCGCGCGTCGGGGAACCGACAATCAGCAGGTCGACGCCGTCCAGGCTGACGTTGGTCGCCGTGCCCACTGCGGCCAGGCGCACGCTATGGGTGGTTTCAAGTTCGCTGGCCATCGCCTTGGCCAGCGTCCCGGTATTGCCGAAAACGCTGTCGTAAACGATCAAGATCGTCATGGGAGCCTCCTGACACTGCCAGCAGACCATGCGCCCCAAAAGGGCGGCGCACTTTGACTTTGATCAACCCCCGGTGGTGGGCAGGGTCAAATCGCCGCTCGTCAGCTTGCTGGCGGTGATCTTGGCGTCGGCCGCCTCGCGCGGCAGCTCGAGGCTCGTCCAGACGCTGACCAGGGCATGGCGCAGCGCAAAGATCATCTCGTCGGTATGCAGCGGCGTCGGCGTGATGCGCAGCCGCTCGGTACCCTTGGGCACGGTCGGGTAGTTGATCGGCTGGATGTAGATATTGTGCTTTTCGAGCAGCATGTCGCTGGCCGCCTTGCACTGGCGCGCGTCGCCCACGATCAGCGGCACGATATGGGTATCGGTCTCCATCACCGGCAGGCCGGCATCGGCCAGGATCGCCTTGGTCAGGCGCGCCTGGCGCTGGTGCATCACGCGTTCATGCGTCGAGTCCTTGAGATGCTCGATCGAGGCGCGGGCCGCCGCGCAAAGCGCCGGGGGCAGGGAGGTGGTGAAGATGAATTCGGGCGCGTAGGAGCGCACCGCATCCACGATCGCCTTGTTGGCGGCGATATAGCCGCCCATCGTCCCAAAGCCCTTGGCCAGCGTGCCTTCGACAATGTCGATCCGGTCCATCAGGCCGTCGCGCTCGGCAATGCCGCCGCCGCGCGGGCCATACATGCCCACCGCATGAACTTCATCGATATAGGTCAGCGCGCCGAATTCCTCGGCCAGGTCGCAGATTTCCTTGATGGGGGCCACGTCGCCATCCATCGAATAGACCGATTCAAAGCAGATCAGCTTGGGCCGCTTGCGGTCGGTGGCCGCCAGCAATTCGCGCAAATGCGCCACATCGTTATGGCGGAAGATCTGCTTCTGCATGCCGGACTGGCGCACGCCCTGGATCATCGAGGCGTGGTTGAGCTGGTCCGAGAAGATGATGCAGTCGGGCAGCAGGCGCGCAATGGTGGCAATGGCCGCCTCGTTGGAAACGAAGCCCGAGGTGAAGACCAGTGCCGCTTCCTTGCGGTGCAGGTCGGCCAGCGACCGCTCCAGCTCGACCAGCGGCCGGTTGGTGCCTGAAATATTGCGCGTGCCGCCCGAGCCGACGCCGAGCTTGCCGGCCGTCTCCTGCATGGCGCCGATCACCTTGGGGTGCTGGCCCATGCCCAGATAGTCATTGGAGCACCAGATGGTCAGTTCGCGCTGGTTGTCGGAATCGTCGCGATAGATGGCGCGCGGGAATTGCCCTGCAATGCGCTCAAGATCGGCAAAGACGCGATAGCGCTTTTCCGCGCGCAACGTATCGACTGCATCTTCGAATATGCCGCGATAATCCATCGGAAACGTCCTTCTTGCCTCGCCGCCCCCGGGCGAACCGCTCGGCAACAAGCCATAACTAGGTAGGCGCTCATGTCATTGACATAGGTCAATTCGACGCGCGCCGGCATGCTGCCAGGACACTTTGGCGCAAGGCGCCGGCCCGGCAACTTGAGACTCATTCTAAAGTGTCAGGCCCCTTCTGCCAATGCTTCAGTCGCCCTGAAGCCGCAAATGCAGCTCCGGCACGGGCAGGGACCACCCGCTTGTCGGGCAGTCGCGCCTGCGCTACCACCCATCACGGAGGGTCCATGACAGAGTTTGCTCGCTATCCCAGTCTCGCCGGCACGCCGGTGATCATCTCCGGCGGCGCGTCGGGCATTGGCGAAAGCCTGGTGCGCAATTTCGCCGCCCAGGGCGCCAGGGTCGGCTTTGTCGACATCGCCGTTGCTGCGGGCGATAAGCTCGCCGGGGAACTGACCGCGGCCGGCCACACCGTGCGGTTCACCCCTTGCGATATCACCGACATCGAGGCCTACCAGGCCGCCATTGCCGGCTTTGCCGAGGCACATGGCGATGCTCTGGTGCTGGTCAACAACGCCGCGCATGATCAACGTCATGACTGGAGCGAGGTCACGCCAGCCTATTGGGACGACCGGATGGCGGTCAACCTGCGCCACGCCTTCTTCGCCATCCAGGCCGTGGCCCCCGGCATGGTCCGGGCCAGGCGTGGCTCCATCATCAATACCGGCTCGATCAGCTGGATGATCCTGACGCCGTCCCTGCCGGTCTACGAGACCGCCAAGGCGGCGATGCACGGGCTGACCCGCGCCATGGCCCGTGAACTGGGCCGGTCGGGCATTCGTGTCAATTCGCTGGTGCCCGGCGCAATTCTGACCGAGCGGCAGCTGGCGCTCTGGCTCGATGAGACGACGCTCCAGCAGATCGTCGACGCCCAGGCGCTCGCCAGCCATGTCTATCCCGACGACGTCGCCCGCATGGCCCTGTTCCTGGCCGCTGAAGACAGCGCCATGATCTCCGCCCAGCAATTCCTCGTCGATGGCGGCTGGGCCAGTACCTGATCCGTTGCTTGGCACGTTCATCTGGCGTTCAGGCTCTTTGCTTCACCACCATCCTGCCGTATTCAGTGGTCACCACAGGCCACTTTCCGAATCCTTCAGGGGGATAATAATGAAGTCGAAGATTCTGGTTGCGCTCGCCGCGACCCTGGCGCTCAGCGCCTGCACCACCACCAATCCTTATACGGGCCAGTCCCAGCTCTCCAACACTGCCGGCGGTGCGCTGATCGGCACGGGCGGCGGCGCAGTCGCCGGTGCCCTGGTTGGCGCTGCCGTGGGTGGCGATCCGCGCGTTGGCGCGTTGATCGGCGCTGGTGTCGGCGGCCTCACCGGCGCGGCCATCGGCTCCTATATGGACCAGCAGGAAGCCGAACTGCGCGCCCAGTTGCAGGGCACCGGCGTTTCCGTGACCCGCGTCGGCCAGAACATCATCCTCAACATGCCGTCCAACATCACCTTCGCCACCGACCAGTCAACGGTGCAGCCGGCCTTCAACCAGACCCTGGTCTCGGTCGCGCTCGTGCTGAAGAAGTTCGACAAGTCCATTGTCGATGTCTATGGCCACACCGACAGCCAGGGCGACGATGCCTATAACCTGAGCCTCAGCCAGCGCCGCGCCGTTTCGGTTGCGACCATCCTGGCCAACCAGGGCATCGACCAGCGCCGCTTCTATATCGAAGGCAAGGGTGAAACCTCCCCCATCGCCAGCAACGCCACCGAAGCCGGCCGCGCCCAGAACCGCCGCGTCGAAATCCAGATCGCGCCCATCAACGGCTGATCCTGGCTGTCGTCAGAATCGAAAAGCGCGGCTCGAGGGCCGCGCTTTTTGTTTATCAGGACGTCGGAGCCACCGGTTCCACCACCGGCTCGGCAGAGGGCGTTCCCGGCTGGACATCGCTGCCCGGTGCGCCATTGAACATCTGCATGAGAAACAGCAGTGCGATGACGATGGCGAGGCCAAAGACGCCATAGAGCCACCAATTGGTTGGTCCCGTTGCGGCCACTGTGGCTTCATGCTCGCCTGCCACCTTGATCGCCGAACCATCCGGCACGTCGATGCGTGAGCCGTTTTCGTCGACCAGGTGATCCACGCTGGCCACGGTGGGCTGCGGTTGCTTGGGGGCGGTAGCCATCAGAAGTCTCCCTTGATCACGGTGTCCCCGCCCACGCCGTCCTGCACGCCCTGGCGCACTTCGGCGATGGCAAGGTCGATCTCTTCGGCATCAAAGCCGAGGTCCTTGCCTTCCTGGCTCGCCCCAGTCACGTCCGACTTGAGCTGGTGCAGCAGGTCGAGCTTTTCCCGGGCGGTAAACAGGCTGTTGTGAGCGATGGCCATGGGAGTGATTTTGTCATTGCCGCCCATGCGGTCGCGGAGGCTGTCAAAGATCATCTCGCGTCTCCTTCAATGGGTCTGGTGACCCCCGACAAACCAATGCTTTGCCAAGCCGCGGGGTTCCGTTCCCCCGTCTCGCACCACGGTCCGATCACATTTTTTTCAGCCGGAACCGCTGGCGCCGCGGGCACGTTGACCTGTCACACGCAACCACAGAGGAGTTCGAAATGGCTTACGATGACATTCGCAACCGCGATGCCGACGTCAAGGAAACCCACGACCTCATCGCCTCCGACAAGGTCGAAGGCACCAAGGTTTATGACCCGCGCGGCGAGCATATCGGTTCGGTCGAACGCCTTCTGGTCGAAAAGCGCAGCGGCAAGGTTTCCTATGCGGTGCTGAGCTTTGGCGGCTTCCTCGGCATCGGTGAAGACCACTACCCGCTGCCCTGGTCCAAGCTCAACTACGACGAGAGCCTGGGCGGCTACCGTGTCGACGTCACCAAGGAGCAGCTGGAAGGCGCTCCGAAGTACGACTACGAGCACGACGAGGATTACTGGACGGCAGAGAACGGTCGTCGCGTCTACGACCACTACGGTGTCGCGCCCTACTGGATCTAGTCAGCTCCCCGGCATTTCATGACCAAGTGATACTGCCAGCCGGCGCCCCCCTCGAGGACGCCGGTCTTTCCTTTTGCGGGGCGAGCCCTAGCTAAGCAGGCCGCGTCAAGCTATTCAGTAGATCCCGACACATGACAGAACCGCCAAGAGTTCTGAGAGGAAAACCTGACAATGACGAGCCCTGCCGAACGCGACGCACTGGACGCCGACCTGCTCGCACAGGTCACAGAAATCGTCTCCGCCTATGTCTCCAGCAACCCCATTTCGCCCGCCGACCTGCCCGCCCTGATCGCCGATACGCATCGGGCGCTGCAGTCCCTCTCTGCCAACGGCGTGGCTGCCGTGGTGGAGGAGTTGACCCCGGCCGTGTCGATCAGGAAGTCAGTGACCCCGGACTACATTGTCTGCCTGGAAGACGGCAAGAAGTTCAAGTCGCTGAAACGGCATTTGAGCGTGCTCGGCATGACGCCCGACGAGTACCGCGCCCGTTGGGGCCTGCCCAAGGACTATCCGATGGTCGCGCCGAACTATGCGGCAACGCGGTCCGCGCTCGCCAAGTCCAACGGACTGGGCCGCAAGCCGGATGTGACCGCCAAGCCGGTCAGGAAGTCGAAAGCCCGCGCCTAGGCTTCTCCGCAAAGCATTACCCGACGACGGAAGCCGAGATGGATCAGAATAAGACCGCCCTTGAACGCACATTCGAACTGGCCAAATCAGGCCGGTTCGCCAGCTTTGGCGAAATCAAGAAGGTCGTGCGTGGCGAAGGTTATGCCGTGGACCAGCTCACCGGTCCGCAACTGTCCAAGCAGGTGCGCGGCTTGATCGAACTCGCCCGGACCCGCCAATCGGCCGAACGCTAGGGGGCAGGCCGTTCAGGCCTGCTGGCGCCGGTTGATATAGGCCAGCAGCAAGGGTGCGGCAAACAGCGTTGCTATGCCCGCCAGGGGGTCGGAAACGACCAGCAGCAGGCCGATCCAGGCCGACAGAACCAGCGGCAGAGCGCGGCGCGTCTGCGGTGGCTCGGCGGCAAGTCCCAATATTTCGGCCGTGGAAAGCACGCGGCCCTGGCACAGGACAACCGGCGCCGCGTCGGCGGTCGGCTGCAGCGTCGATACGCAAATGTGTTCCACTGCCATGATCGCCTCGCTTGATCGAAGCGACCATGACGCGCAAAAGCTTCGTCGGCTTTGAAACGCGAGCCGGCATTTTATCGGACCCAGCAAGACATTGTTAATCGCAGGGCGTTTTGCCCCAAGACTTTCCCCCGTCCCGGGCGTTTGCTCGGGTGGGGTTGATGGTTTTGGCGACCAATCCATGTCCGAACAGCGAAGCGAACGGACCAATCAATCATGCTTCTGGCCATTTTGGCGCTCCTTGCCAGTTTTGTTGCGACCACGCTGCTGAGCCTGGCCGGCGCCTATTTTGGCGGCGCCGCCGGCGCGGTCGTGGGCATGGTCGTCGGCATTGTGCTGGCCTTCCTCCTCATGGCGCGGAGGGCAGGGCGATGATGACCGACAGGGCAATCTGCATCTGCGTCGTCGGCACGCGGCCGGAAGTCATCAAGATGGCCGCGGTGATCGCGCGCCTGGGGGAAAGCGACTGGGCAAGGCCATTCATCGTCAGCATCGGCCAGCATGCCGAACTGCTTGACCGGGCCATGGCCGATTTCGGCATCGTGGCGGACCATCACATCGCCATAGACCGCAATCGGGGCTCGATCCTCGAAGTCGCGTCCCAGGCCATGGATCGCCTCGATGCGCTGCTGGAGGGCCTCGACCCCGCCTGCGTCATCGCCCAGGGCGATACGACCACGGTAATGGCGGCCGCCCTCGTGTCCTTCTATCGGAAGCTGCCCTTCGTGCATGTGGAAGCCGGGCTGCGCACGGGCGACCTGCGCGCCCCCTTTCCCGAGGAATTCAACCGTCGCGTGGCGGCGCTTGGCGCCCGCCTTCACTGCGCGCCGACGCAGGGAGCAGCGCAGAACCTGCTGGCCGAGGGCATATCCGATGCCGATATCCTGCTCTCGGGCAATACGGTCATCGATGCCCTGCTCGCCACCGCGGCGCAGAACCCTCGGCTTCCGGCCGATTTTCTCGCCGTGCCGCGCCCCATCCTGGTGACGGCGCATCGCCGCGAGAGCTTTGGTTCGCAGATGGAGGAGGCCTTTGGCGCCCTCCGCGCCGTCGTCGAGCAATATCCCGATATCGGCCTCTACTTTCCGGTCCATCCCAACCCCAACACCCTGGCATTGGCGCAGCGGCTGCTTGGCGGGCATGAGCGCATCGTTTTGACCCAGCCGCTGGCCTACCCACAGCTGGTGGCAGCCATGCAGGTCAGCTGGATAGTCGTCACCGATAGCGGCGGGCTACAGGAGGAGGCGCCGGCCCTTGGCAAGCCGGTCCTGGTATTGCGCGATGTTACCGAGCGGCCCGAGGCCATAGCCAGCGGCGCTGTCGAGCTGGTGGGCACGGACCGGAGCCGTATCCTGCAGGCCATCGGGAAACTTGCCACAAATCCGGTCGCCTATGCGGGTATGGCAAGGCCGGTTTTTCCCTATGGGGACGGAACAGCGGCAGAACGAATTGTCGCGGCGATCCGCCAGCGCGTCGTTCCCGTAAAAGATCGTTAGGCGCTACCCCGTAGCGCCAGGAGTACATCCATGCGTAAGACCCTGTTGCCTGTCCTGGCGTTGCTCGTCACGGTCGGCCCGGCAATCGCCGAGACCGTCACTGTGGAGACGACGCTGGCCCAGCGCGGCTTTGCCGAGGGCTTCCTGCTGTCCGGGCGCCAGGCGTCGAGCCTCTATCTTCCGCTCCCGACCGGGACAGCCATCACCAATCTGCGCATTGGCATGAAGGCACAGCTGGTGGCGCCGAACCTGCAGCGCGGTAGCGTCGTCATCATGGTCAATGGCCAGCCAGTCGATGCCCTCCGGCTCGATGAGGACCCGCGTGCGCAGATCCTGCGGCTGGACACCGTGGTCAATCAGGGCGGATCATTTCAGGCGCCGGCGCTCGACCTGCGTTTTCGGGCCGATCTGATTGCTCATGCCGAATTCTGCGCCGACCATTTCGATCCGGCCGACACGCTGCAGGTCCTGCCGGAAACCACCATTGCCTATGACATCGATCTTGCAGCGGTCACCACCCTGCGCGATGCGCTGGCGCTGCTGCCCGGGCTGGCGGAGGTCGAGGTGGCTTCGCCGCTGACGCCGGGCGCAAGCGCGGCGGTGCTGAAACTCGGGGCCCTGCTCGCCAGCGGGGGCTATCGCGCCAGCTTCACGGAGGCGTCCGACGCCACAGTGGGCCTGTCCCTGACGGCGCCGAGCGCTGACGGGGCGATCCGGCTTGCACACGAGCCTGGCCGGCTGCGCATCCTCGTGCCGGAAAATGCCGATATCGCTGCTTTCGCCCGGCTTTGGCAGGCTGTGCCCGCGGCCTTGTCCGGCGAGACGCTGCAGGCGACCAGCGCGGTCGCTCCGCCCAGCGCCGGCGCCGATGGCTTCTGGGCCTTTCCCACCTTGCCAGGGCCGCTGCGCGTCGTGCAGACCGGTGCGCTGGGTCTCGATTTTCCCATGCTCGACGGCACTGGCCGCCGCGCCAGCCAGGTCCGGCTTCGCCTGACGGTGGCCCCCGACTGGTCCGACGCCAATCCCGTGATCACCCTTTATCTCAATGGCCAGCTGATCACGGCGAGCCGGGCAAAGATCGGGGAAAATACCCTGACCGCAACGCTGCCGGGCGAACTGCTGCGGCTGTCCAACCGGCTGGATGTGACGGTGGATCGGGCCCAGGCCGAGGGCTATTGCCCCGGCCCCAATCCCGGCCAGGCCGTGCAATTGCTGGCCGGCACAGGCATTGATTATGACGGTCGCGCCAGCGGCGGCTTTGCCGTCGTGGCCGGCGCATTGCGCCAGGGTGGCACACTGGTTCTGCCTGAAGCGGCAAGCGATGAGGGCGGGCTTGCCTACCTGACCCTCGCGTCGCGTGTGTTGAGCGGGCTCGGCGTCGGCGCGGCCCCCGTTGACGTGGCGTTCGGCGAAGCGGCCACGCCAACCGGCCCGGTCCTCTCCATCGTTGCTGCAGGCGTCGACGGTCTGGTCCTGCCCATGGGCCAGCCTGAGCTGACGCTGTCGACCGACCAGCCCCTGGCCAGCCTCCTCGCCAACGCCGACGGGCAGCGCCTCGACATCCGCGTGCTCGAAGGCCAGCCGTTGCCGGATCCGGCCGGCATTTTCCTGGGCAATGGCGGCGCAGCGCTCGTCGGTCCGGAAGGCGTCATCTGGCAGGATTCGCCCACCGATAGCGGTCCCTCCATTCTCCAGCGCGCTCGCGATGTCTCGCGCGGCCTTGTCGATGTGCTGCGCATAGACGGCGTGTTCTGGAGCCTGGTCGGGATGATGGTGATCGCCCTGGTGGTGCTGGCGCGGGCGCTGCTCAAGCGCTTTTTCGATGACCAGGCCTCCAGATGACCGAACTGCTGCTGGCCCTGGCCACGTATCAGAGCGTCGTCGAAATGCTGGCGGTGGGGCTGACGGTGCTGATCCTGCTCACCAGCCTGGACGACCTGTTGATCGACCTATGGTATTGGCTGAGGAGCTTCTACCGCTGGTTCTGGATCCACGCGCGCTTTCCGCGCCTCAAGGCCGAAACGCTCGATGCCAAGCCGGAGCGCCCCATCGCCATCATGGTGCCGGCCTGGAAGGAGAGCGAGGTCATCCTCGCCATGCTCACCACCTCCAACACGCTGATCCGCTATTCCAACTACCACTTCTTCGTCGGTGTCTACCGCAACGATGCCGAGACCATTGCCGAAGTCCGTTCGGCAATGGCGCGTTTCCCCAATGTCTCGATGTCGGTCGTGCCGCGCGATGGGCCGACCAGCAAGGCCGATTGTCTCAACGTGGTGCTGGCCGACATCCTCGCCCATGAACGCCGGATCGGAACGCCCTTTCTCGGCATCGCGCTGCATGACAGCGAGGACGTGATCCACCCCTACGAGCTCAAGCTTTTCAACTACCTGCTCGACCGCATGGACCTGATCCAGTTGCCGGTCTTTTCGTTCCCGCGCGGCCTGCACGAGCTCGTGGCCGGCACCTATATGGACGAGTTCGCCGAATGGCACTCCAAGGACCTGGTCGTCCGCGAAAGCATGACCGGCGTGGTGCCCTGCGCCGGCGTCTCCGCCTGCTTTTCCCATCGCGCCATCGACGCCCTGCGCCAGGAGCGGGCCGGCGAAGTCTTTTCCACCACCAGCCTGACCGAGGACTACGACATCGCATTCCGGCTGGCCAAGATGGGCATGCGGGAAATCTTCGTGCGCCTCCCCATCTCCCTGGTCGTCGAGGCAGTGGGGCCGGACGGCATGCCCGAAATCACCCGGCGCAGCATGCCGGTCGCCACCCGCGAGTTCTTCCCCGAGGATTTCCGCGCGGCCTATCGGCAGCGGGCGCGCTGGCTATTGGGCATCGCCTTCCAGGGCTGGACGCAGCACGGCTGGGAGGGAAATCTCGGCGCCAAATACTTCTTCCTGCGCGACCGCAAGGGGCTGATCACCGCTCCCGCCGCGATCCTGGCCTATTTCGCCATGTTCAGCCTGCTTGTCGGCCATGGCCTCTTCCAGCTCCTGCCCCAGGCCGAGCGGCCGCCCTATGCCCTGCTCGGGTCCGACCTGTACCGCACGCTGCTCTGGGTAAATCTCATTCTGCTCGGCAACCGGCTGGTGCAACGCACCCTCTTCACCACCCGTATCTACGGCATCTGGCAGGGGCTGATGGCCGGGCCCCGTATGATCGTGTCGAACCTGTTGAACTTCTTCGCCACCCTGCGCGCCGCGGCTATCTTCGCGCGGCACAAGGCCACCGGCAAACCCATCGTCTGGGACAAGACCACCCATTCCTACCCCTTCCAGATCGCCTCAGGCGTCGCGCGTCTTCCGGGATAGGTGTCGTGCCGAATGCTGGTCCTCCGTGCCGCCGATGACGACACGGACCGGCAGCCCGTGGGGCTGCCGGCAGGTTTGCTCCTAGTAGTCGAACTGCTTGGCGAGGGTCAGCTTGAAAGTGCGACCCTTCGAGCGGTCCATCGAGAGGTTCTCGCGGTAGTCGGCGTTGAAAATGTTCTCGATGGAGAACTGCGCCTCGGTCCCTTTGAACGCGCCGGACTGCGGCTTCCAGCTGGCAAAGACGTCGACCGAGGCCCAGCCGCCCGGCATGGGCGTGGCCGGAACTGTGGCCGCGGCGACGATCGGGTTGGCCGCCAGGGTGACCTTGGTGCCATATTCGAAGTCATGCTCGGGCAGGCGGCCTCCCAGGGTCAGTACGACCTTGTCCTGAGGCAGGGAGTCGAGGGGATCGCCAGCCAGGCGCGTATTGCTGGCATTTGTGGCGGCCGACCCGCCCGCACCCAGGAAGGTCTGGCTATATTCGCCGCGTGTCAGCGTATAGGCGAGACGCCCGAACACATGGTCGGACTCATAGGAGCCCTCGAGTTCCAGCCCCCAAAGCCGCATGCCCGCGATATTGACGAAATAGGGCGCATTGGCCGTGACCGGGTTCGAGCGGATGCCGTCGGTGATGTTGTTGTAGAAGCCCGTGGCCTTGAACCCGGCGCGATCACCGGCCGTGAGCAGGTCATAGCCCTGCAGGCCGAACCCAGCTTCGTAATTGTCCGAGGCTTCCTTCCGCAGGTTCAGGTTGGCCGAGCGGGTCCCCGAATACTGGAACATTTCGTCCAGCGTCGGCAGGCGCTCGGTATGCGCCACGGAGCCAAAGACGTTGAAATTGTCGTTGAACTTGTAGAGCGCTGCGAGCTTGGGCGAGAAGGCTGCCTGCCCATTCGGCGTCGTGGTCGCCAGTGACTGGCTCGGGTTGAGGTAGGAATAGTCGACGCGCGCCCCGGCAATGACCGTGAACCGCTCGTCGATCGTATGCTCGCTCTGCGCGAACACGCCGATATTGGTGGAGGTGCCTTCCGGGTGGGTGGTGATCACGCCGCCGCCGACCGGCGCCGCGACGCGGTTCTGGTTGCTCGCCTGCACGCCATAGGTGAGGTAGTTGACCCAGTTGTCGCCCGAGAACTCAGAGGTATTGGCCGCGTTGAGCTGCACGGTCTGGTAGCCGTAATCGGCGGCGCCGATGCTGCCCAGGAACGGGCTGGTCGGGTTGCGCTGCTGCACGCTGGTGTCGGAATAGGAGAGCTGGACCTTGAGGTCGAGCATCTCGTTGTCCGAAGCCGGGTTCTCATAGCTCAGCACGACGGTCTGATCGTCCACGGCGCGGTCGATCTGGCCGAAATTCTGCGGATTGTTCAGCGGGATCGTGCCTGTCTGGGCATAGTCCTGCTTGTCCTGGTCGGTGTTCCAGCGCTGGTAGGACAGGCGAACCACCTGCTCGGCATCCAGATGCATGGTGCCTTTGACAAGGCCCGACCATGCCGCAAATTCCGAGCCGGGCAGGGTCCCGCCGGCAGCCAGATCCTGCAGGGCCGAGCGCCGGAAATTGCCGGTCGCAAGCACTTCGAAGGTCTCGTTGATACGATGCGCCAGAATGGCCGAGACCAGCGCCCCATTGCCATTGGAGCTGTAGCTCCCCTTGACCCGCAGGGCACCCGTCTGCCCGTCCTGGATGAAGTCGGAGGCATCCTTGGTGGTGAAATTGATGACGCCGCCAAAGGCCCCCGAGCCGTACAGCGTCGAGGATGCCGGGCCGCGCAGGACTTCGACCTGCTTGTAGAGTTCGGGGTCCGAGAAGAACGAGCCCATGCGGTACTGCTCGTAGAATTTCTTGGCGCCATCGACCGTGATGATGATGCGCGCTTCGTCGCCCGAGGTTTCGGCCGAGCCGATGCCGCGGATATTGAACGACTCGCCGAGCGTGCGCTCGGAGCCGATCATGGTGACGCCGGGAATATCCTCGAAGATCTCGCCCGTTGAACTGGCCTGCTTCTGGTCAATGTCCGCCTGGTCGACCACGGTCACGGCCTGTGGCGTATTGAGCGCCACCTTGGCGGCACCAGCCCCGATTACCAGACGCTCCAGCAGCGTCACATTCGTCATATTCGCATTCGATTGCGCGGCAGCCCCCTGCACACCAATCATCCCCAGCGCCACGCCGCACAGCAGTGCCGCGGCACGCGATCGTACCAGCCCCATGTCAAACTCCAGTTGTCGGTTTCTTGAAGGCTGGCTGGCGGGGAGCTGGCTTGCCGTGATCGCGTCTTTTAATATGACTCTTTCGATCACCTATTGCGTCGAGTAAATAACATGGCTAAGAAAGTCAAGTTTTATGGTGTCGCCCGGCTGTGATCCGGAATGGCGCTACGCAATTGATATACAAGGACTATTTATGCAAGCCGCCGCAGAGCCGCCAGCTGGCGATCGCGAGAATGGCCAGCCCAGAACCATCGGCAGCGACGAACTGTTCGATGGCCAGAGCGAGGTTTTCATCCGGCACAACGGCGTGCAGTACCGCCTCAGAATCACCCGCCAAGACAAGCTCATCCTGACCAAATAGGTTCGAAATTGACCGTCAACGCTGCCAAGACTCCTGCCGAAATCCGAAGCCTGCGGGCTCTGCATCCCGAAATGCGCGAGCGGGATTTCGCCCGTATCCATGCCATTTCCGAGGGCGAACTGGTCGCCGCCGAAGTCGGGCGCAGCGCCATCCGGCTCAAGCCCGATCTCGACATCCTGCTCAATGGTCTGACGGCCGTTGGCGAAGTGATGGCGCTGACCCGCAACGAGAGTGCGGTGCACGAAAAGATCGGCCCCTATGAGAAGGTGGTGATCGGCCCCATGGCCTCCATGGTGCTGGGCGAGCAGGTCGACCTGCGCATCTTCCCCTCAAAATGGGCCTTTGGCTTTGCCGTGGAAAAGCCCGGCGAGGATGGTGCGGTGCGGCGCTCGCTGCAGTTCTTCGACGCCCAGGGCCATGCGGTGCACAAGGTGCATGCCCGCCCCGCCACCAATCTTGAGGCCTGGTCGGTGCTGGTCACCAATCTGCGCCACCCCGAGCAGGTCGACGCCATCACTGTGACGCCCCAGCCACCCGTTGCCGAACTGGGTGAGCCGGCCGGCGTCGCTGCATTGCGCGAGCGCTGGCAGGCCCTGACGGATACGCACCAGTTCTTCGGCATGCTCAGGAAGCTCAATCTGCATCGCCTCACCGCGATCGAAATGGTCGGCGAGGACCTGGCCTGGCAGCTCGACGCCAAGGCCGTTGAACAGATGTTCGCCGCCGTCGCCGGGACTGACCTGCCGATCATGGCCTTTGTCGGCAATCACGGCTGCATCCAGATCCATGCCGGTCCGGTCACCAATATCAAGCCGATGGGCCCCTGGCTCAACGTGATGGACGACACCTTCCACCTCCATCTGCGGCTCGATCACATCGCCTCCGTCTGGGCCGTGCGCAAGCCGACCAGCGACGGGCACGTCACCTCGGTGGAGGTCTACGACGGCAATCGCGAGCTGATCATCCAGTTCTTCGGCAAACGCCAGGAAGGCTCCGACGAGCGCGTCGGCTGGCGCACTGCCGTCGAGCAATTGCCCCTGCATAACCAGTCCAACGCCGCATGAGGCCTGACATGAACACCCTTTCGTCTTTCCGCTTCATCGGCGCCGCTGTCCTGGCTCTCGGCCTTGGCCTGCCCAATGTCGTAGCCCAGGAACTGCATGAATTTTCCGATACCTCGCGCCTTGTCTCCATCGGCGGCTCGCTCACCGAGATCATCTTCGCCCTTGGCGAAGAGGGCAGGCTGGTGGCCCGCGACCAGACGGCCCTCTATCCCGAGGCGGCCCTTGCCCTTCCCGATGTCGGTTATATGCGCCAGCTGGCGCCCGAAGGCGTCTTGTCCGTCAGCCCGTCCGCCCTGCTGGTGATCGAGGGCAGTGGCCCGCCCGAAGCACTCGACGTGCTGAGCCAGGCCGGCGTTGAATATCAGACCGTGCCGGAGAGCTATTCGGCCGACGGCGTCCTGCTCAAGATCCGCGCGGTCGGCCAGGCGCTGGGTGCCGACGACAAGGCCGAGGCCCTTGCCCAGGACACCGAGCAGCAATTTGCTAACCTTGCCGCGCGCCGGCAGACGGTGACCGAACCCAAGCGCATCCTCTTCATCCTGTCGGCCGAGGGCGGCAAGATCCAGGCGTCGGGCAGCGATACGGCCGCCGATGGCATCATCGCGCTGGCCGGCGGGGTCAACGCCATCGACGAGTATTCCGGCTACAAGGCGCTGACCGAGGAAGCGATTATCGACGCCGCGCCCGACGTCATCCTGATGATGGACCGCGGCGGCGACCACGCCGCCAGCGACGCCGAACTCAAGGCCAACCCCGCTATTGCGCTCACGCCGGCCGGCAAGAACGGGGCCTTCCATCGCCTCGATGGCGGCTATCTGCTCGGCTTCGGTCCGCGCACGGCCGCTGCGGCAGGCGAGCTGTTCAACCTCCTCTACGGCGCGCCGTAAGGAGCCTGGGATGGCGTATGCAATGACCATGTCCCGGACCAGCCTGACAGCGGATCGCCCTGATGGCGACCGCAGCGCGCTTGGCCGCGTCGCCATCCTCCTTCTTGCCATCCTGCTGCTGGCGATGATGATCCTGTCCATGACCACCGGCGCTTCCGGCGCCTCGGCCTGGACCATTATCGGCGGATGGTTCGGCCTTGTGCCGGACCACGCCGAGCAGGTGCTGCGCGATCACGCCGTCATCTACAATATCCGCTTGCCGCGCATGGTGCTCGGGGCCATGGTCGGCGCGGCTTTGGCGGTTTCGGGCCTGCTCATGCAGGGCCTGTTCCGCAATCCGCTGGCCGATCCGGGTCTGGTTGGCGTTTCGGCGGGCGCCGGGCTGGGCGCGGTCAGCATCATCGTGCTGGGCACCACCATGCTGGCCCCGCTCACTGCCTTCCTGGGCATTTACGCCCTGCAGATCGCCTCCTTCCTCGGCGGCCTTGCGACCACCTTCATCCTCTATCGCGTCGCCACCCGCAGCGGGCAAACCGCGATTGCCACCATGCTGCTGGCCGGCATCGCCATCGCCGCACTGGCCGGCGCGATCACCGGCGTCCTGGTCTATGTCGCCACCGACAGCCAGTTGCGCGACCTGACGTTCTGGGGCCTGGGCTCGCTCTCGGGCGCCAACTGGACCAAGATCGCGGCCTCGGGTCCCATCATCACCATCTCGCTCATCGCCGCGGCCTTCCTCAGCAAGGGGCTCAATGCGCTGACGCTGGGCGAAGCCACGGCGGCCCACCTTGGCGTGCCGGTGCAACGCTTCAAGCTTCTCACCATCCTGGCCGTTGCCGGCGCGACCGGCGCATCGGTGGCGGTGAGCGGCGGCATCGGCTTTGTCGGCATCGTCGTGCCGCACCTGCTGCGGCTGGTGATCGGCCCCGACCATCGCTACCTGCTGCCGGCCACGGCCCTCCTGGGAGCGTCCTTCCTGCTGCTGGCCGACGCGGTGAGCCGGTTGATCGTTGCCCCGGCCGAGCTGCCGATCGGCATCATCACCGCCGCTTTCGGCGGGCCCTTCTTCCTCTGGATCCTGCTGCGCAAGCGCGCGGCCTTCGCCTGGTGACGTCATGATTGATGTGCATGCGCTTTCCGTCAGCCTGGGCCATCGCCAGATCCTGCACGACGTCTCCTTTTCAGCGCCGCCAGGCGCCGTGACGGCGGTCATCGGGCCCAACGGCTCGGGCAAGTCGACACTGATGAAGGCGCTCTGCCGGGACTATGCCTATGACGGAACGGTCAGCCTCAATGGCCACGACCTGGCCTCGCTCAGTCCCGTGCAGGCCGCGACATGGCGGGCAGTCTTGCCCCAGGCCAGCAGCCTGCCATTCCCCTTCACCGTGCGCGAAGTCGTTGCGCTGGGGTTGACGGCCGGACGGTCCGGCCTGCCGCTCGGCATGGTCCGGCAATTGCCCGACATGGCCCTGGCCGCCGTTGACCTCGCCGGCTTTGGCGGGCGCTATTATGGCGAGATCTCGGGCGGCGAACAGCAGCGCGTGCAACTGGCCCGCGTGCTCTGCCAGGTGTGGATACCGGTGCTCGATGGCGTGCCGCGCTACCTCTTTCTCGACGAGCCGGTGTCCAGCCTCGACGTCAAGCATCAGCTGATGATCATGGATGTCGCCCGCCGCTATGCCGATGCCGGCGGCGGCGTCATCGCCATCCTGCATGATCTCAACCTGGCGGCGATGTATGCCGATACCATCCTGGCCCTGCGCGACGGGCGCGTGGCGGGGTTCGGCGCGCCCGGCACGGTGCTGACAGACCAGCTGATCTCCGAAGTGTTCGACTGTCCCCTGCGCGTCGGCGTGGCGCCGCCGGCCGGCCGGCCATTTGTCCTGCCCCAATCCGTCGGCCGCAGGCATGCGTCCGATCTCAACATCAAGGTTGCCTGATGCCCCTACGCCCCTTCGCCGCGACCCTGGCGCTCCTGCTCTGTTCACCCGCACTTGCCCAGGCCCCGGCCCCCGCGTCCCTGGTGCTCGAACTCAATGCCCTCCAGCCTGCCGAGGCAGGATGCCGGGTGACCTTCCTCGCCACCAACCGCCTGGGCGGCCAGCTGGATCGCGCCGCCGTTGAGCTGGCCTTGTTCGATGCAGCCGGGACCATCGATCGCATCGTCACCCTCGATTTCAAGGACCTGAGCACGGACAAGACCAAGGTGCTGCAGTTCGAGCTCGCCGGGCTGCAATGCGACGGCCTTGGCCGCCTGCTGGTCAATGACATTACGGCCTGCGAGGGCGCCATCAGCCCGCCCACCATCTGTCTTGACGCGCTAGAGACCAGCACACGTCTCGACATCGATTTCGGGGTCTAGCATGGCGGTCCAGGAACACAGCTTCTCCATGGTCGCCCTCTTCATGCAGGCGGACTGGGTGGTCAAATCGGTCATGCTGGGGCTGCTGCTGGCCTCGGTCTGGTGCTGGGCCATCATCGCCAATCGCATCTCGACCTATGCCAGGGCGCGCCGCGACATGGCCGCCTTCGACCGCGCCTTCGCCTCCGGCCGGCCGCTGGCCGAGCTGCGCAGCGACTATGCGGGGAAGGATGCCAGCGGCCTTTCCGCCGTCTTCCTCGCCGCGATGGAAGAATGGGACAAGAGCCATGCCCAGCACGCGGCAACGGCAGGTGGCCTGCAGAGCCGGCTCGAGATCGCGCTCGACCTGGCGGTCACCGAGCAAAGCGCCGAACTGGAAAAGCGGCTGGCCTTCCTCGCCACCATCGGCAGCGCCGGACCCTTTGTCGGCCTGTTCGGCACCGTCTGGGGCATCATGAATGCCTTTACCGCCATTGCCTCTGCCGAAAATACCAGCCTCGCCGTTGTGGCGCCCGGCATTGCCGAGGCCCTGCTGGCCACGGCGCTGGGTCTCCTGGCGGCCATTCCCGCGGTGATCGCCTACAACAAGCTCAATGCCGATGCCGGCAAGCTGATCGGGCGGCTGGAAGCCTTTGCGGACCGGCTCGTGGCGCTGCTGTCGCGGCAACTGGACGCCGGGAAGACGCTCTGATGGGCATGTCGGCGGGCGGAGCCAAGGGTGGCAGGCGGCGCGGCCGTGCGCGCAATGCGGCGATCAGCGACATCAACGTGACGCCGATGGTGGACGTGATGCTGGTCCTGCTCGTCGTGTTCATGGTTGCCGCGCCGCTCATGACCATGGGCGTGCCGGTCGACCTGCCGCAGACCCAGGCGCAGGCCATGCCGCTGGAGCGCAAGCCCATCACCGTGACGGTGACGCCGGACGGCGCCATTTCCATCGACAGCCAGCCGGTGACACTGCAGACGCTGGTCCCAGCCGTAGCCGACCTGGCGGTCGACGGCACCGATGAACGACTTTACGTCCGCGGCGACGCGACAGCCGCCTATGGTGCCATCATGGAGGTCATGGGCGCGCTCTCCGCCGCCGGCTACGGCCAGATCGGTCTGATTACCGAACGCAAGCAGGCTCAGTAATGCAGTGGGCTCTCCCTGGCTCGGCGCTGGTGCATGCCGCCGTGATCGGCCTGGCGCTCATCGGCTTCGCCTGGCCCGAGCCGGACGATGCGCCCGCCGCCGAGGCAGTAAGCGTCAGCATCGTCACCCTCTTGAACGTCTCGGCCAATGCCACCGAACTCGTGCAAAGCGATTCGACGGTCAACCTGGTCTCCTCCGGCTCCGTTGCTGCCGCGTCGCCGATCGAATCGCTCGAACCGGAGACCGTTACGCCCATCGCGCCCGTGCAGCCGGCCGCCCAGCAGCCCCTGCGGAGTGACCCCATCGAACCGGGCCCGGTCGATACTGTTGAACTTGAGCCGCCTGAGCCCCTCATGGCCAACCCGACCATCGAACTCGCCGAGCTGAGCTCAACTGCCCTCAGCGCCCAGACAAGCCAGGCAGTCGCAGCAACGCCCACGCCGACCCTTGAGCCGATCAGCAGCGCGGACCTCAAGACGGCACCAATACCGCAGACGCTCAGCTTCGAACGGCCAAGCCAGCCAACCCGTCCCAACCCCGCCCCGGCCCAGCCCAAGCCACGCGCCCCCGCGCCGCAACCCAGCCAGTCCGGCAATGGCGGCGCCAGCAATGCCGATGCGGTGGCAGCGGCAGGCAGCGCCGCACAGCAGGCCGGCGCCGGCAATGGCGGCGATGCCGAAGTCGCCCGCTATCCGAGCGAAGTGCTGGGCCGACTGCGTCGCGCACTGCGCAGCAATAGCAGCTCCCGGGGCGAGGTCGTGGTGCGGTTCACTGTGCTGGCCAATGGCCAGGTCTCGGGCATCAGCATCGGCCGCTCGTCCGGCAATGCCGCCGTCGACCAGGCCGGCCTCGCCACCGTCACCCGCGCCGCACCATTCCCCCCCATCCCGGCCCAGGCCAACCGTTCCAACTGGACCTTCGACGTGCCCCTGGCCTTCGGCGGCTGATCCGGGCAAGGTTTGACCAGCCTGGAATGGCTCCGGAAACGACGCGAGGCCGCACCCGCGTGCATCACGCGCGTCTTGCGCGCCTGCAACCACACGGTTCTGGAATATCATGAAGAAAACTGGTGCTGCCGGACAGGATTGAATTGTGCTAAACCTATATAAATCAATAGCTTACGAAGAGATTTGTAACGTCGTTACAGGAAAAATCTGTAACGAGTAACGGCCGTTTTGCGCCCCATTCCGGCCATTCAGAGCAGCATCCGAGCGTCCGCAAAGTTGCCGTTCGTGTTTGCCTTAAAGGCCATCGTCATTGGGCAGGCGTGCAACGGGCTGCTTTTGGACAGAGAATGTGCGAGAGCAGACGATTTCGCGAAACTCAAGGTGTGCGAGAAGCACCACAAGGGCCAAGCCCTCAGTTCGCGAGGATACCTAGATGGAAGGTGAGCCTGAGTTCCGCGCCTTCGATGCAGCTCCAGACCTAGCATCCTTGGTCTTCAATATTGCAACGTGATCCGCGAGTGTCCGCAGTTCAGCGTCGTCCATCTTGTCGCCTAGCTCGACAGCATATTCGTACCAATCTCGCACGAAAGCTTTCTTTGGGGATTCCAGCAGCGTTTCCACTACTCCAGATAGGAGGCGGTGAATCTCAATCCAGCTCGCAATTTTCACTACGTCGAGCGAGCCAATCTCGGCAGTCAATTTGGCATTCACCGCATCGTTGTCGCGATTGAGAGCAACAAGCCATTGACCATGTGCAAGCTTGTTTCGAAGTAGACTAGGATCGAAAACGTGCGAGTCGACCAACTCTTCGAGTTTCTTGCGTGCGTTAGGCTTGAAACTACCGCGATTGGCGTCGAGGTGCCGAAGCCCTAGCTCAATAGCTTTTTTCCAACCAGAGACTATGCTTGTCCTTTTGGAGGCTTTTATCTGTTCAAGCTCATCCAGCTCAAGGCCGTGCGGCGTGTGAATAACTTTCAGAAAGTTCGCCTCAGCCCAAGTGCAGAACATAAGCGCGTAGATTTTGGTCAAATGTTCCGTCTGCGTGCTGTCGTTGTGACGAAGCGAACAATTGATCAAACGACTGATCTGCTTCAATGCCACCTGCACAGAGCGAACGTTTTGAACCTGGGCCTGATAAACTACAAGTTTTGCGGCGTTGTCCATCGTGCCTCCCGGACTGTCGAAAATTGGCGAGCTCACCAACTTTCGACAGCCCGGAATCGAACCGGGACTTCTGACCGAAGTCAGCGCCTCTGCCATAATAAGGCTACTGCCGCCTGATCCTGTTAGTTGCAACCCAAGGTTCGGTCAGGCTCCGCAAGCTACGAAGTATTCGGCCGACCCAACGGTCACGGCCTGATCAGTGTGTTCGCCCTCGTTTAGATCCGGAGTACGGACCCGCTCCCCCTAGTACGTCGCGCTCCGAGACTTGCCGGTCTACGAACCTGCTCGCGGCATGATCGACGAGCTGACCGCGGACATGCCCGATACCGATGGCAACTTTGTCGAGCAGTTTCAGTCGACTGGCTTTGACGCCCGCACCTTCGAACTCTTCCTCCATACCATGTTCGTCGAACAGGGGCACGAGGTGCTCCGTACGTTTGATCGCCCCGACTTCCAGTTGCGCAAAGGGGGCATCGAGGTTTTCGTCGAGGCGGTTACCGCAAATCCTCCCGGCCAGGCCAGCGGCCAGCCCTATGGGGCCTTCCCTGAAGCGATGTCACCGGAAGAGGCCAGACGCTACCACGACCATGAGGCGGCGATCCGGCTGGGCAGCCCGCTCTACAGCAAGCTGAACAAGCGGTACTGGAAACTGCCGCATGTGCAAGGCAAGCCGTTGATCCTGGCTATCGAAGACTTCCATCGGCAGGGTGCGCTCACCCAAGGCTCATCGGTTCTCACGACTTACCTGTTTGGCGCCGCCCCGACCTGGAGCAAGGACGAGGCCGGCACGCTCACGGTGGGGACCGACCCAGTCGAGAGACATCTCGGGTCGAAGGATATCCCATCCGGCTATTTCTCGCTGGCGGGCGCCGAACACATCTCGGCGGTCCTCTTTGTGAACCGCGGCACGATCGCAACCTTCAATCGAATGGGTCAGCTGCGGGCGCACGGGAGTGATGCCGTTCGCCAGTTTCGCTACGGTACGTCTTATGACTGGGATCCTAACTCCACCACGCCTTTCCCCTTTCTCTATGAGGTTGGTGATCCCGAGGCGCCGCGGGAAACCTGGCGGCAGGGCACGGAGCTCATCATCAACCCTAGGGCTCTCCACCCCTTGCCCGACGAATGGTTTGGCGCAGCAGCCGAAACCAAACTGACCGAGGGACGCGTGATTCCCCTGTTTGCGGTCGGTGAGCGGTTCTTCCCCTATATGTCGTTCACGACCCTTTTTGGCCCCGACACGCCTGAGAGGTTCATTGAGCGCACGCTTGAGAGCCAGTTCGGGCCCCTGCTGGCAATATTCGGCCACGCGCGATCCGCCTGAAATCGCGCCCCGCTGCCCCCAATACATGACAAGGTGGCCGGGAAGCTTTTGAGGTGCCAGTCACCTCCGTGGGGGTGTCAGGGGTGAGTGGACGCCAGTGCTGATCGTCGCGACCATTCTGTGGGTTGGGGCGATCATCTGGATGATCGTGTTGGCCAAACGCAAGAACGAGTCTTTCTGGAAGACCTGGCACGGTGACGACACCGCCCGCTCCAGTCCCTGCTCGGCGTCGTCTGGCTTTGGGTTTGCTGTTTCTTCGTCGCTCTGGTCGTGCTCTATGCCGGCAGCGGTGTCGGTCTCCCGAGGACCTGTATCGGCGCCCATGACGACGGCGGCAGGTGTCCGGATTCTATCGCACGGGTCGCGGTAAGGACCCGGGTTTGCGAATTGGCCGGCTTGGGGGCATGATTGCCGGCAACACTGCTTTGGGAGTCCCTGTGCGGCTCAATCACGCGATCCAAATCCGAGCCTTGCCAGCCGATCAGCTGGAGGAGTTCGTCAACGACTGGCTCGGCCAGCGCTATAAGGATTACCACGGCCACGAGCTATGGCGCGGCACCGGCGACATGGGGCGTGACGTCACTGGCTACGTCACGCCCCAGCGGATGGAAGGCCCCTGGGACAACTACCAGTGCAAGCAGTTAAGCGTTCTCCTAGCCGAGACGACCGCCTTCGTCGAGTTAGGCAAGATCTTCATGCATGCGGCCGCCGGCGCCTATTCCTTGCCTCGACGCTACTATTTCGTCGCTCCGATGGGCGTTGCCCGCAACGTGCAGCAGTTGATCGCGCATCCGGAACGCTTCCGGCAGGCTTTCCTGGAACGCTGGGACAAGGACATCGCCAAACGTCTCGTCCAGAACCAGATCATCGCGATTTCATCCGAAATCGAGGCTAAGATCCGTGCCTTCGACTTCACCCAGATCTTCTGGTTCGATGCGGTCCAGCTCGTCAACGACCCGGCGTCCATGCCCGTACTGGTCAAATGGTTCGGCCAGGACCCGGGCCCCTTCACCCGAGGACAGGTCCCTGCACAGGTGCAGCCCGGCGAGTCCGTCTACATTGGCCAATTGCTCAAGCTCTATGGAGAGAAAGGGCCGGGCACCTACCCCAACGCAGCAGCAGCGCTCGCCAGCGCCGAGTATGGTACGCATCTGCGCGATCAGCGGACCCGATTCTTCGACTCGATGGCTTTCGATCGCTTCTACCGCGACTCCACACCCGAGGAGTATCTGGTCACTTTCAAGGACGAAATCTACCATGGAACCGTCGAAACCCATGGTGACGAACACACCAACGGGCTAGCAAGACTTCGCGAGGTCATGAAACAGGCCGCCATCCTACAGCCGTCCGGGGTGCTGGGCAAATATGCCGGCCCGCAGGTCAAGCAAGGTACCTGTCATCAGTTCGCCAACGAAGGACGCCTACCGTGGCATCGCTAGAAGAAGGTTCATCTCGCGGTCACCCGTTCAACAGCACCCTTGAAACGGGCATCCGCGCCCTGGTGGTCCTTGAAGCCTTCTACCCACGCCGCTGCGACCTGATGGAGATGACCTGGCTCGACCACCTCGTCGTCCACACTGGCGACCTCGATGGCGAAGGCGTGCCGGGCAGCCTCCATCCCGACCTGCCCAATCGCGCCGGCGAACTGCTTGTTCGGCGGCAGCTGGTGGAGCGCAGCCTGCGCATGATGCAGCAGGTGCACCTGGTGGAAGTGTTCGATACCGAAGCTGGCGTCGAGTTCTGTGCCAGCCAGGAAGCGCCGAGCTACCTCGAACTGCTCCAGGCCCCATACTCTGTTGCCCTCAAGGCTCGAGCCCGGTGGATGGCGGAGCGCTTTGCCGGACTTTCCACGGCCCAGATCCGCGCTATCGTCGACATCCGTATCGGTCGCTGGACCGCCGAGTTCCGTGCCGACGAAACGCCGTCGGGCCTGTTCGGATGAGCGGGATCAGGCTGCGGCACCTCGCCTTTACGGGCCCAAACATCGAGATCGCCGAACTCAAATTCGACGACGGTCTAAACATCATATACGGCGCCTCCAACACCGGCAAATCCTTCACCGCCGAAGCGATCCTCTACATGCTCGGGGTCAGCAAGGCGCTCCGGGAAACAGAAGAAATCGTGGCGTATGACGGGGTGTGGCTCGGCCTCACGGTCCCGGGTAAAGGCGATGTAACGCTTTATCGCAGCGCACGCGGTGGCGGCTTCAAGCTTTACGAGGGCCTGGTGACCAGCGCCGGCGCCGACGACGGCGTGGTGCTCAAGTCCCAGCACGACTCCAAGAGAAGCGACAACGTCTCAGCTATGTTGCTCGAGGCGATCGGCCTGGCCGGCAAACAGATCGTTCGCGACAAATACGGCGCCAAGAACAACCTGTCCATGTACCTGCTCTCGCCGTATGCCGTGGTGTCCGAAGAGGACATCATCGCCCAAGACAGTCCGGTCTATACTTCACGTGTTCCCGCCGAGCGCACCTTCGAGCAAAACCTGCTCAAGCTGCTTTTGACCGGCATCGACGACTCATCGGCAGTGACCGTTCCCAAAGAAGTCGAGCGCAAGGCCGCCAAGGCCGCCAAGATCGAACTCGTCGAGGAGATGATCAGTCAGCTCGATGACGAGCTCGGCGACGCATCCGATCAGAAGCAGATCGAGGAGCAGCTCGAGCGTCTCGATCGAAGTGCTGAGGGCCTGTTCGTTCGCCTGCAGGACGCCCAGAGACAGTTGGACGACCTCGTGACGGAGCGCCGCGTCAAGGTCGATCGACGGCGTGAACTTGAAGAGCATACCAGCGAACTCGACCTGACGCTGCAGCGGTTCGCCAAGCTCCGCGCGGTCTATGCGTCCGATCTGCTGCGGCTGCAGTCGATCGAAGAGGGTGGCTACGTGCTCGTCGCCATGGCCGGCATGGATTGTCCAGTGTGCGGCGCCCCGCCAGATGCGCAACGGCACAACCACGCAGCCGAGGAAATCGCCATGGCCCACACCGCCGCGGCGGCAGAGGCGGCCAAGATCGAAGTCGAGCAGCGAGAGCTCGTCCAGACCATTGCATCCCTTGAGGCCGAGACCGGTGGGCTCCGCAGAGCGCTTGTCCAGGTCATCGCAGACATTGACCGGCTGGACGGGGAAATCCAGGACGCCCGCCCTAAGGAGGCGACGGTCCGCGTGAGCTACGAGGAATACGCTCAGAAACGTCGCGAGATCACCCGCGTGATGGAGCTGTTCGAGCACCGTGCAAAGCTTGTCGCCCGCAAGGAGGAGATCGCAGCCGAAAGTACCAAGGGTGACGACGCCGCCCTTCCAGTCGGGCCCACCTCGACCACGGCATTCGAGTTTGGCGAAGTCATCAAACGTGTGCTGACAGCCTGGAATTTCCCGGACGCCGAGAAGGCCCAGTTCGACCTCACCAGCAATGATGTGACCATTGGCGGCAAGCGTCGCTCGGCGAACGGCAAAGGGGTGCGCGCAATTCTCCACGCAGCCTTCAATGTCGCGATCTTTGTCTACTGCATCGACAGGAAGCTGCCCCACCCGGGGTTCTTGGTGCTCGACACCCCACTGCTGACCTACCGGGAACCCCTAACCTCACGGCATGGCGATCTCGCCGATGACGAAGCGGCCCTCAAGGCGACCAGCGTGGCCGAGAATTTCTACAAACACCTCGCCAGCCTCAAGGACGAGGTCCAAATCATCGTGCTGGAAAATTCAGATCCCCCGGCCGCGATCCGCTCGCTCGCCAGGATCGAAACCTTTACGCACCTCGATGAGGCAGGACGCTTTGGGTTGTTAGCTCGCCGTGTATAGCCTGACTGGCGGGCGCAGACTGTGTCCCACAGGCCGCTAAGTCGCTGGCTGTTGACCACGATTAAGGAAGCCCTATTTGGGGCGTCCGCTTTCGACAAGTCGTCATCAGTTGCAGACGTTCCGGTCTCGGCCCCGATCGACCCGTCCGCTCAGCGACTCATTCTGGCCATCCAGAGTGAGTTGGCAGTTTCCTAGCAGCTGCCTTTCCCCCATCTTGGGGTGGAGAAGACGGTCTGGTCGGCCAAACGGATCGAATAGCGGCCGCCCCGGGCTTCGCGAAATGGCATAAATGCGCTGCACGACATGCAGGGTATCTTCTGTCCACAGCAGACCTCAGCTAATGGATCGATTAACTGACTGGTGCTTCTAGCCGGGCCCTTGATCGCATTCGGCTTGAACCGACAGACCGTTCGTGGTCCGTTATCCGCAGCTAGGTCGCAGGATTGATTGGGGGATTCTTTGCCGGGGCCGCAAGTAGAGACGCTTGTTCGTCAAATCCAACAGAAATTGCCACGTACAAGGGACCTTCAAGCCGCGCTCGATGAGGTCAAGACCGACCTCGAAAGCTTCAATGTCGGTCTTTCGAATCTATTGGCAGTTGAACTATCCGAGGCGACTGCCATCGTCGCAAAGCAGTTCGATTCCATCGAAATCCTTCACACCCATTCGCTCATCAGCAAACGTGAGCGTTGGTACTTCGGCTCCCGGCCGACCGACCTGCACTGGCCCGCCGTGAAGGACTACCTGACCAATGCAAAGGGCTGGCACCCTGACGACATCAAGGCAATCGACGAAGCTGCTAGCGAAGTTGTCTCGCTGCTGGGCAACCCTGGGCAGAAGCAGTTCTCAGGCCGCGGCCTGGTAGTAGGCTACGTGCAATCCGGCAAGACCGCCAATATGACAGGTGTGATCTCCAAGGCGCTCGATGCGGGTTACAACACGATTATCGTGTTGGCCGGTCTCACGAACAAGCTGAGATTCCAAACCCAGTTGCGGCTCTATAAGGATCTCGTGGAGCGCAACCCGCTCCACTGGCAGGTGTTGACCCCTAACGTAGAGCACAGGGATTTCAGGGCACCTGCGCAGGGCGGTTTCCTTTCACATACCGACAAGGCCCAACTAGCCGTAGTGAAGAAGAACGTGTCTCCCCTTGGGCAACTGCGCGAGGCGGTTAAGGCAACGTTGCCGGCCGCGCTCGACAGGCTGAGAATTCTGGTGATCGACGACGAGTGCGATCAGGGCAGCGTCAACTCAGCCCATGGCGAGTTGAATATGACAGCCATCAACCAGCGCATCCGAGACCTTCTGCAGATGCTCCCGGCCGCAACGTACGTTGGCTACACAGCCACCCCGTTCGCAAACGTCCTTATCGACCCCTACCGCAAAGAAGGTCAGGAACTCGACGACCTGTATCCGCGCGATTTCATCACTGCGCTTCCCCGGCCACAGCGCTATTTCGGTACGGAACAGTTGTTCGGTCGCACACCGGTTGACTCCGCCAACGTCACGCCGGAGGAAGACGGGCTGGACATGATCCGCACTGTCTCAGAGACCGATGAGAAACTGCTGCAACCCGCCACACGTCAAGCTCGCAACGGCTTTCAGCCGGCGATGACGGAGAGCCTAGAGCGGTCGCTGTTGTATTTCGTCGCCTGCTGCGCGGTGCGACGCGCGAGGGGCGACGTCGATCAGCATATGTCAATGTTGGTTCATACATCGGCATACGTCTCCGCTCACGAACGCCTTGCGTCGTTGATCCGCGGTTGGCTCGATGTCAACGACGAGGCCATTCGCGATCCGAGTTCGGAGCTGAGTCAGAAACTCGCCGACGTCTGGGCCGACGAGCTGAACCGACTGCCCAGCGACATCACCACTGCTCCGCAAATCGATCTGGACGAAATACGGCGCCTCTTGCCCGATGTGTTGGACGCTCTGGAAGTCGCGGTGGAGAATGGGGCGAGCGATGACCGCATCGACTACACGAAGGGCCCAAAAACATATGTGATAGTAGGCGGTTCGATCCTTGCTCGCGGACTGACCCTGGAAGGGCTGATGATGAGCTACTTCCTTCGAACCGCGAATCAGTACGACACGCTCTTGCAGATGGGGCGTTGGTTTGGCTACAGGCCTCAGTATGAAGACCTGCCAAGGATCGCTATGCCGCAGGACCTCCAGTCCAAGTTCAGGTTGATGGCGACGGTTGAGCAGGAAATCCGCGACGACATAGCGGCTTACGGTGCGCGTGACCTCTCCCCAATGGACATCGCCGTTCGTATCCGAGCTATTCCTGGAATGGCCATCACAGCGGCGAACAAGATGAAGGCGGCCCGCCAATGCGCCATCAGCTTCTGGGGGACTCATCGTCAGACCTTCCGGTTTGATCATCAGAACGCGGCGGTGCTCGATACCAACTGGGAGGCCGGGGCAGAGCTTGTCAGTCGCGCAGATGCGCTCGGGCTAAGGCAAACCGGAACCACGAAGCTTTGGCGTGGCGTTCCGAGGTCTTCGATCTCGCGCTTCTTTGAAAAGTATCAGGCGCACCCCTCCCATGCCGATCTGGATCGAAGAATCATCCTCGACTTCATAGCGAAGAGCGATCCGCGCCTCTCGAGGTGGAACGTCGGCATCGTGGAGGCAGGAAAGGGCAATGAGTCGACACTGCCACTAGGAAAGGCGGGAACCGTCAACATGGTCAGCCGCGCGCGCCTGAAGGACAGTCCCGTCGCGGACATCAAAGCGCTGATGTCGAAGCAGGACGTGGTTTTCGATTGCGAAGTAGCGGGTGCCTCGGATCTCGGATGGGAAGATCTCAAGACGGCAAGGTCAGCTGCGCTGGGTGCTCAGGTTCCCCTGTTGCTGCTGTATCCGATTGACCGAACCTCCGCTCCCCAGACCGCGGGCGGTGCACGCGTGGCGCTGGACGCCGTCACGGATGTCTTGGGCTACGGCGTGATATTCCCTGGCTCAGTGACAGAAGGAGGCGACTACGTGTCGGTGGAACTGCATCCGCTGTCCGCGGACGAGATCGAGAACATAGAGGCCGAAGAGCTGGCTCAGGCGGAGGCTGCAGGTGTCGTCTGAAGGCCAAACGTACACGGCTGCGGACGGATGGACCATCCTCCGCGCCGGCAACCCCGCCACAAGCAATCTGGAAATCCCGACAGTTAGGACGGAGGTGAGCTCGGGGGTGGGGCCCGTCAGGTTGGCTGTCGGCCCAAGTGGCGAGCCCCGTGTTCTGCTTCCGCTGGGCGAGCGTGATCCAGTGCGTGCAATCGTCGAGGCGCCGTCGCTGCGCATAGTAGTCACGCATTTGGCTCAAGGGGGAACGCAACTTCGCTTCCTAGACATCATGTGCACCGCCAAGCACTTGGAAGCGGCGTTCGCGGATGTCGTCGACGCGATACTTGTGCGCGTCGACCAAGGTCTGTCGAGTCTTGAAGCGGCGTGGACAACATTGGAGGATTTTCGCAGTCTCCTGCTCGAGCAAGCGGACGCGGGGCCCACTGTCGAGCGGATAGCAGGACTAGCGGGTGAACTGCTCATCCTCAACCGCCTCATCGACTATTCATCGGCGGCATGGAGAGCTTGGCGGGGCCCTGCAGGAGACCGACACGACTTTCGCAGCGGGTCGACGTCATTGGAAGTCAAAACGACCTTGAAGCGAGGGAAGTCCACGATCGTCGTGCACGGTCTCAACCAGCTCGAACCGAATACGGGCGGGATTCTGTACCTTTGCCATCTGACCCTGGAGCCCTCTGCTGGAGGTCTACTCTCCATCGCAGCACTGGCCCATCGAGCCCTCTCCAGGGCTGACGACCCCGGGCAGCTCCAAGCCACTCTCGCCGATGCCGGCTGCCAAGCTCCGGGCTCTGCCCAGTGGAACAGACATCAGTTCAATCTGGAGGCGGAGGCCTTCTATGAGGTCAGCGATGAGTTTCCGCGTTTGGTACCTGCATTGCTGAAAGGTGGACAGGCGCCCGTTGGCGTGTCTGCTGTCGAATACAATGTGGATCTCGCTACAGCGTCTTCGTGCCTTCGAGACTTGGTGCGGCAAGAATCCGTCGAGGACGAGCTCGTAAAATGCCTTTGACGTCCCTGCATCTCCACTCCGAGCCGTACGGAAGCACGGGGAACATTGGTGAGAACTTCCGCCGTCTCCTTGGGGCTCCTACGTTGGACGCCTTGCAGACCGTCGTTCGCGAGTCAGTTCAGAACATTGCGGATGCCGCCCAATTGGGTTGCGGGCCCGACATCCAGATCCGCATCAGGACACTGACCGATGAGCAAGTTCGCTGTCTGACGGAGCACGTCCTCAGTGACCTTCCTGCCCAGCCGGAATCCCGGCGCCAACTGAATGAATTCCTGTCTCGGCCGGCTCCCGTCGTCCTAGAGATCTGCGACTTCGGAACGACCGGCTTAGGCGGGCCGACAAGAGCGGACAGGATACCCATCGACGCCAAGCGTACGGACTTTGTCGACTTCCTCCGCAATATTGGGACCCCGAGAGACACGGAGCATGGCGGCGGAACGTACGGCTTCGGCAAAGTCGCGCTCTATCGGGTGAGCAGGTGCAGCACGATCTTGGTGGACACATTGCCAGCAGACGGTTCGCCGAGGCGACTGATGGGTTGCCATATCGGGCCGTCGTTCGAGTTGCCCGACGCAGGAATGCGTCGTCGCTTCACCGGACGCCACTGGTTTGGCGTACCCGACCCCGTCGATAGAATTGCGGATCCTGCGACTGGCGCTGACGCGGAGGAGCTTGCTGATGCGCTTGGCTTCCTCCCTAGAAGACCTGACCGAACAGGCACGTCTATCATGATCCTCGACTTTGACACCGAAGGCGAGACCGTTGATGAGGCTGGCCGGAGGGTCATCGAGACGCTTCTGTGGAATTTCTGGCCTCGCATGATGAGCGATACCCCCTACGCCCGTCGCTTTCAGTGCTCGGTCGAGGCCGAAGGCACGCGTCTCCCCGTGCCTCTGCCCGAAGACGTGCCTCCGCTCGACCTGTTTGCGAAAGCCATGCGTGGAGCGAGGTCAGGATCAGGAAACGACGTCCGGCAGATCGCAAGCCAACGCCCAATACGGCAGCTCGGTCGTCTTGCGGTCGAGAAGGGGCTTCGGTCGCCAAGGCGGCCGATAGTCGCTAAGGAAAGCCTGCTTCCGCCCGCCGCCCGACACATAGCCCTCATGCGACCGGTCGAACTGGTAGTGAAGTATCTGGAGGGTAACCCTCTGCCAGATGAACGCCTCGAGTGGGCGGGCGTTTTTCTGGTCAGCGATGAAGACGAGATTGAACGCGCCTTTGCGGATGCCGAGCCGCCCGCGCACGACGACTGGATACCCGACAACCTTCCCCGAGGACACCCAAAGACCTACGTGAACGTTGCGCTGCAACGGCTGAAGGGGCACGCCCTGGACATTGGCGGCGTCGGACGCACGCCTTCAAGCCTCACGGACGCCTCCGGTCCGCCGCTCGCGCGTGTGGCAGGTCGGCTTGGCGCGTCGCTAGAGAGCGTAGGCGGAGATGGTGCGGGCAGACGACGTGGGGCCGGTGGTAGCGGCGGCAGCAGGCCAAAACGAGCGCGAGCATCAAAGCCAGTGTTTGACCGACTGGTGCGAGACGACAGCGGCACGCTGGCCATCTTCACGACACGAGTTCAGCAGGATAGCCACCTGTCCGGCATTGCGCTCACGACGCAGGCATCGGTCTCCGTTGAGGGTGGCAATGCAGCCACGGCCGACGAACTAGGCCTTCAACCGTCAGTCGCGTACATCTCACGTGTGGAGGATGGTGAGGTGGTATGGGCCGACTCGATGGCGCTAGTTGGTGACGAAGGCATGTTCGAGATAGCGGTGCGGATGCGTGGCGACTACGCAGTTCTCGTCGACGCAGAGGTAGTTACGGAGTCGGCGCCTTGAGCACGCGGATCGCATTGCCGTTCCTCACCCTTCGAGAGTCCACGGTGCATGCTTCACCGTGGGAGTTGTCGTTCAACGGCGAAGACTGGACGACGCACGAAGAGTTCGTACCGGATTGGGATCCGGCATCCACCTTGTGGTTCCGTCGACAGGTCTCGCTCGATGCGGATGAGTCCGTCAGGGACTTGGGCATACCCCACGAAGAGCTACGACTGTCGCTTGCGGTACGTGTGGGCACGGGACAAGGTCGTGTTCCTCGCACCATCATCCATCGAGAAGCCAGAGAACTCACCGGCGAGGAAACCATAGAGCTATCGTTCTCCGTGACTGGCGAACGCCTGTCGGCCTTAATCGATATCGGCACAGAGATCGTGTTGACCGCTCCGCCAGAACGAGCTGATCAGCTCGCGCCGTCTCGCGCCGGTGATCGTCTTTGGCAGGACCGGAGTCGGCTAAGGCTAGAGGGAGAAGAGCCGCGATTCCCAATAGAGGTAGCGGACCTCTCCAAGTTGCTCGGTACTGCGCTCGCTTCGTCAGCGCCGTGGTATCTGCACTGGTCGCCCAAAGACTGGACGCGAGACTTCCATGGCGCTATCCGGCTCTATCTCAGCGAGAACGAGCCTGAATTCGTCTCCAAGATCGAGGCTCAGGATCCGCACATCCTCCAAGCCATACTGGGCGACGTTATTGGGCAAGTCTGCGAGAGGCTGGTTGCCGATCCTTATGCTGGCGACTTGATTGCGAATTCTGAGCCAGGGACCCTTGCCGCCCAGGCATCCGCGTGGTTGCGTGAAGCTTGGCCGAACAGGGACGTGGCTCACATCCGCGCGGTACTGGAAAACAGGCCCGGTGCGTTTCGATCCACGCTGCTGGCGCTAGCCGAGCAGAGTGAGACCTAGCATGGTGAAACTTCTACCTCGCTTGTCAGGTCCTCCCGCGGATCTGTTGCTCGAGGATTACATTCGCGGTGGAGCCAAGGCATGGTCAGGCTTCGACCCTGATGACCTCCCAGATGCTACTAGGTTTGCCGCAACGGGTGGGTCCCGTGTCAGCGCTGCCGAGCTCGCCGAGTTTAGGTCTGGGCTGGTGGCCATGGCCCAACAACATGGCTTCGGGGCCGATGGCGGTGGCCGCTCCGGCCATGCAGGTTTTGACGCCTCCGCCTCCGCGTGGCTGACGGACCACCCGCTTCTTGGGAGCGGAGAAGCTCTGCGCGACGACGTATGGTCCTTCGTAGGTGTGGTGCTGGCACCGGACATCGTTCATTGGCGCTTTGGTACGTCTTCGGAGCGCTATCATGGCGGCATCCGCAACACCTTCCAAAGACTTTGGATGCGAGGTCAGGCCCTCGATCGCGGTGTGGGCAGCGCGGACCGCTGGCATCTCGTTGATCAGTTGACCGAAGATGCGCTCGTCCAGATAACCGAACGCCCCAGCATCGGCGGGGATGCAATACTAGCATCAGCGCTAGCGGAGGCCTGGGTTCGCGGTTCGAAGGTGCATGGCCGCGGGGCTATGGAAGCAGTTATGCGTCGGGCGGCCCTCAGGACGCGAATATGGAACGAGCTTCGAACCCTCAGTTCTCTGCCACGATCCGAACTGGCGGAGATCATGGACACGGCCATGGAGGTTCCAGAGGCAACAGAAGCCTTGCCCGAAGCAGTCGCGGCGCAGGTTGAACTCCCGATACGCTCTGAAACATCCGCAGCAGACCTTCTCTCAAACGTGGAACTGATTGAGGCCGAGGCTGCCGGATACGGGCTGTTGTCGCCCAAGTCTCGTTCGGCTCTGGACAGCCTCAGATCAGGCTCCCCTTTGTCCGAAAGCGACCGCAACGCTCTAAAGCATCTCATTGATCGGCTGCGCCATTTTCGCTTGACCCAAAGCGGAACGAATCCGATCAGCAACACCCTTGCGGTGCCCACAGCCGAGAACGAAGAACCGGCCGCGAAGAAGCGATGGAGCCTCTGGAAGAAGCGCTGATACCCCCGCCATTCAGTGCGGGGCGATTTCAGTGGGTATGACAAGCTGCTTGATAGCTTCGGCGACCGACACTGGCGACCGCTTGATCTCGCACTCCCATGCGATGTAGACGCGCCAGCCCGCAGCGACAAGCCTGTCCGAGTTTTCCAGGTCGCGCTTTACATTTCTGGAGAACTTTTGCCTCCAGAATTCCGCATTGGACGCCGGTGTGGTGCAGTATTTGCATTCGGCGTGCCGATGCCAGAAACAGCCGTGTACGAACACGGCCAGCCTGTGCTTGGGCAGAACGATATCGGGGCGGCCGGGCAGATCGGAGATGTGCAGACGGAAGCGGAGTCCGATCGCGTGCAGAGCTGACCGAAGCTTCATCTCGGGTTGGGTGTCTCGCCCCCGAATCCGAGACATGTTGTGGCTTCTCTGTTCCTTCGTGTGAACGTCAGCCAATGGTCTCCTGCACCTCCCTGCCAGTCGCCGGCTGCACGATCCCCCTGAATACGCCAGCGACTACCTCCGCCAGTTGGACACCGAGGTAAGGCGGCACGGCGTTGCCTATCTGGGTGAAGACCTCAGTACGATTGCCGCAGAAGAAGTAGTCATCAGAAAACGTCTGCAGTCTGGCCGCCTCTCGAACTGTCAGACTGCGATTCTGCGCAGGATCTGGATGAATGAAATAGTGACCGTCCTTTGCGATGTGGGAGGTCACGGTCGAAGATGGTGAGTCCCACACTTGCACCTTGAATCGATCGCTGAAGCCAGACACTTCGGCCCGCCCGGTCTTGGCGTTGAAGGCGACGTTTCGGTGCGCTGGAAGCAACGATTGAGGCCACTCTTCGAGCATTGGGCTTCGCTTCAGTTCCGCGGCCGATGCAGACATGTAGAAATAGCGGGCAAGGTCAGATGGCATGTGACCACGGGCCTCATGCTGCAGGAAGCCCTCGGCGCCGGCCGACTGAAGCCAGCGTTCGAGATCCGTATCCGCTAGCGGGACCACGGCTGTCACCAGCCGGCCGCCTTGATCTTCGATCTCGCGATTCCTCTCGATTGCCTCGAGTATGATCTTGGCAACCTTCGGCTGCGCAGACTTGGCTGCCCACGCTGCGAGACCGTCACGCTCTGCTTTCCATTCCGCCTCTGCGATGCGCTTGTCGGACGAGCCACCACGGACGGAGGGAAGTTGTCCGATGGCATCCCTAACCGTCGCGCTTGCGGAAGGTCGCAAAGGTTGCGGTACAACGTCGATACCTTCGCGAATGCCAAGGACAATGACCCGGTGCCGCTTCTGGGGTACGCCGTAATCTTCAGACCGGATGAGGAAATCACGGTTCTTCAAATTGTCGTCGCTTGCACGGGACCCGTCCAACGTGAACGCAAACAGGCGATACTTAGGGCGCCCTGGCTTCGACAGCCGTTCGAGTTCCTTGAGGTTGGGATCCTCGGCAAGAGCCGCCCATGGGTCCACCAAGTCTGCTCTGATGCGATCGAACATCAGGTCATCGGTCCCAGGAACCTTCGAAGAGAGTATGCCCTTCACGTTTTCCATCACGAAAACCGCAGGCTGATGAACGGCGATGATCCGAAGGTACTCCTGGTAGAGCTTATGTCGAACATCGCTGCCAAAGGCTTGGAGTCGAGTCTGTCGCACCCGGTCAGAGACCTCGGGATCTGATGCCGAACGTGCCTGGTGTCCGATTCCGGTCATTCGAGCGCGCCCCATGAGCGAATAGGCCTGACAGGGCGGTCCTCCCAGCAAGAGCCAGTTGTCCTCGTTGCCGAGACGGTCCGCTATTCGCCCGTGCAGCTCGGATATCGGGACAACTCCTAATTCGGCCATCCAAACTTCTTTGACCGCGGCACTCCATTCCGGAAACTTGTGCAATGCGGTTTCCGGCAGCCTGCCCGCAACGACGTCCCAATACTGCTTCGGAAGGTCGCCGTCCGAGAACTTGCGGAAGAACGTTCGAAGGGTGAGCGTTTTGGAAGCTGGCGCGCTTTTCTCAATACTGAGCACGCTGCGGAATTCGACATCCGAGCCAAACCAGTTGTGATGACGGCTGAAACCTTCGCTCAACCCCCCGGGGCCGGCAAAGAGATCTATCACTGGTACAAAATTGGCCATGAGCGAGTGAATGGAGGATGTTGCAACGGACTTCAAGTCCCAGCCTTGCATATGTCGCGCTCCACTGCGCTAGCCAGTCAGAACGGCGTTCCTTTTACCGGAACCTGGTGCCGCATGCAGCCCGATCCGGATACTGCTTCCATCGCGGATCTCTGAGCATAGTAAACTTGAGAGTCTGGTTTATCGACGGCCTGGTTCTTTAGGCAGAGGGTGGCATCGCAACATTTTCCGACCAGAGTGGATGTACTCGCTTGCTAATTCGGTCCGCATGTCCCGCGTCTTCGGTGCATTCGGCCTTCTGCGTCCTAATAACTGATGCCTTTCCCATCCATACCTCTTCTCTCTCTTTCCGTGAGCTTTCGTAATGCCACGGAGACCCTGTCGTTCAGCAGCACGTATGAGACGAATGTTCCTGACTGGCCGCGGCCTCGTCGATTACTGGGCGGCATATGTTTTCCTTTAGCACGCAAGTGGGCAGTCAAGGACTTTCGGTGCTTCTGGCGTTCAAGCTCACGCTGGTCGTCCATTGCTCGCAGGCCAACCACTCCAGTGTTGAGAAAGCGGGTGACACGCTCGCGTTCCCAATGCCGGTCTGCAGGATCCATTGTTGGCGTCGGTGATATGAAAGTCGGAAGCATGAACTTGAAGTACAGGCCTTGGAGTTGAGCGAAGTTCAATGTTGAGAGCTCCGCCAGGGTCTTCATGCCCAGGCTCTTGAGCTCAAGCCTGTCCAAACGCACTTCTACCCGCGCTCGCTTTTCCTTTTCGGGCAAGTCGATCCACGTTCCGGCATCCCGGTTCTGGCGGTCAATGACTTTGTCCATCACTCGCCACAGCGCGGCGACCTTTCGGTGGCCGATGTAGTAGGTAGCATCGATCGGCGGGACAACGTCTCCGGCAGGGTTCACAAACATGTCGCCGTCATCCAGTTTGATCGGTGACCTCTTCAAGGTGAAGCTGTTCTGCGACCGCTTTGAGCCCCACGAAAATCGCGGGCGGGTGGTGTTGAGCTTCAGCACGTCGCGATTGGGATAAAGGTGCCTGGAAAGCACCGCTACCAGCCGTCCGCGATGGGCGTCTGAGGGCGTCTTGGGCCTGAAGTCCACACTGACTTCCAGCTCGTTGATGACGGGCTCTGAAACTAATCCAAACTGCTCCTTCAGCCGTGCCTCACACGCGCGAAGAAGTTTCAGTGTTGGCTCTTGCAGGATCACCGTGAAGACGTCTGACACGCCGCCTGGGTCCGGGCTTGAGGGCGTGACAAGTGCTCGTCGTCCTGTCAGCGGCACTATAGCTCGCTGCACATGGCGAAACTGAGTTCGCCGGGCGAGATCGAAAGTGACGCTGACGACGTCGATCACGGCTCGGCAGGAGTAGGCGTCGAGGTCGATCGCCGGCATCAAGATCCTCCTGCCGATCAGCCTCGCCTGTGAAAGCCCCACCGGCTCGTCGCGATAGTCGAGGCTGACGGCAATCGGACTTTTCGCCGCGATGAGGTGGATGGTGCTCGAGTAGCTCATTGCTGGCAGCTAGCTGAGTCGGCCAGAGAACGACAACATCCTTCAGAAAGCCATTGACAAATGTGATCGTGAATGTTAGATTCACAATCACGAATGGAGTTTTGATATGGCAACGAGTCCCACTGAGCGCAAGCGAAAACAGATTGAACGTGATCGCGCAGCAATGCGCGAATTGCCCGACAGCACCTATCCCTTCCTGTCCCAGCCATTTCACGAATGGGCAGCGAACACCGATTGGCACGGTGCCGAGCACGACATCAATGCGGCAGGCATGTCTATGCCGGCGTTAGAAGACGATAGTGGGCCAAAGTCTTTCGACGGTGAGGTGGAGAAGGGCGCCAGCAAGGATTGGCATCCCTATCCCGGCTATCAGGGATCAATCGGCCGTGCCGAGAGCATGGTCGACTATCTTTTAGATGCCCTCAGCCAGATGACCGTTGCCATTAATGCCTACAAGCTCGAGCAGCTGAACGCGCGCATCGTGGAGCTTGAGAATGCTGATTTGTCTGCTGAAGGCGCAAGAAAGGCAGCACTCGCCGACATCGTTCGACTGACCAAGATGAAGGAGCACCTGGGCAAGACCGTCCGGATCTCCCTTCCGCAGTGGAAGGTCAAAGGCATCTGAATTCCGCTCGGGTGGGCCGCAGAGTCCAATCGTAAGCCCACCCAAGCGGTCTAGCGAGGCAGGCGTTTCCCCTGCCTTCACAACAGGAAAGACTACCATGTTCTATGAAGTTTATAAACGTGAAGAGATACCTTGGGCGCTCTTCCGCCGAGCACGCCACGAGAAGGATCCGGTGCTGTCATGACCATTGTTTCCATCTCGAAATATCAGTCGAGCCTGCGCGAGCGGCAGGAGCTTGCCGTGACCAACTTGCTCGAAGAAGCAATCATGAGCAATGAAGCGAATTACACGGTGAAGCTCGCGTCCGGAATTTTGGACGTGGTGGAGTTCCTCGCTCGTAACGAAGGCCGTGCGAAGTCGGTATGCGCCTCTGCCAAGCCTCGAATTCGCATTCTCGCCGGGTCGGGAACGCCGTAATCGCAGCAAGAGCGCCCCTCGTCTAATGGCCGTTCAGTAAGCCTAGCCGCCCCTATGCCTCACGACGGGCTCACGCGCAACCGTCCCGAGTTCTATCGGGCCAGTCTTCAAAATCCAGCCGCCTCTGACGCGACACCCATCGCCAAGGGGCCTTCAACGGTCAGGCTGACGCAAGCCTGCCTGGCCTCTGCACGTCTCAAACTATCAATCATAGGAGTCACGATATGACCTACACGAACGAACTTCCCGCCGGCGCTATGTTCGCATTGGTGGAGCCGCCTCTGCAGGCAATAATCTATATGCAAGAGGGCGTCACGAGCGAGTCCATGCTCGATCAGGACATTGAGGTCACGCTGCCTTATCAGCTCCGGCCGGAATTCGGTTTTGCGGGCATGACGGTTCCCTTCAAAAGCCTGCTTCAGTTTTTGAAGTACAGCGGTATCCCGCTTACGCGCGACCGCGACTTGACCTTGCGGCATCAGGCACGCGACGAAAGGAGGGTTGATGAAGGCACCCTCTATGATCGCCATATGTCGCTGGACCTGCCTCCTCAGGCACTCGAGGAGTTGGGGACCAACGGTTGGGCCTTTGACGCGAACTATGTGTTGACCTTGGTCGCCGATGACGTGGCGGAGACTGACCCTGACTACGCCGAGCGGCTGCGTCATATAGCCAACACCTACTTTCTCGAGAAGGACTACGACGAGCCGACCGAGGAGGAACTCAAGCATGCCCTAGGAGTCATCGAAGAGATGATTGCCGCGCGTGAGCAGGTTCTCGAAGATGGCGGCGAAGCGACCGTGATGTGTCGCATAGGAGTTAAGTAGCCTTTGGTGCCGACCCAACCCAACAACAGTTGGGTCGGTTCACTGACGTCTTCCAGATTGACGTTCGTTCGCAATGGGAACAGCAGTTGCCTACTTAGGGGAGCTCACTGGCAGCGTTTAGCACGCTCGACGCTGTCATGCAGCGCGCCGATTCAGACACCAGCCGGTAAGCACCATTGACTGTTTCGCGTCATGACAACAAAGTCCGCAAGCGCCTGTATAGGAGCGCCGTGCCGGATAAGGTCTTCCCGTCAAAAGTCCTACCGCTGTCTATTATGTTACCTCTATAGCCAGTACCTTTATCGAATACACAGTCGTAGGATCAGGATGCTCACTTCCGGCACGACATACATGCTCGGGCTGCTTACTTCCGGCATGGGCGGAGCACTCTGTCAGGAGGATCGGTGAATTACTATTGGTGCTCCTCGTAAGGTCGGCGCGGCACACTGCCTCCTCTATGCGTATATGCCCCAAGTGCCGCTTCTGTCTCGCTGCACCCGCCCTGCGGGTCTCTCCGGTCCCTACATGCGGGATGCCTCTCTTGGATCGAGGTGGACGCTCTCTTTCGCTCTATACGCCGGTGCTGCCTCTGATGGTCTGAGGGCTCCTTCGGTCTATCGCTCGATAGCTATTTGCCGTTGGTTCGCTAGCGTCTGCCGTCGTTCGCTGAAACTGCGTGCTGAGCGTCGGTGATAGCTGTGCTGCTATTTCGTGTGATTGTGACCTGTTTCGGCGGCTGGTGAGCTTCTCTGCTGGGTTCTTGAGCGCTCCGGTCTCTATGCGCCGGGTCTATCTGGTTGACAGGGCGCGAAAATAGGGTGGTCGTGTCAAGTCTATGTAAAGTCTTGTCAACACGCCTCATTGATTTTGTTGACATATTCGCTTTGGAGAGTTGGCATCTGTCAACCGGATTAGGGGCAAAAAGGGGTGTTTTTGGGTCGAGACTTGACGTTTTCGGGCCGAAACTTGACGTTTTGGGCGGCGAGTGTTGGCATAATGTAAACACTCCCCCGTATCCGCCAACCGGCCAGACGCCGCAAGCGGGACGACCATTGCCGCGCATCGGAGCTCTCATTGAGGAGGATAGGGCGCCCGGTGTCGGTAGACCCCAGATCGATCCCCATCACACCCACATGGATTTTCTAGGACTTCGCTGTTCCCGTCGACCCATCCCTACACAGGAAGCCAGCCAGTCCCAACTCCCGGCACGAGAACCAAGCCAGTTCTAATCGGACACATTGGCTGGGCGGGCGTAGAATGTTCCATCTCTGTCGGAGAGCTCGACGCTGGGTAGGGCGCTCAACAGGTCCCTAAGTGTTCTTCGACCATAGATCCGTGGGTCGAACCCGGGATCGCGCTCGGCAAGGGTCGCTCCCAACAAGGAAAGAGCAACAGGCTCATCTCCTCTGCTCATGCTCATTAACGCGCCTAGCACCAGCTCTTCAGCGTCGGCAGGGTTGCGGCTCCAAAAACGCTTGCTAGGCACTTTGGTCGGCGTGCTCGTGCCAAGCGACTGGACGTCGCGAAACTCTGTACAGGCCAGTCGAAAGGTTTCGGGGGTTGAACGCTGTCCTAACCCGATTACGTCCCTGCCTTCCTCCCTGATGCGGGTGGCAAGCGGGACGAAGTCAGTGTCGCTGACGATCAGGACGAAAGTGTCGATCTCTCCGGTCAACAGCAATTCAATGGTGTCGATGGTCAACGCGATGTCGGCAGCATTCTTGCCAGGAGCCGTGTTGGGCATATGACGGGCTACAATTCCCCGTCGCCGTATGAGGGCCGTCCATGATGTTGCGGCTCGTCCCGTGTAGTTGCCATAAGCCCGCAGGATAGCGATCCGACCTCGCTGTTCTAACCATTCAATTGCCCGGTCAGCATCCTTAGGGGAGACGCCGTCGCCATCGACAAATATGGCGATGCGAGGCAAGGCGGAAGGTTGGCGCCGACAAGACGCCAACCACCCCAAAAACCTATTCACCATCGACCGGCTCATCGCTCCAGTCGGACACAAGTCGTTTAAGAACGTTCACACGCTCGACAGTCGGCATGGGTAGGTTTTCTCCACGACGAAGAGCCAAGAGCCAGATCGTCTGGGTCAGGCGCTCCCCAGGGCGAAGTCGGCGCATATAGAGTGCAGAAGACATGACGCTATTTCCCAAAGATTGCGCGGATTGCCGAGCGGGCCCGCGTCGTGATTGCAGGGTCGCTGTTGCCTGATGCAGCACGGATCTCCTCGAGCCATCCAACTTCGTTGCGGCTCACCACCGTTTCAAAAATCGCCTCAAAGGAGCGGGCTGCTGCCGATCCGGCCCACTGCTCAAGAGCCAGCTGCAGCAGTCGGGCCGGGTCAACCTCCAAAGCTACTGCAAGGGCGGGTACGCGATCAAGCGGCAAGCGAGTGCTGCCAGACTTGATTAGGCTAATCATGTTGGTGCTGGCAAAGCCAGCTTGAGTGGCAATCTCGGCCTGGCTCTTGGAGGCCCGGAGCTCAAGGATCCTTCTTTCCAAATAGGGGATCAGGCGGCTGTCGGCGAAGGGTTTGTTGACGGGCATTTCGCATCTCAATCAGTTGCAGATGCTTTCGTTATAGAAAGACGCTGCACGGGAACGCGTCTGGGCATGATGGGGAAAACAGGGCCGTCGGTGACTGAAATGGGGCCGGTAGTGGGCCGGCAGCTTTCAGCAGCCAGATAGCCATTAGCTGCCTGCAGCGTGCCCTAAAGGTAGGCTCCGGGGCAATTTTGCGCAGCCATCAGCAGTGAAGTCTGGTTAGGTGCACTAGGTCGAGATCTTCTGCTGCCTTGGACGCGACGGGACGAATGTTTCCCAAGTACTTCCTAGAAATACCACCATACTCGATCTCTTTGTCGATCGCGGTCAGGCGCCTCTGGAACATTTTGGCGCCAACGACCAGCTCGACCGGGCTGTTTCCATGATTGAAAAGCTCAGCCGAGAGGCAAACTCGAAAGCCGGGTTGAACCATGGTGTTCATGCTGATGCCGAGGCGAGTGTAGCGGCTCCTGGTCAAGATATCGGCATACACGTCACGGGGCAGCGAAAGGCGCAGGGGCCCTATCGCACGGTGCCTGTGCGGCTTTCAGCGACCGTTCCCTGCCGCGCCGTCCGGGTGTCTCGGTTCGCGGTGGGCCGGATCGTAGTCTTCTTACGCATCGAGCTTGTTCCGGCGTATCGGTCGGCCGCAGCCGGATCGGAAATCCCCGTTCCGCTCAGGGTGCGGGGGCATCCTATGCTGGTATCGCCGCTCCAACCTCTGACTTAGCGAAAGACCGACCCAACCTCAGTCCAAGACCGTAGACGCCTCTAGACGTGGCTGGCATGCAGAATAATATGCATGGATACAACTGGTTCGAGCCGTCAGAAGATGGACGACCTGTATATCGTCACTCCAGACGATCCGCGCGGATGGCTTTCGATCCATGCCAGTACGTCCGGCGTCGGAACGACGAGCGATGTCTGACCCTTCGGGTGAAAGCAGTTGGCACCGGACTTCATGTAAAACGTCCCACCCGGATTGACGTAAACTCTACCAGATTTAGGTTTCTTCCCGTCTATCGTTGCGAGGTCGTATCGCAGAAGCCCGCCCTGCGTGTGTCTCACGACCGCCACGGCGCCGATCTCCGCGTTCCGGTAGTAGCCGGCGATATCGTCGGCCGTCTGGTCGACGCAGGGGGAAAGCGGCGTTGGATGCGCCTTACGGAACTCCTCGATGCTGGCTCTCGCCTCCCGTTGCGCCGGGGTGGGTTCGGGTATAGGTGGCAACTTGATCATGGAATTCCTTTACCTTTACCGCAATGGCTTCGCAAACCGAAGCGTCGAAGCTCCGTAACAGCTCACGATACTAGGCGGGATCGGACCGCCTATGCCGGGTGCGCGTCGTTCTATGAGACTTCGGCCCGCGCTTCTGCGATCCACGCTATTATGTCCGGGAAATTTATCGTGCACAGACGGACGATTTCCTCGAAAGTCGCGGCATCGCCCGCGTCGTGCGTGGTTATCGTCAGATAGTAGTTTTCGCCGCCACGCGGCAGATAGACGATCCATTCGCCGGTCAGCCGGGATTCTTTGGCCCGCTTGTCGAGCGTCTCTTCCATCACTCGGGCAGCGAACTTCTCGATCCGTTCTTCACTGGGCTGCTGTCCGCTTTCGAGTAGGTCGGCGTACTCGTCCATGGCGATACGCATTAAGACGTCGCCTTCAAGCGCCGCCAGCATATTGGACGCCATGAACCGCGCGGCGAAGAAGTGGCAGTGCCAGAGGCCTCTCAACGGCAGCTTTCTAAACCGCGTAGGGCGTTTGGTCATACGTGTCGCAGCGCCTTCGAGCGCCTTGAACGTTTCGATGATCTCGATCGGGTCCAATCCGAAAACCTGCTGATAAGCGATCATCTTGGCGATGCACAGGTCCGATACTCGGGCTCGCCAGGAGAAGCGCCCGAGGTGGAAATCTCGGAAGGCTTCGACACTTCTCCGATCCACGGAAACTTCCCGGTCGTCGAAAGCAAGTCGATACATCTCGGCCAACCCTTATCGTCGGTTCATGAATTCCCTAACACGTCACACGACGCAAACCGGCACGGCGGGTAAAACGATGCCAAGGCGTTCGCCGGTCAGGCAAAACTCGGGAGCGACATCTGCAGCGACATTGCCCTTGGAGCTGCCGGCCGGCTGTGATCTAGAATCTAGAGCACTAGGCCGGGGGTCACGATGAGAGTGGAACGCGTCAGCTACACAAAAGGCGGCATCCTGCAGGATGTCAGACTCGTCGGTCAGGGTCGTGAGTCTCGCGAGAACCACTTTACCGTCATCAACGGCGTGAATGGCACAGGGAAGAGCTCGGTACTCAGGGTGATATCCGACGCTGCGCTGGGCCTGAAAGAGAGCAGACAATACGGCGCTTTCGTAAGTGACATCGGCATTTCCGCATCCGGCGAGTTCGCACGAGTGCTAGCTCTATCGGGCACTCACAACGACCGCTTCCCGATCACAGCAGGCATCGAACTGAAGTCGAAGCTCAGCAGATTCGACATCATGCCATTTTACTACTACGGCACCAAACAGTCCGGGAATTATACCTCGGTCCATAAGGCGTCCAATGCGATTAGCCACTCGTTTCTGAGTGAGCTGCGTGAATACGCGCCGCGGAGACACTCGGTCGAGAAATTGATGGATTATCTTGGCTTCACACCCGAAGTGGAAGTCACTTTGAGGCCCGGTAGTCGGTCGCGATCTATAGATCCTCGGAAATATCTCTCCGAAATTCAACAATCGCTCTCGAAAATGGGCGTGTCTGAAGTCCCGATGTCGAAAATTCGACCCGATATTGGTGATTCGATAGATTTGGCCTACGATATATTGGCTAGCGAGTACTATCGGAAAGAAATGAAACACCTTTCCCGCGGTCCAGATTTCGTACTTCATCTGGGTGATGGCAGCTACGGTTTTCGGTACCTGAACGGCGAGCTGTCGTACGCGTTTCCGCAAGTATTCTGGGATCGACCGCAGATCCTCGCGGACTTGATATCCTTGGGCGTGTTCAGCACCAAGATCGCCCTGAAAAGAAAGCGATCGGGCCAAACCGTTCAGTTGGAGGACGTCAGTTCGGGGGAATGGCATCTCCTGTATTCTCTGTTGAATCTGGCCATCATGGTCGTCGACGAAAGTCTTGTCCTCATCGACGAACCGGAAAACAGTCTCCACCCGCAGTGGCAAAGCGACTACGTCAGCCTGGTTAGGGATCTGATTTCCCACCGCAAGGGCTGTCACGTCATCCTGGCGACCCACTCGCCGCTTATTTCGGCGTCGGTGCTCCCCGAGGACGGTGATCTGGTCAGGTTCGAAAGAAGCTACGACGATCAATACTTGATGGCGAAATTGGAGGACACCGCGTACGGCTGGTCGCCGGACGACGTTCTCAAAGAAAGGTTCGACATGGGTTCGGTGCGACCGCCCGAGCTTACCGAAGCTACGAACGCCGCCCTTCGTTCGCTGAAGAAGAGCAGCGATCAAACTCCCGAGCTGGTGGCGGCGGCGAAGGAGATCGAAAAATTCGTAAAGCTCCTTCCGATCCATGACCCCCTGCAACCCGTGCTCAGGGCGATCGTCGAGATAGCGACAGAGCCTACTAGCGACGACGACGGTGTCATCGGCTGATGGACAACGGTAAGCTCTCGACAGATCTTATACCGGGCCAACTTCGTCAGTTGTTCGAGCAGGCCGCCCACATCGGCGTCCCTTGGGACAGTGCGACCGTCGATGCTGCAAAGAAGCAACTAAAAGCCATTCTGTTCGAGGCGCAGAACGGGAAGTGCGCCTATTGCCGTCGTATGATCTCCGACGAGCCCGGTCATGTGGAGATCGATCATATCTTGCCGAAAAACCCGGCCGGCAACCAAGATCATTGGGGATCCAACGAGGCCGCCCATCGCAGATCGACGGCCGGATACGCGCATTTTCGGTTCGAGCCTCTCAATCTCGCCCTTGCCTGCAAGCTCTGCAACAACAAGAAGGGTACCCATGACGGACGAAAGGACCGCGGCGTTCCGAGCGTTCAATACGAGCTTGACGATCAATCCTACGAATGGATCCACATCTACGCCCATTCCTATCATGACCACATCGAGATCCTCCAAGGGTTGATCTATCAGGTTAGCAACAAGTCGGCGTGCGGGGATGCCGTCATTTCGGTATGCAAACTCGACAAGGTCGCGGCAGTTGAGAGGGCCTCGGCCGAACTGACAGCTAAGACCGCGAAAACCGTAGCCGTTGCAGTCGGCCGATTGATCTACCAAGCCGAGCTTCTCGGTTGGGACGCAATCGTCGAGGTTGTGGCCGAGGCCTTTCCGCAAGTCGGCAAAGCCGCCGTCGAGAACCTGGCTAGCAATTTCCGCGCCCTTGGCTAGTTTTCTCGGCAATGGACGCCGGCGCCGGTTGCCCTTCACTACGAAAACCTAAACATGTCCGGCGCCGGGCCCTCGGACCGCCCTGTTCCACCTGCGGTTTTCGGGCGGCCTTTCGGCCAGGGAGCCATGCCGCTACAAAGGCAAATCGCGGAAGAGTCGTAGGATCGGGGAGAGGCGCCGTCCGGTAACCGCCTTTTCTGACCCAGCCACTGACAACTATGGGGCCGAACCAGACTGTTCCCGCCTCAGTAAGACATCCCGTGAACAAGCAAGACAATGTCCGCTTTCAGGCAACTCGAGGCGCCTGTAAAATGACCGGAATGGGGCGGAGGCTGTGTGAGAACTCGCGGCAGCGTCTGGCCTGAGCGTGATGCGATGGCATCAGCGGGACCGTGCTTCATCCCCTCAACGCTTCGAGGATTGGACCGACGCCGGCAACGGCGATGGCACGCTTTATGTTGTAGGCCAGGATTGCCAGGCTGGCTTCGGTGGCGACGTTCTTGAGCCCCCGCGTTCGGAAGTGGGTGGCACCCATCCAGCCCTTGATGGTGCCGAAGACGTGCTCGACCGTGCAGCGGCGGACCGCCATCGCCTCGGGCATCGCTTCGAACCTGCGCTCCATCTCATCGAGCACCGCCTCATGCTCCCATCGTCGGATGCGCTTCTCCTTGCCGGCCGTGCACAGAGGACGCGATGCGCAGGCACCGCAAGCCTTCTGGTTATAATAGACGTTGATGAGCTTGCCGCCCTCGACCGTGGCATGGCGCTTCTGGAGATGCTGGCCGGCGGGGCACCGATAGGTGTCGGTCGCGGGCTCATGCACGAACATGGCCTTGCCCCAAAAGCCGCGCGCCTGCGCCGGTGAGGTATTGGGCTTGGGCACCATCGGGATGATGCCAGCTTCGGCGCAGGAGCGGATCTGCTCGCCCTCATAGTATCCTCGATCGGCAAGGGCGATCATCCCGGCCGCGCCGGTCTCGGCCTGTGCGGCCGTGGCCATCTCCAGCAGGTGCGAGCGGTCATGACCACGGTTCGTCACCGCATTGGCGACCACGATGTGGTGCTTGGTATCGACCGCCGCCTGCACGTTGTAGCCGACCACGCCGCGATGGTCGCTGCCGGTTGCCATGGCGCGGGCATCCGGGTCGGTGAGCGAGATCTGCTCATCGGGAGCCGCTTGCACTTGCCGGCCAATCGCCTCAAGTTCCCCGAGACGCCCGCGCAGCGACGCCAGTCGTTCGGTCAGGCGCTCGATCCGAGGCAGCGCCGGGCCGGCCTCGGCCCTGTCCGCGTCATCGAGTTCGGCGAGATAGCGCGAGATGCTCTCCTCAACATGGGCTTTCCGCCGCGCCAGCTTGCCCTTGGTGTAGTTCTTCTCGTGCGTGTTCACCGCGCGCAAGCGTGACCCATCGATGGCAACCATGCCCCCGCCGACCAGGCCAAGGGCTCGACAGATGGCAACGAAGCGCTGGCACGCGATCTGGATCGCGCTGGCATTGTCACGGCGGAAGTCGGCGATGGTCTTGAAGTCGGGCACCAGCTTGCCGGTCAACCACATCAGCTCGATATTGCGGCCAGCCTCCCGCTCCAGCTTCCGGCTCGAGGTCAGCTGGTGCAGGTAGCCATAGACGTAGAGCTTGAGCATCGTGCCCGGCGCGTAGCCGGGTCTGCCGGTCGATGCCGGCTGGACACGCCCGAAGCCGAGCACGGCCAGATCGAGTTCGTCGACAAAGGCGTCGATGATGTGAACCGGGTTGTCAGCATCCACATAATCTTCGAGACACGCCGGCAGAAAGCTCGCCTGCTGACGGTCAGCACCTTCAACGAAACCACCCATATGGCACCTCCGAAGCAGTGCCAGATCATAGCATAACCAGGGGTTTTCACACAGCCTCGGGCGCGTGTCAGACGTCGTTGGGGCTGCGTTCGTCGTAGTTATCACGGGTTCTGCGGCGGCAAAATTCGGTCGTAGGTGTGCCTAGCAGCGCTACCATGTTGTTCGAAATACGTGGTCAGTTCTTTCCCGGAGGCCGGGAGCGGGTGAAATACCTGTATCGGATCCGCAACTTCGCGACTTGTCAAATGCTGGTGGTAGAAGAAGACCGCTCGCTCGGCAATGTCGAGCATGGGTATGTCCATCGTGTTGTCTGAGTCCAGGTGAGCAACAAACTTGTCGCGATATCTTCGGACGGAAGTGACGTAGTCAGTGAATTCAGGTTGACCCATACGTAGTTGGGCCAACAGCCAATGGCTAAACGCTTCGGGGGCGGTAACCATCTGAGACCAGTGATGCTTGTCGCGTTTGTCCGCAAAGAGCTTGCACCACTCCAGAATTGCGATGTCCGTACAGTTTCCGCCTTGGGTAACCCAAAAATCTCTGGTCCAGTCGAGCGGCACTCGGGGATAAGCGTCCCGAAACGCGCGGAGATATGCGAGATTTCGCAAGAAGCTTGCCATCAGCAGAGCCACTCGCCTCAGACGCTCGGTACGGTTCATTTCTCACCCCGGAGCCATCGCTAGCCCAATCTTCGATTATGTTCCTATCCTACTGCCCGATCGGAGGAACCAGCGCTACCGCGCCTCTTGTAGGAAAATCAAAACACTGAGAATTTGTCGATTGGGGGAACTAGGATGGCAAACAAAGTCGCGACGAACTCTTGGCTTCGATGCATCGCCGCCATCTTCACGCTATTGGTCGCAACGTCGCCTGCTTTCGCGGACTTTGACCGCAGCAAAGCGTGGTTCACGTCATTAACTGACGAAGACCGCATCACACTTCAAACAAACCTGACCCTCGCTGGCTTCTATGATGCGTTTATCGACGGCGCCTTCGGGCCTTCTACCTACCGTGGTTTGACGGGATTTCAGAAGTGGAGCGGCGAGAGCGTTACTGGCGTTCTGACGGATGCATCCATCCGAGCGCTGTCGCGCGCCTCAGATTCGGTGATCAGTGAGCTAGACCTGCAAATCCTGCAAGACGAGCGCGGCCAGATCGAATTGGCAGTGCCACGTGCCCTGCTACCGCAAACCACGGAAACATCTGTAGGTACCGCATACACCAGACCCGATGGCCTAATGCGCCTGGACACCGTGCGGCAACCCTATACGACACAGTCGTTCGAGGACTTCTATCTCCAGCTATCAACGGAGAATGGACGCCGCCGGGTGACCTACAAAACCTTCCGAGATGGCTACTTCGTTGTGTCCGGAGCCCTTGATGCCGGTTTCTTCTATTCCTTGATGTTCCACGAAGACGAGGAATCTGTCGGCTTCACCCTGAACTGGACAGCGCCTTACGCAAAAGAAGGTTCGATCGTTTCTTTGTTCCTAGCGTCTTTTGCCACTCCCTGGACTGGCGAAGGGCCAGACATCGAAGGGCCTCTGCAACCCGTAGCACCCCCTATCACCGCGGCTCCTGCCCCTTCTACAGTGCTTCCACCGTCCGATGACACGGCTGTGATGGAGATTGGCAACTTCCTCGTGTTCAAGGAAATGCCTGGGGTGATTGGCCTGCGAGGCGACATCGGACCGTCGACCCCACTGGATTTCCGCAGGGCACTGCGCTCCGTTGAAGACCCAAAGGTACTAATGCTTGCCAGCGATGGTGGCTTGGTCTCGAGCGCCCTGCTTTTGGCCTACGAGGTCAAGGAACTGGGCCTCGCGACTTATGTGCTGCCCGAAACTGGCTGCTACTCGGCATGCTCATTCATCTTCTTCGCCGGGGCGGAGCGGAAAGCCGATGGCGCGCTGGGTGTTCACCAAGTGTGGAGCGACGATGCCGATGCTTCAACGGCCCAGACCGTCGTGTCCGATATTATAGAGGCGTTCGCAGACTTCGGTGTTCGCCAGGAAATCACCTCGGTAATGCTGCGCACGCGTCCAGAGGACATGTACGTTTTCAGCGAGAATGAGCTTGCCCAGTGGGACATCAACAGGGGTGATCCGTTGGCTCTTGCCGCTTTGTCCAATGGCGGCAATATCGACCCCACCGCTACAACGATACCACAGGACGGGCAGAATGGGTCTGGGGAGGCGGTCACAGTCTCCGTCCCCGGCCTTGCCTTGGTGACTGTCGTACTGACGCAGAACGGCGTCGACGGCCCTGCAGCACGCGAGATCGAGCGAGTTCTGCTGGAAAATCGTCTCTCGACTATTCTCGAGGCGGGCTCTGAGGTCGAGCTGCTATTTGGTCAGTCGGCTGATGGGCAAAACGGAATTCTGCGCGTGCTCATTCGGAACCCGGCTGGGTCGGCCAAACCAAACGTTGGCTTAGCTCTTACCGACGCTGGCAGATACGTCTTGATGGCGTCCTTAGCAGCGTCACCTGTCTCACCGGGCCCGGCCGATGGGAAAGGGCCACGGGTCAACGGCCTCGATCCAGACAAGCACTACGTCATGCTGGCGTCCCAACAGACCGAGGCTGAGGCAAGGCAAACCGCTCAGAGCATGGTGACCAGGTTCGGTCCTATTTTCCGCGGCGCCGATATGCTCGTGCAGCGCGTCGACCTAGGCACGAAGGGCGTGTACTTCAGGGTGATTGTCCCGGCCTCGTCAAAAGATGACGCCGACGAAATATGCTTTGAGGTACAGGAGGCCGGAGGCGACTGCTTCGTCCTCTGACCGGCCATCAAGTTCCGGATGGTCCGCCAGCGATCCAATCGCGACGTTTGAGCATTCCTAAGGCGAATGTCCGCTTATGGGCGTTCGATGTCGGCCTCTGAATGGCCGGAATGGGGCGCGTTGCCGCTCGGCAGCTCACGACCCCAAGTCAGTCTTTCACGCTGCGCTGCGCTGCGGAGCACCAGAAACCTGCCGTTCGTTCCGGTTCCTGTTGCCGACTTGAGTGGGGCCGACCGCGGTCCGTCCGCTATTAGCAATTGAAGTCCGTTAGCTGCCGTCAGCCCCTTTTCGCCAATCCAAGGCAAGTCGGAGCTTTTGCCCACTTAGCAATCCTGACGTGAAGCCAACTTCGCGTGCCGGAACGTAACAGCGCCTTCGCCGCGCCTCGCAACCCTGCACCAGCGCTTCGCCGCTGAACCACGACTGTGGACGTTATGGCAGTTCCCTAGCCCAGCTCGGCAGGACAACTTCGCTCTCCCCGCCGGGCTGGAGGCGCGGCCTCCACCTGCACCGAACCCATGATGCAGGCGCTATGTACGAACTAAATACCGTATGTCTTTATGAGGCCCGCGAGCCGATCGAGGTGCGGTTGAATGTTCGTCTTCACAGGCACGGCGTACCCAACCTGCGTATGATGTGCCGGGTCTGCAAACCTCATCGTGTCGCGCATGCCAACATATTCCTGCTGTGACGTTCCGGTGATCGTCCGAAACAAATCAAGGAGATCGCTCGGATTAGCCCTGTCGTATTTCGCGGGCGCCGGCGTGCCCATTTGCCTCAGGTAGATCGCGCGAATTACTTCTTCGCCAAGCACACGGATACGGTCGATCGCGTATTCCCGGTTCTTCTCGTTACCGGCCATTCCGCCCTTAATCTCGGAGATCAGCATCTGCAGCCCAACCTGCTCGGTTAGCGTTGGGCCGTCTTGCTCATAGTTGTCGAAGTGGTAGACGCGGGTCGCCCGATGTTGGTTCAAATCCCTCAAGCGCTCGATCACCTTTTGGGTGTGGGATAGAACGATCACCTGCTTTCCGTGATCATCGAGCAGGTGCGGAACAATGTCTGCGATAAAGGATTCAGCGTGGCCATCATCCATGGATTGTACTGGATCATCGAGGAGGATGAAGCCAAACGGCGTTCCAGGGCTGCAGGCTCTCATCAGGTAGGTGGCAAGCCCGAGGCAGTTGAGCTGGCATTCCGACAAATTCGCTGCTGCCGACATCTTACGGCCAAAGCTGGTCGCGTGTAGCTGCATGCTATCATTGCCGGGCTCCATTCCGGAAAAGCCGACATCGGCGCCCACATTCAGCCGATCGTAAAAGTCCTTCACCTCCTGACCTCGCGTGTTGAGCAGCACATTGTGCTTTCCCTGAATCTCCTTCTCAACGCTCCTTATCAGCTCGAGGGATTCAGCGAGCGTCGTTGCATAACGCGCTAGCAAATCGACCTGATCTAATTTGCGAAGCGCCTTGCCGACCGCATCGATCTTCGCAACCTCCTTGTCGCTGGATACTTTCTCAGCGATGAGCGCATCCAGCGTGTCGAAAGCCACCCCATATGATCCAGAGCTGCGGCCAGTACGCGAGGCTGCAGGTCGGATGGTGTTCCGGGCGATCTCGTGCGCGGACAGCACCGCTGAAAAGCTGCCGCCGGCATCGAGTTTTTCCAGGAATTCCGACGCATGCTTTTTCACTGACAATAGCGCAGACATCGCGCCCGAGAGTTCGCGCCTAAAGTCGGCGTGCGCCACGGAGAAAGCATCAACTGCACCATGCCCATGGCCGAGAATTTCGCGAAGGCGTTCGTCCTCCACCATGGAGAAATCGGAGGGGATCGCAAGGGACCCAAGGTCCGTTTCCAGCTGCGATGCCAGCGCGGAGATCGACTTGGCGACGCTCCCTAAATCTTTGCGTGTTTGAATCTGGTCGGCGCCGGCTTTAATTCTTGTCGCCAACTCGTCCCTATGATGCGCATGCAGCGTTTGGGATTCGCACATCGGACATTTTTCGCCGACCGGGGCTAGCTCAATGCCTTTGATCCAGAAGTCCAGCAGCGCCGCGCTGTACCCCGCAGAAACCTGCTCAAAATAGGTTTTGGCACTTCGAGACAGAGTGTCGAGCAGCTTCTCGAGCCTCACTGCACGAGCGATAGCAAGCCTTGCGGTCTTTCCCCCCAACGGGCTGAACCCTTCGAGATCGAACAGTGCTTTGCTCGCGCGCTCTCGCGTTGTCCGCAGATCCGTCAAAACATCCTCGACACCCTCGGCGGTGCTACGAGAAAGCGTTCTTGCCGCCTCTAGCAACTGCTCGGGATCGCGGATCGCATCGACTTCGACAGGTTGTTTTTGCCACCTTCTGCCAACCTCGTTTGCCTCAAGAACCGTGAGCAGGCCCGGAACCAGTCCCGATAGTTCCTTCCTTGCAGTGGTGACGTTCGCGGGTGGCGTGCGTTGAAACGATGCCCTGGCCCCTTCGAGCGACGCCTTGAATGCAGTGAGCTCATCGAGCCCAAGCGCCGCCGAGATCGCATCGCGACGATCTTTTGGCTTCGACAGAATGAATGTCTGCAGTCCGTGCTGCGCTATGACCGGATACACGGCCTCAATCGGCTTCAGACCGAGCACGGCGAATGAAGACTCGATGCCATCGACAGAGGTCATCGAAGTCTCCCCCGGACCAAGGCGGCGGCTCAACACGTGCTGCGTGCTGGCGATCTCGACCGTGGCTATGACTTCGACCGGTGTGCGTCCGTGAACATTGGCGTACGAATTGGCATACTCGGGACGGCTGAATTGCTCTCCCCGTTTGCGACGTTTTGTGACGCCGTAAAATAGCCACTCGATGGCTTCTGAAATCGAGGTTTTCCCAAAGCCGTTGGGGCCGAACATCAAGATCAAATCGCCACCGAACTTTACGGTGTCGACGGAAGGCCCGAACCCGCGAAAGTTCCTAACTGTCAGATCGAGGAAGCGCATTAGGGATCTCCTCCTTTATCAGCGTTTCCTCCAAGATGGCCCTAAGACCGGTGGCGTAGTCGACCGCCCCTTTTTCAGGGTCCTTGGCCATCTCGATAAAGGCGTCGACCAGCTTCTGGTGCAGCGGCCCCTTAACAGCCTTCCGGACTTCCTCGAGATGAAGGAGGTTGCTGCTGTTTTCGCTTTTCATGATCGCCCTAGGTCTCCTCCGGGCCGCGTAGCAAGGTCACAAGCTTGTGCATTTCGGTGTAAGCTTCATGCTGGGACGACGGCTAAACCTTTGCTCGAGGTCTGTCTCGCGATCCGCAGGCCGTTGTTATGGAATGCCGCCTTCGGCAATACTTCACATGGCCGGCTCTCCAGAGCTCGCGATGTTCAGCTGCGTTTGGATTGCCTGTTTGAATTTCCAGACAAACGCGACTGCAGCATCTCGACCACCTAGATCCTCCAACGGGACGGTCAGTGATAGCGACCGGACGGGGAACGCTGGTTGAAGGAACGCTACCGCATCAGATTCAGGCCACTCTCCCTTGTTCCAGAGGTCATGGAACCAGTTGAAATGGCCGTCCTCCACGCACTGCCATGCAACGAGCTTCAGCGTGGTAGCGGTCAAGCTGGCATCGGGGAATTTTGCCGCGTCTGGTTCGCCGCGAATTGTAGAAAAGTCCACGCTATCAGCGTCGAGCGTAACCTCAAACAACCACTCTCCCGCCTTGTGGTGGTTTGGGTCACTCCCCGCTGCCGTGTAAAGGAATGACGCCTTGTAAAACGGCAGTCCGTCCCAGGCCCACTTCCGGATCGGAGTTGTTGTCAGCTGGGTTGGGCGAGCAAACGACAATGGCGACCACGCATAAAACTCATGGGTAGCGAACTCGTCCTCAACGAGTTGCACTAGGTCCATTACCCGCCGCTGGTAACCCCAGATCAAGCGGTACGCGCGTCGAACATCTACGAGACTCGATTCCAGATCAGACATGCTCAAACTTCCACTCTTGAAGGGTTTTCAGGCTGGCAAGCCCGTCAGTGGGCGACACAAAGCTCTGCAAAGAAGAAAGACTTTGCACATGCCGGTAGCCGAACAGCGCCAAAGCTTCACCAATGTCTGTAAGGATTCGGCTGTCTGTTCTCGAGGCGACAGAGCGATGATCAAACACCACATCTGCAAGGCGGCGCCAATCAGCTGCCGCTGCATTGATCGTAACCTCTCCCGCTGTCTCAATGCTAATGGCATCTCTGAATTTCTCCGCCACCTGAATACGGTGGCCGGTGAGACCGCCTATCGCTAGCAGAAAGACCTCATCGGCATTTGCTTCCCCGTTGTTTAGCAGCGCCCTGTATGCAGACCATTGGCGTTGCCATTGCCAAGCATATTGCTGCTGACCAAGCTTTGCCTCGAAGATAATGGCGATCCGCCGGGAAGGATCGCCGACCGTGAACTCAGCAAAAACGTCTGGTTCGACGGTACCGCCGGTTGTGGGGTCATCCCAGCGAGGCCAAAACTCGAATGTCTCAAGCTCGACTAGGCGATAGTCTGCCAGTGCGGTGTCAAAGGTGCCGCGCAGGATCGCCCATAAGGTGGCGGGCCGAAGATATGCCATCTTCTCGAACACAGATGAAGTGAGAAGATCTTCTCTCTGCTTGATGGCTGTTGCCCACGGATCTCCAGGCCTTACGCCGTCGGGGATTCGTCCGCTCTTTCCAGACGTGATTGCCTTCAACATTGTCCGCTCCGCAGGCTGGCTAAGTAAACAATCACACCGTGACAATAGTTTAGCAAGCTGGCGAGAAGGAAAATTCCGGCTCTAGCGACCTCTGTCCGTTTCTCGTATCCGCCTTCAACGTGAAGAGCCGTATGAAGGCGCCCGCAGTTCTGCAATAACCTCCAAAGGCGCCCTCCAATAGTTCGAGATATTTCACGGCGCGCCTGTAAGGCTCATGCTCGCCGCCAGTGCCGGCAGAATTGCACGAAGGTCGCGGCTACGAGCGGAAAAGCCAGTATTGCGTAAGGGTTCGAGTGTCGGAGTAGAAGAAGCTGTAGGAGTTGTGTTCTGGCCGAAAGCGGCCCGACCGTGGTCCACCCCCGAACCGGCGTAGTTGATGCAAGTGCGCACGGCAGCTTTCAGGAACTCAATATACGGGTCTGAACGGCGGGAATGGGGCGCTTCGCCGACTCCACCGGGATCTTCGTCGGCGAAGTCCCCGAGGTCAGATTTCAGTGGCCTCTGCAAACGAAAGAGCGTCGTCAACGTCCACACCTAGATATCGAACGGTGTTCTCGATCTTGCTGTGGCCGAGCAGTATCTGGATAGCTCGCAGGTTTCCGGTGGCCTTATAGATGAGTGATGCTTTGGTTCTGCGTAGCGAGTGGGTGCCATACTCTTCAGGCGTCAGGCCGATAGCCGTCACCCACTCGTCGACAAGCCTCGCATATTGGCGGGTGCTCAAGTGACCGTTCGAAATAACCCGGCTCGGAAAGGCGAAGTCGTCCAATGTGCCGCCGCGTCGTTCGAGCCAAGCAAGCAGGCTGGCCCGGGTGTCAGGGGATATCTCGAACTGGACCGGTCTTCCCGTCTTTTGCTGAATCACCATGGATCGAGTGCGGATCGCCGCACCAGCCACGAGCGTGCCGATCTTGATCTTCACCAGGTCGCAGCCTCGTAGCTTGCTGTCCACTGCGAGGTCGAAGAGTGCCCGGTCCCTCATCCTGCCTTCGCGGTCGAGAAAGAAGCGGATCGACCAGATCTGTCTGACTTTCAAGGCGCGTTTCGCGCCAACCTGTTGGAGTGGACCCCGTTTCACCGGACAGTCGGCGGTTGGGTTTAGGCACTGAGGCGCAGGAACTCGCGTGGTGAGCGGAACTTGAGCCCGGAGTGCGGGTGGACCTCACAGTAGTCGTCGATCCATTC